>Ga0334895_1000045_pt1 | contig 211800 bp, 177 predicted proteins | sample GraSluR3_MG_7_FD_207229 | JGI IMG/M metagenome (GOLD analysis project Ga0334895, IMG submission 207229) | Sludge microbial communities from methane-producing bioreactor in Wageningen University, Netherlands - Granular Sludge_31_05-R3 | ecosystem: Engineered > Bioreactor > Anaerobic >... | reverse complement strand
CCGCTGCGTGAGACCCCCAGCACCCGGCTCATCAAGGTAATCCGAAACTGTGTCGAATGATCCCGCATGAAGGCATATCTCACTTCGACCGGCGACTGAAGACGGCCAGCGCTTTTTTTAAAATGTCACGCTCCTCGGTCACATCGGCCAATTGCCGCCGCAACCGACGCAGTTCCTCCTGTTCCGGACTCTGATGACCCTTGCCCGGAAACGCCGCCTCGCCCCCCTGGGCGAACTGGCTGCGCCAGCGATGCAGCATATTCTCACTGATCCCCAGATCCCGCGCCACTCCGGCCACTGTCCGCCCGGCCTCACGGCTCAGCCGCACCGCTTCCAGCTTGAACTCCCGGTCATACTTCCGTCGATTTGATCCTGCTGACATCTGAACACCTCCGGATAGTAACATAACCCTATCCTTTCAATGTGTCCACTAATCCGGGGGAAGGGCAATGACGCTCTATTCTCACTCGGGGGTAATTATGGCTCAAGCAACGTGCGCACTATGTAAATCTACGAATGAACTCCAAACTAGTCACATCGTCCCAGCCTTTGCGGTCAAGTACATTAAGAAGACATCCTTGACAGAGAAATTCACATCGCTTGAAAACCCAAACATGACCTATCAGGATGGCGCCAAGCGCAAGTTGCTTTGCGGGCATTGCGAGCAGCTTATGTCCGAGGACGAGGGTTGGTTTGCAAAGAATATCTTCTGGCCCTATGTGAATAGCGAGGCCCGGTCGTTTGCGTATGATTATCATCTTACCCGCTATTGTTCCGCACAGAGTCTCCGGGTACTGCTGTACCTTGAGTCCAAACACGCTTTTCTCGACTCGCCTGATCTAAACCCGTCCCAGCGTATGAAGCTCGCAGAGGCTGTGGATGAGTTTCGGCAAATAACCTTGCTTCGGGCTCGCAAGCCAAGTCGATACCAGCACCATATTCTGTTTCTGGATACTGCGTCCGATATGGGTGCGAAAGTACCGTGGTTGCCGAAGTTCCTGAACCACTACATGCTGCGCGCCTTGGACTCTGACTGTGGAGTCGACTCGAAACGTGTACTCGTGTATAGCAAGCTAGCTTCGATCGCTCTCTTCACCTTCATTTATCCGCGTGCCCCCAAGAAGATGACAGGTACTCGAATACACGGACATGGGACAATCGGCACTCCACAGCATGTGGGCGACAACGGCCTCGCGGAGTTCATCTGCTCCCGTGCGGAAGTCGTTTCATTGATTAAGGACCATGAATCTCCGAAGAGACAAGCAAAACTCGCTAGACGGTTCTCGAACACAAAGCGGCCTCGTATGGGATCCGAGTACGAGCGAGCTGCTCAAGCGGATGAAGTGTTGCGCCTTCTTCAGCAGAGCGGCCCAGAGGAATAGCGCCTAGCGATAGCCGAGTTGCTATCTAGCAAAACGGCAGAACCCCAAAGACGGGATTCTGCCCTACAAGGACTCGTTTCCTCACCCCTTCCTACGGCCCCTTCCGGTAATGGAAATGCATCCGTGACTGCGACTTCGCCACCGAGGCCTTGATCAGGAAGTATACCGCGAACCCGATACACACCAGCGCCACAATCGGGTTGCGTCGCCACATCACCAGCGCTGCTATACCCAGAAGCACCCCCGCGACAATCCACACCCAGCGCATGCACCCCAGTTTGACCTCATGGACGGCCTGGGCGCCCATCTGCGCGAAGGCCTTCATCATGGCCTCCTGAAACTCCTCGTAGGACATGTCGGCATACTCAGAGCCACGGGTACGGGCCTGCTGCTGCCACTGGTGGAATGATCGGTCGCGTCGCTGCGACTGCTCATACGCCTGCTGCGTGGCCCCCAGTCGGCGCATCTGGTCGTAGCGGGCGCGCTTGTTCGGGTCGCGGAGCACCTCATACGCCTCGGTCACCTCGACAAACCTCTGGTGGGCGTCGGGCGCCTTGTTGCGATCGGGATGGTACTGCATGGCCAGTTTGCGGAAGGCGGACTTGATCTGCTCTTCGTCGGCCGAATCCTCAACCCCAAGAATGGCGTAGTAGTCCTTCATGTGGTGGTATATACGAGAGAAGGAGGGAGTTGGCAACAGGAGATGTAGCGAAGAATGCCGAAGGCGTTCTTCCGCGGCCTATTGATCCTGTGGGCGGCAGGCCTCCCGGCCTGCCCCGGCAGATTGGACGCCCCGGGCAGGCGAGGACGCCTGCCGCGCACAGTGTCGAGGTTCCGCGTCATCCCTGTAACCGGGATGCCGGAGGCGTTCTGCCATCGTGATGTCGCTGCTGTAGCGTCGATGTGGCAGAACCCCGAAGACGGGATTCTGCCCTGCCCCAGAGTCGGAGGATTTCGAACACCGAAAGAAACAGGGGTCCTTGTGGACCCCTGCTGTCATCGACATATCGAACCGTGAACTACGCGCTTAGTACCACTTGGGCACAAACTTGTGCGCGTAGCTGAGCACGCCGCTGTGACCCTCGGTCTGCAGGCGGCGGAACTCCGCTCGGACCTCCATCCCGATTTTGATCTCATCGACATTGCAGTCGGTCATCTGGCCGAACACGCGGGTGCCATCGTCCATCTCGACCACCGCCAGGGCGTAGGGCGACTGATCGCTCCACTGGCCCGGGGCAACGCGGATGACGGTATAGGTAAGCACCTTTCCGGTCTCCGGCAGGGTGACGATCTCATTCTCGGTATCGCCGGTTTCGGGATCGATATCACGCGGCGGGAAGTAGGTCTTGCCGCTTTTCTTGAACTTGGCGGCTTCCATCCGATAGCGCTGTGGGTTTTCGCGCCACGCGCGGGAGCTGAACATCTTCATCACGCCACCTCCACAATATGAACGACCGAGCTACCGCCCGAACCGCCCATGTTCTGGGTCATCGCAATCTTCGGTGAGCCCTTCACCTGGCGTTCACCCTCGGCCTGACCGGTCAACTGCTTGTAGACCTCGATCATCTGGGCGACACCGGTGGCGCCAACCGGGTGTCCTTTGGACTTCAGGCCACCGGAGGTGTTCACCGGGAACTTGCCGTCGCGAGCCGTCTCGCCGGCCAGGGTTGCCGGACCGGCTTTACCGCGTTCGTAGACACCGATCGACTCCAGGATCGCCAGCTCGGCGATCGTGAAGCAGTCATGCACCTCGGCAAACTGAATATCGGTGATCTTCCTGCCGGCCATCTTCAGGGCGCGTTCGCTGGCGAGCGTCGCCGCCTTGATGGTCGTCATATCCGGGCGCTGGTACAGCGCGATGCTGTCGGTGGCGGCACCGGAACCGAGGATCCTGACATAGGGCTTGCCGAGCTTCTTGGCGATCTCCTCGGTGGTCATGATGACTGCCGCGGCGCCATCGGTGATGGGCGAGCAGTCGAGGATATGCAACGGGTCGGCGATCATCACGCCGGTTTCGACCGCCTCTTTGGTGATCTTGAACGGATACTGCGAGACGGGGTTGAGGGCGCCATTGTCGTGGTTTTTGACGGCGACCTGCGAGAGCATCTCGCGCGTCGTGCCGTACTTTGCCATGTGAGCATGGGCCATCATGGCGTAGAGGCCGGGGAAGGTGGCCCCGTGGAAGACCTCGTATTCCTGATCGGCGGCAGTGGCCAGGGCATAGGTGGCCTGGTCGCCATCGCAGTCAGTCATTTTCTCGACGCCGCTGGCCATGACGATATCCGACATGCCCGAGCCGACCTCCATAAACGCCGCCCGAATGGCCATGCCACCGGAGGCGCAGGCCGACTCGACGCGCATGGCGGGCAGACCGCGCATACCCAGATAGTCTGCCATCACCGATCCGAGGTGTTCCTGCCCAACGAACAGTCCGCTGGACATGCAGCCGACATACAGTGAATCCAGATGATCCACGCCGGCGCCTTTGATTGCCTTACTGGCGGCATCGACAAAGAGCTGACGGAGGGACCGGCGCCACACCTCGCCCCACTGGCTCATGCCGACACCAACAACACATACTGTGCGCATGAGAGTCACCTCCTAATCGTTCTTTTTGATTTTGCGCCGGAACTTGGCGTAGGTGCCATAGTCGACGTAGATTTTGTTTTCATCGAGCAGCTTGTGGGTGCCGACGGCCTTGTTGCGGACTTCCTCGATGCGTTCGGTGACCTTCCAGATGAAGGCATCGCTGCCTGCGCCGGAGCCATAGGAGCACATGAAGATCAGGTCGTCCGGTTTGGCAACATCGAGACAACCGGTCAGGCCGATCGGTGAGGCCCCGGAATAGGTATTGCCGAGGCGCGGTGCCAGCCAGCCGGGATCGATCTGTTCCTGGGTGAAGCCGAGCATGCGCGAGACGCGCTGTGGGAATTTGCCGTTGGGCTGGTGAAACACCGCCCATTTGAAATCGGCCGGCTTCATCCCGGACTTTTCGAGAATGGCCTTGCTGGCGCCCAAAGTGTGTGCGAAATAGGCCTCTTCGCCGGTGAAACGGCCGCCGTGCTGCGGATAGAACTCGTGCTCGCGGCGCCAGAAGTCCGGCATGTCGGTCATGTACGAGTGTGTGAACAGGCACTCGGCGACCAGTTTGTCCTTGCCCATTATGAAGGCCGCCGCGCCGGCAGCGGCTGAGTACTCGAGGGCATCGGAAGGGGCGCCCTGCGAGGTGTCCGCGGCGATCGACAGGCAGTAGTCCATGGCGCCGGAGTCGACATGCGACAGGCCGACAAACATCGCCTCGGACCCGGCCTTGCAGGCGAACTCGAAATCGGCGCAGTGGGCGTGCGGGGTGATACCGATAGCCTCACCGACCACCGTTCCGGACGGTTTCACGGCATACGGATGAGACTCCGAACCGATGTAGATAGCGCCGATATCGGCGGGATTGACATGGGAAGCTCGTTTAAGTGCATTGCGCGCCGCCTGGACTGAGAGCGTGATAGTATCCATGTCCGGTGGTGGCACCGACTTCTCACGCAGCATCAGGCCTTTTTTGTAACTGGGCGCGTCGGCTCCCCATACCCCCGCGATATCCTCGACTTTGATACGATGTCGGGGCATATGGGCGCCGTAGCCAACAATTCCAGCCATAGCAAACCTCAAGGTGTTGTGTGGTTGATGGTAAGTGTATGTTCTTCTGTCATGTTCAGCATTGGAATAAGGCGGAAAATACGACCACGAGGGCCACAAAACAAGTAAATGAAACGAATGTGGTGCCATTTTTCGTCTGGCTTGGCTGTTCGCACTCGTGACCGTGATCGTTTTCTTCCACGTGAGAGCAAAGGTGTGGGTAGGGCCTGCCGATATCTTCATGTATGAAGTGGTTTGTTCGCATGACAGCCATTGCGGCGTTGATCGCCATCGCTGCTTCGGGTAGTCTGTTGGCACAGGACTTGGTAACTGACTCCAATGCGGTCATTTACGAGGGTGCCCGTTTGTCGTATGTGATGGCGGCTCCGGTCGGGTTCGTACTGGAGATGGCCGAGAGCCAGATTGATGACTACTCGTTCGCATTCGTGCCGGAGGGGGAGACATACACCGAGGCGACAGTCTTGATTGGTGTGACCATCTACAGCCTGAACGACTCGACCGGAAATCGCGGGTCTGCCGAGCGGATTATGCAGATGGATACAAGCGGCATGCGGGATCACTTCGGGCAGACGCTTTCTATCCGGCCTTTGGAGGCCGTCACCAACGCGACCGGACAGCCGGTGATTGTGTTCTACCTGGAGGACAAGACCCGCTTCATGCCGAATGTGATGACCGGTTACTTCGACGGGACCGAAGAACTGGTGATACTGGAGCTGATCATTACTCCCGACTTCCCGCGTTTCCTTGCTGAGGACGCTTTCATGGAAGCGCTGGACAGTTTCAAGACCCTTGTTCAGGGAAGCCTTACCAAACAACGCTGAGTTACGCTTTTAATCTCCACTGTGGAATCTGCTTTCGGCGGTGGTGATATGGCTGTACTATGGCCACATGATTCGCGCGGTATCTAATCCTTTTCGCAGGCCGGACCCCGTTGCGTGGGACGCAGTAGCGGCGGCACCGTTTGCAGCGGAGGACATCCGCAAGGTGCACCGTTCGTTGCCGGAGTACGCTCCGACGCCGCTGGTGCGGCTGCCGGCACTGGCCGATTGCCTGGGGGTTGGGCAGGTGCTGGTCAAGGATGAGGCACACCGATTCGGGCTGAAGGCGTTCAAGGCGCTGGGGGCCAGCTATGCTGTCTATCGCTGGTTTGCAGAGCGCGAAGAGGTGCCACCGCCGGAGCGGTTTTATCGCGAGTTCCGGCCGGGTGGCCACGCCACATTGTGTACGGCCACCGATGGCAATCACGGGCGCGGGGTGGCTTGGGTGGCCGAGAAGCTGGGGCTGCGGGCTGAGGTCTTCATGCCGAAGGGGACAGTGCCGGCGCGCGTGGAGAGTATCCGGTCGCACGGGGCCGAGGTTCATGTGATCGACGGGGATTATGACGATGCTGTGATACGCTGTGCAGAGCAGGCGAAGCGGCACGGTTGGCAGATTATTTCGGACACCTCGTGGCCGGGCTACGAGCAGATTCCGCGCTGGATTCAGGCGGGCTATGTGAGCATGTTCGAGGAGATTCAGGAGCAGTATGAAGGTGTGATAGATGTCGCGTTCATCCCCGGCGGGGTGGGGGCGCTGGCGGCGACGGCGGCCTGGTGGTTCTCGCGTCCGGGATACGAGAGTGTGAAGCTCGTATCGGTGGAGCCGGTGTCGGCGGCGTGTCTGCTGGAGTCGGTCGAGAACGGGGGAGAGCCGCGCAAGGCACAGGGCGCCTTGGATTCTGTCATGGCAGGGTTGAACTGCGGCGTGCCTTCGCCGGTGGCGTGGCCGTTGATAAGGGATCGGTTCGATGTGTTCATGGTGATCGAGGATTCGGCAGCATTGGAGGCAATGCGGTGGTACTATCGTCAGCGCGGTGATGATCCTCGGATTGTCAGTGGTGAGTCGGGCGCGGCCACGCTCGGTGGACTAATGACGCTGTGTGGTGAGGATCAGTTCAACGCGGCGCGTGAGCTGCTGGGCGTGGATTGCCACGCGACGGTGCTGCTGTTGAGCACCGAGGGGGCGACTGATCCCGAGCACTGGGAGCGAGTCGTGAAGTAGTCTTTTTGCCTGCCGGGGCCGCCGACCCGGGCCCAAAGGAGGGCGGCCAGACGCGGCAGGGTGTTGGTCGCGCGACCGAAGTCGGGATACTGCTGCGACCGTCGAGATTCTCGGCTGTGGCTCCTTTGAGGGAGCTACCCGCATCCAGCCTGCTCGGGCAGTATCCTGAGCGCTTCGCGTGACCGGTCAAGGGCGTGCACCGATGCAGCCGTGGGGTAGCCTGATCTCGTTCGGTATACGGCGGCAGTATCGCCTACATCTATGGGGGCGCAGAGGCGTGTTAGTGTGATGTTGTAGAGTAAATGGGGGAGGGATGATGTCGAAGCCTCGGTTAGCGATTCGGGTTCGGCAGGCAGGGGGATCGACCTGCATGGATTACGGCTGGGGCAGGCGGGACGCCTGCCGCCGACGAGCATGACCGGACGGGCTGGTGGGAGAGGAAACCCACCCCGCCGGAAACGGGATAGGGCACCCCATGTGTGGTGCTGGGCTGTTGGTTAGAGGCTATATCGGGGGAGTGACGTTGTGCGGGGGTATCGAGACCTCGCTTTGAGGCCGCTACGGGGCGGGGCGGGCGCGGAAACGCGTTGTACGATGGGCGATCGGGCGCTATATTGTAGCGTATATCCGATACGCGGGAGATATGAGGAGGAACCCATGCAGTACTCGATGATTGTGTGCTTAGTGTCTTTTCTGTTGGTCATTACTGCGCCAGTGATTCAGGCGGAATCAGCGGCGGCGATGACGAACGACGAAGCCCCGGTGTATGGTATTGACAGCCGAGACCAGGCAAGTGAAGCGCCCGGCAATTCTCGTTGCTGTCTTGGTATCCGGGGCAATGTTGATGGTGATGTAGAGGAGCTGGTGAACATCGCGGATATGACATACCTGATCGCATACCTGTTTTCCGGTGGTGCGGCGCCACCGTGTTTCGAGGAGGGTGATGTCAATGCCGATGGTCTTGTTAACATCGCGGATATGACGTATCTGATCGCCTATCTGTTCAGTGGTGGCCCGGCGCCGGAGGAGTGTCCCGGGGTCGACTGTCCCCCGACGGTAGCAGACTACGATGGGAATGTCTACCAGACGGTGTTGATTGGAGATCAGTGCTGGATGATGGAGAATCTGAAGGTGACCCATTATCGCAACGGCGACCCGATTGAGCATGTGACGGACAACAGCATCTGGGAAGGTCTGTCAAGCGGTGCTTATTGCGCTTACGATAACGATCAGAACAATGTGGTCACCTACGGCAGGTTATACAACTGGTACGCCGTGGATGACAGCCGTAATATTGCTCCCGAGGGCTGGCATGTGCCGACTGATGACGAATGGAAACAACTGGAGATATATCTGGGCATGAGCCAAGCTCAGGCCGATGGTACCAGTTTGCGAGGCACTGATGAAGGCGGCAAGCTAAAAGACACAACAGTGCATTGGGCCAGTCCTAATGTTGGTGCTACCAACGAAAGCGGTTTTTCGGGGCTGCCTGGCGGCTACCGCCCCAAGAGTGGCCAATTCTTCGTTATGGGTAACACCGCCTTCTTCTGGACTTCTGCGGAGCACGATGATAGCTCCACGTGGTACCGTACCCTGCCTCACCTCTATTCGCAGGTGTCCCGTAGCATCCTCGATAAGCGGAGCGGTTGTTCTGTTCGTTGTGTCCGGGATTAGTTGACTGTTTGGCTATTCGTGCAGGGCGAAGCCCCGTCGAGAAAGCTACTGAGGCATGTGACCGGCGGTCCCCACAAGGCCGGGGTATTGAGATACAGGGATGGATGGGGTGGGGCAGGCGGGACGCCTGCCGCCCGCGGGAAAGAGCCACCCGAGGCGAGGGGCTTGTTGAAGAACCCGGGTATTGTGGTTGCAGTCGCTCAATGCGTGGCCAGCTCGCGGTGAGTGGCTATTGCCGGCAGATAGTCGCCCAGGAGTCGCCTGAGGGCGCCCCACAGGTATCGGATGGCCGTTGCAGAGGGCCATAACAGTCTAAAACGCGCCGCCAGGCGCTTGAAATTGAGAACGGCCGCCACCAACCAGCACTGCACCTGCATCTTATGCAGACCACGCCGCCACGCCCGACGCAACCCATGCCATTGTTTCGCCTCTCCGAAGACCCCCTCAATCACCGGCGCACGCGATCGATACAGCCGCTTGAAACTCTCCGTCTTGCTGTCCGCCCGAAGACGTACCAATGACGCATGATAACGAGTTACTTTCAGATGTCTCCGCTGGGAAGACGTGCAGTGTGATTGCAAAGGACAATTCTGACAATCGGAACGACGTGCCCGGTACTCACGACGACCCCGCTTCTTCTCAGTGCGTACATATACCAATTGCTTACCTGCCGGACAGGCAAACACATCTGCCTGCTCATCATACACAAACGCCTCAATCGTGTAATAGCGATCCCCGGTGTAGGTGCGAGGCTTGCGTGGCGGTGATACCAAACGAATCCCGCGATCTTCCATGGAAGCAGCGATGTGACCGCTGGAATAGGCCGCATCGCCACACACCGCTTTCGGGGCAGCATCCAGATGACGCACGGCCTGATCTATCACCGACACCGCCTCATCGCTCTCGGCTCCATCCGCCGGTGTCACCGACGCACTTAAAACGACGCGCGACTCCCCATCGGCTACCGTATGTTGTTTGTAGCCAGGGGCGATTCGCTGCCCTGGGAACTTGCCGAAACGAGCATCAGGATCACAACTGCCTGCCTGATTCACCTTATTGGCATCAATGTCAGCACGGATGGTCGTGGCATCAACATGCAACACCCGGCCTCCTATCAAACCACTCGCCTTACACTGCGACACGCTGCGCGAAAATAACTCGTTGAACACAGCATCACCAAAACGATCCAGCGCTTTCGATAAGGTCGAATGATCGGGTAGCGTCTCATCAAGTTCATAACCGATGAACCAGCGATAGGCCAGGTTCACCTGCACTTGACGCATCAACTCACGCACATGAGAGATACCATCCATGGCCTGGATCAAGAACAAACGGATAATCACCTCCGGGTCGATTGAAGGACGGCCGTTGTCCTGACAGTAGCGATCCCGAACAGCTTCGTGGACAAAATCCAAATCAAGGACGACGTCGAGCTTGCGAAGATAATGATCCGAGGGAATGAAAGTCTCCAGCGCGGGAACGAGCGTCATCTGGCTCTGTGAGCGATCTCGTTTGCTTTGCATCTCCCAATCAATTAATCAACAAAGCCTAATTCAAGACCTTTTTCAACAAGCCCCGAGCCTCGGGCCACCCCGTGTTTGCAGCTGATCTTTCGGTTAGAGACGATATCGGGGGGGGCTGCTTCGAGTGTGGCACGAGCAGGCACCATGAGGCTTGCCGCGCACAGAACGGTTGGGGCAGGCGTCCCGCCTGCCGCCCACGGGTTCGAGGGATGTCGAAACCTCGCTTCGCGACCCCTTCGGGGCAGGGGGTTCGACCTGCCTCTGGACCACCGGGTGAGCGGGAAGGACCGGTTGCGATGACAAAAGCGGAAGGGGTGGGAATCGAACCCACCGGGGACAGTACGACTGCCCCCCGCACGGCTTTGAAGGCCGGGACCGCCACCAGACGGCATCCGCTTCCAGGCGAGAGTATACAACATACAAGCCGGCGCCGCAATCCCTCCGGTGATTATCACTCGCCCAGCATTATGTACGTGGGGATCAATAGGGCGGCGCTGTTAGTTCTCGATGAACGGGCCGCAGCGGCCCCGCGGCAATTATGATTGACTCCTGTGCCGGCTGTGTACAACCTTACACTGTGGCAGATATACGTTTAGAATCACCCCTGCAATATGTCAAGGGAGTCGGGCCGCGCAAGGCGGCTGTTCTTGCCGAACACGGGCTGGTGACGGTTCGTGATCTGTTGTACTACTTCCCGCGTGAGTATCTTGACCGTACCAGTATTACGCCTATCGGCGAGGTGAAGCCGGACCGGGTGGTGACCGTTATCGGGCAGGTGAAGGCGCACGGTGTGCTTATGGGCCGTCGCCGTCGCTATGAAGCGATTCTGCAGGATGATACGGGCGCGATCAGTCTGCTGTGGTTCGGCGGTTTGAAGTACTGGGAGAAGTTGTTCAGGAAGGGGCAGGTGTACGCGGCGACGGGGGTAGTGGGGTATTTCCAGGGGTATCAGATTGTGCACCCGGAACTGGAGCGGCTGGAGGACGAGAGCGACAAGCTGGTGCACGCCGGGCGGATTATTCCGGTGTATCCGCAGACGGCGGCGTTGTCGAAAGTGGGGTTGAACAGCCGGGGATTGCGCAAGGTGACGACCTGGGTGACGGAGAATCTTGTCGACCGTGTTGTGGATCCGGTGCCGGAGCCGGAGCGGGAGAAGGCCGGTCTGGGGCACCTTCACGATGCCCTGATGCGCATTCATTATCCTGAGAAGCGGGAGGATATCGAGCATGCGCGCCGCCGGCTGGCGTACGATGAACTGCTGGCCTATCAGTTCGTGGTGGTGCAAAGCAAGAGGGAACGGGAGCAGGTCACCAAGGCGCACACGTACGATGCTCCGGGTGACAGGCTGAAGCAGCTTCGCGAGGGGCTGCCGTTTGCGCTCACGGAGGCGCAGGAGAAGGCGGTGGGGGAGATCATCGGTGACCTGCGGCAACAGCGGCCCATGAACCGCCTGCTGCAGGGGGATGTCGGTTGTGGCAAGACAGTGGTGGCCGTGCTGGCGGCAGCGTTTGTGGCTGAGAATGCCATGCAGGCGGCGTTCATGGCACCCACTGAGATTCTGGCCGAGCAGCATTTCCGTAACTGGGAGGAGCCGCTGGCGGCGGTGGGGATACGCGCGGGCCTGGTGACCTCGTCGCTGACGGCGGCGAAAAAGCGCCAGGTGGCCGAGGCGTGTGCATCGGGGAGGATCGACGTGTTGTTCGGGACGCATGCGCTGGTGTACGACTACGTGCAGTTCGCCCGTCTGGGGCTGGTGATTATCGATGAGCAGCACCGGTTCGGGGTACGTCAGCGCAGCGGTCTGCACGCCAAGGGAGAGAACCCGGACTTGTTGGTGATGACGGCGACGCCGATTCCGCGCACGCTGGCGTTGACGCTGTATGGTGATCTGGAGATATCGACGATTGACAGCCTGCCGCCGGGGCGACGGCCGGTGCGCACGGTGTGGCGTTCGGCTGAGGTGCGCGATAAGGTGTATGTGTGGCTGCGCGAACAGGTGAGCCAGGGTGGGCAGGGGTACGTGGTATTTCCGCTGATCGAGCGTTCGGAGAGATCGGAGCTGCTGAGTGTGGAGGACGCGTATGAGGAGCTTCGGCAGGGGGCGTTGAAAGGCGTGTCGGTCGGTATGGTGCACGGGCGGATCAAGGCCGGTGAGCGCGACGAACTGCTGGCGCGGTTTCGGCAGGGGAAGCTGGCGGTGTTGATGGCGACGACAGTTATTGAGGTGGGGTTGGACAACCCAAACGCGACTTTTATGGTGATTGAACACGCCGAGCGGTTTGGGCTGGCGCAATTGCACCAGTTGCGGGGACGGATCGGGCGCGGTGAGAGGCAGTCGACGCTGGTGGCGCTGGCGCATCCGCCGATCTCGGAGATCGCCCTGAAGCGACTGGAGTACTTCAGTTCGACGACCGATGGTTTCAGGATCGCCGAGGCCGATCTGGAGCTTCGCGGCCCCGGAGAGCTGTACGGGTTGCGACAGTCCGGGATGCCGGAATTCCGGGTGACGCGGCTGGGGATTGACCGGGACCTGATCGGTGCCTCGCGGGAGCTTCTGGTGCGGCTATCTGAGCAGCACAACAGACTTGACGGGGAGTATCGGCGGTTGTATACGTTCCTGCAGGAGAAGACGGCTGATCGCCCCTCGGAGACCCGAGGGGGGTGATGGTTTCACTGGTCTGGATGAAAGAGGTAATGAGTCATGGCTGATGGTCCGCAGAGTATGAATCCGCAGTTTGCGCAGTTGGTGTTGTCGCTGCAGATGGGGGCGATGCAGCAGATGGGCAAGTTAGCCTCACCGTTGACAGGCAAGGTGGAGCGGGATTTGATGCTGGCGCAGGCGAGTATCGATATGTTGAGTATGCTTCAGGAGAAGATGAAGGGGAACCTGACTTCGGAAGAGGAGAAGTTCATCGGGCGTGTCTTGTATGAGCTTCGCATGAACTATGTCGATGAGGCCAATAAGCCGAAGGAGCCGGAGCGGGCTGAGAAGGAGGGGGAGACGGGAGGCGCTGCGCACTCGGCGGGTGAACCGTCGGAGTCGACCGCGGAGTCACAGCAGGAGTCCGGGTCCGAAGGTGATATGGGAGGGGACGCCGGGGAGTCGCAGAAGGAGTAGTTGGCGGGCTGGTGGTGTGATCGGTGCTGAGCGAGGCCGCCGGCGACGGCTTGGTGCCTGATTTTCTTTGTATTTGGTCCGTCTGAGGGCGTATATTGGGTGTAGAACGAATGACAGACAAGAGCCTATCGAAAGCTGCCGTGTCGGGAGAATTGCTTATTACTGCCCTTGGGTCCCGCCTTGAGAAGGACAAGCCGCTTGCCCCGTTGACCAGTTACAATACCGGCGGCCCGGCGCGTTTTTTTGTCAGCGCCGAGAGCGCCGAGGATGTTGCGCTGGCGGTTGCGACGGCCCAACGGGGGGGGATGCGCTGGGTAGTAATCGGCGGTGGTTCGAATATTCTGGTATCGGATGCCGGGTATGACGGCTTGGTGATCCACGTGGTGGTCAGGGGACTGGCTGTTGAGGACGAGACGACAGTGCGCGCCGGGGCCGGTGAGCCGTTGCAGGCGCTGGTCGATTTTGCGACAGATAACAGTTTGAGTGGTATGGAGTTCGCGGCCGGGATCTGGGGTACGGTGGGGGGCGCTGTCTATGGCAACGCGGGAGCGTACGGCGGTGACATGGCGGGAGTGTTGCAGAAACTGACGCTGGTAGATGGCGAGGGGAGTATCCGGGAGGTTGAGGCGGAGTATTGCCGGTTCGGTTATCGCGATTCTTACTTGAAGAAAACCGGCGAAATAGTTATAAATACGTGGGTTAGCCTGAAGAAGGGCGACCCGAACCTGATCCGGGCGCGAGTGGCGGAGATTCTGCACAGTCGCGATGGAAAACACCCGACTACGGGGCATTCGGCCGGGTGCTTTTTCAAGAATATACCGGATCCCTCGCAGCCGTTCGGGAAGCTTCCGGCAGGCAAGCTGCTGGAGGAGATAGGTGCCAAGGGCATGCAGGTTGGCGGAGCGTGCGTGTATGACAAGCATGCCAATATCATTGTCAATGCCGGTGGCGCGAGTTCGAAGGATATTCGGCGGTTGGCCGATATATTAAAGAAGAAGGTCAGGGACCGGTTTGGAGTGACGCTGGAAGAGGAAGTTATCCAGATCGGTGATGTATGAGAGCCTGTCCGGTCGCGTTGAGACCGATGCGTATGGAGGTGCCTATAGGTTGATTACTAACTAATTGTATGCTTGACCGCACAATTGCTGGTTATTGTGACTTATAGGCTTCGACATCCTCAGAGTTTGGCGCTTCTGGCGCTGCTGGTGATCGGGTTCATAGTTGTCCCGGACGCGGCGGCGCATACTGGCTATTATGGTCGGCTGGACTGGCCGCCGATAATGGTATCGCCGTATGACACGGCGCAGTTTTCGCGGCCACACCCGCTGTATCCCAATTCGCTTATGGGGCGGCTTCGTCGCGACCCCCGTCTGATCCGTGAGAGTTTCCAGGACACGTCGTTCACGTTCAGCACCTCGCTTTACAATACTCGTGGTTACCAGTTGGACATGGTGCCGGTGACGGTGAATGCTTATGAGTACCGAAGTTTCAAGACACGGGCGCTGGAGCGTTCGGAGATTCTGACATTTTCGAGTGCGGAGGCGCGGCGACGGGGTCAGGACCGCCGCTCCAAGGGGTTGGGGTTCTCGGTCGGGTTGCCGACTCGGCTTGACAAGATTTTCGGCGACGGTGGGGCCGGGCTGCAGGTCAGTGGGTATCGCCGGATAACGCTTTCGGGTCGCTCGACCTGGACGGATGGCACCAGTGATGCGTTCGTGCAGAGCAAGTTTCCGTCGCTGAATATGGAGCAGATATCGAAATTTGATATTACAGGGACGATCGGCACGAAGATCTCGGTGAAGGTATCGCAGAACTCAGAGACGGACGTGCCGTTGGCCAACAGCATACAGATTAGGTACAAGGGGGATGATGACGACATACTGAAGTCGGTGGAGGCGGGGAACACGACGCTTTCGCTGCCTAACACGAAATTCGTGGGTTACTCGTCGCGCATTCAGGGGTTGTTTGGCTTGAAGGCGGAGGCTCAGATGGGGCCGTTCCGTTTGATCGGTATTGCTTCGCAGGAGAAGGGTTCGGCCGAGCAGGCCAGTGTGAGCGCGACGGGAGAAGAGAACGCAAGGTTCCGTCGTGACTACGACTATGCCCAGGGCCGGTTGTTTGACCTGGGCTACCCGGAGGACTTTAACGAGGGCGACAGTGTTGTCGAGCTGTATGTGTATGAAACGGAGACGCAGGAGAATAATCTGGAGGCGCGGTTTGCGCGGCTCTATGTTGATCCGGCGAATCCGGATGCTTTTCCTGAGGAAACGATTATAAGTACCAAGCGTTTCAATCAACTTGAGGAGACGCAGTTCCAGTACTTCAACGACGGGAGCAAGCCGGTACCGTATGTGTACTTCCCTTCGTCGCGTCGCGCCAGTCTGTCTATTGGCATCTTCATGGTTATCGATGGACCTGCGGGTCGTCGCGAGGTCGGTGACATCAGCGGAGATACGCTCGTATTGAAGTTACTTCGGCCGGCGAATGACCGGCCGGAGAATCAGACCTGGGGGCTTGAGTGGCGCAATGCCTATGATATTCCTCGCGGAACGAATGTCGAGGAGCTGGACATCAAGATATTCAAGGGTCTGGCCGGTACCGAGGGGCTCGCCTCAAACAAGGAGTACCAGGAAGGAGGGAGTGCGAACAACCGGTTTGTTCAGATCCTCGGGCTGGACCAGTACAATGCCTCGAATGTCAAGATACCTGACGGCAAGGTCGATGGCCGGCTGGAGGTGTATCGACCTGACTGGGGATTGTTGATTTTTCCGGAACGGGAGCCGTTCAATTCGAGTGCAACTTTCACGGACGACAACAACGTTACGACGCCGGAGCTGGAAGTCAAGAACCAGCGGATTTACAATTACCGGTCGCAGTCAGAGAAGACGGACGGGAGCCAGTACTACATCCAGACGGTGACCCGTACACGGAGCAGTACAATTCGTCTGAACCGGGCGAACATTATCGAAGGTTCCGAGCGGGTGTATCTGAACGGGCGTTTGCTCCGCAAGGACACCGACTATTCGGTGCAGTACGACTTTGGCCAGATAACGCTGTTGACGGATGAAGCCACTGATCCGAACTCCGAGGTGAAAGTGGACTTCGAGTACGCGCCGTTTTTTGTTCTGCAGAAGAAGACACTTCTGGGCACGCGGGCAGAGTATGAGCTGGGGCGGAATTTCAAGATAGGCACGACTGTCCTGTACAAGTCGGACAAGGCTCAGGAGCGCAAACCGCGTGTCGGGCAGGAGACGGCGGAGATGGTGGTGTATGATATCGATGCGGAGGCGCGTTTGAAGCCATCGTTTATGACCAGTTTGGCCAATGCGCTGCCGTTGGTGACGACGGAGGCCGAATCGCGGTTGAACATATCGGGCGAGGTGGCGCAGTCGCGGCCGAATCCGAACATAGACGGTGTTGCCTATATCGACGATTTTGAGGGTGCTCTGGAGCAGTTGTCGCTGGGGCTGGCGCGAGCCTCGTGGAAGATTGCATCACGACCGTACCAGGTCGACGATTTCGCTCAGCGGGGGAAGATCCTGTGGCACACGCCGCGCACACTGCCGCGTTTCGACGAGGTCTATGACCTCAGAGAGTCGCAGACTGGTGAGAGCACGGTGCGGACACTGCGGATGTTCTATCGGCCTCGCAACTTCTCGGTGGATACGTTGCTTTTCGACAACGATGCCGATACGACTTTCGATACGACGTCCACTTTGCCGTCGTGGGCCGGTATCATGCGCTACTTCGGCAACCGGGTTGATGCCAAGCGAGCCCAGCTTCTGGAAGTACGCATGAAGGTGTCGGAGGGCATGCGTGCCAGGATGCATATCGAATTCGGGCGTATCAATGAGAATCTCGATATCTATCCCGCGACGGCGCAGGACGGGCCGTTTTCAGAGGACGGGCTTTTCACGGGTATCAGCAACGGGAAAGTTGACGAGACTGAAGACGTCGGTCTTGATGGGCTTCCGGATCATCTTGAGCCGGGCTACCACCCGGAGTTGAATCCGGACCCCAACGGTGACAACTGGTATTTTGAGGGGCAGGGCAAGTGTCCCTTGCCGGGTGGGTGTGACAATCTGCATGACTCGCTGTATTTCGAGTGGATCAACGGCACGGAGGGGAACCTGAAGGACCTCGCTGTGCTTGGGGAGCCTGACCGGGAGACTCTGGGCAGTTCTTTCAATGTCACCGACAAGTATTTCTCGTATGTCATAGATTTCGGGCATGCTGCGCAGCGGTTTTCGTCGGACTCGCTGTATGTCGAGGGATCGGATCGTAACGGCTGGCGGACATACCGCATTCCTATTCGCGATACAGCGTTCATCAACGAGCTGGTGTCATCATCGGGTGCCGATCCGGATCTGAACGACATCACGCATGTGCGGGTGTGGTTCGAGTCGGATGAGTTCCAGACACACTATGACACGATCGAGATAGCCAACTGGTATTTCGTGCAGTCGAACTGGCAGGACACTATTCTGACAGGGCCGGGGGTGGTTCACGAGGCCAAGTTGGTGGTGACCTCGGTCAGCGAAGAAGACGGTACGTTTTCCCCGCCGCCGGGGGTTGATGCCTACAAGAATCCGCAGACGGGTATAACGGAGCCGCAGCGCGGGTTGCTTATTGAATGGGATGATCTGTACCACTACGACACGGTCATGGCGACGAAGTCTCTGCTTCAGGTGGAGCGATACCTTGGGTATCAGCGGATGGGGATGTATGTGTACGGCGGTTCGAACATCGATACGAGCAAGACCCGGTTCTTCTTCCGGTTCGGCCGTGACGAGAACAATTTCTACGAGTACAATACCAAGGTGTTCCCGGGCTGGGATGACCGCAATCATGTTGATATCGTGTTTCAGGAGATGACCAATCTCAAGGACAGAGCGCTACAGAGTCTGGGGCGCAACCAGAGTCGTGCGGAAATAGATGCGTACGACAGCTCGCACACGAATTACGTGCTGCGGGTGAAGGGTAATCCAAATGTGAACGAAGTGTTGTGGTTTGGGGCCGGGATCGCAAACAAGGATACGGTGGCATCCTCGCGGGGGTTCATCTGGCTTGACGAGTTGCGAGTGACAGACGTACTGCGCGATGTGGGTACGGCGGCTCGTCTGTCGTTGAACGGCAACATGGCGGACCTGATTACCTATAGCTTCTCGTACGAGACTCAGGACCCGTATTTCCGGGGATTATCAGCAGCGACGCGTGGTGGATCGACGAACAATCTCGGGAGTGGAGAGACTCGGTCGCTCATTACGTATGGAGGGACGCTGAATTTCGACAAGTTCCTGCCGCGCTCGTGGAATGCGAAGATTCCGATTGCACTTCGATATTCACGGAACACGCAGGTGCCGTTGTTGCGAACGGGGTCGGATATCCTGCTGCCGGAGGAGATCCGTGAGCAGGAGAAGAGTGTCAATGAATCCAGCCAGTTCAGTATCCGGGAGTCGTTCAACAAGAAGGGTCGCAATCCCTTGTTTACGCTGCTGCTGAACCGGGTGAGCACCTCATTTAGTTACAGTCGGTCGCAGCAGACCTCGGTAAACACGCCCTATCGTCTGACTGAGAATCAGAATGTGAAGACAGACGTGGATTTGAATGTGAGCAAGCCGCCGACGCTGCCGCTGTTTTTCTGGACGAAACCGGTGCCGTTGCTTGGACGGTTGTCGGGTTCGCGTCTGGGGTTATATCCGACCAACTGGCGGGCCAGCGGTTCGTTCAGTCGCAGCGTGAACATATCCGATGATGCTGCCTATAACCGGGTGTCCTCGGTGTCGCGTGATTTCACGGGCCGCGTCAATCTGGACTACCGGATGTTCCAGAATCTGACAACCTCGTTCAGCTATGATACACGCTGGGACATGAGTGATCTGAACCTGGTCAACATTTCGTTGTCCGATTTGCGGCTGGGAGTGGAGACGCGCTATTCACAGAATTTCTCGGCGAATTATGATCCCAACCTGTTGGGTTTTTTGAGTACGAAGTGGAATTTCAAGGCCGCTTACAGCGATATCTGGGAGCGTTCGACCGAGACACGGCGCAGCGACATGAATCGTTCCTGGAGTGTCAACGGTGTGTTCGATCACATGAAGCTTTTTGGAGGCAAGCAGAGCAAGCGTGGCGGTAGCGACGGTCGTCGTCGGAACGTACGAGGAGGAGGCGCTGCCAAGGACGGCGAAGGGGGTCGTCCGGTGTATGACTATCCGCTGGCGTTGATGCGGTTTCTGACGGGATGGATCAAGGAGCCAAACTACAGCTATTCCCGTTCTTATAGTAACAGCGTGCCCGGAATGCTGGAGCGACCGGACTTGAAGTATCGGTTCGGTATGGCTGATGAGGCCAAGGTAGCGGTGGCTGATGCGCGCGGTCAGACGCGCTCGGCAGGTGAAGGGGAGTCGTATTCCGCGGGAACGAGTTTCTCATTGCTTGGCGGGTTGCGGAACGATCTGCGCTTTTCGCGCACGATCAACACAGACCTTGTCAAGCAGGGGACGCTCTATGAGAATGTGAGCACGAAGTGGCCGGACCTGTCGATCAGGATCAGTCGTTTCCAGCACCTGCCGTTGATTAAGGGGGTTGTTAACAAGATGATCGATGTCTTCTCGCCAAGCACTGGTTACAGCCGGGATACGAAGGAGCGCATCGACATCACGAGAGGATTCCTCCTGGACAAAACCGAGACCATCAGCCTCAATCCGTTGTTGCGAGTCAACTTCAAGGTATTTCGCGGGGTTGCGCTGACGGCGGCCTATACGAAGAGCCTGACGAACAGCCAGAAATACAACTCGGTGACGGGCGAACCGCAGACGGACACGCGCACGACCAACTCCTCGCTGGCCTTTTCGACGAGTTACAAGTTTTCGGCGCCGGGGGGAATCGGGTTGCCTCTGTTCGGCCGGCTGAAGTTCCAGTCGCAGATGCAGATTGATCTTTCGGTGAAGTTCAACAACTCCAAGACAGAGACATCCAATCAGGGTGGGCCGTACGTGGTCGGAACGGACAAGTCGGATGTCAATATTGCCATCCAGGGGACGTATTCGTTCAGCCAGATGATCAAGGGTGGTCTGACGGCGCGTTGGCAGGATACCGAGGATTCCTACGCTCAGCGCAACAACCATCTGCGGGAGCTGAAGATCTGGGCCGAGATCCGCTTCTGATAACAAACGGTTGACTCGAAGGGGTGTTTGGCGGTAATTGGCCGTGAGATAAACCTGATGAACACGAGCAGCGTCATGCCTGAAGTGATAGGTCAGCCACGAGATTTCCCGGCAGTTGAGCAGTTGATGCAGCAGGCGAAGCTGAGTGAAGCGATCGCATTGCTGCCGCGCCCGATTGCTGTACAGATTGTGCAGGAGCAGGTATCGCGTCAGAAGCAGGCGCTGGCTGATTCCGGACAGGCGATCACGATGGCTGCTCTGATTGCCGGTATCGATCGCGCTTTGCGTGAGTTCAAGCGTCTTGAGATGACGCCGGTGATCAACGCTGCGGGAATAGTGGTGCATACGAATCTTGGTCGGGCGCCGCTGTCAGATGAGTTGTTTGAGGCAGCGCGGCGGATTGTGCGGGGGTATTCGAATATCGAATTCGATCTGAACAAGGGTGTGCGTGGCAAGCGCGGCGTGGCGTGCGAGCGCTATCTGGCGACGATTGCCGGGGCGGAGGCGGCAACTGTGGTCAACAACTGTGCTGCAGCTCTTTTCCTGATGCTGAATACATTCGCGAATCGCAGGCGGGTGGTGATATCGCGGGGGGAGCTGGTGCAGATCGGCGGTGGTTTTCGGATTCCGGATATATTGCGCCGTTCGGGGGCGAAGCTGTGCGAAGTGGGGGCGACCAATATCACTACTTTGGAGGACTACGAAGCGGCTGTAGATGACCGGACGGCTCTGATCCTGAAGGTGCATAAGAGCAATTTTGTGCAGGCGGGATTCACCGAAGAAGTGGCGTTGCAAGAACTGGTTCCGCTGGCTCGTCAGCACGGCAAGTTAATCATCAACGATCTTGGCAGTGGGGTATTGATTCCGACGCGCGCGGCGGTAGGGTACGATGAGCCGACAGTCCAGCAGTCGGTGAAGGCGGGGGCGAATTTGACCAGTTTCTCGGGAGACAAGCTGCTGGGCGGGGTGCAGGCTGGGTTGATTGTGGGACGGGCGGAACTGGTGGCGAAGGTGAAGAAGAATCCGCTGTTTCGCACGGTGCGGGTCGACAAGATGGTGTTTGCGATGCTCGAGCGGCTGTTGAGTTCGTATCTGGACGGGACGCATCAACAGGAGATTCGTCTGTGGCGGATGCTGAGTGTTGCGGAGTCTGAGTTGTACAAGACAGCGCGGAAGATGCTGAAGGATCTGGGAACGCCATCGGGTTTGTCGGTGGAATCGACGGATGCGTATGTTGGGGGGGGATCGCTTCCGGAAGCGTCGATACCGTCGGTGGGGATCGTCTTTTCGGCGCCGTATAAGGCAAGCAGCCTGATGAGAGTGTTCCGTCAGATGGAGCCGCCGATTATCGGGCGGATTGAGCAGGAGCATTTCGTACTGGATTTGAAGACGGTGGCGCCGGATGAGCTGCCGGTCGTGCAACAGGCGATAGCCTCGGTCCTCAAAGCAAAGCGGTGACATTGCAGTATGCTTATCGTTGGTACCGCCGGCCATATTGATCACGGAAAAAGCTCGATTGTGCATCGGCTGACCGATGTCGATCCTGATCGTTTGCCGGAAGAGAAGGCGCGCGGGATGACGATTGACCTGGGGTTTGCCTTCTATGACACGCCGGGGGGAGAGACTGTCGGTTTTGTCGATGTCCCGGGGCACGAGCGCTTTGTCAAGAACATGATTGCGGGGGCGGGTGGGATCGATACGGTTATGCTGGTGGTGGCAGCCGATGACGGCTGGATGCCGCAGAGCCAGGAGCACTTCCAGGTGGTGCGTCTGCTGGGTGTCAGCAACGGATTTATTGTCATCAACAAGTGTGATCTGGTCGACCGTGACTGGCTGGAGTTGCTGGTGGAGGAAGTGAAGGACAAAGTGGCGGGTTCGTTTCTGGAGGGGGCGCCGATGTTCACGGTGTCGGCGGCGACGGGTGAGGGGTTTGATCAGTTGCGCACCTATCTTGACACATTGCCGGAGCGGCTGGCGGGCCGCGCGGATATCGGCAAGCCGCGTCTGTATGTCGACCGATCGTTCGTGAGGCCGGGCATGGGCGGGGTGGTCACGGGGACACTTCGTGGCGGACGATTCAGTGTGGGGCAGAATGTGCGCGTGTGGCCATCGGGACGAAGCGGCAAGATCCGTGCTTTGCAGACGAACAATCGCAATGTTGATACAGCCTATCCGGGACAACGGACAGCTATGGGGTTCACGGGGATTGACAAGGAGGACCTGGTGCGGGGCGGGGTGGTAGTGCCGGCGGGGTCATTGCGGTTTCACCGCGAGAATCCGGTCCTGGCGCTTGATTTGGAGCTGGTGGCGGAGTCGCCGGTGGTCGTGAAGAACCGTCGGCGCCTGCTGGTGATCATCGGCACCACGGAGATGGAAGGGGAGGTGCGGTTGTACGGGGCGCAGGAGGGGCTACTGCCCGGCGGCAGGGGGATCGTGTTTTTCAGGCCGGATGAGCCGATGTATACGCTTGTGGCAGACGCCTTCATCGCGCGGCTGCCGACGCCGATGGTGACTATCGGTGGTGGGCGGGTGTTGGATCATTTGTCATACTTTCCGAGGCGGCGTCACATGGCGCAGTACGCGTTTCTGGAGGAGCGCCGGACTTTTGAGATCGAGGCGTTGGTGGTTAGCGAGTTGAGGCACCGGGTGGTGATGTCGCTGGAGCAGTTGCTGGTCGGTGCTGATGTGTCGTCGCATCAGGTGCGGTCAACAGTCGACCGGCTGGTCGAGCAGGAAGTTCTGGGACGGAGTGGGGGGATGATCTGGGAGCATGTCGGTTTTCAGCGACATGTGGATGAACTGGTGGCGCGGCTGTCGGATTATCTGCAGGCGAATCCGCATGTGAGCGGCCTGACCCGGGAGCAGGTGCAGGAGTTGTCGCCCCTGCCGATGTTGACAACCGAGGTGATGCTGCGAGCGTTGATTGAATCCGGGCAAGTGGTGCGAAGCGGTGACAGGTACAATCTGGTGGGGCGCGGGCAGCGTCTTGAGGGGGCGGTGAAGCAGGCGTACGATGAGATCATGGGCCAGCTTCAGGCTGACCGCTATGCACCGCCGTCGCTAAGCAACCTGGCGAAGGGCAGTAAGCCGCACCGGGAAGCGATCCGGTTTCTTCTGGAGTCCGGATCGGTGCACAAGTGCGGTTCGGAGTTTCTGTTTCTGGCTGAGGTGTGGCGTGAGATTGTCGAGTTCATTGCAGAGCGACTCGAGCAGTCCGGCGAGCTGGCGGTAGCAGAGCTGCGCGAGCGGTTCGGGTTCACCCGGAAGTTTGCGATCCCGATTCTGGAAGAGACAGATCGTATCGGGCTGACTCGGCGCGAGGGGGATGTGCGCGTGAAAGGAGACCATGGTGACGACGAGAGCACTGTACTGTAACGGTCGCATCTATACGCAGGCTGATGGTGTTGTGTGCGACTCAATGGCCGTGCGGCGCGGACGGATAGTGGCAACAGGGAATCGTTTGCAGTACGACCCGGACTTCATATCGTGGTCGCGGATCGATTTGCAGGGGCGGGCAGTGGTTCCGGGCCTGGTCGATGCGCACACGCACTTCTATTTCATGGCGCTGTCGCTGGGTCGGGTGAATCTGCATGCGGCGAAGTCGCTTGAGGAGTGTAAGGAGAAGATCGGGGCATATGCGCGAGGGTTGAAGAGAAATGAATGGGTGGTCGGTGAGGGGTACGCGCCTGACAACTTCCGGCGCTACGTGTTGCCGACGAAAGAGGACCTTGACGAGGTGACCTCGGGTCGGCCGGCGTTCATTTTCAGCCATGACCAGCATTCGGCCTGGGTGAACAGCAGGGCGCTGGAACTGGCGGGGGTGGGTGCCTGCACCGATGACCCGTCAGGGGGGCGGATCGAGCGCACGGAGGACGGCGCCCCGACCGGGATTCTGCGTGAGTCGGCCTACATGCTGGTGTGGCCGCTGGTGAGCGCGCCGGCAAAGAGACGAGTCGATCAGTTGTACCGGCAGGCGCTCCAGTTGGCCTGGAGCCGGGGCGTTACTGGTGTGCACAGCATGGACGGCATGGAGGGGTTTGACTATGTTCTTGGGTTGGCGCAGCGCGGCCGGGTGGGGCTGCGCATCACGAGCTATCTCCCGGCGGCGGAGATCGGGAAGCTGGTCGAGCGGGGTATCGATTACGGATTCGCTGACGACTGGGTGCGCGTGGCGGGGGTGAAGATGTTCGCCGATGGTGCCCTTGGGAGTCGCACGGCGCTTTGTTTTGGCAGGTACATTGGGAGTGAGGACAATTGTGGCATAGAGGTCACCTCGGTTGCTCAGATGCTGCGATGGGCGAAGGCGGCCGCGAAGCAGGGTTTGCCGTGCGCGATTCATGCGATTGGCGACAAGGCGGTTGCCAACGCCCTGGAGGTTATCGAGAGGACGCCGAAACTGCGAAGTGGGGGGCGGCACCGCATTGAGCACGTGCAGTTGGTGCGGCGTAAGGACATACCCAGGCTGCGTCAACTTGGTGTGGTGGCCTCGATGCAGCCGCAGCAGTTGTTGTCGGATGTGGATATGGTGAATGCATACTGGGGCAAGCGGGGGCGTAACACGTACGTATTTCGGACGATGCTGGACAAGCACGTTGATCTTGCGTTCGGTTCGGATGCGCCGATCGAGCCGCTGGAGCCATTGGCAGGGATCGCCGCCGCGGTACGTCGTACACGACCGGGGAGGCGTCGCGCATTCTATCCGCAAGAGCGCATCTCGGTGGGCCAGGCCGTGCGCGCCTTCACGGTGGGGGCGGCCGTTGCGGGAGGACAGGAGGATTGCCGTGGGTATCTGATGGTGGGGTATCCGGCGGACTTTGTGGTGCTTTCGGAGGATATCTATCGATTGCCTATGAGCCGGCTGGAGGAAGCACAGGTTCTGGGGACGGTGTTGGATGGTGTGGTGGTGTATGATCAGGGGGTGTTGTAGGCGGGGCGCCTGCCGCCCACGAGCATGACCGGAAACCCACCCCGCCAGAGGCGGGATGGGATACCTCATGTTTGCTGCTGAGCTTCTGGTAGCCAATGCTGTCACGTGTGCTGATAGCGCTTTGTTATCCGGCGGTGGTGGGCTCTCGCGAGGACTGTTACCTATGTCACCGTTGAATTGACGTTGTACATCAGTCTTCTGGGCATCAGGTACTATGGTGTCAAGCGGAGGCGGTTGCGGTCCTCGGTGAGGATCTCGGCGATCTTGTCGGCTACCAGGTCAGGAGAGAGTCCCTTCTCGCCCTTGGCCGCGATCTCGATGCGGTGAGCAAGCAGCCCCTGGGCATCGAAAATGCTCACCTCGACCTGTGTGACCCAGTCGGGTGATGTGAAGAGGAAGCCGGGCAGGGCATCGATGATGGTGATCGAGTCCCTGATGTCCCGATAGCGAGGGTCGTGGGCGGGCAGCTGCAAGTCACGATCGAGCTTCTGTTTGAGAGGATCGTCGTCCTGTCGGTTGGCGTGGCGTGCGAGTTTGGTGCCGCGCATGGTGATCTCTATGCGTCCGACTGTGGGGAAGTTGGTGGCGAAGCTGATATTGTGGCTATCAATAAGGCGGCGTCGCACCTGGCGGACGTAATCGCGAGCGTTGACCTCGAGGGTGTCTTCGACATTTCGGGTCAGTTCGACGTTCGAACCGGGGAAGAGCAACTGGCTGGTTTCGGTGTCGGCCCATTCGATCTGCCAGTGTTCTATAGGGCGAGCGTCGCCGGGCCCAATGGTGTGGTTGATCACCGGGCGGTTACCGCAGGCTGAGAGGGCAATCAGTGCGGCGGATATAGCGCAAGCCTGGACGAGGTTTCGCATGGTAGTTGTCCTGTTCGGATATGGTTTCTGTCAGATCGAAGATACGACAGGCAGGCCTGTGGTTTCAAGTGTTTATGCTATGTGACTTTACAAGCTGTCTGAGAGAACGTATATTCCCGCTCATTGCATACACGCGGGACCCCGATCCCGGCGAACGGAAACACTGAGGCACGTGATCGAGCCGAGCATATCGGACTGCAATTGTGAAACGCAAGATACGGATAGGTAACGCCGGCGGGTACTGGGGTGATGACCTGGGGGCCATGAAGCGTCAGCTTGTCGGTGGTCCGCTGGACTATATCACGATAGATTTCCTGGCTGAGATCACGATGTCGATTCTCCAGCGTCAGCGCAAGCGCAATCCTGAGCTTGGCTATGCGGTCGACTTTCTGGCGCAGATCGAAGAGTGTCTGCCGTTGATATGCAAAAAGAAGGTTCGGGTCATTTCCAATGCCGGCGGGATCAATCCGATCGGCCTGGGGCGCGAGATTGTCAGGACGGCCCAGAGACAGGGGCTGGATATCAAAGTCGGCATTGTCTATGGTGACGATATCGTGAATCACCTGTATGAGCTTACGGCTGCGGGCGAGCGGTTCACGAATATGGAGACGGGGGAGGACTTTTTCAGGTACCGGTCGCATATCTCTTCAGCCAACATCTACCTGGGGGCGGAGCCGGTAGTCAAGGCGCTGGAGGCGGGGTGTCAGATAATCGTGACGGGGCGGGTGACCGATACGGGGATTACGCTGGCGCCGATGATCCACGAGTTCGGCTGGGCGATGGACGACTGGGACAAGATGGCCGCCGGGATTGTGGCCGGTCATATAATAGAGTGCGGGGCGCAGGCCAGCGGGGGGAATATCACTGATTGGCACGAGGTTAAGTCGTTTGACACTATCGGCTATCCCATAATCGAGATGGAGAGGACCGGCGAGTTTGTGGTGACCAAGCATCCGCGGACGGGTGGGGTGGTCAATGAGAAGACGGTCAAGGAGCAACTGGTGTACGAGATGGGGGACCCGGCCAACTATGTTTCGCCGGACGGGGTAGCGCGCTTTGACACGGTTCAGCTGGCGGAGCTGGGACGTAACCGGGTGCGGGTGTATGGTATCAAGGGGCGTCCGGAGCCGGATTTTCTGAAGGTGTCGATGTCGTACGAGGAGGGGTGGAAGGCCTCCGGGGCGGTGTTGATTTCGGGTCCGCAGATTCAGCAGAAGGCGGACATTGTGGAGAAGATGTTCTGGGCGAAGCTGCCGCATACGTATGAAGCGACGCGTACGGAGCTGATCGGGACAGGGACAATCTGGCCGCGTTCGTTGTTTTCGTGCGAGCCCAACGAGGCGCTGCTCCGGTTTGCCGTGAGGGATTCCGATCGCAGGAAGGTGGAGGACTTTTCGAAGGCGCTGTCGACTTTGATTCTTTCCGGTCCGGCGGGGATGGCGGTGACGCCGGGCGGGCGCCCCAAGCCATCGCTGGTAGTAGCCTACTGGCCGGCGCTGATGCACCGCAGCCGGGTGAAGGCCAAGGTGCTGGTAGTTGACACCTCCGGCTATGAGGAGTTTCACGAGATCAGTTTTCCGATCCGGGTGCAGACTCGTCCGGAGGAAGTGGTGACGATGGCCGGTAACGCGCGCGGGGCGAAAGCGAGGTTTTCGGGCAGGACCAGAAAGGTGTGTCTGCAGGAGATTTGTTACGCGCGTTCGGGTGATAAGGGGGACACGTGTAATATAGGGGTGCTGGCGCGCTCGGAGGCGGCTTATCGGTGGCTGTGCGACAACCTGAGCGCACAGGTGGTGCGTCGGTTTTTCGACGGTATCACGTACGGCAAGGTGACGCGGTATGAATTGGACAATCTGCAGGGGTTGAATTTTCTGCTGGATCAGACCCTTGGTGGGGGCGGGACGCGATCGTTGATGATTGATCCGCAGGGAAAAACGCTGGCACAGGCGCTTTTGCAGATGCAGGTGAAGGTGCCGGATGTGGTGCTCAAGAGTGTGAAGACAAGATAACAGTGCATAGACGAAAGACAGCCTGACTATGTTCCGACTGGAATCGAAGGTCGATACGAACTCGGCCATTTACAAAGAGAATCGAGAGGCCAACCTAACCTTGCACCGTCAGTTCAAGGAGCGCCTGGAGAAGGTGAAGCTGGGTGGGCCGGAGAAATCGCGACAGCGGCATATCGACCGCGGCAAGCTGTTGCCGCGGGACCGGGTGGCCAAGCTTCTGGACAAGAATACGCCGTTTTTGGAGCTGAGTCCGCTGGCGGCGTATGATATGTACGACAACGATGCGCCTGCGGCGGGGATTATCTGCGGGATTGGCCTGGTGCATGGTCGTGAGGTGATGGTGATCGCCAACGACGCGACTGTCAAGGGGGGGACGTACTACCCGATGACCATTCTCAAGCATGCGCGGGCCCAGCGAATCGCGGAGGAGAACCATCTGCCGTGTGTCTATCTGGTTGATTCCGGGGGGATTTTCCTGCCGTTGCAGCAGGGGACGTTTCCCGACAAGGATCATTTCGGGCGCATATTCTACAATGAGGCTCGTATGTCGGCCAAGGGGATTGCGCAGATCTCGGTGGTGATGGGTTCGTGTACGGCGGGCGGAGCGTATCTGCCGGCGATGTCGGATGAGACGATTATGGTGCGCAAGCAGGGGACGATTTTTATCGGCGGGCCGCCGCTGGTGAAGGCGGCGACGGGGGAAGTGGTGACGGCCGAGGAGCTTGGTGGCGCTGATGTCCATTGTCGTACCTCGGGGGTGTCGGATTTGTATGCGCAGAATGACGAGCACGCGTTGCAGATGTGTCGCAACATATTGGAGAACTTGAACTATCCGCCGAAGACGGATATCGACTGGTCGGAGCCGGAAGATCCCTATTACGACCCCGAGGAGCTTTACGGCGTGGTCAGCGCCGATATTCGGAAGCCGTTCGATGTTCGGGAGGTGATAGCGCGGCTGGTTGACGGGTCGCGGTTTCACGAGTTCAAGGAGTTGTACGGGACGACGCTGGTGACGGGGTTCGGGCGCATGATGGGGTATCCGGTGGGGATTATCGGAAACAACGGGGTGTTGTTTTCGGAGTCGTCGCTCAAGGGAGCGCACTTTATTGAATTGTGTACGACACGGAAGATACCGTTGATCTTCCTGCAGAATATTTCCGGGTTCATCGTGGGGCGTCAGTACGAGGCCGGCGGGATTGCCCGGGACGGTGCCAAGATGGTGCATGCGGTGGCGAACGCCGATGTTCCCAAGTTCACGGTGGTGGTGGGCGGATCATACGGGGCCGGAAACTACGCCATGTGCGGGCGGGGGTATTTCCCTCGGGTGATGTGGATGTGGCCGAATGCGAAGATCTGTGTGATGGGTGGCGAGCAGGCAGCGGATGTGCTGGCGACGGTGAAGATCAAGCAACTGGAGGCGGAGGGCAAGAAGTTGTCCGAGGATGAGATCGAGACCATTCGTCGTCCGGTTGTGGAGAAATACGAGAGCGAATCGACCCCGTACTATTCGGGGGCGCGGTTGTGGGATGACGGTATGCTCGGTTTCACCGATACGCGCCAGGCGCTGGCGCTGGGTATTGCGGCCGCGCTGAACGCGCCGATTCCGGAGCAGAAGTATGGTGTATTCCGCATGTAGGAGTCAGGGTATGGCGTATGAGACTGTAGCGTACTCGAAGGACAACCGGATAGCGAAGGTATCGTTTTGCCGTCCGAAGGTGCACAATGCCTTTAACTCCACCGTGATTGCGGAGATGGCTGATGTATTCAGGCGTATAGCGGCGGATGACGAGATTCGCGTGGTTGTCATCACGGGAGAGGGTAAGTCATTTTGTGCTGGGGCTGATTTGAACTGGATGCGGGGTGTGATCAGTCAGTCGTTCGAAGAGAACCTGGCGGAATCCAATGACCTTGCGGATTTGTTCTGGCAGATTTACACGTGCAAGCGGCCGGTGATAGGGAAGATCAACGGGGCGGCGATAGGAGGTGGAACCGGGTTTGTGGCGGTGTGCGATATAGCAATTGCGGGGCGTTCGGCGGTGTTTTCTTTTTCGGAGGTGAAGATCGGGGTGGTGCCGGCGTGTATTGGTCCGTATGTGATTAAGAAGATGGGTGAGGGGAAGACGCGGGAGCTTTTCATCACCGGTGAGCGCATGAATGCCGAGCGGGCGCTGCAGGTGGGGTTGATCAACAGGGTGGTGGATGACGAGGCGCTCGAAGAGGTGACAAGCGCGGTGGTGCGGTCGATCCTGTCCTCGGGGCCGGAGGCGGTGGCGATGGCCAAGCGGCTGATCAGCGAGGTGCCGTCGATGACGCCCGAGCAGTTCAAGCCATACACGGCTGAGATGATAGCAAGGCTCCGTGTCTCCGAGGAGGGACAGGAAGGTATGGATGCGTTTTTGAACAAGCGCGCGCCGCGCTGGGCAGAGAAACGAGATTAAGAGCAACATAGAAGAAACTATGAGCAAGCTGTTTAACAAAGTACTGGTGGCCAATCGGTCGGAGATTGCAGTCCGGGTGATGAATGCCTGCCGGGTGCTGGGGATCCCATCGGTGGCGGTGTATTCCGATGCCGATGCGCACAGTAAGCACCGTTATTATGCCGATGAGTCGGTGCATATCGGTCCGCCGCCGCCGCGGGAGTCGTATCTGGATATTGAGAAGATCATTGCTGCAGCGAAGGCAACGGGCGCCGATGCGATTCATCCGGGGTACGGGTTTTTGGCGGAGAACCCGTTACTGGCCAGGCGATGTGTCGAGGAGGGGATTACGTTTATCGGTCCGACGCCGGATGCGATCCGTCTGCTGGGTAACAAGGTGGAGTCACGGCTGACGATGGCTGATGCGGGGATACCGTTGATCCCCGGCATGAAGGACAGTTCCGGGGATATCGAGGCCTTCCGGGCGGCGGCCGAGACGGCGGGGTATCCGGTGATGATCAAGGCTGCAGCCGGTGGTGGCGGCAAGGGCATGCGGGTGGTACACTCACCCGAGGAGCTGACATCGGCGGTTGAGGCGGCGCAGCGTGAGGCGGGTAACGCATTCGGGGATGATACGGTGTATCTCGAGAAGTACATTGTCAACCCGCGCCATATCGAGTTCCAGGTGTTGGCGGACACACACGGCAATACGGTGCACGTCTTTGAGCGGGAGTGCTCGATTCAGCGTCGTCACCAGAAGATTATCGAGGAGAGTCCTTCGGTGGCGGTTGATGATCAGTTGCGGGCGCGCATGGGCGCCAGCGCTGTAAAGGTGGCGCAGGCAGCGGGGTATGTGAACGCCGGGACGGTGGAGTTCCTGCTCGATGCCACGGGGAATTACTATTTTCTTGAGATGAACACACGCATTCAGGTGGAGCATCCGGTGACAGAGATGGTTACCGGCACCGATCTGGTCGTGGAGCAGATCCGTATCGCAGCCGGGGAAAGGCTGTCCGAGGCGTTCCTTAATCTGGCACAACGTGGCCACGCGATCGAGTGTCGCATCTATGCCGAGGACGGTGAGAACAACTTCATGCCGTCGACGGGTGAGATTGTGCATTACTCCGAGCCGGTGGGGCCGGGTATCCGGGTGGATTCGGGCGTGATGCATGGTTCACAGATTACGATTGACTATGATCCGGTCATGGCCAAGCTGATTGTGCACGCCCCGACGCGCGAGATGTGTATCAACAAGATGATAAGTGCGTTGAACAACTACAAGATACTCGGGGTGCGGACGTCGAAGAAGTTCATGATTGACTGTATGAGTCACGAGGCGTTTCGGCAGGGCAGGACCTATACGAATTTCATCGAGGTCAACATGGCCGACCGTGACATCAGCCTGGACGGCTATCGGGATATGGCCGTAGCGGCAGCGTCGGCGTCGGCGATCAGCCGTCCGAAGACGGTGGCGTCGGGTGGTGACGGCAGGGTTCGACAGCCCTCACCATGGGAAGCAATCGGTCCCTGGCAGATAGGAGATTCGATCGATGAGTAGTCTGGAGTTTCTGTTTGAGGGGGAAGTCGTAGATGCCACCGTTGAACGTCGTTCGCAGGCCATCGCGGTGACAACAGGTGGCCGTGAGATTGTGCTGTTTCCGGCGGGAGAGAATCTCTTTTCGGCACAGGTGAATGGTCGCAAGGTGTCGATTGCTGCGGTGCGCCACAAGGACAGATACTATGTGGATATCGATTCAGTGCTGGTGGAGTTGTCGGAGCCTTCGGCAGAGATGACATCAAGTGGAGTTGGAGACGCGGGGGAGGCGGACAAGATATATGCGCCGATGCCCGGGAAGGTGGTCAAGATTCTTGTTGAGGTGGGGCAGGACGTGGCCGAGAAGACGCCGATGGTTATTGTTGAGGCGATGAAAATGGAAAACCAGGTCAATGCGAAGGCTAAGGGGAAGGTGATCGCGGTCAATTTCAAGGCCGGTGACCAGGTGGACACGGAGACGCCGATCATTGAGCTTGAGCTGGAAGCCGCGGAGGGGGAGTCGGGTTAATCGGCTGACAGTACACGGACAGGAAGAAGCGGTCGGTGGCTAAGGGAGCCTGTCGACCGCTTTTGCGTTTGATGCTGGTTGTATCGGGGCCGCAGATCAGAAGAAACGCAGCCCGACGGAGATCGGAATCAGGCTGGTGTTGTCGTCGCCGGTCAGGATGCTGACATATCGTATCTGGGCGAACATTTTGACCGGGCCGCCGAATTCCACTCCGCCGCCGATGTTCCAGTAGAATTTGGTCTCGTCTTCCCACGGGACGGGGACGGTGATGTCATTGATGGAGTTGATGTCGCCGTGAGCGAGCCGCGCGACGCCGATGCCGCCCAGAGCGAACGGCTTGGTGGAGGCGCCGGGGACGCCGATGGAGGCTCGCAAATCGCCGCCGAACAGCCAGATCTGTAGATCGGGGGCATCGACTGTGACTGGTACGCCGAAAGGATCGGAGAAGCGGAGGGCGTCGCCTTTGCCGGGGAGTTTGTGGAGTTCGATTTTGCCGACGAGCTGGACGGCGAGGAACCAGTCGAAGCCTACGGCGGCGAAACCGTGGTAACCGGTTTTGAAGTCTTCCTTGAAGCTGTCGGGCTGTGACGGGAAGTCGAGGCCTCCGCCCGCGTAGATGCTGAACGGCATGCCGGGGACCTGCGCGATGGCCAAGGGGGCGACAAGCACAAGCATGACAATGAGAACTATGATTCTGGGCACGGTTTCTCCTCCATGGTGGTCTTGTTGTCAGTAACAATGTGCCCTGCAGGCGTTCCGGGCGATGGGGCAGGGCCTGCCGGGTCTGATGGGGGTAATTTGGTGTGTGGAGTTCGGTGTTGCAACCAAAATCCCGGGTTGGTTGGGAAGGGTTATGTTGGGATAAACATCGGTCAATCAGTCTTTTATGTATGGGGTGGCTTGATTTGCGGGGGCGAATCGTGTATATACAGAGAACTTACTCACACAGAACTTTCATATCTCGGAGGAAGTGTCGACATGGCAGAGAGAAAGGAAGCCTACATAGTCTCGGCCTGCCGTTCTGCTATCGGCGTATTGCATGGTGGTTTGGGCAGTCTGACGGCTCCGCAGCTTGGCGCTTTGGCGATCAAGGAGGCGATCAAGCGGGCCGGTATTGATCCTGTTGATATTGAAGAAGTTATCATGGGCCAGGTGGTTCAGGGCGGGGCCGGGCAGGCACCGGCACGTCAGGCTGCCATTCATGGCGGGGTACCGCCGGAAGCGGGCGCGATGACGATCAACAAGGTATGCGGATCGGGATTGAAGGCGGTGATGCTGGCCGCGCAGTCGATTCGTGCGGGAGATCAGGATGTGATCATCGCGGGCGGTATGGAATCGATGTCCCAGACACCGCTGGCGATGTTCGGGGCGAAGACGGGGGTGAAGTTCGGACATCAGAAGCTGATGGATTTGATGATTATGGACGGCCTGTGGGACAGTTTCAACAACTGGCATATGGGCAGCGCCGCAGAGTTGACTCGTCGCAAAGAGGGGATCACGCGCGAGGAACAGGACGAGTTTGCGTACAACTCGCATCGCAAAGCGATCGAGGCGATGGAGACGGGGAAGTTCGATGCGGAGATTTTCCCGGTCGAGATTCCGCAGCGCAAAGGTGATCCGATCGTGATGAAGAAGGATGAGAATCCGCGTCCTGACATCTCCGTTGAGAAGCTGGCCAAGCTGCGTCCGGCATTTGAGAAGGATGGTACGGTGACGGCAGGTAATGCTCCCGGACTGAATGACGGCTCCGCGGCGACGGTGGTGGTGTCGGAGAGCTACATGAAGGAGAAGGGTCTGAAGCCGCTGGCGAAGATCATCGATTATACGTTCGCCGGTACGAAGCCGGAGGAGTTGTTCTGGTCGCCTATCTACGCGGTGCAGAAACTGATGAAGAAGATGAATGTTGATATCAACCACTGGGATTTGATCGAGGCCAATGAGGCGTTCTCGGCGCAGGCTCTTGCCGACGGCAAGCATCTGAAGTGGGATTGGGACCGGGTCAATGTCCATGGTGGCGCGGTGGCGCTTGGTCACCCGATCGGGGCTTCCGGCACGCGCGTGCTGGTGACGCTGATCCATGCGCTCAAAGACCGCGGTTTGAAGAAGGGCATGGCGACGCTGTGTCTTGGTGGCGGCAATGCTGTCGCCCTTGCGATTGAATTGGTGTGAATCAGGGAAAACTGACGGAGAACATGTTATGAACGCTGATGACATAAAGCGGGTAACGGTGGTTGGTACCGGGACGATGGGTAACGGTATCGCGCAGGTGTTTGCGATGCATGGTATCGATGTGGATATGGTCGATATCAGGCAAGACTTTCTTGATCGGGCAGTGTCGGTGATTTCGAACAGCATGGACCGTCTGCTGAAGAAGGAGAAGATCACCGAGGATCAGAAGAACGCGGCCATGGGTAAACTGCATACGGGGACTGACCTGGGGGTGGCGAAGAACTCTCAGTTGGTCATAGAGGCGGTGACGGAGAACCTTCAGATCAAGCTGGACATCTTTGGTAAGCTGGAAGAGCACTGTCCTCCGGATACGATTCTGGCATCGAATACATCCTCGCTGCCGATCACGCAACTGGCGGCGGCGACGAAGCGTCCGGACAAGGTGATCGGGATGCACTTCATGAACCCGGTTCCGATGATGAAGCTGATCGAGGTGATTCGCGGGATCGCGACCAGCAACGAGACGTATGCGACGGTCGAGGCGCTGGCGAAGAAACTGGGGAAGACGCCGGTCGAGGTGAATGACTATCCGGGTTTTATTGCCAATCGCATTTTGTTGCCGATGATCAACGAGGCGATTTTCGCCCATATGGAGGGCGTGGGCACCGTAGAAGCTATTGATGAGGTTATGAAGCTGGGGATGGCGCACCCGATGGGTCCGTTGACGCTGGCCGATTTCATCGGGCTGGATGTGTGTCTGGCCATTCTGGAGGTGATGCACGAGGGTCTGGGCGACCCGAAATACCGTCCTTGTCCTCTGCTGCGCAAGATGGTACAGGCGGGCTACCTTGGCCGGAAGACCGGTCGCGGCTTCTATGATTACAGCAAGTAAGGAGATCGATCATGGATTTTAATCTGTCCGAAGAGGATCTCGAGCTTAAGCAGATGGCCCGCGAGCTGGCGGAGAAGCGGCTGTACCCGATCGCCGAGGAGATGGACGAGAAGGGGGAGACGCCCCGGGAGCTCATTGAGGAGTGCGCCGAGCTTGGGTATTTCGGTTTCACGGTGCCTGAGGAATACGGCGGTCTGGGCATGAGCGCGACCACGTTCATGGGTGTGTTGGAGGAAATCTGCGCGGCCTCGGCCGGGTTTGGTATTACGTTCAGTGTGCACAATTCTCTGTGCTGTGAGATCATCAAGCTGTACGGTACAGACGAGCAGAAGAAGAAGTACCTGCCGGCGATGGCGGCGGGGGAGAAGATCGGTGCGTATTGTGTGACCGAACCCGATGCGGGGACCGACATTGCTTCGATCGCGACTCATGCGGACGACAAGGGAGACCACTGGGTACTCAATGGCACGAAGACGTATGTAACCAACGGCGCCTTTGCGGGGGTATTCATAGTCTTCGCCAAGACCGATCCTGAGGCCGGACACAAGGGATTGTCCACGTTCATCGTGGATGCCGACAGTGACGGGCTGATGGTGGGGAAGGCTGAGCGCAAGTGTGGCATGAAGTGTTCTGACACGCGCGAGGTGAGTTTCTCCGATGTGAAGGTTCCGAAGGAAAACCTGCTGGGCGAGCTGGGCGGAGGTTTCAAGATGGCGGTTACCATATTGAATTCCGGTCGTATCGGGGTGTCGTTCCAGTCGATCGGTATTGCCCAGGCGGCGCTTGACGAGGCGATCAAGTATTCGAAGGAGCGGGTGCAGTTCGGCAAGCCGATTGCGGCGTTCCAGGCGATTCAGTTCAAGCTGGCCGATATGGCGACGAAGATCGATGCCGGGCGGTTGCTGGCGTATCGTGCCGCGATGCTCAAGGATGCCGGGGAGCCATGTCACCGGGAGGCCTCGATGGCCAAGATGTTCTGTTCGGAGATGGCGAATTTCGTCGCCAATGAGGCCGTGCAGATTCATGGCGGCTACGGGTACATCAAGGAGTATGCGGTGGAGCGGTATTTCCGCGATGCCCGCGTTACGATGCTGTACGAGGGGACCTCGGAAGCCCAGCGGATGGTGATCTCACGGGATTTGCTGAGGGAGTGAGATTGTGATAGAGAAGAAGCATCACGACTTCCGCAACGAGGTCCGGGAGTTCATGGAGAGCACGATCGCGCCGCTGGCGGCGACGCTGGACGACGAGCAGCGTTTTCCTGGTGAGCACATGAAGCCGCTGACCGAGCAGGGGTATCTGAGTATGCTCATCCCGGAGAAGTATGGCGGCAGGCCGACGGACACGGTGTCGTATTCGATCGTGGTCGAGGAGGCCTCGCGGGTGTGTGGGTCAACCGGCATCATGCTGGCGGCACACAACTCGCTGGGGTGTTTCCCGATCCTGAAATTCGGCACCGAGCAGCAGCGCGAGAAGTACCTTCCGCGTGCCGCGAAGGGGGAGTTGTTGGCGTTCGGGCTGTCTGAGTCTGACGCCGGCTCCGATGCCGGCGGAACGCGGACGATGGCGCTCAAGCAGGGCGACCACTGGCTGGTCAACGGCAGCAAGTGCTGGATTACCTCGGCGACCAGGGCGTTTGCGACGATTGCCTCGGCGCGGACGTCGGAGAGCCCCGAGGACCGAGAGATCACCTGTTTCATTCTTGATAAGGACTGGGATGGTTATTCGGTCGGCAAGAAGGAGAACAAGCTGGGGCTGCGCGGTTCGGATACGGCGTTTCTGCATTTCGATGATCTGAAGGCGCCGCTGGACTCTCAGCTTGGCCAGATCGGCGAGGGATTCAAGCAGATGCTGATCACGCTCGATGGCGGGCGGATCTCGATCGGTGCGATGGCGCTGGGTCTGGGGCAGGGTGCATTCGAGTGCGCCCTGAAGTACTCCGCCGACCGGGTGCAGTTCGGCAAGCCGATCTCGTACAACCAGGGCATCCAGCACATGCTGGCGGATATGGCGACAGAGCTGGAAGCGGCGCGTCTGCTGATCTATGAGGCCTCGCAGATGAAGGATGCCGGGGTGCCGTTCGGGCATTACTCGGCGATGGCCAAGCTGTATGCCTCGGAGGTCGGACGCCGGGTGGCTGAGAAGGCGCTGAGCATTCTCGGGTCGGTCGGTTGTCTGACGGGGAGATATCCGGCAGAGCGGATCTGGCGCGATGTGAAGCTGTGTGAGATAGGCGAGGGCACCTCCGAGATTCAGCGGCTGGTGATCGCCCGCAAGCTGCTCAAGGATTTGGCGACGGTGTGAGTTGATACGTCGATTTGTCCGAGTGTTATAGAAGGCGGACCGAATGCCGGTCCGCCTTTGACGTTGAAGGGTTGGGCGCCGACCATGGGTCGGCTTCTCAACGTGTCAGAGGCATTACTGGGAGGGGCGGATCATCAAAGACCCGCCCCCCCTGTCTTCCCCCCGCCCCGTGGTATCCCCCCTCCGGCAGTGTCCGGAGATAGTGTCCGGAGGTGGTGTCCAAGTGCGGTGTGCCGCCTCGCGGACGTATCATGCCCTCACGGGGGCAGCCAGTGCCTGTCCCGTCGGGTTACCTATGTCGATGGTGGGAGAGAGCCTGATTCTCGGTTCCTGGCTGCCGTTTTTGTCAGCGGCAGCAATCCGGCGATGCTTGTGGGGGATGTTCCGGGCACATCACACACCGCCGCAATGGCGCGAACTCGATGCTGTTATATCACTGAAGAAATGGACCTCTGCTTGTCACTGGCAGTATACATCAGCCGCGAACGGGATGCAAGTGAAAAGATGATGTCTGTTGTCCATGAATGGGCAGGCCTGCTCGGGGGACGGATGGTTCAGAAGGGCGATCCGGCGTCGTGTCGGCATTTGAGGCGTGCTCAGCGTGGCCGGCATCTGATAGTGGGAGATTTGTTGACAACCGCTGCGGCCGGGCTTACCTTGGGGTTTACCATAGACCTGTAAGCGGGCGTAATTCAGTGGTAGAATGCAAGCTTCCCAAGCTTGACGCCGTGGGTTCGACTCCCATCGCCCGCTTTTTTTTATTGGCCAAAGCGCAGTTGTAGTTATGAGAGTAGTCGCAGTTGATCCGGATTCCCCGTTGTTCGGGCATGTTCGCAAGGGGTATCACCTGACGGCCATTAATGGTCAGCCGGTCAGGGATTGGCTGGATTATCAGTATCTGTTGGCTGATGAGCGGGTCGATCTTTGTTTCAATAACCCGACCAGCGGCGAGGATTTGTCGTTTCGCCTCGATGATCCGATGATCGCAAAGCTGGGGCTGACGCTCGATGAGGACAAGGTCCGCACGTGCCGGTGCAACTGCGTGTTCTGCTTCGTGCGGCAGCAGCCGAGGGGGATGCGCCGGGCTCTGTACGTGCGAGATGAGGACTATCGGTTGTCATTCACGCATGGCAATTTCATTACGCTGTCGAACGTGACAGAGGAAGACATCGAGCGGATTGTCGAGCAGCGGCTCAGCCCGATGTATGTCAGCGTACATGCCACCGATGATGGGCTTCGGCGCCGTATGCTCCGCAACGAGCGTCTGCAGCCGATCGTGCCACAGCTTGAGTACCTGGGTCAGCGGGGGATACGGTTTCACACGCAGATCGTCGTCTGTCCGGGTCTGAACGACGGGGACCAACTGAAGCGGACGGTGGATGACCTGGCGGCTTTGTACCCGGCGGTGCAGAGCATCGCGGTGGTGCCGGTGGGGCTGACGCGGTATCGTGAGAAGCTGCCGCGGCTTCGTCGGCACACGGCCGCGGAGCTGGCGGCCACAATCGAGTATGTAGAAATGCGGCAGAAGGTGTTTCTGAAGGAACGGGGTACGCGGTTGGTCTGGGCGGCGGATGAGTTCTATATCGGATCGGGTCGCATGGTGCCATCGTTGTCGTCGTATGAGGATATGGCGCAGTTTGAGAACGGGGTGGGGATGATGCGTCAGGCGGTAGCTGATTTCAATCGTCGTCGGGTGAGATTGAAGGGGATGCGATCGAAGCGTCGGGTGGCGATGCTGACGGGTCGGCTGGCGGAGTCGGTGCTGAAGGAGACGGTCCGGGAGTATGCAAGGTCGTGTGGTCTGCGAGTTGACGTTGCGGGTGTGGATAACGAGTTCTGGGGGGAGTCGGTGACGGTGAGCGGGCTGCTGACGGGAGGTGATCTGCTCAAGGCGGCGCGGAAGGTCCAGAAGCACTGTGATTGCATTCTTTTGCCGCCGAATTGTCTGAACGCGGATGACCTGTTTCTGGATGATGTGTCGCTGGCGGAGTTCTGTGCCCGGGTGAGTGTACCGGTGGTGGTGGGCAGTTATCAGATTGCGGATTCACTCAGGGAGGCCCTGGCGGTATGAGTATGCCCACCGTAGCGATTGTCGGCCGGCCCAATGTCGGCAAGTCGTCGTTGTTTAACCGCATTCTGCAACGCCGTCAGGCGGTGGTAGAAGAGACGCCGGGGGTGACGCGTGATCGTAACTACGCGGTGGCGGACTGGAACGGTGTATTTTTCCATCTGGTGGACACGGGGGGGCTGGCGCCGGAGACGGATGATCTTCTGGACAAGTTGATCTATGACCAGGCCCAGTTCGCTATAGGAGAGGCAGACCTGGTGCTTTTCGTGGTGGATACGAAGACCGGGGTTGACCCGGTTGACCGTCGGATAGCACAGATCCTCAACAAGGAGGGCAAGCCGACGCTGTTGCTGGCCAACAAGGCGGACAACGACGAGGATGAGTTGTCAGTGTTTGAGTTTCACAAGCTGGGGATTGGTGATCCTCTGGCGGTTTCGGCTACGTCGGGGCGGGGGATGGGTGATATGCTGGATGAGCTGGTGGCGGCGTTGCCGGAGCAGCAGGTGGGCGAGGCGGCATCCGGGGAGGACGTTGTTAGAGTGGCCTTCGTGGGCCGGCCGAATGTGGGGAAGTCTTCGTTCATCAATAAGTTGCTGGGGCAGGAGCGGCTGATCGTGTCGCCGATTGCCGGAACCACGCGCGACGCGGTAGATACGCCGTTTGAATTCGAGGGGCGGCGTTATGTGCTGGTGGATACGGCGGGGTTGCGTCGGAAGTACAAGGTGTATGAGAATATCGAGTTCTATACGTCGCTGCGCACCACGCGGGCGATTGACAGTTGCGATGTGGCAGTGGTGTTGGCAGACGCGACCGACGGAGTGACCTCGCAGGATCAGCGGGTGCTTGAGCAGGTGCTGGAAAAGCGCCGGTCATGCGTTCTGCTGGTGAACAAATGGGATTTGATCGAGAAGGACACGCGGACCGCACAGGAGTTCACGCGGAGCATCAATGAGACGATCGGGCAGTACGCCTGGTTGCCGATTCACTATGTGTCGGCCCTGACCGGGCAACGAGTGGTGAAGGTGCTTGAGGCCGTGAATCGGGTGTATGACGAGTCGCGTCGGCGGATCGCCACCTCGGAGTTGAATGACTTCCTGCAGAAGACGCTGGCGCGGAAGCACCCACCGGCACAGAAGGGGAAGTACATTCAGATCAAGTACATGACGCAGAGCGAGATTGCGCCGCCGACGTTCGTGTTCTTCGTTAACCGTCCTGAACTGGTTGACAAGACCTACATATCGTTTCTGTCGAATCAGCTTCGGGACAGGTTTGGTTTTGAGGGGGTTCCTATCCGTTTGAAGTTTCGTCGCAAGTAGCGCGGTTGTTCGACGGCGGCACTGCTGCGAGCCGGGCCTGTCCGGCTTCGTTTCCGTCCATCTTTCTGCGAGCATAACTGAGGCGGGCATTTGCGGTCGCAATCGGGCGCGGTTTGGTCCGGGCGCTCAACTGGTTCTGGAATCAGTCGATATGCTATCTATGGAAGCGATTACTGACCAGGACCGGCGTCTTCTGGAATTGGAATCCAGGCTTGAGGCGACAAAAGCTGAGCTTCGGGATTTGGCCACTATGGGGGCGGTGATTACATCGATTCAGGATACCAATGCCATATTGTCGGTTGTGATGGATATGGCGGTCCGGCTGGCGCGGGGCGAGGTGGGGATGATTGCCCTGGTCGAGGACGAGAAGCTGGTGTTCAAGATCTCTTGGGGGGTCACGGAGGAACTGGCTCATTCGCTGATGTATCAGGACGGGATGGACCTGCCGACTTACTGCTTTCAGACCCGTGAGACGATCATTCTCAACGAGTTGGGGATTGTGACGGAGGGTTTGTCGATCGATTCTATTATCTGCCTGCCGATCCAGTTCAAGGAGCGTTGCCTGGGGGTGGTGGTAATCGTGAACAAGGAGGGGGGCGGATCCTACGGTGAAGAGGACAAGGAAACGCTGGAGATGCTGCTGAATTTTGTGGCGGTGGCGATCGAGAATTCCAACTTAGTGAAGGCGCGGCTGAACCAGCAGAAAGTTCGCCAGGAGATGGCCATTGCGCGGCAGATTCAGTCGACGATTCTGCCGCAGAATATCGACAGCATAGAGGGGGTTGACATTGGGGCTGCGTACTATCCGGCGAAGGAGGTCGGGGGGGACTTCTATGATGTTATCAAGTTGTCTGACAAGCAGTTTCTGGTGATTCTGGGGGATGTTTCCAACAAGGGGGTGCCGGCGGCGCTGGTGATGTCGGCGGCGTCGGGGATAATCAAGTCGATTCTGGCGCTGGATCCGGGCATTTCGGTGTCGGACCTGGCAGTGCGGCTTAATGATCTGTTGTGCCGGGAGATCATAAAGGAGCGGGAGATGTTCGTAATGCTGTTCTTCAGCATGTTCGATCTCGAGACGCGGATGCTTCACTACTGCAACGCCGGGCACATACCGGGGCTGTACTGGGATGACAAGTCATCATCGATATGCGAGCTGTCCGAGGGAGGCCCGATTGTGGGTCAGTTCGAAGGGATATCGTTCAAGCAGGGTTCGCGGGCGCTTGGACACGGGGACCGGCTGTTTCTGTTCACCGATGGGTTGACCGAGGCGACTGATTCGGATGGCAACCTTTTCGGTCGGGAGCGGGCCGAGCAGGTGCTGTCGGCTGAGATAGGGGTTGAGCCGGCCGAGTTCTGCCGACGGGTGAAAGATTGGGTGGACCGGTTTGCGGCCGGGGCAGCCGAGGAGACGATCGACGATTTCACGATTTTGCAGGTTAAGGTGGGTTGAAGGGTGAGCGAGGTGACATTCACATATCCCTCCCGAGTGGAATCGGAAGAGCAGATGCTTGATGATGTCACCGGCGTGCTGGATGAGCATGGTATAGAAGGTGATTTGAAGCGGAATATCCTTCTGGTGATCAGCGAGGCCTTCAATAATGCCCTGATACACGGCAATTCCTTTGATCCGGCCAAGGGTATTGTCCTGCGGCTGGTGGTAAATCAAACAGAGATCCGTGCCGATATAATTGATGAAGGTCAGGGGGGACTGGAGCGAGTACGTGCGCACCGCAGTCCTGGCGCGCTGGATACGCATGGTCGGGGAATCGGGCTGATACGGCATTTTGCCGATCTGGTCGATTTTCGCGAGGATGACCAGGGTCGATTGGAAGTCACTGTGTGTTTCGAGCGGAACATGAGGAATCAAGAAGTATAGTCATAGCGACAGTTTTTGGAGGATGTTATGGAGATCAAGTCCAGACAAGAGGGCAATGTTACGGTTCTGAACCTGCAGGGGCGGCTCGATTTGGCGAGCGGGTCGGTGCTGAAGGAAGAGATCAAGAAGCTGTTTGAGCAGCAGAGAAACTCGGTGCATCTGAATCTGGCGGATGTTGAGTTCATCAACAGCTCGGGTCTTGGGGCGCTGGTCTCGATCATGAAGGAAGTGCGTTTACAGAAGGGGCGTCTGACGTTGTCCAACCTGGCCAGTTACGTTCAGGAGATTTTCGACATCACGCAGTTGTCACATATCTTTGAGATTTTTGCCACCGAGCAGGAGGCGTTGGGCTCATATCAGCCGGTGACGGCTAACTAAGGGGGCTGGCGAGCGCATGCCAAGTGAGGATAAGCGTATGAACGACGTGATTGAGCGCATAGGCGAACTGCTGTCGACACTTCAGTCTCCGGATTTTTATGAGCGCGAGGTGGCTGTCAAGGAGCTGGGGTCGTTTACATCCAATGATGAGGCGGTGGCCGGGCTGGTCATGGCACTTGAGGACGCCGATCTGGGGATTCGTGAGCTGGCAGCGGACTTCCTTGTGAAGACGAAGGGGCCGATTGCGTCCCAGTTGCTGATTCGGTTTCTGGGCAACGAGGATATCGGCACGCGGAATCTTGCGGCCGAGGTTCTGGTGCGGATCGGCAAGGAGGCGACACCGGCGTTGATCGAGGACCTGGCGACGAATGAGGACTATGATGTGCGCAAGTTCACTGCGGACATTCTGGGTCTGATCAAGGATGAGCGGGCGGTGGAACCGCTGGTTCAGCGGCTGTGGGACGAAAACATGAATGTTGTCTGTTCGGCGGCGGAGGCTCTCGGCGAGATTGGTTCGCCGGCGGCGATACCGGGGCTGGTGGCGGCGTTTGAGAAGATGGAAGATGTTCGATTGCCGGCGGTCGAAGCGTTGGGCAAGATTGGCGACAAGTCCTGTCTGGAATCGCTGTACGATTGGCTGAAGACCGATGATCCGATGATTCTCTTTGCTGTGATCGAAGCGATCGGTGCACTGGGGAATGCGGGTTCGGCTGCCCAGTTGCGGCCGTACCTGGAGCATGAGGACCGGACCATTGCGGAGGCGGCCCTGGGGGCCATTATAGACCTGAGTCGTCAGAATGAGGGGCGGATTGACTTCGAGTTGCCGCTGGACAGGTTTGTGGACTATCTCTTCGAGGGCGTACGCAAGCGCGATCCTCGCCTGACTGAGTTCACCCTCAGACGGCTCAATCACTGGTACGGCCGTGATGTGGTATCACACATGGTGGATGTGCTGGATGACGTCGAGGATGAGGCGCTGGGCCGGCTGATTGAGACCCTGGCACAGATAGGCAACTCGGCGGCGGATATGCTGTTGGAGAAGTTTGCTGCGGCCAGTCCGAAGGTCAAGGGTGTGATTCTTGATGTATTTAAGCAGGTGGTCGATGAGAATATTGCCCGCGCGCTGCTTCGGTATGCAGATGATGAGGATCCGGATGTCCGTCAGAAGATCGCCCACATTCTGGGGATGTCGGGGCTGGCTGAGGCTACGGAGGTCCTCAAGGGGCTCGCCAGTGATCCTATTGGTCATGTTCGTTCGGCGGCCTACGCCGCATTGGGGTGGCTTGGCGGAGAGGAACTGATTGAGTTCCTGTGCCGAGGTCTTGACGACAAGTACCCTGATGTCCGTGAGGCCGCTGTTGGGGCGCTGATAATCATCAACGGCCAGCGTGTGGTGCAGAAGTTCACCGAGGACTTGTATCACACCGAGGTGGAGCGTCAGCGTCTGGCGGTCAATGCCCTTGGGCTGATCGGAGACGCCGCCGTGGTGCCGCCGTTGATTAACGCGATCAACCACCCGGAGGCTGCCATTCGCAAGTCAGCCATTCTTTCGCTGGCCCGAATCCGTGAGGTCTCTGATGTCCAGCCACTGGTGGTAGCGTTGAACGACGAGAGCGCCAGTGTGCGTAAGGCGGCGGTTACGGCGCTTCTGCAAATCGAAGGACCCGGGCGGCTGGATGAGTGTCGTTACCTGCTTGAGGACGAGGACGTTTGGGTTCGATATCATGTGATCAATGCCGTTGCGGAGTATGGTACTGCCGATCATGCGGAGCTTCTGCTCAGGTATCTGGACGATCCGCAGGACATCATCAAAATAGCGGTCATTAAGGCGCTGGCTGAATTGCGATATGTGCCGGCGGTGCCGAAACTGAGTGTTCTCAAAGACGAGCGTAACCAGGATGTAATCGACGCCGCTACCCGGGCTGTCAGGGCCATCCAGGGGAGATGAGTATGGAGCGTCCAACTATCCTTGTCGTTGATGACGAGTTGCTTATCCGGGATCTGCTGTATGACTTTTTCACCGGTCAGGGGTGGAGCATTGCTGTTGCTGAAGATGGAGATAAGGCGCTGGATCTGATGCAGTCACGTCAGATTGATCTGGTGCTCACTGATCTGAAGATGCCGAATATGGACGGTATCACCTTGTCGACCGAATTGAAGGAGAGCTACCCTGATCTGCCGATCATGATCATGACAGCGTATCCGTCGGTGGATTCTGCTGTGCAGGCACTCAGGCTGAAGCTTGATGACTATATCGTAAAGCCGTTTAACATCAATCAGCTCTACAAGAGCGTCGAGAAGACGCTCAGGGACAAGAGTAAACAGCGAGAAGTAGAATGACGGTTGCCCCCACTCAGCCGGGACGGCTGTTGCTGGCTGATGCAGACAAGGCCGTGCGAGACCAGTTACAGGAGTTTCTCACCGATCTGGGCTACGAGGTAGATGTTGCACCGACGACCGACGATCTGGTGAGCATGAGTGACTGCGGTCAGTATCGGGTGATTGTGTTTGATGCCAACGTGGCTGACCGACCGGTCGAGGCCATTCTGGAGCGGTTGCTGAGTATCGGCGGTGTTCCCGGGATCGTGGTGATGTCCGGTGAGCCGAAGCTGCGGGCGGTGTTGGCTGCGTTTCGAGGCGGTGCTGCCGACTATGTGGTCAAGCCGTTCGAGATCGGTGACCTGTCGGACATTGTGGGCAGGGCTGCCCAGATCAGCCGGGCGGCCGGATTGATAGAGGCCGGGCCGGTTGAGGTGGGGATGGTATGCTGTGCGGCGCGGGTGAGCGCGGCGGTCGAGAAGTGAGTCAGGATGTAATGAGTATGCGGGTGAGGGTGAGGGAAGAGACTGTAAGGGACGGGCTGTGCAGTCCCGGCGATGATCGGGGCAGTCGGCTGTGGGGAATAACGTTACGAAGGGTTCCATATGCTGGGTAAACTCGACACAGATCCCGAGATGACCATTGAAGATTTCACGATGATCCGGGACTACATCCATGAGAAGAGCGGCATCTTTTTCGCTGAGAACAAGATGTACCTCGTGAAGAACCGCCTGATCAAGCGCATGGGAGAATTGGGCATCAAGAACTATCGGGACTACTTCTACCATGTCAAATATGATACCAGTTTGAAGGAATTCAACCAGCTCATGAGTCTTGTCACGACGAACGAGACGAGCTTCTATCGCAACGAGCCGCAGTTGAAATCCTTCTCGGACGAGGTGTTGCCGCTTCTGATCGACCAGAAGAACAAGTCGAGTCGCAATCGCACGCTGAAGATCTGGTCGGCGGGATGTTCGACGGGAGAGGAACCGTACACGCTGGCCATGATGATACTTGAGCGGTCCATGAGCATGAGCGGATGGACCATTGAGATAATGGCCAACGACATCTCGGAACAGGCGCTGCATCGGGCGCGCACCGGGGAGTATACCGGTATAACGCTGCGGAATGTGCGGCCCGATCTGCTGGCCAAGTACTTCACGAAGCAGGGTGAAATGTATCGGGTGAAGCCGGAGGTCAAGGCGCTGGTAAAGTTTGCGCACATGAATCTTAATGATCCGCGCCGGATATCGTTCACATCGAATTTCGATGTCGTCTTCTGCCGGAACGTGATGATCTACTTTTCGGATGAGATAAAAAAGCAGCTTGTACGCGGATTCTACAATGCGCTGCAGCCGGGTGGGTATTTCTATATCGGGCATTCGGAGACCCTGCACGGCATTTCCAAGGCGTTCAAGCTGGTGTATTTCAAGAACGCGCTGGTGTATCATAAGGAGGCGGCGGGCGCTACTTCGTCGGGTGATAACGGTGGTATCGGTGGGGTGACGCGGGTATCGACGGCATCGAAGCCGGACACCAGCGGGGCGACCCGTGCGCTTGATCTGCTCAGCAAGATCAAGTCTTCCACGGCAGCGGCTGCAAAGAAGTGAAAGAACTCTACATAGAAGAAGGTTGATCCCATGGCAAGGACAATTCTTGTGGTTGATGATTCTCCGACGGTGGTGAAGTTCGTGTCGTTCTCGCTGCGCAATTCCGGATACAACGTTGTGACGGCGTGCGACGGGATGGACGCTATCGAGAAGCTGAACACGCTCCCGGAGAATGTCGACCTGGTCATTACCGACCTGAATATGCCGAACCTGGACGGTTACAGCCTGATTGCGACGCTTCGACAGAATGACCGGCATCGGGAGACGCCGATCATCATATTGTCATCGGAGGATTCCGATGACGACATGCAACGGGGCATGCAGGTCGGGGCTACGTCGTATCTGGTGAAACCGTTCAAGTCCTCGTTGCTCTTGAACGAGGTATCGAAGCAGTTGAATTGAACGAGAGAGTAAACATAACAAGGAGGCTGGCGTGCCCGATCTGAAGATTCTGGCCGTTGATGACAGTCCGACCATGCGGCGGATCATCATCAACACCCTCAAACGAGCCGGCTACAGTGAAGTGGTCGAGGCGACCGATGGCAAGGATGCTTTGGCGAAGCTGAAGGTTGACAACATCAATTTCGTGATCACGGACTGGAATATGCCGGAGATGGACGGGTTGACGTTTGTGACAACAGTGCGGGGGATGGATGAGTACAAGAGCCTTCCCATTCTCATGGTGACGACACGTTCGGTCAAGGACGATATTGTCGAAGCATTGAAGGCCGGGGTGAACAACTACATCGTCAAGCCCTTCACTCCGGATACCCTGAAAGAGAAAATAGACCAGATCCTTGCCGGCTGAGGCAGTGATACAGGAGGTATGACGCAATGTCAGGTTCAACTACATTGAAAGCAAGACTGCAGGATGAGATCCTGTCGCTGGCTGATGCCATCAGGGAGATCGTTGACAAGTACAAGGAGCTTCGGAATCCGATACTCGAGTCTCACGAGAAGGTGCCTCAGGCGACGCAGCAGCTTGACAAGATCAGCGAGCAGACGGAGGCCGCGACGCATCAGATGCTGGATTTGATCGAGAAGATCACGGGCTACTCGGAGGAGATAGTCGACGGGCTGAACAGCATCAAACAGAAGGCGCAGGGCGGGGATACTGCCGCCATCGAGGATCTGGCCGACGAGCTGATCGAGAAGGCGACGACGACGGGCAATGATGCCTTTACGATAATGGATGCGTTGCAGTTCCAGGATATCACGTCGCAGCAGATGAACCATGCGGCCAGCCTGATGGAAGAGATCGAGGTCAAGCTGCACGAGATTATCCACTGTGTGCAGGGAGAGGACGAGTCGATTGCACGGCCGAATCCCGATCCACAGCGCAAGCGCGTATTCGATCCGCACGCGGATCTGTTCGAGAAGAAGACCGACCAGACCGAGGTTGATGACCTGTTCAAGAAAGCCAAGTAGCACAGACGAAGGACCACGATGACTGAAGACTTCGACATGGACATGGAGGAGATGCGGGAGATCATCGACGATTTCCTGGTCGAGGCTGATGAACTGATCGGATCGCTTGACAACAACTTCGTCAAGCTGGAGGCCGCTCCTGACGATCTGGACCTGCTCAACGAGATATTCAGGGCGATCCATACGGTCAAGGGGACCTCGAGTTTCCTCGGGTTCGAGCAGGTTACGACGCTGTCCCACCGCATGGAGGACATCCTCAACAAGCTCCGCAAGGGAGAGATGGCGACCACGGCGGAGATCATGGACCTTCTTCTGGAGGGTGTTGATCTGCTGAAGGTGTTGCTGGATAATGTCCGCAACCAGGTCACCGATCCGCTGGACCTTGAGGACATTCTTGGGCGTCTGCAGGATGTGCTGGATGACGGTGGCGGCGACGAGACCAGCGACGTGCTGCCGCAGGTGTCATCAACTGAGCCCGCTGTAGGAGGGGCGCCGGGTGGCGACCGTCAGGTGGGGGCTGGATTGTCGCAGGCGCTGAGTGTGTCGGCAGAATCGGTCGATGCTCAGAGCGGTGGCGAGTCGGTTGTGGCCCAATCGCCGTCCGTGGGTAGGTCGGAGTACTCGGCGGTTGCCAGTGCTGAGGAAGAGGTCGATGGCCGCAAGGGGTCAGAGGCTGAGGGGTATGCAGCAATGGCCGGAGGTACAACGGCTGTGGCCGAGGCACCCGAGCCGGAGATGGACGGGCAGGAGCTCCAGGAGAGCGCGGAGCAGACACCGTCGAGCCCGGCCAGAGGGGCGGGAAGACCGGCGCCGAAGAAGCCGGGCAGTGATCCGACGATCCGGGTTGACGTGAATCGTCTTGATACGCTGATGAATATGATGGGTGAGCTGGTGCTGGGTCGCAACAGCCTTGTTCAGGCGGCCAGCGTACTGAGTGCCAAGCGTGAGGGTGATTCTGAGCTGGAGCCGATCAACCAGGCGACCAAGGCAGTGAACTTCATCACGACCGAGCTGCAGATGGCGATTATGAAGATGCGCATGCAGCCGGTGGGGAAGGTGTTCAATCGGTTTCCGCGTCTGGTGCGAGATCTGGCCCGGGAAACGGGTAAGAAGATCGAGCTGAAGATTTCCGGTGAGAGCACTGAGCTGGACAGGTCGGTGATTGAGGAGATCGGCGATCCTCTGGTGCACGTGATCCGCAATTCATGCGATCACGGTCTGGAGTTGCCGGATGAGCGGGTCGAGGCGGGCAAGCCGGAGACGGGGACGGTCTGGTTGTCGGCCAGCCAGGAAGGATCGAACATCATCATCAAGGTGCGCGACGACGGTCGCGGTCTGGATGCTGAACGTATCGCCGCCAAGGCGGTGGAGCGCGGCACTGCGACCCAGGCTGAGATCGATCGGATGTCGCGTCAGGACATCTACAAGTTCATTTTCGAGGCGGGTCTGTCGACAGCCAAGCAGATTACGGGTATTTCTGGTCGCGGTGTGGGGATGGATGTTGTTCGGTCGAACATCGAGAAGCTCAACGGGATGATTGAGATCGACAGCGAAAAGGGCGTCGGCACGACGCTGACGATCAAGCTGCCGCTCACGCTGGCGATCATTCAGGGGCTGCTGGTTGAGTCTGATGACGAGGTGTTTATCCTGCCGTTGTCGTCGGTGCACGAGACGGTGAAGACGGCGCAGTCGGAGATCAGCTATGTCAATCAGCGTCCGGTGATCAGGTTGCGTAACGAGATCATACCGATCATCAACCTCAATCAGATTCTGAATACCAGCCGTGCGGGATTCCAGGTCGTTGAGAAACCCTATCTTGTGATTGTGGGGCTGGCTGAGAAGAAGCTGGGTCTGATGATCGACCATTTCCTTGGGCAGGAGGAGGTCGTGATCAAGTCGCTGGGCAGCTATCTTGGTTCGACAGAGGGTATCGCCGGGGCCACGATTCTCGGTGACGGTCGGATACGGTTGATTGTGGATCTGATCGGCTTGTTCAACATCGCGCGAAAAATCAGTTAAGCGAGGCAGATCACACCATGGCCGACAGTGCTGCACCGCAGATTCGCATTCTGGTGGTTGACGATTCGGCATTCATGCGCAAGGCGTTGACGATGATGCTCGAATCGGACCCCATGATCAAGGTCATCGCCACTGCGAGGGACGGTGCTGAGGGGATTGAGAAGGTCAAGCGGCTCAAGCCGGACCTGGTGACGATGGATATTGAGATGCCGCGCATGGACGGCCTGACGGCGCTGCGGGAGATCATGCTTAGCACCCCGACACCGGTGATGATGATATCTTCGTTGACCACTGATGGCGCCAACGCCACTCTCGATGCGCTGGAGCTGGGCGCGGTTGATTTTATCCCCAAGCAGTTGTCCTATGTCAGTCTTGACATCGTCAAGATCAAGGATGAATTGCTGGCGAAGATCAAGGGCATCGTGCGGCGCAAGCACATCCTGATGTCGCGACTGAAGACGCGCAGTGCCTTCCGGCAGCCCTCGGCGCCGACGCGCACGACGATTGGGCGGGACGGTCGGAGTCTTGCGGGGGCAGGGCCCGTGGCTCGTCAGCGGGTCATCGCCAAGCGCAGTCATCCGGTGAGCATCATTGTCATAGGTTCCTCGACCGGGGGGCCGCCGGCGTTGCAGACGATTATTCCGCGTCTGCCGCGGAATCTGCCGGTGGGGGTGGTAGTAGCGCAGCACATGCCGCCGATGTTCACTAAATCGCTGGCCGATCGTCTCAATCAGTTATCCCAGGTCGGGGTTCGGGAGGCTGTCAATGGCGATCCTGTTGATGCCGGTACGGTGCTGATCGCCCCGGGGGGGCAGCATTTGACGGTGAAGCGGGTGGGGCTGCGGTCACATGTGGTGATATCAGCCCAGCCGTCAACCACACTGTATAAGCCGTGTGTGGATGTTACCTCGACATCGGTGGCGGAAGCATACGGTCGGATGTCCCTGGGGGTCATATTGACCGGAATGGGCAACAATGGGGTCGTTGGTTTCCAGTGCATCAAGAGCAAAGGCGGGGTGGTGGTGGCGCAGAACGAGCAGACGTGTGTTGTGTACGGTATGCCCCGTGCGGTAATCGAGGCTCAGCTTGCGGACTACATTTCTCCGGTAGAGGACATCGCTGCCGAGATCGTCAGTTTCTTTTAGACAAAGTTTTTGTTGAACGATTCGCCGGTCCGGGAATACTTTGCCGGCGAACCTGAATACTTTGTAGGGATTTATCATGGACGATAAAGACCGGTCGTATACTGACACGGTGGTGGCCCGGGCTGACGGACTGACCCGATTTGTAGATTCCTACGCATCGTTTACTCGCATAGTTAATTCATTACAGCGTAAGTACATAGAGCTCCAGGACGAATTTTCTGAGCAGAACCGGCAGCTTTTTGAAGCCAATGAGAAGCTGGTTGATCTGACCGAGCGCAATCTGGCCGCGACGGCGTTTATGGAGAGCATACTCGACTCTATTGCGGTCGGGGTGATTGCGGTTGATGCTCGGGGGTGCATCACGCGTTTCAATCCGGCGGCATCACGCATCCTGGGGATTCCGCAGCGTCAGCCGCTGGGGCGGCCGTATCGGGAGATCATGCCGGTTGAGGCTGCCGATTTGGCCTGTGCAGCGGCCGCGCTGGAGAGTGGTAGAGACGTCAGTGAGGTTGAGAAGCAGTTGCATTTGGGGGACGGCTCGACGGTACGGGTATCGGTGTCAATTTCGGTGCTTCATGACGAGGGTGGTCGGGTGAGCGGGGCGGTAGAGGTGATTCACGATCTGACCAAGATGAAGAAGATGGAGCAGGAGCTGGCGCGTTTGAACACGCTGGCGGCGATGGGGGAGATGGCGGCGACGATAGCCCACGAAGTGCGGAATCCGCTGGCGGGGATTGCGGGTTTTACGGCGCTGCTGGAGCGGGATATGGCGGCTGATGATGTGCGTCGCAAATTGGTGCGCAAGATTGCGAGGGGTGTTGAGAGCCTGAATGAGACTGTCACGACACTGCTGGCCTATTCGCGTAACGAGGAGGTTGAGGTGCGGGAGGTGGACTATTGCGTGTTTCTGAGGCAGACGGTGGATGATTTCTGTCGGGAGCACAGTGGTCGGGTGAGTGCCGAGCAGTTTCGTGTTCAGGGGCTGAGTCCTCGTGGAGCGCTTCATCCCGTTGTTTGTCTGGATGCGCGCCTCTTCCGTCAGGTCTTATACAATATCTTCAATAACGCTCTGGAGGCAGTCGACGGCCGGGTGCGCATTGCCGTGGAGTACCGGGTGTTGCCGCGCCAGTCGGCAGTGGAGAGGTACGGCGACTCGTTGCTGCTGGGCAGCGACGAGACGGTTGTGGAGACGACGGTAACGGACTCCGGGCCGGGGATAGATAAGGAACACATTGAGCGCCTTTTCGCGCCTTTTTATACTACGAAGCCCGAAGGAACCGGGCTGGGGTTGGCGGTGGTCTGGAAGATCGTCAAGGCTCATGGAGGGGAGATCCTTGCCGAGAACAGTGGTGCCTCGGGTGCCCGCTTCCGGATACTGCTGCCGATCCGGCTTGATTCTGTAACCGTGGAGCAATAGAGTATGAAGTTCTCGGTCCTGGTGGTTGACGACGACACGCTTGTAAACGAGATGTTGCAGGAGACACTGCGACGGGCCGGTTATGACATCGGAGCGGCCTATTCCGGTGAGGAGGCCCTGGCGGCTTTCAATGAGCGGAGCTATGACATAGTCCTGACGGATCTGAAGATGAAGTCGATGGACGGCATCACGCTGCTGAAGAACGTCAAGAGGACGCACGCCGATACGGTGGTGATTCTGATGACGGCGTATGGGACGATTGAGACGGCAGTCAAGGCCATCAAGCTCGGCGCCTATGATTTTCTGATCAAGCCGGTGCTGCCGCAGACAGTGGAGCATATCCTCAGCCGCGTGACCGAGATGCTGAGGCTTCGCTCCGAGAACGAGATTCTTCGTCGTGATCTGACCAACAAGTTTCAGAATATTGTGGGCAAGTCGCGGGTTATGGCCGGCGTGTTCGAGTTGATCGAGTCGGTCGCCGATGCGCGCTCTACGGTGCTGATTACGGGAGCATCGGGGACCGGCAAGGAACTGGTGGCGCGGGCGATCCACTACTCATCGAATCGTCGCAGCGGTCCGTTCATCAAGCTCAACTGCGCGGCGCTGCCTGAGAATCTGGTCGAGGCGGAGCTTTTCGGGTATGAGAAGGGGGCGTTCACCGACGCCAAGAAGACTAACCGCGGGCGGTTTGAGCTGGCTCACGAGGGGACGTTGTTGCTTGACGAGGTGTCGGAGATGCCGTTGAATCTGCAGTCGAAGCTGCTTCGCGTCATTCAGGAGCGGGAGTTTGAGCGGGTGGGCTCAAGCCAGACGATTTCGGTGGATGTGCGCCTGATTGCCACATCGAACCGCAATCTCAAGGAGTATATTGCGGCCGGGCGGTTCCGCGAGGACTTGTATTTTCGGCTGAATGTCATACCGATCCACATCCCGCCGCTGGCGGAGCGGAAAGAGGATATCCCGCTTCTGGTGAATCACTTTGTCGATAAGTTCAACCGCGAGAACGGCAAGAACGTTCGCGGCATGGACGCCACGGCACTGCGGCTGTTCATGGCGTATCACTGGCCCGGCAATGTTCGCGAGTTGGAGAACCTGTTGGAGCGGGCGGTGGTGACGACTTCGGGGGAGGTGCTTACCGAGGATGATTTCCCGACGGAGTTGATTCTGGGTCCGACCGGGGAGACCCTGCCGGGGCTGAAGATTCCGATGAGGCTCGAGGAAGGGAACAAGTACCTGATTCTCAAGACGCTGGAGAAGTACAACGGCAACAAGACCCGTGCTGCCGAGGCGCTGGGGATCACGCCGAGAACGATTCGCAACAAACTCGCCGAGTACAAGACCCAGGAGGCCAATTGAGTGGCGGAGTTCCCTGATCGGTAACGCAGTGTCTCACTTAGTAATACTCATGTGCAGGAAAGGTCCCGTTGGGGGCCTTTTTGCTGTTCTGGTGCAGGATAGCGGCCGGTCTGACCTTGATAATCCGCCCTTTCTGCCGATAAACCAGATAGACATGAGTGTCTGCTGAGACGGCTCAGCGGGCGCTGGGTTTGCTGAACTCAAGCTGTTGAACGCTATGGACTTTGCAACACTGCTCGGCCTGGTTATCGCGATTGCTGCAATAGGTGGATCATACGCCCTTGAGGGTGGGACGATCGACTCTGTCTTTTTGACGGCGCCTATTCTTATCGTGGTTGGGGGTACGCTTGGGGCCACGATTGTCACCAGTTCGATGTCGACGGTTTCGCAGGTACCGACGCTGCTTCGGCTGGCCTTTTCGGAGCGCATAGCCAACCATGATCGCACGATTGATCTGCTGGTCCGTCTGGCCGAGCGGGCGCGCCGCGACGGGATACTGGGTTTGGAGAAGGAGCTTGCTCGTATCAACGACAAGTTCCTGCGCAAGGCGCTCCAGTTGGCGATTGACGGGACAGAGGCCGATACTCTGCGCTCGATTCTGGAGACCGAGATTGCTTACATGGAGGAGCGTCACAACCGGGGCATCGCGTTTTTCCGCAAGGCCGGTGGATTCTCACCGACCATGGGGATAATCGGGACGGTGCTGGGGCTGGTGCACACGCTGGGTAACACGAATAATGCTGCCCGCATGGCGACGGCCATCGCGGGGGCATTTATCGCGACGCTGTGGGGGGTGGCGCTGGCGAATGTGTTTTTCCTTCCCATTGCGGACAAACTTCGTCTCCGGCACGATGAGGAGATCGCTCATTTGGAGCTTCTGATGGAAGGCACGCTGGCGATCCAGGCCGGTGACAACCCGCGCAGTGTCCGCGAGCGGTTGATGTCGTTCATGGCTCCGCATCAACGTTTAGCTGCCTGACGTATCCATGTTTAGCCGACGCCCCCGACGAAAGGATGAGGACGGCGAGAATCTTGATCGCTGGCTGCTCACCTATGCAGATCTGATCACGTTGCTGTTGGCGTTTTTTGTGGTGATGTATTCGATGTCGCAGATCGACGCCAAGAAGTTCGGGCGGATGGCACAGGCGTTGTCGGGGGTGCTCAGAGGGGGGCATGTGGTGCTTGATCGCTGGGACCTTGACCCATCGGCAAGCGGTCACGGTCTGCTCAAGCTCGGCGATTTGAAGATGCTGCAGAAGTATGTCGAGGAGAAGTCTGAGGAGATGGGGCGTCAGGAGGAAGTGATTACGGAGATCACCGAGCGCGGGTTGGTGGTGCGGATCATGGAATCGGTGGTTTTCGAGCCGGGGGCGGCGGAGTTGGGTCTCCGAGCCACCGAGATACTGGACCTGGTGGCCGAGCGGATCCGACTATTGCCGAACCACATTCGGATTGAGGGGCATACGGATGATCGGGAGCCCAGGTCGAATCGTCATCCCAGCGACTGGGATCTTTCGGCGGCGCGGGCGACCAGCGTGGTTCAGTACTTGATTGAACGGCACGGGATACTGCCGAGCCGCATATCTGCGTTGGGATACGGCAAGCATCGTCCCATACGTCCCAATAACTCTATTGACAACCGTGCCCAGAACCGTCGGGTGGACATCGTGGTGCTGACAGATGAGTTGTCCTCTGGTGAGCCGCGGGCGGAGGATTTCCGGTTGTCGCCGGTTCGGTAAGTTTCTTCCACTGTTATCAGGAAATCGTTTCCTTTCGGGGGCTTGTCGGGGCCGCTTGGTTCGGCGGTAATCGCGACGCAATGCGTTATCCTGCAACAGATTCAGCAATTGGTCGGGCAGTTTGGCATTAGTCTTGCGAACAGATTGCCTGAGAAGAACTCATAGGATGAGACTTTGCGATGTCAAATATGATTACTCAGTTCATATTCAACCGCGCCGGCGTGCCGAAGTACAACGATTTTCTGGACCTGAGTTCGCTTCGTCACAAGCTGGTTGCGGGCAATGTGGCCAATGCCACCACGGCCGGTTATCAAAGCAAGCAGATGGACTTTCATGCCGAGGTTCGGCGTGCGTTCGGCGATGAGACGATGATTGCGGGTACGCTGACTCATGAGGGGCACCTTCCGCTGGGCAACCACCCGGAGCGGCCGCCGAAAATCAGCAATGAGAGGATCCGGGGCGGGGAGTTCAACTCGGTGGACATCGACAGTGAGATATCAAATATGGCCCAAAACGAGCTGACCTTTTCGGTGGGCGCCAAATTGCTGGCGCTGCGGCTGGAGGGTTTGCAGAAGGCGATCAAGGGGCAGTAGTATGGGAAGGGTTATGTGAATTATGGCAGGAATTTTGAACGCAATTGAGCTTTCATCGCGCGGGATGTCGGTGCAGCGGGCGAAGATGAATGTGGTCGCCCAGAATATCGCCAATGCGGAGACGACGGAGACTGCCGAGGGGGGGCCTTATCGTCGTAAGCACGTGGTCGTGAAGGAACAGGCGACGGAGGCCTCGTTCAAGGACCAGTTGCGTTCGGCGCGCGGGCGGCTGTACCAGACGCATGCGGGTCACATGGGTGCGCGGGGAATCAGCACGGGGCGTTCGGTTGAGGTGTCCTCGACGGAGTTCGAGGAGGTCCAGTCGCCACGAGACAGTTTCAAGCTGGTGTACGATCCGGGACATCCGAACGCGGACGAGGATGGGTATGTGAAGATGCCCGATGTAGAAGTGGTTACGGAGATGGTGGATATGATTGCTGCCTCGCGTGGATATGAGGCCAACGCGGCGGCAATTGCAACAGCGAAGACAATGGCCAAGAACGCGCTGGACATATAGCGCTCAGGTTCTCGGAGGAATAGTTCATGAAGATCAATCCTATTGGCATTCAGGCGTATCAGCAGCTTACTCGCCAGCAGAGAGCCGACTCACAGCAGGTGGAAAAGCAGGATAAGTCTGTAGCGAACCGCCACGTGACGATAGCTCCACAGGGGCAGCAGGATGAGTCGCAGCTTGCGGTTCGCCCTGCCAGTGGCAGTTATGCGGACAGCCTGTCTGCGGAGGAGCGGGCCGCCCTTGATCTGCTGTTCGAGCGGTTCAAGGATTCGGAGCGTTTCGGGCCCGGATACAGCAGACAGGCCGGTCAGTCTCTGGGTGAGGCAAAGATCGGCACGCGGATAGACATTAAGGCATAGTGATGGGTAACCCGATCAACAATATCGGTTTCCATGTTCCGGGGCTTATCGAGACGTCCGGCGTGTCAGCGGGTCAAGGGGCCCTGCCCAAGGAGGCGCAGTCGGCGCAATTCACGGAGATGCTGAGCAATCTGCTCAGTGAGGTGAACGCTATCCAGGGTGACTCCGCGCAGATTCAGCAGGCGTTCATGGAAGGGGAGCCGGTTGAGTTGCACCAGGTCATGATCAAGGCGCGCGAGGCCGGGATTGCGACCGATCTGCTGCTGGAGATCAGGAACAAGCTGCTCAATGCTTACAACGAGATTATGAGGATGCCTATGTAGAAGGCGACTGAAGGGAGTCGCCGGGCATGGACGGCTGGCGGCTCCTTTTCTCACTGCCATGGATGGCGGTGCCCCTGGTGAATATGACAACATAGGAAGGAGTATGGAAAGCCTAAAGAATTTCGCACAGTCCCTGATGGACTGGGTTGGTCGGATGTCGGCCAGTCAGGTGATGATGCTGCTGGGAGTAATTGCCGGGAGTGTTGTCGGTCTGATATTCATGGTCGGCTGGATCAACAGCGTCTCGTATGCCCGTCTGTACACTAATCTGAGTCAGAATGAGGCTGGAGAGATCGTATCGTATCTGAACGATCAGAAGATTCCATACCAGATATCCGATGGTGGGTCATCGGTCGAGGTTCCTTCCGACAGGGTTTACCAGGTGCGTCTGGAACTGGCCGGTCAGGGGTTGCCGACGAGTGGCTCGGTGGGGTATTCGATCTTCGACAACAGTCAGTTGGGCATGACCGACTTTCTGCAGAACCTGAATTTCCGTCGCGCGCTCGAAGGGGAGTTGACGCGTACCATCATGCAGCTATCCGAGGTGAAGGCGGCGCGGGTGCATATCGTTATGCCGAAGGAGCGGCTGTTCCGAGAGGATCAGCGCGAGGCCACTGCCTCGGTGGTGTTGAAGCTGGCGGCGGGCGGGCTTTCCAAGTCGCAGATCAAGGGGGTGACGCATTTGGTCGCGTCCTCGGTCGAGGGACTGGCTCCGAAGAATATCACTATTGTTGACTATGACGGCAATCTTCTGTCTTCCGGCGACCAGGCTGATATGCTGGCCGGGCTGTCCAGCTCGCAGTTGGAGGTGCGTCAGAACGTCGAGCGGTACCTTCAGGACAAGGCGCAGTCCATGCTGGACAATGTGCTGGGGGCGGACAAGTCGGTGGTGCGCGTCACGGCCGATTTGAATTTCCAGCAGGTGGAGAGGCAGTCGGAGCTGTATGACCCGAATAGTGCTACGATCCGGAGCGAGCAGCGCACGAAGGGGGGCAGCAGAGCGGAGGACAGGGCACCGGAGGAGGCGGAGAGCACGAGTGAAGAGAACAGCGAGACGGTGGTCACGAATTATGAGATAAACAAGACGGTAGAGCACATTGTCAATGCGGTTGGCACTGTCCAGCGGCTTTCGGTGGCTGTGTTGGTCGACGGGACGTACAGCGAGGTAGTCAGTGATAACGGGGCTGTAGAGACGGTATATCAGCCGCGGCCGCAGGAGGAGCTGGATCGTCTGGCGAATATCGTGAAGAATGCGGTCGGGTTTAACGGTGAGCGTGAGGACCAGATTGAGATGGTCAATCTGGCGTTTGATCGGCAGGATCTGCGTCAGGACCGCCAGGCGCTGGACTCGATGTATATGCGCGATTTCTACATGGAGATAGCTCGCAAGGTTGGCTACGTACTGCTGATTCTGTTCCTGTTACTGTATTTCCGAAAGAAGGCGCGCAAGTTGTTTGCGGCTCTGGGTAAGCTTATGGTGCCGCCGCCGCAGCCGGTCACGGAGCCGGTTGTGGCCGCAGCAGGCCAGACGGAGCCGCAGGAGGCGGAAGAGCTGGATCTGTCGATCAAGGAGGAAGAGCGCAAGAACCGGCTGGTTGATCAGATTCGTGAGACCGCTCGGAAGCAGCCGGATGAGATGGCCAAGGTAATCAGAACCCTGATGGTCGATTAGACAGGCGATACTGAGTATGGAAACGAAGATAGAGAATCTGACGGCGGTTCAGAAGGCGGCGATTGCGCTGGTGGCGTTCGGGCCCGAGGTCTCGGCGCTGGTGCTCAAGGACATGCACGAGCAGGACCTTGAGAAGATCACAATCGAGATCGCCAATCTCAGAGATGTTTCACCGGATGTCGAAGAGGAGATAATAAAAGAGTGCCACCAGATCTTCATGGCTCGCCAGTACATTTCGCAGGGTGGTATCGATTTCGCCAAGGAGATTCTGGAGAAGGCGGTTGGTTTGCAGCGCGCTTCCCAGATCATGCACCGGCTGGAGGGTTCCATACGGTCACGTGGCTTCTCACTGCTCAAGGAGGTGGACCCCAAGCAACTCTCCGGGTTCCTTCAGGGTGAACATCCACAGACGATCGCATTGATTCTGACACAGCTGGCCATACAACAGGCGGCGGTGGTGCTTTCGGAGTTATCGCCGGAATTGCAGGCCGAGGTATCGTTACGGATTGCGACGATGGAGAAGATTTCGCCGGATGTTCTGCACGAGATCGAGCAAACGCTGGAGAGTCATTTTGAGAGCTCCGGCGGTCGGGAGTTGTCTCCGACCGGCGGCGCCAAGGCGATCGCTGAGTTGTTGAACCTGATCGATACCTCCGCGGAGAAGAACATCCTGCAGTCGCTGGAGGCGGAGGACCCGGACCTGGCGGCGGAGATCAAGAACATGATGTTTGTCTTCGATGACATCACGCTTCTGGATGATCGGTCCGTGCAGCGACTGCTCAAGGAAGTGGAGACGAAGGATCTATCGCTGGCGCTCAAGGCGGCCAGCGATGAGGTCAAGACCAAGATCTTCGGCAATGTATCCGAACGTGTTGCGGTCATGATCAACGAGGAGATGGAGTTTATGGGTCCGACTCGTCTTTCGGATGTCGAGGCGGCGCAGTCTCGAATCGTGGAATCGGTACGCCGGCTCGAAGAAGAGGGGCAGATCATTATCTCCGGTCGTGGCGGCAAGGAGGAAGTCATTGTCTAATCTGCTTCGCAACGTGCGCAGGGGCAGTGAGGTTGTGATCGGGGAGGTCTTGTGCGATCTCGAGCGGGAATACGCGGCGGAGAAGAAGCTGGGGGGGCTGTTTCCGCTGGTGACGGTCATGACGCACCCCGATGGATCGAAGTCGATTCCCATTCAGGAGATACACAAGATTGAAGAGGCCTACCGCAGGGACCGTCAGGCCGACTACCAGAAGGGTCTAAAAGAGGGCTACGAGAAGGGTCACGCGGCCGGGCTGGCGGTCGGGAAGGCCGAGGCACAGAAGGTGCTTGGGGATTTCGAGCAGGCGATAGGCCAGGTGATCGCGCAGCGCCAGGCCCTGTTGGATGAAGCGAAGCAGCAGGTGCTGCAACTGGTGATTCAGACCAGCAGGAAAGTCACTTGCAATGCCTTTGAGGCTGATCCTGAGATGACGGTGAAGCTGATCAATGGCGTCATCGAGAGCCTGGCGGACCGTTCGCAACTGAAGATCAAGGTCAACCCCAGGCATCTGCCGGTTGTCGAACAGCACATCAACACGTTTCTGGAGGGATCAACGTCCATAAAGGGTATCGAGATACTACCCGATCCGCGAGTGAGATACGGCGGCTGTTTCATCGAGACGCCATCGGGTGATATCGATGCGCGCCTTGAGTCGCAGTTGGAGATCATTGAGACAACCATCGCGTCATCTGAGGAGTAGCCCGTGACGTATTTGCCGTATGACATGTATGCCGAGCGCATCGCCCGTGTCAACACGGTCAGGCACTTCGGCAAGGTGACCCAGGTGGTGGGGATGGTGATCGAGTCGGCGGGGCCGGCGATTTCGATAGGCCGGCTGTGCCAGATAGAGAATCGGGATGACGGGGGGCGGGTTCTGGCGGAGGTTGTGGGGTTCCGGGACAATCATCTGTATCTGATGCCTTTGGGGCCGATAAGCGGTATCACGCCGGGGGCGATCGTGACCTCAACGTCGGAGCAGCTACGTGTGCCGGTGGGCCGGGGGCTGATCGGGCGGGTGATCGGTGGCCTGGGAGAACCGATTGATGGCAAGGGTCCGTTGATGACGCGCCAGACGCGGTCGATTATCTCGGAACCGTTGCCGGCACTGAAACGTCGCCGTATCCGGGACGCGGTCTATACGGGAATAAAGGCGATCGATCTGGCTGCCACCATTGGCAAGGGCCAGCGGATGGGCGTATTCGCGGGTTCGGGGGTGGGGAAGTCGGTGATGCTGGGTATGATAGCCCGCGGTTCGACTGCCGATGTCAACGTGGTGGCGCTGGTGGGGGAGCGTGGCCGGGAGGTGCGGGAGTTTATCGAACGGGACCTTGGGCCTGAGGGCATGAAGCGGACAGTCGTGGTGGCGGTGACCTCCGATCAGCCGTCGCTGATACGCATCAAGGGGGCGATGGTGGCAACGGCCATTGCGGAGCATTTTCGTGATGAGGGGATGGACGTCATGTTGATGATGGATTCTCTGACACGAATCGCCATGGCCCAGCGCGAGGTGGGCATTGCTGTCGGGGAGCCGCCGACAGCGAAGGGATACACGCCATCGGTCTTTGGGATGCTGCCGCGGTTGCTGGAACGTTCGGGGCAGTCCGACCGGGGGTCGATCACCGGGGTTTACACGGTGCTGGTGGAGGGAGATGATTTCAACGAGCCGATTTCCGATGCGGTGCGGTCGATCCTGGACGGGCATATCACGTTGTCGCGACGACTGGCGGCTATGAACCAGTACCCGGCGGTGGACATTCTGGATTCGATCAGCCGCCTGATGAAGGAGGTGAGTCCTCCTGAGGATGTCGAGCTGGCGCAGAAGATGCGCGAGGTGCTTGCGATCTATCGTGAGAACGAGGACCTGATCAATATTGGTGCCTATGTCAAGGGGGCCAGTGACAAGATCGACAACGCGATTGCCCGGATGGAGCCGTTGAACGATTTTCTCAGACAGGGGATCACGCAGTTGTGTGATCATGCGGAGTCTGTCGAACAACTGCGACGGATCATGTATGAAGAGAAGGCAACGGCTCAGAAGGCCGGGGCTGGATCCGACACGGGCAAAAAGAGAGGCATGACGCAACCCAAACCACTTGAGCAACGGCATGAAGAAATTCGCATATCGCCTTGAGCCTCTGCTGAAGATGAAGGCTCATATTGAGAAGGAGCGCCAGAAGGACCACGCTGTGGCCCGGGGCAAGGCGTTGGAGCAGAAGAGGTCGCTGGAGAAGATTGATGCTGAGCGGGCCGGCACGCTTGACCGTCAGCGCGACGAGATGTCCGGAAAGATGTCGGTGGCTGAGCTGCTGATCTACTCGCGCTATTTGCTGAAGCTGAAGAAGGACACGCTGACCGGCGGCGAGATGCTGAAGGTTCTGGAGCGCAATGTGGAGGCCAAGCGGCGTGCCCTGGTGGAGGCCACCAAGCAGAAGAAGGTATATGAGAAGCTGAAGGAACGGCAACAGAAGCGCCACCAACAGATGGTTCAGGCGCAGGAGACCAAAGAAGCCGACGAGATAGCGATCATGAGCTATCAGCAGCAACAGCGCGCCCGCAGGAAGAACGACAAATAGCCAACGGAATCGGGTTGTGGGGGTGTATCGGGGCGGGTCATGTGGCGACAATGCGGGAGAGCTTCGGAAAGTGTCGGAGGGGGCATTGGGGGGCATTTCAGGGGGCTGTGAAAACAACAACGAAACCGTGTCTTGACAAGCCGCCAACGTTTGTGGCATATTAGTTGACACTACCCGGCATTTCTCAGAATAGCGCGACACTACTCGACGGACGAGTGGACGTGTTGGAGCGAGATTGTTGGACACCAAATGATTGACAATCATTGAAGCTGCGCAGTACCATGAGGATGGGTCGACTGCATGTAAGCTGGCCTGGGAAGGAAGATTGCTGACGCACGAGGGTCGGGCGGCGAGGGCGGTTCGATGCGAAGGAACTCGACAAATGGCTCAAGTCCGGTAAGCTGGCATGGACAGAGGATCGTACTTGATGAAAGCAGGCGCGCAAACAAGCGAAATGGGAAGCCCTCTCAAGATAGAAGGGGGTTCCCGACCGCCGACGGTGGATAGTCCGGCGAGTTTCTCCCGCCCACCCAAGCTGCTTGACCAGATGCGCGAAGCGTTGCGTTCGCGTCACTACAGCCGCCGCACGGAACAGACCTATTGCCAATGGGTCAAGCGCTACATCCATTTCCACCATGTCCGCCATCCCGCCGAGATGGCCGAACCGGAAATCAACGCCTTCCTGACCCATCTGGCGGTCAAGGAGAAGGTCAGCGCCTCGACGCAGAACCAGGCGCTTTCTGCCCTGCTTTTCCTTTATCGCTACGTTCTCAGCCGCGAGGTGGGTGATCTGGGCGAGGTGATCCGCGCCCGCAAGCCCAAGCGGCTACCCGTCGTCATGACGCGCGAGGAAGTCAAGGCCGTGCTGGCGAGTCTCCCCGGCGACAAGTGGCTTATGGCCTCGCTGATGTATGGTTCAGGATTGCGTTTGATGGAGTGCCTCCGCCTGCGCGTGCAGGATATCGACTTCTCCCGCAACGAAATCATCGTCAGAGATGGAAAAGGAGCGAAGGACCGAGTCACAATGCTGCCAGCGTCGCTCACTGCCCCATTGCTGGAGCATCTTAAGAGGGCGAAAAAGATCCACGAGCGTGACTTGGCAGACGGCTGGGGTCGCGTGCTGCTGCCCGATGCCATCGACCGGAAATATCCGAACGCTCCCAGGGAATGGTGCTGGCAGTGGGTCTTTCCGCAGGAAAACCGCTGGAAGAACGAAAAAACTGGCGAAGAAGGACGGCATCATGTTCACGAATCCATTATCCAGAAGGCGGTGAACGGCGCGGTGAGAAAGGCAGGTCTGGCCAGGCGTGCCACATGCCACACCTTTCGCCATTCGTTCGCCACGCAGCTCTTGGAAAGTGGATACGACATCAGGACGGTGCAGGAACTTCTCGGCCACAAGGACGTGAAAACCACCATGATTTACACCCACGTCCTCAACCGAGGCGGCAAGGGTGTCAAGAGTCCCGTGGACGATTTGTAGAGGAGAAACGAAGGCGTGTTATACAGAAACCATATATTCCCACGCGACCCCTGTAAAAAACAGCCTGCTGACTTATGAATGCGGGCTTTACACGCGAAGTGCCACAAGGGGTTTATATTGCGATATCGCGACCTAAAGGTGTTATGAAGAAACCATATAAACATTGTTAGGTTGCAAAAACAGACATAGGAGAAATATCGAAGCAATGGCGAAATACGAAGAAAACGGCCATACCATTTACCATGGTGATGCCTTAGATGTACTGCGAAGCGAAATACCAAGTGAGTCAGTAGATTTGGTATTCGTTGACCCTCCGTACAATATCGGAAAGAAATTTTCCAATTTTCATGATAAATGGCCTTCCGATCTTGAGTATGCGAAATGGGCCTATCAGTGGATTGATGAATGTATAAGAATTCTAAAACCGACAGGCACGATGTACTTGATGACAAGTACACAAGCCATGCCCTACTTTGATTTATATGTAAGAGAAAAGATTACAATTCTCACTAGAATTATTTGGTCTTACGATAGCTCTGGTGTTCAGGCCAAGAAATATTATGGCTCTATGTATGAGCCAATCCTGCACTGCGTGAAGAACATAAATTCTTACTGCTTCAATGCGGACGATATACTCGTTGAGGCGAAGACTGGCGCAAAACGGAAACTAATCGACTATAGGGGCGAAGTGCCAAAACCATATAATACGAAGAAGGTACCCGGTAATGTCTGGGACTTTCCGAGAGTACGCTATCGAATGGATGAATACGAAGAACATCCATCTCAAAAACCAGAAGCATTACTGGAAAGAATTATTCGTGCTAGTAGTTGTGAAGGAGATATGGTGCTTGACCCTTTCGCTGGAACATTTACAACGGCGGCTGTTGCCAAAACTCTTGGCAGAAAAAGCGTCAGCATTGAAGCGCAAGATGAATATCTGAAGATTGGCTTACGTCGCGTGCTTGGAATGAAAGAACACTCTGGCGAAAAACTAGAAGCCGTAAAAAAGAACACAAAAGTAAAAAACGGGCGCGGCGTAAAGAACGTAGATAAGACGGGAGATCTTTTTAGTGTCAATTCATAAACATGACTTCACCGGAGAAATTGTTTCCATCCTTGATCGCAACACAAAAGGAAAAGGCGAAGAAATATTAAACAAAAGCGAAATCATCCAATATCTAAACATCAAAACAAAAGCTGCAAATCGTGGTTCAAAGTCAAGAGCAGGATTCGCCAACCACTATGCAATATATGTGTTGGTGGAGGATTATTTAAACGGTGGGTTCGATAAAAAGAGCAGCTATTCAGATTATGATGGTGCGAAATTTAGTGATTTGTTTCGTAGGCAACGTGAGTTGCCATTCGGTAGTAAGCTACAGAACCACGCATTGAATCACCGCCTTAATGAAGAATTTAAGAAATACTTTCCAGCATGTGAGCACCTGCCAATCATTCGAGATGCGGAAAGTAATAGGTATTGGATAAACGAAAAGCTTATCGTAACTGCCGGTGTTAACCTCGCCAAATCAATAAAAGAAATTATCGAGGCGTATGTTAAAGCAAGACAAAGTGCGTTTTCTGAATTTATGGCGTACTGCCAAGAGATAATAGATATTCAGGAAGAGTCCCCTGAAAAAGCTATCGGCTTCATCAAGGGGCTTTTTCGGCCAAATGTAGATGCGCGAGTGTTTGAGATTGCCAGCTTTGCAATCTTAAAACAGCATTACGCAGATCAAAGAATTTATTGGGGATGGTCTCCTGAAGAGCTTATTGAGGAATCACTCGTACTCTATAAAACCGGCAGAACCAATGCCAATGATGGCGGAATCGATTTTGTAATGAAGCCGCTTGGTAGATTTTTCCAAGTCACAGAAACGGTCGATGCGGGAAAGTACTTTTTGGACATTGATAAAGTGCAACGGTATCCAATCACGTTTGTTGTAAAGACGAATGAATCAGCAGGTGAGATTGTACAAAAAATTGCAAAGCAAGCTGAAGCAAAATACCAAATTAAGGCCATTGTGAAAAAGTATATTGAGTCTGTTGAGGAAGTTATCAATATACCAAGGTTGATGGAAATATTTGAACAGGTTCTTTCTGCTGGTCAAGGAGCGAGCGTGATTGAAGAAATCGTTCTGCAAAGCCGAGTAGAATTTAACGTAGAAGCTGAAGAACAAGACGTCTTGGCGTTTGAGAAGGCAGAAAGTGGCGCAACTAAAAAAGCAACCTAACAAGGCGCTGCACTCGGACGGCAATTCCGCTGCGCTCCATTGCCGCCGGTGAGCTTGGTCGTTAGTTGCAGAAGATGATGAATAGCACGAAAGAGATCCTGAGACTGTGGAGCCAAATCAGAGATCTCGTCCACAGCAGTCCTTTCACAACGGACCAATTGAGGGATCATGTCTCAGCGGTGTGCGTCATGTTGAAATCGGATGACGAACCAACGCAGCGCAAGGCGCTGCGCGAGGTCATTTCCATGTGCCACCCGAAGTATCTCGGAGACAATCAGATTCCGGCCATCGGGTGGAAGCGGTGGAATGAGTTGCTCGTAGAGACAAGACTAAGAGCGCAAGAGATAGAAACAGGAACAACCGAACCAGATAATTGACCCTTACCCAGTACAGCCGCGCGGACGCCGGTGCACTGGTCCGGTTATTCCAATTGTTCGTGCTAACGGGTCTTGGGGGGTTCTCGTTTCTTCGTGATCGCCTGAGTAGCTTGGGGTAACAACAAAGAACCCCCGCCTTTGGGCGGGGCTTTTGGCTTGTTGTGGATCGTGTTCGCGGGGTACGTCACTGGCAGGGGGCAGGGGAGGGTCCGCCGGAGAACAGGAATGCGATCAGGTAGGTCATGTCGGTGATGTTAATCATCCCATCCGCGTTGACATCGGCTTCCTCGAAGCACGGGGGTTCCGGCCCGCCGCTGAAGAGGTAGCTGATCAGGTAGGTCATGTCGGAGACGTTGGGGGTCTCGTTGTCGTCGCCGTTGACGTTGCCCCTCATGCCGACACAGCAGCCGGAGCCGGTGATGTCGACGTAGCCGCGTTCGTATTGAGGGAAGAAGTACTCGGATCCTTCGGTAGAAAAAGTCGTGCTGTATTCGACATCGCCCTGAGTGATGGTGATGGTATCAATGGTGGCGAACTGGTCGCCGATACCGGGGCTGAAGCTCAGGTGCACGGTGCCGAGCCGGCCGGAGCCGGGGGGAATGACGGGTTCGGCCATGACGATAACATAGAGGCTGATCCAGTTGTCCATGATGGTGGAGCCCTTGACGGCGATGTTGGAGACCCGTGAGTCGGCGAAGGATATGGAGTCGATGATCAGGCCTGGCAAGTCATGAGTGAGGGTGACACCGATTCCGGCGATGTTCTGGTCATTGGTGAAAGATACCGGTACCTGAACCTGGCCGGCGGCCGCGACGGTGGCTATGGAGTCGACGTAGACAGTGTCGGGTATCCCGGGATCAGGGATCACTTGTCGGGCGTTGGACTTGACTGCGGCCAGAAGCAGCAGGGCTGCCAGAACTGCAAGCAGCTTAAGATTTATCCTCATGTTCAATTACCTCACAGGTTAGCGTCTTTCTGTGATCGATCAATGCAAAAATCGTGCTGTAATCCGGCAGAAGCGCTGATTATCGTCAAAGCGGGGAAGTCCGCGCAGGAAACCTTGTAAGTACTTCATTTTTCGGCTATTACCGGTGCTGGCAATATAGTCTGTCGGGAGTCCGGATGCAACCGGTTTGAGATTACGCGGGGGGAATCTGCAAAGTGGTGCGCCAGATGGCAGCCGGGGGTATCACCGGGTCGCTTTTCGGGCGCAGGCAAGGGGTTTTCGTCGATTTGTGCTGCACAAGTCCGCAGACGCTGCCGATATGAAAGGACATGGTACACAGAGAAGTTCTCAAACCATCGGCCCGATGTGCCTATCTGAAGGCCTGTTATCTGGCCGAGGAGTTGAAATGTTTCGGTTACAAGACCGACTGTCCCCTGTACCAGAAATCGAACGGCGAGTACTACCATCCAGCGCGCTTCGATGAGGCCATGAACAAGCTGATCGATAAGACGCGCGCCAAGCACCAGAAGCTCGAGAGTAAGTAACCCGGCTGCATTGACCGGGGCGGGGCAGCAGACAGGGGGCACGTCTGCCGGGATATACCGAAAATAATTCCGCGCCCGCCGTGTAATTCCTTCCCGAAATCTCTGATCCTACAGGCCGCCGGCTGAGCGGTCCGTGTTTGTAAGTGCTGGTGGTATAACATGTTATAACGGCTCGCGAGCCTGTTGGCACAGTCTGTGCTTATCGTGTCAGCGGAGGAAAATGTGATCAAAGGACTTTTTACATCCGGTTCGGGGATGATTCCCCAATTGAAGAAGCAGGAGGCGACGGCAAACAACCTGGCCAACTCGCGGACGACGGGCTACAAGAAGGACGCGCTGTTTGTGAAGGAGTTATCGAAGGCGCGGCAGAAGGTGGCCGACAGGATCACCGAGTGGCAAAGGCCGATGCTGGATGATATCTACACGGACTACACCTTCGGCAATTTCGACAAGACGGGCAATCCGCTCGATTTGGCGATCGACGGTGAGGGGTTTTTCACGCTGCAGCTTGACGATGGCACCCACGTGCTGAGCCGGGCGGGATCATTCACGGTCAACAACGCCGGGCAGATCGAGTTTCCTGGAGGGGCGTTGCTGGTGGGTGAGGGTGGCCCGATTCCGGTTGGTGAGGGGCAGGTGGAGGTCGGCGCCGATGGACAGGTGTTCTCGAATGGCGCTCTCGTGGGGCGGATCACGCCGGTTACTGTGGCCGATCTGATGCAACTGGAGAAGCTGGGCAATTCGATGTTTTTGGTTCCGGAGGGCACGGAGCTGTTGCCGGTGCCTGCCAGTCCGATCCAGCAGGGTTATCTGGAGGCCTCGAACGTCGACGTGGTGCGCGAGATGGTGGAGATGATCATAGCGTTCCGCAATTTCGAGGCCAACGCTCGTTCGCTACAGGCGCAGGAGCAGTCGCTGGAGCACCTTTTCAACCGGGTGGCGGGACAATAGACGATACGGCTGACACATAGGAGGTAGCCATGATAAAGGCAATGCGAACGGCAGCATCGGGCATGGTCGCCCAGCAGATGAATGTCGATAACATCGCCAACAACCTGTCGAACGTGAACACGACCGGTTTCAAGAAGAGCAAGATCGAGTTTCAGGACGTGCTTTATCAGAATTACCGTCGCCCGGGGACCTCGGTGGCGCTTGGTTCACAGGTGCCCTCGGGGCTGGCGATCGGCTACGGTACGCGCGTGGTTGCGACCTCGCGGGAGCAGTCGCAGGGGGATCTTCAGGCCACCAACAATCCGCTGGATCTGTCGATCAGCGGTGACGGGTATTTCCAGGTGCAGAATCCTGACGGCACGATTTCGTACACACGTGATGGCGCCTTAAAGATCAACGCGGACGGTCGGGTGGTGACGGCGGACGGGTATTTCCTGTTGCCGGAGATCACGATTCCCGAGGATGCTACGGCAATCGCGGTGGGCACCGACGGAGTCGTGCAGGTGATGGTCGCGGGGCAGGATGATGTCACGGAGCTGGGGCAGATAGAGCTGGCGCGTTTTCTGAACCCGAACGGACTTCTGGCGCTGGGGCACAACCTGGCGGCGACGACGGTGGTCTCTGGCGATCCCATTCTGGGCACGCCGGGTGAGGCGGGATTTGGTCGTATCGACCAGGGGTATCTGGAGATGTCGAATGTCCGGGTCGTGGACGAGATGGTGAACATGATTGTGGCGCAGCGTGCCTACGAGATCAACTCCAAGGCGATCCAGACGGCTGACGACATGGCGGGTATCGCCAACAATCTGAAGAGGTAGGTGATGCGGTCGCTTGTGCTGGCTATAACGATGACTATAACGATGATCTGTCTGTCGGCAATGTTGCTGTCGGCGGGGACGCTGGAGCGTGACCGGGTTCTGATCGAGAAGCTGGTAAGCGACTACGTTTTGGACACGCTGTGGTATGAGGTCGCGGTGGATTTCTGCAATCTGAAGAGTGATGATATCGCCGCGGATTATCTGCAGTTGCGGGCGCTCACACGGGGTGAGCCGCTGGGGACGTTCTCGGTGACGGCGACGGTGACTGACGGTGTCCGGGTGTTGGAAAGCGGCCGAGTGCGCTTCGCTATTCGGAGGTTTGCGGAGGTGCTGGTGCTGGCCGACCGGGTCGGACGTGCAGAGCTTCTCAACGAAAGCCATGTCAGAACGGCGCGGATGGATGTCACGAATCTTCGCGAGCGGCCGGTGGTGTCGTTCGAGGAGATAGATGGCTACCGCGCGCGACGCAACCTGACGCGGGGGTCGATTGTCACGACCGGCGATGTTGAGCCGGTCCCGGATGTGGAGAGCGGTCGGGAAGTAACGATTGTCTACAACGACGGGCGCTGTCAGATCTCGACGCCGGGGATCGCCATGGGTACCGGCAGCGCTGGTGACTATATCAAGGTACGCAATTCAACCTCAGGCAAAGTGCTGGTGGCGAGAGTGGTGGATGGCACCGCTGTCGCAATAGACCCCTGAACCATGGAAGGTGATGGATATCATGAATTTCAAGAAGATCGCGATTCTGCTGTTTCTGCTGTTGCTGTTGCCCTTTGCGATCAAGCTGCATGGGCAGGATTATGGCCGGAACATGTCGCTGTTCACGGACGTGAAGGCCCACAAAGTGGGCGATATTCTGACAGTGCTGATTTACGAGCAGGCAAGCGCCTCCAATCAGGTGCAGACCAAGTCAGAGAAATCGTCCCAGCACGGCACCCAGACAGGTCCGGGAGAGGGAGAGCTGTCGTTTATTCCGTTGTTCAAGTTCAATTCGGACAGCAAGAACTCGTTTGACGGCAAAGGGCAGAACTCGCGCAACGGGTCGCTGCGGGCGAAGATGTCGGTGACGGTAGTCGAAGTGCGGAGCAACGGTGACCTGGTGATTGAGGGTTCGCGGACAATCGGCATTTCGGGGGACAAGGAGAGCCTGAATCTCATCGGTGTCATCAGGCAGCGGGATATTGAGCCGGATAACTCGATCCCCTCGTATCTGATCGCCGACGCCCAGATCAGCTATACCGGCAAGGGTGCGACCAACACTGGTGCGCGGCCGGGGATTATTACCCGCGTGCTCAACTGGATATTTTAAGGAGGGGTCATGCTGACTTCATGTATGCAACGTCTGGCGACGCCTACGGGATGGGTGGTAGTTGCGGCTCTGATTTTCGCGTTGTGTCAGCCGGCTGATGCCTCGCGAGTACGAATCAAGGATCTGGCGCAGTTTCAGAATCAGCAGCAGGTCGATCTTATCGGCTATGGGCTGGTGATCGGATTGGACGGCAGCGGTGACGGGAGCGGCACGCAGTTCACGATTCAGTCGCTGGTCAATATGATGCAGCGAATGGGGCTGACGGTCAACAAGGACCAGGTGAAAGTGAAGAATGTCGCGGCAGTGATGGTGACGGCTAAAGTGTCCAGCCACATGTCCGAAGGGTCGTACTTTGACGTCACGGTCAGTTCTGTCGGCGATGCCAAGAGCCTTCAGGGGGGGACGCTGTTGATGACGCCTCTTTCGAGTGTCGACGGCACGGTGTACGGCATGGCGCAGGGGCCGGTGTCGATTGGCGGGTTCAATGTGCAGGTGGATGACGGCAACAGGATAGTGAACAACTATACGCTGGTCGGGCGCGTACCCAACGGTGCGAAGATGACGCGCGAGGTTGTCTCGGAGAATGAACAGAGCGCTGAAGTGTACCTTCAGTTGCACAATCCGGATTTCACGACGGCGTACCGGGTTTCCGAGCGCATTAACGTCAAGTATGGCCTGGTGGCGGTACCGATCGATGCCGGAACGATCCGGATGATGATCCCGGATTCGCTGATGCACCCGACCTACCGCGTTAAGTTTCTTGCCGATGTGGGGCATCTGGATGTCGTTCCTGACAATGTCGCCAAAGTGGTGATCAACGAGAAGACGGGTACGATCGTCGCCGGTGCCCATGTGACGATAGAGCCGGTTGCGATTGCGCACGGGACGATAACGGTGAACATCCAGTCCAGCCCGATCATTTCGCAGCCGGCGCCGTTCAGCCAGGGGGAGACGATAGTCAGCAGTCAGTCTTCGATTCAGGTGCAGGACGAGACCGCGCGGGTGATTCATTTGAAAGGGGCGGTGCAATTGTCCGATGTGGCCACCGCGCTGAATCGGATTGGTGCGACGCCCCGCGACATCATAGCGATTTTCCAGGCGCTCAAGCAGGCCGGTGCGCTGCGGTCCGAGCTGGTGATCCTGTAATGGTTGCACCGATGGCCAAATCTGCGGTGCCGCTGGTTCCGCAATCCTCATTGGATCATTTGAAGCGGACAGCAGCGGATACGCCCGATGAGCGGCGCGATCGGCTGCGTCGGGCGGCGAAGGAGTTCGAATCGCTCTTTTACTACCAGATTCTCAAGACGATGCGCAAGACGGTTCCGGACAGTCCCCTGTCACAGGGTGGACCGGTATCGGGAGGGGCGGGTAAGGACATCTTCATGGATTTGTTCGACCAGGAGTTGTCGAAGAATGTCAATGCCGGCGGGCCGGGGTCACTGGCCGAGATACTCTATTCACAGCTTGAGCAAACTCTGGACGGTGACGTGGTTTCCGAGGGAGTCAGGGAGGGTCGGGTGTTGCCGTTGGATGGGAACGAGAAGGGCGGGCTGAGTCGCCAACGGGAGCCGCTGGAGTTGGGAGCGAGTGGAAAGGCTGTGCCGATTCGGCCGGAGCGTCCGGCGTTTCGTTCGGTGGCGCCTCCGCAGTTCTCTGCGCCCGCTGATTCCATTGTCAGACGATATGGGAAGTGGATCGACGAGGCGGCGAAGGAGAACAACCTTGATTCCGCGCTGATCTGGGCGGTCATCAAGGTGGAATCGGGCGGCGATCCCAATGCTGAGTCGTCGGCCGGGGCGAAGGGTCTGATGCAGTTGATTGATACGACGGCAAAGGAGATGGGGGTCAGAAGCGTATTCGACGCGCGTGAGAACATCGCCGGCGGAAGCCGCTATCTGCGGCGGATGCTGGATCGGTTTGGGGATCTGAAGCTGGCCCTGGCGGCGTACAACGCCGGTCCCGGGGCCGTGGCGCGGTTTCAGGGGGTGCCGCCATATGCGGAGACACGAGAGTATGTTGAGCGTGTGACAGAGTTGTTGGCCGGGCATGCGGAGGGAATATCCGACGGGAAGACTCAAGGTCGTTAACAAACGACCGATAAGCAACTTAAGGATGTGATGCGAGAGCGAATGATGACAGACCAATTGATTGAGATAATTGCACGCGAGGCGGAGTTGTTTGAGTCCTTTCTCGGGCTCATGGAAGAGCAACAGGCGGCATTGCGGGCAGATGATGTTCAGGAGCTGAACCGCGTGACTGAGCAGTTGCGCGAGAAGTCGGCGCAGAGCCAGCTGCTTGACAAGGAACGTCGAGGGATCATCGATCGCATCAAGCAGGAGCGGTCGATTGATGGTGATTTGAACGCATCCCGTCTTGTGGAGCTTCTGGATGCTGAGCAGGCCGACCGTCTGAAGCAGCTTCGGCGAACGATTCTCGATCTGCACGATCGCATTGCCGAGGTGCGTAACACGAACGCCTTCGTGCTGAACCGTTCGCGCGAGTACATGGTGAAGACGATGGAGCTGCTCTCGCGGGTCAACTGTCCCGGTGGGACGTATGGCCACGATGGAGCACACAGTAAAGCTTCGGGAACTCTGGCGATGGACAGGAGAGCCTGATGTCAGGATTGTTCCAGACGATCGAGATCGGCAAGCGGGCGTTGCTTTCGCAGCAGATAGCGATGCAGACGACGGGTCACAATATCGCCAACGTAGGGACATCCGGGTACACTCGCCAGCGGGTGATGATGCAGGCAACGAACCCGACCCACATGACTGTCGGCTCGTTGGGCACAGGCGTTCATGTGACTGACGTATCGCACATCCGTGACCTGTTTCTGGGGGAGCAGTTTCGAGAGGAGAACAAGTCGCTGGGGCAGTGGCAATACAAATCGAAGATCATGGGGCAGATAGAGTCCCTGTTCAATGAACCGAACGACAACACAATCTCCGATCTACTGCATCAGTTCTGGAGTTCGTGGGCCGAACTGGCGAAGGATGCCCAGGGGGGCAATCCGCGCAAGGCGATTATCACGACGACGACGCAGTTGATCAACACGTTTCACGAGGTCGCCGGGCAGCTCGAGAAGCTGCGGGAGTCTATTGACCGCGATCTGGTGAATATGACGGCCGATATCAATCGACTGGCGAGTGAGATTGCCAGGCTAAATCATCAGGTACAGGTACGGGAACTGGATGGGAAGAAGGCGAATGACCTTCGCGATGCGCGGGACGTTCTGATCGATGAGTTGTCACACCTGATTGACGTGAATGTCTATGAACAGGGCAACGGCGGGGTGATCGTGTTTCTTGGTGCGATGGCGCTGGTTGATGGTCCCCGGCCGGTGGAGCTGAAGACGGTGGTGGTTAACAAGGGCGGAGCGGTTGACCACGAGCTGCATCTGGGCAATTACAGTTATCCTATCAAGAATTACAAGGGGCAGTTGGCCGGGTTGATGGAAGCGCGCGACGATTTGATCCCGCACTACATTGCGCAACTGGATCAGTTGGCCGAGAAGCTGATTACCGAGGTCAACAGGGTTCATTCCTCTGGATACACGATGGACGGGGAGACCGGAATCAATTTCTTCGACCCCAATTTCACGACGGCTGCCTCGATCCGCATTAGCGCTGATCTTCTGAACGAGCCGGCGGGGATTGTCGCGGCGGCAGAATATGATCCGGATGATCCTGATGCGTTCCTGAATGACAACCGAATTGCCATTCAGATAGAGGAGCTGCGCAACCAGAAGGTGGTGATCAGCCATTCCACGACGCTGAATGATTTCTACAATGGAATTGTTGGTGAGTTGGGGGTGGAGACGCACGAGGCGACCTCGTTTACGGCGAATTATGAGGTTCTGGTCAACAATATAAAGAACTCCCGCGAGTCGGTGCAGGGAGTGTCGCTTGATGAGGAGATGGCCAATCTGATCAAATATCAGCATGCCTATGACGCGGCGGCGCGTGTGATCACGGCGATGGACGCGGCGCTGGATACGGTAATCAACGGTATGGGCATCGTCGGCCGATAGACTGGGACATACTGCTCCGGCAGCGGTCGGAGCAAGACAATACACCACGGAGGGTGATGTGCTGATCCTGACAAGGAAGTTAGGCGAATCCATCACTATCGGGGACAGTATCAAGGTATCTGTGCTCGGTATACATGGTCGCCAGGTGCGGCTGGGAATAGACGCGCCAGCTGATGTTGTCGTGCATCGCGAGGAAGTATACGTACGCATTCAGGAGGAGAACAAGAAGGCATCGCGGTCGATAAAGGAAGACCTGTTCGGCGTAGTGAACATGATCAAGGACAAGCTTACGAATGATTCTTCGGACAAGACGAAGCATCCGGAGATCGAACTGAAGCAGGACTCGCCGAAGCGACGCGGTCCAAAAGACCGTCGGGAAGGCAATGGCAACCGTCAGTAGGAGTGTTGCCGGAATTCGGGACTCCGCAGCGTCGAGGGAAGTGACATGAGAGTCACCAATCAAATGGTCAATAACACGGTGGTGTTTAACATGCAGCGGTCGCTCCAGCGATTCATGAAGCTGCAGACCGAGATGTCTTCGGGCCGGCGTATCAACAAGGCGTCGGATGACCCTCTGGGCACGTTACGCGACCTGAGCTACCGCGGTGAACTGGCCAAGATAGAGCAGTATCGTTCGAACATCAACGGGGCCATGAACTGGACACGGAACTATGATGGTTTGCTTGCCGATGTTACGAACAAGTTGAGTCGCGCCAAGGAACTGGCGATTACGATGGCTGATGAGTTTCCGGATGCCAGTGCGCGGGAAGGAACGGCTGAGGAGATTCGCGGAATTTTCAATGGTCTGATGACTGCGGCCAATGCTGAACTGGAGGGCAAGTATGTCTTCTCCGGGTACAAGACTCAAAGCCAGTCACTGGTCGCCACGGCCGATGGTATCGTGTACAACGGAAACAGCGGCTTGACCGAGATAGCGATCGGAACGGCGTCGAAGGAGACGGTGAATCTCCTGGGCAACGAGGTGTTCCTGTCCACGGTGCTGACCCTGGGTGAGAACGCGGATGTGAATATCGGTCTGGATACGGCGACGCTGTCGACTCTGGTGGCGGACTTCAACAACGGTCGCGGAATCGACCAGACGGTGGGGCAGTTCACGATCACGGACCAGAATCTGGGGATAGCGGCGACGGTCGATGTCACGGGCGCCACGACTATTGGTGACATTCTGACGGCCATCAACAACGCGCTGGCCGCTGCGGTGCCGCCGATGAGTGGATCGATTCAGGCGGTCATCGGGCGCGAGAATAACAACATCATGTTCGAGACAACGCGTAACGGACTGATATCGGACCACACGTCGCTGGGGAAGCTGAACCTGGGCAATGGTGTGGACATCAAGCCGGGGAAGATACTCGTGACGGACGGCGCCGGCATTGATGTTGAGGTCGATCTTTCGACCGCCTCGACGATAGGTGATGTCCGGACCCTGTTCAACAACCAAATGGCTGCGGCGGGCTATCCTGAGATCACGATGGACATCAACGCTGCAGGTACGGGCCTGCAGATTGATGATGCCGGCGGTCCGCGAGTCCCACCGGTAATGGTACAGGATGTCAATGAGGCGGAGCGGACGGCCCGCGACCTCGGCATCATTGGCGTCATGGACGGGGTGGCGTCGATAGTCGGCGAGGATCTTGATCCGCTGGTGAGCTTCAAGGTCGAGGAGGTCGGGGCAGGCACCACCGCATCGGACCTGGGCTTACTGGCCACGTTTTCCAACGACTATGTCGGGAGAGATCTTGATCCGCTGTTACGGGAGACGGACCGAGTAACCTTCTTCAAGTCCGGTTTCGGGCTGGAGATGGAACGGGTGGTTGTCAAACAGGGTGATCAGTCGCGGGTATTGGATCTTTCTGATCCGGCGATTGGAACGGTACAGGACATTCTGGATGCATTTAACAACTGCGGACTGGACATCACTGCTTCCATCAACCCATCGGGGCGCGGCATACAGATCGTCAACAACGATCCTGATCGTTCGCTGATGATCTATGATGAGGGAGCCGCAGATACGACCAAGAAGCTGGGGATCTTTGGTTCCAGTGATATGATGGGAAGTCTTCTGGTTTTTGAATCAGAGCTTAAGCGGAACGATCAGGAAGGTGTCGGTCTTCTGATTGAGAATCTTGAGAAGGCGATCAATCATGTGCTGAAGTTCAGGTCGACGATTGGAACTCGGGCGATACGTCTGGAGACAACGGAGTTTCGGCTTGTAGATATGAATCTGGCGTTCACTGATCTGCTTTCAAAGGTTGAGGATGCCGACATTACGAAGGTTGTGACCGATCTGGCCAGTTATGAGGCCAGCTACCAGGCTGCACTGATGGCCACGGCTCGCATTCTGCAACCGTCGCTACTGGACTTTCTCAGATAGGTTATAGAGTAAAGGGAATTACTGATGCTGCTACAGCACACACGATTTGGACAGATTGAGGTTCCGAACGGGAAGATTATCACGATGACGCGGCCCATACTCGGTTTCGAGAGGCTTCGCAGCTTCTGCCTGATTGAACTGGAGGAGTTGGCGCCGTTTTTGTGGCTGCAGTCGCTGGAAAACGAGGCGCTCGGGTTTGTGGTGGTCAATCCGGTAGTCTTCTTCCCGGAGTACCGCATCGAGGTCAACGTCAAGGAAGTGGCTGACCTCGGCATTTCCAGTGTGGAGGCGGTGGAAACGTACGTGATCGTCACGTTTCCGAGCGATCCGCGGGAGATGTCGGCGAATCTTCAGGGTCCGATTCTGATCAACACGCAGAACAATCGGGGGCGTCAACTGGTGCTGGTCAATTCGCACTATGGTGTGAACCACTCCTTGATTGACGCACTGGAGGCTGTATCAGAGCACGCCTCCGCGATGGAGCCTGTCGGCGCCTGATCCAGCCGCCGATTGACACACATGTTGAGAGAGACACCGGTTCCAGGACGGGACCGAAGGAAATGGGATTTCGCGAATGGATATTGCACATGTAGCAGTTTTGCGACAGCGCGTCAGCCAGGGGAAGGCGACAGCGAAGGACCTGCGCAATCTTTCGAACGCCTATCTTGCAGATAATGATCTTGTCAACGCCTACCCTTATCTGGATAGTCTTGCCCGGCTGCAGGCAGACAGTCCTCAGAGCAGCATCGCTGCCGGTCTGGTAGCGCTCACGCTCGCCAGGGAGGATGAGGCAGAGAAGCACTTTGAGAGGGCGGTAGAGGTTGCGCCTGAGGATTATGACGCCAATCACAATCTTGGTCTGCTGAGTCTGCTCAGGGGGAACCTTGACAAGGCCCGAGAGGTATTTGAACGCTTGAGCCGGTTGTTCCCTGACCGGGCGACGATTTATCATGATCTGGCGGTTGTCTGGGGGCGAATCGGCAATTCGAACCAGGTGTTGAGTGCGCTGGAGAAAGCCCTGGAGCTTGATCCGGGCTATGAACAGGCTCGCCTGCAGGCAGAGAGTTACGCAGCGCAACTGGGCGTGATCGGGGGAGCACCGGGCCAAAGCAACGATGCCGGCGGTTCTGACAGAATCGAACGGCCGGGTCCGCAGGAGAGGCGTCGCTGGCTGAAGCTCATTGGCCGCAGTGATGCGACCGGGCAAGCGCCAGGCGCACAGGGGCAGATGGCGATCCGGCACGCAGCCGAACCACACAAGCTGGTGGGGAAGAAGCTGCTCTTTGTGGCTTCACAGAGGAGCTTCCTGACTGACATCATCAACCTGCTGTCGCGCGACAATCAGGTGGAGGTCTATGAGGGCACCAAGGTTGATGAGATGATGGCCCTGATGCGTGGCGCTGATGTGGCCTGGTTCGAATGGTGCGATAACTACCTGATTGAGGCGACCCGGTTGCCGAAGATGTGTCCGATTGTCTGTCGGCTGCACAGCTATGAGGCGTTTACGGACATGCCGCTCAAAGTGGACTGGAGCAAGGTGGATCACCTGGTATTCGTCAATGAGTCGGTGCAGACTCTTTTCAAGGCTCAGGTCAGCGAGGCGCCACCGATGTCGGTCATTAGCAACGGGGTCGACCTGGCTCGATTCCGCATTCCCAAGGGCAAGCGGTACGGGAAGAAGATTGCCTCGATTGGATATATCAACTACAAGAAGAATCCTGCCCTGCTGTTATACTGCTTCAAGAAGATTCATGAGTACGATTCCGAGTACACGCTGCATATCGCCGGGAAGCATCAGGATGCGCGCATCGCCCTGTATTTCGAACACTTCCTCCGGCGCAATCCGTTGCCGGTTGAGTTCGAGGGCTGGGTGCAGGATATACCATCGTGGCTGGCCGACAAGAGTTACGTGATTTCCACCTCGTTGTTCGAGTCGTTCCATTATTCGATCGCCGAGGGGATGGCTTCGGGGGTGATGCCTCTGATCCACAACTGGTATGGAGCCGATGGTCTGTATCCGAACGAGTACCTGTTCGAGGATCCTGACGATTGTCTTGAGCTACTGAAGCGACTGGAGAAAGAGGACAAGCGTCAATTGGCGCATCGCAACCGTCGGTTTATCGGGCAGCGCTACGATGTGTACCAGAAGACAGAGGACATTGCCCGGCTGATGGCTTCAGTGGTCGAGGCCGGAGCTGTGGCGCCGAGCGCAAAGAGAGGTTCGTGAGAGTATGGCAAAGAAGAAAGCGAATGCGAAGGGCCGTTCAGGCAGACAGGCGAACCGAAAGGGTACACGCAGGCGGATGATCAGCCGTTCGGTGCTGCAGGCCCCGCAGGCAAGAGTTCGAGACGAGAAGCTTGATCCGCAGGCCATGCTGACGGCGCTGATCAGCGCTGTTCGCGCCAACCCGGATGATGTTGGAACGCGGCTGACGCTCGGAGAATTCTGTCTTCACCATGGTCATCATGACAGGATTCTTGAGGCAATAGACCCGGTGGAGGAGCGCTACCCGTTGAGTGATGCCAATGACAATTCCCGCTATGACCGGTTGCGGTGCCTTGGTCTGGCGCAGGCGCAGCGTCTTGTGGAGGCTGAGCGGGTTGCCAGTCGCGGGCAGGGGGCAAACGGTGACAATCTCGATTACTGGTGGTGTCTGGCGTACGTGCATCTTTCGATGAGGGAGCATGCGGCAGCGATTGAGGCATCACGAGCCTACCTGAAGGAACTGGAGAGTATTCATCGAGAGAAGCGGACGGTTGCGGCCTATTGTGGCTCTTCGGGTCATTTGGCGCAGTTGCACAATTTCCTTGGTTCGGCGCTGATGGAGACCGGACGTGAGGAGGAAGCCATTGCTGCCTTTGGGGAGTCGGCCAGACATGATCCGGGCAGTCAGTATCCGTATTTGAACCTGGTGAATCTGCATCGCCGGCGGGGTGAGGCGGACATGGCTCGAAAAGCGCTGGCCAAGGGGCTGAAGAAGGCGCGAGAGGTGCAGGAGCTGCGGCTGCTTGAGGAGACACTGGAAAAGAGCGCTCGTATCTCCGCGTGCATGATTGTGCGCAACGAGGAGGAGCTGCTTCCCGGCTGTCTGGAATCGATACGTGATATCGTGGATGAAATCATTGTGGTGGATACCGGTTCGACTGATGGTACGGTGGAGGTTGCGAAATCCTACGGCGCGAAAGTACTCCACCAGCCGTGGGAGGGCGACTTTTCGAAGCATCGCAATTACAGCCTGGAGCAGGCGACGGGGGACTGGGTACTGGTGATTGACGCTGATGAGCGTCTGTCGCAGGAAAGCTGTGCGGGTCTGACCGCGCTGGTGAACGATCCGGCCAGTGCGATCCTTCAGGTGAACGTGGTGAATCACTATCCGTCCGGACAGCACCGCTTTACGCTGTTGAAATCGATGCGTCTGTGGCGGCGGGAGTTGAACCTGCAGTATACTGGAATTGTGCACAATCAGGTGGAGGCTCCGCAGCATGTCGCGGTGACCAGCACCCCTTTGCGAATTGATCACCTCGGATATTCTTTATCTCCGAAGCACATGCAGGCGAAGTTCGAGCGTACCTATGGACTTCTGAGGAAGCAGGTTGCGGAGGAGCCGGAGAATGGCTTTGCCTGGTTCAATCTGGCCCAGGTGCTGCGTCCGCGTCTGCTGGACGATCTTGACAAGTACGCTCCTGAGTTTACGGAGGCAGCGCACAAGGCGCTTGCGTTTACGTCGGCAAAGGATGATCGTCAGCGGAATACGCACCTGATGGCGCTGGACCAGCTGGCCTGGGTGAGTTTCTACCGGGGGGAGTATGCGCAGGCGCGGGAGTGGGTGAATCGAGCGCTTGAGATCAAGCCGGACTATCTGGACCCGCTGATGCTTGCCGGGCACATTCACAGTAAGCAGCAGGAGTACGAAGAGGCCATCCGGGCGTATCAGCGGTATCTTGACGCCCAGCGCGGGTTTGCGGCGAATCCACAGGTTGACACGCCGATGTTGTACCACCCGGACAGCCGGGCGACGGCGCTGTTCGGCATGGGACTGGCGGCAGAAATGAGCGGGGATTCGAGTGCGGCGCGGGAATACTACGCGCGCGCGGTCGAGGTCAACCCTGAGTACCTTGATGTCGCAGCCCATCTCGGACGGCTTTATCTGGCGGACGATGATGTTGAGCGGGCGGAGCGGCTGTTTCGGGATCAGCTTGCCGGCGATCATCCGTCGGCAGTGGCGGCGCTGGGGCTTGGTGATATCTGCAGTCAGCGTGGTCAGTATGATCAGGCGGCTGGGTGGTATCGTCAGGCGGTGGAGCTTTCGCCGGATGACTTCTCGGCGCGTTTGAGTCTGGCTCGGTCGCTGTTCCGAGCGGGGCGGCAGGATGATTTCGCTGCCGTACTCAAGGAGTCCCTGGAGAAGCGTTCTCGCGATGAGGCAGCGTATATTGCTGCTGCCCGCATGTTGCAGCAGTTGGGTGATCTGGATGGTGCGGGGAACATCATTGAGCAGGGGATGCGTAATGCCGTCGGTACTCACGGGCTGGAGGCGCTCAGGGACCAGATGGTTTCGAGGCCGACGGTTTCGGCGTGCATGATTGTGAAGAACGAGGAAGAGCTGCTTGCGGGCTGTCTTGAGTCGATCAGGGACTGGGTTGATGAGATCATTATTGTCGATACCGGTTCGGAGGACCGGACGGTAGAGATAGCGGAATCATATGGTGCACGCGTGTTTCATCAGCCGTGGGAGGGGGATTTCTCGAAGCACCGCAACTACTCCATTGAACAGGCTTGCTGCGACTGGATATTCATTATTGATGCTGATGAGCGTTTTGAGCTGGAGGGGCTGGCGGATGTCAGGCGGACGCTGAAGAACCCGAACATAAGCATCATATCGATTAATGTTTTCAACGTGTATGGGCAGAAGTCCGAGGTGACCACCTTCCTGCCGTCGGTGCGGTTCTGGCGGCGCAACCTGAATCTTCGTTATGACGGGATAGTTCATAATGTGTTGCAGTTGGGGCAGAACCCGGTGTATCGTCTGGGGGCGAGGATCCGGCATCTGGGATACGATTTGTCGCCGGGGAAGATGAAGGCCAAGCATGAGCGCACTCGGGGCCTGCTCGAGAAGCAGTTGGCGGAGAATCCGGACAATCCGTTTGCGCTTTTCAACTACGCTCAGGTACTGCGGACGCAGGACGGGGCTTTTGCGAGGCATGCGATTCCGGACATTCTGAGGGCGGCAGGACGGGCCATTGAGCTTACCGATCCGGAGCACAAGAGCCAGCGTCATATTCACCTGATGTGCCTGGAGCAGGTTGCCACTTGTTACTACTATCAGAAGGAGTTCGAGAAAGTCATAGAGGTTTGTGATCGCGCCCTGAGGTTGAAGCCGGACTATCTGGATCCGCTGATGATTCGGGCGAACGCGTTGTTCAAGCTGGGGCGGTACGACGAGGCCCGAACGGCGTATGAGAAATATCTTGAGGTTCAGGCGGCGTACGATCCGGGGACGGAGCGAGATCCAATTATCCTGACGCACATTGATGCTCGGGCGGCGGCGCACTACGGGTTGGCGGCTCTGGCGAACAACGCAGGGGAGCGGGCCCGGGCCAGACAGCACTACGAGCAGGCGTTGAGAGCCTGGGATGGTTTTCAGGATGCCTACAGCCGGCTGGGGCGGTTGTATTTCGATGACGGGGATTTCACGCAGGCGCGCAAGCACTTCCTCAAGCAGATGGAGACAAGCTACAAGACGATGGAGGCGTTGCTCGGCCTGGCGATCATATATAAAGAGACGAATATGCCGGACAATGCCGAGGAGTATTACCGGATGGCGATGCAACTGGATGAGTTCGATCCGGAGCCGTGTGCCAAATATGCCCGTTTCCTGCTTGAACAGGGTCGTGTCGATGAGGCGAAGGAAGCTGTCGAGTTGGCTATTCGGAAGGATTCGCACAAGGTTAGGGCCTACACGGAAGCGAGCCAGTTGTATGCCCAGTTCGGCCATCACGAGCTTGCGGCAGTGTGTCTGCAGTGCCTGCGGGATGAAGTCGGGGATCAGGCTGACAGCATAAACGACCTGGCCAACTGCTATTATCAGCAGCAGAACTACGAGCGGGCGGCCGACCTGTACGATCAGGCCACCCGCCTGCCGGAGGCCAAGCCGGTCACGTGGCGGAATCTTGGTCTGGCGCTTTACCATTTGGGGCGAAACCGGGAGTCTATTGAGGCTCTGGAGACTTATCTGCGCAAGCGTCCCGATGATCTGGATATCGCACATGTGGCCGGGGACCTTTACTCGAAAGTTGGCCAGCATTCTCAGGCGCTGGAGAAATATGAGAAGTACCTTTCTAAACGGCCGTTGGATGTGTTGGCGATGTTCAACCTGTCGGAGTGTTATCTGTTTATGGGACATACAGATTCGGCGGTAATGGGGTACAAGAGGGTACTGCAGATTGATCCGGGGTTCCAACCGGCACTTAAGCGGTTGAGTGACGTTTTGGAGCCGGCCGGTCAGCCGTAGGATGGGGTTGATTTTGGGGGCCGCCTGAATGTGAAAATTCCGGCATGACATTGTCTTTTGCCGGTTAAGCTATTCCGGGTTATGCCGATTTAGTTAAACAGGAGTCCTTCTGAACTAAGGTGAAAAGGCATGTCTGACAGGCGTGCTGAGGAGGTGCCATAGAACGATGACCACACGGGTCGCATGGATTATTGACCCGGCACTGATGACGAAAACATGGGAAGTGACGACTGACGCTTCGGCGCTCAACGAACGCGAAGGTAAGGATACCCAATAATATCTCAAGGAGGATTTAGGAAATGTCACTTCGCATTAACCACAACGTGGCAGCCATGAATGCCCATCGCAACCTGCTCAACACGACGAACGCGTTGCACTCTTCGATGGAGCGGCTGTCATCCGGTTTTCGCATCAACCAGGGTTCTGACGACCCGGCGGGTCTGGTGATTTCGGAGCAGTTCCGTGCCCAGATTGCGGGTCTGGACCGTGCGATCGAAAACGCGGAAGGGTCTATCAGTATGATTCAGACGGCCGAGGGTGCGTTGACCGAAATCAACGCGCTTCTGGTCTCGATGCGCGAACTGGCGATTCATGCCGCCAACGAAGGTTTCAATGATACCGATCAGTTGGCTGCTGACCAGGCGGAAATCGACAACGCCATCAAGACGATCGACCGTATTGCTGCCAACACCCAGTTTGGTACCAAGAAGCTGATCGACGGTACCAAGGCCAACTCGGCGACGATCACCACCGCGAACTCTTCGAAGGTCACGATCAAGGAGTCCTATCTGTCCAACGGACAGCACTCCATCACGGCGACCAAGGTCAAGGAGTCGACGGCCACGTTGAACACGACCTCGCTGGGGCTGTCGCTGGCGGGCACCAATGGTGAACCGTACAACCTCGAGGAGAAGATCCACACGATCAATGTGTTGCAGGCTTCGGATGTCGCCAAGAAGACCTCAGGCAAGGTCAATATCAAGGACGCCTGGGGCAATGGCTTGACGATCGCTGCCACCGGCAGTGCCGAGCAGGCCCACGTGAGCACGAACGGTAACATTGTGGCCAGTGCCGCGACTGCGAGCCACGTTGGTACGTACACAGTGGTTGTGAACTACCAGGAGAACGGCGAATCTCCGGTTGGGGCGCAGAACCTGGTTATCAATCTCGAGGCCGGTGACGAGGCTGACGACATTGCGGCTAAGCTGCAGGTTGCCGCCAACTCCAATGAGTACCTCTCCGGCAAGGTGTCGTTCAGCGGTACTGCCGGCGCCGCCGGCTCGATCCACGTCTGGTCTTCCAAGACCGGTGCCAACTACTCAGTGGCGGTGGAAGGCTCCAGTTTCCAGGGCTCGACCGGTACCGCCGATGCGTTTTTCAACTTCACGGCGACCAACGATCGTGGTATCTCCGGTAACGAGATGGAAGTCTATGCGCGCACGGCCTCGAACAGCGCCGGCGCGACCCAGACACTGACAGTCAACGCCTCCACATATAACAACATCGATGACTTGGTCACTCGCATCACCGGGCAGTTGAATTCGGCGTTTGGTACTGTCAAGGGTGACAACACGGTCGATGACGTTATCGCCCAGGTATACGACAGCAACAAGATTCGGTTCAGCACCCGTGACGAAGGATCGTTCTATCAGTTGAAGGTTGGTGAGATCGACAGCACTGACAAGTCGTTCATCAAGGCGATCGGTCTGACCGAGGATACGCTGGCGAACGTCGGTACGGATGCGCTGGTTTCGTTCGACGGGTACAGCAACACGATCGACAAGGTCATGTATGGTACCACGCACGAGATCGTTCTTCAGAACGCTGCCAACAGCAGTGACTCGAAGGGTATTGTGAGCATGAAGGTTGACAAGGCGCTCAACGGTGTCAACATCGGCAACCTGCTGCTCGACGTACAGGCGGCCCGTTATGATGTCCGCCTGAACGGTGGCCCGTCGCAGACGGTCGTTGGCGGTGTTGAGACGGTGGTCTTCAATGCCGACCGGACGGAGTCGATGAAGGTAGTCTACGGTCTCACCTCCGAGGGTGGTACCGAAGAGATCAACAACGTCGACCAGTCGCTGGTGTTCCAGATTGGTGCCAACGTGGGTCAGACGGCGAAGATCGGTCTTCGCGGCATGGCGGCCAGCATGCTGGGGCAGGGTCTCGTGGGTAACATGTTCCGCTCGTTGTCGGATATCAATGTCACCACGGTGCAGGGTGCCCAGGATGCTCAGATGATCATTGATTCTGCCATCAACGAGGTTTCAACAACGCGTGGTATGCTTGGTAGTTTCCAGAAGAACACTCTGGAGTCGACCCTGCGCAACCTTCGGGTGGCCTCGCAGAACCTGACGGCCTCGGAGTCGATGATTCGTGACACCGATATGGCTGAGGAAATGTCGACCTTCACGAAGAACCAGATTCTGGTTCAGGCGGGTACTGCCATGTTGGCTCAGGCCAACCAGGTCCCGCAGGTTGTCCTGCAGTTGTTCGGTTAGTAGCAGACGAACAGGGTTGGGTTGGAGAGGTGCGATCCTCTCCAACCCGCCTTTATGGCGGCAGTGATTTCCCACGGACATTGAAGTCCGCGCAGTCTACGGAGGAGTAGATAAACAATGCCGAGCTTTTCTATCGATGGAATCAACTCGAAGTTGGACACAACTGCGATAATCGATTCCATCATCAATTTTGAGCGGAATAATGCGGTTCTTCTTGAACGACGCATTGCTGAAACTACCAACGAAGTTACGACCCTTAAGGCCCTTCAGGCCAAGATCGTTGCTCTTGACTCTGCGGTCAGCAAGCTTACGCGTGCGAGGAATTTCGAGACATCGTTTGCGAAGATGTCGCAAGACGGTTACCTGACCGCGAGCACGACGGGCCGGGTCGGCAAGGGCTCATACGACCTGCGGGTGCTGTCATTAGCGCGCAATCACCAGATTGCCAGTCAGGGGTTCAATGATCAGTCGTTGGCGGACCTTGGCAGTGGTACGGTTACCATTCAGGTGGGGGAGAAGTCGTCGCGGACGATCACAGTTGATGCTGCCAATAATTCGCTTGTGGGGCTCAAGTCCGCCATCAATGAGGCCAAGGCCGGGGTAACGGCTTCCATAATTAACGACGGTACCGGGAAGAATCCGTATCGTCTCGTGTTGACGGCCGACGATCCCGGTTACAAGAACCGGATCAAGGTCGACTTCGATCTTGTCGGCGGCACGACGCCGAATTTCAGCACGGGATCGTTTGATCAGCCGGAGGAAATTGCGATGAAGTCCGGGTCGTCGGCGACGGTATCGCTGGGGACAACGGCTTCATACAGCGGTGATCAGAACAAGATTTACGCGTTTACGGTACAGGGGAGCAATGAGCTTACAGTAGGTACTGACGAGATATTGATCGACTGGACTGATGGAACCAACAGCGGGACCATATCGGTGACGCAGGCTGATACTGAGGTGGCGTTGTTTGGTGACGGCGCCGATGGACTGAAGATCAGCATAGGCTCGGGTTCGTTGAACGGCGGTGATTTGTTTCAGGTGCAGTCATTTGCGCCGACTCTGCAGGAGGCCACCGATGCGCGCATCAGTCTGGGTGGCGCCGGCGGTGCTGGTTCTCCGATAGTGGTTTCCTCGGCGACCAACGAGTTCAAGAACGTGATCGAAAACGTCAATCTGGTGGTGGAGAAGGAGACCGCGCCGGGCGAGACGCTGACGCTGACGACTAACCTTGACGTGAACAAAGTCAAGGAGATGCTGCAGGAATTCATTGACAAGTACAATGAAGTCGTGGAGTTCATCGACAAGCAGAATAAGTACAACCAGGACACGGGCGAATCCGGGGCGCTGTTTGGTGATTTCACGGTGCAGCAGATCCAGAGCTGGCTGCGGTCTTCGATCGGGAACCGGATTAGCGGTCTTGATGCCCGTTACAGCCAGTTGTATTCGGTCGGCGTCAGGAGTCTGGCGACAGGGCGGCTTTCGCTGCAGAAGCCTGATCGGCTGGAGGAGGCGCTGCGCAAAGACCTTGATGCCGTTATCAATCTATTTACCAACTCAGGGAGTGTGACAGGGTCGGGGATTGAGTTTGTGTCCTCGACCTCGGAGACAGTGCTCGGTAATGAGCCTTACAAGGTGAACATTACCCAGGCTGCAAGCCGGGGTTACTACCAGGGGACCACGATCCAGGATCCGGCCTCGTCGCCGTTGATTCTGGATTCCTCGAACAACAAACTGAGGTTCAAGATCGATTCGGTGGTATCCGATGAGATCGTGCTGGAGGCCAGAACGTACAATTCGGCCAGTGAACTGGTGAGCGAGATCCAGACCAGGATAGATAATGACCAGCTCATTGGGGCCAAGGGCTTGACGGTTGAGTGGGTTGACACCGGCAGCGGCTCCGGGTACCTGAAGTTCAACAGCTCGACATACGGGTCATCGTCGAAGGCGGAAATGGACCTTACGGCGGGCGGCGGGGCGTTTTCGCTGCTCGGGCTGGCCTCGGGCAGTGCGGTTGATGGTCTGGATGTTGAAGGGACGATCAATGGCGAGGCTGCCAGGGGACGGGGCCAGATCCTGACGGGCGAGGACGGCAACGAAACCACAGCGGGTCTGGCGATCAAGGTGACCTTGACTGCTGCTGACTTGCAGGCGGACGCTGCCGAGGGTGAGATAACGCTGACGCGCGGAATTGGCGCTTCGCTGGACGTTTTGCTGGACAAGATTAATGCTACCGGAGATGGCACAATTGACCGCAAGATTGCGGGGCTGGAGCGTCAGGTTCGGGACTTCGAGGAGCAGGTTGAGGCGATCGACAAGCGGCTTGAACTGCGTCGGGAACGTCTTTACAAGGAGTTCTGGGCGATGGAGTCGGCTTTGGGAGAGCTTCAGGCACAGAGTTCATTCCTTGACAGCCAGTTAGCCTCGATCAACGCGAACTGGTGGTTCGGGAAGAACAGCAAGAAGTAGCGGATGACCCGATAAGGGGATATAGCAAGTACGAGTATTGTGAGCACATCAGAACATAGGACGCGTGGCATGAACAAGAAGATAGGATCCTACCAGTCAGCGGAGACAATCGGCAAATCTCAGATTGACCTGATACTGAAGGTCTACGACGGGGCTGTCAGTTCGCTCGAGTCGGCCCGGCGGGCGTATGCTGACGAGTGCCTGACTGACGGGCGAGAGCAAATGGAGCGAGCGCGGCGCTTCGTGACCCATCTGTACACGACTCTGAACATGGAAAAAGGGGGGGAGGTTGCCGAGAATCTGGAGAAGCTCTACGCCTATGTGATCAGTCAGAGCTATGCCGTTCAGGCAACCAAGGACCTTGCCTCGATCGCAGACATGATATCGATACTGGACAACCTTCGCGCCGGCTGGCGGGGTTTACGGCAGCAGCAGGCAGAGAATCGGGGCAATCCTGGTGAAGAGAACCGTGAGCCGGCTGAGGCAGGCGTCACAGAGTTTGTAACGACGGCGTAAGAATGATGAGTGCAGCAGGATCATCAGCCTACGATCAGGTCACCCGTGAGCTCCTGTTTACCTTGAAAGAGGAGTATTCGTTCTACCAGTCACTGTATGTGACGCTGGACAAGCAACGGGACATGATCAAGTATGACAAGGATGAGAACCTCATTGACCTGTTCACCGAGGCTCAGCGTTACTACGAACGGATCAAGAAGTCGGAGCAGAAGATTACGGCTTTGAGGGAACGGCATCCGCGCGCATTCCAGATGGCGTCCCGGCTTCCGGAAGTGAAGAAGGTGGTCAACAGCATCATGACGATGGTGCGCAAGAATATGACACTGGTCGCCGAGTGCGACGATTACCTTCGCGGCCGCTATGACAGGATTAAGATTGAACTGGGGGAACTGAAGAACTCCCGGAAGATTCTTCAGTATATCAGCAACGTGGAGCCATCGCCGCAATATGTCGATGGTAAGCAATAGAGGACATGAAGGCCTTTGCGTAGAAGCAACGAGTGAGTGGTATGGATCACCCTCATGGGAATCGAGGTGAGCCGATGGACATTGGAAGTATCGATGACGGTACGGGGAAGGCCCCGCAGACAGGTCTTGCGCAGGTGCGGGCTGTACCAGAGACGCCGGGCAGGCCCGAAGGCCGGGTCCGGGCGGATACGGTAAGCATTTCGGATGGCGCGCACAGCCGTCTGGCGGAACTGGCCGATGCAGCGCGGCGAGTCGAGCTTGAGCACCCGGGCCTGGGCAGTGAAGACGAGGACAAGCTTGAGCATATCCGGGCGAGGATCGCAAACGGGTTGTACGACAATCCGGAGGTGAAGCGGCAGGTTGCCGAGCGCCTGGCCGAGCGGCTTTTTGACCAAGAACAAACGCCAAGCGAAGAGTGAGATTGATGAGCACGGCAGCAATTGATAATAAGGTGCAGATGGTGGTGAGCAATATCCGTAACCTGCCCACCCCGCCCATCGTTTTCAACCAGATTCAAAAGGCGATCAATGACCCCAATGTGTCAGCGGCGCAGATAGCCTCTATTTTGTCCGAGGATCCGGCGATGTCGGTGAAGGTGCTGAAGCTGACCAATTCGGCGTTTTACGGTTTATCGCGCGAGGTCGATTCGGTTAAGCAGGCGGTAGTGATCATCGGTCTGGAGGCGGTCAAGAATCTGGTGCTGTCGGCTTCGGTGCTGGACATGTTCAAGGGGAAGCATATCGACCAGGAGTATCAGGAGCGTTTCTGGCGTCATTCGCTGGCGACGGGAATCTGCGCCCGGTTGATTGCGCGGAGGATTCAGACGAGAGGGATGGTTGATCCCGATACGGCGTTTTCCTCCGGATTGCTCCACGATGTCGGCAAGATGGTGCTCTCGTGTCATCTTCCGAAGGAACACAAGGCCTTCACGGAGGCCCGTGCTACTGATCCGGCAACCATGGACTGGGAGTTGGAGAACAAGGTACTGGGTTTCAATCATGCCCAGGTCGGCGGTTTTCTGGCAACGACATGGAATCTGCCGGAGAAGCTGGCCAACTCCATAACGTACCATCACGTGCCGACAGAGCAGGGGTTGAGTGATCCGATTACCAGCTTCATACATCTGGCCAACCACATCGCCAAGGAGACGTTCCGGGACGATGCCGATTCCGGCCCGCTCGGCGAGTTGAACCCTGAGGTCATGGCTTATCTGCAGGTCGATGATGCTAAGGTCGTGGAGCTTTCGGAGCTGCTGCGCGAGGAATATGTCAAGGCCGAGACTTTCATGCAGATGGCCGGGCTGGCGTAGATATCAGCACGGCAGGGTCTGTTCCGGGCGGGAACCATGGCCCGCGACTGTCCATTTCATATCAAAGACATTCAGAGTGCCCGATTGACGGGCAAATCGGTTAGCCGGTCTGTTGACAGGATTCGTAGAATAACAATGGCGGCTGGTGCCGATATAGAAAACAGGCTTGACATATTGGTCAACCCGGCGTATCCTTCTCGACTACGTTAATCGGCCCCGTTTAGTGGGTGGGTCGGTTAAGACATAATCGTGGGCGATTAGCTCAGATGGTTAGAGTACTTGCTTGACATGCAAGGGGTCACTGGTTCAATTCCAGTATCGCCCACCATGAGCTTTCTTGGTGCGGGTTCGGTTGACTGATACGGATGCCGATGTCCGCATTAATTTTGTTGGAAGGAAGTTGAGTCCGGCTATGTCACAGGTTCAGATTACGCTGCCCGATGGCTCGGCCAGACAGGTGGAATCCGGGCAGACCGGATATGACCTGGCCCAGTCCATTTCGCCCCGCCTTGCCAGGGAAGCTTTGGCTGTCAAGGTCGATGGTGTCGTGCGGGATCTTCACCGTCCGTTGGATCGTGATGCTCAGGTGCAGGTTCTGACATTTGACCATCGTGAGGGTCGGGAGGTGTTCTGGCACTCCTCGGCGCATGTCATGGCGCAGGCGGTGACGGATCTGTTTCCGGGTGCCAGGCTGGCGATCGGGCCGGCAATCGAGGAAGGCTGGTACTACGATTTCGATGTCGAGCGGCCGTTCACTCCTGAGGATCTGGAGAAGATCGAGAAGCGGATGGCGGAGATCATCAAGGAGGACGCCCGGTTCTCGTGTGACTATATGGATCGCTCAGAGGCGATAGAGTACTACCGCTCGCAGGGGGCCGAATATAAGGTGGAGATGCTGCAGGAGTTCGAGGACGAGCGGGTGAGTATTTATCGTCACTCGACGTTTGAGGACTTGTGTCGTGGCCCGCATATCCCGAGCACGGGTCGGATCAAGGCGTTCAAGCTGATCACGACCTCGGCGGCATACTGGCGCGGGGACGAGAAGCGTCAGACGCTGCAGCGTATCTACGGTGTGTCGTATCCTAAGAAGAGTATGCTTGAGGAGTATCTCACGCGTTTGGAGGAGGCCAAGAAGCGAGACCATCGCGTTCTGGGCAAGCAACTGGAGTTGTACCATATTTCGCCGGAGGTGGGCGCCGGACTGGTGTTATGGTTGCCGAAGGGTGCCCGGGTGCGTAACGAGATCGAGAACTTCTGGCGCGAGGAGCATTTGAGGTACGGGTACGAACTGGTCTATTCGCCCCACATTGCCAATCTGGAACTGTGGCATCGCAGCGGCCATACGGATTTTTACAGCGATGACATGTATCAACCGATCGAGGTTGATAACCAGAAATATCAGCTCAAGCCCATGAACTGCCCGTTCCATATTGCCATGTATCAGTCACGGCGGTGGTCCTATCGGGACTTGCCAATGCGCTGGGCAGAGCTGGGGACGGTGTACCGTTATGAGAAGGCTGGTGTGGTACATGGTCTGGCGCGGGTGCGGGGCTTCACGCAGGACGATGCCCACCATTTCTGTACCAAGGACCAGATGGAGGGCGAACTGGTCTGGCTGCTTGATTTTTGTATACATATGCTCAGTTCGTTTGGGATGAACGACTATGAGGTCTTCCTTTCGACCCGTCCGGAGAAGGCGATCGGAGACCCGGCGGACTGGGTTCTTGCTGAGAACGGGCTTCGGGCGGCACTGGAGAAGGCCGGGCTTGGTTATGATGTTGACGAGGGTGGGGGAGCCTTTTACGGGCCCAAGATAGACATCAAGATTCGTGACGCGATCGGGCGTAGCTGGCAGTGTTCGACCATTCAGTTCGACTTCTCTTTGCCGGAACGCTTTGATTTGCAGTACATTGGGCCGGATGGTCAGCCGCAGCGCCCGTTCATGATTCATCGGGCGTTACTCGGTTCGATCGAGCGTTTCTTTGGGGTGCTGATCGAGCACCATGCGGGCAATTTCCCGTTGTGGCTGGCGCCGGTGCAGGCCCGGGTCCTCACGATAACGGATGAGTTCATCGATTACGGGCGGGAGGTGACGGGGCGCCTTAAGGCTCGGCGGATTCGGGCGGAGTTTGATGACCGTTCGGAGAAAATTGGGGCCAAAATCCGCGATGCTGAGTTGCAGAAAGTGCCATATATGCTTATAATTGGAGCGCGTGAGCAAAGCTCCGACAGCCTTTCGGTCCGTCGCCATGGAGAAGGTGATCTGGGCAGTAAACCGGTCGCTGAGGTGATCGAGATGCTGCTTGAGGAGATCGAGAGCAAAGGATTGAACCGAAGCGAATCAGAAGCCACAGGAGGGTTGCATAGCTAAGGGTGATCTGAGGATCAATCGCCAGATTCGGATATCGCCTATCCGGTTGATTGGTCCCGGTGGTGAACAGGTAGGTATTGTCCCGACCAATGAGGCTCTTGCCCGGGCCGAAGAGGCAGAGTTGGACCTGGTCGAGGTGGCACCCACGAGCCGTCCGCCGGTCTGCCGTATCATGGACTATGGCAAGTACAAGTACGAGCAGTCCAAGAAGGAGAAGACGGCGAAGAAGCGTCAGCATTCCTTTCAGTTAAAGGAAATGCGATATCGTCCGAAGATTGACCAGCACGATTTCGACTTCAAGACGCGGCACGTGCGAGGCTTTCTGGAGTCGGGCAGCAAGGTGAAGGCGTTCGTGATGTTCCGTGGGAGAGAAATGGCTTATACGGAACAGGGTAAGAAGCTGCTGGAGCGGGTTGCTGAGGAGTTGAGCGATGTTGCCACGGTGGAATCGGAGGCGAGGCTCGACGGGCGTCATATGGCGATGGTGCTGGCGCCGAAACCGGAAGTGATGAAGAATGTAAAGCAGAACGATTGAAGCTGAGTGGTGCCATGGTGTGTTGCCGTCTTTGCGGCGCGCTGTGGTACGGTGCCTGTAGCAGTTTCGTTCGTTGCAGTTCTACGAGATCATATAGTGGAGTGTTTGGAGAAGGTAGGTTATCATGCCTAAGATGAAGACCCAGCGAAGTGCGGCGAAGCGTTTCCGGCGCACGGCCAGCGGCAAGATCAAGCGCCGTCACGCCTACAAGTCGCACATCCTGGAGAAGAAGAGTCCCAAGCGGATCCGTAATCTGCGTCAGCCGGCGCTGGTGTCGGATGCCGACAAGAAGAGAGTGGACCGCCTGATTCCGTATTAGACCGGGGCAGGCTTGAGTTGTTCAGTTTACTGTATTAACACGACGGGAGAGAAGACGTCATGCCACGTGCAATGAACAATGTTGCGGCCAGAAAGCGTCACAACAAGGTCCTCAAGCGCGCGCGCGGTAACTACGGTGGTCGGAGCCGTTTGTATCGCACGGCGGTTGAGACAGTCCGCAAGGGACTGAAGTATGCCTATCGTGACCGCCGTAACAAGAAGCGCGAATTCCGTTCCCTGTGGATAGCCCGCATTTCCGCCGCGGCCAGGGAGAACGGCATCAACTACTCGGCATTCATCAATGGTTTGAAGAAGGCGGGGGTCAATCTGAACCGCAAGGTGCTGGCCGATATCGCGGCTCGCGATGGCGCCACCTTCCGGAGTCTGGCCGAGATGGCCAGGACTGCCGTATAAGGCCGCACAAGACAGCAACGGAGCCTATACAATATAGACAGAGTGTATGTCGATCATTGACGATGTTGTGCGGGTGAGGGACGAGGCTGTTGAGCGAATCAGTAAGGCTGATTCGCTCGATTCGCTTCAGGAACTCCGGGTGCGGTACCTGGGGCGCAAGGGAGAGATTACCGGCTTTCTCAAGGGCCTTAAGGAACTGACCAACGATGAGAGGAAGCAGGTTGGAGCGGTAGCCAACAGGGCGCGCTCGGAGATCGAGTCGCTGCTGCAGCAGATTCAGGAGAAGCTATCGGCTTCGAAGCAGGCCTCGGTTTTCGATCCCACGTTGCCGGGGAGCAGGAGCCGGCTTGGGGTGGCCCATATCACCAATCAGGCCCTGCAGGAGATATGTGACATATTCTACGGGATGGGTTTCGAGACGGCCTACGGTCCGGATATTGAGACAGACTACTACAATTTCGAGGCCCTGAACTTCCCGCCTGATCATCCGGCGCGCGATATGCAGGACACCCTGTTTGTCGAAGGCGGGCGGTTGCTTCGCACGCACACGACACCGGTGCAGGCCCGCGAGCTGGAGAAACGCAGGCCGCCGTTCAAGATCATTACGCCGGGCAAGGTCTTTCGTAATGAGGCTATCTCAGCCCGGGCGCATGTGGCCTTCCACCAGGTTGACGGGTTCGCGGTCGATGAGCATGCGACGCTGGCCGACCTGAAGGGCGTGTTGGTAGCCTTCTGCAGGGCGTATTTTGGGCCGGAGGTCAAGTTGAAGTTCCGCCCCTCATTTTTCCCTTTCACGGAACCCTCGGCGGAGGTGGATGTCAGTTGCTTCCTGTGTGGCGGCAGTGGGTGTCAGTTGTGCAAGTATGCCGGCTGGCTGGAGATTCTGGGGTGCGGGATGATCGATCCCAATGTGCTGGCCAAAGCCGGATTCGATACGGAAAGATACACGGGCTATGCCTTTGGTCTGGGGGTCGAGCGGATCGCGCTGATGAAGCACCGTATTGACGATATCAGGCTGTTCTACAACAATGACATTCGATTTCTCAGGCAGTTTGGATAGATGAAGATTTCGTACAACTGGCTCAGGGAGCTTGTGGGTGTTGACTGGCCGGTCGATGAGTTGGCCGAGCGGTTGACCCTGTGCGGGACCGCCTGCGAAGAGATCGAGTCAATGGCGGGACACCTTGACAAGGTGGTAGTCGGACGAGTGGTGAAACTCAGTCCGGTCACAGGCGCCGATAAGATTCAGCTGGCCACTGTCGAGGTCGGCACGGAGCGCATGGACCTGATCTGCGGGGCGCCGAATGTTGCCGAGGGGCAGACGGTGGCGGTGGCGCTTATCGGTGCGAAGCTTGCCGGCGGCATGGAGATCCGGAAGGTCAAGATTCGCGGGGTAATCTCATGCGGGATGATCTGCTCGGAACGAGAGTTGGGGCTTTCTGATGATCACTCAGGCATTATGGTGCTGGAGACGGAAGCCAGGCCGGGGACACCGCTGGCGACGGCTCTCGATCTGGAAGACTACCGTCTGACGTTTGAGTTGACGCCGAATCGGCCGGACTCCATGTGTGCTATTGGCATTGCTCGTGACATTGCGGCGCTGGCGAACACTGCTGTGAGGTATCCCCAGACAGCGCTCAGGGAAGTCACGGCGAGGGCGTCGGACGAGGTCTCAGTGGCGATCGAGGACCCGGATGCCTGCCCGCGCTATGCCGCGCGAGTGATCCGGGGTGTGATGGGGGGGCAGTCGCCCTGGTGGATGCAGAGGCGTCTGATCATTTCGGGGATACGGCCGATTTCGAGCATCGTGGACATCACGAACTATGTCATGCTTGAGACCGGGCATCCGCTCCACGCGTTCGATCTGGAGCGGTTCGGCTCGCGGGAGGTGGTGGTGCGTCGGGCGCGTCCGGGGGAGACGTTTACGACCCTCGACGAGAAAGAGCACGAGTTGACGCCCGATGTTCTGCTGATCACCAACGGCAAAGCGGGTGTTGCTGCCGGCGGTGTCATGGGCGGGCTGAATTCTGAGGTTTCAGGCAGCACGACCGACATTCTGCTGGAGGCGGCATATTTCAATCCTTCGGTGATTCGCAAGAGCAAACGACATCTGGGGCTGGCAACGGAGTCCTCCTCGCGATTCGAACGCGGGGCTGATCCCAACGGTGGGCTGGAGCGGGCAATCGACCGCGCCGCGGCACTGATGGCGGAATTGTGTTCAGGACAGGTACTACAAGGAGTGGTCGACTGCTATCCGAAGAAGATTATGCCGGTGACTATTCCTTTGCGGCCGGAGCGCTGTAACCGTATTCTGGGTACGAAGATCAGCGATGAGCGGATGCAGCAGATACTTACCGGTCTGGAGTTCACGGTGAGTAATGGCCGGGGTCCGCTGCAGGTAACGGTGCCCACGTTCCGACCGGATATCGAACGCGAGATCGACCTGATCGAGGAAGTAGTGCGCATTGAGGGATTCGCGGCTGTTCCGGACGCAGTCTACAATCTGGGACCCTTGTACACGCCGCGGCACCCGTCGGATCTGTTTCAGCAGGAGGTAAGGCAGGTGCTTATCGGGGCGGGATTTGACGAGATTCTGACGCATGGTCTGGCCGACATCAGGGATGCTTTGGTGTTTTATCCTGATCAAACACCGGTGAGACTGGCCAATTACTCCTCGGGTGATCTGAATATCATGCGGACAAGTCTGTTGCCGACAACGGCCGGGGTGGTGGCGCACAACGTGGCGCATCGCAATCTGGACCTTTGTCTGTTTGAGCTGGGGAATGTGTACTACCCGGTGGATCATGAGGATGATCCCACCGGCGGACAGCGCCTTCGATTGGCTCTGGTGGTTACCGGCCAAAGTGAGCACACGTGGCGTGATCGACCGCGGCCGCTGGATTTCTATGACATTTCGGGCGCTTTGGAGCATGTGTGTGAGCGTCTGCGCCTGGGCAGGCTCAGTTTTGTGGACTCGCCTCGGGAGTTCTTTCAGCCGGAGGTCAGTTTCGAGATCCGTGCCGGGGGGGACCCGATCGGCGTGACGGGGCAACTCAGTGACAAGGTACTCAGGCACTTCGGCATCAAGCAGCCGGTCTATGCGGCGGAGCTGGATGCCGATAAGGTGATGAGCCTGAGGCGGCCGCTGGCTGAGTACTCACCCTTGCCGGTGTATCCTTCGGCGCCGCGGGACCTGGCGATTGTGGTTGATGCCGGCATTCGGGCCGGTGATTTGATTGAGGCGATCAAGTTGGCGGCAGGTGATCTGGCTGAGCACGTGGAGGTGTTCGATTTGTATACAGGCGAGCAGATTAAGCAGGGTTGCAAGTCGATTGCGGTGAGTATTCGATATCGTTCCCCGGAGCGTAGCTTGGCGAGTGGGGAAGTCGATGAGCGACAGGCGCATGTGGTAACGATGTTGAAGCAGAAGTTTAATGCTGAGATAAGGGACAAGTGATTGTGGAAGAGAAACTGGAGCAACTGACGCAGAAGATCGAGACGGTGTGTGCGCTGGTTGAGTCGCTTCGGAGCGAAAATGACGAGCTTCGGGAAGCGAATGATCGGTATCGGACGGAGCTGGAGCAGTTGAAGCGTCAGCATGAGGATCTTCAGCTTAGGAGTGCGGATCAGTCGGAGGCTGTTCGTTCGCGGTTGAGCACCGTGCTGAGTCGGCTTGACGAGCTTGAGAGTACGATCTCGTAGCGCTTTTTTTCTTGACTTCGTGGACCAGTAGGCGTTAGTTTTCGCTAACCTTTTGTAATAAAGTGGGATAAGAAAACGCGGATTACTGGTAGATTAGTCATAAGGTATGTCCAGGACAGATGGCGAAAACAGGGTCGTAGTAACGATCTTTGGCGATGAGTATCCTATTGCCGGATCGGTAGATACGGCTCAAATATCGAGGATCGCTGATCTGGTCGATGCTCGCATGCAGGAGGCGGCTGCCGATCAGCGATCGTTTGGCCGTGACAAGGTTGCCATATTGGCAGCGATGTCGATTGCCTCGGAGTTGCATGAGAGATCGGATGAACTCATGGCGACCCAAAGGTTGGTTAGGCAGAGAGTAGACCAGCTTCTGGATCGACTGGACAGCACATTGAACGACTCCCCGCCTGTCGGGTGAGTCGGTTTTTTCTGTCGGCCCTCCCGTTCCTATTATTCCATATGTGACATCTTTGCAGCAGTGCCCGGCTGTGTGAGTCGGGTTGGAGGATAGATCATGGACTGGATTGTCATTGTCGGCGTCGCGCTCGTGGTAGGCCTGGTTTCGTTTTTTGTGGCGCTCAAGAGTGCCCGTCAGGCTGCCCGGGCCGATGTTGAGAAGGCCCAGGCGGAGGCGAAGCAGATAATCGCCGAGGCCAGGAGTGAGGCCAAGATACACAAGAAAGAGGCCGCTCTGGAGGCTCGCGAAGAGTGGATGAAGCTCAAGAGCGAGTTCGAAAAGGAGGTAGAGCAGAAACACCGCGAGCTGGAGCAGGCTTCCAAGCGGGTCAGCGAAGAAGAGCATGCGGTTGCCAAGAAGCTTGAGTTTGTCGAGCGGCGGGTAGCAGAACTGGAGAAGCGGGACGAGGAGCTTCAGGTTCGAGACAAAGGAATCTCGAAGCGTGAGGCGGAGCTTGAGGAGATCATGGTTCGCCAGAACGAGCAGCTTCAGCGTATCGCCCAGATGACGCCGGAAGAGGCGAAGAAGTTGCTCATGGACAATATGCTGGAGACGGCCAAGGTTGAGGCGGCCTCGCGGATCAAGGAGATCAAGGAGCAGGCGGAGCAAAACGCGGAGAAGGAAGCGCGCGAGATCATCCTGCAGGCCGTGTATCGTTGTGCAGCCGAGCATGCCTCGGAGACGACGGTGTCGGTCGTGAATCTTCCGAGCGATGAGATGAAGGGGCGCATTATCGGTCGTGAGGGCCGCAATATACGGTCATTTGAGACTGCGACCGGGATTGATGTGATCGTGGATGACACACCGGAGGCGGTGATCCTTTCGGGTTATGACCCGGTTCGGCGGGAGATAGCCCGGATGGCGCTGGAGAAACTGATCAGCGACGGGCGGATTCATCCGACTCGGATCGAGGAGCTGGTGGAGAAGTCGCAGCGGGAGATGGAAGTTATCATTCGCGATGCCGGTGAGCAGGCCTGTTTCGAGCTCGGGATTCACGGACTGAATGCCGAGATAGTGCGACATCTGGGAAAGCTGAATTTCCGGACATCCTATGGTCAGAACGTTCTGGGGCACTGCAAGGAGATGGCGATGCTCTGCGGGCTGATCGCAGCGGAGCTGAAGCTGGATGCCACTATTGCCAAGCGGTGCGGGTTGCTGCATGATATTGGCAAGGCGATTGACCGCGAGACCGAGGGTACCCACACTCAGATTGGTGCCGATTTCCTGCGTCGTTTCGGCGAGAGCGATATAGTGGTGAACGCGTGCGAGGGGCATCATGGTGATGTGCCGATCATCAGTCCGTACACGGTTATTGTGCAGGCGGCTGACGGTATATCGGGGGCGCGACCGGGGGCTCGTCGGGAGCCGCTGGAAGCCTATATCAAGAGACTTCGCCAGCTTGAGGAACTGGCCGACAGCTTTCGGGGTGTATCGAAGTCGTACGCTATTCAGGCGGGGCGCGAAGTGCGGGTGATTGTCGAGCATGAAACGCTGGATGACCTCGGGGCGACCATTCTGGCCGACGACATTGCCACGAAGATTGAGGAGCAGATGCAGTATCCGGGCCAGATCAAGGTAACCGTGATTCGGGAGACCAGGGCCACTGAGTACGCTCGTTAGGTGAGCGCGCGCTTGTGAACGTGAACATAACGGTTTTGTGATCAGCGAGCTGTTGCAAATTGGGTGGAGATACCTATATTGGTCTCCACCCATTTTCATGGTGGGTGCGAAATTCGGTCTTGCGTTCGGGATTGGTATGATGACGGCGACACCAGTCCCGACAGCGCCCAGGTGAACGATCAGCGAGTCGTCGTCTTAGAAAGCAGCCTTATGGCTTTTGTCACTATTCTTTACGTGGCGGATATCTGCGGACGTCCGGGGCGTCAGGCGACCGCCCACCTGGTCAAGCCCCTGCGCGAGAAGTACGGTGTCGATTACGTGATTGCCAACAGCGAGAACGCTGCCGGCGGATTCGGCATCACGCCGGAGATGGCCAAGAAGATGTTTGCCTACGGGGTTGATCTGCAGACCTCGGGTAACCACATCTGGGACCGTTACGATATTGTCAGGTACCTGTATCAGAAACCGAAGCTGCTGCGGCCGGCGAACTTTCCGGAGGAGGCGCCGGGGCAGGGCTGGTATCTGGAGGACGTTGGCGGTGTGAAGATAGGGGTGATCAACCTCCAGGGGCGAACCTACATGAAGGACATCGACTGTCCCTTTAAGGTCGGCAGGCACCTTGTGTACAGACTTCGCGAGCAGACGAAAGTGATTTTCGTGGATTTCCATGCCGAGGCCACCAGCGAGAAGCAGGCCATGTGGCACTATCTTGATGGCATGGTTTCGGCGGTGATCGGATCGCACACGCATGTACAGACGGCGGATGAAACGATCAGTCCCAACGGCACCGCTTACCTGACCGATGCCGGCATGACGGGGCCTTTTGACTCCGTTATCGGGATGCAGAAGGAGCCCTCGATTGAGCGCTTCGTGACCGGTATGCCGAAGCGGTTCACGACGGCCACTGAGGATGTGAAGCTGTCGGGGGTGGTGCTGAGAATCAGCGCCGAGACGGGGCGGACAGAGTCGATCGAACGGATCCGGTATGATTTCGATCTGGATACATTCAAGCCCGAGGACATCGTCCCGGCGGTGAGTGAAACGGAGAGCGAGACGGATGAGAGCTACGACGAGAGCTATGACGAGAGCCAGTCGGATAATGAAGAAGAGCTTCAGGAATGAGTGCGCAAGTCATTGATGGAAAGGCTGTTGCGAAGACAGTCACGGAGGATTTGAAGGAGCGGATCGCGGCCCTTGCGGCTCTGGGTGTGCAGCCCGGGCTGGCGGCGGTTCTGGTGGGGGATGATCCCGCCTCGCACACGTATGTGACCAGCAAGGCGAAGGCGTGCAAGCGATTGAATCTCTATTCGGAGGTAATCAGGCGACCGGCCGATATCGGCCAGAGTGAGCTTGAAGATATCGTGCGCAATCTGAATGGTGATTCGCGTATTCATGGTATACTGGTGCAGTCGCCGCTGCCTAAGAGTATAGACGAGATGGCCGTTACGATGGCGATCGATCCTTCGAAGGATGTCGATGGTTTCCATCCGGTGAATGTCGGTTTGATGCTGCTCGGTCGACCGGGGCTGTTGCCCTGCACGCCACATGGCATTGTGAAGCTGCTGGCGCATGGGGGTGTCGATCCGGCGGGCAGGGAGGTGGTCATTGTGGGGCGGTCAAACATCGTTGGCAAGCCGCTGGCGGCGATGCTGGTCCAGAAGGCGAGCATGGCCAATGCGACAGTGACGGTAGCGCATTCCCGATCGGCTAATCTGCCTGACATCACCCGCCGCGCGGACATTCTGGTGGCCGCGGTCGGCAGTCCGAAGATGATAACGGCCGACATGGTTCGGGAAGGCTGTGTGATAATCGACGTGGGTGTCAACAGGGTCGAGGACCCCGGATCGGACAAGGGGTATCGACTGGTTGGGGATGTTGATTTCGAGGCCTGCGCTCGTAAGGCGTCGCACATTACGCCGGTACCGGGAGGAGTGGGGCCGATGACGATCGCGATGTTGATGCACAACACTGTGGCTGCAGCAGAGTCGATATCGCGTCGGGTCGATTGACGGCGAGGTGATGTGCACTTCGTTTACTATTATGTGCAGCAATATGCCGTCTTTCGGCGTGTCCTTGCCGGGATTCGGTGATGAAGCGGGTTCTTTGTGTCTGGTATCGACCGAGGCGGTTTCGTGAACGAACTGCTAACCGACTGATTACAAGAATCTTGCAGAGCGCAGTTTCCGGCTCGATCGCTCTGATGGCTATATCTTGGTATTCTTCCGGGCAAAAGGTTGCGGGGCATAGCGATTGCTAACGTAGAGGGTGGTGAATTCTGCTCTAAACGTGTGCCGTTGAGGAATAATCGACATCAAGATGATCTGGTGAGAACGAGCACAAGCACAATACTCCTGCTATTGGTGTTGCCGCTATTTATCCTTTTGTCCCAAGCGACAGCCGGTGAGGAGATCATAGGTCCCAAATGGGACCATCTTTCCTATCCCCTGTCCAGCGCCGGTGAATCCGGTATGTTCGAGTTTGTTGTTTTGCCGGGCCAGTCGGTCGTGGCTGAACGGGGAATGGTGAGGCTGCAGTTTGGCATGATGCTCGCGGACTTCGCCGAGCTTGACAATGGTGGTTTCTCATTCACGTTTCCCGATGGTTTTGATCTTGCGGAGGCGACGGCGCAGGAGATATCGGATGACCTTTTGGGGCTGGGGTATTTCATCAACAAGTCGACGGTCTCCGGACAGACGATCACGGTGCGGCTTTCGGGTACGACGGCTCTTGGGGGAATGGTGACGCCGCCGCCGGATTCGGTGCGGGTCACGCTGGTCCTGGCTGATGTTGTGAACCCGACTTTGGCGGCTGTATACCGGCTGGCCGGTCTGGCGTTTGGGTCTGACGGCGGTCTGGTCTCCGGTCCCACGCTGAGTGCGCCATTTGAGATTGTGCATGGGCCGGCCGCGAATCTGACAGTGACTCCCGCTGAGCCGCTGGAGCTGGCGGCGGGTGAATTCGTGACATTTTCTGCGACCGTCGCTGATGCTTATGGAAACCCCATCGCGGGTGCACAGCCGTCGTGGTTGTTCAGCGAGGATTCTGATGCGATTGGGACATTAGATGGGTCGCTGCTGCGGGCAACTACTCCGGGCGTTGGCCGCGTGAGGGCGGTTCTTGGCGACCTGAGCGCGTTTTCGGGGTACATCACGGTTACCTCGGGCAGGTTGGCCCGAGTGGAGTTGGAGCTGGCCTCGCAACAGGTGATCGGGCAGCCGTTGCTGGTGGAGCCGCAAGTGGTGCTCCGCGACCAGTTTGATAATCTCCTTATGGGTTATGACTTGGCCTTCAATCCGTTGATCTTGCAGTCCTCGGCGGGGGCTCTTACTCCGGTGGTCATCGATGATCCGACGCTGTTCGATGGGGGGGTGATTGACCTTCGTGAGGCCGGGGCAGCGTATTCCGGGCCGGGCGGCGAGGTGGTGATAACCGCTTCGACCGGTGGTGTATCGTCCAGGCCGGTGCAGGTGTCATTCAACGGTTACGAGATTCTGGCACTGCTCGATGAGTGGGGTGAGGCTTTGAATTCGGTTACTGCCGAGGCGATCGGCACGGCCCGTGTTGTGATTCGGCACGATGGCAGCCTGGGGCCCGTGGCGGTACCGACGCTGAGTTTGCGCTATGCGATTGATGGTGCCAGTGGGTCGGCAGTACTGCCGCTGTTGTCCAATGGAGAGACCGACACGGTTTCGGTATCGTTGCCGAGGCACCGTAATGGAGCGGGCAGTGATACGCTGCAGGTGGAGCTTCGTTCTCGTTTCAGCATACAGGGGACGACATATACGGCCCTTGCCGAGCTGTCGCGGGCGATCGAGGTTCGTCAGGCGGCGCATCTGGAGGTGGTTGAGGGTACGCTGGGATCGCGGACGGTGTATCCCGGGCAGAGTTATCGGTTTGGGTTTGATGTTGAACACAGTGGTTTACCCGGGGGACCGGATTCGGCGCGGATCATGATTTGGATACCGCGTGACGGGTCGTTGATGACAATACAGAAGCTCTTCGACGGATGGGCGGTACCCACGGTGGTGACCCCCAACCGGATAGTGCACACAGACCTCGTTGGGGGTGTACACTCCAATGCAGCGGCGGGTACCTACGAGGTGTGGGTCTCCTATGAGCTGGCAGTCGGGGGCAGCCTGATTGAGGCTGAGACGGCTGTTGTGGGCACGATCAATGTGCTTGATACGCTTGATATTGAGTATGTCAGCAGGAGTCTCAGGCCGACTTTGGTGTCGGCCGGTGTGGGGGCGACGTTCGCATTTGAGGTTGAGCTGGGTAACGATTACACGCTTATGCCCGATATCTCCGGTTCGGAGTTTGAGCTGCGACATGGTGATTTCCGGGTAACGGCGAATGTCATTTTCCCGGGTGGTCAGCTGAATCCGGGAGTGACGACTCTTCGGACGGGCCAGTTGGTCATCCCGGAGGAGCTCATCGGCATGGAGCTTGAGCCACGCGTGCGCCTGGCGCTTGAGTTGACGGAGGCCGAGGCCATGCTGCACTTCAGCAGCAGCTTCAATAGCGAGTCGGTGCAGGTTGAGGAATTGCCGGTGGCGCGAGTCGAGTCTGTGCAGCCGGTGACGGTCAACGGCACTTTTGTGAACACGGGCCAGACGTTCTACATACTGTGCCGGGTGGCGAATTTGTCGAGCGCGGCTTTGGGGTCATTGGAATTGACGATGGTCAGTGACGGCGATTCTCGATTTGAGCCGGTGCAGACGATTGACATGATCGCTCCGGGGGCGGCTGCCGAGGTGCTTTTTGAGGTGACTGCCTCGGAGGCGGACGCGCTGTCTGAGGTGTTCCGGGTTGACATCACCAGCACCGGGATAAGTGTGTTACCGCCGGTTGACGATGTGGCTCTGGTGACGATACAGCGCCCTGCTGTGTTGGGGGTGAGTTACGAGTTGCCGGGGTTGAAGGATTCGCTGGTTGAGCGGTCGGGCAGTTTCAGCCTGACGGTTCGCATGGAGAATACAGGCCAGGCAGCGGTGTCGGCTGCGACCTGGGAGCTGAACACGGGCGGGGTTGACTTCGGCTTTGGCGGGAGTCAATTCGGGATGATTCGTCCCGGCGAAACGGCAGTGATCAATTTTCAGGCGCCGGCATTTGACACGGCGACGACGCTCAGATTCCGACTGACCGAGCACCCGTTGGAGTACAATACCGAGCGGGTGGTGCCGGTAGACGGGGTACCGTTTGAGATACCGATCCGCGTCATTTCTGCCGAGGGAGATCTTCTGGTGGATCCGTACCTGACCGGTCCGAATGTGGTGCTGCCCGGACGCCTGGAGGAGCTGTTCCGGGTGGATATGGTCAATCGCGGTTCTTCCATTTTCGCGGATATTGAGCTTCGGACGTTCACGATGCGCTTGTTCACGACCGATCGCCAGCCGCTAAACGTCTCCGAGATTCTGAACGAGACACAGATGGGCTTCTATCTTCAGGGTGAGCCGGTGACCAGCGTGATCGTTGACGGCAACCGCATGCATTTCGAGTTCTCCGGCGTGGCTCTGAGTGCCCGTCAGGAAGTGACCATGACGTTCGGATCGGTCATACGCGAGGGGGCCAAGGGTAGTTTTCTGCTGGTCGCCGACATCAACGAGGTCAAGGCGGAGTTTCTCGAGGGCCCGAATGCGGGGAAATCACCGGAGATTGTGACAACAGAGGATAATCTGTTCCTGATTGAGCAGGTGTACGTGATTAAGGGCTCTTCGCTGGATGAATCGTTTGTGCTGGAGGCTAATCCGGTCAATCCGGCGGGTGCGCCGGCGCGGTTCACGTATGAGCTGGAAGAGCCGGGTACGATTGAGTTCCGGGTGTTCACGCTGACCGGTGAGGAAGTGTTTGCGAAGACCTATCCTGAGGGCACTCCGGGTACCGAGACCGGAGAGCATGAGTTGTTCTGGGACGGTCGTAACAACGATGGGCGGATGGTTCTCAACGGTGTGTACATTGCGATCATCACCAACACGCGGACCGGCGATCAGGCGCGGATCAAGATAGCGATAGTGAAGTGAGCCAGCGATGAAGTACTGTAGATACCTATATGTCATGCTCGCGATACTTGTTCTGGCGGCGGGCGGCCGGGCCGGGGATGCCGGGCAGGAGTCGCCGTTTGTGATCGGTGCGGGAGCCCGTGCGCTGGGAATGGGCGGCGGGTTTGCTTCCATAGCCGATGACGCCTCAGCCGTATTCTACAATCCGGCCGGGCTGCCCTTGCTGGAGTACCAGGAGTTTACGGCCATGCACATGTCGCTGTTTGAGGGCTCGATGTACAACTTCGCGTCCTGGGTCTACCCGCATCCGGTATTCGGCGGGTTTGGTGTGGCCTATATGCGTCTCGGCACTGACGACATCATCGGTCGCTCGGGTTTTTCGGAGACCGGGAGTTTCGATTATTCGTATTCTCAGTTTCTGGTATCGTATGGCCGTGAGTTGTATCATGGCTGGTCGGTGGGAGCAAGTCTCAAGGCCGTGAATCAGTCTCTGGGAGAGTATTCGGATTATGGTGTGGGCATGGATCTTTCGGTGCTGGGGCGTTTGCACGAGTATGTCACGGTCGGTTTTTCTGCGCGGGATCTTCTGGAAGCGGAGATCAAGCTGCGCTCAGTCGCCGAGCGTGTCCCCAGAGCGTTTGTTGGCGGGGTGGCGCTCAGATCATACCCGGTCACCGATGAGATTCGGCTCACGTCTTCGTTTGAACTGGAGAAGATCACAAATCGGTCGGTCAGGGTACACGTGGGGGGGGAGGTCGTGGTCGATGATGCTTACGCCGTGAGATTGGGGTACGATCGAGACAACCTTACGTTTGGTGTCGGATACGCATTCAGTCGGCTCAGGCTGGATTACACCTACAAGTTTGTGGATTATATTGATGATTCCCACCGGATATCGTTGTCGGTTCTGATCGGCAGTTCGGTTTCACAGCGTCAGGCCATAGTGCGGCAGGAGGAGCAGCGTCGCGGAACAGTCCTTCTTGAGGACGAGCGCCGGCGTCAGTTTGAAATGTACCGCAACCGTGCGAGTGATTTCCGTGATAAACAGCAGTTCGATTCGGCGTTGACGTATTATCATCAGGCACTGGCCTTTGAGGGGGATAACCAGGCTGTCAGGGACCGCATAGCGGAGCTTCAGGAGCGAATTGACCAGCAGCGTCGCGAGGAGTTGCGTCGCGAGGAGATTCAGTATGATACCCAGCGGGCGCTGGAGAGCTATCTGACACAGGCGGAAGTGTTCTTCGCCAAGAAGTATTTCCCGGCTGCGAAAGACATGTTGGAGTTGGTCCGGGAGATCGATCCGGACAACGAACGAGCCCGGCAGCTTGAGGCGAGGATCAACCTGGCGGTTCGTCAGGAGATCGAGACGAATCTTCGCAACGCCCGCATGGCTGAGGAGGCCGGCGACCTGGCGCGCGCGATTGAGGCGTATGTGAGGGTTCTCGAGCTTGATCCGGGTAACGCCGCAGTGCTGAAGGCCAAACGCGAGGTCGCGGCCCGTCTGGATCTGGCCAAGCAGATTAACGAGGGGATCGCTCTGTATAATCGCGGGCAGTGGCGTGAGGCCAAGGCGCGATTCTGGGCGGTGCTGATGGCTGACAGCGAGAATCCCATAGCGCTGGAATATTTGCAGCGAATGGAGCCGGACGTGGATCAGCCGACGACGCTGGAGGAACTGCAGGCGGACCGTGAGGCCTGGCAGTGGTATCTGGAAGGTCTGCGGCACATGCGCAATCAGGAATACCAGCAGGCGATCGATGTCTGGCAGAAAGTACTTCAGAAGTACCCCAACAATCCCAACACCCTTGAGAACGTGCGACAGGCGCGACTTCGCCTTGATCTGGAGGGTCAGTAGCCGCCTGTTTACTCGCCTGTCGGCCGGTTCGTTTTTTGGTGGACCGGGGCAGAGTGTCTGCGTTACTTGATGACCGATGTTTCAACGCCCGGTAAAGGAGATCAACGCTGAGTTTATTGCCGAGGACAAGTACCTCGACAGTATCCAGCGGACGGTCCGCGAGGCCTGCGGTTCGGCAGGCATGTCCCGTCGGGACACCCAGGCGGTTCTTCTGGCGATCGAAGAGGGGGCGACGAATATCATTCGGCACGCGTATCTGTATGAGAAGGGGACTATCCGGCTTCGCATAGTTATCTACCGGAAGCTGGTCATTTTCTCCCTGATTGACTTCGGGCGTTCGTTCCAGCCTGAGGGTTCCGGTACGGTTGATCTTCAGAAGCTGGTTGATTCGGGTCGCAAGGGTGGGCTGGGTTTCTACATGATCCAGAAGATCATGGATTCGACGGAGTACATCTCGGCCGCAGGGCGGAATGAGCTGCGCATGATCAAGCGGATTCACCCGGTGCGTGAGGGGAGTGTGCCGTTGCTGCGGCGGTTTTTCGGGTTACGGGTGAAGTTCTCGTTCTGGACGTTTCTGATTGTGGCGATCATAGTGGGTGGGTCCTACTACTACATGGACCGTCAGACTTCAAGGCAGCTTTATGATCATCTGGATGAGCGGGTTGCGGCCCTGACGAAGACGGTTGCCGATCAGGCGGCGGGGTATGCGCTGCGCAGTCGGTCGGATGTGGAGTTTGACGAATTGATAGTGAGTTACATACGGGCGAATCCGGAATTGCAAATGGTGGCACTGGTTGATGACCGGGGGTTGATCATGGCGCACTCGGAGGACGTCCAGAGTATCAGGAAGCCATTCAATGCACCTCCGGGTGTTGACGCCGGGTTATGGGGAGTGCCGCAGCGACTTGAGGGATCATCGGGCGGGCTGTACTACCTGGCGATGCAGATCGCGACCGGCGGGCGTGATATTGGTTCGGCGCACGTTGTGTATTCCTCGGCGCAGTTGTCGGGGAAGCTTGCCGAGGCCCGGCTGCGAATTGTGCTTCTGACGACCTTGCTGTTGTTGTTCGGGATTGGTGGTATCTTTGTGTTGTCCAGTTACTTCGTGTCGCCGATTGTGAAGATCACGCAGAGGGTGCGTCGGTTCACGCGAGGCGACCTGGAGAGCGAGCTCCCGCTTGAGGGAGCGGAGGAGTTTTTTGAGATTTCGCGAGCTTTCAACGAGATGATTACGCGCCTGAGCCAGGACCGCAAAAACATTGTTGCCCGCGAGAAGATGGCCAAAGAGATCGAGGTTGCCTCGCAGATCCAGAAGACGCTTCTGCCGCGGGAGCTTCCGGAGATTTCGGGGCTTGAGGTTGACGCGTTCTATCGGGCGGCCTCGATTGTCGGGGGGGATCTGTATGACATTTTCCCGATCGGTCAGCAGCGTTATTGCATGGTGGTGGCTGATGTATCGGGCAAGGGGGTGCCGGCCTCGCTGGTGATGTCTATGTTGCGGACGGTGATCCAGATTAATGCCAGCGAGGCGACCTCGGCCCATGACGTTCTGACACGGGTTGACAGGTACCTGCAGAGCAACATGCCGCCGGGGATGTTCATCACGATTATGCTGATCATTTACGATGCGGAGACTTCGCAGATCAAGTTTGTGTCTGCCGGTCACAACCCGATGTTGTATTATCGGGCGAAGGGGCGCAAGCTCAGTGCCCTGAACCCGACCGGTATGCCGTTGGGGATGACCAGTACGATCAGCGACGATTTCGACAAGCGGCTCGAAGAGGTACAACTGGAGCTCAAGGAGGGGGATCTTTTCTTCGTGTTCACTGACGGCGTCAATGAGGCGACCAACCGGGAGGGTGAGCAGTTTGGGTTCGATCGGCTCAAGGAGTTCATGAGAAGCCATCTGACGGGTGATGAGCAGCCGACGGTCAGGCAGTTGTCGCAGTCGCTGGTGAGCGAACTGGATGATTTCTCCGGGTTTGTCAAGGCGACTGACGATATTACGTTCATTGTCGCGCGGGCGTGTCGGACGCCCAAGGACAGGCCGGAAGCTACGCCGGCGGCTGAGACGGCCCCGCAGCCGCATATTGACAGCCAGACGCTGTAGACCGGCGCCAGATTCGCCGAAAACAGTAATCAGATCAATCGCGAGCGGGCGCTGCGCTTTTTCCTTGCCGCAAGTTGCAGCGCCATATATAATTGCAGAGAGAGACCGAAAGCTCACACCTGACAGGACAGGCCGGTTTTTTGGACAACATCAACATATCGCTTTCAGAAGGCGGTCGGGACCAGATCTCGGAGATACGAGTTGACGGGGTAATCGATACGCTTACAGCCGGAGAACTTGAGGAGGTGATTGATACCCTGCTCAAGCGTGATCGGTACCGGATCATTGTCGATCTGGCCGGGGTGGACTATATTTCCTCGGCCGGTTGGGGGATTTTCATCTCTCACATTAAACAGGTGCGGTCCAACGAGGGTGACATCAAGCTGGCCAACATGGTTCCGAATGTCCGTGAAATCTATGAGTTGCTTGAGTTCGACAATGTGTTGAAGGCGTATGAGTCGACGGACGCGGCTCGTGACGACTTTTCCGGCTCTGACGGCGGCCGGGAGCCAAAAAAAAAACAATCGAAACAGTAACGAAACTGCGAGTCGTTGATCAACTGGCGGTGCCTGACAAAGGTCCGAGGGGAGGCACGGCCGCGGGAAGCGAGCCCAGCGACAGTGGAACGCCTCCTGACACTGAGGCGGCGGTTATCGCGGTTATATGTGAAGATCCCTTCTGCTCGATCCGGGAGATCCGGGAGGAACTCAAGGTGCGGTGGGGCTTCTCGGCGGGCTGGTGGCAGGTGGTGGGGATTCTTAAGCGGCACAAGGTGTTGAGGAGACGTTCACGATTTCGGATGGCACGTGGTCGGCCGGGCGGTCGATGAGGACAGGAAGACTGAGATGACCTATCTGTGGCGAGGATTGCAGACATGACGACTCTGGAGATCGTGTTGCTGGTTCTGCTGGTGATCTCGCTGGCGACCATCGGATACATCCGGCGGGGTCGGATGCGAGGAGGCGGAATCGGGTCGGCAGTCCCTGATATGGCGCGGGTTTCCGAGCTGGTCCGTAGTAATTGTGTGGACGGCGCCATTCAACAGGTGGCCTCGCGGGTCTCTGACAGTCTGATCAACGATCTTGCCTGTGATCGAATCCTGTTTTTGCGTAAGAAGCGTGGCGCGCTGGAGCTGAACTACTATTACAACATTCGTGGGTTCAATCGCCGGGACTTCCGCGCGTCGGTTTCATCCGAGATGGAGCGCCATCTTTTCACCGACCTGACTCCCCGCCCGATTGAGACGATCAGACCGCATCTGCCTGAGGATGTGCTTGGCCGGATCGTTTCGCACGGGCTTGATCTGTACTTTCCGGTGTTGTGGAGAGAGAACCTGTACGGAGTGTACTTCGTCCATTCTTCACGCCGGTATGATGATCCCGAGTTCGGATGTATGGCGACGCTGCTGGCGCAGTCTTTAGCTTCGGCCTATCATGTGAAGTGGCACGAGTCGCGTCTGGAGGCGGTTTCCCGTCGTCTGGAGAGTATTGAACAGCAACGACCTTCAGCGGAAGCTGGCGCTGTTGCCGGGAGTAAAGAACCTGCTGCCGTGCCGGATTTGACACACCTGGTGAGTCATCGCAATTCCCGGACTCTGGTACCGGAGATAATCTCGGCAGTGAAGAAGCAGTTGCGGGTAGACCGCATTGCGTTCCTGTACTCTGATGCGGATGGCACGGGAGAAATACGGACGATCAAGAATGGCGTGGTCGGTGAGACTGCGCGCCCTCCACGCGAGTTCTTCGAGAAGATCAAGGTGGCGTTGTGCGATATGAAGCCGATCAATCTTGATGAGTTGGTAACGAAAGACCGAGAACTGGCGGCCTGGGCCGGCAGCCTCAAGAAGCGGGGGTTGAACTTCGCCGCTGCGTTTCCGCTGACGAGCAAACGTCCGGGTGTACTGGTTTTCGGCGCGACCAACCCGGCACCGGTGATCCCTGAGTACCTGAAGATCATGGCACAGCAGACGACGGTGTTGTTTGACAATGCGGAGTCGTATGAGGCGATGGAGCAGCTTTCGTATACTGACGCCCTGACCGGGCAGCCGAATCAGCGTTACTTTCGCAAGCGTCTTTCTGAGGAGATCAACAGGTCGCGCCGGTATGGCCGTAATCTGGCCCTGATTTTCTTCGATCTGGACGACATGAAGGCGATGAACGACACGTACGGGCACCAGGCCGGGGATCACTTGCTGGTGTCACTGGGTGAGATCGTGCGCAATGCCATTCGGTCGATTGATATCCTGGCTCGGTATGGAGGGGATGAGTTCTGTATTATCATGCCGGAGTCGGACCGTGAGACATGTGCTCTTTTCATGGAGCGCCTTCGCCACGAGATTGAGGTGAAGGAATGCCGTGTGCCCCATCTCGAGCAGCCCATTCGATGCACGATATCTCTTGGGGGGGCGATCTTTCCCGAGCATGCGACTGATCCAGACAGGCTGATCTATGCGGCTGACATGGCCCTGCTGCGGGCGAAGGAAAACGGGCGGAACAACGGCCAGCTCTATACCGTTGCCTGAGAAGTGAGTTGTATAAGCAGACAGAGGCGTGCCATTTGGTTGTTTACAGCCATGCCCCGCGCCCGTATATTTGGCCGTTAATAATCCAACAGGGAATGCCGACCTTATTATAAACCATTTAGCTGAAAAGGTTTAGGTGCAATGAGGCGAGTTCTGACCGTTTTGGCGCTGCTGTTTGTGGTTGGTGTGGCCACGGCACAGGCGAATGAATACATAATCGGTGTTGAGGATGTGCTTGAGGTTCGTTTCTGGCCCGACGGCTCTTTGAACACGCAGGTTAAAGTGGGGCAGGACAGCAGCATTGTGCTTGATATTATTGGCAAGACAACGGCGGCCGGCAGGACGGCCGAGCAGCTTCAAAGTGACATTGTCCGTCAGATGAACCGGCTGAACAAGCAGGTTGCTCAGGTTGTGGTTCGGGTAATGGAATACAACTCGAACCATGTATTTGTCACCGGAGAGGTACGCCAGCAGGGCAAGAAGGCCTTTGAGAAGATTCCCGATTTGTGGACAATTATCAAGGAGTCGGGTGGTCCGACCGAGATTGCGGATTTGACGCGGGTGGTGATCATTCGCGGTGGTGACGAATCCGGCAAGGTGGAGATAGCCAATGTTGCGCGGGCGATAGCGGAGCAGACGCTGGAGCAGTTGCCGGAGATTCGGCGAACGGACGTGATAGACATACCGAAGAATCCGCTGGGTTTGCCCTCGGCTGATCTTGGCTCTCCACCTGAAGAGCGGAACCTTGTATACGTATTGGGAGCGGTGAACAGGCCAGGGCCGATGAAGTTTGAAGAGAATATGGACATTATGGAAGCTCTGGCCATGGCCGGAGGGCCGACGGAGAACGCGAAGCTGAACGGTGTGAAGTTGGTAACCAAGGATGGTTTCTATGCGCAGGCGCTGGAGTTCGATTTGCGTCACTATGTAGAGACGGGGACGCCGGCGCGTTATGTTGTTCGCAAAGAGGATGCGATTTATGTTCCGTCGAAGAGCCGGTTTTTCCAGGAGGCTCTTGGCTATGCAGCCGGGGTGGCGGGCATTGTGACGAGCATCCTGTTTATCTGGGATCGACTTGACAGGGACACCGACCGAAACCGTTAGTGTGGCTGTTCTCAGCAACAGGCAGGTACATACATTATGGGTGCGAACAAGACCGAACGGACAATTGATCTTCAGGACATATTGGCGATAGTCTGGCGGCGCAAGTGGCTTCTGATCATCCCGCTGATTCTGGTGACGGGAATTGCGTACAGCGGCTCGTACATGCTGCAGGAGCGGTACAGCGCTTACACGATAATCTGGATTGACCGGCCGATGAGTCTTTCTCGCGAGTTGCGGGGGATCATCCCGACGGAGGGGGGACCAGTCAGAGAATCGCCGACCGCTCGTCGGGAGCGTCTGGCGGCGCTGCGCAACGAGCTGACCTCGCAGCTGTATTTGTCGCAGTTGATAGAGGATCTGGGGCTTCAGAACGACCCGGAGGTATCGCTGAAAGCCGCGAAGATGCGGGAGCAGAACCCCGGCTTCTCAATGGAGTATCTTAAGCGGCGCATTTTGATGCAGCAGCTTCGCGCCCAGATAGGAGTGGGCTTTGCCGGGCAGGAGCAGATCCAGTTGTCGGTGGAGTCGCACGATCCGGTTCTGGCGCGCGATATGGTCAGCAAACTGGCCGAGGTGCTTGAGCGCGAGAAGACGCGCTATGAGATGGAGCGCATTCTCGATAATCAGAGTTTCGCCGATATGCAGCTTCGCAAGACGGAGTATGATTACACAATAGCGGTGGATTCGCTGACGCAGGCACAGACGCGGCTTCTCCGTCAGCAATTGGCGCCGGAGATTTCTTCGGAGCAGAATCTGGCCAGTATTCTCTCTGACGTTGATCAGGCTGAGGCGGATATCCGTAACCTTCGTAGCCAGTTGGCAGGGATTGAGGGTCGCATTCGGGATCTTGGTCTGGAGCGATCACGACTGCGTTATACTGACAGCCTTGTTGACCTTCGTGCGAAAATCGACAATCAGTTGAACTCGCTGTCATCGATGATGGAGCGCTATCCCTGGGCAAGCCAGGACGTCACGACGCTCAATGTTCGCATTGGCCAGAATGTGCGACTGCTGGAGGAGGAGATCGCGGCGGCGGTCGACGCTCAGTTTGCGTCCTATCCGGCATCGTCTCGCGCTTTGCTTGCGGATTTCTTTTCTGTTCGTGAGCAGATAGATATTCTGAATTCGCGTCAGAGCCAGTTGAGGCAGGCGCACCGCAAGATGGAAGATCGGATTAACAATCTGCCACGTCTGGCGGCCGAGGTGCAGGAGTTGGAACGGCGGGTTGCGGAGGCCCGGAGGTACCGGGACGCTTTCCGGACTGAGGAGAGTATTGTCGAGATTCACACGGATCAGACACGTGACCGTACCAAGTACCGAGTGATCGAGCCGGCTACGATTCCGCTGTCACCGATCTGGCCCGACCGGATGAAGATTGGTTTGATGGGTTTGGCGCTGGGGTTGGTGATCGGCGGGGGCGCGGTGCTGCTGGTCGAGCTACTTGATACCTCGTTCAAACGCACCGAGGAAGTTGAGGAATTCCTTGGCGTGAAGGTGCTGGCGACAGTACCGAGAATTGAGAACCTGAAACTGCGGTAGGACCGATGGAGACCTTTCGGCTGAACAGCAGGCTGGTGGCCAGTGACAAGGAGTTTGTCATTCAGACCGCTGTCGACACACAGCGTCAGTCGGTCTATTCGAGTGTATACATCAATGGTGAGCTGACCGAGGTGAGCCGATTTGCGCATCCGACAGATATCGGTCAGGACGAGATTGTGTCGATGGTGCGGGCTCGTCATGATGAGAAGAAGTCCGAATTGGAGACCATGCTGGCGTCGTTCCGGTCGGCTTTGTCCAGTGAGGAACCTGTTGGTCCAACCCGCCTGGCGACGGGATTGTTCTACAAGGGGTATCACCGCGAGGCGATTGAACTGCTTTCGCATGCTGTGGCTACGGATGCCGAGTACCACGAGGCATACAGCTACCTGGGGCGTTGTTACTTGATTGTGGGCGACGTATCTCAGGCGGTCGCGTTTGCCCGTCAGGCAGTGGAGCGTCGACCGGGTTTCGCGGACTATCGCAATCACCTGGGAGAGGCCTTGCTCGAAGCTGGTCAGTACCAGCCGGCGATTCGTGAGTTTGAGGAGGCCATACGCATCAACATGTACTACGCCGACGCGTATTTCAACCTTGGGCTGGCTCTGGTAAGCCATTTGCGATCCGAGCAGGCACCGGCGGAACCGGGGCAGCTTGCCTTGCGGGCTGTTGACTCGCTGAAGAAGGCGTCGCTTATCTATCCGGAGTACGCTCAACCGGAGTTTGATGAGGCGTTGCAGTTACTTAGCAGCGGTGATTTCGCACGATGTGGGAAGTGCCTGCGGCTGGTTCGTGAGAGCAAGTGCGAGGAGCAGATCAGGGAATTTGCACCATTTTACATGAAGTATGTTCTTCAGCCGGGCGGCCTGTCGCAGCGGAGTCTGGAGGACAGGATCGCGTATCTTCAGAAGCACATCAAGAAGAATCCTACCTATGTCGACCTGCATGCCGAGCTTTCCACTGCGTATCTTGAGCAAGCCCGGTATGCCCTGCTGCAGGCAGTCAAGCAGATGGAGCGGACAGTGAGGCTCAATCCATCCTTGACGCGACTGGCGGCCAATCTGGACCAGGTTCAGCGGCAATATGCGGCAGTCTGCTCATTGCTCGGCCGGGTAGTGGAGAAGGGATAGATTCGGATGGCCAGACGAGCCTTGTCGGTGATTGATTTCTTCAATCTGGAAGCGCCCTTTGCGACGGAGTTCCGTCGCTTGTTGCACAAGTTGCGGATTGGCACTCCGGAGTCGACTACGAAGAGCCTGATGGTGACCTCGGCGCTCCTGTCGGAGGGGAAGTCGACGATCAGCACGTTTCTGGCTCTGACGGCGGCCCTGCACAAGGAGTTTCGGACACTTCTGATTGACGCCGATCTGCGTCGCCCGAGCATCCATCGCTATTTTGCTGTCGATCGCGGGCGCGGGTTGAGCGATGTACTGATCAGTGGCAAGCCGGTCGCTGACTGTGTGCGCAAGACACAGGTGAGCACCCTTGATCTTCTGCTCGTCGGGCCGGCAACCAGTTCGGCTGCCGAGGTCTTTGATGCGGATCGCATCGGGCGCTTGACGGAGGAGATGAAGTTTTACTATGACCTGATCATTCTGGATACTCCTCCGATTCTTCCGGTGAGCGATCCGATGCTGCTTGCTCCCAAAATCGATTCCGTGCTGATGGTGATCAAGGCGGGTTCGACCAAGCGGGAGGTGGTTGAGCGGGCGATCAATATCATGGGACAGGTACGTCTGGCCGGCGTAGTGCTTAACAATATGGACAACACTCTTCCGTACTACTACAGTTCGGACTATTACGGCTATCGCTACGAGACTCGGCCCGGCGGCAAGGATACCAGTGGTGGTCGCGGGAAGTCCGCCAAGCGTTCTGTGAAGGCCGAGCCCGAGATCGTGGCTCCTGAGGGCGAGGGCGAGAGTAAGGCCAGAAAAGACTAAACCGCAATCAGTGGTGGCGGCCCCGGATTGGCTTTGGAATACTCCATGAGAACCAGTGTGAATTACCTGACTGTGGATCTTGAAGAGTGGTTCGTGGTGGAAGCTCTGCGATCTCGCTTTTCATTTGAAGATTGGGAGACGCTGGAGTCCACGCTTGTCGATAACTGCTTTCATTTGCTGGCCTTGTTTCGTCAGAAGAACGTTCGAGCGACCTGGTTCATTCTGGGGTGGTGTGCTGCCCGATATCCGGAGCTGATGCAGCGGATAATCGGCGAGGGGCATGAGATTGCCTGTCACAGTTACCGTCATGTTCGGGTCGACCAGATGGATGCGGAAGCTTTTCGCAAGGATACGGAGCTTTCGATTGAGGCGCTTGTTCGAGCTACCGGAGTGAGACCCCAGGGGTACCGTGCACCGAGCTGGTCAATCAATGCGAGCATTCCGTGGGCATTTGAGGTGTTGCATGAGATGGGATTTGTCTACGACAGTTCGATCTATCCGATAAAGCACGATATCTACGGCATGCCGATGGCACCGCGCAAGGCATTCCAGATCAACTTTCCCAACGGCGGTTCACTGTGGGAGATCCCGGCCTCGACCGTTCGAGTTCTGGGCCGGAATTTGCCGATTGCGGGGGGTGGTTTTCTCCGCCACTTTCCCTATTGGTATACTCGCAGGATGATGAGCAAGCTCAATGAGCGCGGGGAGCCTGTGATGGTGTACATTCATCCCTGGGAGATCGATCCTGATCCGCCGCGGCTGTCTGGCTTGTCCGCTATGCAGCGACTGAGGATGTACGGTTCTACGCGGCATTTTGCGGCCAAACTGTCCCGACTGCTGGACGATTTCGAGTTTTCGACCTGCATTGATCACATCCATTGGCGCACGAAGCGGCGTATCGGCTTTCGTTGATCGTGGCCGGGTGGCCTGCCCTAAGTGCGATAATCAGCAGTAGTTTGCGATGATCTGCCCGCCCGGTGGTTTCATTTATTCCTTGACTATCGGTGTATAAGAGTCAAGTTTACGCATTAGCGGAGAGTGCAATGCAAAGGAGGTATTTCGTGATTCGCAAGCTGTTATTGATGACTCTGATTCTGGCTGTCGTGGTCTCAAGTGTTGACGCCAGGCGTGGTGCTCAGCGGGCCGGGAATATCAAGAAGGACCTGTACGAGGACGGCACGTATGCTTTCACCCTGAAACTGAACGACGAGTGGAACACGAGGGTCCAGCGCGATAAGGACAGTTTCCGTCTTGTGCTGCTGAAAAAGCGCTATGAAATCCCAGCGGATTATCAGGACAACCCTGACTATACGCAGGTGCCGCGACTGGTTGTCTTCGCACAGGATGGCGTGGCGCTGGGAGCGTTTGCCATGCTGGATTCCTTACTGAGCCGTTCGTACAGCTCTGATGTCAAAAGCGAGATGCTCAAGGAGTTCGAGATCCTGCAGCCGGGTGCCCCGGGCGAGCGGGAGGAGATAGTCACCAAGGGTCGTGAGACTTTCGAGGTTGGCGGTCAGCGCGGGATTCTGTGGACCGGTCAGGTGAGGTACATGAAGGAGATCGCGGTGTCGGCCAGCGCGCTTGGCGGCAAGCGTGTCCGCGGCGGCTACGGGGGCGCCATTGCCCTGGTTAAGAACGACGATCTGCTGGTTGGTTTTCACCTGATATGCGAATGGCAGTATTTTGATCAGAATCTTAGTGAAGCCATGAAGATCATTGGATCACTTGACTTTGGCGGCAAGGAGAAGGACGGGAAGTAGTGCGGCTCATTGGCGTACGTCTGGTAGCATATCGGACGACGTCGTGTTTCTGCGGCCGTGTGGAAACGTGATTCTTATAGAGAACTGGCCGGCCAGCGGTCGATCAGTGGAGGTTGCATGTGGGTAGTTAGGGCGGTACTCATTGCCCTTGTGGTGGTGATCGTGGTAGCGTTCGCCTTTTACAATGTCGGGACCGAGCAACGTGTGGCCATCAACCTGATCTGGGCCAAATATGTCGACGTGCCGTTGACAGTTGTCGTGTTCTGGTCGTTTGTTGCCGGTGTGGCTGTATCGTTGGTGCTGTTTGTTACCGTTTATTTGCGGCAGGCGCTGGATCTTCGCAGTGCGCGTCGCCGGGTTAGAGGACTGGAGCAGGAGCTCACGGTGCTTCGGAATCGTCCCATAGAAGAATCGGCGGACTTGCTCAAGGGCAAAGACAGTACAGATATTGATATCGAATCGCCGTTTTCGGGAGACCGTTCATGACCGAGTACATTGCCGTATTTGCGATTTTACTGGTGGCGCTGGTGGGGCTGTACGCCGCGTATGATCGATACTTTGTGCGTCGTCGTCGTCAGGACTCGGCGATTTATGTCGAGGCGCTCAAGGATCTTCTTGATGGGCGGCTTGAGAGCGCGTTCTCGAAGCTTCGTCAGGCAGTAGCTGAGGACTCGACGAATCTGGATGCGTATTTGCGTCTGGGGAGGATCCTTCGCGATCACAATAAGCCAGATCGTGCCTTGCAGGTCCACAAGGACCTGACACTGCGGCGCGGTCTTGATCCGAAGCAGAAGGCGGCGGTTCTCAGGGAGTTGGCCATGGACTACCGGGAGTTGAAGGACCACGACATGGCCGAGGCGGCACTTCGGGAGTACTTGCAGTACTTGCCGGAGAGTCGGTGGGGGTACGTGCAGTTACTGAAGGTGCTTGAATCGGCGCAGAAGTGGGAGGATGCGTATGATACCGCGGCCCGGCTTCTGAAACTGGAGCACAACAAGTCGAAGAAGCCGTTGGCGCAGTACAAAGTCATGGTGGGCGAGAAGCTTCGCAAGACGAAGCAGTACCACAAGGCGCGGATTCACTTCAAAGAGGCGCTCAGCCTTGATCCGGCCTGTGTCGATGCGTATTTGCAGATCGGCGATTCGTACTTCGAGGAGAAGCGCTACGAAGATGCCGCCGGGTTCTGGCTCAAGCTCATCGAAGCCGTGCCCGCTCAGGGACATCGTGCTCTGGGGAGGCTGCAGTCGGTGCTCTATGACCTTGGGCGTTTTGGCGAGATTGAGCAGATATGTCAGCAGATTTTCGAGCATGATCCGCGCAATTACCTGGCTCGGCTGTACTTGGCCCGTTTCCATTTGAAGAAGGGGGAGACCGATATTGCCCGCGATGTGTTGACGCAGGTGGTTGAGGATTGTCCGGATCAGATGGAGGCGGTAATCGAGCTGGTTCGTATCCACGTGGAGCAGAACGACCATAAGCGGCTCGACGAGTTGTTCCGGATGCTCGAGCATAAGCACGAGACCCGTCGGGCTACGGCTGCGGACAGTCTGAAGGATACATCACTGATCGGTATAGGATAACACTTCATGTACGGGCTGCGGTTGTTTTCCCGCGACACAGGGGCGTCACGGACGCGGCCGTCGGCAGTCTTCCAGACATGGCGCTTGGTTGCGACGCTGGCGGTCCTGTTGGCTGTTGGCCTGCCGAGCGCGTCCTTCGCTCAGGACGAAGAGCGAATTTTCCAGTGGATCAATGAGGGGAAGCTCGATCGGGCACGCCAGGCGCTGGAGAGTGTCGGGACGGTCGGTCTGCGCGATGGCAACAGGCTGTTTCTGCAGGCGCTTCTGGAGTCAGACGGTGCCACGGCGGCCCAGATGATGGAGGCGGCTCTGAACACGTCGGTGTCGCCGTTCTTTGAGCAGGAGATCTACTATCGCCTGACCCAGTACTACCTTCTGAGCAGCCAGCACCATAAGCTCAATGAAACGATCAATCAATACCGTGCCCGGTGGGAAACGGGGCGGTACCGTCGACATATGCTCCGCTTTTCGATACTGGCCGATCAGGCCGCCGAGCGTTTCGAATCGGCGCTGCGGCAGGCTGATCACTATCTGGTTACCTTTACGGATTCGGTTGAGCCGCACTGGGGGCAGATCGACAAGGCGCGGGTCATGCTGGCGCACAACAAGCGTATCGGGTCGCGGCAGGTGCTTGAGGAGCTGTCCCGCAGTCGATCCGGTCCGGGGGTCCCCCTGGCGCTGTACCTGCTGGCTGTCGAGGCGGTTGGGCAGGGGCGGCATGACGATGCGGCTTTGTATTATAATATGCTCCGCGAAGCCTACGGACCGGCGGTTGGGCAGGGGCGATTGGTTGATCTGCTTGCGGGTTCAGCGACGCCTGACCAGGCGGGGCAGTCGCCGGTGTTGCGCAGTGAGGACTTCTATGCCGTGCGGGTTGGTCTGTTTTCGCAGGATGAGAATGCGCGTACCATGGCGGCCCGCTTCCGGCCCCACGGACATCGAGTGGACATTTCCGAGAAAGTGATATCCGGCACGTCGTATCGGGCTGTATATGTGGGGGAGTTCGCAACGTATAGAGAAGCGTTGGCTTTCAAAAAGCGACTGGAACAGGAGCACGACGAAGTCTTTCAGGTAGTCCGTCGATGACAGCTTCGCAGCCTTCCGGCAAACAGACCCCGCTGATGCGGCAGTTTCATGCCATCAAGCAGAAGCACCCGGACAAGATTCTGTTCTTCCGAATGGGGGATTTCTACGAGATGTTCGGCGACGATGCGGTCAAGGCGGCGCCGATTCTGAATGTGGCGCTGACCAGTCGTGCTCACGGTGAGCAGGAACGCATTCCATTGGCGGGTGTTCCGCATCACGCGGCGGATCGCTACCTGGCGCGGTTGCTCAGGGCGGGGCTGAAGGTCGTGGTGGTTGAACAGACAGAAGACCCACGGCAGGCGAAGGGGCTGGTCAGGCGTGATGTTGTGGAGATCCTCACGCCCGGTACAGCAACGATTGAGGATGAAAGCTCGGACCAGTCGACTCGCTGGCTGGCGGCAGTGTATGCCAACGGCAGGGGCAGCCGCATGGGTTTGGCGGCGCTGGATTTGTCGACCGGGGCTTTTCTGGTGGATGAGGGGCAGCCGGATCAGGTTATCGAGCGACTGCGCCTGCTCGACCCGGCTGAGATACTGCATACCGAGTCCGCCCAGACGGTGTCGTTGGCCGAGCGATTGTATCGGGGGCGGGAGGGTGCTCAGTTCACCGATTGCGGAGAATGGAGTTTTGAGTATGCGACTGCCGAACGCGAGCTGAATGACCATTTCGGGACCAGCACTCTTGACGGGTTCGGGGTCGCCGGGCGGAAACTGGGGGTAACTGCGGCCGGCGCCATACTGCGGTATCTTCGTGAGAATCACCGCGACCGACTGGATCACATCAAGCGTCTGATACCGTTCGATGATGATGAATACATGCTGCTCGACTACGCGACGGTGCGCAATCTGGAACTGGTGGAAAACGCGACCGGCGGTCAGGCGAACACCCTGTTCTCGGTGATGAACTGCTGTCTAACGGTATCCGGAGCGCGTCGGTTGCGGCAGAGCCTGCTGCGTCCGTTCTGTCGCCGGGAGCCAATAGAGCGTCGCCTGTCCGGGGTGGCGGAGCTGGTGCGCAATCGGGATCTGGCGCACTCTCTTCGGGAAGCACTGCGGGGTTGTCCGGACCTGGAGCGTTTGGCCGGACGGGTGGGTATTGGCAAGATCAATCCGCGCCAGTCGTCCAACGTTGCGCAGGCGCTGGCCACGGCAGACAAGGTGCGGGAGGTGCTCGCTGGCAGCCACAGCCCCCACCTGAGCGGGCTTCGTGCGGCCTTGCCTGACACCACTGTGATCCGATCTCGACTTGAGGTGGCACTTGTCGAGGAGCCGCCACTGAGTGCCGCTAAAGGTGGTGTCATTCGACGGGGCTACTCGGAGAAGCTGGATGCGCTGAATGACTCCATACGCGATGCTCGCACCTATATCGCATCGTTGCAGGCCACGGAGCGGCAGCGAACGGGCATTCACTCTTTGAAGGTCGGGTATAACAAGGTGTTTGGCTACTACATCGAGGTCACGAAAGCCAACAGCGCCGCTGTTCCTGAGGAGTATATCCGCAAGCAGACCCTGGTCAATGCCGAGCGCTATATTACGCCGGAGCTGAAAGAGAAGGAAGAGCTGATCGTATCGGCTGAGGAGAAGATATTCCGGCTCGAGCTGGAGCTTTTTGAAGAGCTGACGGCGTTTGCTGCGGAGCACATCGATCAGTTGCTGCTGTGCGCTGAGTTGCTGGCCGAGCTGGACCTGGTGAGTGCACTTGGCGAACTGGCGGTCCAGCGGGGATATGTCCGCCCCGAGATCGACACCAGCCGATCGCTCAGGATCACAGCCGGGCGGCACCCGGTGATCGAGACTGTCCTGCCGCCGGGAACATTTGTTTCTAACGATACTGATTTGCACACCGACACGGTGCGCCTGGCCATCCTGACCGGACCGAATATGTCGGGCAAGTCGACGTACCTTCGGCAGATCGGGTTGATTACGATCATGGCGCAGATGGGTTCATTTGTACCGGCTGAGTCGGCCACGGTAGGGCTGGCTGACCGCGTGTTCACGCGGGTGGGCGCCAGTGACAATCTGGCCGGGGGGCAGTCGACCTTCCTTGTGGAGATGGTGGAGACGGCCAATATTCTGCACAACGCCACCGATCGCTCGCTGGTCCTTCTCGATGAAGTGGGGCGGGGGACGTCGACGTTCGACGGTTTGTCGGTGGCGTGGGCAGTGGTGGAGCACATCAATGAGCACAACCGGTGTCGGACGGTGTTTGCGACTCATTACCACGAGTTGACGGGCATGTCGGAGCTGTATGAACCGGTGCACAACTTCCAGGTCACCGTGAAGCGCTGGGAAGACCGGATCGTATTCATGCACCAGATTGCTCCCGGGGGATGCGATGATTCGTATGGCGTCGATGTTGCCCGGCTGGCCGGCTTGCCCCGAAGCGTGGTGACACGGGCGCGGCAGGTGCTCAGGCTGCTGGAGTCCGGCAAATTCAATCGCAGTGAACTGGGGCGGCACTTGTACGCGGAGCGGGTGCAGCCATCGCTGTTCGATGCTCCCGTGTCTGAGATCGAGAAGGTCATCAGGGAGCTGGATGTGAACAGCATGACCCCGATTGAGGCCCTCAATCTTCTGCGGGAGCTTCAGGAGAAGTTGAAATGAGCATGGGCACAGCGCGTCCGCGGCGGTGGATCCGTCCGCTGCCGAAGCAACTGGTTAACAAGATTGCGGCCGGCGAGGTCGTTGAGCGACCGGCGGCGGTGGTCAAGGAACTGGTCGAGAATTCGCTCGATGCTGATTCCACACGTGTAGATATTGAGATTGAGAAGTCCGGTACGCGGCTGATCAGGATTGTCGATAACGGTTGTGGCATCGAGTCCGAACAGATCGAGATTGCCTTTTCGCGCCATGCGACCTCGAAAATCAGCAGTTTCGCCGACCTGGAGAACCTGTTCTCGTATGGTTTCAGGGGAGAGGCCCTGCCCTCGATAGCCTCGGTGTCACAGCTTCGGATGCTCTCGCGCAGCGCAGAAGCCGATACGGGCACGGAGGTTGTGTACGAAGGCGGCGTGCTGCAGTCAGTGAAGCCGTCGGCGTGCCCTGTGGGCACGGTAATCGAGGTGCGCAACCTGTTTTTCAACACGCCGGCCAGGCGGAAGTTTCTCAAGAGCGATAGCGCCGAGTCCCGGTATTTGTCGCGGACGGCGATGGCGATGGCGATGGGTCGTCCGGATGTCGCGTTTTCGTATACCAGCGGCGGCAGACAGATATTCGCGGTGCCGGCCGGTCAGACGCTGGCGGATCGTGCACGGGGGTTGCTGGGGTCGGAGAAGGAGTATGTGACCTTTCAGGGAGCGGCCGGACCGGTAGCGGTGAACGGGTGTGTGAGCACCCCGCAGCATGCTCAGCAGAATCGGTTTGGGTTGTATCTGTTTATCAACGGTCGCTGGGTGCATTCGGCGACGCTGATGCACGCGGTGGTGTCGGGTTTCGGCGAGTTGCTGCCGCGCGGCAATTACCCGGTCGGGGCGGTGCTGTTGACGATTGATCCGGGGCAGGTGGATGTCAATGTGCATCCGTCCAAGACGGAAGTGCGGCTTTCGCACGAGCGCGAGATTCATGATGGCCTGCGTCACCTGGTGCGTCGGGCAGTCCGTTCAGACAGCGTTATTCCCACCTATCATTCCTCTCAGCTGAGTGGTCCGTCGGCTCCGGCAGGCAGCGGCGCGCCCGGTAAGCTGTCCTTTCGGTTTGGTCGTACGGCCAGTCAGGAGGCTCGGCTTCCCGGGGTGTCCTCTTCAGACTACGATCCCGGGGCGTTTGCACGGTTGCATGAGGACCCTGGGCCGACGACAGATGCATCGGGGGAGCATGTGGACACGCGCACAGGTGAGATATTGTCCGGCAAGGCTGCCTCGGCGGGGATGACGTCAGCTGGTGAGAGTGGTGATGTGGCTGAACATGGTGCCTTCCGGCTGGTGGGGCGTTTTGGCGATCTGTATTTGCTGCTGCAACGCGGAGATGATCTGTACATAGTTGATCAACATACGGCCCATGAGCGCGTGCTCTATGAGGAGAATCTCAGGAAGCTGGAACAGCAGAGTGTGCATGCCCAGCAGTTGCTGTTCCCGGCACAGGTGGAGCTCAGCCCGGAGCAGTTGGCGGTTTACGAGGAGGTGGGTCAGGTGTTGCAGGAGTCGGGGTTCGACATCGGCTACTTTGGGGGGCGGATGATCAACATTCAGGCGGTGCCCTCGGTGTTAACCCGTCGGTCGCCGGAGGTTATCGTACAGAAGGTGCTCGACGATGTTGGCTCGTTGCGGCAGGCCGGGTATGATCTGAAGAAGGCTATTGCGCAGTCGATGGCGTGCCGGGCGGCGGTCATGGCGGGAGACCGTTTGTCGGATGAGCAGGCGGTCGGATTGCTCGAGCGGCTGCTTCAGTGCGAGAACGCTTATTCGTGTCCACACGGGCGGCCGACGTTCGTGAGGCTGACCCGCGGGGACATTGACAGGCAGTTTGGCCGTGGATGAATCCAGGGCGATTCCGGTCGTGTGCGGTCCGACGGCGTCGGGTAAGACGGGGGTAGCGGTTGAGCTGGGCGAGGCGTTTGCGGTTGAGGTCGTCTCGGCGGACTCGCGGCAGATCATCCGGTACCTGGAGATCGGGACGGCCAAGCCGAGTGAACAGGAACGTCGGGCGGTGCCCTTTCACCTGGTGGACCTGGTTGATCCGGGGGAGCGTTACACGGCCTTTCGTTTCATTGATGACGCGACGTCGGCAATCAGTGACATCCTCTCGCGGGGGCGGATACCGCTGGTGGTTGGGGGGACGGGGCTGTATCTGCGGGCACTGACGGAAGGGGTGGTGGAGATCGACAGCGATGATATGCACGTTCGCGAGGAGTTGGAGCAACAGATGGAGCAGCTTGGTCCGGAGCGAATGCACGAGCGGCTTGCCCAGGTGGATCCGCTTGAGGCAGCCATGATCCATCCGAACAACAGGGTGCGGGTTATTCGCGCGTTGGAGATGTTCTATCTGACGGGGAAGTCCAAATCCGAGCTGGTGGTGACGGGGGCCTACAAAAGCAGCCCGTTCCCGTTCCGGTATTTCTGTTTGATGCCGCCGCGTGCGGCTTTGTATGAGGTCATCAATGCGCGTGTAGACCAGATGATGGCGCAGGGCCTGCTGGGCGAGATTGAGTCGCTGGTGGCCGCTGGCTGGAAGGATCGGATAGCCGCCGCCAATGTTATCGGGTATAAGGAGTTATTGGATCATCTGGATGGCCGCCTGACGCTAAAGGAGGCAGTCAGTCTTATCAAACAGAATACGCGGCGTTACGCCAAGCGGCAGGCAACGTGGTTTCGAAATCTGGCGGATGGTGAGAAATTTGAATCGAGGGAATCGCTGATTGACGCCTTGGCTGCATATTTGGCGACCTTGTAACGTAACTATTGCGTAATCAGTGCGCAGCCGGTGTTAAAAGCTTGACCAGCGACGATGCTGGCTTGTAAGTTTCTTGACGGCTGCGGCTTGTCGGTTAAGGTGGCTGTTGGCATTTCCGATAAGTCTGAAGAGGATGGCTATAGTTGAGAATATAGCTGCAAGAGTGTAGACCCCCGATCCTGACGGAGGAAAAACGGCTGTGAGAATATCCAACCATCTTTTGCTGTGCTGCTTATTGCTGGCAGCCGTACTCGTTTCGGCCTGCACGACATCTGGTCTGAAGAGCCCTCAGATTTATGGTGCCCGGCCCTCTGTTGAGAAACCCGCTGATGATACTTCCGAGGTTGTCCCCGCGGACAGTGCCGTTGTTGCAGGTGAGACTGCATCGGTTGTCGATGCGCAGATTGGGACGGGCGAGTCAGCGATTGCTGCTACGACCCGTCAGGCAGATACCGTGACCGGTTCGGCGGCGCACCTGCAGGGCAAGGATTCGGCTGAGATGGAGCGGGACATACTGGCCGAGGATTCTTCTGAAGCGCTGATATACCTGGGGCAGAATGATGTCGACGATTCGGCCTCGGCGGTTGATGACGAGATTTGGCGCCAGTTTGACCTTGCCGAGGAATATCACGCTATGGGTGTGATTGCCAATCGAGAGGGGAGCTGGGAAGAGGCCCAGTATTACTTCGAGAAGGCGCTGAAGATACTCGCTCAGCTTGATATCGAGACGGAGTCGGTGCTGACGCCGGAGGCGGTCAAGTACAACAGCCTGCTGGACAACCTGGTGGCTGATTACCGGACGACGTTGCGGTCACTGGGAACCTTGATTGAGGACATATCCCCCTCGGCTCTGGTCGAACGATTCGGGGATATTGCGGGTAATCTTGATCGTGGTGCGATCGACGTGTACCAGGGGGAGATTCCGGAGATTACTTACGACATTCCGATCACCATGAATGAGCGGACGAAGAAGGCCATGGTGTACTTTCAGACGGTGGCGCGTGAGGCGTTTGAGAAGTACCTGCGTCGTTCGACGAAGTACAAACCGATGATGCTTGAGATAATCCGGCAGTATGGTCTTCCGGAGGATCTGATCTATCTGTCCCTGATCGAGTCCGGGTACAATCCACACGCCTATTCGTGGGCGCGCGCGATGGGGCTGTGGCAGTTTATCGCGTCGACCGGCAGGATGTACGATTTGAACCGCAACTGGTGGATGGATGAGCGCAAGGACCCGATTAAGTCGACGCATGCGGCCTGTCGCTTCCTGAAGCACCTGTATGAGCAGTTTGGCTCGTGGGAGCTGGCTTTTGCCGCGTACAATGGCGGTCCGGGGCGGGTAGGTCGTCAGATCAAGAAACAGAACACGCGTGATTTCTGGGAGCTGCATCTCCGGCGGCAGACGATGGACTACGTGCCTTTCATCATGGCGGCGGCGGTGCTGGCCAAGAACCCGGAGAAGTATGGTTTCACCGATATCGAGTACGAACCGCCGCTTCTGTGGGACGAGGTTTCTATCGACAGGTGTCTGGAACTGAAGGTGGTGGCCCGGGAGATTGGGTGCTCTGTGGAACAGCTTAAGGAGTTGAATCCGGAGCTGCTCAGGCAGCACACTCCGCCCAATGTGAAGGGATACAAACTGAAGATACCGGTGGGTAGCACCGGGACATTCTGGGCGGCCTATGAGTCGATGCCCTCGCCGAAGGAGACGAGCTGGGTCCAGCACCGGATAAACCGGGGTGAGACTATCAGCACGATTGCGTCGCGATACGGCGTGTCTCAGTACGCGATTATGGAGGCGAACAATCTCCATCAGCGCTCCACCATTTATGCCGGCAAGAGTCTGATCGTGCCGGTACCGCTGGATCACAACTACCGCGGTTCACAGAAGAGCCATGTCTATGAGTCGGAAAACGGTATATACGTTGTCAAGGGCGGCGATACGTTGTGGGATATCGCTCGTGCCTTCGGGACGACGGTTGCCGATCTGCGGCGGATCAATTATGTCGAGCGCGGCTCGCGTATCTATGTCGGCCAGAAGCTGAAGTTGCCGGCCAATGCGACGCACCTGAAATACAAGAGTCAGAAGTCTTCGCAGAAGGTGTTTGCGAGCACGGACACACCGGCACCGGTGTCGAAGTCTGCAGTGAACGAGACAGGTGGTTCCGGGGTGACGACATACACCGTGCGCAAGGGTGACACGCTGTGGGACATTGCGCGCAAGTTTGGTACCACCACCTCGAGCCTTCGGGCCCTGAACAACCTGGGGCGTTCCAGTCAGATCTATCCCGGTCAGAAGCTTCGTGTTGCTGGTGAGAGCCCGCGATATGTGATGCACGAGGTCCGTCGGGGCGAGTCCTTGTCACGGATTGCGTCACGCTATCGGACAACGATTCAGCGGATCATTGCCAATAATGCGATCACCGATCCCGACCGTCTGCAGGTGGGGCAGGTGCTCAAAATCCACCTAAATTGAGGGCAGCAGGGAGTTTATGGCTCAAAAGCGGCATCTGGTTATCGGGGCGATTATCGTCGTCCTGTTTCTACTCGCTCTGGGTTTCTTTGCGCTGATGTTCATTTCATTAGCAATGGGCGGCGGCGACTTCGAACTGCTCGGAGTTGGCGGTAACGTGGGGGTGGTTGAGGTCTTCGGCTTACTCGATGAGTCATTGGGTCGAACTGTGATAGAGGATCTTGATCGCTGGAAGGATACCCGCAGTATACGGGCCATTGTTCTTCATGTGAACTCGCCGGGTGGTGGCGTAGCCATCTCGCAGGAGATCTACGATGCTGTCAACAGGGCGAGGGAAATGAAGCCGGTGGTTGTCTCGATGGCCTCGGTGGCCGCGAGCGGTGGATACTACATTGCCTGTCCGGCGGATTTGATTGTAGCCAATCCCGGGACTATCACGGGCTCAATCGGTGTGATCATGCAGTTCTATACGGCCAGTGGGCTGATGGAGAAGATCGGGATTGGACAGGAGACCGTGAAGTCAGGTGAGCTAAAGGATGTTGGGTCACTGGCGCGGGAGATGTCTGGTGAAGAGCGGTTGATGCTCCAGTCGGTAATCATGGACACTCACGAGCAGTTCGTGGCTGCAATCGCCGAGGGGAGAGGGCTTGATGAGGACGTGGTGCGTCCACTGGCCGATGGTTCGATCTATTCGGGCCATCAGGCGTATAACCTGGGCCTGGTGGATACATTGGGCGGCCTGAATGAGGCAGTCGAGATTGCCGCGGAACTGGCTGATATCAGTGGTGAGCCGAAGGTAGTCCGGCCGTATAAGCGGCGCGAGGTGACTATCTTTGATTTGCTGGGCGGGCTGTTTTCGGGAGTTTCGAAGGCGGTATCTCGGCCTCAGGGTGGCCCGGAGTTGCTGTATTTGTATCAGTAAGAGCGGCTATAGGTTAGAAAAATCAGCCCGATTCTGCTCGTTTCAGCATTTTTTCCTTTTCAAGGCGGATCGATTGTTGTATCCTTACCTCTCGCATAGAGTTATACCTGCGCCCAGGTTCGGGCATGACTCGCGGCAATGAAGTAGAGAAATGTAAGAAATGCCATAGACGGTTTTGTCGAGGGAGGACACTGTGACCAAGGCAGATTTAGTCGAGAGAGTAGCCGAGAAAACAGGACTGACTCGAACCGACGTTGCGGTCGTCGTAGACTCGTTTCTGGACACCGTGAAGAAGTCGCTGGAGGGCGGTCACAACATTGAGATTCGCGGCTTCGGGACCTTCAAGATCAAGTTGCGCAAGGCCCGCAAGGCCCGCAATCCTCGCACCGGTGAGGTTGTTCCGGTTCCTGATCGGAAGGTGCCGGTGTTTAAGCCGTCGAACGAGTTCAAGAACATGATCACGAAGATACCCATTTGATGACGCTACACGTTGTTTGGAGGATTGATGTCCAGCGGTAAGAAACGCAAACGGATGAAGATTAAGACCCACAAGCGCAAAAAACGCAGACGCGCTAATCGTCACAAGAAGAAGAAAGTCTGATCTGGGTCTACGCGCCGGGAAGGCAGAGCGCGATCCGGTGGGAAGTGATTTCCATATCGTGCTTGGTACTGCCTGACCCCGACTCCCCTCGACATTTCCGGCCGATACGGACAACCGGTTGACCGGCAGTTGGTTGCAGGCCTTGTACGATAGACAAAGGTGCTCACTGGTTTCAGTGGGCACTTTTTTTGCGTATCTGCGGGCGGATGAATGCACGTACGTTTGTCATAGGACTGGGTGTCTGCGTACTGCTCGCTGCAGGCAGCGCGGTGCGAGCCGACAAGACGGACTTCAAGGTCAATACTGACGGCGGTCCGGCCGAGCAGAACTATCCCCGCATCGCGGTCTGGGGTGATCGGCGGTTCGTGATTGTCTGGGTGGATCATCGCGACGGTACGCCTGACATTTTCATGCAGCGCTACGACGGCGATGCCAATCCGGTGGGTGGCAATGTGCGGGTGAATGACAACCCGACAGCGTCCTTTCAGCACCAGCCGGCGGTTGCCAGCGATGTTCTCGGTTTCTATGGCGTTGTCTGGACGGACTACCGCAACGGCACCTACCCGTTTGATCCGGATGTCTTCTATCAGCGATATGATCCGTTCGGGGCGCCTTCCGGCGGCAATGTTGAGATAACAACGGGCTGGCCGGATACGACGAAGGCACAGCCGGATATATCATTGTCGGCATGGGGGACGGGTATCGTGGTATGGGCCGATCGCCGCAACGGAAACTGGGTCATCTATGGTCAGTTGATTGCCTCCAGCGGCGCTTTGATCGGTGGCAATTTCAAGATCAATGACGATGCCGGGACGGCGCAGCAGCACGCGCCGCGAGTGTCAGCCTCGGCTGAGGGATGGTTCGTAGTGACGTGGTATGATAACCGGGCGGGCCACGATGATGTCTACGTGCAGCGGTTTGATTCGCTGGGGATGCCACTGGGCGCAAACTACAAGGTTAACCGCGACAACACGACTACGCGTCAGGCGTATCCCGATGTGGCGACCGACGGTGCCGGGCATTTCACAGTGGTGTGGGTGGACTGGCGCAACGGGGTCTATCCGGGCAACCCGGATATCTATGCGGCCAGACTCGATACAAACATGAATCCGGTGACGCCGAATACGAGGATCAATACTGATCAGTCGGACCGCGCTCAACGAGAGGTGGCGATCAGCGCCGACCGGATGGGGAATGTGGCTATTGTGTGGTCAGACTCGGGCGCGGCCGGTTGGGATATCAGGGGGCAGATGATTGATGTCGATGGTGTGGTACGGGAGGCGAATTTCGCGGCTAACAGCTTCACCGACTCAGCGCAACTTCGTGCCGATGTAGCCCTTGACGGGAGCTACCGTTACATCACGTGGGTGGATCGACGAAACGGCGACTATGACATTTATGCCTCGGTGACCAAATACAATGACCCGGCGCTGGATATTCAGCCGCGGCTGTTGCAGTTCACGATGCAGCGTGGGGGCGAGTTGCCGCCGGCGCAGCCGGTGGTTATTCAGGATATCGGCTATAACCGTCTGTACTATCAGGTAGTTTCGTACAACAGCTGGCTCAGCTTCGACCCGGCTGGTGGCATGACACCTGACACGGTGATGGTATCGATCGCCAATAACAATCTGAATTACGGCTCCTATTTTGGCGCCCTGTTGGTCAGTGACACGGTCAATACGGACTCGACCTACCTTGTGTCGGTTCGTCTCGATGTCACCGCTCCGGTGCTGGTCGTGCAGCCGGACACGCTGCATTTCGCGGCATCGCTCGGTTTCGATCAGTCGCAGACCAAATCGTTCAGCGTGACCAATGGAGCGGCAGGCAGCCTAACCTTCTCGGTGCAGGAGACGGCCGATTGGATCAGCCTCTCGTCCGGCGTTGGGACGGCGCCCTCGGCGGTTGACGTGACGGTGACGACCGCGGGACTTGGTGCAGGAGACCACTGGGCCGGTATCGTGGTAGCCGCGCCTGAGGCGCTGGGCAGTCCGGATACAGTCTGGGTGCATGTCGAGGTGGTCAACGACGTGCCGGTGATCGGTATCGAGCCGGACAGTGTCCACCTTGTGGCCACCAACCTCAGCCAGCAAACGGCGGCAATCACGGTCGTCAATCTGGGGGCGGGGTTGCTGTCATGGACGGCTGCAAGTGATGCTGCCTGGCTGAACCTGGGGCGAACGACTGGAACCGACAACGACCAGATTGTGCTGAGTGTGGACCATTCTCTGCTGGATGAGGGGATGAATGTTGCTGTCATCACGGTTACCGACAGTGGCGCTTTCAACGTGAGTCACACGGCGGTCGTCAGTTGTGAATACAGCGTGATCGCGCTTGACACGTTGATTATCTCCGGCGCTGCGCTGGAAACCGGGGAACCCTGGATACTGCCGATCGAGTTGCGGTTGCATCACCATGCGGCTCGGATCGTGACGCCCATCTTGTATGACCCCGCGCTGCTGACGGTGGATTCTGTTTATCCGTCCTTCGTGCTGCCGTATTTCATGAACCGATCGGTGCAGCATGATCCGTTCAGGGGACAGATTACGCTGGATGTTGAGTGCCTGACTCCGGATACGTTTCTGGCCGCTGGTGTGTACGTGCTGGGCTATGTCTTTTTCACAGCGGGTGAGGCAGACGGTTACTGCACGATCGATACGTTCTGCGGGGCATATTGCGCCCAGATTGACTTCGCTTCCGGTGGCAGTCAGACGCCGGTGGTCATGCCGGGTCTGGTGCAGGTGGGGTCGCCGACGTTTGTCAGCGATACCATACGTATCGCCGGAACGCAGGCGGAAGCGGGACAGGTGGTGAATCTGCCGGTCGACCTGGTGGCTGTCAACGAAATCAAGGAGATGTTGGTGCCGCTTGAGTACGACCCCGGAATGCTGACGTGTGATTCTGTCGTCTTCGATGACGGCTGGCCGTTGTACATGAGTCGGGAGTACCAGATCGATTCGATAGCCGGTACGGTGCAGTTCGCAACAGAGAGTCTTGCTGACAATCTCTATCTGAGTCCGGGGTACTTCACGCCGGTGACGCTCTGGCTGACAGTGAGCGATTTCGCCGGGGTGGCCGGGGTTGCAGCCCGCTCAGAGGAAGGAATTGCTCCGGCGGTGGTCATTGCGTCCGGATACGAGGTGGCGCCAATCGTGCAGCCCGGGTTCGTTCAGAGCGGAGCGATGCCGGCAGATACGATTCGAATCGATGTTGCCGTTGCGACGGCGATGTCAGCGGTGGCTGTGCCAGTCCACATTATGCTGGCCAGCGACGCTACGCGTGTGGTGCTGCCGATCAGGTTCGATCCGGGCATGCTGACGGCTGATTCGATCGTCTTTGGTACGTCGTTTACAGATGCCGGCCAGGTTGTGTACACCATTGACTCGATTGTGGGAAGCGTAACGGCCGAAGTTTCGGTTCCGACTGCGGGAGGGTGGTTTGCAGCCGGTGAGTATCTGCTGGCCGACGTATTCTTCACGACTGGCAGTCAGGTTGGCGAGGTGGCCGTGGACACTGTCGCCACTGACAGCATTACCGCGCTGGTGGAAGGTGTATACGGAAACCACCGGCATCCCGAGGTTACGCCCGGTTCGGTGATTGTCACTGAGGCAACCTCGGTCGAAGATGGTCCCCGGCTGTTGCCGACCGATCTGGCTCTTGAGCAGAACTACCCCAATCCCTTCAACCCCGTTACGACCATTGCTTTCGTCTTGCCTCGTCGTGCTGAAACACAGCTGGTAGTGCACAACATTCTGGGGCAGGTGACCGCTACTCTGGTCAATCAGGTTCTGGTCGCCGGCGAGCATGAGGTTCTGTGGAACGGCCTCACCGATGCCGGTCAGCCGGCGCCGACGGGTGTCTACTTCTACCGCCTGACTACTCCTGAGCGCAGTCTCGTTCGGAAAATGCTGCTGCTGAAGTGATCCTCCTGTAGCCTGCGGGCTGAGTGCAATCTCGCCAATTACCGTGACAAGTTTGATCGGAGAAGAATCTTTTCGGCTCTGTCTGCGTAGAGCAGAGGTAGTCAGACAGGCTGTTAGTTGGCGTGCAAGGAGGAGATATGAGGCTGGTGAAACTGATGCTGGCGATGAGTTTTCTGGCAGTGGTGATGGCGTCTTCAGTTCTGGCGGGAAACGAGGGGCGTATCTACGGGCGGATAACGACCGTCGACGGTGACACCTTTGAGGGACTAATTCGCTGGGACAAGAACGAGGGGAGCTGGGTGGATGTGCTGGATGGAAACAAGAAGCTGGATGAATCATTGTTCGACGATTTCGATTCGGACCGGCGCAAGAAGTACTCCGATCGCGGCAAGAAAGTCACGATCTTCGGGATGACCATAAGCCGTGAGAGCGGAGGTATTTTCATCTCTTCCAACAGCGCCCAGTCTGGCATTCGTTTCGGGCACATTCGGAAGATGGAGGCTATCGGCAAGGACAAGGTGCTGCTCACACTGAAATCTGGGGAGAAAGTCGAGCTGAGCGGCGGCTCGACCGATATCGGAACGAGTGTGCGCGAGATCATCATTGAAGATGAGAGCAAGGGGGAGATCGAGTTTGTGTGGGAAGATATTGACGCCGTTGAGTTGATGCCGGCCAAGAGCAACAAGAGATCGGGTTTTGGGGATCGGCTGTATGGCACGCTTACGACACGTCGGGGCGAGCAGTTCACCGGTTGGGTGTGCTGGGACATGGATGAGATTTTCACCGGTGACATTCTGGATGGTTCTGAGAAGAATCGCAAAAGGAAGATTGAATTCGGCAAGATCAAGGCGATCGAGCGCTACAGCTCCAGTGGTGCCATGGTGACACTTAAGAGCGGGGAGGAAGTTCTCCTGCGGGGTACGAACGACGTGAACGATGGTAATCGTGGCATTGTCGTCAGTGACCCGGGTTTCGGTCAGGCCGTGGTCAAGTGGAACGAATTCGAGCGTCTGGATTTTGGTTCGCCGGCCCGTGAGGTTGGCTATGATGCTTTTGACGGCGGCAGGAAGCTTCGCGGCACTGTGTACACGGAGGATGGCAGTTCCTATACGGGCGACATCGTCTGGGATGCCGACGAGGCGTACACCTGGGAGATTCTGGACGGGGAGTACCACGGTGTCGAGTATGACATCGAGTTTGGGCTGATCAAGTCAATAGAGAAGAAGTCATACCGTTCATGTTTGGTGACGGTAGCAGATGGAAGGGAGTTCCGGCTTCGCGGATCCAACGATGTTGACGAGGACAACAAGGGTATCTTCGTGTGGACCGATAAGGGCGACAAGGTTGAGATTGTCTGGGAGGATTTCAGTCGGGTTGAGTTCAGGCAGTGATCTTCGGCCTATTTGCAATCGGAGATACAGGTGGAGAACGGCAAGGCGCAGTATACGCCTTGCCGTTTTCTCTGGCGAGTGCGCCGGCCAGACGAGTGTGAGATCAACTCGCGACTCAATGGAGAAAGCCCCGCCACGGATTCGTGACAGGGCCTGTTATGTATGGGCGCGCGGCGCCGGTTCGAACAGGGCTGTTGTCGTCAGTTCAGCTCCATCAGCTTCTTGCGCTCTTTAAGCTCTTCGATATGGGCCAGGGCGATATCGAGGTCGCGCTTGGCTTTGGGATTGCCCTTGGCGACTTTGACGAAGGCCTGCCAGGCGGCGATGTTGCGATCGACGGCATCGGGATCGGCCGATTCAATGGCGACAGCGTAGTTGTAGGCGGCGCGGAACTTCTGAGGGTCGGCTTTCAGGGCTTTGTCGTACATGTCAGCCGCCTTCATGAAATCTTCCCGCTTCAGGTGAATCTGGCCGAGGGCGAAGTAGGCATTGTAGTTGTCGCTTCGGGCCTTGATCGACTGCTGGTAGGCACTGATGGCGTCGGATGTCTTGTCCTGATTCTCATGGGCTTTGCCCAGCATGAACCACGTCAGGAAATCACCGCCGCCGTTCTCGTGACAGGCTTTGAGGGCCGTAATGACATTGCCGTATTGGCGCTGATTGTAGTAGGTCTTTCCCAGTTCCTTGTACAGCTCGGAATTGGTCGGGTCAAGCTCCAGGGCCTGCTTGAACGCGAGTTCGGCATCGCCGAACTTCTTCAGGGCGTAGTTGACGCGGCCGAGGTTGAGCCAGGCATCAAGGTTCTTTGGGTCTTTGTCAGTCGCAGTCTTGAACGCTGTCAGGGCCTCGGCGAAATTGGCAGTTTGGAAGTGAGCGGCGCCAAGATTGATGTAAGCATCGACATAGTTCGGATCGACACTGATGGCCTGTTTGAACGCGAGGATGGCATCGGCATGATTGCCGGCCTGCATCGACTCGACTCCGAGATTGAAACTCTCCTTAGCCTTGGTTTCATCAGCGGCAACATTTGCTGCCCCCAGGCCGAACACCGTTGCAAAGGCCAGAACCAGCCCGACACTGATCATCCTGGCTAAGTTGGTATTACGCATGCATTCTCCCTTCGATTGAATAGCTCTTAAGCGTCTTGACAATTCTACACGTATGAGACGAAAACGATCCGGTCTCTGTCTACAGTGATTTGCGATGTTCCTCGAGCGCCTGCCTGACATCCGCATGCTTCAGGGCCAGAATGCGCGCGGCGAGGACGGCGGCGTTTTTCGCTCCCGGGGAACCGATAGCCACTGTTGCGACCGGGATGCCGGGTGGCATCTGGGCAATGGCGAGCAAGGAGTCGAGTCCGCCGAGAGCGGCGGGAATCGGTACTCCGATCACCGGAAGATTGGAGTGCGCGGCGGCGGTACCCGGCAAGGCTGCGGCCAGACCGGCCATAGCAATGATCACCTCATATCCGTCGTTCTCGGCGCCGGCAGTAAGCCTTGCAGTTTGCTCCGGATGACGGTGTGCTGAGGAGACCTCGATGTTTCCCTGAATCTTGAATGTCTCCAATTGGATGCGGCACTTCTCGGCGTACTCCATGTCCGATTGGGACCCTATTACGATGAGGACCTTTGGCATAAGGGGGTATCCTTCTTATTTGGCCGGGTGTCCGGCTCTCGAGCCGATGTCTTTGCGGTAATGCGCCCCGTCGAACTTCACTTTGTCTACAATCTTGTAAGCTCGGGAAATGGCTTTCTTCAGCGACTTGTCGTAGGCCATCACGCCCAGGACCCGACCTCCATTGGTGAAGAAACGATTGCCTTTGCGAGATGTGCCCGCGTGGAAGATGAAGGCGTTATTCTCCTGGAGCTGCAGGCCAGTGATGGGCAGGCCCTTTTTGTATGATCCGGGGTAACCTTTGGAGGCCATGATGACACAGACTGCGGATTCGTCGTACCAGTCAAGCTTGCCGAATGATGCCAGCTTACCGTTGACCGTGGCCAGCATCAGGTCAGCCAGATCGCTTTTGAGCAGGGGGAGAACGGCCTGGGTCTCAGGGTCCCCGAAGCGGACATTGTATTCCAGGACGCGTGGGCCGTCATCAGTCATCATGAGACCGGCGTAGATGACCCCGCGATAGCGGATACCTTCTGCTTTCAGGCCATCGACAGTCGGAATAAGAACGTGCTCCTCGATTTCTTTCAGCATGTCTTCATCGACGAATGGAACCGGGCAATAGGCGCCCATGCCGCCGGTGTTAGGGCCTTTGTCTCCATCGAAGGCCTGCTTGTGATCCTGGCTTGGGAGCATGGGCAGGTAGGTCTTGCCGTCGCAAATGGCCATGATGGACAACTCGCGGCCCTTGAGGAAGGATTCAATGATAACCTGCTTACCGGCTTTGCCGAAGACCTTCTTCACCATCATCTCTTCGAGTGTTCGCGTGGCCTCCTCAGCGTTCCTGACGATTACGGCACCCTTGCCGGCGGCCAAGCCGTCAGCTTTGATGACGATTGGGAACTCGACCGATTTGCAGAAGCCGGTCGCCTCAGAGATGGAGTCAAACACTTTGAACGGGGCGGTGGGAATGTGATACTTGCGCATGAATTCCTTGGCAAAGACCTTGCTGGCTTCGAGTCGGGCACCCTCTTTGTCCGGCCCGAAAATGCGCAGTTTTCTTTTCTGGAATTCATCGACGATTCCCGCAGCAAGTGGATCCTCGGGGCCAACGACAGTCAGTCCGACTTTGTTGCGGAGGGCGAAGTCGCACAGCCCCTTGACGTTGTCAGGTTCGATATTGATGCATTTGGCTCCCTGCGTGATGCCGCCATTACCGGGGGCGCAGAAGATCTTGTCGATCTTCTTTGATTGCTTGAGCTTCCAGATTAGCGTATGTTCGCGGCCTCCGGAGCCAATGACGAGTGCTTTCATTCCCATAAGTGCATTTCCACGTAAAGCCCGAATGATACTCGATCTGTACGCTTTTTCAAGTGGTTTTTTCGGAACTGTGTGCGGTTGTGGCGATCGACCTGTGCACAGCCCGATGGCGCTTCTCTTGATGCACAGACCTCGGTTCTGAGGTACACACAGGTGTTAAGGAAGATCGGGACGAAAATATTGACAAAGGACTATTTAATGTGTTTCTTCAGGCTTTCGCGTGCAAACGCCCGGAGGGCTGAACGAACTTTGGGTGCGGCACGTCTCAATGGCAGTGGGAAAGAAGGATGAACTGTTGAGGACATACTCTATGAAATTGATTGCCACGGTGATGACACTGGCGCTGGTGATGCTGTTTGCGCAGCCTGCGGCCGCACAGGACGATTTCGAGTTCGTTGACATCCTCGAGGTTGGCTTCTATGGTGGAATAGGAATCCCGCTTGGCGGAATTACTGAGTTCAGCGATAGTGTTGGCGCTACGCTTGGGGCTTCTGTCGGTATCGATATCGGTTACTTCTTGAAGCCCAACATGGTGCTGGGGTTCTCTTTCATCTATACCCGGATGGGCCACGAGGACATTCAGAATCTTGAGGACAAGGGTCTGTATCACCGGTTGTTCAACCCCAATGTCTATCTGAAGTATTACTTCCAGGGAGAGTCGAGTATTGAGCCATATGTGAAGGCCCATTTCGGTATCGAGCATCCGAGGTTCACGACGTTTGCGAGGCATCAGGACGGCGATCGATTCCGTGAGATTTCGTATGGGGGTGCCTGGGCACTGGGTATTGGTGCCGGGTTGTTCTACTTCACCTCTGACTGGGGCGGGCTGTTTATTGAGGGCAATTACCATTATGCCTTCAGCAAGGATAATGACAAGAAGTACGGCCTTGAAGAGCTTACATTCGGTGAGAACGTGTCCGTAATTGACATCCACGCCGGGGTCAGGGTGTTGTTCGGTAAGGATTAAGCGGCAGTCTGATAAGTTATGTATGGCCCGTCCTGCCCTCGCAGGGCGGGCCGTTTCTTGTTGCCCGTGAGCCAAATGGGAAGTACGTATAGGCCATGTCAGGTATTCGGATTCTGATTGTCGATGATGAGGCCAGCCAGCGCGAGTTGCTGGCCGGTTTCCTGCGGGGTAAGGGGTTTGATGTGACGTGCGCGGCAAACGGCGCTGACGCCCTGGAGGCATACCGATCGGTGTTTGCTCCCGTGGCCCTGGTCGATATGAAGATGCCCGGAATGGACGGTATTGAGCTGGTGCAGCATCTGAAGACGATCAATCCCTTCGTACAGGCGATAGTTCTCACTGCCTTCGGATCGGTGGAGACGGCTGTCAGGGCTGTCAAGGCAGGAGCCGCCGACTATTTGACGAAACCGATCGAGGACCTTGATGAGCTGCTGATGAAGCTTCGTCGGGCAGCCGAGCAGAATCGGCTGGTGGTCAGCAACCAACTGCTGCGAGAGCGTCTGGAGGATGTGTATCCCACCACTGAGATCGTGGGGGAGTCACCGGCGATCAAGGCAGTTCTGAAATTGATCGGACTGGTGGCCGGGCGCGACACGACAGTGTTGATCACGGGGCCATCGGGGACCGGCAAGGAGCTGGTGGCTCGTGCGATTCACTCCCTCTCTGAGCGGTCGTCGAAACCGTTGGTGACCGTCAACTGCGCGGCGTTTCCGGAGACACTTCTGGAGTCAGAGTTGTTCGGTCATGAAAGGGGGGCTTTCACTGGAGCCGAGCAGGCACGTCAGGGCCGGTTCGAGCTGGCTGACGGCGGTACCCTGCTGCTTGACGAAATCGGCGAAATGCCGCCGCCGATGCAGGCCAAGCTGCTGCGGGCGATCGAGGACAAGACCATTCAACGGCTGGGGAGCACGACTCCCACAGTTCTTGACCTGCGCATTCTGGCCTCAACCAATCGAGATCTGGAGGCCATGGTCGCGCAGGGGGGCTTCCGCCAGGATCTGTACTACCGACTGAACATCATGCGCATCGAACTGCCGGCGCTCGCCGCACGTCGGGGCGACATTTTGCTGTTGGCTCAGACCTTCATAGACCGGATCAATCGCCGGTCGGGCAGGCACATCGAGGGGCTGACTCCACACGCGGCACAACTGCTGTGTGACTATGACTGGCCGGGTAATGTTCGGGAGCTGCAGAACGTCATCGAGCGCGCAGCGATTTTGACCGCCGGGGAGATGATCACGGCCGAATCCCTGTCCGGGCTGAGTGGCGAAGAGTCCGGGTCGACGGCTCAGGAGCTTGTGCCGCTTGCCGAGGTGGAGCGGCGTCATATCCGCTTCTGCCTTGACCGGATGGACTGGAATCTGGCCGCGACAGCGGAAGCGCTGGGGATCCACCGCAACACTCTCAGGACCAAGATCAGGGAATACAAGCTCTCGCGCGGTTGATTTGCGGGCTGGGTGGGCTGCACGAAATCGGTGCATCGGTCCGTGACCACGCACAATTAATGTGCGCTGAAGCTGAATCGAGGCTTGAGGGGCTTCTGTTATCTCATTGTAAATCAATTGATTGTATGATTTGGCACGCTGTTTGTATAACAGTCAGACAGACAATACTGGCAACAGGAGATCGAACCAATGAAAGCGCGTATGCCTTTGGCATTTCTGATACTTGCCGCCGCGGTCTTCGTGGTCGGATGCGACGATGACTCCAGCGATAGTATCGTCAACCCGTACCCGCAGCCGCCGCAGGGAGTGTACAGCGTGACAGCCGACGGAGCTGTTGAGTTATACTGGACGGGACCTTATCGCAACGACATTGTCGAGTTTATCATCTATCGTTCATTTGAGGCTACCACCGGCTACGAGGAGATTGGTCGCCGCACGGCGGTACCGAATCCTGATCTGGACTTGATTTACTATGAGCCGGGCTACGTGGACAACACGGCGATCAATGGAGTGACTTACTGGTATGCGATCGCTTCGGTGGATCGCTACGGGCGGGTGTCGCTATTGTCGGCCGAGAACGTCTTTGATACGCCGCGCAAAGAGGGGACGGTCAAGCTGTACGATGCCGACGCACAGCCGGCGTGGGCTGGATTCTCCCTTGAGAATGCAGAAGTGGTGCCGTGGAATCATGCATCGGCAGACGTGTTTGTGTGGGTAGACGGCGGGATTTTCTGGCTGATGGCCGGCCGCGACGGCACTGATATGCAGGACATGGGGTATACGTACAGTTTTGCCGAGATTGGCTATGCTCCCGACAACGGTTGGGTACAGGTGAGGCAACTGGAACTGATAGAAGGTCATACATATGTCATCTGGACCGAGGACTACCATTACGCCAAGCTTCGCGTGACGAATATTGGAGCTACCTCAGTCGACTTCCAGTGGGCATATCAGACTGATACTGATAATCGCGAATTATCGCCCGGCCTCCCCGGTGAGGACGATCTCGAGATCAGCGAGGCGATAGATCCGGACCAGCATGGGGTCCGGGAAGGAAGGTAACTGCTATGTATCGCAAGACACTTACAATCATGATTGCGCTGGTGGTGATGGTGCTGCTTTCGCCGCTGGCGCGGGCGTCCGATGACCGGCCGTACGGCAGCGACGACTATGCCTGGTACGATCGGGTCAAGGTTGATCGTTATCTCGACGTCGAGATTTGGACGAATCACTCCGATGGTGAGTATTACATTGGCGACAAGATCACCATACACTTCCGGGTGAATTCCGATGCTTTCGTGGCGATTTACGCGATCGACACAAAGGGGCGGGTCAATCTGCTGTATCCGGGTCATCCGGATCAGGACAATTTCGTGTATGGCGGTGTGACCAATCGGCTGCCGGGTGATGGTGCGGATTATGATCTGGTGGTGACTGGCCCTGAAGGTGTTGAGAACATTCAGGTGATCGCCTCGCGGGAGCGGTTTCCGATTCCGAATTGGCATGGCGTCTCCGGATTGGTCTGCGACTGGGATGATCGGTTCGACTTCATGGATCACGTAAACCGTAAGTACTTTGTTGCGTATGATGGCCAGCGCTTTGCCTGGGATCGTACAGCCGTCTATGTCAATGAGTGGGAGCCGGTCTATTTCCGGCCGGTGTACTACCCGTCGTATCCGTCGTGGGTGGCCTGCGGTAATGTGTATATCGATTATCCGATCGGAGGGTCGGTCTACATCAACGGTATCTACTGGGGATGTGCGCCGCTGTATGTCCCGCGGGTGTATGTCGGCTGGCACACGGTGACTATCTACGATCGGTGGGGCTACTGCTGGGAGTCCGACATTCATATCACGCGGTACAACACGCTGGTACTGAACCACTACGTAGTGCGAACCTCACCGTCGAATACGTCCAAGTACAAAGAGGTGCGTTCGGTGGGATATCGCGATCCGGTGACCAGCGGGTATCCCGACTATCATGCCAAGTATGAAAAGATCGCCAAGCAGACGACTACCGTGACCCAGAAGGACACGCGCATCACGGCGACTACACGGGACGGAAAGACCTATCACGGGGACGCGAGTGAGAACAGCTACAAGATACTGAACACCTCGAAGAAGCATGCGAGAGGAAATACGGAGGTGGTCAAGAGCGGGCGTGGGTATCAGTCGGCGGGCCTTGGCGATGAGGGATCGGGTGTCTATTCCGGAAGCAGAGGTGGCTACAAAGCGACCGGCTCCGGGGTGAGTGGATACAAGGCCAGGACGCCGGAATCGGGCGACACTGACCGCGGTGCGAAGTCTCGCGACACCTACCGGGTGGATGACTACGGCAGCCGCAGTTCAGCCAAGGGCTCCGATAACACTTATGAGAAGGGCCGCCAGAGTGAATCATCGGGTGGCTACTATCAGAAGAAGAGTGGAAGCGCCGGATCGTCGAGCCGCAGCACTGACTACAAGGCAAGGACCCCTTCGTCATCAACCGGCTCAGGCAGCTATAAGAAGCCGTCCAGTTCCGGTTCTTCCGGCGGTTCTGACAGTAAGGCGACCGGTGGCAGCTCCTACCGCAAGACGGATGCGGGCAGTTCGGCCAAGAGCAAGGAATCCTCGAGCTCTGCCGGCGGCAGCAGCAAGTCATCGTCGTCGAGCGATGGCAGCAGCAAATCATCTTCATCATCGTCGTCATCCAGTAGCAAGACGAAGCGCTGAGGATGGCGCACCGGGTTGATGGACGTGTGGTGGTTGTGAAGTCGCATGGAAGGGAAGGATGACTTGTGTTGAAGCGAGTAATTACATATGGGATGTGCGCCGGGCTGGTGTTAGCTCTGGCTCTGCCGGTTGGTGCTGTTAAGAAGGCCGACAAGGACGAGAAGAAGACGAGCGTGACCAAGGTCGATCACACCAGGAAGACTGGCTCGAATGCGAAGAAGGCCGCATCTTCGAAGGATGCCAAAGCGGCCGAGAAGAAGAAGGCACCGTCCCAAGGGCGCTATGATACGTTCATTGATGAGAACAACAATGGAATCGATGATCGCAAGGAGAAGCTGAAGAAGAAGGACCCGGTGAAGACGAAGTCTGACACAGAGAAGAAGCAGCAGAAGAAGAAGTAGCCGGATATTGGAATGCGGAGTCTGTGTGTCGGCCGGTCCCGATGGCGGGTGGGCGGGCAGCACACAAGTAAGCAAGTAAGTAAGCAGAGCAGTTACTGCCCCGATGCGCGTGAGCCATCGGGGCCTTCCTTTGGCGGCTCGCGTGTGTTCGTCGAAAAACGGTGATGAAGCGGTCAGTGGTCGGCAGCCAGTGAGTAACTGAGCAATTCCATGCGATTGGCAAGGTAGACTGAGAATCCCTCAAGAGCGTATTCCTCGGCCTTGACAATACCGAGGTTGGGGCAGGCCCATATCTCGCCCACAGTAATATTGAAGATGGCCGAAATGCGATAGTGATAGCACTCGAACTGACCGGCCGGGACAGTGACAAGTTCGCTGGTAGAGACCACGCGGGCAGTGAAGTCCATCAGCGGGTAGGTGTTGCCTGCCGAAGCCGGGTATTTCAGTGTCAGGTACTTATCGCCTGGTGGGTTGTAGAAAGCGCTGTCCCAGGTCCATAAACCATCGGGCTGATTCGAGGATACGAGTGTATCACCCTGTACATTGTCCACTACCAACGCCCAAAGCCAGCCTTCCATGACGGTATCGCTGATCACCTCGGTGATGCCGGTGTCGACACTGAGGATGGCGCCGATGGAACTGAACTGCGTGACAATGCCCTCGAACTGGCTTCCGACAGTCAGGACCTGAATGACACTGTCCTGTGCGATGCCGGGGCAGTCTGCCGGGGGCGGCCCGCCCTGAAAGACATAGCCCACAAGGTGTGTCAGGTCGGATATGTTGATGACGCCGTCGGCCGTGACATCGGCTTCCGGGGGACACTCAGGGGCGGGGCCGGCGTTGAAGAGGAAGGAGGTCAGGTAGGTAACGTCGGAAATGTTGATCGCGTCGCCGGGGTCATTGTCGACATTGCCGCGTATGCCGACGCAGCAGTCATCGGAGTGGATTTGGGATGAGGCCAGCAAGAGCAGCAGCGATACCGGTAGGACGAACGAAGGAGCTTTCATGTAATGATCCTGCGAAGGGCGTTGACGTAGTTGATGCGAACGAATGTCATCGTCGTGTTGAGCATAATATAAGGGCTCAAGCATATCTGTCAAAGGAAACGGGCGGGTGTCGTCGCTTGGCGGGTAAGTCGGTTAAAGAGTGTGATTTGAGGATCATTTGAGCTTGACTATGGTTATAAACACTGTAGATTATTAGCAGTCTGTCAGGTCGGCTGCCAAAACGACAGTTTTGACCGCATTGGTGAACAAGAATGGCATTTGAGAATCTTACAGAGCGCGAGAAGCAGGTTCTTGGGAACCTGATCAGTTACTATATCCAGTCGGCCGACCCGGTCGGTTCGCGGGTTATAGCCAACAAGTTCAAGATGGGCATATCCTCGGCCACTATCCGGAACACGTTGCAGGATTTGGAGGAACTGGGGTTGGTTGAGCAACCCCATACCTCGGCGGGGCGGATTCCGACCGATCTGGGGTACCGGGTCTATGTCGATTACCTGTTGAAGCCGGAGGATTTGACGGAGGAGGAGAAGCAGGTGATTCGGGCGACCCTGCTTCGTGAGGGCCGGGGGATCGATGAGATTCTGGGGCAGACCAGCCATATTCTGGGCGACATCACCAATCAACTGGGGGTGACCATAGCGCCGCAGTTTGATCGCGGGCAATTGAGCAGTCTGCGGCTGATCCCGGTGGCCGAAGATCGGGTGATGGTAGTTGTGGTGGTGCAGTCGGGCCTTGCCAAGAGCGTCATACTGGAAGTGAAGACACAGGTTGATCATCAGGCGCTGCAGGATGTTGAGGGGGTGCTCAACGAGCGCCTTGCGGGGCTGACTCTCGGGGAGATTCGCAAGACTGTTGACCAGCGTCTCGCCGGAGTGCAGGATAAGGGGCGACTGTTGAACCTGATTATTGACTCCTCGGAGAAGATCTGGACCGACGGGAGCAAGACGGACATACGCCTGGCGGGAGCGGACCATCTGCTCAACCAGCCGGAGTTCAGTGACCGGGAACGCATATCCGGGCTGGTGAGGCTTCTGGAGGATGGGCGCATCCTCAGCGAGTTCCTGCGACAGGCCGAGAAGGAGGGGCTGATCATAACGATCGGCCGTGAAAACAAGTTCAGTGAGATATTCGACTGCTCGCTGGTGACCTCATCGTATCGTGTCGGGGATATCAGCGGGACTATCGGTGTAATCGGTCCGACGCGCATGGCGTACTCCAAGCTGTCGTCGGTGGTTGAGTACACGGCCAGAACGATTACGGACGCTCTTTCGGGCATTGATCATAAGAAGGAAGACGAGTCCTCATGAGTGAGAAGAAGGAACGCGATATCGAAGTAGCCGACGGCGAGAATGAGGCTGTCGACGTGGTGGCGCAGGAAGAAGGCCAGCGGGCCGAAGAGGCGTCCGCGGGCAGAGGGGCCGACGATAAGGGCGCTGAGTTTGCTGAGAGCTCTGACGCTGGCACACCTCAGCCGGATGAGCAATCGGATCAGGGCGACGAAGGGCAGCGGCTGCAGGCGCGTATCGAGGAGCTGGAGGACCAGTTGCTGAGGGTCGCTGCCGACTTCGAGAACTATCGCAAGCGTACCGCTCGCCAGTATGAGCAGCAGGTGAAGCTGGCCAACGAGCGGGTGCTCGGGGACCTGCTTGAGATTGTGGACAATCTCGAGCGGGCGTTATCAGCTGAGAACGGCCAGTCGGCGCCGGCGTCGTTTCGCAAGGGCGTCGAGTTGATCTTCATACAGCTTACGACACTGCTGGCGAAATACGATGTTACGCCGATCGAGGCGGTGGGCAAGCCGTTCGATCCGACGTATCACGAGGCGGTGATGCAGGTGGAATCCGAGGAGCATGCAGAGGGGGTTGTGGCACTGGAGTTGAGCAAGGGATATATGCTGGGCGACAAGGTGCTTCGGCACAGCAAGGTCGGGGTCAGCAGGGGATAGACGGGACGCAACAGCCACCCCAGCCAAAGACAGAACGTTGAGAGGCATGAGGATTGATGTGACGCAGACATACAGGAGAAGCAAATCATGGGAAAGATAATCGGAATCGATCTGGGGACGACCAACTCGTGTGTGGCGGTTCTTGAAGGGAAGGACCCGGTCGTTATACCGAACCAGGAAGGTGCTCGGACGACCCCCTCGGTGGTTGCCTTCGCCAGGGATGGTGAACGCCTGGTGGGCGCAGCCGCCAAGCGCCAGGCAGTGACCAACCCGGAGAACACCATCTACTCGATCAAGCGTTTCATGGGACGCCGACACCACGAGGTGTCCTCGGAGGAGAAGATTGTCCCCTATAAGATAGTCTCCAATGACAGTGACAGCGTGGAGGTGGAGATCAAGGACAAGCGATACGCACCTCCGGAGATTTCAGCGATGGTACTTCGCTACCTGAAGCAGGCGGCGGAGAACTACCTTGGCAGCGAAGTAACCCAGGCGGTTATCACGGTACCGGCGTACTTCAATGACTCGCAGCGTCAGGCCACCAAGGATGCCGGCAAGATTGCGGGGCTTGAGGTGCTGCGGATTATCAACGAGCCGACGGCGGCCTCGCTGGCCTACGGACTTCAGAAACAGCAGAACCGCAAGATCGTGGTTTATGATCTGGGAGGCGGTACCTTCGATGTATCGATTCTGGAGATCGGCGACGGTGTCTTCGAAGTGCGCGCCACGAATGGCAACACGCACCTGGGCGGTGATGATTTTGACCAGCGGATTATCGACTGGATGGCTGATGAGTTCAAAAAGGAGTCGGGGATCGACCTGCGCAAGGATCGCATGGCGCTGCAGCGCCTGCGGGAAGCGGCCGAGAAGGCGAAGATAGAGCTGTCTTCAACACTGCAGACGAACATCAACCTGCCGTTCGTCACGGCGGATCAGTCGGGTCCGAAGCATCTTGACTTGACTTTGTCGCGGTCGAAGTTCGAGGCGTTGACTGATGAGTTGCTGCAGAAGACGGTCCAGCCGTGCAAGGCCGCCATGGCGGATGCGCGGTTGACGACAAATGACATCGATGACGTGGTCCTGGTGGGTGGCATGACGCGCATGCCGCGCGTCATTGAGCTGGTCAAGGAGTTGTTCGGACGTGAACCGCATAAGGGCGTCAATCCGGACGAGGTGGTGGCGATTGGTGCCGCTATCCAGGGCGGGGTGCTCTCCGGCGACATGAAGGATATCGTGCTTCTGGATGTCACGCCCCTGTCACTGGGTATCGAGACGCTTGGCGGAGTGATGACGAAGCTGATTGACCGCAATACGACAATTCCAACGAAGAAGTCACAGATATTCTCGACGGCCGAGGACAATCAGCCGGCGGTGTCGATCCACGTGCTCCAGGGTGAGCGGCAGATGGCGGTCGATAACCGTACGCTGGGACGTTTTGAGCTGGTCGGTATTCCGCCGGCGCCGCGTGGCATGCCGCAGGTCGAGGTGAGTTTCGATATCGATGCCAATGGCATCGTGCACGTGAGCGCGAAGGACCTGGGGACCGGCAAGGAGCAGTCGATCAAGATTGAGGCATCATCCGGGTTGTCCGAGCAGGAAGTTGAGCGGATGGTCGGCGATGCTGAGAAGCACGCTGAGGAAGACAAGAAGAAGGCTGAGCTGATTCAGGCGCGCAATGAGGCCGACCAGTTTGTGTATCAGACGGAAAAGACGCTCAAGGAGCATGGTGACAAGGTGAGCGAGGAAGACCGGCAGCGGATTGAGCAGTCATTGGAGAAGCTGAAAGAGGCACAGAAGGGTGATTCAGTTGAGGCAATCACCTCGGCGCGGGAAGAGTTGATGCAGGCCTCCCATAAGCTCGCGGAGCAGATGTACAAGCAAGCTCAGCAGCAAACCGGTGACGTTGGGGCCGAGGGCGGTCAGGAACCGCGGCCTGATGGTGAGAAAAAACCTGACGAAGGGGCTGTCGATGCCGATTTTGAGGTTGTCGACGATGACAAGAAGTAACAACACCCTGGAGCCAGATGTCAAAACGTGACTACTATGAGGTTCTTCAAGTCGAGCGCAGCGCGACCGAGGACCAGATCAAGACGGCATACCGCAAGCTGGCGCTGAAGTATCACCCTGATCGCAACCCGGGCGACAGCAGTGCCGAGGAGAGGTTCAAGGAAGCGACGGAGGCGTATGAGGTCCTGAAGGATCCTCAGAAACGTCGCCTGTATGACCAGTACGGTCATGCAGGGCTTGGTCAGGGGGGAATGGGGGGTGGTTTTGGCGCGGGGTTTGCCGGGTTCGACTTGTCCGACGCACTGCGGGCGTTCATGCGGGATTTCGGCGGCGGCGGGTCGATATTCGACGATCTGTTCGGTATGGGTGGCGGTCGTCGGCAGCGACGTAACCGGGGGGAGGATCTGAGGATTCGGCTGGCGCTCACGCTGGAGGAGATCAACGATGGGGTGACACGCAAGCTGGAGGTCAAGCGGCTGGTCCATTGCGAGTCATGCAATGGCTCCGGGGTGGCGGCAGGATCATCACGGAAGACGTGTCCGCAGTGCAAGGGGGCGGGGCAGGTACGCCAGATCACGCGCACGCTGCTGGGCACGGTGCAGCAGGTATCGACATGCGGTATGTGTCGCGGGACCGGGGAGATCATCTCCGACCCGTGCCGGACCTGTCATGGCGAGGGACGAATCAGGGGTTCTTCTCAAGTGACTGTTAAAGTGCCGCCGGGCGTGGCCACCGGGAATTATATGACGATCGATGGCATGGGCAATGTTGCGGCGGGTGCGGGTGAGCCGGGAGACCTGGTGGTCATTTTCGAGGAGATAGAGCACGAGCACTTCACGCGTCACGGCAACAACATCATCTGCGAAGTATCGATACCGTTCACGACGGCGGCGCTTGGCGGTGAGGCTGTTGTTCCCGGACTGGAGGGAGAACAGAAAGTCAAGATTTCATCGGGGACCCAGCCGGGCAAAGTGATCAAGTTGCGGGGCAAGGGTCTCCCTAATGTGCATCATCACGGGCGCGGCGATCAACTGGTACAGATTGTCGTCTGGATACCTGAGAAACTTTCGGCAGAGGACAAGAATTTGCTGAAGAAGCTGGACAAATCCCCCTCGGTCAAACCGCCTGAGTCTAATAGGTCCTTCTTCCAGAGGCTTCGGGAGACGCTTGGCGTATGACCGATGACCGGACGCAGGCGGGGGTGTACATAGAGGCACGGCTGGAGCTGCCTCGCGACGTCGCTGACATTGTCTGCGATTTCATCGTGGAGAATATCTCCCCGGGGCTGGTACTGGAGGATGAGGAGGACTCGGAGAATCTGGGGATCGTGTTCTATGTGCGTACCGATGCCGAGTCTGAGTACCGCCCGGTGCTGGAGGCGTTTCTTGAGCGGTTTGTCGGTCAGGGCATCGATAAGCTTCCGACGATACGGGAGCGCACGATTCGGGATGTTCAATGGGAGGAGAACTACAAGCAGTCGGTTCGTCCGTTGTTGATCGCGGGTGATGTGGGGGTGCGTCCTCCCTGGGCGGAGCCGATTGAGGGGAGCAGGTACGATGTGATCCTTGAGCCGCGGATGGCGTTCGGAACGGGGACGCATGAGACCACGCGCTCCTGCCTGAAGGTCATTCGCGAGACGTTCGAGCCGGGTCAGCGCTTCCTCGACCTTGGCTGCGGTTCAGGGATTCTGTCGATTCTGGCCGCGAAGATGGGCGCAGCGTATATCAAGGCGGTGGACTACGACCTGACTGCCGTGGACAACTGCACGGAGAACTTCATGGTCAACGGAATCACAACCAGGCATGAAGTTCTCTTCGGATCGATAGAGAAAGCTCAGCAAGACGAGCCGTACGACTTCGTGTGCGTGAACATCATCAAGGCGACCATTCTTCCTGTTCTTCCGCGACTGAGGAAACTGACGTGCCCCGGAGGCAAGCTGGTCCTGTCCGGGTTGCTGGCGCGCGAGGAAGAAGAGGTGTCCGGCCGACTGCATGAGCTGGACCTGGTGAACTACGTGATCGTTCCCGATAATGAGTGGATCACATACGTCATTACACCTATGGCGGGCTCTGTGGAACTATGAACGCGCCAGTCTTCTTCGCTGCACCGGACCGTCTCCAGGGCGATACCATCGCGCTGCCTCCGGAGGAAGCATACCACGCCAAACAGGTGCTGCGCCTTGCCACTGGTGATCGCGTTGTCGTGGTCGATGGCGAGGGGATGGCCTTTCGGGGGGAAATAGTGGACCTGAAAGTGAAGCGGTCAGCGCTTGTTCAGGTACACGACCGACTGCGCAATATGGGTGAACCGAGGATCAAGCTCACTCTGGCCGCAGGTCTATCAACGGCTCAGAAGTTTGACTCCGTGATACAGAAGGGAACGGAACTGGGTGTCAGCCGCTTTGTGCCCCTGTTGACCGAGAAATCCAGGGTGACACTCGATGATCCTCGCCGAGTGACGACTCGGGTTACTCGTTTGAGCAAGGTGGCTCTGGCTGCCATGAAGCAGTGTCGGCGGTGCGTTCTGCCGGAGATTGTGGAGCCGATGTCGCTGCAAGACTTCCTCTGCGGGGTCGACCGTTCGGATACGTTGCTGATGTTTCACCCGGACCGCAAGGCGGTTCCGTTGAGCAATTTTCCTGAGGATGAGCTGGGGCCGCGGATCACGGCGCTGGTGGGACCGGAGTCGGGATTCTCTGCTGGTGAGATTGTTGATGCCGTCAAGGCCGGGTTTGAGGTGGTTACCCTTGGCGACAGGGTTCTTCGGTCCGAGACCGCCGGCCCGATGGTTTGTGCTCTGCTGATGTTTTACTGCGGGGAGTTGAATTAGTTGTCCATGTCGCCGATAGAGCGAATATGGAGCCGCTATTCTATACGTTTGCTTTTCTGTATGGCATCTGCGTCGGATCGTTTCTCAATGTCCTGATCTACCGGATTCCACGCCGGATGAAAATCGCATTGGAGCGTTCGATCTGTCCTCACTGTGAGCGGCAGCTTCACTGGTATCACAACATCCCACTGCTCAGTTTCTTGGTTCTCAGAGGTGAGTGCGGGTTCTGCCGGCAGCCGATATCGTGGAGGTATCCGCTGGTTGAGGCGATCAACGGCGTGTTCTATGTGTATCTCTACTGGATGCTGGGGCTGTCGGTGGAGTTGTTTGTGTTCGCGTTTCTGGCGTCATCGCTGCTGGCTGTCTTCCTGATCGATCTGGACTTCCAAATCATCCCCGATGTTATCACTGTTCCGGGAATCATCCTTGGTCTTGGCGTATCGCTGGTGCCGGGGGGGCTGGGCATTACGACGTCTCTTATTGGCGCAGTAGTCGGCGGTGGGTCGTTGCTGCTGATTGCCATGCTGGGCGACTGGCTGTTCAAGAAGGAGTCGATGGGCGGGGGAGATATCAAGCTGGCGGCCATGCTGGGGGCGTTTCTTGGGTGGCAGAAGGTGATTCTGGTGTTCATTGGGGGGGCGGCAATCGGACTGGTGGCTTCGATTATCCTCATGATCTTCCTGCCCGGGCTGAGGCAGCAGCGAGTGGTGCCGTTCGGGCCCTTCCTCGCGACAGCGGCTGTGGTGGCCATGTTGTATGGCGACAGGATAATCAATTTCTACGTCGAGAACTTCCTCCGGATCAATTAGCCTCTTACGACTCAGCCTCGCTCTGGATTCCGCGATTCGCAGCCGATATACCCGGTAAAGGAGCAGGTGTACGCCGATGTCCGTTGTACGACACAGATATCAGTCCGAAATCCATATTGGTCTCCTTGTGATCATTGTGGCGATGCTGGCGCTGAATGTGGTATCGAACTTCGTGGTCTATTCGACCCGGTCTGCCCAGCGCGAGCAGGTAATGGCCGACATGGGACGGGCAGCCGTCAGGATATCCAGGGAGGCGCAAGCCTCGGTGGTGACGGGCCTGACGGCGGAGCAGGAACGGGCCTTGACGGTGGCCAATGGGCTGAGTCGAGTGGTTCTGATTCCATCACAGCCCCCTGAGTCTGATCCTGAGGCACGGCGCCAGTGGTTTGTATCGCTGGCTCGCCGGTTGCCGCTGAAGCACATTGCTGACCTGGCGCCGCAACTTCTGGGAGGGGCGGTATCCAGCCTCAACAGGGGCAAAGGCGAGGAGTATTTCTATCTCTATCCGATGCCAGCTCAACAGCGGCAGGCTCTGCTCGTGCTGAGCAAGGATATTCCTGATCTGGCGCGGCTGGATGATGCCAGCGAGGTGATCTTCTGGGCGACCGTCGTAGCGCTGATCATCATTGCGGCTGTTTATCTGTTCTTGATCCGTCACATCTCGGCGCCGTTCCGGCGGATCGGGCAGGAGGCCCGCAGGGCAGGGCGGTCAGTGACCGGTGAGGCAGACGATCCGGAAGCGCTCGTGGCTGAGTATCAAAGCATTATTGCGGAGCTGCGCGCAAAGGAACAGGAGCTGCGGGTCCTGAACTCCCGGATTCAATCGCGGGCGGATTCACTGGAGCAGTTCAACCAGCATCTGTTGAACTCGACTGACTCCGGGGTGATTACGGTAGACCTTGAAGGGCGACTCAGTCAGATCAATCGCGCCGCCGCGGCCATACTGGATATCAATCCATCGCACTTCCAGAGCCAGCCATGGCCGAGCCTGTTTGAGCGCAGCGACGAGATATCGCAGTGGATCAGCCAGGCGCTGACCGAGCACCAGTCCGGGCAGTACCGGGAGGTGGAGTTTGAGACAATCGAGAGTAATCGGATCTCGCTGGGAGTGTCGGTCTCGGTGGTTGAGGACCTTTCGGGCGCTTGCCTGGGAGTGTCAGTGCTTATCAATGACCTGACGGAGCTCCAGTCGCTGCGGGATGAGCTTGAAGGCCAGCGCAGGCTTGCTGCTCTGGGAGAGATGTCGGCCGGGCTGGCGCACCAGCTTCGTAACGCCATAGGGGCGATGGTCGGATATGTGTCGCTGCTGAAGAGGCGCGCTGTCAGGGCCGGCGAAGATACCGGCAGTCTGGAGTCGCTTCGGCGCGAGATTGATGATGCGGAGCGGCTGGTGGGACGCTTCCTTGTCTTTGCCCGGCCGATGGAGCTCCGTCCCGAGCCGACGGAACCCGGAGTCCTGGTGCGAGAGGTGGTAGAGCACGTACAGATGCAGCAGCAGGCTTCTGCGGTGCGGTTCGAGGTTGACATTGAAGATGAGGGACGCATCGAGGCAGATCCTTTGCTGATGAAGCAGGCCGTGACCAATCTTGTCGAGAATGCTGTCGAGGCCTCGGATCGAGAACGGCCGGTCATACGCATTCGAACGTATTGCCAGCCCGATGGGATGTGCGCGATCGAGATTCGCGATTTCGGGCGCGGTATTCCGCCGGAGGACCGCGAGCGGATCTTCACGCCGTTTTTTTCGTCGCGTCCCTCGGGGACCGGTCTGGGGCTGCCTTTGGCGGCACGGATTGTCGCTCTGCACCGGGGCCGGATTACGCTGCAATCTCAGGCAGGACTGGGTACCACCTTCACGATTATCATTCCGGGCTTCCCGACACTGTCGGACGAGGATCGACCGGTGACCGGGGCAACGCGGGGCGCCTGCCATCGCTGATCCTTTGTGTCCACACTCCGTTCAGAATTGTCTTGGGCCGGTTGCGATTCTTGCTATATTGGGGGTCGATTCGGCAAGAAGAAGGAGATTTCATATATGTATTCACCATCGGACTTCCGCAAAGGTCTGCGTATTGTGGTCGATGACGAGCCGTACTATGTAGTGGAGTATCAGCATTTCAAGATGGGGCGGGGCAAGGCGAATATTCGAACGAAGCTCAAGCATATTAAGACGGGTTCAGTGATTGAGAAAGTATTCGGCTCAAATGACAGCTTCCAGACCCCGGACATGGAAGAGCGCAAGATGCAGTATCTGTATGAGAACACCGGGGAGTTCTGGTTCATGGATTCGCAGACATTCGATCAAATCGGTATACCGGTGGACAATCTCGGTGACGCCAAGTGGTACCTGATGGAGAATCAGGAGTACCGGGTGCTGTTCCTCGATAATGAGGCTCTTTCGGTTGATTTGCCGGCCTCTGTTATTCTGGAGGTTGTTGAGACCGAGCCGGTGGTGCGGGGCGACACGGTCTCCAATGTCACGAAGCCCGCGAAGCTTGAAACCGGTCTGGTGGTCAAGGTGCCACCGTTTGTCAAAGAGGGTGACAAGTTGAAGGTGGACACGCGCACAGGGGAATACCTGGAGCGGGCCAACTGAGCATGGTCGGTCGGCGTGTCATCGGGGTTGACGAGGCAGGCAAGGGTGATTTCTTCGGTTCGCTGGTCATTGCGGCATTGCTGGCGCCAGACGACGATTTGCGTTCCCTTGCTGAGATCGGTGTCCGTGATTCCAAGCAGATTGCCCCGAAGAGGTTGCTGGTCATTGATGAGCGGCTTCGGGCGCACTATCCGCACGTGTTGGTAATCATTCCGCCCGTTGAGTACAATCGTCGCTGGAAGGAATCCAGGAATCTGAACAAGCTGCTGGCTGAGGGGCATGCGGAGGCAATCGACCGACTGGTGAAGGAACACCGGGCGGACCTGGCTGTCTGTGACAAATTCGGTAAGCGGGACCTGATAGAGCAGGCACTGGCGCGGCGCGGCTGTTCGGTTGACGTGGAACAGATTGAGCGTGGTGAAAGCATACCGCAGGTGGGGGCGGCATCCATCCTGGCGCGCGCGGGATTTGTGCGGGAGATGGAGCGGCTTTCAGGTGAGATCGGTTTTGAGCTGCCGAAGGGTGCGGCACCGCTGGTAGATCGGGCAGGCCGCAGACTGGTTATCGAGCAGGGGACAGATGTGCTGCAACAGGTGGCGAAGGTGCACTTCAAGAACTATCAGCGAGTGGTGGATCATCGGCTGTTCGCATGAGCGGGCGAATCTGCTGCGTCGCAGTAGATAACAGGATAGAGAGCGGCCGGACTCAGAGCACTGAGTCCGGCCGTTTTCGTGCAAGCGATGTATCGGGTCAGGAGACTTGCCGGGGTGTACCTTAGCGGGTGTGGCTTACCATTTCGCCTACGACGGCTGCGGTCTCGCCCCGGCTGTCAGCGGCGCCGATGGCGTAACGCGCCAAACCTATGCCGGGCACAAACCAGTAGCAGTTGTACCCGCCGGCGCCTGAATTGCGCACCTTAAGTGCCCCGGCATACTGCGTTCCGTCCTGCAGTTCAAGCAGTTCGATTTTCTCAGCCAGCAACGTTGTGGAACCGGTAACAGGGAAGTTACCGACAATGGGGCCGTTGTTTTCGTTCTCATTGGCTACCTGGTCATCGCCGCCAAAGAAGTCCTTGAGTTCAGTGTTGTTGTCGCTCTCGATGTTGTCGACGTCATATTGGGACCAGGAGGTGCCGGTAGATATCGGGTACGACAGAATACACTCGGGGGTGGCTGTCAGGGACGAGTAGTAATACAGGCCGGTGGTCGTCTCCCGGAACCAGGCGGTATCGACACGCGAGGTCTTCTCGGTGATCCACGGGTAGTAGGTGGCGCCGCCGTATGTGGCAGGCGCACCTATCCAATATGTCTGGTATTGGGTGTTCGAGGTCCCGGTAACGGCATACGTAATCCGAAGCCCTTCTACGAGGGGGAAGTAGTCAGGGTCGGTGATGTCGCTGAACCAGTATCGTTCGGTTGATTTGGTCACGTGCTCGATAGTGTCATCGGAGCATCCGATCAACCCGAAGCTTACGACAAGGGTTGTAAGCAGGATCGATAGTATCGACTTGCTGACTGCGTTGTGTCTCATCTGAACCTCCCTCCGCCGACCGGGCGGTTGTCCGCAGGTACTCCGCGGAAATTCCGCAGATATTCTGAATAGCTCTTTGGTCGTAACCAGAGCAATCTGAGTGCCTGTGTCACAGCTAGTTAGGCAATGTATTGTTGAGGGGCAGGATAGGCGTGACGATTGAAGCAGCACTTCAACCCGGGCGGTTCATTGTGGTGGGGATCTGCCCACAGTAGGGGGGCTGTCTGCGATACTCATGCCCGTGACTAATCCGGTCACGGATTGTGCCGATAATAAGGTGAAAGAGAACAGGTTGCGTACTCACAGGAGGAATCATGGAATGGACCACGCCTGAGTTGATTGTGGCGTTGTTTTTCGTGACCGGCCTGCTGCTTCTGGCCAGGTTTCGCAGGCAGCTTCGAGCGGTTGACAGGACGAGTTACGGCCACATTGCGTCCGGCCTGATTCTGTTATCACTGGTGGCATTGGCGCAGGTGTATCACCGAGCCGGGGCTCTTGACCAACTGGTTCTGTTAGGTGATGCACGATTTTATCATCTGATTATAACCGTTGCGGTTCTTGGCGGGGTGTCGTCGCTGGTATACGGGGTCTCAAGCTGGTTGCCGCTGCATCGTGAGCAGGTGCAGTATGCAGAATCGCGGCTTTTGCGGCACACGTTTCTCAAACGTGTGGTGCAGCTTCTCGCGGTCGAGCGACGCTATCGGGTTCTCCTGCGCACGACAGCGGATTACATGTGTGAGCATTTCCGGCTGTCACAGGCAGCCGTCTACCTTGTCTCTCGCCGAACCCTGCGGACGTTTCTCATAGGGTGCGGGCAGTCGGGCTGGGATCAGGCAGCCCTGCGCCAGTTGATCTTCGCTGAACCGGCGCTCAGAGACGGTCTGCAGCAGCTTCAGGGGGCCGCCACGGGTCTGATCGAGGAGCTTCCGGAATGCGTGGAGCAGCCAACGGCGATCTTGCCGGTGGTGGCAAAAGGCAGAATTGTTTCACTGGTATTGTTGTGGACCGACCGGCCGCTGGCAGCCGAAGAAAAGGCGCACCTGCGGCTGGCCTGCGACATGATAGGGTATCGTCTGGCATCGGACGTGGATCGTTCGTATGTGCGGATGTACCATCGACAGGCACTCGTGGCCGAGAGCACGGCTGCCAGTGTGTCGGTGCGCAAGGCACTGAAGGACAACGTGGTTGCCGTTTTTGGCGCTATCCAGGAGCACCTGACGGCGGAGTACTTCTCGCTGTTTCTGACCGATGGCACGGAGTGCCGGCAGCGCATAACTGTGGGGGAGAATGGCACCGTACTCACCGAGATCGGATCATCCAATCGGGAGACAGCCATGCTGGCTAACCTGGCCGGCGAAATCGAGCGGCCGACTGTCCTGAGCGAGGCAGAGCTGCAGCGCCTTTCATCAGCCGAAGGGCTGCTGGCGGGAAGCGGCATGAGATCGATGATGTTGCTTCCCATGTACGAGGGCGGAGTGCTAACTGCAGCCGTCGTGCTGGCCACCAGACGACGTGGAGCTTACGGAAAGCGCCACGCAGTTATCGCTTCAGGCATCCTGCCCGTCACGGGTCGGCTGGTCCAGCAGGAGCATCATGAACACGCCGGTCGTTCGATGAGCAGCAGGATGGACCGGCTGTCGGCGCTGGCTCAGAAGATCGGTGTCGGACAGTCGAAGTCTGAGATATTCAGCCATACGTGTCGGATGTTGCTGCAGGAGATCGGGACGAGCGTGGTGCGAATCTCAACTTTTGATGACACTTCGGCTTTCTTGCAGTCGCAGGGATTGGCAATCCAGCGCAAAGACAGTGTTACCGCCCCGGCTGATGGATTCATCATCCTGAGTGTGTGTCCCCTGCATGAACAGGTCAGGCAGACAGGTCGACCGATACTGGTGAACCGCGAGACGTCTGCGGAGCGCCTGTCAGAGATTGAGGCCTCGCAGGTATTCGGGGGCAGTGTCAAGGGGGCGTTGCTGGTACCGGTGAAGATCGACGACCGGGTGGCCGCGGTGATCAGTCTTGCCGAGCAGCGGACCTGGAGCCGACGTCAGTACCGATCGGCGGACATTCAGTTCGCGAGCATAGTGGCTGGCCTGCTATCGACGCTCATGACGGGCCCGGTCTCTGGTCGGCGCAGTATCGAGGATGTGCTGCGAGGTCTGGATACGGACATGAGCGGTCGCAACCGGGTGAAATCGTCACTGACGGGAATCCTGGGGTCGGTGGAGATGCTGCGTTCGGATCGGCAGATGAAACCGGAGAAAGTGAGCCGCTACTTGGGCATCATCGACAAAGCGACCCGACGTTTGCAGGAGTGTGTGCTGCCGACGGATTGAATCGAGAACTGGCGGGTTATGAGCACCGGTGAATTGAAAGAAAGTGCATGAAGCTCCTTTCACACGAACAATCGACCGTTCTCCAGGGCAATCTCAGGCGGTTGTCGCTGCCAGCAGATACGTACCTGTATGTCTCGATGGGCATACCGCAGTTGTTTCAACTGGAGACCGATCAGGAGGAACTCAGTTTCGACGACTCCTGGGTGTATGTGCCGCAGGAGGAGCTGGATTCGTTCCGACAGCAGTTGCTGGTTCACGCCAGCGGATCGGGCCACAGTTGTCTGGCGCTACACCCGGTGGAGACTGAAGACGGCAACCTCTTTCCCGTGCTGATAAACGGACAGGTCCGGGCCGTTGTTGTCGACCGGAGCCGCCAGCACACCCGTTTTGATACCGAGGTGCTGCTGATGTTACGCGAGGCGTTTGTGGCTTTCGATGCCTCGCAGCAGGCAAGGGGGCATAATCCGCTTCTGGAACTGGTGTCTGGTCTGATCGGCAGCGATATGCAGGTTGACGATTACTATTACCGCATATTCCAGAGCCTCACGCACTACAGCGACCGGCTGTTGTCCGCTGTTTATGCTGAACATGACGGAGTATACTATCGCGGGCTGGTGGCGGGCGATATCGGCTTGTACGAAAACCTACCGCGAGAGGTGCCGCAGGAGATGGCGCGTTCATGGATCGATGGCATCCGGCGGCATCGGAATTTTCAACCGCCGCAGCTTTCTCCGGCGCATACGTGTTTTCTCGATGCTCCCCTGAATTTCCTGTTCATTCATCGTGGAATCTCGGAGGAAGGCGTTGATCAACTTGTCGCCACTGCCATGCCCGGCGATTGTGACCGTCGACTGGCGTGCCTGCTGGTGGAGTCGGCGAGGCTGACAGAATCGCTCGATGCTCGTCAGTTCGGGCTGGGGCTGGAACTGGAATCAATCCAGCGAGACCTTCGCCGACAACGCGGACGTGAAGTGTTTGTTCGCGCGGCTACCCGCGTGATGCAGCGACTACGCAGAGTACTGCCTTTGAGGCGCCTGGTTCTGCACGACAACACCAATGGCAGTTCAGTTGTTATGCGTCTGATGGCGTCGAACGACTGGGTGGTCTCTGAACGTCACGGGCAGGGACTTCCGCACGAGATTACACGACAGATCACCGAGCGGGGTGTTGCCTTTGTCGATCGGGTGGACGTCTCGGGGTATGACGAGAGATACCTGCGTCAGTGTCAAGATGATGACGTCTCCTCCGAGGCTTTCTATCCGGGGATCACTGAAGATTCGGCGTTGTTTGCGTTCGGCTGCGAGACGGCCGGGATGCAGCTTCGGGCGAACCGACGTCTGCTGTTCCGGGCGGCTCAGGTGTTGAACTCGGCTCTTGCGATCAGCCGCAGGCAGGCATCGGTCGACGAGAACGCGGTGGTTCCCGACAGCGCTAATGTTGACAGGTACCGCTGTGGACGCCTGGGGACGATCAGTCGGCTGGCGAATGGCTACTTTCATGACATTGTCGATTACCTGTCAGTCGTGATGGGGCAGATCAGCCTCGCTGAGAGCGGTGTGATGTCGCGGCCGACGGGGGGGACAGATGCGATTAAACAGGGTTTGGAAAAAGTTCGGGAGGCAATGGACAGCATTACCGATTATCTGAAGCGCCTGCGCAGCCTGACGACGATGGAGTATCCGGATTTCCAGAGGACGATGTCCCTGGCCGGCTTTCTGCAAGACCTGAACTGGATGCTTCATGGATTCGCCCGCCAGATTCGCGATACACGCAATATCACTCTTCGCATAACTCCGGAACTGGTGAGTGCGGGGCAGACGAGGTTATCGGTCGGAACGGTCTTCGATGTGCTGCTGCCGGTCGTGATGCTGTTGATGGACGAGGCCGTATGTTCAGGATCACTGATACTCAGGGTGCACGAACCCGGGAGCCAGGAGCAACTCGACATCGTGTTCGATCCGGCGATACTTGCCCACCGATCGGTGGAGCAGTTTGTCCAACAGGTGTTTCCAGATGCCTCAACCGGGATATCCGGCAACCGTCTGGAATTTGACGAAGCAACGCTTCTGTTTAGTCAGGAGACAGCATCAGAGGCGTGTATCACGCTTACAGGACGCGGCCAACTGCAGGATAACAGCAGATTGAGGGGGGCGGTGTTGACATCAGTAGAGAAGGGACAGGATAATGTCTGATACAACGGCGCTGATCCGCCAGTTTTTCCGCAGCAAGAACTCCGATCGCCTGAGCGCGGTCGTGGCTCAGGTTGATGAGATAGCGGCATTGCTGATGGACCTGACGAATGCTGACTTCATCGGATTCTTCTACGCCAAGCGCGATGGCGAGCGCATGGTGCCAGTTGCGTATCAGTTCGGCAGCCGAATTGAAGGAGGCGACATCGCCGCACTGGAGAATGCGTGGCAGCGTCAGGACCTCGCATTGCTGACAGATGATTCAGCGGGAGCCTGTGCTGTTGACTCCGAGCCGGGGGTTGATGACCAAAAGTTCGCAGCCTCCTATGCTCTCCGGTTTCGTTGCCTGAAGACATTCAGGATGGATGATGACATCAGGGGGCTGGTGACGGTGTACTGGCGGGATGATCCCGGCACGCTGAACGATCAAACGCGCAGTCTTATCATTCATCTGACCAATGTCCTGTATGGCTCGATATTGATCGCCGATGACATGAACCAGGTGGAGAGCTACTCGCTGAGGCTGTCGGATTTGGTATCGCTGTTTGAGATGTCAATAGGCGATCTCTCTTTCCGCCAGATCATGTCGGAGATACTCCAGCGATTCCGCGTGGCCGTCGGCTACGCCGGTGTGTGCATGATCTCAGAAGACAAGTTGAGTGGCAAGTTCCGGATGGGAGAGTACTTCGATTCTGAACCACCGTCGCCGTCGCTGGTGAACATGATGCTGCAGCAGGTGGAGGAGCGTCGCACAGAATTGCGGGCCGAAGGCGAACACCGCAGATCAGCCTGGGTTGACCTGACGTCCGCTTTCCGGGGGAAGTTCAGTGCGGTTTTAGCGACGCCGTTGCTTCCCGATGAAGAGCATCATTTCGTTTTGGTTGCGTGGACTCGTCAGGCTGCGGGATTCCCGAGTCATGAGATAGAGCTGCTTCCGGTGTTCAGTCTGTTCGCGGAAATCATTCTGCAGAACGCCTTGTTGGTGAAGTCCCTGCGCAAGGTGAATTACGTTCTGCGCAAATCGAGCAGTCAGATGGCCAATATCGAGAGTCTGGCGGCTCTGGCTGATATGACGTCCGGTGTCGCCCACGACTTCAATAATATCATTGGGGGCATTATCGGTCGTCTCCAGTTGATGAAGCTTCGTAATAAGGACGACTCCGTGGTGAACGAACTGGGGAAACTCGAGACGATGGCCATGGAGGGGGCGGAGACAGTCAAGCGGCTGCAGGAGTTCGCAACGAGTGCCCGCCAGAAGGACCTCGACGCTGTCAATCTGGCAACGATTGCCGCCCGAGTCACTGCTGATCCCAAGGCAGACTGGCAGGCTCTGGCCAAAGAGAAGGGAATCTCCGTTGACTTCCGTTGCCATGTTGACTCAGCTATCATCAACGGCAGTGATGCCGATTTGTCGGTAGCCCTTGGCAAGCTCATCGGCAATGCGGTTGAGCATTCCCGGGAGAATACGTCGGTGGAGGTGGCGCTGGCGGCAGACCAGAAGAAGTTTGTGGTCACCGTGACCGATCATGGTCCGGGAATACCGGACGACATCGGACGGCGGGTGTTCTATCCGTTCTTCACGACCAAGTCTGAGCGCGGAGCCGGTTTGGGGCTGGCCATCGTGCACGGGATTGTCGGGCGGCATGGCGGAGAGGTGTCGTTCGATACCCGCCCCGGAAAGGGGACAACCTTCCGCATGGCTTTCAACAAGAGCGAACGGGCAGAGGAGAGCTCCAATATCACGGGTAAGATAGTGATACCCAAGCGCCTGAGGGTGCTGGTGGTAGACGATGACGAGCAGATCCGGGAAGTGCTGCACGATATGCTCACTATTGATGGCCACTCGGCGACTACCTGCGCTGACGCGTATGCGGCGCTCAAGCAACTCGAACGCCAGAAGTTCGATATCATGATTACTGACCTGGGTATGCCGGGGATGTCAGGGCTGGACCTGGCGGGGGTTGTGCATGAGTCTCACCCGGAGATGCCGATTGCCATGATCACCGGCTGGGGGACACAGCTCGACCATGGGGAAACCCGGCTGAAGGGCATCAGGTCGGTTCTTTCCAAGCCATTCCACTTGAAAGACGTCAAGCAACTGGTTCAGGACCTCGTCGCGGCACGATGAGGTGAGACGGAAGACGCTCTCTGTTTCTGACCTTGCGACTGCCGGGAGTTCGGAGGCGGGAGTATACGCCCGAGCCATTGCCGCAGATCCTGTGTACCAAATGGGCGAAAAAGCGGTTGCCATTTTCCGGTTTGCCTGTATATTCCCCTGAGACATAGTAACATATTGTCTTCGGGGCGAGGTGGAATTCCTCGACCGGCGGTGAAAGCCCGCGAGCCGGGGATGTTCTCCGGCAGAGCCTGTGCAATTCAGGCGCCGACGGTAACAGTCCGGATGGGAGAAGATGCGTTAACACCGCGGCGCGTCGCGTGTTGTGGTGTGCGCCTGTTTGCCCCGAAGTGTGCTTTGGGGTTTTTTTGTGGCGACGAAGTCGGACATAGAGTACATGCAGCGAGCCCTCGATCTGGCTGTCCGCGCCCGTGGCAAGACATCGCCCAATCCGATGGTGGGGGCGGTGATAGTTCAGAAGGGCCGGGTGGTGGGGGAAGGCTATCACCGCCGCGCCGGCAAGCCGCATGCGGAGATCGAGGCGATTCGGCAGGCTGCCGGGAATACGCTTGGGGCAAGTCTCTATGTGACGCTGGAACCATGCTGCCACTGGGGGCGGACGGGGCCGTGTACAGAAGCCATCATTGAATCTGGTATCGCGCGCGTTGTCATTGCGACGACAGATCCCAATCCCAGAGTCAACGGCAAGGGGATTCGCAGGCTTCGTTCTGTGGGGATTGACGTCGTCAACGGGGTGCTTGGTGACCGGGCTCGACGAATCAATGAGGTATACTTCAACTGGGTGAGAAACAAGCGGCCGTATGTGATCCTGAAGCTGGCCCAGACACTCGACGGGCGGATTGCGACTGCCACAGGCGACTCACAGTGGATCAGCAGCGCCGCCTCGCGCAAGCGGGCGCATCAGCTTCGTGCCGAAGCAGATGCCGTCATGGTCGGCATGGGCACGGTCAGGGCGGACAACCCGGCGCTCACCGTTCGACATGTCAAGGGTCGCGATCCGTATCGGATTGTGGTGACTTCTTCGGCGCAATTCCCTCGCAAGTGCCGTCTGGTGGCGGAGAATGACGATGCGAAGACTGTCGTGGCCACCAGTGCTTCGAAGGTGAGCGCTCTGGCGCGCACGGCGGCCCGGTATGGGCTTATCATTTGGGAGATTGAGCAGGATCGAAACGGGTGTCTTCGGCTTGCCGATCTGCTGGCCAAGGCCGGCGGGTTCGGTATTCGATCGTTACTTGTTGAGGGGGGATCGCACCTAACGACCTCGCTGCTGGAAGCCGGGCTGATCGACAAGTATGTGGCATTTGTGGCGCCTCGGGTAATCGGCAGCGGTCGTGATGCTGTCAATGATCTGAAGATTCGCCGCATTGCCGGCGCGATCGAGTTCAGGCCGTTTGAGTTTGCCATTAGCGGCAGGGACATGATGTTCACCGGCTACCCCAGGAGGAGACGCTGATGTTTACGGGCATTATCGAAAGCGTGGGTACGCTGCTTGACATGGCCAGTCGTGGCAACTACCGCGTATTGACGATCAGATCCTCGCTGGCATCACAGCAGTTGCAGGCGGGTGAATCCATCAGTTGCGACGGGGCCTGTTTGACGGTGGTGGGCTTTACGGATGAGGTGTTCACGGTGGAGGCCTCGCAGGAGACGACGGCTCGGACGATTCTGTCGGGCTATCGCGTCGGTGACCGAATCAATCTGGAGCGCGCGCTTCGAGCTGACAGCCGATTGGGCGGACATTTCGTGAGCGGGCATGTCGATGATGTCGGGCAGGTTAACAGTGTGGTGCCGGTTGGGGAGTCGATTGAGATCGGTATGGGTTTCGACCCGGAGTTCGATCGGCTCGTTGTAGAAAAGGGATCGATCGCTGTTAGCGGTATCTCGCTGACGGTGAACCGGGTGCAGTCAGGCTGGTTTTCGGTCAATATCATTCCGTATACACAGAAGGATACGACGATTACTCAGTTCAGGCCGGGATCACGAGTGAATCTGGAATTTGATCTGATCGGAAAGTACGTGATCAAGATGCAAAGCAGCAGATCTGAATCGGGATTGACAAAATCAAAACTCATAGATAGCGGATGGTAGCATGAGCAGCAACAATGGTTACAAGTTCAACACAATTCCGGAGGCCATCGACGATATTCGCGCCGGTAAGGCCGTCATTGTCGTCGACGATGAGGACCGGGAGAATGAGGGTGATCTGATCATGGCGGGGGAGAAAGTAACCCCGGAGATGATCAATTTCTTCGCGACGTATGGTCGCGGACTAATCTGCGTGAGTCTGCCGGAGAAAGCGGCGGACCGCCTTCGGCTGAACCCGATGGTAGAGCCGGACCAGAACACGGCCCTGCACGGGACCAAGTTTACAGTGAGTGTCGATGCGGTGCAGGACACAACCACCGGCATCTCGGCTCCGGATCGCGCCGTAACGATCCGGCTTCTGTCCGATGAGACCAGCCGAGCTGAGGATTTTGTCCGGCCGGGACACATCTTCCCGATCAAGGCTATGAAGGGCGGAGTGCTGACGCGGGCCGGCCATACCGAGGCATCATCGGATCTGGCGCGCCTGGCGGGATTCTACCCGGTAGGTGTAATGTGCGAGATCATGGACGAGAATGGTGAGATGGCACGTGTTCCCCGCCTGGCTCAGATGGCGCGCGAGCACAATTTGAAACTGATTACGGTGCGAGACCTGATTGAGTACCGTCATCAGCATGAACGGCTGATCCAGAAGATAGCCACTGTCGATTTTCCAACGCAAGACGGCGACTTCAAACTTCATGTGTACCACTCGGACGTGGACGATCACCATCATCTTGCCATCGTCAAGGGGGATGTGGCTGGTAAGAAGGACGTGTTGGTCCGTGTGCACTCAAGCTGTCTGACTGGTGATGTGTTTGGATCCCGCCGATGCGACTGTGGCGAGCAGCTTCACGACGCCTTGAGGCGAATCGAGCAGGAAGGCTGCGGCGTGGTGCTGTATATGCGCCAGGAAGGGCGAGGGATCGGCTTGGTTAACAAGCTGAAGGCCTATCAACTCCAGCAGGAGAAGGGGATGGATACAGTCGATGCCAATGTGGCGCTGGGTTTCAAACCGGATCTTCGTCACTACGGGGTGGGGGCGCAGATACTGGTGGACCTTGGCCTGAGTTCGATACGGTTGATGACCAATAATCCCAAGAAGATCATAGGTTTGAAAGGTTATGGTCTTGAGGTGGTTGATCGGGTTGCTATTCAGGAGTGTCCTACCGCGGAGAATAAGCGATATCTGGAAGCGAAACGTGACAGAATGGGCCATCTGCTGACCCTGTAGAGCGATATGGAGGAAACAGTGAGCTATAAGAGATTTGAGGGTCGGCTGGATGCCTCGGGAGTTTCCGTCGGCATAGTCGTCAGCCGGTTCAACAGCTTCTTCACAGACAAGCTCCTTCAGGGAGCAATCGACTGCCTGGTGCGGCACGGTGCCAAGGAAGAGAGAATTGCCGTAGCGTGGGTTCCGGGCGCCTTTGAGGTACCGTACGCGGCGCAGAAGATGGTCTCGTCGGGGGATTACAACGCTGTAATCTGTCTGGGTGCGGTGGTGCGAGGCGACACGCCGCATTTCAATTACATTGCCAACGAGTCGGCCAAGGGAATCGCCAAGCTGGGCATGGATTCGGGTATTCCTGTCATCTACGGGCTCGTAACGGCTGACACCCTCGAGCAGGCGATTGAACGGTCCGGCACCAAGGCCGGAAACAAAGGCTGGGATGCTGCTGAGGCGGCGATTGAGATGATCAGCCTGTACAAGGCCCTTGAGTGATGGAGAGACCAACTCAGAGGCGCCGTGCCCGCGAACTGGTGCTCAAGACGCTTTACGCAGCAGAAACTGAGGTTGACGAACCCGGTCATCTCTTTGACGCGATTACGGAAGGAGAGGGTCTCCCGGAGCGGCAGAAGGAGTTCGCTCGGGCGCTGTTTCTGTCGACATGGGAGCACCGTGGCTGGGCGGATCAGCAGATATCCGACCTGGCTGAGAACTGGCGATTGGATCGCATTGCCATCATTGATCTGATGATTCTCCGGATGGCTTTAATTGAGATGGAGCGGTTTCCCGACATACCGATCGGTGTGGTGATCAACGAGGCGATTGAACTGGCCAAGAGCTTTTCCACCGCTGAATCGGCCTCATTTGTCAACGGTATCCTCGATCGGTTCGCCAAGCGCGTTAGAAACGTGTGATGGTTACGATCCTGTCGGCACGAGTAAGCGGCTGTTCATTAAACTGGACAGCCGCTTAGGATTTTCTATATTCTTGGTTCTGAGGTCGGACAGCATCATCCGGCTACGCATCGGACATCATCGTGTGTAAGGGCGAGGACAAGTCACGTTGAGAAAACTCGATCGTACCAACGTTGTTATTGGTCTTGGCGTGTGGTTGGTGGTGTTGGCTGTCTACTACATCACCAAAGCTCCCACGCTTTCTCTGTGGGATTGCGGCGAGTTCATCGCTGCCAGCGCTGTGCTCGGTATTCCGCATCCTCCGGGAACGCCGCTGTACATCATATTGGGGCGCATCTTCTATGTTCTGCCGATAGCGGCCGATGTCGCCGTGCGCGTCAATCTCCTCTCCGTTCTGAGCTCATCCTTTGCGGTTCTGTTCGCGTACCTGTCTGCCGTGAAGCTGCTACGGTCATGGTTTGCCGATTCCAGGGGCGTTCTCTCTCGCGTTCTCACTTACGGAGGTGCTGTTAGTGGTGCGTTGTTCGTGGCGTGGAGTCGAACCCACTGGAATAACTCGGTTGAGGCGGAAGTGTATGGGCTGGCCATGATGCTGATGATGGCAATGATCTGGCTGACTCTGTGTTATCGGGAGGCCGAGGGGACGCCGCGCGCCCAGCAGTACATGCTGACGGTATTCTTCATAGCGTTCCTGGGAATCGGTGTGCATATGACCGTGTTTCTGGTGGTACCCGTGCTTGGTTTGTTCTTCGTTCTCAAGAAAGAAGCACCTTCGTGGGTCTGGTTCGCTATCGGTGCATACTTCGTTATCGAGTTGTATCTGATACTCGCCATGTCGTCGCCACCCGGAGAGATACCGTATTATGTTCCGTTGGTGATTGTGGGAGTGTTGTATCTGTTCTACATGTTCTCGTTTGAGAAGATCTCCGGCGTGAGCTATCTGATTGCGTTGGGCTTTGTCCTCTCCGTGCTGCCTGTGTTTGGTGAATCAGTCAATGCCTTTTCCCACAGTAGTGTCTTTGGAACCGCCACAATAGATGCGATGGCTGTTGTCGGTCGGGTTGCGCTCGTGTTGACCGCCGCCTATGCGCTGTATCTGCTGCTCGTCCGCCGACGAAGTCTGTCGAATAATCCCAAGGCCCTGCAGCATGTTCTGGTGCCGGCGGGGTTTGTCATAGCTGCGGTGCTGCTGGAGGGTGTGCTCTATCTGGTGAAGGGGTATGAAGCGTTTCTGTTCCTTTCTGCCGTGCTGGCGGGTGTACTGGCGTTTGCGGTTCGTCGGTATCTGCACTGGCCGATTTTGGTGGCATTTGGTGGCGTGTCGCTGATCATTATCGGCCTGGCGCCGTTTCTGTGGGGGATGGTGGCTGCCGTTTTGGTCAACTTGTTTCTGGGGCTGGTGTTTCGGGTGCCGGGCTGGAGGGCCGGTTTGTTGATAGTCCTGGTTGCCATACTGGGTTTTTCGATCCACGCTTATCTTCCCATTCGATCGGCACAGGATCCCATGATCAATGAGAACAACCCCTCGAGAAGTCTGCAGGCCACGATTGATTTCATTGAGCGCAAACAGTATGGCTCAGTGTCCATGACCGAGCGCATGTTCACGCGTCGCGGCGAGTGGGCCAACCAGTTCGGCGACTATCAGCGCATGGGATTCTGGCGCTTCTTCCATGAGCAGTTCGGTATGTCCGGGCCGCGGTTTGCCTTTCCCCTGCTGCTTGGCGTCTTCGGATTGTGGGAGATGGCACGCAGGCGGCACCGTCAGGGGATAGCGTACATACTGCTGCTGCTTCTGGCGACTGTGGGGCTGGTGTTGTACATGAATTTTTCTGACGGCACGAAGATCGGACAGCTTGACGGGATCGACTATCTGGAAGTGCGTGATCGTGACTACTTCTTCACGCCGGGCTTTATGCTGTTCGGGCTGACCATTGGACTGGGGCTGGCGGTCGCGCTGCAGTATCTCAGGGAGTCGGTGGCGCATTTTTCGAGCGGCCCCCGCCGGGTGATTATGGGGGCCTCTGTGGTGGTGTTCCTGCTGCCAGTATTCGCCCTGGCCAACAACTACTACTATGCCGACCGCAGTGGCAATTACATTGCGTACGACTACGCCCACAACCTGTTATCCTCGGCTGAAGAGAACTCGGTGCTGTTCACCCTTGGTGACAATGATACATTCCCCTTGTGGTGTCTGCAGGAAGCGTATGGAGTCCGCAAGGATGTGGCGGTTGTGAACCTCTCGCTGGCAAACACGAAGTGGTACATCCGGCAAGTGCGGGACTATATGAACGTGCCGTTGGGGTGGAGTGACGACGATATCGAAAACCTGCGGGCTTTTCGGACTCGTGACGGCAAGGACTTCCATCTGCGGTCGCAGTTGGTAGACATTATATTGGCCCGTGCACTGAGCGTCCGCCCGGTGGGGTTCTCCGTGACGGTGACTTCGGATTATCGAAGGTACTTTGGTGAGCGGATCGATTCACTGCTGGTTTTGCATGGCATGACCTGGCGTGTGCAGCGGCAGGCTGCTGGTGCAGTGACGGTCAATGCCGATTACTGCTATGACTATTTCACAGATCCGGAGATGTTCCGAGCGCGCAGTTTCAATGATCCCTCGGTGTACAAGGATGAAACGTCGCTGCGGTTGACCGGCAACTACGGCAACGGTATTTTGCTGACGGCGGATTCTCTGAGGAAGGCCGGTGACTTCGAGCGAGCGACGCATCTGCTGGAGCATTCGGTGGAGCACCTTCCGTTCATCAGTCGACTCGTGCGGTATCTTGCGTCGCTCTATATGGAGCAGGGTGAATTGGAGAAGTTGCAGACGTTGGTGGAGACTGACGAATCTGCTGAGTTTGATCAGATGCATTACATGCTCGGTCGCACATATCAACAACGAGGAATGCTCGCAGAGGCCGAAGAGCAGTTCCGGTTAGTGCTTGACACGAGTCCCGACTACCGGCCAGCCTTTGATGAGTTGCTGCGGATCTGTTATGAGGCCGGAGAGTTCGGAGCCCTGCGCACGATCCTGACTGACTGGATCAGGCACAATCCCGGTGATGAACTGGCGCCGCAGATGCTCATGGAGGTGGAACAGGAGTTGGGCCGTCAGGCCGACAGCGTGGGGAAAGACGATGCGGATTCTGGCGCTGAACTGGAATGACCTGAAGAACCCATACTCCGGCGGGGCAGAGGTTCACCTTGAGGAACTGCTCCGGCGGCTGGTCAGGATGGGGCACGAGGTTACCCTGTTGTGCTCGGGCTGGTCGGGCTGTGAACCGGAGGAAGTCATCGAGGGTATCCGGGTCGTGCGGCGTGGCTTCAGGTACAACTTCAATCTGATTGTGCCGATTCATTTGCGGCGTCTGTTAAGGCAGGAGCGCTTCGATGTCCTGGTAGAGAATATCAACAAGGTCCCCTTCTTCACGCCGCTTTTCTGCAGGATCAAGACCCTGGTGCTCATCAATCATCTGTTCTCCACGACTGTCTTTCGGGAAACGAACTTCCTGCTGGGTGCTTATGTGTACCTGCTTGAGAAGCCGTTGGTGCGGGTGTACAGGGGCTGCCAGTTCAATGTTGTCTCGGAGTCGACGGCGCGGGATCTGATCGATCGCGGTGTGCCGGAGTCGGACATATCGACCATTCACAGTGGTATTGATCGTCAGGTGTACTCGTTTGATCCGTCGGTACCGAAGTACGAAAGACCGACGATTCTGTACCTGGGACGAGTGAAGAAGTACAAGTCAATCCAGCATATCATCACGGCACTTCCGGAAGTGAAAGCGAAGGTGCCCGATGCGCGGCTTATGGTGGTGGGAACGGGGGACTATCTGCCGGCCCTCAAACAGCAGGCAGCAGGGCTGGGGGTTGCCGATGATGTAGAGTTTCCCGGCTTTGTCTCTCAGGATGAGAAGGTAGAGCGTATGCGGCGATCACACGTGATCGTGTTGCCGTCACCTCGTGAGGGATGGGGCCTGACCAACACCGAGGCCAACGGTGTGGGAACTCCGGCCATTGCAGCCGACTCGCCGGGTCTTCGGGACTCGGTAAGGCCGGGGGTGTCGGGATTTCTGTACGAGTACGGGAACATTGATGAGCTTGCCGATCGACTGGTTATGGTATTGTCTGACAAGGTATTACAGGACACACTGCGACGCGGTGCACTGGCATGGGCAGATGAATTTGATTGGGACGACGCCGCAAAGGAGCTTGAGGTTCTGCTTGAAAATATCGTTAATAGCTGGCAATGACTAAGACTCAGCGAAAATATGTCTCATTGGCTTTCGGGGTGCTTGTCTCCGGACTGGTCATGTGGGCGCTGTTCCGGAACATTGAGTTCGCTGAGCTCTGGCTTGCTCTGCAGGGAGCGAACTATTGGCTGCTGATTCCCAATATTACGCTGGTTGTTTTTGCGATGTATCAGCGGGCGTATCGCTGGAAATACATGGTGGAGCCGATTAAGCAGGTTCCGTACTCGAAGCTGCTCGCAGCCACGTGTATCGGCTTTATGGCCAATAATGTCCTCCCGCTTCGCCTCGGCGAGTTTGTCCGTGCGTATTCACTTTCGTACCAGGACAGGGATGTGAGCAAGTCGTCGTCTCTGGGGATGATTTTTGTGGAGCGCATGGTGTTTGATCTGGCGGCGTTACTTCTGATTTTCGGAGTCGTCATTGCGGTTGCCTCAGTGAATATCACAGCAGAGATCCGTACCGGCGTCTTCATGGCAACGGCGATCGCGATGGGAGGGCTGATCGTGGTGTTGACAATGGCCAAAACGCCCGAACGCACCAGTCAGTTGCTCACGCGCTATTTGTTCTTCCTGCCACAACGTTATCGGGACTGGCTCCGGGCCATGATTATTCGCTTCTCCAGCGGACTCCAGTTTGTGCTCAGGCCACGGACGTTCTGGGCAGTGGCAGTGCACACGCTCTTGATCTGGCTGGTGATGGGTATATCGAACTACAGCGTGTTCTTGGCGTTCGGATTCGATGTGCCGCTTGATGCTTCGTACTTTCTGCTGGTGGTGGTTTCAATATCCATCCTTGTTCCGTCCACTCCGGGTTTCATCGGAGTCTATCATGCCGGCACTGTCTTCACTCTGGCGCAGTATGGTATTTATGGGGAGAAGGCTCTTTCGTTCGCTTTGGTGCTCCATGCGGCGCAGTACATTCCGGTGACGCTCATGGGATTCTACTTCCTGAAAAAAGCCCATTTATCGCTCAAGAAGCTCGAGGAGGAGGCGACTGAGGTTGTTGCCTGATTCGCCGTGAATCGGCGGTCTTGCCCTTTCCGCAGCAGTTGTTCAAACTTGACACTGATTTGACCGGGGAATACCCTGATCGCATACCAAGGGAGATTCGGGTATGCGCAAGATACTGCTGGTCGTGATCGCACTTGTCCTGCTGGGACTGGTACTGGGAGTGAGCTATATCAAAGCCCTCAGGGCTGATTCCGATCAGGATCGTCTCTACCATCAGGCGGGGCAGGAGTTGAGCCAGCAGCTTAAGCGCCAGTTGGATGATTCGCTGAGCCACCATCGAAGGACGCTCGATTCTATTACGCAAGATGTGTCGCGACAACAACTTGACTTCCTCGCCGTTCTGAATCGGGCCGCTCTGAAGCACCGTTCGGATGTAGACTCTCTGTCTGCGGAGGTAGCTCGACGTGACAGTGTGATTGACTCCATATCGGTTCGTGTGGGGAGTACGCAGGCCCCAGAGCAAGTGAACGCGACGTCCGACAAACCTGCTGAGCTCTCGGCTGCCGAAAAGCAACAGCAAAGAGAGAAAGCAATAATCGATCACTATCAGAAGCGCTACCAATCCTTGCCAAGGGACCTCTCGGCATATGAGCGTCGGGTTGCACTTGGGGAAGTTCGTTCCGAGACAGCGTCGAAGTTTGGGTTGAGTCTGTCGGAGCTGGATACTTTGCTTAAGAAGCATGATGTAATACAATGATAATAAACAATATAAGTCATGTCACGCAGCCGCGAGTCCGAATTTGCTGAGATCCTGGTGGACCGGCTTCTGCTGGAGTCGTTCGCCAATGAGCAATCTGCCTACCATCGTATGGAGGCGGAGGCAGTTCGCAGCGAGCATCTTGACAAGTACCGATCCAAGCTGAAGTACCACATCAACAGATCGTTGTCACTTCGTCAGAAACAGGTCATAAAGCACTATCTGGCGGGCAAAAAGGAGAGAGAAATTGCCCACATTCTGGGCATTACTCAGCAGGTTGTCAATATTTATAAGCACAGAGCTATTAAGAAGTTGCAATCGATAATGGCCGATTAGGTGTATGTCAAAAAACTGATAAGTGAAGGATACATGTTTATTTTTAGGTCGCGCGAGCACATTTTCGAGTGATATCTTCGTCTTGAGATTGAGTTGAAGTTTAAGACGTTTAACCTGTGAGCACGATTCGATCTAGTCAGGAGGTGGTACCCTCAAGCCAGTAATCCAAGTACCCTGAAGTTTCCACCGTCAACGTGTAAATTCCGTAACCACTTCGAGACGATAGGGGGGGAAACTTGAAGTAGGGAGTTGGATATCATGCCAAAGCGAAAAGCCAAGATCGAGTATGCCAAAGTTGGAACGAAGGACTGTTGGCATTCTTTCGGACTGCAGGCACTGGCCCCCAGCAAATTTGCTTCTGTCGTCGGGAAAATCCTTCGCGGACGCTATTCACTTGTATATTCGCGATTCGAGGATCGTAATTCTGATCCAGCCGCGCCGTTCAGTGGAACCGTCTGATCCGACGACACGCAAGCCAAAGAAGCTGCAGTCTGAGAACAGGACCTGCTATTGAGCGGGTCCTGTTTCGTTTGTGCGGTGTTTTCCGGAGATAACACCGGGCTGGCGACTATGTTCGGTTCCGCTTGACCTCCGCCGTGTTTGTGCCGATCAATCCCATATCACATATCATGGTGTTCACGGAACCGGATTGAACTGGTCCGTGTTCACGGGATCGTTGTGCTATTCGACGTATAATTGCACATTTGCGAACGCCTCGGGTCAATCCGAGTATAAAGCAGCAACGAAGAAAGGCGAGCATCAATGGTGCGACAGGCGATCATCCTGCTACTGCTATCTGTGGCCTTGGCATTGGCGGTCAATTCCATATCTCCAAACAGCATTCCATTGGTGGGAAAATGGCGCGAGATATCTTCCGGTGATGGGCCTGTCATTCCGCCGGATGCAGAAGAGGGCGATCCCCCGTTCATCGGGCTTGAAGTCGCGCGGATGGAGCACGATCAGGGCGAGGCCGTATTCATCGACTCTCGAGAGCCGGAAGAATTCGCGTGCGGCACAATTCCGGGTTCGGTGAACATCCCCTTTGACTACCTGCCGTCTGAGGGTTTGGACGAGTATTTCGACACGACGCTTGCGGTCCCCAGGGATCGACTGCTGATAGTGTTTTGCTCGGGCGAAGAGTGCGACGTGTCTTTGCATCTGGCTCGAAATCTGCAGGCATTTGGATACACCAACGTGGCGATATTCTTCGGCGGCTCCCGCGAATGGGAGGAATTCGGAGAACCGGTCCAAAGGAGCCCGGAATGCGCGCACTGATTGACAACGACTACGTGACTATGGTGTCCCGGTTGCTTCTGGGAATAGTCTTTGTGTACGCTTCGTTCTACAAGATTATCGACCCGGCCTCGTTCGCCAAATCGATCTGGTACTACCACATGGTGCCGGGATCGCTGATCAATCTGATGGCACTGATCATGCCGTGGCTGGAGTTGCTCTGCGGGCTCGGGCTCATTTTGGGGATCTACTTCCGGGGATCATCGTTCTGGATCGGGATCATGGTGTTGATTTTCATGGTGGCGCTGATCAGCGCCATATCGCGCGGGTTGAGCATCGACTGCGGTTGTTTCAAGGCGGCTGCCTCGGCCACCGAGAGCGCCTGGAGATCGCTTCTATTCGATGTCTTCCTGATACCTTTTGTCATTCAACTTCTGATGACGCGCTCTCGTCGATGGATGATCAGGCCCTGAGCGGTTACTTGTTGATTCCGGGAGGGTGCGCGATCATCTTGGCTGAAAACCGGATCAGCATTGACGGGGTACTGCTCTGAAGTCCAGTGTCACTATCTACACACTCATTCTCGCCGTGATCCCTGTGTTTCTGATGTCGCCGGACGCCACGGCCGCGGATGAGGTGGTTGAAGGTGCTATAATTGACGCTGTGGTCATCGACAACAGGGATATCTTTGATACCTCGGACCCGGCCTATGATGCTTTCATTTATCGGTGGGCTAACCGTCTTCACATTGTGACCCGCAGGAGAGTGATCTCGCGCGAGGTTCTGCTCAGGGAAGGCGACCCCTATTCAGAGGAATTGGCGCGTGAAACTGAGCGCAATCTGCGACGCCGACTGTCAATATACGATGCCTGGGTGTATCCTGAGATGTCTGAAGACGGTCGATCGGTCCTGCGTGTGGTGACAGTCGATCAATGGAGCCTTCTTGGGGGGGTGACCGTTTCACAGGAGGGCCAGTATCGCGACTACTCAATAGGTTTTGATGAGGCGAACTTCCTTGGAAACAACCAGGCAGTATCGCTTTACTTCGTCGATCCGGCACGGGAGTCCAGCTTTCTGCGGGCCGGATTCCTTGACTATCGGCTGTGGGGCCGTCCGTTCTTCTTCTCGACTCAGTACAGCGGCAGCGAACTGAGCAACTACTTCAGCGTGTCGATGGGCCGACCGTTTTATGAGTTGTCCCAGTCATTCTCTTTGACAGGCAGTGCGCTTGCGCTTGGAGGGCGTTCGGATGTGTACAATGATTCCCGGCGGGTGCTCCAAACCGAGTACGAGGGAGAGCAGTTTGGGCTCGATGGTGCCTACCGATGGGGGGGATATGACCGGAAGTACCAGCTCGCCGGCAACTACAGGTATCGATCGCAGCGGGTCACTGAAGAGCGATTCCTCGGCGCCGGCACACAGGACAGCATTCTGGCAGAGGCAGGTCGGTTGACAGACTCCCTCTACCATGAGGTCCTTCTCGGCGCAGGCCATTCAGCGCTGAGGTACCGGACCACGCGCGGGCTGGACGCTTTCGAGGTTACGGAGGACATTTCGCTGGGTTACAGCATCCTGTTATCAGGCGGCGGGGCTGGATCGGAGCGGGGGGCGGTGTATCACAAGATGGGCATTCAGGGCTACGCCGGGGTCGCTCTTGGGAAAACCGTGCTGTTTGGCGGTCTTGGCAGGCAGGTTTGGCGTGCGGACGGCACTGAAGTCCGTCGTTTAGGCACGGTACGTATGCGCCTGTATAACAGCTCGGTGCCCTTTGTTACGTTGGCCATGCGTGCTGACATGGCCGAAGACCATCGTAAGGCGGGAGCCAATGCGCTGGTGCTTGGCGGTGGGACAGGCATTCGGGGGTACGACAGGTTTTATCGTACCGGGGACAGACGTATGGTTGTGGGCGTGGAATCACGCTTTCGCCCCAATTTGCAGATACTGACGGTGCACCTGGGCGGGGTGCTGTTTGCTGACGCTGGGAATGTCTGGAACGCCGGCGAGCCGATCAGCGCAAGAGGTTTCTATGGTACTGTGGGACTTGGACTTCGGATCTCGTTCGAACGGCTTTCGCGGCGACAGATCATTCGCGCAGATCTTGCCTGGGCGGAAGGAGGCGGTTGGCAACTGAGTGTCGGGACCGGTCAGTATTTCTCTCACAGAGACATCCCTTTCGACTTGACAAGCCCTTGATATGCAGTATCTTATGCGTGTACAGCAGAGCTTCCGCAGGTCCTGTCTTCTGGTCCTTCGTCACCATGAGCAAGTGGCGACAGTGGGGATGCTTCGAACGATCAACGATCATGAGGTCGATCAGAACAGCCGATAACGGATACGTATGCACCACTGAGAAAGCGTATACCTGATGCGCATGACTACTTTGACATTTGTGCTGGGGCTGCTGCTGGTTTTCGCGGCGTTGGCTGTTGCGCACCAGCAGCCCGGTTCCGACGATGTTCCCCACAGCCCCCTGGATGCAATCGACCGGGATTACCGGGAAGGGCTACTGACGGTTGATGGCATGGCTCTCAACGTCATCAAGGCCGTCAAGTATACCGGTCAATTGCCGGAGCGTTACCAGATAGTGGAACTGAAGAGCGGCCCGGGGCCGTGGCGTTGCGCTTCAATGGCTCTGGTTGACATTATCGAAGTCTGGGATGAGCTTTCCGACTCGGTACAGGCAGCGTATCGTGAGGCTTTCTTGCGCCCGGAGCCGGAGTTCAGTTATGTCTCACCCGGAGGATACTTCAAGCTTCACTACGACACCTCCGGGGTCGACTCGGTGCCCTCGGCCGATGATGACCTGAGCGGTGTGCCGGATTTCGTCGAGGCCTGCGCGGCGTACCTTGATACTGCTCTCGATGTGCACCTGCAGTTGGGGTGGGCGTATCCGCCGACCGACGGTGCCCTGGGAGGCGATACGCTGTATGACATCTACTTCCAGCAGATGTCATTCTACGGCTACACGGTTCCTGAGGGGGCAGGGCCGGCGCCATGGAATGACTTCTATAGCTACATCGTGTTGCATAACAGCTTCGAAGGATTCGCTTCCAACATGGATCCGGAGGGATCAGTGAAGGGTGCAGCCAAGGTGACCTGTGCTCATGAATTTCACCACGCGGTGCAGTTCGGCTATGATGCTACCGAGGACCGGTGGTTTCAGGAGATGGACGCTGTTCATTTCGAAGAGCTGATTTTCGACCACACCAATGATAACTACAACTACCTGCCTGATTTCATGGAAGCGCCTCAGAAAGCGCTGATGGAGAACTCGTTTCATTACTACTCGACATTCCTGTTTCCGCTGTACCTCGCGCAGCGCTTCGACACCTCACTAATGCTGGCGGCCTGGGAGGGGGCACGTTATCAGACAGCCTTCAATGCTCTGCGGGATACGATTGTCGAGCGATATGGCTGGACGCTTGATTCTGCCTTTGCGGAATTCACTACCTGGAATTACATCACCGGCGGTCGCGACGATGGGCTGCATTATGAGGAGGCAATGTGGTACCCCTATATCGACATTGCGGCGGCGCACAGTGTCTACCCGGTGGCCAGCCAGGTGTCGCCGGTCAGCCCGGCGGGCTATGGCTCGTGTTACATCGAGTTCTATCCGGGGACGGCATACGGGATTCTGCGATTAACTTTCAACGGTGCCAATAACCGTGAGTGGGAGGCACACCTGATCAAGTCGAGAACGGTTACGGAGCATGAGATTGTTCCGATCCTGCTGGACCCGGTCAGCAAAGAAGGGATGATTGAGGTTTTCAACTTCGAGGAGTATGCAAAGGTGACTCTTGTGGGAGCCAACCTGTCGGAGTTTGCTACGGGGGCCAATTTCACTTATTCGGCACAGGTGCTCAAACCGTACGAGGTGACGTCTCAAGTGCTGACCTCTGACACGGTTATATACTCCGGGGGGACTCGATATTTCTCGTACGAGATAACTAATACTTCGCAGCTCAATGACGTGATCGATGTGCTCTTCAGCGACGATTTCGGCTGGCGTCTGATCGACAGCACGGCGCGTGCGGTAGCGGCCGGTAAGTCTGATACCGTGGCGTTGGGGGTCCGCCCCCCGGTCGGGACGCCGCTCGGAGAAACATCGCACCTGTATTTTTCGGTGCGCTCCCGAGGGGATACCTCCAAGACGCATCAGCAGCAATCCAAGGTGCTCACGGTATTGCAGCGCGGTGATGTGAACTTCGACGGGCTGGTTAATGTCGGCGACCTGACCTACCTTGTGGCCTACCTGTTCGGCGGTGGCCCGTCACCTCAGCCCCAGGAACAAGCCGGGGACTTCAACTGCGCCATGCCTGTGAATGTGAGCGATCTGACCATGATGGTGTCATTCTTCTTCCAGGTTGGCGGCGGGCCACCGTGCAATCCTTATTGAGTACTTTCTGGTCCATTTCTGTCCGTTTTTAAGTTGACACTTGTGAACCTGTCGGCCTATACTGGTGCGTACATGTGAAGCCTTACCGTTACCGGTCTGTCTGGTGACAAGGATGTCCAATTCCAAGAGAGGGGGAAAAATGGACAACAGTAACGGTTTCAGCACGAGGATCCTTATCTGCGTCGACTGCGGAGAGGAGTTCGTGTTCACTGCGGCGGCACAGGAATATTTTGCGGCGCGTGGGTATCACGATGATCCCAGACGCTGTAAGACTTGCCATACGCAGTTCAAGAAGATGCAACGGAATGGGAGGACTATCGACGAGGAATCACCTGTCGAGGTCAACTATCCGGACTGAGAAAGCCCCCGGTTCAGAAACTGGCCGGGGGCTTTCTATTGGACCGTGAGTGCGCCCGTGCTGGCGCACCGTGTCCTGGGGGGCTTTTCCTGGTGGTGCTACTTCATCAGCATCATCTTCTTCACCTGTGTTTGCTCACCAGACTCCACCCGATAGAAGTAGATTCCGCTGGCGACGGGTTTGCCGTGGATGTCGGTTCCTTCCCATTGCGCCGTGTGTTGTCCTTCGGAAACAGTGCCATCAACCAGCGTGATGACGCGTCGGCCGGTGATGTCGAAGATGCTCAAGGTGATATCGGACTCCCTTGAGAGGGTGTAGGTAATCGTGGTGCTGGGATTGAACGGGTTAGGGTAGTTCTGCGACAGGGCGATCGTCTTCGGCAGACCATCGCTGCTGCCCGAACCTGAGGTGTCTTCGCCCGTCACGAGACTCGCTGAGATATCTGCCTGCATTACCTCTCCCGAGGCGGATATGTTGAAGATCGACACTCCCGAAGGTCCATTCAGATACGAGTTCGAGCTGGGATCAGTCAGTTCATAGAAGGCGGTGGCGCCTCTGATGCCGGGGTAGGGATCCCAGCCATCGCCTGAGTTAAGATTTCTCTCAAGGTCATAGTCTCCGTCAGCCTGTTCCAGGGCGCACAGGGCATGGAAGACGGGGTCGCTGCCCGGTCGCCACTCCTGGGTGTTGACGGTTTTGGACTCGTCGATGTGCCAGATCAACAGGCCATCGCCGGGAAGGTACCTGTCGAACCCGATCCGCTGGCGGTTCTCAACGAGGAAGTACTCCTGTGTTGATGTGCCCTGCATGGCAAGTTTGAGGACCTCGCCGCTGGTCTGGACTTGTGTGATGGCGAACTGGGTGTACGAGGAGTCGATAACAGCCGGGGTGACAAACCCCGCCTGAGCCTTGCACCAGGCATTGAGATGGGCGGGGCTTTCTCCCTTGCCGAACGGACCAAGCCAGGCTCCGAATGACATGAGACACCAGTCACCGACGCCGCGAGAGGTGTAATCAGTGTCGTAGAGGTCTGGCAATCCCAGCAGCAGGTGTCCCAGTTCGTGGCAGAAAACGCCAATTGTGCCATCACCGGGGTAACTGATGTATTCCGGCTGAATGCTGTATTTCGAGATGCTGACCCCGTCGCGTTCCTGAGGGGTGATATACCACTGGTGAGACCAGATATCATCACTGCTTCCGGAGCGCTCAGCTCCGCGTCCGGCGTGAATGATAACCAGACCATCAACAGAACCGTCGCCGTTATTGTCATAGACAGAGAAGTCCACGTGAACGTCAATGGCCGCGAGCAGGTCCTCGACCAGCTTCTTCGTGTTGCGCGGATATTCGCCGATCCCGTTACGACCATCGACATAGAAGCTATACGGGTTAGGCGCCCGGACCCAGCCGATTTCCGAGGGCTTAAGGCCGGGTATGATGTTCATGGTTCCGTACGACACCTCTTCGAAATAGGTGTGCACGGTTCTTCCGACAGTGTCAAACAGCAATGAATCGAAGAATTCCGGTTGCATCTGTGCCACCTTGTCGGAGAAGTCGACCAGAATCGCCAGCAGACGGGTGTTGCCGCTTGCGCTGGCTGCACCTGTCGGAGCGAGGGCGGGGGAGAGGTTCTCCCCAGGTGCCACTCCGCCGTTGAGTCCCTGTGCGCGAGCCTGCTGTGCGTGAAGCATGTAGTATGGCGGGTTGACCTTGCCCACGCCGGTCTGCTGGATCACCTCCGGATGAGGCGGCATGGCCTGGCCGGAGGCCACAAGGCAGACCATCCAGAGAAATAGCCAGCCAACTCGGAAACGGACCGGGCGGTTGCTGAGTATGTACTTGAGGAGTCTTGTCATCGTGTCACCGCCTTAGAAGTACAGCCCGGTTGACAGGGCCAGGTTGGTCCCCTTGGCAGAGGAGGGGGACAAGGATGCGCCGGTAATGGTAGCGATGTCGATATGGAGGCTGCCTAAGCGCAACCCGGCTCCGAGAGCAAATGCCGTCTGATTGTTGCCGCCAGTCGAGAAGCCTGTGCGCAGCGGGAGAATCGACAGAAGCGGCCACTCGATGCCCGCAGACAGACGGGGTGTGGTAGATGAACCGGCGGCACGACGGAAGCCCTGTTCCCAGGCGAGTGACCACAGCAGGCGTCCGCCGGTCTTCGCAAAACCGATGTTCATCACTGAGGGCAGATTGCTGGTGAAGCCGTCCAGATCGATGGTGTAGTCCTCGCTGACGACCTCGTCCTCATCCCAGTTGTCAACGGTGGCGTTATCGAAACTGAAGAGGTAGCCGTGCTCCTCGCACTGCTTGCTCCAGCTGATGTGACTCAGGAAGTTCTTGAAGCTCACACCGGCTGTGTAGGTTCGGCTGAGTTTGACGGCGGCGCCGAGATCAACGGTATAGCCGCTACCGCCGGTTGAAGTCTGCACGATGAAGCTGCCGGCACCGGCAAACCCGGTGGTGTTGGTGGACAGACTGCCGGAGTGTTCCACCATTTGCTCAACACCGAGCCCCCGGATATACTTGACGGTCGCGCCGACCGCAACTTGACGTGTGCCGAGCGTGTATACGGGACGACCGTAGGACAGGCCGAAGGCCATGTAGCCGACAGCGTTGGCACAGGAACCATCGAGATTGATGGTATCCCCGATTGCGTTTCCATTTAACATCAGTTCGATGATGGCGCGGCTAACATTCAGGTCGGCATTGGCGACCCCCTCCACTGCCAAGACAGCCGAGCCGAGGGCAATTGACAGGGCAGAAGCATCGACATTCATGGCCGCCTTGAGTCCTTCCGTGGGAATCCTGGCCAGGATGTCTGCCTTGTCCTGGGTGGTCAGATAAGTGCCGTTATAGGTATTGTAGTCATTGAGTGTCAGGGCGTTGTTGTGAATGTCCGCGGCCAGCCCGAATAACTCCACACCTCGCTCCTGATGGGCCACAAGGCCGAGCAGGGCGGGGTTGCATCGGGCGGCATCGACACCGGTTGCAAGGCTGCTGATAGACCCGCCCATGGCGACTCCACGGGCAGAGGCCAGAGCATCGGCCAGGGCGGATGTGGTGAGGGTCAGGCAGCAGATCGCCGCAACAACGGCAACGGCAATCCGCCAGCCTCGGCGGCGCACAAACCGGCCGCGTGTATGGTGGTTATGAGTCGTAATCATGATCATCCCCCAGGCTTAGAATTCGCCGTCGAAGAAGTAGTCTACTTCGATCCAGGCGGTTATGTGGATGTAGTTGTCACCGGTGACGCGAACGGTACCATCGGAGGCCATCAGGGTCAGTTCGGTCGCGATGAACAGCTCCGGGTTTTCAAGGATGCGGACATCGGCATTGCTCAGCACGACCTGACGCTCGCCAGTTTGACTGGTGCCGGTGACAAGTCCCCCGGTCACCGGACCGGCTGGCACTTCCGCCAGTTCGATGATCAGGTCCGCTGAGTCGGGCGTCAGATGGGTCGAATCCGGATCGATCAGCAACCGCACGCCGGCTCCGACCGGGAGGGCGTTGGCGATGTTATAGGTGAGTCGCAGCTCGTTGACATGGTCGGTGATCTTGTCTATATCGCTTTGGTCGATTTCGGTGCGCTCGGGGTCAGTTGCAACTGTGGATTCGTTCAGGACGAATTCCATCGGCGAGGTGAAAGAGACTTTGGCGACGATAAAGTCACCGGCTCGGAGAGTGCCTCGAACGCCTTCGCCGCCGAGGGTAACGGCACCGGAGACTTCGAATTCAGTAGGGATCGGGGAGAGGAAGTCGGCAACGTCGGTGTTCACTATCGTGCTGATCGAAGAGATTAGCTGGGTGCCACGGGCATCAATATCACCGGTGAGAGAGAGTTGCTTGTTGTTGTTACCGCTCAGGCTGATATCCAGCGATCCGGGCAGGTCAATGCCGTTTTCGATTTCAAGTGTCAGGGTAGCGGCAGTCAGTTCTATCTGGTCGAAACCGGTCGGCAAGTCGATCGAGGTGCGGATATCATCGAAGCTGGCCCGGCTGTCCTCGAAAGAACCGGTGACCGACTCAAATTGAAGCCCGGTCAGTTGCGCCGACACAGAGAAGCCGTCCTGGGGCATCACAACGATTCTCTGGCCATCGGAGCCATCCAGATACGCGACGCAGTTGATGGCCAGAAGCTGAGGTGCAACACGATCGAGCGGAATCAAGCGGTACTGCGAGAGGTCGAGACTGATGTCCGTCTGGTTGTTGGCGGCGATGTCCCGATCGATTCGAAGCATACCCGATGGCCCGGCGAAGTCGGGAAATTCCACGACTACGGTTGCGCCCATTGCGGTCTGGTTGGCGAGCGTAACGGACAGCGCGCCGGAGGCAAGCACCGCGGTGTCGATCACCCCGGATTCGTCAAGCTCGATCTGCTGTGAAAATTCCAGGGTGTCCGGATCGATTTGCGCTGCGGCCATGGAGGCACCCAGGGTATCGAAAGCCATACTGGTGCGGATGAACCGGGTCGAGATACTGTTCATGACTCCGCCCGGCGTATGAGCGATAACGACGAGATTCAGGGCACTGGTGAAGGTGCGTCCGTTCAGCGGGATGATCACAGAATCCGTCACGCCAGCCGGGATTCCGCCGACCACGGTGCCCCATCCAACGGTATCCTGCTTGTTGCGATCGTATATACGCAGGCGGACCTGGTCGAGGTCCAGGCCGAGATTGTTGTACACGATGGTTCTGGCGCTCCCGGTTGCGACCGTTACGGAATCGCACTCCGCGATCGCCGGCATCTCAGTGACCACCGTGAAACCGACGGCACTGACAGAAGTCTGATCACCGGGATAGCCGGTGCCCAGGTTGAGCGCCGCGGTTGCGGAGACGGTTATCGGTCCCAGCGGGTCCAGGACGATGTTGACATCGTCGAGTTGTTTCTGGATCGAGTAGGACAGGTCGGGTGTTGACAGATCTGCCGTGTCTACGAAGACAGTGTCCAGCTGTTCGGAGATGCTGTAACTGACAACGCCGGCAGAGTCCATGGTCAGGCCATCTTGGTTGATTCGCTCCAGGATTTCGGCCATGTTGTACTGATGGCTGGTCAGTGGAACGGTCAGCTGAGTATCCCAACTGGGTGCCTTCGGAGACTCCAGTGAGCACTGAACCACCGTCAGAAGCACTACGACTATCAGGACGCCCAGAAAGAGCTTGGTACCCCACTTGAATACCAGCGATTCCCAGAAGTTGGGTCTTTCGTCGGGGCGTCTGCGGGCACGCCTTCTGGCCATATCTTCCCCCAGGTCTTTGAGTGTTCCGGTATCGTTTCATTATGGATCATTGCAAAGGCGGTGCCGGGGTTCTGCGGACGTGGTAAAGTCCGGGGGGACAAGGTCTTATGGGTTCTGGCGGGTGCTTCCTCGGGGCTGGCATCGTCAGAGGATCATCCACACTATGGATCAGTTCCCATATTGCCGTGGCCGGCCCGATTGCCTATATTGGGTTGAGGAGGCGAAACCTCATGGGAATGCCGAAATACGACCGTCTGCTGTACATCCTGAATCTGCTCAGGTCGCGTCGCAACCTGAACGCCGCAGCTCTCGCTGAGGAGTGCGGGGTAACCGAGCGGTCAATCTATCGTGATATTCTGGCTCTGTCACAGGCCAATATTCCGATCTACTATGACAGGGGGTACAAGCTGGCCTCTGATTGTTTCCTGCCGCCGTTAAACTTCGGACAGGATGAGTACCAGTTTCTTAAGATGGCTTTAGAATCATCGCCATTACGAATGACAGGTAAGTATGGGGAGCTTGCGGATCGAGTGATGGCTAAGGTGGAGGCGGGTTTGTCAGATTCTGTCAAAACGGAGAAGAAACTTCATCCGCCGGCTACTCATGTCTCGTGGATGTCGACTGTTGATCTGAACCGAGCTGCGCGGTTTTTTGCTGATCTGGAGAGGGCTATTCAAGAGTACCGAGCCATCGAGGTGAAGTACAACGCTATTGAGACGGGTATGTCGACGCGGGTACTCGAACCGTATTTCGTTGTGTTTCGTGCCCGTGCGTTCTACTTTGTTGCTTACTGTCGGATGAGACAGGATTTTCGGACTTTCCGAATCGATCGGATGGAGTCACTTCGGGTGCTTGCGGAGGGGTTCAAGCCGCGGACAGGCGTCAGCCCGGAGAGCTACTTTGCGGGTAGCTGGGAAGTATACAGCGGTGAGACCGTCAAGGTTGTGGCGCACTTCTCTGGTGCCGCAGCCAGGGTCGTGAGTTCGTCGTCGCATCATCCCGATGAGACGATAACCCCGCTTGATGGTGACACGATTCGCTATGAGGTCACGGTCCGGGGCATCGAGGAGATTCAGCGCTGGATACTTGGGTTTGGGCCACAGGCCGAGGTAATGGAGCCGGAGTCTTTGCGCAAAGACATGATGCGGATTGGCCGGCAGTTGATGGAGGTTTATCAGACTGATGGTGGCTGAGTGGATTGGTCGACTCAGTGACATGTGCGCGACCAGCAGGACTTGAGGGGTTCGGGCGCTGAGAGATTTGTTTGGGGCCAGCGTATAGATTTGTATGGGGAGGAAACCAGACCGAGGCGGATGATGCTCTGACCTACACAGGGCGTTGTTCGAGGCGCAACAGGGCTTGAACATGACCGGAGAAACGCCGTGAAGGATTCCCCTTCCCATTCGGGAAGCGACGATACCTCAGACAGCAACAAGCGAGCAGAATCGCATAGGGATGTGCCGACCATACCGGATCTTGTTTTCCATGGCATATCGTCGTCCCATGCAGTTGCATTTGTCTCACCATCCTGTGAACGTGTTCTTGGCTATGAGCCGGAGCAGGCGATCGGTTTGCGAGCAACGGATGTTGTTCATCCTGATGATCTGCCGCGAGTTGCTCAGGCCCTGGATAGCGCGGCAGGCAATGGCGAAGTTGTCTCGGTGGAATTCCGCATCGTCGATGCTCATGGCGACCAGCGGTGGGTTGAGGGTACGGTCTATCAGCCGCCGGATGGAGCTGGGGGAGCTGGCGACATCCAGATGCTCGGAGTATCCAGAGATATCACGGCACGCAGAATGGGTGCAGGGATTGCCGCCATTGGGCGTCGGCTCAATACTGCCCTGGCGGAGTGTGCCAGTGTCGATCGATTGCTGCAGGTGATTCCGGCCGAGCTGAGGGTTCTTGACGGTACAACATGCTGCGGTATTCAACTGCAACTGGACTTGCAGGCGAATCAGGTGATCAGTTGTGCGCAGTCCGGGGGCACATCGTGCCCAAGATTCCTGCGTCGAGTTGGGGCCGGTTCTCGGGTGGCCGAGAGCATTGACCGTGGTGAACCGATCATCGTCGATTTGCACTCAGAGGGATTGCCTCGCGGCGAGCACATGGCGCCTGAAGCGAGAGCGTTTGTCGCGGTCCCGATCATGCACGGCACTAACGTGCTGGGCTCGCTGCTGTTAGCCAATCGCTATCATCCCCGCTATTTTGAGGGACAGCTTGATTTGCTGATGAGTCTTGGTGGCAGGATTGGCGCTGACATCATGCGCGTGCGAGAGAGCGGGAAGCGGGAGGCGCGCCGGCAATCGGGCATCGCCTGGAGTCGCTGGGAGTTGAAGGACGGTATGCTCGTTCTGATTGTCTGCAATGAGCAGGCCGATGCGCTTAGTGTGTCAGCGCTGAGTCGATTCGTCGGCCGGGCGGTCGATGAAGTCCTGCCGCATTGTCCTCAATTGCTGCGGAAGATGTATGACTGCGTGCATACGGGAAAGGGCGAGGAGTATCAGGATTGGTATGACTTTCGACACTCTGATCGCGAGCCCGCAAGATTGAGAGTCAACATCACTCGATCCGGGTGCGGCCAGATCGAGGTGACCGGCGAGGATGTGACACAAGAGCCCGTGGCTGAAGTGGATAGCTGCGATCGCGAGTGTCTTGCGCGGTGTCTGGAAGAGATGTGTTCAGGGCATTCAATGCTGCTGGACTCCGATGGTCGGATACTCATCATGGATCAGGCTATGGCCTTTATCTGCGGTACTACGGCTGACAAAGTGTCAGGAGAGGATGTTGCGCGCATCGTTCCTGCAGACCTGTGGCAGCTTCTCCGGGGGCCGATTGCGACCTGTTGGCGCCAGAGTACTTCGGTTTCGTTCTCCTGCCGATGGAAGGGTCGGTGTTTCGAGTGGCGACTGACTCCCGTGGATTCCGGGCGATCGAGGGGGGCACGAATGGCTCTGGTGGCTCGCGATGTCAGCAGCCAGGTCAGCGCTGTTGAAGCGATCGAATCATGCGAGCAGCGCTACCGCCTTCTGGCTGAGAATGCCCGCGAAATGATCTCGCTGCACAACTGCGATGGGGTCTTCGAGTTCGCATCTTTCGCATCGCTCGCCATTCTCGGCCTCAGCCCGGAGGCGTTGCTGGGTCGTAACCCGTATGATTTGATCCACCCAGAGGATCGACTGCGCGTCAGCGATGCTCAGGACGCCGTACTGACCAGTGCAGGGAAACGCCGTATCGAGTTCCGCATGAAGCACTTCCGGGGAGACTATGTATGGGTGGAGTCAACAGCCTGTTGCGTACGCGATGATGGTAGTGCTGAGTCGCCTTGGATCGTCTGTGTTACAAGAGATATCTCGCGCAGGAAACAGGCGGAGGAAGACCTGAAGGCCGCCATGAGACAACTTGAGAGCAAGCAGATTGCGCTGTCGGAGGTCCTGTGCCGGTTTGCCGCGGAGAAAGAGTCGGTCTCAATGGCTGTGGGTGAGCGAATACGCTCAGCGCTGCTGCCGGTGCTAATGGATCTGAAGCGACATGTTCCAGAGGCGCTTCAGGATCGCCTTGGTGCGCTGGCAACGATGATTGAGCAGGTTACCAAATCGCCGCCGGAACCGGCTGATGACAGACTGGCTGGTCTCACGCAACGGGAGGTTGAGGTGTGCCGGTTGATTCGTGACGGTCTGTCAACGAAAGAGATCGCCGGCGCGCTGGGCCTGTCGCCCTTGACGGTGAACAAGCATCGTGAGACTATCCGTCGCAAGCTGGGGGTGCAGAACAAAGGCGTCAATCTGCGGAGCTTCCTGAAGCAAGCCAGACTTTGACTGACAGGGGCCGTCCATGACAGTATCTGACACAAGACAGGCAGATCCGGCCATGTATCCTTTGATGGCCTGCGCAGCATATGGGCAACTCGCCGATTTCGCCCTTGACATCGACAGGTGAGTCCCGGTAGCTTGGGCTATTCGCTTCACCTGATGCTGCGCTCGAGGAGGCATCAGCGTGGGCGGGGGCGTTGACCCGGTTGCTTATTCCGTGAGATGTTGCTGACGTCCTAAGATTGTGTTGGGCACAGGGCCTTGGTGCCTTGCGCACTGCCCGACCCTGAGAAACATGACACAGACTCATGGCTTCGTGTCAGAAGCAGAGGTGCCGGTGAGAGCGGCTGTGGCAGCGGTGAGATGATTTATAGGGGTTAGGACATGACCAAATCGGAACGTTTGTTGCATTTGATAGGCCTGTTACGAAACAGGGGGCCTCTTTCCATTGCTGAGTTGAGCGATCAGTGTGGAATTTCCAGACGGACTGTCTATCGTGATATAAACAGCTTGCTGAAGATGAACATCCCCGTGGTTTATGATGACGGCTATCAGATTGCCGGAGATACCAGCCTCCCTGTTATTGAGCTGAGTGCAGAGGAACTGGACCTCTTGCGATACGCTTGTTGCCACAATCCGGCGTCGTGGTGCCGCTACTTTCGCAGGCGTTTTCAACTCATTGAGGAGAAGCTGACGGGGCGAGTGAGGGTCACGACCCTCACCCAGAGCGGGATGCTTCAGGTCGACTTGCCGTCATCGGACAGGCAACCAGCGGGCGACGCTGCGAAGGATCATCTGGAAGCGTTCTGTAATGCCATCCGGCGGCATCGCAAGGTACTGATTGAACTCAACGGCGCGCGAGCCGACCGGCGTTATTGCATACCCAGGCGCATACGGCTTACCGGTGATGGCGTCCTTCTGGTCGTGCAGGGTGAGCAGCCGCAGGAGGACCTGGAGCTTGACTTTGCTGATGTCCATGCGGTCCACGTAACCTCAGAAGTCTTCTACGTACCCCACCGACCGCGCTAAGTAAAATCTGTTGACCTGGGGCCGAACATGTGGCATATCACGAGCGTATGGGAACACAACAGGCCCGATATGTCGCGACGGCTGGTCTGATCGCCGCCCTGTACGCGCTGCTGAGCGTGGTTTTTCTGCCAATTTCATTCGGGATTTACCAGGTGCGGATCGCCGAGGCCCTCACGGTGCTGCCATTTCTAACTCCGGCGGCGATCCCCGGTCTGTATGTCGGGTGTCTGCTGGCGAATATCATTGGGGGGATGGGGTGGCTGGATATCCTTGTCGGTCCGCTGATAACGCTGACAGCCGCTCTGGCGACACGGTGGATCGCCCTGACATTCCGGCAGTCAAATGTGGCGGTGGCCCTGGCGCCCCTGCCACCGGTTGTCTTCAACGCCTTTGGAGTGGCAGCGTATCTGGCGCCGTTGATCGGAGTGAGCTTCTGGTTCGCCGTGCAGATGATTGCGATCGGGCAGATCGGTGCCTGCTACCTGTTCGGGGTGCCGCTGCTGCTGTTGCTCCGTCGGCGCAAGTCGCTTTTTTGATTGACATTAGGGTGCCACCACTCTACTATTTGGCCAGTTGAACAATGCAAAATCGTCCAGTTTGAGGAGACTCAATGGAAGCCTTAGGAATGATTGAAACCAAGGGACTGGTTGCCCTGATCGAGGCCGCCGATGCGATGGTCAAGGCTGCCAAGGTGACCCTTGTTTCATACGAGAAAGTTGGCGGCGGGCTGGTGACGGCTATCGTTCGCGGTGATGTGGCGGCGTGTAAGGCGGCGACCGATGCCGGCGCGGCGGCGGCTCAGAAGGTGGGCGAGCTGGTCTCGGTCCACGTGATCCCGCGTCCGCATAATAATGTCCACGACGTTTTCCCGACTAATCTGCCCGACGGCCAGTAAGTGTCAGGCTAAACCGCCGGGAGCACGCTAAGCTCCCGGTTTTGTCTTTTGGTAATCATGGCGGATTCCCAGCAGAACATGCCGGTTGAGGATATCGTTCGCCTCGTGCTTGATGAGATCAACAAGCGTGGGGGGACGACGATTGTGTCACCGAATGTGTCTCCGAACGGCAACAATCAGACCGTCTCACAGCCCAGACCGCTCGGGCCGGCCTCGCCGATAGCACCGCGCCAGGTGGCCAGTCAGGGGGACACCTGCCTGTATGACAAGCTCGATGATGCTGTCGAGGCTGCCCGGATGGCGCAGCGGCGTTTCATTGACCTGTCGTTGGAGCGGCGCATGGAACTGGTGGCCAATATCCGCAAGCACGCTCTGGCCAACGCCGAACGACTGGGGAGAATGGCCGTGACGGAGACCGGTCTGGGCCGGATGCCGGACAAGATGAACAAGATCATTCTCTGTGCCCGCAAGACGCCCGGTCCGGAGGATTTGCAGCCGGTGGCGTTCAGCGGGGACAAGGGGCTCACGCTTGTCGAGCCGGCCCCGTGGGGAGTGGTGGGGTCGGTGACGCCCTCGACTAATCCGCCCTCGACCGTGCTTAACAACTCCATATCGATCATCTCCGGCGGCAATGCCGCCGTGTTCAACCCGCACCCGTCAGCCAAAAATGTCTCGGCAGAAATGGCCAGGCTGGTGCATGATGCCATTGTCGAGGCCGGCGGTCCGCCCAATGTTGTCACCTGTGTGACCTCGCCGACAATCGAGACCGCCAACGCTCTGATGCGACACAAGAATATCGACTTGGTGGTGGTGACCGGCGGCGGGGGTGTTGTCAAGGCGGCCATGACCTCGGGCAAGCGCGCTATCTGTGCCGGACCCGGCAACCCGCCGGTGATCGTCGACGAGACCGCCGTGCTCTCGCAGGCCGGGCGTGATATCGTCATAGGGGCATCGTTCGACAACAACGTGCTGTGCAGTGACGAGAAGGAGATTTTCGTCGTTGATAAGGTGGCCCACAAGCTCAAACGGGAGATGATCGCCAACGGGGCGTTTGAGCTGGAAGGGGTGGCTATCGATAAACTGACCAAGATTCTGGTGGAGTCCGATCCTGACGGCAGCGGGTACCGCCATGTGACTGTCAACCGCAACTTTGTCGGCAAGTCGGCTGAAGAGATTCTCAAGCAGGTGGATATCAAGCCGCCGCCGGGGACAAAGCTGGTGTTTTTCGAGGCGCCATGGGATCACCCGCTGGTGATGGCCGAACAGCTAATGCCGGTTATTCCGTTCGTGCGGGCCAAAACGGTCGAGGAAGCTATGGAGAAGGCGGTCATTGTCGAGCACCAGTTCAAGCACACGTTTGTTATGCACTCGACCTCGATTGTCAACCTGTCCAATATGGCGCAGCTTTGCCGGGCGAATATTTTCGTGAAAAACGGCCCCAACATGGCTGGTCTGGGATACGGGGGAGAGGGTTACTGCACGATGTCGATAGCGGGAACGACGGGCGAAGGGTTGACGAAGGCCTCAAGTTTCACGCGTCCGCGCCGGTGCACGCTGGTGGATTATTTTCGGATAATATAGGGCTGTAGACCTCTAATGGCTGGTACCTTCTCAGACAAGGAAATAGCACGGTTAGTCACTGAGCCAAAGCCACTCCCCAAAGACTACGAGCGGCAGTTCAGGCTGAAGCGTAGAAGGGGCCATGATGAGACCAAAATCGATGTTATTGGGAGCCGAGATAACAGCTTCAGGATCATCTTGAGGCGCAGCCGAATCAATGTGATTGACTTCTCAGTGATCCTAGCGGTCTTCGTACCAAATACCAATCAATTGTTTAGATTGCGGCGTTATAATGGAAAGAGCCATACTCACACGAACAAGATTGAGAAGGACTCGTTTTATGCCTTTCACATTCACATGGCAACAGAGCGATATCAAGAGAGTGGCTTTCGAGAAGACGCTTATGCAGAAGAGACTACCAGCTTCACCGACTACCGTTCAGCGCTAAACCGCATGTTGGTGGACTGTTGTTTCTCATACCCTGACAACAATCAGCTGTGTCTGATTACGAGGGAAAGAACATGAAGAAAGAGCAGATCGAGCATGATCTCAGGGCTAAGGTCAGCGACGAGATCTCATTGGAAGACGAAGGCTTGGGGCGCTATCGAGTAATGACTCCTTTCATGTTCGACGATGGGGATCACTTTGCAATTGTTCTGAGGCGAGAAGGCAGGAACTGGACTCTCACGGACGAGGGGCACACATACATGCACCTTACATACGATATCGAAGACAAAGACCTTCAGCGCGGCACTAGGCAGAAGGTGATCACAAACGCACTTTCGATGTTCAGTGTTGAGGACTTGGATGGGGAGCTGCTTCTAAAGGTCCATGACGATAGGTATGGGGACGCTCTGTACTCTTTTGTTCAGGCGTTGGTCAAGATTTCTGATGTGTCCTACTTGAGTCGCGAGCGCGCTCGCTCGACCTTCCTGGAGGACTTTCGGGAAGTAATGGCGACGACCGTCCCCCCAGGGCGCATGCAATTCGATTGGTTTCATGAGCAGCACGATCCTCGGGGTAACTACCCAGTAGATTGTCGAGTCAATGGCATGCCGCGACCTCTCTTCGTCTTCGCACTTCAAACAGACTCACGAGTGCGTGATGCAACGATAACTCTGCACCAGTTCGAGCGATGGGACGTGAAGCATCGGTCCATCGGAATATTCGAGGATCAGGAGTCAGTCAACAGGAAGGTCTTAGCCAGATTTAGCGATGTTTGCGAGAAGCAGTATTCCAGCCTTGGTGGAAGCAACAAAGACAGGATTACTCGATACCTGAGGGAGGCAATAGACGAGTAAGTTCTGTCAGTTCAAGCGTACTATCGAAGCTGCTGTAGCTCGAAAGTAGGAAACCTCATCCCTAGCAATGGGAGCGCCCAAACTTGTGGTTAGAGTAGTCAAAGTCCTTCTGTTCTTGTCACTTTTTCCAGCCTCCTCCCACGCCTCAAGCCTCGATTCCGCCCGCGCCCTGCTGGACGAAGGCTGGATGAACAAGGCAAAGGACATCCTGGAGCCGATTGTCGAGTCCGATGAGGACAACGCCGAGGCGCTGTACCTGCTCGGGCGTACGTACCTCATACTGGACGATCACGACGAGGCCGAGAAGTACCTCAAACGGGCCAGGGAGCTTGATACGACGCGCTATGAGTACTTCCTCAGCTACGGTAACGCCATCGGTCTGAAGGCGGCCCGTGGGAGTAAGCTCAAGGCGGCGTTTCGGGCACGCTCATGCCGCGATGCCTACCAGAGCGCTGTTGAGCTTGCTCCGGACAGCGTGGGGCCGCGTACCGCGCTGATCGAGTTCCATATGCAGGCGCCCGGGAGGATTGCCGGGGGCGACAAGGATAAGGCCCGCGCGCAACTCGACACGCTCTTCATGCTCGACTCTGCCAAGGGGCATATCATTCGGGCCGGTCTGCTGGAATTCCAGGAACAGGATACCGCAAACGCGGAGCTTCAGTATCTGATGGCTGTACAGGTAGATACAACGCGCAAAGAGTCGCTGTACCGTCTGGCCGGTTACTACCAGCGTCATCAGGCTTTCGACAAGGCGGAGCCTGTATATCAGGGTATCCTGAGACTGGATTCATCAGAGACAGCCGCCCGCATGCAGCTTGGGTTCATGTATCAGGTCCAGGATCGCTTCGGGGAGGCGTTCGAGCAGTTTTACGCAGTGTTGACTATTGACAGCACAGAGCTTGGGGCGCTGTATCAGATCGGCCGCACGGCGGTCCTCTCGGAGTCTGAGTTGCCATTGGGGGAGAAGGCGTTCAGGCGATATCTTCAAGCGGACCTTAAACCATCGTGGCCGGACAAGGCCTCGGCTCACTGGCGTCTGGCCATGCTGTATGAGCTGCAGGGCAGGCGGGATGAAGCATTGGCGGAGATTGACCGGGCGCTGGCGATCAATCCCAGGCATCCCGAGGCGGTCGAGTTCAGGCGCGCTCTGGGGCGCCGGTAGTGTCGGCTTGTGCCCTGCTTGACATTTCGGCAAAAAGTGGTAGGTTCGCCTGAAACGGTTTCTTCACCTCTGGTATAAGGGAGACGTCTATGCGTCAGGCAGTACCCGGCGACAAAGTGAGAATACACTACACCGGCTATCTTGAAGACGGCACGTTAGTCGATACCACCGATGGTCGGGAGCCGTTTGAGTTGATCATCGGCGAGGGAAGCACCATACCCGGACTGGAGATGGGCTTGACCGGCATGGCCGAGGGCGACACCAGGACGCTTCACATCGACCCCGAAGACGGATTCGGCCGGCACAAGCCGGATCGAATGGAGACACTCAAGCGCAGCAAGTTGCCCAAGGACCTCAAGCCTCAGGAAGGCATGCATCTGCAGGTGCCGGATGCTGATGGCGGCTATTTCCGGGCAGTGGTTGTAGGTGTTGATCGCGACAAGATTATCCTGGATGTCAATCACCCTCTGGCGGGCAAGAAACTGAGATTCGAGGTCACGCTGGTGGAGATTGTCTCGTCGGGGCATCTACCGGAGCCCTGAGAGCAGACCTTCCTCAGCGACAGAGTCAAGCTCACCGACGGCCACCTTTGCATGTGTAGGGGTGGCCGTTCTGTTGTGCGCCATCGCGGGCCGGCAAGTTTGCCGGGAACGATGGTTTGAACGCCGGAGTTAATCTATGGCGATGCTGTATTTGATGGTGATAGTGACGGGGCTGCTGGGGATGTTGGCGCTCAGGCTGCTGCTTGCGCGGCTGATCGGTGACGGTCACCTGTCGCGACGTCTGAGAGTAGCGGCACTTGTTGGGGCGGCGGCGGGCCTGACGGCCGGACTAGTGGGCGCGCACCAGCTTGCTGAGAGTTGGGAGCGGCGCAACTGGCCGCAGGTCGAGGGGGTAGTGGTTCGATCCGAGCTTGTCGGAGAGAGGAACTACCGTCCCGAGGTACAGATCGCGTATGCAGTGGCGGGGGTCAGGTACGCCACTGTTTCGAACCTGGGCGCAACGGGCTTCGGATCGAAGCGCAGCCGATACGACGTTGCCAAACAGCTGATTGCAAAGTACCCGCCGGGGCGAGAGGTAGTGGTGCGTCATGACCCCTCGGATCCGGGCCGGGCAGTGCTTCTGGTCCGTCCGAGCTTCCAGAGCTTCGTGCTGGCGGCGGTGGGAGTGCTGCTGCTGGCAGTCGGTGGTGGTTTGGTCAGTGTTTCCTCGCGGTCGGTCGCGCGGGAGTAGCTTGTCAGTGACACGTGCACAAGTGCCACCCGGGCGTGTCATTATGAAACGGATGAGGGGGAAACTGTAGGAAAGTCGCACTGATTCACCTGCGCACCGGCCGATCTGAGAGGAGTGCTTGTTGCGGGGATTTCCGTTTTTCGTGGAACTTACGGGCGAACCGTTCGTTTAACAAGGGCGACTAAAGAAATCCGGCAGTAAACCGATACAAGAAAACGGGCGAGGATGCATATTCTATGCAAATTCCTCTTGACAAGCTGGATGGATTAGTATAGAATGGTCGCTCGTCCGCTGACCCTTGGTGTTGCCTGTGAAGGCGATCATGTCAGGAGACTAAAAAAAGAGATTTTAGGCCTTGACAATGAGAGGGCCGGGGGTTACTTTACAACGCTGTCGCACTGATGACAGAGTTCGTTAGTGTGAGCGGATTTTTTTACGCTTGTTCTTTGAAAACTGAATAGCCACGCGAATTAAAGACGGTCGAATCGTAGCCATAACTTCACGTTGCGGGCCAAAGGATTCGCAAGAATTCGGTTGGTCTGTCATACTACGATTTTCGACGTTTTTGAAAAAACGTCGTGCCAGAAATCGAAATTTGACGTTTGAAATATTAACGGAGAGTTTGATCCTGGCTCAGAACGAACGCTGGCGGCGTGCTTAATACATGCAAGTCGAACGAGAAAGCCCGGCTTCGGTTGGGTGAGTAAAGTGGCGAACGGGTGAGTAACACGTGGGCAATTTGCCCTTTAGTCCGGGATAATCCTTCGAAAGGGGGTCTAATACCGGATGACACCATCTATAGGCATCTTGTGATGGTCAAAGGCGGGGAAACCTGCCGCTGGAGGATGAGCCCGCGTCCCATTAGCTTGTTGGTAGGGTAACGGCCTACCAAGGCGATGATGGGTAGCCGGCCTGAGAGGGCGACCGGCCACACTGGGACTGAGATACGGCCCAGACTCCTACGGGAGGCAGCAGTAGGGAATATTGCGCAATGGACGAAAGTCTGACGCAGCAACGCCGCGTGGGTGATGAAGCTTCTTGGAGTGTAAAACCCTGTCAGTGGGGAAGAAACGTACGGGTAGTAACTGACTCGTACCTGACGGTACCCACAGAGGAAGTCCCGGCTAACTCCGTGCCAGCAGCCGCGGTAATACGGGGGGGACAAGCGTTGTTCGGATTCACTGGGCGTAAAGGGCGCGTAGGCGGGCTTTCAAGTCGGGTGTGAAAACTGGCGGCTCAACTGCCAGCCGGCACTCGATACTGTTGGTCTTGAGTACGGGAGAGGAGAGCGGAATTCCAGGTGTAGCGGTGAAATGCGTAGATATCTGGAAGAACACCAGTAGCGAAGGCGGCTCTCTGGCCCGATACTGACGCTGAAGCGCGAAGGCATGGGGAGCAAACAGGATTAGATACCCTGGTAGTCCATGCGGTAAACGATGGGTACTAGGTGTCGGGGGTGTCGACCCCCTCGGTGCCGCAGCAAACGCATTAAGTACCCCGCCTGGGGAGTACGGCCGCAAGGCTGAAACTCAAAGGAATTGACGGGGGCCCGCACAAGCGGTGGAGTATGTGGTTTAATTCGATGCAACGCGCAGAACCTTACCTGGGTTTGACATGCTTGGGACAGTCGGTGAAAGCCGATCTCCTCTTCGGAGGCCCTTGCACAGGTGCTGCATGGCTGTCGTCAGCTCGTGCCGTGAGGTGTTGGGTTAAGTCCCGCAACGAGCGCAACCCCTGTCCATAGTTGCCATCAGGTTATGCTGGGAACTCTATGGAGACTGCTGGTGATAAGCTGGAGGAAGGTGGGGATGACGTCAAGTCCTCATGGCCCTTATACCCAGGGCTACACACGTACTACAATGGCCGGTACAGAAGGCAGCAAGACCGCGAGGTGGAGCTAATCCCCAAAACCGGCCTCAGTTCGAATTGGAGTCTGCAACTCGACTCCATGAAGGAGGAATCGCTAGTAATCGCTGATCAGCAGGCAGCGGTGAATACGTTCCCGGGCCTTGTACACACCGCCCGTCAAGCCACGGAAGTCGGGAGCACCCGAAGTCGTTTGCCTAACCTTTGGAGGGCGACGCCTAAGGTGATACCGGCGACTGGGGCTAAGTCGTAACAAGGTAGCCGTAGCGGAAGCTGTGGCTGGATCACCTCCTTTCTAAGGAGCAGGTGTGTTTGCAAGCTGAACAAAGAGCTTGCTCATACTTAGGTCGACCAACGTGAAGATAAGTCGGCAACGACCGACCGTCGCGCGTGGCTATTCGTAATAAATTTCTCGCATGTTGTGTATGCGATGGAGCTATGAACTATCGGGCCTGTAGCTCAGTTGGTTAGAGCGCGCGCCTGATAAGCGCGAGGTCAGTGGTTCAACTCCACTCAGGCCCAGATTGGTTTCTGGCCGACGGGGATGTAGCTCAGTTGGGAGAGCGGTGGCTTTGCAAGCCACAGGTCACCGGTTCGATCCCGGTCATCTCCAGAATAGCGAATAACAGGCCGTCGTGACGGCTTGATATAGTCTCTTGGCCCTGTGGTCGGGAGCACGGTTCTTTGACAACTTCATAGTGATTGTGTTGCTCATTATTACAATATAATAATTGGGCAAAGGCATTTTCCAACAGGCTGCGCGCAGTAGCGTAGCGTGTGGGATGCTCTCAAGTAGGTCTTATGATTAAGCTACTAAGGGCACACGGCGGATGCCTTGGCACCAAGAGGCGATGAAGGACGTGGTAAGCTGCGATAAGCTTCGTCTAGCTGCAAACAAGCTTTGAGGCGGAGATTTCCGAATGGGGCAACCCGGCAGAGTATACTCTGTCATCATACACTGAATCCATAGGTGTATGAGGCGAACGCGGGGAACTGAAACATCTAAGTACCCGCAGGAAGAGAAGACAATAGTGATTCCCTCAGTAGCGGCGAGCGAACGGGGAAGAGCCTAAACCGGACTGTACGTCAAAGCTGGTCGGCGTTGTGCATCCGGGGTAGTGGGAGTCGACTGATTCGGCGGCCACCGAGTCAGGGAGTTACAAATCATATGTATAGGTGAAGCGTCTGGAAAGGCGCACCATAGAGGGTGACAGGCCCGTAACCGAAATGCATATGACTCCCGTCGAATTTCCCGAGTAGGGCGGGGCACGTGGAATCCCGTCTGAATCCACCAGGACCATCTGGTAAGGCTAAATACTTCTTGGTGACCGATAGTGAACTAGTACCGTGAGGGAAAGGTGAAAAGTACCCCGTGAGGGGAGTGAAATAGTACCTGAAACCGTGTGCCTACAAGCGGTCGGAGGAATGGTTTGTCTACGGACGGGCCGGACTGACGGCGTGCCTATTGAATAATGATCCGGCGAGTTACTTCTCTGTCGCAAGGGTAAGTGAAACACTCACGCACCCGTAGCGAAAGCGAGTCTGAACAGGGCGACTAGTGGCAGGGAGTAGACCCGAAACCAGGTGATCTATGCATGGCCAGGATGAAAGCTCAGTAACATGAGCCGGAGGTCCGAACGCACCAGCGTTGAAAAGCTGGGCGATGAGCTGTGCATAGGGGTGAAAGGCCAATCAAACCTGGAAATAGCTGGTTCTCCCCGAAATATCTTTAGGGATAGCCTCGGACTATAGTCTTGCGGAGGTAGAGCACTGGATGGGCTAGGGGTCTTACCCGACTACCAAACCCAACCAAACTCCGAATGCCGTAAGATGTTCTCCGGGAGTCAGGCAGTGTGGGATAAGCTTCATTGCCGAGAGGGAAACAACCCAGACCATCAGCTAAGGCCCCCAAGTCATGCTAAGTGACAAAGGATGTGAAATTACTCAAACAGCTAGGATGTTGGCTTAGAAGCAGCCACCATTTAAAGAGTGCGTAACAGCTCACTAGTCTAGTGATTTTGCGCCGATAATTTACGGGACTATGCATGGCGCCGAAGCTATGGGTTCTCGCCTTAGGGCGGGAGCGGTAGGGGAGCATTGTGTTCGGACTGAAGGCTGATCGCAAGGTCAGTTGGACCGTACACAAGAGATTATGTCGGAACGAGTAGCGATAAAGCAGGACTATAAACCTGCTCACCGTAAGCCTAAGGTTTCCTGGGCAAGGTTAAGCCCCCCAGGGTTAGTCGGTTCCTAAGGCGAGGCCGAAAGGCGTAGTCGATGGAAAACAGGTTAAAATTCCTGTACCAGTAGTGTCGCGTTATGAGCTATGGGGTGACGCAGAAGTGAAGGTCAGACGGGTGATGGTAGTCCCGGTCTAAGCCTGTAGGTGGGGTTCGTAGGCAAATCCGCGAACCTAACACTGAGAGGTGATGGATAAGGTCAATTGCGACCGAAATGATCGTAAGCATGCTGCCAAGAAAAACCTCTATGCCAGTTGCACTGCTGACCGTACCGCAAACCGCCACAGGTAGGCGAGGAGAGTATCCTAAGGTGCTCGAGTGAACTCATGCTAAGGAACTCGGCAAATTGACCCCGTAACTTCGGGATAAGGGGTGCCGCAAGTAGGTGAAATATTTCCATGTGGAGCTGAACGCGGCCGCAGAGAAATGGCCACGGTGACTGTTTACTAAAAACACATGACTCTGCCAAGTCGCAAGACGACGTATAGGGTCTGATACCTGCCCGGTGCTGGAAGGTTAAAAGGAGATGTCAGCCTTCGGGCGAAGCATTGAATTGAAGCCCCAGTAAACGGCGGCCGTAACTATAACGGTCCTAAGGTAGCGAAATTCCTTGTCGGGTAAATTCCGACCTGCACGAATGGTATAACAACTGTGGCACTGTCTCAGCATGAGGCTCGGTGAAACTGTAGCAGCGGTGAAGATGCCGTTTACCCGTACCGGGACGGAAAGACCCCGTGAACCTTTACTGCAACCTGACATTGGCGTTGGGTATCGTATGTGTAGGATAGGTGGGAGGCGTTGAAGCTGGCACGCTAGTGTCGGTGGAGCCACCGGTGAAATACCACCCTTGCGCTATCGAACGTCTAACCTTGAGCCGTGAACCCGGCTTTGGAACAGTGTCAGGCGGGTAGTTTAACTGGGGCGGTTGCCTCCCAAACTGTAACGGAGGCGCGCAAAGGTTCCCTCAAGCCGGATGGTAATCGGCTGTAGAGCGCAAAGGTATAAGGGAGCTTAACTGCGAGACCTACAAGTCGAGCAGATACGAAAGTAGGCCTTAGTGGTCCGGCGATTCCGAATGGAAGGGTCGTCGCTTAACGGATAAAAGGTACTCCGGGGATAACAGGCTGATCTCCTCCGAGAGTCCATATCGACGAGGGGGTTTGGCACCTCGATGTCGGCTCATCACATCCTGGGGCTGAAGAAGGTCCCAAGGGTTTGGCTGTTCGCCAATTAAAGTGGTACGTGAGCTGGGTTTAGAACGTCGTGAGACAGTTCGGTCCCTATCTGGTACGGGCGTAGGAAACTTGAGGAGAGTCGATCTCAGTACGAGAGGACCGGATCGAACCAACCTCCGGTGCACCTGTTGTGGCGCCAGCCGCACCGCAGGGTAGCTGCGTTGGGAAAGGATAAGCGCTGAAAGCATCTAAGCGCCAAGCCCACTCCAAGATCAGGTTTCCCAGACTTCGGTCTCTGAAGGGCCCTGGAAGAGAACCAGGTTGATAGGTCACAGGTGTAAGGATAGCAATATCTTCAGCCGAGTGATACTAATCGCCCGTGAGGCTTAATCTAAAAATTCCTAATGTCCTACTTGCTGGTATCCTGCAATCTGCCAATTGCAGCGCAGCCTGTTGGGTTATGCCTGCCCACGCGGCAACGGCAATCACTATGAGAAAAGTATTCTCGGTGGCAATAGCGACGGGGTCACACCTGTTCCCATTCCGAACACAGAAGTTAAGCCCGTCAACGTCGATGGTACTGCATGGGAGACTGTGTGGGAGAGTAGAAAGCTGCCGGGGTGAAACAAACCCCTTCTCGGAGCAATCCGGGCAGGGGTTTTTTACGTGATTCTTCGCTGATCACGATGACGTCCACTGAGCACGTCGCGCCGAACTCAGCCGCGACCCCTCCGCGAGTCCACCGCCTGCATCAGCTCATCCCAGCTCACAACACCCTGCATCCGCCCAATCTCGTGTCCGTGATGAAAGACAAGCACCGTCGGGGTGCCACCAACCCGAAGTCTTCGCGACAAGCGATCGTGGAAGTTCGCGTTGATGGCGTAGACAGCGATCTCATCCGCCCGGCTTACGGCCAGGGCCGAAAGCATTCGGCGCATCACCAAACAGGACGCGCAGGCAGTCGAGTAGAACTCCGCCACCACTGTCTTGCCGGAGGTGCTGACAATGTGTTCGAATTCACTGGCACCGATCGGTCTTATGAGGCCGAGTGACCGGTCACGGGCGGAGTCCCTGCAATGGTGCTGATCGCTTTCGCACATCGACAGTGATCCTCATGGTGACGTGACAATCGTCCCGCCGCTGCCGACAGCAATGAAGGCCTCGCCGGTCCACACGATGTCGTTTAGGTTGCGATCAGTCGGAGAGTCGATCTCGCGCCACAGGATGCCGTCCTCGGAGACGATGATTGTTCCGGCGCTGCCGACCGCGACAAAGCGCAGCCCGGACCAGGCGACAGCGACCAGGTCCTGCGCGGTTGGTGATGTTCGGTCGGTCCAGTTGCGGCCATCGGCGGAGGTTGCGATGGCACCACTGCGGCCCACCGCGACGGCGAGATATCCGTCAAAGGCAAGGTCCAGCAGGTCGCCGGCGCCCTCCTGCGATATCCAAAGGCCGACTTGCCACGTGGTACCGTCCTGGCTGCGGGCGGTTCGGCTGGACGGACCTACGGCGACATAGGTGCCATACAACGAGGTCACTGAGCTCATAGGTTCACCGATCTGGGAGGCTGTCCAGTCGCGGCCGTCAGTTGACAACGCAACTCCCCCGGCCTCACCAACGGCAACATAGACGCTGTCCAGCCAGACCAGGGAGACTATGGCCTGTCCGAGTTCTGTGTCGGAAGCTGACCATTGCAGGCCATCGTCAGACAGCCGCAACAAACCGGATGTGGCGCCAATGAGGAATCCATGATCCCCGGACACCGCAGAACTCCAGGTGGAGTTGCCGACAGGGGGGCCGTTCACCCAGCCATCAAGGCTATCTGCCAGCAGGAGGGTGCCCTTGAAGCCGGCGGCGACATGGCGACTACCGGAGCTGGCGACGGCAAACAGATTGTTGGAATTTGGCGCGTCGCGCAGGCTCCACACCTCGCCAGCGACCGGAATCTGCGGCACCGTGGTTGGCTGTCGGCTCTGGTCGCACGAGCCGAGCACCAGCAGGCTCACCGCAAGCAGTAGCAGGCTCCAGGTGGCCCATCGAGTGTATCTAACGGTCTTCATACGATTGAGAACAGTGTAGCTAATCTCGGCGTTTCCGGCAATGCAAAGCAACGGGGTAATTGACATGACATGGTCATGGTGTGTACTTTGGAAGAACGATGAGGCAGCGCAAACCAAAGGACACTTTACCGCGCCAGCGATCAGGCCGGCGGATGAATCCGCATTCTGATCTGTCGGCCGGTGCTGTCGAACTGGACGAAAACGAACTGCTCGGGCTGGTGGAGCGTCTGGATCATGACCCGTTGCTGCTGGTGCTGGACCAGGTGCAGGATCCGCAGAATCTGGGGGCGTGTTTGAGGACGGCCGATGCTGCCGGGGTGGATGCCCTGGTTGTGCCGAAAGATCGATCAGCACCAATGAGTGCTGTTGTTCGATCAGTGGCGTCCGGTGCGGCGGAAGCGGTGCCGATGGCCCGGGTGACCAATCTGGCCAGAACACTTCGAGCCATGAAAGAGCTGGGGGTGTGGATTTTCGGGACCTCGGACCGCGCTGAGAAGAACCTCTATGAATCCGATCTGACAGGCCCGGTGGCACTGGTAATGGGGGCTGAGGGGAAGGGATTGCGGCGGCTGACTTCAGAGACCTGCGATCTGCTGGTGAGAATCCCGATGGTCGGTAGTGTCGAATGTCTAAATGTCTCGGTGGCTGCCGGTGTGTGTCTGTTTGAGATCGTTCGGCAGCGTCGGCTGGGGTTGTGACGTCCGGGGGCGAGCAGGCTGCGGTGCAGAGTGGTACAGGTCCTTCGAGGCTGCGTTCCCTTCGGGGAACCTTTCGCGTGTCCGCGCCGTTTCTAAGACATAATTGATCCAATAACAATTTGTTATAACAAGGAAGGGAGAACGATTATGTTGAAACGTTTTGTGGCCTTCGCGCTGGTGGCATTACTCGGGGCGGGCTCGGTTCCGGCGGCGACCTGGAATGTCGATGTCAGTCATTCGAGTATCGACTTCAGCGTCAGTCATCTGGTTATCGCGAAAGTGCGCGGTGGTTTTGATCAGTTCAGCGGTGTGATCGAGTTCGATGGTGAGAACTGGGACAAGGCCAGCACCACGTGGACTGTTGATGTTGCCACAATCAACACGCAGGACGCTGATCGCGACGCTCATCTGCGCAGCGCGGACTTCTTCGAGGTGGAGAAGTATCCGTCGATGACCTTCACGTCGAAGAAGGTGATCCCCGGCGAAGGGAACAGCTTCAAGCTGGTTGGTGATCTGACGATTAAGGGTGTTACCAGAGAGGTGACATTCGATGGTGAGTTCCGTGGCGTGATTGCAGATCCCTGGGGCAACACCCGGGCCGGGTTCTCGGCAGAAACGACCATCGACCGTAAGGACTTCAATATCACCTGGAACAAGGTCCTTGATGCTGGCGGTCTGACTGTTGGTAACAAGGTCGATATCAAGATAGAAGTTGAGGCAATCAAGCAGCAGTAACGCGCCCGTTAGTTTGAGTTGAGAAGGCCCGGCCAATGAAGATGGTCGGGCCTTTGTAGTTGGTGTCGCAATTGTTGGATTAGCCTGGCCAGGGCAAACTCATAGCCGCCGCAGAAGGCCAACTACTTTCCCGGCAAGGCGAAAATCTCCGGAGCCTCGACTGACAACGATCGGCTCGAACTCATCATTCTCAGGCTGCAATCGAATGCGACGCCCCTCGGGGAAGTAGCGCTTGACAGTGGCTTCATTGTTGATCAGTGCGACGACAATGTCACCCGGATTTGCGACAGTCTGCTTTCGGACGAGCACCATGTCGCCGTCGAATATGCCGGCATCTTTCATAGAGTCACCATCGACCCGCAGAACAAAGGAATCACCAGCGGGGAGGAAGGACGAATCGACGGCTATTTCCCCTTCGGTGTTTTCGATAGCATCAATGGGAAGACCTGCGGGTACGGTGCCGACGATGGGAATCCGGGCCACCTGACTCGCCACTGACTGAGTAAGCTCAAGGCCCCGAGAGATGAATCCCTGCTTCTTGAGAAAGCCCTTTTTGATCAAGGCAGCAAGATGGGTGCGCACGCCATTGGTGGAGCTAATACCGAATCGTTTGCCGATCTCCCTGATCGTCGGAGGATGACCTCGTGAGGCGATCTGCTCGCGGATGAATTGAAGGACATCGCGCTGCCTTGATGTCAGCTCCTGCTTCATGCCGATTTCACTCCCATTAGTGTGCCAGCCTGCCTGCGCACGGCGGTTTGTACATGTCTTCGACTCAAGGGTACTGCCCATCCGTTCAGGTGTCAAGCGTTTTTGGCTGTGTTGGCTCAATCCCATATCCGATTCGGTCGATAAGTGATACAGGTGCTGATGATAGCCAGCAGACAGTCAGCAACCGGACTGAGCGCAGCACGGCAGTGCTACAAGTTGTGCAAATTGAGAGACAGGTATGGTATCATCTCGGCGCAGTGAACTCACGACGATTCATGGTGAACGTGCGTCAGCGGACTGCACTCTTGGTAGTGTGGGAGTCGCCCTTGTATTGGCCGTAGTGGTTGCTTTGGCTGTTTTGATGTGGCCGGGAAAGGGTGGTGCCGAACGGCCTGGGCTGAATCAGCGATCGGGGGGTGGGGGAGACATTCGAATTGAGGCCTGTCTGGCGCTTGATGTCCAGAACCGGGAGCCAGTGTGGCGGTCGGACGTCTTCGAGGAGTATGTTGGAATCGTGTATTGCTGGACACGCGTTATGGGCGTCACTGATTCAACCACCGTCACTCACATTTGGGTTCATGATACCACTGAGATGGCGCGTGTGCCTTTGAGGGTGGGCAGTCCCAGTTGGCGCACGTGGAGTTTCAAGAGCATACCGCAGTGGGCGAAAGGTACCTGGACGGTCTATGTCGCCGACACCGATGGGCGGGTGCTGGATTCGCTGCCCTTCCGGGTTCTGTCGGAATCGCAAATGTGGAATGCTCCGCTGGTGCCGCCCGGATACACCGGTCGCCGCCCCAGCTCGTCTGCGGGGCCGGCAAATCCTTAGTCGGCTGCGCGTCAGGTCGGGAAGTAGTATGAAAGAGGCCGACTCGCGGGGGCGGGAGTCGGCCTTCCTCGTGCTCTGGTGAGCACCTGATATCTGTCTTGATGCCTGTTCGGGTCAGGCCTCTTCGGCTTCCTCACGGGCTTTGGCCTCGTCAATCACCTTCTGAGCCTGATCGTGGGGCACCTCCTCGTAGTGGGAGAATTCCAAGCTGTAGAACCCCTGGCCGGAGGTCATAGAGCGCAGATCGACCGAGTACTGGTACATCTCTGCACGAGGAACCTGAGCGCGAATACGCTGATAGCGACCTTCGGGTTCCATGCCACCAATTTTCGCACGACGTGACGACAGATCACCCATGATGTCGCCCGTGTAGTCATCGGGCACGATAACCTCAACATTGTAGATCGGCTCAAGGATTACTGGTTTGGCTTCCATGAAACCCTGTTTGAAGGCTTGAGAGGCAGCGATCTTGAAAGCCATGTCGGATGAGTCAACCTCGTGGTAGGAGCCATAAAACAGGGCAGCCTTCAGGTCAACCACCGGAGAGCCGGTTAGCGGTCCATGCTGCATCGATTCCACAATGCCCTTCTCGACAGCGGGGACATACTTGCCCGGCACTACGCCGCCCTTAATCTCATCAAGGAATTCGAAGCCTTTGCCGCGTTCGTTTGGCTCCAGCCGAATGTGAACCTCACCGAACTGACCCCGACCACCGCTCTGTTTCTTGTGACGATACTTGGTTTCAGCTTTGCCTCGGATGGTTTCCCTGTAGGCAATTCGCGGACGGTCCAGATCGACCTCGGTATTGAAGCGGTTTTTGAGCTTCTCGCAGAGCACTTCGATATGCGTCGAACCCTGAGCGAACAGCACCATCTGCTTGAGAGCCGGATCAGAGATGACCTTGAAGGTCGGATCTTCCTCGCGCAGTTTCTGCAGGCCGTTGGCGACCTTGTCTTCATCGCCCTTGGACTTGGGCTTGATGGCGACATCCATGACCGGGTTGGGGTAGTCCGGTGCCGGAACCGTGACACTCGTGCCGGAGCACAGTGTGTTGCCGATATGCGTATCTTTGAGTTTCACCATGACGCCCAGGTCACCTGCGGGTGCCGCGGAGATATCCACCCGGTTCTTGCCCTGGAAGGTGTAAAGCTGCGTGCTTCGCTCGACAACGTCCGTGCACTGATTCCTTAGTTCCGCACCCGGCTTGGCCGTTCCAGACATCGTTTTGAAGAACGACATATCACCGAGGTGACCCTCGGCATGCACTTTGAAGACATAGGCGACTACCGGGCCGCTCGGGTCTGGCGGGAGCGTGATCAACTCCTCAGTGCCAGTTTTGAAGACGTTGGCTGGCGGCATCTGACTCGGTGAGGGGAGGTAGTTGACGATGAAGTCCAGCATTAGCTTAACGCCCCAGTTTTTGGCTGCCGAGCCGCACAAGATCGGGAACACTTTGCCCTTGATGATGCCGTTGGAGAAACCCTTCATGAAGTCATCCTTCTCCAGCGTCCCGGCCTCGAAGAACTTCTCAAGTAGGGCGTCATCGGTTTCGGCAGCGGTTTCGATAAGCTTCTCACGTTCGCTGTTGACCAGGTCCTGCATGTCGGCGGGGATGTCAGACTCCTGCGGGTCGCCCTTGTCATCGAAGGTGTAGGCTTTCATACGAAGCAGGTCGACGATGCCCTTGAAGGTTTCGGCCTGCCCGATCGGCAGGTGCACTGCCGCTGCCTGGGTGCCGAAGGCATCACGGATGGCATCGACGCACGCCTGCCAATTGGCGTTCTCTATCTCCATCTTGTTGATGAAGAAGAAGCGGGCAATGCCGAGCTTCTCAATGTATTTCCACTGGATCTGGGTACCGACTTCGACGCCGGAAGTGGAGTTGATGATCATGCCGACCGAATCGGCCACCTTCAGGCTGCCAATGAGCTCACCAAGGAAGTCGGAGTGCCCGGGACCATCGAGCAGGTTGATCTTCGTGTTTTTCCATTCGCACGCGAGGAGTTTGGACGAAATCGTCGTCTTCTTGGCGAGTTCGTCTTCCTGGTAGTCCAGCAGCGAGGAACCGTCATCAACACGTCCCATTCGGTTGTTGACGCCCGTCGAATAGGCTATGGCATCCGCGATCGTGGTTTTGCCACAGCTACGCTGACCTGCCAGGACAAGGTTTCTGATCTTATCGGTCGAATACTCCTTCACGTGCGAACCTCCGCAGTCTCAAATAGTGCTTCGGGTTAGGGAAAACAACTCGTACCGCCCGGAAAATCCGGGCAAGTCAGAGCCACATGTTATAACAATAGGCGGTTTTTGTCAAACCGTTTTGTGCCGCAAAGCCCGAATTCGCAGGCATTTCGACCCAGGGCGTGGGGGCGTGGTGGGGTGTATCGGGGGGGCGGCAGTCAGGTGCAGGTGCACAAACGCCCGCCTGTGACAGGCAGGCGGGCGTTTGGCGTTATTGACGCTTCAGTGACGAAGCGCACGACAGCAGCAGCTTACTTCAGCAGCACCATCTT
>Ga0334895_1000034_pt1 | contig 227068 bp, 197 predicted proteins | sample GraSluR3_MG_7_FD_207229 | JGI IMG/M metagenome (GOLD analysis project Ga0334895, IMG submission 207229) | Sludge microbial communities from methane-producing bioreactor in Wageningen University, Netherlands - Granular Sludge_31_05-R3 | ecosystem: Engineered > Bioreactor > Anaerobic >... | reverse complement strand
CCGTTCAGCGGCGCGCTGTTGAACGAGAAGCGCCCGGGGACCTATGTGTGCCGGCGCTGTGGAGAACCCCTTTGCCGCTCAGTGGATAAATTCGATTCCGGTTGTGGATGGCCAAGTTTCGATGACGAGATCCCGGGTAAGGTACGCCGTGTCCCCGATGCGGATGGGCGGCGTACGGAGATCGTTTGTTCCAATTGCAATGCGCATCTTGGACATGTATTCAAAAATGAAGGTTTCACATCAAAGAATACCAGACATTGTGTGAACTCCGTGTCTATGCAATTTATACCGAATTCAGAACGAACATCCGCTGAAGCGATTTTTGCCGGTGGTTGTTTCTGGGGCGTGGAATATTTCATGCAACAGATCCATGGAGTAAGCTCTGTGATTTCGGGTTATACCGGCGGCCGAACGAAGAATCCGACCTATCCGGAAGTAAGCAGGGGGAATACCGGTCATTATGAAGCTGTACGGATCAGCTATGATCCGCGAGTTGTAGATTATGAAACACTTGCCAGGACATTTTTTGAGATCCATGATCCGACGCAGAAAAACGGACAAGGGCCCGATATCGGAAAACAATATTGTTCCGCCGTTTTTTATATGGATGAAGAACAACAGGCAAGCATCGAAAAACTAATATCACAATTAAAAACAAAGGGTTATAAAGTTGCCACCCGTCTTTTACCCGCTGCGGAATTTTTTCCTGCGGAAGATTATCACCAGGATTACTATGCACGGAAAGGAACGCCACCCTACTGTCATTCGAGAGTCACACGTTTTTAAGGAATCTTCCCTTCGCACATCCGCTTTATCGTTTTGTTTCCGGTGATTTATTCTTACATTTCGAGGTAAAAAGTCAATGAGGTCAAGGTGAAAAACAAATTTTCCATTTTTATGATATCTTTCTTTCTCTTTCCCATATCCTTCCTTTGGGCGCAGGTTCCGGATGTGCGGGTGCTGATCATGTATACACAGGAAAAGATCGAACTGGCGAGCGACTCCAGAATATCCATTGTTAACCAGGAAAATAAACGCGAACAAATGCGCGGGAAAAACACCTTTATCATCGAAAGAACGGGTGAAATACTGATCTTGAAAAATGAAAGCAATAAGGAATTGCTGCGAGGCAGCAGTCTGTCGATCACGAATAACGAAAAGAACAAACCCATCGAGATCAGTCAGGTCCCTTACGGCATAGGATGGTGGTGGGAGGGAACAGAAGACCGCGCCTACCTTGGTGACCTTGTTTTCCACATCAATACTGCCGGTTTCATTGACGTTATAAACCGGCTTGATCTGGAGACCTACCTTTATGGGGTTGTTCCATCAGAAATAGGTGTCACTTCGCCCCTGGAGGCGCTGAAAGCACAGGCGGTCTGCGCAAGATCGGAAGCAATGATAGGCCTGGAGACCGGAAAATATGCCGGACCGCACTACGATTTAACGTCCGATGTAATGTGCCAGGTTTACAGCGGTATACGGAATGCCAATGATGCGGTAAGAAGTGCAGTTGATGGAACGAGAGGCGAAGTGCTTACATGCGGTGATACGATCATCAGCGCATATTATGCATCCAATTGCGGGGGGCACACGGAAAGCATCGAATACGTCTGGCCCGACAGATCAGAACCTAAGACGTACTGGAGCGGAAAACGGGATATGGATATGTCCTGTACGATGGATCTTACACAGGCAGACGATATCCGCACATGGGTAGAAGATGCCCCCGACGCTTGGTGTAAGCCAAGTAGCAGCACCCCGGAATGGAGCAGAGAAAATTACCGCTGGAAACGCAGCTTCTCACCTGATGTTTTGACAATCGCTTTGGCCAAGGAGCACAAGGACCTGGGACGCGTCTATGATATTATTCCATTGGAACGTGGCGTTTCCGGTAGAATTTATGATATCCTTTTCGTTGGCGATAAGGGATATTGCCGTGTTCAGGGAGAACTGAATATTCGCCGACTGTGGGATCCACCCTTAAAAAGCTCCTGCTTTGTTGTTGATAAGATCGGCCCCGTATCAGAACCGGTAAGCTTTATCCTAAGCGGTGCGGGATGGGGCCATGGCGTCGGTATGTGCCAGACGGGCGCGATCGCAATGGCCGGTGCCGGTCGTAAATATTCGGACATCTTATCCCATTATTTTAAGGATACGCACATTCAACGCAAATACAGATAAATATTTACCGTGATATTTCTACAACCATTGTTGCTATTGCTGGGTGTACTTATAAGCGTTCCGTTTATAATTCACCTTATCGGGGAAAGAAAACACCGCCCTTTTGCATTCAGTTCCCTGAAATTTCTTCGCGAGATCGAGCGCGATTCGCTTCAGAAACTCAAACTCCGCCAATGGCTGATTTTACTTTCGCGTGCGTTATGGATCGCAATGCTGGTCTTTGCTTTGGCAGCACCCTTTTTTACGTCCGAGAGCGCATCCCCCGAACCCGGGATCGTGTTGATCGACGAGAGCTACAGCACACGCAATCATGAACTGTTCCTGACCGCAAAAAACGATATAGCGAGCGAATTCAATTACTGGGAGTATGTTTTCTTTAACGAGAATACAAACATGGACACACTTCGCCGGGCGATTCGGGAAGCGATCGCACTGAAGCGAATGCGTTTGCCCGCCATCATCTTGTTAAGCGACTATCAGGACAATACCATGACCCGGGACATTCTGAAAATAACAGAAGAATTTGCGGCACATATTATTCATATACCGGTTCTCAGGGAGCATGACAATACTGCCGTTCGGCAGGTGCGTATCTTAGACGACCCGCAAACCAGTGACGACTTTTTAACGCTTTCGATTTCTGTATCAACAAATGAAAAAAACAAAGAACCCGATATTGCTCAGATTTATGTGAACGGGCGATCTGCGGGCAGGGTTGCGCTTTCATCCGATGGATACGGCACCTTCAGATTCGGTCCCGGCGATACGGAATATACCCGTGTTGTTGTCCGCACTCCGGAGGATGATTATCCCGATGATAATGTGCGTTACCTGACCACAAAGACGCCTCAGAACATTGATCTGCTTTGCATTTGTGAAGATCCGCTGTCGGGATACCACCTGAACGCGTTTAGGGCAATTGAACATATAACACTGCACACGACCACCCCTGACGCACTACCCGCGCTGTATTTGCAGAATTATGATTTGATATGGATTTCCGGACTTTATGATATCCCCTTACAGCAACGGGAATCCCTGTTGCGATTTGCCGAGAACCGACCGCTTGTCATTACTGCCGGCACCGACGCCCAAAATACCGGTCAATGGGAAGATCTGATCGGAAACATCCAGCATGTTGATCTGCGTCCGGGATTTCAGACCGTTTCCGGAATGGATGGCTCCGTTGCTTTCACCGGCTTCAATCCTAATGCCTTCCGGATCACACAATATTACACGGGTACTTTAAAGGAACTGAGACCTCTTTGGGAAATGAAAAACGGAGACATCCTGCTGGGAAAGGGAAAAGAAAATGTGTATATACTTCTGTCGCCATTTTTATTTGACTGGAATGAAATGGGGCTTAGTGCGTTGTTTACGCGCGCACTGAACCGCCTTGTTTCTTCTGCGGTCCATAGCGGGCGTACGCAATATTATACCGGTGAGGCTATTTCTCTGCCAAGACCACAATATACCGTCACAACTCCCGGTGGTGAGCGGCATCACGTGCGGGGTGATTTTACGGATACGCAGACCCCCGGATTCTATGTTATGGAGTCCGATGATATGTATCATGAACTGGCAATAAATATTCCCGGAGAAGAAATGGTACAAACCTCCCTTATTCCGGATAGCGGCGCCGTGTTTATTTGGAATGAATCTCACATAGAAGATATCCGGCGAGCCGCAAAAGGCCGGAACGCCCAAAACCTCTTTTTGATGTTAGCAGCCGCATTTCTCATGTTGGAAATGATTCTTTTACGGAAAGGAGAGCAAACAAACTGATACATGAACAAATAAAAAAGGGACCCGAACGTGCGATCCTTTGCGCGGTATCGCCGCCCGGACAAGCGGAAGAAACAGAATACTCTGTCCAGGAACTGGGACGGCTTGCCGATACGGCCGGGGCGGAGGTTGTGGATACGCTGATCCAACAGCGTGAAGCGATCCATCCGGTACACTACCTTGGGAAGGGGAAACTTGAAACATTAAAGCTGCTTGCGGACGAAACGGAAGTGGATGTGATCATTTTTGATGACGAACTTACGCCCTCTCAACAAAAGAATATCGAACGCTTATTTCCCGAACAAAAGATCATTGACCGGTCAGCTCTTATTCTTGACATTTTCACACTGCATGCCAAAACGCGAGAGGCAAAAACACAGGTCATGTTGGCGGAAGCTGAATATCACTTACCACGCCTTACCCGACAATGGACGCATCTTAGCCGTCAGACAGGCGGTATCGGGGCACGCAGGGGGCCGGGAGAAACTCAGATCGAGATCGACAGGCGATTGTTGCGGGAACAGATCAAGCGGCTGAAACAAGACCTGGAAAAAATATCCGTCCAGCTGGACACAAAACGCAAGTCGCGCTCAAAGCGGTTCAATGTGGCTTTGGTCGGCTATACCAATGCCGGCAAATCTACCTTGATGAACCATCTTGCCGGTTCACATGTTGAAGTGGAAGACCAGCTGTTCAAAACATTGGACACTACGGTCCGGCGCGTGCAGCTGGATAAGAGCCACACAATCTATTTGAGCGACACGGTTGGTTTTATCAGAAAGCTCCCGCATCAACTCGTGGCCTCATTCCGGAGCACATTGCGTGAAGCGGAAAGCGCGGATCTCTTACTAAAAGTGATCGATATTTCCGATGAGAATTTTCGCGAACATATTAAAACCATTGATGCGGTTCTGGAAGAATTCAATATTCCCGGGGAACGTTTTATTTCGGTTTTCAATAAGACCGACGTATTGGAAAGTGCCGAACATGTGCGTGTTGTAAAGCAGCATTATCCGGGAGCAATCTGTATTTCCGCAGCACGTGGCATCGGTATAAAAAATTTGCTGGATGCCATCCGCGAGCGTATCGATGATAGCACCTACGTACATCATTTCTATGTTGAACCGCAGGAAGGCAAACTCATTGCCGATCTCCATCGCTTCGGTGAAATACTGGAAAGCCGTTTTATTGAGGACAAAATACTTTTCAAAGTGTTCCTTGATACTTCCGTATATGAAAGTCTCAAGAAAAAGTATCATTTATAAAAAATGTTGGTTTATTTGAAAAAAGGAGATAAGCCATGAAAACGCTCATTTTTATTTTACTGGCATGCACACAGCTCTTTGGTGCAAGCGGCAGTCCTTCCGCAACATTATTGGTACGCTGCGACGATATCGGCATGTGTCACGCCGTAAATGAAGCTGCCCTGGAGCTTGCCGAAACGGGAATCCCGCTGAATTATTCGATCATGTTCGTATGTCCCTGGTATCAGGAAGCGGTTGAGATGCTCAAAGATTATGAGAACATCTGTTTCGGCATTCACCTGACCATCAACAGTGAGTGGAAAAATTTCCGCTGGGGTCCATGTTCCGTAAACGATGATGTTTCCACTCTGGTGGATGAAAACGGTTACTTCTTTCCGCGAATGGACCTTTTTTATGCCGCGAATCCTTCACTGGAACAAATAGAGTCCGAACTGCGGGCGCAGATCGGACGTGCATTACGCAGCGGACTGGATGTGCGTTACGTTGATACGCACATGTCAAGCCTCGATCAGCGAAAAGATATCCGCGATATTGTTATTCGCCTGGCCGCAGAATACGGTCTTATTTATGCTTATGATATACCGGACCATATAATGACAGGCATCTATTCGCAGCCGCCCGAAGAGAAACAGCAACATCTTTTAAAACAATTGAAGAATATCAATCGGCAGGGGATCAATCTGATCATATCGCATTTGGGTAAGACCGGGCCGGAAATGGATGCGCTGATCGATATGAATCCAAGCGGGCCGGCGAATATGAGCCGTCACCGCGAAGCCGAACTGCACGCACTCCGCTCGGAAGAATTTCGAAATAGTGTAGCGAAGAACAAGATCACTCTTAGCACCTACGCCCGCGAATATGAGAAAAAGAAGGATATGAAATGAACCAATCAATACTCGAAATATTCGGTTATGTGGCTTCGGCGATCGTCGCGTTATCGCTGATGATGAAAAATATTCGTCGCCTCCGGTGGTGGAATCTCTTCGGTGCTTCCGCCTTTTCTCTTTACGGAGCACTGATAGGCGCTTGGCCCGTGTTTGCAATGAACGCATTTATCGCCATTGCGGATATTTATTATTTGATCCAGATGAGCCGGGAAAAAGAATACTTCGACGTGATGGAAGTGAATGTACATCATTCGGATTTCATTAAACGCTTCTTAGCATATTATATGGATGATATTAAAAAATTCTTTCCCGATTTTCATCTTGATCCGGCAGTCGAATACCGCGCGTGTCTGGGATTGCGCGATGCCCGCCCGGTGAGCCTGATCGTTTTCCGGTCTTTGTCGGAAAAAGAAATGCTGGTTGAACTGGATTATGCAATACCTCAATACCGGGATCAAAAAACAGGAAAATTTATCTATCGCGAAGGTATAAAACGCCTGGGTCTCAACAAGGTCAGCTTCATCAGCAGAACCGCAAATGAAGCGCATATGCGTTATCTTCTTGCGCTGGGATTTATCAAGAGCGATGAACGGGATGGCATTGTTCTATTCAGAAAAGAAGGGTAGGACAATAATAATAGCGGAATATGTTTATTTCCCGCGGAAATTTCGGATGATATCCAAATATTTGGGTACCACAAAGGTATCCACAATATCTTCCCATGAGCGGAAAATGGTTTTTTGTGCCATGTCTCCCGCCTGACGAAGCAGATCCCGGTCTTTTGCAACGTGAAGCATGACGGAAGCAAGGTCTTCAGATGTGTTTTCACAGAGGAAGCCGTTCTTGCCGTCGATGATGCCTTCAGCTGCATTACTGCCTCTTACGATCACAGAGGGTGTTCCCAGAGCAGCCGCCTCTCGCGTTACAACAGGTGCATTGTCATAAACGGATGGAAAAATGAAGAGGTCTGCCCGTGCATAGAGACCCTTCAATTCATTCCGGTCGAGGACCATCCCGGTAAAACGTACGCGGTCTTCCATATGAAAGGAAGCGACCAAATCCATAAACTCATCTTTTGATTTTCCTTCTCCGACCAAGATCATTTTAAAATCAAGTTTTGCTTCCTTTAATGCCTTGAGTGCATGAATGATCATTGCAATGTTCTTTTGGCGGATCATCTGACCAACGAAGAGAAAGACAAGATCATCGGGACGAAGATCATACTTTACCTCAGAGTGTGCAAGCAATTCGTTGAGGTTTTCGGGAATACTGAAATCGGCACCATTGGGGACAACATCGACAGAACCTTTATAGCCATATGAAAGCAACGTTTCTTTTGTGCTTTCGTTTACCGCCCACACTGCGTCGGCATAATTAAAAAAGTCAACGACCAAATGGGTCATGATCCAGGAAATAACATCTGAACGGGTTAGTTCTTTAAAATCGTCGTAAAATTTTGAATGAAATGTCGCTACCAAAGGAACGTTCTTGTTGCGGGCGTACTGAAGAGCGATATTGCCGGCACTGAAAGGACTTTGGGCATGCGCAAGATCAACGTTCAGGCTGTAGAGCTTTTTCCAGAGCTTGGGATTATGCGGACTCACGCCCATGCGATACGGTTTACGCAGTACGAGGGGAATGGAGGGATATCGCAGAACAGGAAATATTTCATCATCAACATGACCCGGGAACTCCGGTGTTACCACATAGGCCTTTCCGTATTTTTTTTTGATCCAGTAGGCGTAATTTTTGGTTACGCTGGCAACTCCGTCCATGACCGGATAGAATGATTCATTGAATTGAATAACACTCAGATTATCCATTCCGATTCCTTTTTACTTTTACACGTTTTCATAAATTTCTTCATGATCTGATTTGTTCCCGACTGCGCTCGAAGCATATTTTAAATATGGGATAAGAATGTCGTTTTTCGGTGTTTCCGTGCCATCATAGGTGATGGTAAGAACAGGTATCCCGGTTATCTCTTCAATATCTTTGCACATTGCCTCAGTGATCAGAGAAGGACAACAGAACGCAGGATTGGCTTGGATGAAAAGGGAAATATCCGGATGCTCTTTGACGATCCGGAAGATCTTCAGGATATTTTCATAACTTTCCCCCTCCTGTTCCACGCGGATATTAAATTGCCCCAACTCCTTTACCGCATCGGGATTCCGCGCGGACAGCGGGGTCCCCACGTACTTACTGAAATAACTTTGATAGCGACTTTCCATAAGCTGCATGGCTGCAAGCAGGGACCTGTAAATGACAAGTCCGGACAAATACAACTCTCGTATCCATTTTTTGAAGTGTGCGCCAACAATGATCTTTGCATAATCGTTATAGGGTGTTACGACCACCTCACCCCCCGCATCCTCAATAACATGAATGAGATCCTGGTTCATGACCTCGTTGTCGCGCACGTAAAGATCACCGAATATGGCGACCTTGGGACGCTTGGTTTTATTAATTCTAATGGCATCAAGTTTTTCAATGCTTATTTTAACCGCATCCATATAACGCATATTGCCCAGGAAGGCGGATTCCAGAACATCCCGGCATTCTTTCAGGACGCGGTCGGTCTCCCCCTTGTTTATTTCATACGGGCGGATCATACAACCGATCTTTTTCAAATTGCCGCCGAACATATAGGCAAAATATGTTTTAACGGAAACGATCGGGCTAAAATCCACCATGGCAATATTGCCGTTATAGACACCGGCGTGCTCCATTCCCGGTGTTTCATTGATCAGCGTTTTAATATAGGAAGAATACATGGGGATATTACATGCCCATCCTCCCCGCACCATCCAAAGTCGTGTTTTGGCGGGATTGAGATCGTATTTTTTAATGTATTCGATAAATTCGTGGGCAATGGCGTTAACCGGAATACACTGGCCGGTATTCATTTTCATGCTTTCTGCGATCAGACGGGGGGTTTCTTCAAGGACCCGCGCATCCACGCCGGCGGCACGAAGATTGGCCGCTACCAGCGGGATGACCAAGGGGTCCCAGTTGGGAAGCAGTAACGTTTTTCCTTTGATATCATTCTCAAAAGACGGCGCAACAGGAAGGGTCCTGCACGATATTTTCCCGTTGCTCTTCAGGTGATTTCTGAAAGCCCTTACCCCCGCTTCGATACGCGTTTCATAGCCAACGTTGGAATCATGCTCGTCAAGCTGCAGTATCAGATACGGTTTTCCGGCAGTATCCATCAGGCGTTTGAAATATTCAAGCGCAAAGGAATCCGGAGCACACTTAAAGGACGTAATAAAAACCGGATAAAGCCCCGGCGTTCGTATGCAAAGATTTGCAGCCTCCATGATAGCGGCAGGATAGGCCCAATGGATCAGATCCAGAAGGTTTTCCATGTCCGTGTCTTTCTCCGCAACCGGAAGGGAATCCATGAAGTAACACGGCACACCCAGCTGCGCGAAATAAGAAGGTATGCCATTATTCATATTGTCGGGAAGCACGGTATAGGGTCTGCCGAGAAGCGCCACTGCAATCTCATCGTCCCCGGGTGGTGTATATATTTCTTTCATCCCGCTTTTGATGTTCCGGTAATACGATTGTGCTTCATCATAGGCACGATTGACGGACACGGGGGTGACGGTGTCCGGGAAGGCTTTTTGTATGGCATTGAATAGTTCGGCCTTTGTATAAAGGGGATTATGACGATGATTAATAAGCGGGCGTAAGCTTTTTATTTGCCTTCCATCCGGTTTCATCAGGGATGTGATTACCGTACTGAATTGCGTATAATAACAATATTTACGCAAACGTTTCGGGTTGTCGGGGTCTTTTTCGCCCTCAAGGTGAATAGGTAAAAAAAGCACATCGCAATTTTCGGCCAGCGACCGCACGTGGCCGTGAAAAGCGGTCATGGGCGCACAGAATTCGGCCCCCGTGCAGGATTTACCGATCCGAAGAATATCTTTTTCATTTTCGGATGTGATGACCCTAAACCCAAGGGAATGAAAGAACGTCCTCCAAAAAGGCATTTCCTCAAGTATTTGAAGTCCCGCCGGAATGCCGATACAGGCAAGGGGTTTTGCGATTGCCGGTTTGGGTGTTTTACTAAAAACGGACTGCCGCATTTGCTTCAACGGGGGAACGATCTCTTTCCGGACAAAATGTTTGGTTTCGTAATCCCTCCCACAGAGGAAACCATACGCGACGTCCTCGTTTTGTACATGTGCTATGCGTATCCTGCAATGATTAAGACACAGCTCACATGTTTCGGTCCGAACCGGGATGTGTTCATTATAAATATTTATTCCCCTGAAACTGCTTTTACCTTTATGTTCTTCCAGGGCCGTGATCGCCGCACCCAGGGCTCCTGTAAGATGGCAGTATTTTGAAACATACACGGGCTGTTGCAGTTTTTGCTCGAAAGCAGCAACAAGTGCCTTGTTCTTTGCCGTGGCACCCTGAAAGCAGATCCGATTGCCAATGCTGCCACCGGAAGCGACTTTTTGCAGATAATTTTCACGTACCGAAAAGAGAACGGCAGCAAGGATCTCGTTGACCGAATAGTTCTTATTCAGATAATGATTGATATCGCGTTCCATGAAAACCGTACAGCGATCGCTTGCGAGCGGCGCGCGGGCGCCGGTGGCATATTCCGCAAATTTGCCTAAAGGCACATCCAGTTTTTGTGCCTGTTCCTCAATGAAACTTCCCGTACCGGCCGCACACACGGTATTCATTTTTGAAAATGTGACAACACCCTTTCGTAAGGTTGTGAATTTGGCATCCTGCCCCCCGATCTCGATAATGGTATCGATCTCAGGATCCAGCTCTATGGCTGCCCGTGCATGGGCGGATATCTCATCCAGAATACAATCCGCAGCTATGATCTTACCGATGAACTTGCGGCCGGAGCCAGTTGTTGCGACCGCCTTAAAAAATAATTTATTTCCGTTTTGTTGTAAAAATCTGACTGCAGCTTCAAAAATTCCCTGAACCGCAATGATCGGCCTCCCGGCGGTACGCGTGTAAAATCCGGCGATCGGGCGTTTTTCTTTATCAATGATGATCGCCTTACTTGAAGTGGAGCCGATATCAATGCCCATATATATATCCTTCAGGTCGGCGGTTTCGGATTTCCGATAAAGATCGCATTCGATGATGCCCGCACCGCCGGAAACTTTCATATCCCGGTGTACAATCCCATTGAAATCCGGATAATTGCTTAGGGTTACCACGAGGGGTGGATAGAAATATTCTTTTTCTGTAAAGCCGGGTCGCTGCAGGAATAGATCTTGCGCAGGTATATTTTCTTCTATCAGGAGTTGAACCACACCGATCGCAGCAAGAATATGTGAATTATCAGGTACCTGTATTTCCTGTCCGCTTATCCGTCGAAGATGTTTCAGCACAGCCCCGTTCAGCGAGACCCCGCCGCTGAAGACCACAGGAGAAAGACCTTTATCCTTAAGATCGAGGGTATCTGCAATATTATTGGCAAGCCCAAGGCAGAGACCGTCACAAATTTCTTCCAGCGAATACCCTTCCTGCTGGCGGTGAATAATATCGGTTTTAGCAAAGACCGAACAGCGGGATGCGATCCCGGGTGTTTCGCCCCTATTTGAAAGAGCAAGCCTGCTTAGTTCAGCGCTGTCTTTCAGGCTCATTCGTTTTGCCTGCTGGTCAAGAAATCCACCCGTCCCCGCCGCACAGGAGGTATTTGTACGCAAACCTCGATAATTTCCGTTTTTATCGAAACGTATTAAAACGAATTTTTCTCCGCCCACATGCAGAATAGAAGCCAGATAGGGAAAGCGCGATTTACATCCGGCAATAATGGCAACGTGCGAGTCATATTCACGCGCACCCGAGAGGACCTTCGGCGTTCCGCTTGTTCTTGCCGCCGCCGCAATACGGCTAAGATCAAAAGAAGACAGGATGTTATAAAGGCATTCAGCCGGCTTACCAAGATGCGGACGATAAATATGCTCGACCAGTTCGCCCGTTCTGTCGATACATACCACCGAGACAGCGACCGCTCCGGCATCCATGCCGAGAAACAGCGACCGATCTCCATGCGTTTTGTTATTCGATGTTTTTTTAAAAGACGTCAAGCACTTATCTCCGTTTTTTTACTCATGGTGCCCGGAACATTCCTCATGTCCCGGGATCGCCAATATCCGGTACAAGATATTTTTAAGAATATCCATGCTTGTTTTGGCGTATTCTTTATTAACGGACATGAATATATTTTCAAGATCGGTGGACTTCCGGGGTGCAGCAGCTTTATTAGCGGAAGTTTTCTTAAGGCGGGAGAGCATCTGCCAGGCTGTGTTCTTGTTTACTTTTATTTCTACCGCAAGCTGGCGCGCGGAGAGCCTGTTGTTATTCTCAAAGAGCAAAATCAGTGCGCGGAACCATTTTTGTAAGGGAATGCGGGTATTGTGAAAGGGCGTATTGACCGTGGCCGAAAAGGAAATATTGCAGGCATTACAGTGATGGCGCAATTCCCGTTTTAAACGGGAAACACGCCGTGACCCGCAATGCGGACAAACAGGGGTTTTCCCCCAGCGCAATGTTTCAAGGAAGCGCAGGGAGGCCTCGTTTCCCGAAAATATTTTTTTGATCTCTCCCGGATCGAACTGTTTTCCCATAGCGCTAATATACGTCATCCCGATACGGGATTCAACGGAATTCTACCAAATAATGGGACAATATCCCAAAGCGTGCGATTAAGCGATAAGCGGATATTACTTTATAAATCCTTCTTGAGGAGGGGCTAGAAAATGATCTCCAAAGCAAGTTCGGCAATGGTATGTTCGGAAAAACCGGGAGAGAACCATTCGGAGATCCATTGTTTTTCAATATCGAGGATCAAACGGTTCTTTTGGTAAAAATTCCATGCTATCCCCCCAATAACAGCCTGGGTTTTCGTCTGTGATTCGATGTAAGGCCCGTATGTGGGGGTAGCTCTTACCATTTTATTGTTAAAATGATCGTATCTTCCAAATACGGTCAAGGGAATACAGGGCAGGGCAAGTTCGGCAAAAAACGAATATCCGTCATTAGGCCCCAAATACCATCCACCGTGAAGCCCTTGTCCCGTGTAACATTGCGCGGAAACGGTTGAGAAAGCGGTTTCATGCGAAACATAAAAAAGGTGCATTCTAAAGATCGTATTGAGGGTATCGTTCCCCTTGCCGTCGGCGAATGCGTATGAGAACTGCAGTCCCGGCACCCGTTCCGGCAGCGGCCGCAGCGTCAGGCGCCCCTCGATGGTCTTGTTGTTATTCATTTCAAGCGCGCTGTATCCGCCGCCGTTATAAATACCAAAACTGATCGACCCGTATTTTCCCGGCATTGCGCTGTCGACCTTCTTTTGAGTTTCTTTATCCAGCTCGCCACCAAGCAGCACATCAATACTGACCCCAAAATCCGCAGAAGAGGCAACACCGAACTTATTCAGAAACATTTCTCCCTGAACGCGGTAGGTGTTGATCTTTTGTTCGTATTCGACCCAGGGTTGAGGGACCAATCCCACCGCAAGCGAGGGTTTTGAAAAGATGAAAAATTCAGGAAGAGCCATCCTAAGATAGCAATATTTGAAACGCAGTTCAACATTTCCGGCGTCCTCGCCCTCCCTGTCAATAGTGATATCCTGTGTATAACGGACGGAAAAGACCTCATTGAGATTTTTCTTAACGGTCAGATATCCGCGCTTGAGTCCAAAAGCATTATCACCACGGCCGGGAATATATCCGCGATAAGCAAAAAACCATTGCCCGCTGATATGGACCGCGGTATCGCGGGGTTTTTCCTCGAGTGAAACATTTTCCGTTCCGGCATTTAAAATGCCGAAGCTTAATAGCAAAACAGTAACCTTCAAAGCGATATTTAAATAGTTCACCCCAGATCCTTATTTAATTAAAGCATATGGCCAATAAAAGTTGATAAAATATAGGTAGAATATAAATAAAACACAAGATGATATGCCTGCAGGAAGATGGTTCTTGCTGTGGAAAGTTCCGAAAGACCAAGATGAGAAAAGGGCGGGTGGTATTCCCGTCTCTTAGTCTTCCAAATTCAATACCTTGCCCATAAAAAAGATCGTGCCGCTTTCCTTTTCGCGGATGGCGAAAAGGAATGGACGGTTCGCAATGAACCTTGGATAATTCGGAGTGGAAGTTCTATCCATCTCCACCGCTGTTACTGCCGCGGCTTCGGTACCTTCCTCGTTGACCTCAATAAAGGTCTTGTGAAGCACCTTGCTGATATAAAGACCGCCCCGGGAATTGATGCCGGTAAAATCCGCATTGTACGCAAAAGCGGGACCCATGCCGAGCGCGATCAGAACGTCATTCAGTGTTTCTTCATATTCAAACGTGAAACGCGGCAAGCGGACTTCGACAGGCGTTTTTTCCGCACTAAGAGAATCCATCCAGGATCCCCATTTGCTTTGGGTGATAGCGGCAATAAAGTCATTGATATCCGTCCCCGAAGCCGGCAGGATCAGCGTCATGCTGTATTTTTCATCGCCGTAGGGCAGATCCACGATCTGCAGTTCATGGTTTTGGTAGTAATAAAATTCCGCTATCTGCCACATCATATGGGCCGTTTCCGTGCCGCCGTCGTAGCGGTAAAACGGCCATTCGGTGGTCATGTCCGGGTCGAATTCCCAGGTCCATGCCGCCTTGAAATACAGCGCGTTGATCAGGTACATGACCGCATCGGGAGGGATATCCTCGATAATGCTCTCGATCTTTTCATGAGTCTTGTCGCTGACCCAGCGATTGATCGTCGTGACGCTTGCGGGATCCCCGAAATCCAGGGTGTTGCTTTCCGCATTATAATAGTCCCGGTTGACGGCGGTAAAGGCGGAGTCCACACAGAAGTTTTCATCCGCCCAGATGGAATTCGCAATGGCCAGGGTCACCTTATTATCAGCCCCGATCAGATAGTCCGTCAAGTTTTTATAGGCCCGGTTGACGGCGTCCACGGACATGTCCGAAAAATCCAGGACCTCCGCCATGGCACTTTGCGTTTCGCCGCGGGCGCCGTTATAGGTCATGCTCAGCGCAGTGGAAATACTGAAGGGTGAGATCAGGATATTCTCGTTTTCCTGCAACGCATTCAGGGCCGGAAATATTTCCAACGCAAAGGTATTTCCGCGAGCAGTAACGGATTTTTCCAGGTCCGTTATTTCTATGCCCTCTTCCGGACCGCTGCAGGCCCAGAAGCTTGCCAGTAACAGGAAAATGCATGAAAAAAATGCCGTGTGTTTCATGGCGGCCTCCAATGTTTATGCTTACTGAAAATCAAATGTTATTATTTTATAAAATGTTTCAGAATTTCTAATATAATATTTTTAGAAGCCGGAAACCGGAAGCCGGAAGATAGAAATCAGAAGCGATATGTATCTGCAGTATCCCGTTTTCGGTCTACAGATCTGTTGCATCCGCCGGTCTTTTTCGCTAAATTTCATGATGTTACATGTGACCCCAATACGGAGACAGAATGAAAGAACTTCCCAAGACCTACGATCCGAAAATAGTAGAAGATAAATGGTTTTCGCACTGGCAGGATAAACGCTATTCTCATTCCGAACCGGATCCCGGGAAGCCACCTTATTGTATTATGATACCCCCGCCCAATGTAACTGGCATGCTGACGATGGGTCACATTCTGAACAACACCCTGCAGGATATCCTGGTCCGCCGCGCACGTATGCAAGGTCACGAGACCATGTGGCTGCCGGGAACGGATCATGCGGGTATTGCGACGCAGGCGCGCGTGGAAAAATTCATTCGCGAGAACGAAGGGAAGACCCGCCATGATTACGGCAGAGATGCCTTTGTTGAACGTATATGGGAATGGAAAGAAGAATACGGCGGAATGATCATTCGTCAGCTTCGAAAACTGGGGGTTTCCTGCGACTGGGAGCGCGAGCGTTTTACGCTGGATGAAGGGTTGTCCAAAGCGGTACGGGAAGTATTTGTCAGTCTTTATGAAAAAGGACTGATCTACAAGGGTAAGCGTATCATCAACTGGTGTCCCGTTTCACATACGGCACTTTCGGACGAAGAGGTGATCTACAAAGAAAGCAAGGGCCATTTATGGTATTTTCGATATCCTGTGTGTGATGAAAAAGGGCGTTATATCGTCATTGCAACAACACGCCCGGAAACCATGTTGGGCGATACGGCCGTGGCAGTCAATCCCAAAGATAAACGCTTCCGCGACCTGATCGGTAAAAAGATCCTGTTGCCCCTGGCAAACCGCAAGATCCCGGTCATTGCGGACGAGTATGTCGATATGGAATTCGGTACCGGTGCGGTAAAGATCACACCGGCGCACGACCCGAACGATTACGGGATCGGCTTGCGTCACGAACTGGAATTCATCAATATCATGCATAATGATGCCAGTATGAACGAAAACGTACCCGAGCGCTTTCGCGGCATGGATCGCTATGCCTGCAGGAAAGCGATAGTAAAAGAACTTGAAGAACTTGCCTTGCTGGAAAAGATAGAAAATTATACCCATAGTGTCGGCTACAGCGAACGCGCCCACGTTCCCATCGAGCCCCGTTTGTCCGAACAATGGTTCGTGAAAATGAAGCCCCTTGCGGAACCGGCATTGGAAGCGGTCAACAGCGGTCGCATCAAATTCAATCCTTCACGCTGGGTGAAAACCTATAACCATTGGCTGGAGAACATAAAGGACTGGTGTATCAGTCGCCAGCTGTGGTGGGGACACCGCATTCCGGTTTTCAGTTGTGATGACTGTGGCTGGGAATCCGCTTTGCGCGAAGATACGGATGTCTGTCCGGTCTGCGGAAGCAGGAATGTCAAACAGGATGAGGATGTATTGGACACCTGGTTCTCTTCCTGGCTCTGGCCGTTCTCCACACTGGGTTGGCCAGAGGAAAATCCCGATCTTGAGTATTATTATCCCACCGATGATCTGGTCACGGCACCCGACATTATCTTTTTCTGGGTGGCGCGCATGATCATGGCCGGACTTGAATTCATGGGCGATATTCCTTTTAAAAATGTTTATTTCACCGGTTTGATCCGGGACATGCAGGGCCGCAAGATGAGCAAGTCGCTGGGTAATTCCCCGGACCCGCTGGATATCATCGATCAGTACGGGGCCGACGCACTGCGTTTCGGCATGATGCTGATCGCGCCCAAGGGACATGATATTCTCTTTGATGTCAATCAGATCGAAGTCGGGCGTAATTTTATGAACAAGCTCTGGAACGCCAGCCGCTTTGTACTTATGAATATGGAGGATGGAAATACCGGCAGCGTCAAAGATCTTCATGAGCGCAACCTCGAATCAGCAGACCGTTGGATCCTGACCCGTCTTAAAGACACCATGCGTTCCGTTGATAAGAATCTTTCCCGATACCGGTTCAACGATGCCGCAAAAGATATCTATGATTTCACATGGAGCAGCTTTTGTGACTGGTATATCGAACTGATCAAACCGCGTCTTTACGGAAGCGACAAGGAAAAGAAAGAAACGGCAATAACGACAGCGGTGTATGTCTTAAGGAACATACTGAAGCTCTTGCATCCCTATGCGCCCTTCATCACTGAAGAGATATGGCAATCCCTGAAAAGCACGGATGAACCCGATATAATGGTAGCGCCATGGCCGGAAGCGAAGGATATTGCCCCGGATGCCGGAGCCGCGAAAGAGATGGACCTCCTGATGCAAACCATTACGGCGATCAGGACCATCCGTTCGGAAATGAAAGTCCCGCCGGCACAAAAAGCGAACGTTCTCATTGGTGGCGGTACGAAAGCACAGCGAGCCATCCTGATGGACCATAGTGACGACCTACAGCATCTTGCGAAAATTCGTGATCTGGATATAAGCGAAACGGTCGAACAGCCTGCTCTGTCGTCCTCTGCGGTCGTGCGCGGCATTGAGATATATGTTTCTCTGGAAGGTCTGATCGACATTAAAAAAGAGCGGGAACGTCTGGAAAAGGATATCGCCGCATACGAAGGACGGATCCGGGCGGCATTGGCCAAACTGGAAAATCCCGGTTTCATGGCACGCGCGCCGGAACAGGTTGTCGAACATGAACAAAAAAAACTTAAAGGTTACCAAGAAACGCTTTCCGTGCTGAAAGAAAACCATTCAAAATTACTGCAACATAAATAATTGTCCGGTCAACATAACATCGTCCGTATTCTACGGGTCATTTTTAAAAATGGCACAGTGAATGATTTGGACCGTTTTAATATTCGATAGAGCGAAAGGGCAGAATGACAAAAACACGACGTGAGATCATAATGAAGGGGTTTGATCCTATCGAACTTCTTGGCATCCGGGACGAAAACCTCAAGATACTGCAGGAGCATTTTAATGCCACCATCACCGCGCGCGGTGAAAGACTGATCATTGACGGATCGTTTGAGGAGGTTGAGCAGATCAATCATGTGCTGAACGAGCTGATCCATCTGATACAGAAGCGCAAGCAACTGGACCCCACGGATATCCGTACCGTGATCAATATGGAGACCGACCGGAACGAGAAGGTCTATTCCGGACCCGATGATGCCATTATTCTCTTCACACACAAGGGTATCATTAAGCCCCGTACCGCGGGACAGGAGACTTATTACCGCGCATCCCTTGAAAATGACATCACTTTTGTTACCGGACCCGCGGGAACGGGCAAGACCTATCAGGCAGTGGCTGTTGCTGTTGCGGCATTGAAGAACCATGAGATCTCACGGATCGTACTGACCCGTCCGGCCGTGGAGGCGGGCGAGCGTCTGGGTTTTCTGCCGGGAGATATGAAAGAGAAGATCGACCCCTATCTTGCACCGCTTTATGACGCCATGCGCAGTATGGTCGCACCCGAAAAGTTCAAAGCCTATATAGAACAGCATGTGATCGAGATCGTTCCGCTTGCCTATATGCGCGGACGTACGCTTGACAATGCCTATCTTATTCTGGACGAGGCGCAGAACACCACCGATCTGCAGATGAAAATGTTCCTGACCCGGATCGGTGTAAATTCCAAAGCTATCGTTACCGGAGATATTACCCAGATCGACCTTCCGAACAATCAGCGATCGGGACTCTGTACCGCGATCGAAATTTTACGCGATATCGATGGTATTGCTATCTGCCAACTGAACACCGCAGATGTTGTGCGGCATCCTCTGGTGAAGAAGATCATTGATGCGTACAGTAGGTAGTAGCCAGTAGCCAGTAGTCAGTAGTCAGTAGTCAGTAGCCAGAAGGCGGGAGACAGACGTAGTGAGATGATAAAAAATAGAGGGGGATGATATGAAAGCAAAAAGATATGAAGATCTTATTGTCTGGCAAAAATCGTTCGCATTAGTAAAAAACATTTATTCACTAACGGAAAAATTTCCAAACGAAGAAAAATATTCCATGACCAATCAGGTAAGGCGATCCTGTGTTTCGATTCCTGCAAATATTGCCGAAGGATTCGGAAGATATCACCCGAAAGAGAAAATCCGGTTTTATAATATTTCAATCGCCTCCCTGAATGAAACGGAAAATTATCTAAAATTGGCACAAGATTTAAAAATTTCAGACACAAACGCACTTCAAAAAGAATGTGTCGAAATAAGAAAAATGCTTTGTTCATATATCAAGGCAATTAGAAGTAATACGAATTAATAGATTCCGCCTTTTTTCTTCTGGCTTCCGGCTCCCGGCTTCTTGCTTCTGTTTGATTTTCTTTGAAACCACCCAAATAATCCTTATAATTGACTCTTGAAAAAAACAAAAAAAAGAAAGGAACATACATGTTAGATAAAGCAAAAGTCCAGGAAGTACTGAATAAGGTTCGTCCCTCGCTGCAGATGGATGGTGGGGATGTTGAATTGATTGCCGTACGTGAAGACAATGTCGTGGAGGTCAAACTGACCGGTGCCTGTCATGGTTGTCCCATGGCGAATATGACATTGAAAGCAGGTATAGAGCGTGTATTGAAACGCGAACTTCCGGAGGTTGCCGAAGTCGTCTCCGTTTAAATATGTCAGATTTTTATAATTCATTTGATACCGAAACGCTTGGCAAGCGACATACGGACCATTACCGAACGGTGTTTCAGGTTGATCGCGACCGCATTCTGTACAGCGGTGCATTTCGTCGTTTACAGAATAAAACCCAGGTCTTTAAATCCGGCGCCCACGATTTTTACCGCACCCGGCTCACACACTCGCTGGAAGTGGCACAGATCGGTCGTTCAATTGTTCATTTTTTGAACAAGACGGTTTTGAAAACGACTGCAATTGACGTAGACCTGGTGGAAGGCATTTGTCTTGCACATGATCTTGGCAATCCGCCCTACGGCCATTCCGGGGAATCCATGCTCAATGAACTGATGCGGGATGCCGGTGGTTTTGAGGGTAATGCCCAGACACTCAAGATCATTACGGAACAATTACACGAAGATCCGGAGAATGAACAAGGAATGAAACCCAGTCGGGCATTCCTTGACGGCATACTAAAATATAAGAAACTATGGTCTGAAAGTGACAAAAAGGGTAAATTCCTTTATGATGATCAGCTTGTTTATCTTGATTTTGTGAATGGCGGAAATCAGCGTTATCCCGAGCGCAGCCTTGAATGTCAGATCATGAACTGGGCGGATGATGTTGCCTATTCCCTGCATGATCTGTCGGATGGCTACCTGGCCGGGTTTGTTACCAAAAGACAGATAGAGAACTGGGCCAAGGGTCATGATATAGATAGTGCACAAAGCATGCAGATCGAGACGATCCTGCAAAAACTGCATCAGCGAGATGATTTTGACCGTTTTCTGGCAATGGAAACCGGACGTTTCATCGAGGGGATCCGCCTTGTGCAGCGTGATCATCCTTTGGCAAAAAAGAGTTTACGATATCAATACGGGATCGAGATCGATCCTGCCATAAAAGCCGAAAATGAACTTCTTAAACGTCTTGCAGTTGATATTATTTTTCGTTCTCCACAGCTGGAACAGCTGGAATTCAAAGGCCGTTATATCATCAGACGCCTATATGAAACCTTTTTACAGGGAGATCGTCAGGTGTTTAAGATCAACGAGCGTATTCTGCCATCCGTTTTACGTGATAAGATCAGATTTATCGATCGTGAAGATTATGTTGCCGCGGCAAGAATGATCTGCGATTATTTCGCGGAACAGACCGATATTTCTTTGCCCAGGATCTATAAACGTCTTTTCGATCCCGATTACGGTTCATTTTACGATATCGTTTAAAATCCTACTTTCATCATACTTCAAATTGTGGCTTTTTATTCAATTGCGGAACTTTCGCACATCTTTTATCATATATTTAAGCGAAAAACGGAGGTGTTTGGAAATGAGAAAACGGATATTCGTATTATTGTTAACGGTTATTTTTGTAACTCTTGGCGCACAGGACCTGAAAAGTATCAGCAACCAGTTCATTGATGTTGCGGAATCTGTCAGTCCGTCCGTTGTGACCATTACCGCACAAAAGGTCACAAAGATCAAGAACCCTTTTGCCGACTTTGATTTCCCGTTTGAATTTTTCGGGTTCAATGTACCCAACCGCGAACGGGAATACCGGAGTTCTGCGCTCGGTTCGGGTGTGATCGTCGGGGACGGATATGTTATCACCAATAATCACGTGATCGACAAAGCGGAAGAAATAAAAATAGTATTACAGGATAAAAGAGAATTTGAAGCGACCATAGTCGGAGCCGATGCGAAGTCCGATCTGGCAATTTTGAAAATCGAAGCCAACAATCTTCCTGTCGCCCGCCTGGGTAACTCGGATAAATTACGGGTCGGCGAATGGGTGCTTGCGATCGGAAGTCCGTTTAGCACACGTCTGGGAAATACCGTGACCCACGGTATCGTCTCGGGACTGGGGCGTTCGGGCATGCAGCTCAGCACCTATGAAAACTACATTCAGACAGATGCATCCATCAATCCCGGAAATTCCGGAGGCGCATTGGTCAACCTCGATGGTGAGGTGATCGGTATAAATTCTGCCATTATGAGCCGTTCCGGCGGATCTCACGGGATCGGATTTGCGATTCCCATCAACCTGGCGCGTAAGGTGATGAACGACCTTATTACCAGCGGCCGCGTTGTCCGTGCCTGGCTTGGGGTGACAATCCAGGATCTGAACCAGGACCTTTCAGAATCACTTGGCCTAAGTGATATTACCGGCGTACTGATCTCTGATGTTGTCAAAGACAGTCCCGCAGAAAAAGCGAAACTCCAGTCCGGAGATGTCATCATTGAGGTCAATGATCAAACGGTACATACGCCATCGGAGCTACAGATCAATATTGCATCGCGCTCTCCCGGAGAGACCGTTAAATTGACTCTTATTCGCGATGGCAGAAAACGGAACATCAATGTCAGACTGGAAGAAATGCCGTCAGATGAACCGGTTATTGCACAGGGTAAAACGGGAGAGATAGATCTCGGTTTTACGGTACAAAGAAACACCGAAGAACAGGCACGTCAATTCGGGATCGATTCTTCAGACGGTGTAGTTGTCGTGAGTGTTACACCCGGTTCCGAGGCGCAGCAGAAAGGCATTCAAGCCGGGGATCGTATCGTCACCCTGGAAAGAAAGAACATCAAGAATATCAATGATTTTACAAAAGCGCTGGAAAACGTGAAAAAAGATCAGACGATCCTTATTTTGATCGAGACAAAGAATGGAAATAAGCGTTTTGTCACAATTAAAGCGAAATAATCAATTACCATAAAACAAACCCCCAAGATCAAGCGGTATAGAACCGCTTGATCTTTTTATTACAATAAAAATAATGAAATAGATCTTATGAAACAGTATATTTACTTAAGGTCGTACTATAGAAAGAAATTTTACAGAAGCCCCGTTTAAGGTCATACGAGCTGTTTTCCGGGACCCGTCACCGCTGGTAACCGGGGATGTTCAGTAAAATGCAAAGAGCAAATCCATGGAATGTCATTTTATAAAAGCGAAACTGCTCTTTTGGATTGGTATCGCGTTCCTTGACGCCGTTACGCTGCCGGGTTTTATTCAGAATGAAAGAACGCATGAACAGATCCGCTCATTTCGCTGGGGCAACGATGTGAATATTGTCATTAATGCCCCCGGGAATAGCAGCTTATGTCCGGAGAAAGAAACACTTATCCTGTTTTACGCATGTCCGGCCGGGAACACGATCGAATGGACAATCGGTAAGGAACTCAAAACAGGTGATGACTGGCATTACGACATACAGCATATTGGTGCACAAACACGCTTTTTACGGGAAGTTCAGAAAAACAAGAACATTATTACCGTCTATATTCAGAACGATGCACGCTCCTGGTCGCGTTATAGCGATCTGCACCCGCTGAGCTTTGCGGAGCAAACCGAGAACATGATAAAAGATGTTCTTGAAATATTTTCCGGACTGGATTATAAGGTTACCCTGAGCGGACACAGTGCCGGTGGCACATGGATACTGAACTATTTACAAGGAATCGATGTTTTACCCCCATGGATAGATCGCCTTGCTTTTTTAGACGGTAACTATAACTACAAATTTCATGCTGCACATTACGACAGAATATTTGAACGATTTCTGACGGACCGGAATGAAAGTCACATATGCATTCTTGCCTATAACGATAGTATTGCGTTGTATCAGGGACGTCCTTTTATTTCCCCGGAAGGCGGTACATGGTGGAACACCCGATTTTTAATATCGCGGCTTGACCCCGTTTTTGCATTTATAAGCAAAACAACCACGGAATTTCGGGAATACCGAAGCCATAAAGGACGTTTTACGATCATATTGAAGGAAAACCCGGAACGCGCCATTCTGCATACGACCCAGGTTTACAGGAACGGATTTATACATTCGGTATTATGCGGGACCGAATATGAAAACAAAGGATATCTTTACTATGGCGATCCGGTATATCTGAAATATATTTCAGAAACACCCTATTGAAAGATCAATATTAAAATATTTTTCTGTCACAGGCTATCTATTTAGATATTTTTTGCCTGTTTACCCATGTGCAAAAAAAGTTGAGCAACAATCCCCCCTGCGATCATAAGCAATGCGATCACTGTTGTGACCAGGATCCGTTCATTAAGGATACATCGGATAAGAACAAGTGAAAGAAAAGGTACCGCATAGATGAAATTGCCGATGAGGGCGGTAGAGGTGGTTTTACGCAGGGCATTAAGCCAAAGAAGAAAAGTAATACTCATTTCAAAAAACCCCACATACCCGGCCGCCAGTATCGTGTTTATATTCAGATGCCCCGGACGGAACCAAAGGCAAGCCGGCAGAATAAGGATAACTGTTGCTACCGCGAAAGGAATCCACAAACTGGTCACTGCATCCGTCTGCACGTTTCTTGTGGTCATCCAGTAGAAGACCCAAAAAAAGGTGCTGAGGAAAGCAAGGGAAACCCCTGCCAAACTGAGGCCTTCCGGGATGGACCTGCCGCCAAGGACAAGAACAATTACTCCGGCAAATGAAATACAAAGTGCGAGAATGCGCAGCAGGTGGAATCTTTCCCTGCCGAGGATGATGGTAAAAAGAGCAAGAAGAAGCGGCCATGTAAAATTGATCGCTTGCGCGAATTGTGCGGGAAGCAGATCGTAGGCTTTGAACAAAATAAGATAATATAAAACAGGATTAAGAATTCCTGCGAGAATAAGCCTTAAAAGATCCACGCGGGACAATGTGGATAAGAAGCGGAATTTACCGCTTATAAGCATGATTATGCTAAGGATCAGACAAGAGATCAATGTTGCCGTAAAAAGCAATTCAAAAGGACTTAAAACGCGAAGCGCGATCTTAAAAGCGGAAGCGACACCGGACCAAAACAAGAGCACAAATGTTGCAAGGATCAATGCGCTCGTGTTATTTTTTTCGTTTACATTGGCTTTGGCCACGCAATTTCACCATTTTCCAGCCAAAAAGGACTCATCTGAAATCCGCTGAGAACATCATCGTCGAACCAGATATCCAGTCCGATTTTTTCAAATGTATATATCAGTGAGGTATTGCCGGGTTCGGAAAGGGTATCGATCAGAGGTTTTTCCCAACCAAATTCGTGAAAAACGTGTGCGGCTTCTCCGCGCGAAAGACCGACAAACAATTTGCCGGCGATACTGTAGACCGGACTGCCGATGGTAATGACCAGAAGACGGTCACCCTCATCATCGCTGAAGGTGAAAGATGCGTCCATATCTTCATAATAAAAATGTTCACAAACAACACCCTCTTCTTCATTTTTGTCTTTAGCGTCGGGTTCCCCCAGCATTTCTGTTAAATCTGTACGACTGATTCCGAAGCGTATCTTTCCCAGCCCTCTTCCGGGCTCTATCATCCATTTTTCTTCCATATTTCCCTTAAAATGTTTTATTTAGTAATAAAGGAATTTATAATACATTCATTGTAATATGCAAGAAAACTATTGAACAGGCATTTAGGATTGGTATAAAAAAGCACGAAAGAAAAATAAAACAATTAACAATCACTATTTGGTCAAAGGGACATTAAAAGGGAAGCATTTTAAGATTATTCATTTTTCATTCCCAATAAAAAGGTATTATATTTGTTAGCTATGAGACCATACTTGAAAATGTCCGTTTTTATATTTTCCACATTATTAATAAGGATCTGCTATATATGAAAAAGTTACGCCGTAATGCGCGGATGTTATGCATCCAACTTTTATATGCATATTTACAGCAGGGTGATGAAACACTTGAAGATGTTATCCGCAACAGTATCCCCTTGAGTGATGAAACGGAATATGATGAAACATTTTTCCGTACGCTGATATATAAAACCGTACTGGAGATCGATCATCTTGATGAACGGATAAAGAAGCGTTCAAAAAACTGGGACTTTTCCCGGATAACACTGATGGACAAGATCATCCTCCGGCAGTCCATTGCCGAAATGATGTACATTGAAGATGTGCCGCCGCGTGTAACCATTTCCGAGGCCATTGAACTTGCGAAAGAGTTTTCAACGGATGAAAGCCATGTGTTCGTTAACGGAATGCTTGACCGCATATACAAGGATCTTGTTGAAGAGGGTGCATTAATGCCGGACATCAAACCCGTGAAAGAAGGTTAACTCGCATATGATATTCGATAAATATTTAATAAGATTATTCGGTTCCTCATCGGACCGCTATTTAAAAAAAATAAAACATATCATCCCTGAAATAAATGATGCATGTGAAAGCATGAACGGTTTGAGTGATGATGATCTGCGCGCCAGAACCCGTGAAATGATCGCATTGATCGCTCAAAGTCGCAATGATGCCAAAGAACAGGCGGAGAAGGCCGGGCTTCCGTCCGAAGCCGCCGATACTGCGATCTATGAAGCCGAGCAAGCCGCGCTTGAATCGCTTAAGATCGAAGCTTTTGCCATCGTAAAACAAACCTGTAAACGCCTGTTGGGAACATCAGCTAAAGTTATGGGCAATGATCTTGAATGGAATATGGTGCCTTTCGATGTGCAGTTGCTCGGCGCGGAAGTTCTTCATAATGGCAATATAGCCGAAATGAAAACGGGCGAAGGTAAAACACTGGTCGCCACCATGCCGATTTTTTTGAATGCTCTGACAAAACGCGGAGTGCACGTTGTAACTGTTAACGACTATCTTGCGGAACGTGACGCCGAATGGATGGGGGTTATTTATAGTTTTCTCGGATTAAGTGTTGGGAAAATTTTAAACAGTATGCCGCCAACACAACGTAAACAGCAATATGCATGCGATATCGTATACGGTACGAACAATGAGTTCGGTTTTGATTATCTTCGTGATAATATGGCCGTACACCAGGAACACATGGTGCAACGAGGCCACTATTATGCGATTGTTGATGAGGTCGACTCCGTACTGGTCGACGAAGCACGAACACCGCTCATCATTTCCGGTCCGGTCCAGTCCAACACACATGAGCTTTTCAAAAAGCTGCGGCCACAGGTAGATCGTCTGGTTCGCGCACAGAAGCGAAAGGTCAACCAACTTCTTGATGAGATCGCCGATATTCCGGATGATAAGGAACACGAACTTGAGATCGGGACCAAATTATTGCAGATACAGCACGGAGAACCCAAAAACCCGCGTTTTCTCAAGCTCATGCAGCAAGCCGATATTCAGGACAAACTCTTCCGGACAGAAAATTATTATATGCAGGAAAAACGTCTGCATGAAGTGGACGATCTTTTACTGTATGCCATTGATGAGAAGAACCACACCATCGTTATAAGCGATGAAGGGCGCAAGGTGCTCAATCCCGAAGACCCCGAATATTTTGTGATTCCGGATATCGGGGATGAATTTGTCAAGATCGATGAGGATCCGGCACTCTCGGAAGAAGAGAAGCAAAAAGCAAAAAATGAAATACAGAACAAACATAGCCAGAAAAGCGAGATGATCCATAATATCACCCAGCTTCTGCGTGCTTATGCATTATATGAGAAAGATGTTGAATATGTTGTTAAGGACGGGAAGGTCCTGATCGTAGATGAATTCACCGGACGTATCCTTCCCGGACGCCGTTATAGCGATGGCCTGCATCAGGCCATTGAAGCCAAAGAACACGTACGCATTGAAGGCGAGAACCAAACCTTGGCAACCATTACCCTGCAGAATTATTTCCGCATGTATGATAAGCTGGCAGGTATGACGGGAACGGCAGCTACAGAAGCCAGCGAATTCGAACAGATATATGATCTGGAAGTTGTCTCAATTCCAACCAATGTACCGGTCGTCCGTATTGACCATGACGACAGGATCTACAAAAGCCGGACAGCCAAACACCAGGCGATCATAAATGAAATTTCCGATTGTTTTAAAAAAGGGCAGCCCGTTCTGGTCGGCACCATCAGTGTTGAGATCTCCGAAATGCTCAGTAAAAATCTCAAGCGGGCCGGGATACCCCATAATGTATTGAACGCGAAACAACATCAGCGTGAAGCCGAGGTGGTGTCACTTGCGGGACAGCGAAGCGCGGTGACCATTGCCACGAACATGGCCGGACGCGGCACGGATATCAAGATCACAAATGAAGTTCGGGAGCTTGGCGGACTAAAGATCATTGGTACGGAGCGACACGAGTCCCGCCGTATTGACAACCAGTTGCGTGGACGCGCCGGCCGTCAGGGAGACCCGGGTGAATCGGTATTCTTTATTTCGCTGGAAGATGATCTGATGCGGCTTTTCGGTAATCTGAAAGGGAATGCTCTTCTTGATGCCATTCCGGATGATGAAGTGATCTCCATGCCGATGATGAGCCGCATGATCGAGCGTGCGCAAAAACGGGTCGAAGAGCGCAACTTCGGCATTCGCAAACACCTGCTGGAATATGATGATGTCATGAATAAGCAGCGGGAAGTGATCTATGATCGCAGATCTTATGCTCTTGAGGGTGGAAATCTGAAACACGAGATCGAACAAATGCTCGAAGAATATATCAGATCTACGATTGAGGAGAACACGCAAGACAATAATCCGGAAAACTGGCTGTGGGAGGATCTGCGTCAGGAAATGCTAAGTGTTATAATGTGTGATATTCCTTCATCACATGATGATATGAAGCGCGAAGATCTCGAAGCGTATTTCCTCGTACAGGCAAAGGAAACCTACCAAAGGAAACAATCCCTGTATCCACAGGAAGTCATGCGGGACTTTGAGCGATGGGCGTATTTAAACAGCATTGACGGTCTCTGGAAAGAACATTTATACGAACTTGACCAGATCAAGGAAGGTGTCGGACTGCAGGCATACGCCCAAAAAGATCCGCTGCTGATGTATAAATCGCAGGCATTCGAATCTTTCAGGAACCTGCTAAGCCAAATTAATAAGACAGCGCTTCGTTTATTGTTCCGGACGGAAATTCGTTTGCGAGAAGAACCGCAACAGCCCCTACCGCTTCACCAGATGCAGGAGCGCCACGGCCAGACGCAGAACATGGGTTTTCAGGGAGCCCAGAATGATCCGCACATGCCACCGCAACCCAATGCGCCACAGGCAGGAAGGACGGAACCCGTCCGCCGGGATCATCCGAAGGTTGGCCGTAATGAACCATGTCCCTGCGGCAGCGGAAAAAAATATAAAAATTGCCACGGTCAGGTTTAGTTCTTGTTTTTAAAAACAATATTATGGCTTATGAATAAAATAGCCGATATAAACGTTATAATATAATGACCATCTATCTTTCTGCAATCCTGAATAGTTCGGTGTTATGGTGAGAATAGTCGCTCAACCTCCGCTCCTCTTCATCATCCACCGGGTTCGAAGGGAAAGCGATCTCAGTTTTAATCTTCTTTTATTGCGGAAAGATAAGTTCGGACGTTTCGTAACCGTAAGAATTCGCAATTGCCCTTAGTTTTTCAAACACCGCAGGTTCCATTTGAGGTGTTCTTGAAAGAAACCAAAGATATTTGGGAGAACTACCGGCAACCAGCGCCCATTGATAATTGACATTGTCCAGAGCGATAATATTATAATCCGAATAAAAGGGACCGAAGAACGATACCTGCAGCCGGCCGGGTTCGTTAATATCCGGTATTACAGCCTTTGCGCGGGCTTCTTTATACTTCCCGTTCTTTATGCCCGAATTGACGACACGTATGCGAGGTCTGCCCTTTTTATCGGGCTCAAGCAACGAATAATTTGCTTTTGTTTCCGTCATGCCTCTTTCAAAGATTACATCCAGGCGGGCATATTCATACCAGGAACCCAGATATTTTTCCAGATCGACCTTACTGGCGACATCCATTGATCTTGAAAAATCGGAAAAATTCATTGTGCTGCACCCCGTGAATAAGATAAAGATCATTAACATGATAACTGCGATATATTTCATTTCGAATCCTTTTATTTATAGCATAAAATAAACAAATAAGGGAAATAGTCCTATCATAATATTAACGTACGATCAGCGTCTCATGAAGTTTACGCGTATTTCCTTCCGTATCGTGCAAAATCGCCAGCAGAAGATAAATTCCCCGCGCCGGCCTGTCGCCGCTCTTTGTTCTTCCGTCCCAGAAGACGCTGACAGCCGGCTGAGAGAACATGGATCTTTCTTCGCGCCAGATCTCTCTTCCGGCGGCATTGAAGCAAAACAATTCACAATAGATCAGACCATTTTCGGAATCTATATTGATCTGCATCCGTTCATGCTCGTCATGAGAAAAGATCTGGGGGTAAACGGACAATGCATCCCTGTAGCCCGGCAGCACCGTTATACTGTTTCGTTGTCCCGGGGTCATGCCATTCGGTCCCACACAGGTGTGCCAGATGTCCGGATCAGCAGAAGAAATGTTCTCAAATTGTTTTTCCAAACTTCTTCCGCGCTCTGTAGAACCGTGATCCCGAAGATCGCAATCATCTACAATATTTCCGGCAGGATCCTCAAGACGAAAATGCGCACCGGCATTCGGAAGCGTAGGGAAACCCGAATAAACAAAGCGACGATCTGCAGAGACATTATGTACGATATCTCCGCTCTTGCAAAATATGCTGAAGCCCCGCAACATATATCCGGATAGGTCCAGCCGGCTGTTATTGACATATAATTTCCATTTTTCAAGGTCAAGATCATCTATACGACACTCCAGTTCTATAAATTCAGCTTGCCCGTATGTGTCCAGGGGGTCGCTTAATACCTCATTAAAAAAGCAGGGCGTGAAAGGATAGGGATGGTAATATTTAAAGACGGCACAAACAATGTTACTGTCAGCGGCTGCTATCCTGCAGCATTGTGTCCCCGGGTTAAAGAGACCCTGTATCTCGGGGTGACAGGTCACCGTATCGCCCGGATCACTCCCCGGAAGGTTAATGACCGTGCCGGCAGCCGGTGTTGTAAGGTCAAGCTCCAGCGGAGGAACGGGATAGTATCCGTCGTTCACAAAACGCAGTTGAAGTATATCCGTCGGCGTAAAAAAAGCATCCGACTCAAGACAGGTATAATGAAATAATTGTTTTTGTGTGCGATTTGCTTTCCCGGGAGAACCCGAATAACTAACCTCCCAGTTCTCCGCTTTCCGGTAATCCAGGCCCATGTCGACAAGCTGCATGGCGCTGTTGTTTGGGATAGACCAACCGCTATCGTAAAACAGTTCGCATATTAGCGTTTCATTTGTATTCAATATCCGGATGGCATCCATGTCGTTATTCAGATTGCGCCACGAGGGAGGGTAAATGACATTTTCAACAAATGGGAAATCGTCATGAAATGATCCCGATTGTGCGAGTACCACAAGCGAATCGGGGTAAAGAAGATAATCCGATCTGAATATAACCGATCCCGTCAGATCAGCAAAGACCAACTCTCTGCACTGAACAGGCAGAGAAGACCGCGATAGAAGTTCAATATACTCACAGGAAAAATCATTTCCTGTTTTACAGACGAATTCCGTAATGATCAGCTCATCATTTGATAAAGGAACACCGCATAGCTGCCATAACGTATCGCCAATATCGGGCTCGGCGGAAAGGAAAACAGTTAAAGACAAAGTCCCTTTTGCCATGAGGGGAAGAGATATTATTATGCGGCAGGAATCGCCGGCCGCGATCAATGTATCCACAATAAATGATTCGGAAATTTGCAGATCGGGACGATCATCAGAGATATCCATAATATATCCAAGCAAAAATGAAGAAACAGCGGTCAGGCCGCAATTATTTACAAAAACCTCAAGTTGGATCCTGTCACTTTCAGGTGTTGTTAAACATTTTTGCAGACGAAGATCACGATCTTTTGGACTAACGGAATTCCGCGTACCCGGCGTTCCGTATAAAATGAGCGCGGGTAGCCATTCATTACTTTCCGGCCGGATCCGCTCCATTGTGAACGCCTCTTTTGCCCAGCAGGGAGTGCCGGTAATATAACTGTCAAGCACCTGTTTATTTTCATTCAAAAGTGAAAAAGTCTTGGATGTGCTGTTTGAAATGCCGTACATCCCGAATCGTGCATCTTCGATGGTAAAGCGCGGTACGGAGTCCGGGATCAGGTGATCGTATTCACCGGCATAATCCGGATCAAGGATAATACCGTAGCATCGCGGTTTGATCAAATAATCCGGAAAAGGGATGATAGCGTCCGTGTCCTGCGGATCACAAAGAAAGAAACGTGTAAGATCAATAATTGAATCGGACATATTATATACTTCAATGAATTCACCAGTATTCTCATCGACAGCATCGATCATAAACTCATTTAAAATGCATTGTGCATGCAATGCAACGCAAAGCAATATGAAAACAATAAAATGTCCCCCATTACGTGTCATGATATAATTTAATAAAAAGAAAAAAATAATGCAGTGATACCTGTCACATATTGCAAGAAATTATTTTATCAGGTCCCGGTAAGCTTCCTGGGCTGCATAAATGATGTCCGCTTCTCCGGGAATTACACGATCGCGCATAAGGATCTTTCCGTTGCAGATCACCGTGTCGATACATTCGGGAGTGGCGCTGTAGACCATGTTGGAGATTAGATGTCCGGAAGGTATAAGCGAAGGGTGCTCCAGTCTGACAAGCATACAATCCGCTAGCATACCTTCTTCGACGCTGCCCGCATTCAGACCTGCCGCACGAGCGCCGTGCACGGTTGCAAGGTCGAATATTTCTTGTGCCGGCGCAGTTGTCGGGTCGGTGCTGCAGGCTTTTGCCCACAGAGATGCGAATTTCATTTCGCTCAGCATGGAAAGCGAATTGTTTGAACTGGCGCCGTCGGTTCCGAGTGTTAGCGGAATACCGCTTGCACGTATCGCGGCATAATCGAAATGGCCCGAGCTCAGTTTCATATTGGAAGTGGGACAGTGTGCGATGACAACCCCGCGTTCTCTGAGAATGGAACGTTCCTTGTCGTTCAAATGGATACAATGCACTGCCGTAACATCCGGACCGAGAAAGCCGATGGAATCCAGATATTCAATCGGTCGCTTCCCGAAATTCTTTATGGCCTGTTCGACCTCCGTCTGTGTTTCGGAAATATGGATATGGATCCGGCGCCCTTCCTTCCGGGCGCGTTCCGCACATTTTCGCATTGTTTTTTCCGAAACGGTATAAATGGCATGGGGTCCGTATGTGAAACGTATGCGATCCGGGTATTCCGCTTCATGGGAAAAAAAGTCATCGGCGCTTTTCAGGAGTTCATCCGATTTACCGGGATCGCCCGCATCTATCAGAAGTAGCGTAATATCGGCCCGCATCCCCATTTCCATAGCCGCACGTGCAGCACCCAGCGAAAGCCAGTACATATCATTGAAATAGACCGTTCCGGATTTGATCATTTCGAGAACGGCCAGACGTGTGCCGTGGTAGACATGTTCTTCCCGGATCTTTTTTTCCACCGGCCAAATATATTCGCTCAGCCAGGTATGCAGTTCGATATCGTCCGCATAACTGCGCAAAAGGGTCATAGGTGCATGGGTATGCATATTATAAAAGGCCGGGAGAATGGCAAAGGGTGTTCCGTCGATTACCGTATCGGCGACAATATCCACACAAGGTGCGATCCGGGTGAAGTGTTCGTCTTCGATATGAACATCAAGGCGCTGTTCACCAAGAAGAACTTGTTTAATAAGAATGGACATACTTATTTTTTATACCTTTCGGGCCAGTATTTAAGCAATCGTTCATAGATGAATTTTTCGTATCCGTTCGATCCGGGACTGTAAAGGGTCTCTTCCGGCGTTTGTTCGGGGAGATACTTCTGTTTTATAAACCCATCCGGATGATCGTGCGGATATTCGTAACCTAAGCCGTAGTGGAACTGTTTCATGGTTTCGGTTGGAGCGTTGCGCAGATGCAGGGGGACCGACTGGAACCCGGTATCGCGAATGGTTTTTTGTGCACGGCGTAGTGCCATATAGGATGCGTTGCTCTTGGGTGCTGCGGCAAGAAATACGGTAACCTGAGACAACACGATCGCGGCTTCGGGCATGCCGATAGCATGAACGGCCTGGTAGCCTGCATTTGCGATCACCAGCCCCTGTGGATCTGCATTCCCGATATCTTCGGAAGCCAGGATGATCAGCCTGCGGGCAATGAACAGCGGGTCCTCGCCGCCTTCCAGCATCACTGTCATCCAGTACACAGCGGCATCGGGATCCGAACCGCGCACGCTTTTAATGAAAGCAGAGATCGTATCGTAATGGTAATCGCCGTCTTTATCGTAGAGCAGCGCACGTTCCTGCAGTGCGATCTGAATATCTTCTTTTCCGATCGTAAATGAAGTATCGGCGGGTGTTCTGCCGCGCACGAGCTGCACCGTTATATCCAGGGTATTGTACATTTTCCGGGCATCGCCGCCGGAAGCGCGGATCAGAAAATCACGCACCGCATCGAATATGTCGATCGTATATCCGGAAAGTACAATGTCCTCCTCCATTGCGCGACGGATAAGGGTCTGCAGATCGTCGGGTTTCAGCGGCTGAAGACGCAGAATGCGGCAGCGCGACAACAAAGGCGAGATCACCTCGAAGGAAGGATTCTCGGTTGTGGCACCGATCATTACCACCTCGCCGTTCTCGACGGCATGCAGAAGCGCATCCTGCTGACTCTTGTTGAAGCGGTGGATCTCGTCGATGAAAAGGAGGGTCTTTTTTCCCATTGCCTGATGGCTCGTCGATTTGCGGATGATCTCACGCACATCCTTCACGCTGGCGCTGACCGCCGACAGTTCATAGAACATTGCATCCCCGGCCTGCGCAATGATCCGCGCGAGGGTCGTTTTACCGGTTCCCGGCGGCCCCCAGAGGATAAGCGAAAAAAGAGCTTTCGAGGCGATCATGTTGTGAATGAACTTCCCCTCCGCGACAAGGTGTTCCTGCCCGGCGAAATGTTCCAGACGTGCGGGGCGCATGCGTGCAGCCAAGGGCGGGAGATTCCCCGGGGATGTGAAAAGTGTTTTTTCGTTCATGAGTAAAAATACAAGATAAAAGATAAAAGTAAAAAGTAAAAAGCAAGCGAATGTATGTTGCCCCCGTCACAGGATCGGGTTGATATGTTTGCGGACCCTGTATCGTCGCAATGCGGGTAAGGCGAATGGATTCAATGCTTTCAATTACCGCCGTTTGTCCGGGAGGGAGCTTAGGGTGTGCTTGAATTCATGAACGTGACACGAAGGCGTGCCTGGCTTGAGTTGAGAATGGATGAAAAGGTCGTATCGCTGAGAACATCGTCATCGCTGTTATAAAAGGCGGTTCTGTCGCTGAAGTTAACGATCGAAGATAAGGAGGCAAGGTATTCCGAATTGTAATAATCACCGATCTCAAAATAGGTGCCGGTGGCTCCACTGAAATAGGCAAACGGCAGATTGTCAATGCTAATCTCTTCTTCCTGATGACTGTACTGCCCCCAGCCTTTGTTCGCTTGCCGGATGCTTTTGGTTGCGTGAAGGGTGACTGCAGGAAGATCATAACCCAGGATCGTTGTATGTCCGCTTATATTCAGAATGTAGTGGGTTCCTTCATCGTTAACGTAATCGTAAGCCACGCTAAAGCTTGTCCCGCTGGAAGACAGCGGATAATCGGAAGAACTTTGCATTCCCATGTATTGTCCTGTATTATCACCGTACTGGAAATAAACACTAATGAAATTTGCCTTTTCAAGGCGCGTTTTGACATCCTGATGCAGACTGCCGGTCATCTGAATATCGACCGCCGTTTCCTGTTGCGAGGTAATGGTAACCGACGGGGTTGCGGCTTTCTCCCCTTTTTTGTCCATTGCGCTTATATCCCAGTTCCCCGCCGGCAGTGCCATCAATATTTCTCCTGCGTGGTTGACATAATTTCCCACACCGAAGATCAAGTCCGGCAATCCGCCCCCGCCGCTCTTGTTCTCGGCAACGATCACATCGGGTGTAATGGACTTGTCCGGACTTGTGATCTTTGCCACACCCCAGTCAATAGCCTTTTCGTAGAGCTCCTGCGTGTCGTCCGTACCGAAGCTGATATCAGACAGTATCTTGACTGCGGTCGCGGTTTTCTCACCAAGTCCGGTGGCATTGACAGCCCCGTCGATATCCACCATGCCGGCAAGTTTTCCCGCCACGCGTTCCTTTATCTCATCCTCGATCAATTCCAGGGGCTTGTCCACGGCTTTTTCGGCTTTTTCCCACCACTTCTTCCCCTCGTCAACCATATCCATACCCTTACCCAGCGGCGTGGCGATCTTTGTCGCCTCGATCACAACATCCATCCCTTTCTCGGTCAGACTGGCGCCTTCCTTGACAAATATCTTTCCCGGGGTTAGGTTGTTGTCGTCCGCGAGGGAAACAAAGCGGTTGTTCAAATCGGAGTTATCGTAGAAGTCATTATAAATGCTGCTGGTCTTATCATCGAGATCCCCGTTTTGGAGCTTGGTCCAGAAATCGTTCTCATCGTAGAACTGATTTTTCCACTTGCTTCGCAGCTGGTTATTGAACAAGGCACTTTTCTCTTCATTGCTCATATTTGAGACAATGGTCAGGATACGCTCCCGACTGCGCTCTCCCATGGCGGCGCCTTCGGAAAAAAAGCTGAATAATGAACCGAAAATCCCTGTTGTTTTGCTCAACGGCGAGGGCGTAAGTCCCAGGGAGTCCGTTACCGTCTGCGCCGCGGAAATGACATCTTCTTTATGCAATAGTACATTGCGCAATTCTTCATGGAGTGCCTCCAGCTCAGCAAGGGTCGGTTCATAAACGAATAGCTGCCCTTCTTCGTACCCGTTGGAAAAGGTCTCAAAATAATGATACATCCACAACTGTTTCAGCGCATGGGCCTGAATGAGCACATACAGGGCGTCCTGAGGATCGGCAAGGTCCGGATCGGAGGGAAAGCGATCACAGGAAGAAGTTATCAACAAGGAAATGACCAAACCGCATTTTACGATCAACCTGAACAGTTTTTGCATAGAGAAGACTCCATTGTAATATTTTAATAAATAAAATTAATATGATTATTTTGATTTTAAAACAAAATATTGCGGCAGATAAATTTTATTTAGCAGTTCTGTGCGTGTTGTTCTACCAAAGCATCAATGACGTTCTTCCGGATGAGAGATCGAGAAAAGGACCGGCCCGGTTTTGGTCAGGTGTCCGCTTATTCCCAAAATGATCCGTATCGATCATTAGATATCCCCCGTCAGGATTGTTAAAGGGGGCTTTGGGAATGCGCGCTTCCCCAAGAATATCGCCGTTTATGATCCGGGTTTTATGTCCCGCAAAGCGGGATCCGGGATCAAAAGAAAGATAAACACCATTATCTTTTTCTTCGAGCAGGAGTTCCGGGTTATGGTCTGGGCACATAAGAAAATGTTCGTCATGGACCGAAGGTCGCGCGCCACTATAATAAACATTGCCTTCCATCCAATTCGGGAGGCGCGAATTGTCATATCCGCTCAGTCCGTGATCGTTATTTTCATCCGCTCCGATAAAAATGTTGTTATAGTAACGATCGTCCCCGGCAAGAATAATACTTAGTCCGGCAACATCGGTTGAGTTTGGAAGAAAATACGGTGTAAAACGCCGATGGTCCGGCCGGGTGATGACCATTCCACCGAACAGATTATGTATAAAAGCCCCCCCCTGCGAACGTGTGATCAGAGCGTTTGGAGAAAGAAGAACGTTATTGTCTGCGACAAAAGGACCATGGTTGACCTCGAAATAAACATCCACGCGGTCATTGTTATACAACAGGTTCCCTGATACACGGGTCCCCTGGGTCATCCAATCCAGCCACAGACCGCGCGCAGCATTGTGGATCCGGTTATTCCGTATCAGCACATCTACCGGCGCATGCAGTTTGATGCCCCCGATCTCATCGCCGCCGAACTGTCGTTTTGTCCAGATATTGTAAACATGATTGTTTTCGATGACGCTGAATGCCGCACCCATCGTTCCGCAGATGCCGGCCTGTTCGCAATTGAATATGGTATTGTTCCGGACAATGTGCGAACCGATCTGTTCTTTGTTCCAGCCATTGCGAAGTACACGGAAAAGAACTTCGATATAATGAACGTTCCCGTCGTTATAAACGCTTCCGATATCGGCCGACCAGACATTATGACCGGTGCCGCGCTCTTTACCCAGTGTGATCCCGGCACATTTGGAATCGTGGATGACATTATTTTCAATGATCCATCCCTTATTCCAGTGCGTGGAGATCATACCCACCTGTTCGGCGGTAGGCGCGGGCCATTGTGTGGCTGCCTGCGAAAAATGGAAACCGCTGATGGTAATGTAATTGATCCCGGGATTCTCAGGATAAAAGCAAGTTCTGCGCACGCTGATCTCGGTCAGTTCTTTATTGGGATCATGATCATGAAAATTTGCCCAGATCGTCGTTCTTTTTTCATCGCTTTCGCAATACCAGGTATATACTGAACCTTCGGGATCCATCATGCTTGTATCCGGAACGGGATCAAAAATCTTTTCAAGTGTTTCTTTTTCATACATGGATTTACCGTTCAGAAAAACCTCTCCGGTATGATGGATACGCCCATAATCATCGAACCAGTCACCAAAAATAAGATCCCGATAGGGATTATAATCGCCGAAAAAACGCTCCGGAAGGGTCACTTTCCAAACACCATCCTTTACACGTTTCCAGTTCTTTATGATTTCGGAACCCTTGATCTCAACATGTTCTCCGGGTGCGGCTCGGTAGACGATGCGTTTTTTGTCGCTTTCTCCTCCGCGGACGGGATTCACCCATTCCCGGTAAGTCCCCGCGTAGACCGTGATGGTATCGCCGGGCATAGCGCATTGAACTGCTCTTGATATCGTCTGGAAGGGTTTGATCCGGGAACCGTCATGACGGTCACTGCCTTTTTTAGAGACATGATATTCTCTTGCTGATAAAGAAGCGCAAAGCACGACTCCCAACATTAAGATAAATAATTTTCGTTTGACGGTTCTTAAACTCATTGCGATCTTGTTTCCCCTGTTGTTATTAGAGTCCGGTATATTAGAGCACGACTTTAAAAAGCGTTTGAATTTAAAAAGGGATTCATATATGATGCAAGATAATAAAACCGACAGGCGCCAACAAGTACCGGTGGGAAGAAATATTCTTTCATATCAAGAGGTCTTTTTGGGCGGATTTAGCAAGGTAGGGCCTTTTAGTATTGAATAAAAGGATCAGCGTCAGTATATTAAGACTGAAAAAACCGGAGAAAAAGTAACTGTTTTTGCCCTACCGGAAGGAAAGCTTGATGCGAAGAACATTGTTAAAATTAATCATAACTATAAGCATTGTTTTGAATCTGTCTGCAATGCCATTGCCAGATTCATTATCCATTTACGGGCGCGTCTTGTGCGACAGTACGGGACTGGCGGATGTGAAGATTGGAGGGAGCCATACGGATACAAGCGGATATTTTCATATAACAATCCCCGCGGGTATTGATACGATACTGGTCCCATCGTACCGCGCATTTAAATTTTCACCGGCTTTTATTGAAATAAACGCCTCAGATACAAGCATTGATAGCATGATCTTTGTTGCCCAGCGTGTCCCCCAAAAAGTTATTGTGATTGCAGGTCAGTCAAACGCCGAGAATGTTGGCGAACCGCGCTTCTTCATCCCCGATACCGTTGATGACCATATACCCTATTATCTGGCATACTCCCATGGAGAGTTTGGGTTGTCCACACTGGGATTGCTTACAAAATTCGGTCAAAGTGAAAGCTTTATTCAGGAATACAATCGCGGTTTTGGAGTGGAGATCTTGCTGGCCCGAACATTATATAAATATTACACCGATTCTCTTGCGGTAATGAAGATCGCCTTTAGCGGAACCACCCTGAACGAAGACTGGCAGGTCGATGGCAGAACGTATCCGCGCTTTATCCGCAGGCATGACAGTGCGGTTGAAATGTTTCGGAACCACGGCTACGATCCGCAATATATTGGGTTTTTCTGGTTCCAGGGCGTAGGAGACAGATCTGCCGACCGCGCACCGTATTATGCAGAAAACCTTAACGAATTCATCACGCGCATCAGGGGCCGCTTTCCAAACGATTCCGCCGTTGACAGCCTTCCCTTTGTCTGTGTACGAACAAAGTGGAGAGAGACCACAATGGAGAATGTGTTGCGCTCTGCGCAAATGGGCATGGGTGCACACCGGGGATACTATGCCTGGATCGACATCGATGATTGTGATAATCTACGCTACAGTGACACCAACCTACATTTCAACGGGAACGCGCTTAACCGTATCGGATATAAACTTGCTCTTGAATATCTTGATCTGGTCGGAGAACCCCTTGACAGTAACATTACTATCCGAATAGGAATTGAAGGGACGAAAGACACCGTACTTGCCGTGCACATCAGTGGAGATACAAGCTTTACACAGCTCGTGCCGGTTGGCAGTGAATTCGAACTACCGACTCGCATCGGGAAAAGATACACATTGCGAAGAGATCAGGACGGCGAATCATACAAAATCTCACCAATACTGCATTACATTCCGTTTGCATACGGACATTCCGCGCTTCATACTCCGGTATATACATTTAGAATTGAAGAAATTGTTAACGTGCGAGATCCGGAACCGCCCTCCGATTACCAGCTGTTACAGAATTACCCGAATCCATTCAATGTCTCAACGGTACTTCAATATGTGCTGCCGGAAGTGTCCGATATTCAAATGACCATTTATAATATCACCGGCCATGCAGTTAAGCAATGGTCATACCGGGATCAGACACCGGGCAGCAATAAGATCATCTGGGACGGAACGGACATGCATGGAAATATTTTGTCAACCGGTGTTTATATTTACCGTTTACATGCCGGTGAATTTTTTGATACCGGAAAGATGGTTATGATAAAATGAGCAAATAAGCTCAAAAACAAATAAGTTAAGAAGCCCTTCCCTTTTGTCCGTAATGTATGTTCCGATTTACGGCGGCTTGCTGACAGAAGAAGAATCATATTTTCCAAGGAAATATTTTGTTAAGGGAGATATTTTACATAAAATATCCTCATGGCAATTTCAACCGTATTCCTCGATCGCGACGGAGTGATCAATGAAGATAAACCCCCATATCTTATCCGGGCAGAGGATGTGGCCATCCATAAAGATGTACCCGGGGCTTTGCGGAAACTCACAGATGCCGGGATCCGGGTGATCGTGGTCAGCAATCAGGGCGCGATCGGTCGCGGATTGCACAGCAGAGAAAATGCCGAACGTATTTTCCGTAAAGTGATTGACGGTGCGGAAGCGGGCGGCGGAAAGATCGATGCCTGGTATTACTGTCCGCACGCACCGGAAGAAGGATGCAGCTGCCGCAAGCCAAGGACCGGGATGTTCGAACAGGCGGTACACGAACACGGGATCCGCTTGGAAGAGGCAGTTTTTGTCGGTGACGGATTCGGTGATGCCGTTGCGGCTCAAACGCTGGGGTTGCCTTTTTATCTTGTGAACCAGGGCTGGGGTCCCGGTACCAGAGTTGAATGTGACGACAAACAGGTACCATATATTCCGGTCGCCAACCTGGGTGAGGCGGTAATTAACATATTGAACAACAGGGAAGGGAACAATATATGAAGATCTGTGTGCTTTTGGGCGGAGCATCGCCGGAACGGACAGTATCGCTCGCCAGCGGAACGGCGGTCGGTAAAGCACTGACAGGAGCGGGACATGAGGTGATGTACATGGATCCGGCAACCGCACTCGCAGATATGGATGGTTTTCGTAAAGGACTCGAAACATATTCTATGGAGGGCGGAGACTTTAAGGCGATGGCCGGGTTAAGGGACCACTATTTTCTGGAACAGGTGCAGGCGATCAGCGAATGGGGCACCGATATCGTTTTCAACGCTTTACATGGCGGTAATGGCGAAAACGGCGTGATCGCCGCCGTACTGGAAATGGCGGGACTGCCGTTCACCGGGTCGGCCTATGCGGCATCTGCAGCGGCGATGGACAAACAGCGCACCAAAATTCTTGCAGAGGCGCAAGGTGTACCATGTGCTGAGGCAGAGATCTACGATATAGCCGTGAATAAGCCGCAAAATATTGATTATCCCCTGGTTGTAAAACCAAACGATGCAGGCTCTTCGGTAGGCTTGACGGTTTTTATGGAAGAAGCCGATCTCAGCGAAGCCTGTCGGGCGGCATTGACCTTCAGTCCCCTTGTAATGATCGAACGATATATTCCCGGCCGGGAATTCAATATCCCCGTGATCTGCGGTGAAGCCTATCCCGTTCTGGAAGTGGACGCGGGCGGGGTCTATGATTTCAATGCAAAATATCTGGGACATAAAACACAATATCTGGTCCCGGCCCCCATTTCTTCGGATATCACCCGCTATCTTAAGGAACAGGCAGTGAAGGTCTGGAAGGCGCTGGGTCTGAAGAATTACGCCCGGATCGATTTCCGCATGACGCCCGAAGAAGACATCTATTTGCTTGAAGCCAATACCCTGCCGGGTATGACAGCCTCATCGCTGGTACCCAAGTCAGCCAAGGCGATCGGGATATCTTTCCCGGAACTTCTTGAGATCATTATTCGTGACGCGCTGGGTGCCTAAGTCAATATTACTGATATCGAACGAATCCTCAAATCGATCTATTAACTGTTTATAAAGAGATAATTACTTTTAAAGCCTTAAAAATTTGTTTATTTTTGCACAAAACTGTGAGGAACGACATGTCACTGACATTCTATAACACCCTGACACGTAAGAAAGAGATCTTCAAACCGGTCGCGTCCGGGAAGGTCAGCATGTACAATTGCGGACCCACCGTATACAATTATGCCCATATCGGAAATTTTCGTGCATATGTCTTTGAAGATATTCTGAAACGCTACCTAAAGTTCAAAGGATATGATGTTACACAGGTCATGAACCTTACTGACGTGGATGACAAGATCATCAAAAAATGCGCCGAAACCGGAACGTCGATCTCCGAATATACGGATACTTACAAAAAGGCTTTTTTCCGCGACCTTGAAACGCTGAATATCGACAAAGCGGAGATCTTCCCCGCCGCCACGGAACACATCCCTGAGATGGTTGCACTGGTCAAAAAGCTCATGGAGCGCGGACTGGCTTATCGCGCATCCGACGGGAATATATTTTTCAAGATAAGTGCATTTCCACAATACGGAAAATTACAACATCTGGATATGGACAACCTGAAGACCGGTGCGCGGGTTGACGATGACGAATACGACAAAGAATCAGTCAACGACTTTGCCCTGTGGAAAGCCTGGAAACCGGAAGACGGGAATGTTTACTGGGAAACGGAACTCGGCAAAGGACGGCCGGGCTGGCACATCGAGTGTTCGGCCATGTCCATGAAATACCTCGGTGAGACCTTTGATATTCACACCGGCGGTGTTGACAATATGTTCCCGCACCACGAGAACGAGATCGCCCAGAGCGAGGGAGCTACAGGTCACCCCTTTGTCAATTACTGGCTGCATTGCGAACATCTGCTCTGGGAAAACAGTAAGATGAGCAAATCGCTGGGTAATATTATCTATATCAACGGACTGGTCGAAAAGGGTTATACGCCGGCAGCGATCAGATACACGCTTCTGTCCACCCATTACCGGCAGAAGCTAAATTTTTCGCTGAATCTGCTGGATGCATCGGTCAACACCCTCAAACGTTTCAGTGATTTTCTTTATGAACTGGATCATACGCATCCCGGGGAAGCGAATCCAGAGATCCGGGAGATCTGCGGGAATATGTTGAAGAAGTTCGAAGCGGATATGGATGACGACCTCAATATCTCTCCGGCGCTATCGGCGATATTCGATGCTATTCGCGATATCAATCGCATCAAACGGGAAAAACCGCTGAGCGAAGGCGACAAAAAAGAAATATTGGAAGCGCTTAAGAAGGTCGACAGCGTACTCGGGGTGATCTTTCATAATGAAGAAAAAGCACCAGAGATCGATGAAAAAACGATCCTCCGTAAAATCGGGGAAAGGAATGCCGCGCGTGCCAACAAAGACTGGGCAAAGGCAGATGCCATCCGCGATGAACTGGATGCCATGGGGATCGAACTGCTGGACAGGAAAGACGGAACGGGATATAAGATAAAGAATTAATAATTGACAAAGGACAATTGACAATTGTCAATTTTAAGATTACAAATATTTTAGTGAACTTCGATCAAATATAATAACAGTATAACACATTCCCGTCCTATTCCCGGGGAGATTGGATAAGCATAGAGATTTTCATACGCCCGGTAATTATCCTTTGCCAATTATCAATTATCAATTAGATTTCAATATGAATTTTCCCACAAACAAGAATGAAATGAAAGCATTGGGCTGGGATCAGTGCGATGTTATCATCGTTAGTGGTGATGCATACGTGGACCACCCGTCTTTCGGAACGGCCATGATCGCGCGGGTGCTGGAAGCGGCGGGATATAGGGTGGGTATTCTTGACCAGCCCGACCGGAACGATCCTGAAGACGTCCTGCGCCTCGGCGCGCCGCGCCGCTGTTTTGCCGTTACGGCGGGTAATATTGATTCCATGGTCGCGCATTATACGGTTAACCGAAAAAAACGCGGAGAGGACGCATATAGCCCCGGCGGCAAAACAGGCAGGCGGCCAAACCGCGCAGTTATTGTTTACAGCAACATGCTGCAGACATATTTCAAAGGCACACCGATCATACTCGGCGGCATTGAGGCCAGCCTGCGGCGCATGGCGCATTACGACTACTGGAGCAATAAGGTCCGCCGCAGTATCCTGATCGACAGCAAAGCCGATCTGCTGATCTATGGTATGGGGGAGTTGCCGGTCGTACAGGTTGTCGACCGCCTTTCTGCGGGCGAAGCGATAAGAGATATCAAAAACGTACCCGGCACGGTCTGCAGGGATGATGTGATCCTGGCGGAAGGGATCACGTTGCCCTCATTTGAGGAAACGGAAAAAGACAAAAAAGCCTTCAATACAATGACCCGCATTCATTATGAGAATCGAATTTATCCCTATGCAAAGATCCTGTACCAAAAACATGGCGATCAAACGATCCGCATCAACCCGCCGGCCAAACCCCTAAGCTCCAAAGAAATGGACGCACTATACGCGCTGCCCTTTACGCGTGAACCGCATCCGAAATATAATGAACCCATTCCCGCCTGGGAACAGATACGTGATTCGGTTACTGCGCATCGCGGTTGTTTCGGCAATTGCAGTTTTTGTGCCATTACCTTCCATCAGGGTCCGCGCATTCAGAGCCGAAGCAGTAAGTCAGTACTGACGGAAGTTGCGGATCTCTGCAAAAAGAGCTGGTTCAAGGGAACGGTCAGTGATATCGGCGGTCCCACTGCAAACATGTACGGTATGCACTGCGCGATCGGCGGTTGTAAGGAAATGAGCTGCCTTTTCCCCGAAATTTGTGAGCATCTGGTCGTTTCGGACCAGAAAAAATACACCGCACTTCTACAGTCCGTCGCGGAAATTCCCGGGATCAACCATGTGTATATCGCTTCCGGTGTACGGCATGATCTGGCGCTTGCCGACCTGAAGGCCATGGAAAAAATGGTTACCCGCTTTACCGGCGGACACCTGAAGATCGCCCCGGAACATCTGGTCGATGATGTTACACGCGTTATGAATAAACCTTCCGGGAAAGTATATTTTCAGTTTCTGGAAAAATTCCGTGCATTTTCCCGCAAAGCAAAGAAAGAACAATATATCGTTCCTTATTTCATATCGGGACATCCGGGCTGCACCGATGCAATGATGGAGGAGCTTCAGAAACAGTTGAAAGCCGGTGGCCATAAGCTACGGCAGGCAGCTGACTTCTATCCTACACCCATGACTCTCGCAACCGCCATGTATCACACAGGATATCATCCCCTGACCGGCGAAAAACTTCACGTCACAAAAACAGAGAAGGAAAAATTACGGCAATTCCGTATGATGATGTGGCATGTGGGAGAAATGGAGTAAGGGGGTAAGGGAGTAAGGGAGTAAGGGAGTAAGGGAGTAAGGGAGTAGGAATTCCGTTTATCTTTGTGATATTGCTCACACCCGCAACTAATCAATTGATAAAGATTTTGGCTTTGCGTAATTTCCCCCGAGCGGGGGCGCATGCGGAAGATATTCTACAGCTTAATTTTTGTTTTTTTGTTTTCGGAGATTTTATCTGCCGCAGTCTGGCATGTTGACCTTGCTTTATCCACCGCAGGAGCAAATCGTAATGATCCCGCCTTCTTCATAAGCAACAGCGCGCTTTTTCCGGACACGCTTTGTATGATCAGCGCCTGGACACCGGGCTACAAAGGATACGGCATTCAGGAAGGGCTCGTCTATGCCGGCACGCGTTTTGCTTCGCTGTCATTTAAAACCCAATACCATCGTTTGATGTCCAATCATGATCTGAGCATCGGGATCCCGATCCTCAAAGAAGATCAGATCCGCGCGGGTATACGTTTGACTTACGGATTATCTGCCATACCCGGAGTTGAGACGCTGCACGGCGGTTCCTGTTCCGGGGCGATAAATATCCGGCCGCACCCGCACTGGGATATATTTATGCAGACGGAACATTGTCTTTTCTTTCCGCAGGACAGATCCATGCGTTTTTTTGAACCGGTGACAAAAGCATTACTGCGCTGGGACCCCGGCGGTCCGATATCGATGAATGTTTTCATATCCAAACGGGAATATCTGCCCTGGGATGCCGGCCTGCAGGTTGCGGGTTCATTATGGGGCGCCTTATACCCTTCACTTTTATATGTCGTTCCGGATGGCAGATTGGCGCTGACGATCCGTATCCGTATTGGAAGGTTCAACATTCACGAATGTCTTTCATATCATCCCTTTCTTGGGGTATCACAATCGGTTTTTATCTCCTATGCACATTAGTGTGATCAAATATACCGCAGTTATTTTATTACTTGCCGCAATGCATTGTTGCTACGGAGAAGACAGTGAAAACTATCCGGAATTTCTGGCGGGAAATTTCTTTGAAGAAAGCGAAAGCGGTGCACGCGTGCATAGTCAGTTCAGTTTTAAGAACAATTTTGCCTATAAAAATACGGTGGTTGTCGAACAGGGTCTATTGGCGTTGTATTACCGTGGAAGTGGCGGAGCGGGTGATCCGGACCAACTGCTTTCCGTTTCTTTGACATCGGATAAGCTGCAGGCGGGCATTGGCCGCGGACGTCCGCACATCGCACGGGGTGTTATACTGGGCAATACCATGATGCGCTTTACAGCGGATCCGGCATCGAATTTTCGCAGCGGCATGTCTTACCCCAAAATACGGAATTATGATTATTATCCGCGTTTGTATTACCTGAGCGCGGAGATCAAAAAGATCAATGCCTGTTTATTTTTCTATAAGAATATTCCATGTGGAATGATGGAGATAAAGCATACACCCGTACAGGCAGGTATCGCATTCTACGGCACCCAGATCCCGATTGCGGAATCATGGCTGGCATATCAAGCGGATGGGTTTCGAGGCGATGTCAACTTGTCCATGTCGCCCCGGGGATTCAATCATCTTTCCGCCGATCTGTTGATCAGGCATACGAAATTCGTCTGGCATATTGCGGGCATACAACTAAGTGATAATTTTATTAGCTGTGCCGGTGACAGCAAATGGGGTTCTGCCCTTAAACCCGGCAGTGGCGGACTCACGGCAGCGATGTCCTTTTCCACCGGAAGATGGAAGATCCGCGGAAGTGCACATCACATTTATCACCCTACACGCAGTGAACAGCGTCTGACCATTGATGCCGCTTACCGTAAAAAACCGTTTGAATTCGGTCTTGTATTTACAGGCAAATACATCAATGAGGTAAAAATATCGAATACCTTTCCTGTCGGTCCGCACCGGCAATATACACAGAGTGATATTCTGAAGGCGCGCATAAAAATGGATCTTACGCAAAAAGTGATCCTGGATATTCAAATACTGGGTGACCCGCGATACGGGGAGGCATACGGTTGTTTTTATCGTGTGACACACAAGACACCGGAAGGTTTTTTACGTCTGCAATATACGCGCGGTCGAAGTGCGGACACCATTCTGTATGTATTACGTCCCTTGAATCATAGCCGATACCTGATCCAGCGGCTTCCCCTGAACGAGGCACAGTATCTTGATCTTGTCTATTCCAGGATGATCGGTCCTTTGCGATGCAGTATTCTGCTGAGTCCCGGTGGTATCGGGGCGGAAATGGAATTTATCATATGATATAATATTAACGATCGACTAAAAATAAAAAAATGTGCACATTATCATTTTTTGCATAGGTGCTTCATGTCTCCGGATATCTCAAGTCCCGCAATATGCGAACTGTCATCAAAAAGAACGCTGTTCTTTTTGTCTCTCAACTCAACATGCAGGAAAGCATTCAGGCTTTCTTTCATGCTTCGATGCATAATGCCGTTTACGGGCGCGATCAGTTCATTGCCACTTCCGGTTTCGGCATGAATGCGAAGAGAGTGTCCGCGTCCACCGATCACGATGTGCAGATCATTTTTATCATGATCCAGAGAAAGTGTTCTGTGCCCCCGATAAGTCGCAAAACGTTCCAACTTCCCATCATAATAGAGAAAACCAATTAAACCCCTGAACCACGAACCCATCCAGGGTATCCTTGCGACAGAAAGCATAAAGGAAGCATCGGAATTTTGAAAGGGATTAGACTGCATCCATATCCAGGACTCGGGGAACGATCTGCCCCAGTCTTTTTCAATATAACCTATGCCGTTTTTAAAAATATGCTCATTTTCGTTGAATTGTAATTTCCCACGGATACGGTGCCGCATAGAAACCACACCATGGTAACATTCCATAGAAGGAACATAGGTAAACCAGCCCATGATACCGGGAGAAATGAATGTCGAAGGGAAAGGATGTACATCTTCAAAGGCGAGGTCTCCGTGCAGTGATAAGCCGGGGACATCGATCGACAGGTGTATCCCTTCCGCGTTGAAGCGGTTGTTGCCGATACGGATATCAAAGGTATTCGCGGAGTAGTCAAAATCCGTGATGGGATATTTTATATACTTGGTGACCCCGTCAGAGGTATTGACCTGTATGAACGCATGTCGGTCGCGACTTAATGATACTCCCGGGATAAAGGCAACGGATGACATGAGATCGTCGTAGAGACATTTAACATACCAACCTTCAAAGTAAGATCTTTTATTTAGGGATCCCTGGAAAACCGGCGGATGTAGCAAACGGATCATAGATTTCCTCCGATTAAAAGTAAAGAAAAACCATGATGTTTCATATGAAAAATATTTCAACCCAATAAGAACAATGTTGGAACATATAAGGTGTTGGATAAATAAATTCAGATGCCGGGCAGTAAATCACTTTGTATCGCTTTAAAAAGGGATTAAATTAATAAGATGGCAGAAAACACGAACAAACATACGATTTTATGGGTTGATGACGAGATCCATCTGCTCCGTCCCCATATCCTTTTTTTGGAAGAAAAGGGTTATGTTGTTAAGACGGCCACGAATGGAGTAGATGCTCTTGATATCATTAAGGGCGAGTATATTACTGCAGCGTTGCTTGATGAAATGATGGATGGACTTGACGGGCTGGCAGTGCTGGAAGAGATCCGCAAGTTGCGGCCGGTCATGCCCGTGATCATGATCACTAAGAACGAAGAAGAAAGCCTGATGGAAGATGCTATTGGAAAAGAGATCTCCGATTATCTGACCAAACCCATCAATCCTTCGCAGGTGTTATTGAGTCTAAAGAAAAATCTTGATCGTGTCAATATTGCCCGGGATGCACGTGCCAACGAATTCATGTCATTTTACCGGGATATGAGTCATCGCTTGCTTGAGGGGATCACCTCCCTCCGCGAATGGGCATTTTTACATGATCGTATCGCTTTCTGGCAGATTGAGTTTTCAAAGAATATTCAATATGATCTTGAACACTTTCTTGAAGAATTGAAAGAAACAAGCAACAAGGAATTTCAGCGTCTTGTGGAATCCAATTATGCCGGCTGGGTCAAACAATCGCCGGATATCCCAATGTCCCCTGCTCTTCTTGATCACTACGTTGAACCCCTGTTGAGGCAGAACGAGAAAACGCTTTTTGTGTTGATCGATTGTCTGCGATATGATCACTGGATCGCACTTGCGCCGTTGTTTTATGACCAATTCAATATTGCCCTGGAATCTCACATAAGCATTTTACCTACTGCCACACCCTATAGCCGGAATGCGATCTTTGCCGGCATGTTCCCGGATGCGGTCAATGTGAAATATCCCGATCTTTACGCCAATCCGGACAGCGAAGAAAGTATGAACCGCTATGAAGACAAGCTGGTCGCGGATTATTTAAAGAAAGCTGGATTGCATTTGTCCCATGGGCACTCCTTTCATAAAGTCTCCGATTCGAAATTCGGTGACAATCTTGCAAACCGTTTTTCGGATATAAAAAATAACGATCTTATTGTTGTCGTTGCCAATTTTGTCGATATCCTTGCACACAAACGTTCGGCATCGGAGGTTTTACTCGAGATCGTTCCCGATGAAGCCGGTTACCGGAATGTCGTACGCAATTGGATGGAAGGGTCCTATCTGCGTCGTATCATTGAATATGCCGGCGAGGCGGGATTTACGATCGTTATCACATCCGATCATGGCAGCCTCCGGGTCAACCGCGGATCAGTGGTCAAAGCCGATCGTGATTCCACCGACAATCTGCGCTATAAATCCGGCAGAAATTTGGTTGTTTCCGGAAAGACGGCGATCTATTTGAAAGAACCCGCGCATTTTCGTCTTCCTGCAACTCATCTCAGTTCAACTTATATCTTCGCTAAAGACGATTATTTTTTCCTTTATCCGAACAATATGAAAAAATATGAAAAGCAATATCCCGGTACTTTCCAACATGGCGGTGTTTCCATGGATGAAATGATCCTGCCGGTCGCGATCATGAGGCCGAAACGATGACATTGTATACCTATGTTCTGACCAGCCACTCTCCGGAAGATACCATTGAACTGGGACGTCGTATCGGAGCGCAATTACAGATGAATGATGTTATCGCTCTGTACGGTGACCTGGCTGCGGGGAAAACGACCCTCACCCAAGGCGTTTGTTTTTTTTTACATGCCGACCAGCAGGCGACATCACCAACCTTTACGCTGATCAACGAATATAACGGCGATCTGCCGATCTTTCATTTTGATTGTTACCGTATTAAAAATCCCGATGAGATGATCATGCTCGGGTTCGATGAGTATCTTGAAAAAGATGGTATTGTGCTGATCGAATGGCCGGAAAACATATCCGGTCATATACCGGATAATTGTATCAAGATATATATGCACTACGTAAACGATAATACCCGGCGGATCGAAATACATGCTCCGCGGGAACTGGAGATATAGATGATCTTAGCTTTGGAAACCTCTTCCCTGGTTTGCGGTGCCTCCCTGCATGAAGGTGATGAATGCATCGCAGAGAATTTTTTATACGAACCCAGGGTCCATGCCGAAAAACTGGTCAGTATTGTTGCCGGTCTTTTCGAGGAACAGCTGATCCGGATTAATAAACTGGATGCAGTCGTTGTTTCCTCCGGACCGGGATCCTTTACCGGTTTGCGTATCGGGATGAGTTTTGCAAAAGGGTTTGTTTATCCCGACAAAATTCCGCTGGGAACCGTGAATACCATGCAGGCCTTTATTGCCGGCACCATGGACAAAACGGATCCGGAAAAAACATTGTGGGTGATCCGCTCACACCGCGACCTTGTTTACAGCGCACAATTCAGAGATCCTATTTCTGCAATAGATATCCATTACGGAAGCATTGGCGACCTTTCCGCATGGTATCCCGATTGCAAACACGTCATAAGCAATACGGATCTTGAATTGACCGGTAATATCTCCGTTATAACTGAAAAGATCCTTCCGTCTTTTATCGGTCATTATTATAACAGATATCTTTCGGGTTCCGCCACGAACGACTATGACAGTCTGGTACTGGAATACGGCATGGAATACAGACCCAAAGAATGGAAATCGGAACATTCGGTATGATACAGATCCGCGATATGACAATAGAAGATATTCCGAAGATTATGGAAATAGAAACAGCATGTTACGATGAGCCCTGGGATCCCGTACATTTTATCTTTCAGCTTGAAAGGGAAGACCCCTGTAATTGGGTGGTCGTTGATGGTGAGAATATCTGTGCATATATTAATTGCTGCAAATGGGGAAGTGAACTGCATCTGAACAATATTGCGGTTCGGGACGATATGCGCGGCCGCGGAATAGCGCAGATCCTGCTGGACCGGGCGATCGTCTATGCCGGGGAACATCGGCTTGGGGTTATTCGGCTTGAAGTGAATGAAAACAATCAATGCGCACGGGATTTTTATAAGAAAAACGGTTTTGTTCAGACAGGATCAATTCCGGATTACTATGAAAAGAACTCATCGAATGCGCTTATCCTATCCAAAAACCTGGAGAAAAAGTGAATATATTGCTTGTAAATGACGACGGAATAGACGCTCCCGGTCTCAGTGTGTTATATTCGGCCGTACGGGACCTGGGAACGATTACGGTCGTAGCGCCCGATGGCGAACGCAGTGCCGTCAGTCACAGTATTACACTGGATAAACCCATGCCACTTAAAAAGTTCGTTAAGGAGGGCCTCTTCGAAGGATATGCTCTGTGCGGGACACCGGCGGATTGTGTTAAACTTGCTCTGGCGGAGATCATGCCGTCGCCGCCGGATCTTGTTATCTCCGGCATTAACCTCGGCTCCAATACCGGACTGAATGTCATTTATTCCGGAACTGTGGGCGGGGCGGCGGAGGCGGTGTTCAACGGGATCCCCGGGATCGCGGTCAGTCTGACAACCTACGATCACCCCAATTGGGAACCTGCCGCCAATTTCATTCGTTTTCTGGTGAAAAGGATGAAGAACGATCTCCCGCGTGACGTTATGTTAAATGTGAACGTGCCGAATGTCAAGAACAATTCGGATATTGCCGGCCTGCGTATCTGCGAACAGGGGATGGCACAGTGGAAAGAAAAGTTCGAGAAGCGTACCGATCCCAAAGGGAGGACATATTACTGGATGTCCGGTATAAAAAAGGAATTGAATGAAGCCGAAACAATAGATGAAACTGCGGTTAAAAATAATTATATTTCACTTACGCCGATCCGTTTTGATCTGACGGCACACGACAAGCTGAACGGCTTAACCATATTGGAGTCGGACTATCAGAAGAATCGTTAACATAGGGATATATCTGATGCTGCTGTTATTGCTGGCACCGCTTTGCGGAGCAAGCCGCGCAGATATTGATCGCGGGATCACACAATATCAGCGTGGCGCTCATGATCGGGCGCTGCAAATATTCCGCGAAGCATATGCATCGGAACCTCCTGCCACCAACGTTTACGCGGCCATCTCATTGTTTATGGTCGTTAAATGTAATTTCGAACTCGGGAATTATGATCAATTGATACATGACAGTCGTGTTTTTGAACAACTTTTTTCCGATACGCGCTATTTGCCGGATGTGTTGTTTGAGCGCGCAAAAGCGCTTGCCATGAAACAACAGTTCTATCCGTCTATGGTAACGGCGATCCGTGTCCTTTCCCTCACAGAAGACCCGGCTCTGCGTAAAGATGTAATGACCTTTAGCGATGATCTTGCACGCTACTATTTACAGCCATCGGATTTCGATATTTTGTCATCCCTGATCATCGGGAATGAATCGCTTGCTTACTTGAAACTCCTTTGGGCCGAACGCAGTATCGCGGCAGGAGATTTTTCAGAGGCCGATCGTGTTTTGCAGGAAGTAAAGAACGAACTGAAAAAAGCCGATTATGCCGAAAAATATAAAGAGATTATATCCTATCTGAATAAAAGTCGGAAACAAGATGATACGGAGATCAATATTGCGGTTGTACTGCCCCTTACAGGCCGGCATTCGGAAACCGGGACCGAGCTGCTTGACGGTATAAAATATGCTTACGAATCATATCGCAGTAAAAGTAAGAATCGCGTTAACCTGATCATCGTCGATACAGAAAGCAGGATCCGAAGCGGATTGAACAATTTGAAAAAACTACTGGAAATGCAGAATATTGCCGCGGTGATCGGACCCGTAAGCAGTGATATGGCGGTATCAATGGCACCCCTGTGCGAATATGCGGGTGTACCGCTGATCACACCTACTGCCACAGCGGACAATCTTGTTGATATGGGTGCATCAATCTTTCAATTGAACCCCGAACAGCAACAACGAGCAATCGCATTGGCCGATTATGCAAGCGATAGTTTATCGTGCAAACGTTTTGCAGTTATCGCACCCGTAACGGAATACGGTCTGGATATCACGGCCTCGTTTACGCGTGGTGTCGAACGCAACGGAGGTCAGGTTGTGCACAATGTTTGGTACAGCGGCACCCCCACAGACATTAACGATAAGCTAGCGGAACTGAAAGAAAAAGCGGAATATTTGCCACGGTATTTTTCGTATTTGGACGGATTCTACCGTGCGCGGGCAGAGGGATTGTTCGATGTTGATACTGCAGAGGTGACGCCAGAGGAAGTGAACATGATCGACAGTATTTTTGCTGCCACGGACGCCCTTGATCCCTTAAGGATCGATTCCCTGTATGCAATTGTACAGCACGATACGACACCGTCACCGCCGGACACGACTTTTTTACTTGAAAGTCTGTGGCCGGACGATCCGACAGTCTATGACATTTTAATTGAGGGAACACTCGAGTCAACGGAAAATATTTCCGACACCCTGATCCGGAAATTATCCCGCCATGCGGGTGGTTGGCTGTCCCCGGAGATCACACTCGAAGATAAATACTATACGATCATTACAGATAGTATCTGCATATTACTGGAAGCGATCGAGGACAATCAGGAATCAAAAAAGATCGAACAGATCCTGGCGGAACTTGAGCCGGTTCAGATCGGTCCGGATTATATCGGATCTTTCTATTTTTCAAAACTGACCGTCGATACGACGGCACTTGCGCCGTACATTGATCTGGCGCTCGTGGAATCGTTGAAAAAACAACTTACGAACATGGATTCTCTGTCTGCGATCTGGTTGCTATCCGAAGTGGATACGATACTATTTCCCTATATTTTCAATCGTGAAAAATACGGCATCGATGCCGTTTATATTCCCATACCTCAAGACCATATCCAATATATTGCACCGCAATGGTCTCGTAATCGCTTTAACGCTTATCTTCTGGGTGACGGGAACTGGTATCAAACGAATATCCTGAACCGTTACCGGACAAATATCGACAGTATGATCATCGCCAGTGATTATTACTGGGATTCACGCGCCCTGGACCTGCGTCAATTTGCCAGGGGGTTTCAGCAGAAGACGAACAAACAACCGAGCAGAATACATATTTACGGCTACGAAAGCATGAAGATAGTGATGGATATTCTTGAGAAAAACGCAAGCTCCCCGCGCGAGATCCGTGACGAACTCAGCCTTTTACAGGGCACGCACGGCATTATCCGACATATACGCTTTGCTCCGGAAAAACCCCGCAGCAGCAGTGGTGTTCGCCTTATCCGTTTTTATAAAGGAAATATCACCCCGTTGAATTAAATCCTTAAACGCATTCCGGTGTATTACGCAGAATTATTAATATAAATTATTTTCAGATATTATCGTTCTGTAGCATTTTTACGATCTTCATATCACCGTCAAGAAAATCATAAGTGTGTAGTTTTTCGCGGAGTACCCATGCCGTCTGCTCAAATTGACGATTTTGAACCGTTCCGGAAAACTCGGTTATAAAGAAAAAAATAAGACGGATCGCATCTTCCAGCGGATATTGATGATCGTATGAAGTTGCAAAACGGACACTACGGACATGTATCCCAAGTTCTTCTTTCATTTCTCGAATGATCGCGTTTTCGGGTGATTCACCGGATTCGACCTTTCCGCCGGGGAACTCCCATTTTAAAGGAAAACGACGTGATGCCGAACTGCGCCTGCAGATCAGCATATACCCGTCCATTTCGATCATTGCGGCAACGACATGCTGCACTAGAAATCCTTTTTATGAATACCCCGGAAGATCTTACTGATATTTTCCCGATGAGTAAAGACAATGAAGACCGGAACCGCGAGACTAAACCAGAACATCTGCATCGGGATGGGAATGTCCAACACGAATTTATAGAGGATATTGATGATCGGGAAGAAAAAAGAAGCCGCGATCGAGCCGACACCGGACTGTCGTGAGAGCAACAGGGCCACGATGAAGGCAGCCAGACAGATCAGTCCGATCTCCCAGCGAAAAGCAAAGATGATCCCCGCTGTTGTTGCAACACCTTTTCCGCCCCTGAAATTGATAAAAACGGGGAAACTGTGTCCTATCAAAGACATGGCAGCCAATAGAACACGTGCGGATTCAATATCCAGTGCTTCATGGATCAGCACAGGCAGCCAGAAAACGACAGCAAAACCTTTCATGGCATCGACCAGAAAAGTAACGATCCCGGCACCCCAGCCAAGATTTCGAATAACGTTCGTCGTACCGACATTCCCGCTTCCATGATCACGGATATCATATTCTCTGCCTTTAAGGATCTTCCCACAGATCCAGGCGGTCGGAATTGATCCGATCAGATAAGCGAGTGCCGAAACAAGAATAATGTTTACATTCATGCTTCCTCCTGTGTTTGTATTTATTTCCGTTTGGCAGGGTCCCTAATCCTGCCGGAAAAAGTATAGGAATATATCACACCCCCAAAAGAATATCAACTTCTTTTATTTTCCAAAGAAGTCTTCCAGCTGTACGTATGCCTGCTCATATCCTGCATTGATCGCCATTTCGTGGCGTTTAAAATCCCACATTTTCATTTTTTCACCCAAGTCGATATATATGGCAAGATCGGGTTTATTTGCTCTAATCTCTCTGAAAGCGGATTCGGTGGATGAGATGGCCATTGACCGGGAGATAACCTTCAAAATACCCGGACTGTCCTTGTCCTTCCCTTCTTCTCTCGTTTCTTCGGGTGATATATCCAGGAATGCGGGTGATTCATCCCGTAAGGACGCTTTCAAAAGGCCAACGGCGATACGCAGTTTCAGCGAATAATTATTCAGTGCGCGCAATGGAACAGAGTCACGGACACCACCGTCCACCAGTTGCAGTCCGTTCGTAACATAAGGGCGGAATACGCCGGGAACGGAAATACTTGCGCGGATTGCATCGGCCAAACGACCGCGATGAATATAAAATGTTTTACCGCTGATAAGATCAACGCTGACAGCAATAAAGGGAATGGGGCAATCCTCAATGCGCACATCTCCGAGAATGTCCAACAGTTTTTCATGTATGCGTCTTGCATTGACCAGTCCGCCACGCAGGGACATTTTGAAATGATCGAACATATCATCCCCCATTTCCTGTGAAAGATCGATCATTTCTTCAATAGATCTTCCGGAGGCATAAATTCCACCGACCAGCGCTCCCGCACTGTTACCACTGATGACCAGAGGGCGAACATCAAATTCCTCTAGTGCCTTCAAAACCCCGACATGCGCAAGCCCCAGCGCGCCACCGCCTCCCAGCGCCAATCCGGTTGAATTACGCCTGTGTCTGTGTACAAAATGTTTAAGGGACATTTTTTCTACCGCCTGTAATTACTTGTTGCACCCCGGATTATCATAAAAGGCTTTCGCAAAAGAATAAAGGCAGGGAAACCTGCCTTTATTCTTCGTTATTAAGCTTTTTCTACTTTTTTCTTTGCCTGGAGCAATGGCGGGATGCTCAGGAAAAGGATTGATATAATGATAATACCCGCACCAATGAACTGCGTGGTTGCCGGCATCGATTGTCCCGGGAAAAGCGCAACGAGAAGTGAAGCGATCACGCCTGCTATCACGCTGGACGAACGGTTGACCGGGATACAATAGGTATTCTCGTTTTTATCCAGGAACACCAGCGTACCGAAGAAACCGGTTCCCTGTGACATAATACCGATCAGGATCAATGCCCAAAGGTAAGGTTGATTCCAGTGGGCGGTCCATCCAAAACGGATGTCGGCACCGATATCACCCTTGAACAATGCCAGGACAAGAAGAATAATTACCAGCGTTGGCGTTGAGACCATCTGTTCTTCAACAAAATAACGCAGATTCACTTCTTTCTTATCTGACTTTGCATTCCGGCTCATGAACTGGAAGCGCATATAGTAGCTCAGTAAATAAACAAAGATCACAATACCGAGCATAACCGGAATATCGAAATTGCTGGCGTTAAAAGAATTGACCAAAAGCGCAAGCAGGGCTCCGATAAGACCCGCCCAGGAAAACCAACGGACCTTTCTTTTGGTCAGGGCATCTACAATAGGACCAATGATCAGGACACCGCCGCGCATGAACAACATGGCAAGCACGATACTGACATTTTCAAAGGTATAGGCGAGTGTTGTTGTGCCGATGATCAATGAAGTAAAAATACCGGATAATAGTGTCCATTTCGTCGGATGAGGAACGCTCACGCCGAAGACGGTAGAATGACTCGCATATTTCCACCAGCCGAGAAGACTGATGACAATGATCATGGTCACAAGTGTTGCAACAGCCGTAACCGGAAGAATAGAAAAACCGGCCAGACCTTTGTTGTTAAGAGAAGGTAAAAGTCCGCGGCTCATGATGTTCGTCAACATACTGTAAGGGACATATGCTGCAAAATATCCGAAAGCAAATCCCCAGATACTGTAATCTCTAAGGAATGTTTTTAAGGTTTTTTTTTCAATATTCATAGAGGGTTATCCTTTATTTCTGATCTTCCAGAGTTTACTGAAACAATCTTCCAGAGCGGGTCCCAGTTTTTTGGGATCATCGGTTACTTCCGGCATGTTGTGCAGGACCACATAAGGGATCTTATGTCCAGAGAAAGAGATATATTCGGGATCATCACCTTTAAAGATCTCCCAATCAACCTCTTTATACATTTTTTCAAGCTTGGCATCCGGCAACCCATGTTCCAGAATGGAGTCCGGACGGTCCGGATTGAAACGGCGCCTGTTCTTACGCAGAGATTCCTCAAAAGGAACATCTATGTACAGAACACATGCTTTTTCGAGGATCTCGTCGGATAAATGCTGAAAGGCACTCTTATAACCGCCGTGTTCCGAACCACGGCTGAATTCCAGGATCGTGGTTGTTTTATCGGAATATCCCTCATCCCGTAATTTTTTATTGTATTCCAGTGAGATGCGTTCAATCAGAAGATCCCATTGGTAGCGGTATAAAAAGAATCCTTCGGGATCGGTGTGGAAACGTGGTTTGTTCATGATCTTTTCCAGAATGGCATCTTCTTCGAACCAGGTCCATAACATGGGGAAATCATCGATTTCCTCAAATTTATTGACGTGAAAACGTTTCAAGCGTTCAGGGACCGGGGTTTTCTTTAGAAAATCTATAACCTCAGATTTTCCGGAAGCGGGTCTACCCATGAGAATAATAATCTCAAAATGTTCTTTCATAGAAACTCCTTACATTTTTTTACTGCAATAAATTAATAAAAAAGAGAACAAATTAAAATAAAAAGATTAATTCTTTCCGACCGACCGGGTACAAACATTCCTAAAAACAACGTTTTTTGAGGGGTTTAACGCATTCGCCCCCGCAACGATAGCATATCTCGTTCTGTAAAATACGATCGTTAAAAAAGTCATCGGCGTTTCGGAGTGTTGTCGTGGCGATGTTTTGCAAGGCTTCCCTGGTAAAGAAAGCCTGATGCGAGGTAATAAGCACATTCGGGAAAGTCATGAGCCTGGCAAGCACATCATCACTGATGGCGGAATTTGAAAAATCTTCGAAAAAATATTCCGCTTCCTCTTCATAGACATCCAGTCCCGCTCCGCCGATACGGCCTTTTTTAAGCCCGTTGATCAGCGCTCGTGTGTTGATCAGTTGCCCGCGTCCGGTATTGATCAGCAAGACGCCGTCTTTCATTTTTCCGATCGCATCAGCATTGATCATATAGTGGGTTTCCGGCGTTAAGGGACAATGCAGGGAAATAATATCTGATTCCCGATACAAAGTTGGCAAGTCAGTGTAGGTAATGCCGGCTTCTTTAGCATACGTCTCATTCGGATAAGGGTCATGAGCCAAAATACGCATTCCGCAACCTTTTAATATGGAGATCAGACATTGACCGATCTTTCCTGTTCCGATAACGCCTGCAGTCTTCCCATGAAGATCAAATCCCATCAGTCCGTTGATAGAAAAATTTCCGTCGCGTGTCCGGTAATAGGCACGATGGGTTTTGCGGTTTAGCGTCAATAGCAGTGCCATGGCATGTTCAGCTACCGAATAGGGAGAATAGCGGGGGACCCTTAAAACATGGACATGCTTGTATGCCGCGGTGAGATCGACATGATTATAACCGGCACAGCGCAGCACCACCAACTCAACACCATGCTTATGGAGATGTCCGATAACAGTACTGTTTAAGGTGTCATTTACAAAGGCGCAGACCGCATCGAATCCCGCGGTGAGTTCTGCCGTATTTTCGTTAAGATGTTCTTTAAAATAACGGATATCAAAACCAAATGTTTTATTTGCCTCATCAAAAAAGGTCTTATCGTAAGGCTTTGTATCGAAGAATGCGATCTTTTTCATTTTTCGGGTATTCCTTTTGCTTATTAATAAAATAAGGGAGGAAGATTAATGCTCATGATGATGGTGTTCTTCCGCCTCTTCTTGTGTCGTATATCGTGTTCCGAAGGCATGTTCCGGCGGGCCGTAGATCGAATAGAGTTTTAACTCTTTTTTCCCGACATTAATAACATTATGCCAGTATCCGGCAGGGATCAGGATAGCCCAATCATCTTTAATATGCTTATCGAAACTGAGATCATCCTTGCTCTTGCCCATCACAACCCGAGCTTCCCCCTTTTCGATACGGATGAACTGATCGATATCCGGATGCATTTCCAAACCGATCTCTCCACCGGGCCGAATGGACATCAGGGTCATCTGCAGAAAATCACCGGTCCAGCTTGCGACCAGAAAATCGGGATTGGACAGGGTTATCTCTTCGATATCAACGATCCAGGGTTGTTTTCCTTTGTCTTCCGTTACCGTTTCACCGACGGTTTTATATTCACAACACGCAGCCATGGCGATGAGCATAACAAATAGCGGGATGAAAGAACGGCGGACAAACATCAGATTTTTCATTCTGTACCTCTCTTGATTATTATTGTAATCTGTTGAAATGTAAGTACAAACGCTGTAGCTGTCAAAGAAATATTTCTCAAGTGCCCATAAAAAATGTTTTATTATTATATATTAATGGTAAGTATTTATCTTTCATATTTCACATAAATAGTGTAATATTGTAATTAATAGAAAGGAAAAAAATGAAGAAGACAATATTATTTCTAACAGCTGTTGTACTTGCGGCCAGCGTATATGCGGACGGCCCCGCCACCTTGCTAAATCCTTCGAGGAATTCTTTGAAGATCTTTTTTGAGCTGGAGACCGGACTTTTCGGGGTGTTGAACCATACCTATCAATCCGGGAAAAGTGATGAGGGTGCCTCAACATTTGATTTTGTCAAGGAAGGCGGACAGGACATTCTTTTCCCTTTTGACCGTTATGCAGGGGGATTGACACTCAATGAAAAACACCGGATCGGTTTGCTGTATCAACCCCTGACCGTTGTAACCAATGTTACATTCCGTGAAGATGTGATGATCGACAGTGTGATCTTTGCAAGCGGAACGCCGATGGAGATCAAATACGGATTCCCGTTTTATCGTTTCACCTACGCCTATCAATTCGTACAGAGTGAAAAATGGATGTTTTCTGCGGGCCTGGCTCTTCAGGCGCGGAACGCTTCCATTGTATTTAAAGAAGTCAGCGGCAATCAGATGACGGTCAGTCAGAATGTGGGGCCCGTACCTGCCATTTACCTGAGTGGGCGCTATACGATGCCCTGTGGTGCCTATGTCGGCTTGGATGCAACGGGTCTTTATGCGTCCTCTGCGATCATTAACGGTGCAAGCTTTACCTTTGAGGGTTCTGTTCTGGATGCTTCCCTCCGGGCCGGTTATCCGCTGCGGAGAGGCATTGATGTTTTTGCCAACTTGCGATTCCTCGGCGGAACGGCGAAGGGGGAATCGGAATACGTTGAACGCACCTGGAGCGAAACCACACAGGCCTATACAGAAAATGTTCTTGCGACCACGGCTTTTACGATCGGCGTGACAATCTACTAGAGATCACTTAACATAAAAACTCGACCGGCCTGATGGCCGGTCTTCGATTATTGCCCCAAAAAATATTGTGGAATAATAATTTGAGGCTCTGTATATTGAGCAGGAAATAAAAAAGGCTTAATTATATGATTCAGCAGATCATTGTTTTTGCTACACTCATTTTTGTTCTGGCTTTGTTCATTTGGGGGCGCATACGTCACGATCTGGTTGCCTTGCTCGCCTTGTTCGTTCTGATCTTGACGGGTATTATAGATCCGGGTAAAGCCTTTCTGGGTTTTGGCCATCCCGCAGTAATTACGGTTGCAGCGGTTCTTGTGATAGGAAAAGCGCTTGAGTATTCCGGACTGATCGATCTGCTCGGCAAATGGGTCATGAAGATCGGGAAGAACATGATACTGCAGATCCTTGTTCTCTGTTTGCTGGTTGCTTTTGCGTCTGCTTTTATGAACAATGTTGGCGCACTGGCCCTGATGATGCCAATTGCCATTCAGATGGCGCGTAAAAGCGGTAATCCGCCTTCCTATTATTTAATGCCTATCGCCTTTGCATCCCTTTTTGGGGGCATGACCACGCTGATCGGTACACCACCGAACATCATTATTGCCACATTCCGCGCGGAAGAGACCGGCTCCGCATTCGGCATGTTCGATTTTACACCGGTCGGGTTTTTTCTTACGATCGCAGGGATTTTGTTCATTACCTTTCTTGGCTGGCGCATGTTACCCAAAAGAGCAACTAAAAAATCCGAATCCGAATTATTTGAAATAGACGATTATATAACTGAAATAAGGATACTTAAGGAATCCAGGATCTGTAATAAAAGTATCATTGATGCGATGAAGGGAATATCTGCAGATGTTCAGATCCTGGGCTTGATACGCAATGATAAACGTATCCATGCTCCGGATCCGGAAGAACCGTTACTGAATAAGGATATTTTGATCATAGAGGCCGATGCGGATGATCTGAACACCTTCATTGAAGAAACGGGAACGCGCATGGTAGGGGATAAAAGATTTCGAAGCGACGCGGAAGGTTCAAAGAACATTGCGATCACCGAAGCGGTGGTAATGCGTAATTCACCGCTTATCGGACGCACAGCGGCATCGTTGCGGATGCGCAGCCGCTACGGCGTAAACCTTTTGTCCGTTGCAAGGAAAGAGCAAAAGATCCATCATCGTATCAACCAGGTCGTATTTCGCACCGGTGATGTATTGCTCATTCAGGGGCGTGAACATCTTTTGAACGAGATCATTACATCGATTGGCTGTCTGCCGCTTGCGACCCGCGGTTTGCGGATCGGATATCAGAAAAAGATCACCGCCGCACTGGGTATCTTCACGCTTTCGATCATTTCCGTTGTCAGCGGGCTCCTGCCGGTACAAGCGGCATTCAGCATTGCAGCTGCAGCCATGGTGTTGGTGGGGGTCATGCCCCTGAAAGATCTTTACACGAGTATTGACTGGCCGGTCATCGTGCTGCTGGCAGCAATGATACCGGTTGGAACGGCACTTGAAACTACCGGAGGGGCAGCCCGTATTGCTGAATATGTTTTACTGGCAGGCGGTAATGTCCCCGCCTGGATGATGCTGGGACTTATTATGCTTATCACAATTATATTATCGGGTGTAATTAACAATGCCGCCACGGTCGTGTTGATGGCGCCGATCGCGATCAGTGTTGCCAAGGGCTTGGGCTTTTCCATAGACCCTTTTTTAATGGCGGTTGCCATCGGCGCATCCTGCGCATTCCTCACACCGATCGGACATCAATCCAATACATTGGTTATGGGTCCCGGTGGATATAAATTTTTTGATTATACACGTATGGGGATCCCCCTGGTCATAATCGTTCTCCTTCTTGGAGTGCCGCTGATAATGTATTTTTGGCCGTTTTAAATATTATATTCAAACCGTTATTACTGCTACACGCCATTGTTCTGCCGGTCCAGATTCCGGTAGTGGATGGCTTCACTGATATGTGCCGCACGAATATCCTCATCGGCATCCAGATCGGCAATGGTTCGCGCAACTTTCAGAATACGCGTATATGCCCGGGCGCTCAGACCGAGGCGAATGATGGCTATTTTCAATAATTCCCGGCTTTCAGCCGAAAGTACACAATGCCGTTTGATATCCCGCGGACCCATATGAGCGTTGCAATGAATGTGGGCGTGTGATCGAAAACGCTCTGTCTGAATAGAACGTGCTGCGCAAACCCGCTTGCGGATAACTGCGGAGCATTCGCTGTCCCCTGGATCGCTGATCTCTTCATAGCTGACCGCCGGAACATCAACATGAATATCGATACGGTCAAGCAGGGGTCCTGATATCCGGCTCAGATAATGCTGGATCTGTCCGATACTGCAGGTGCATTCGTGTTTCGGATCTGTAGCATATCCGCAGGGACAAGGATTCATGGCCGCTATAAGCATAAAACTTGCAGGGTAGGTAAGGGAGGTCAGTGCCCGGCTGATGGTTACCTGTCCGTCTTCCAGCGGTTGACGCAGCACTTCAAGCACATTCTTTTTGAACTCGGGAAATTCATCCAGGAAAAGCACACCGTTGTGAGCAAGGCTTACTTCTCCCGGCCGTGGTATTCTGCCACCACCGACGAGTGCGCTGTCGCTGACGGTATGATGCGGAGAGCGGAACGGCCGCCGTGTAATCAGACTGATATCCGAGATGTCCTCATAAACCGAATATACGGCTGTTGTCTCCATCGCTTCATCCAGTGTGAGGTCCGGCAGGATAGTTGAAAAACGTTTTGCAAGCATGGATTTCCCGGAACCCGGCGGACCGATGAGTACGATATTATGTCCGCCCGCAGCCGCTACTTCCAAAGCACGTTTGACATGCGCCTGTCCTTTTACTTCCGAAAAATCAACATGATCTTGCACGTCATATTGAAAATAGGAATTCACATCCACCTGCTCGGGCTTGGCGGATGACCGTCCGTTAATGATATCAATTGCATCTTGTAAGGTGTCAACCCCCCAGACCGTACAGTAACCCGGCATGGCTGCTTCTTTAGCATTTGCGCCCGGTACCAACAGTTGCTTCTGCCGGAAATGCTTCATACTGAGAGCAATGGGCAGAATACCCTTTGACGGACGTATATGTCCGTCCAGGGCAAGTTCACCGATCAGGATCATATCTTCCAGGCGGCTTGTGTCCACATCTCCACTTGCCGCCAGGACACCGACAGCCAGAGAAAGGTCAAACCCCGTTCCTTCTTTGGGAATATCCGCCGGTGCGAGATTCTGTGTGATCTTGCAGCCCGGCATGCGATAGCCGCTAGATTTTATGGCAGAATAAAGTCGGGAGTAACTTTCCTTGACCGCCTTTTCAGCCAGGCCGACGATAAAATATTTTGGGAGAGCATGGTCAAGACGGGTCTCGACCGTTACCTCATAAGCATGTATTCCGTGTAGTCCGGCAGCGAAACATCGTGATATCATATTGTCCCCCAAGAGGAATGTAGATAAAAATCCCGAAGGGAAAAACAGCTATTTCCGGTATGTGATATTTGTCACTGTTAACCCTTTTTGCGACATACCCGAAACGGATTCCGATCTTTTTATTACGGAAACAAAAAAGCAGGTTGCTTTACTCGTAGAAAATAAATATGTTAATTCATAAAATAGGCTGTTTTTATGTATCATACTATTCTGGTAACCGGGGGCGCCGGATATATCGGCAGTCACACATGCATATCACTGCTGGAAGCCGGGTATGAAGTGGTTGTTGTCGATAATTTTTCAAACAGTAATCCCCTTGCATTGAAAAGGGTTCAAGAGATATCCCACAGATCACTGAATGTTTATTCTGTGGATATTTGTGACCGCGCTCCACTGAAAGAAGTGTTTCTGCGACACAAGATCGATGCCGTGATCCATTTTGCCGGGTTGAAAGCGGTCGGCGAATCGGTCGAAAAACCGCTGGCGTATTATCGGAACAATGTGTATGGCAGTATTGTCCTAAGCGAAGTCATGGCCGCTGCCGGGGTTAAGACGCTGATCTTCAGTTCTTCAGCTACCGTATACGGCATGTCCGAGAATGTGCCGTTCAAGGAAGATGCACCCACATCCGCCACCAATCCCTATGGGCGAACCAAGTTATTTATCGAAGAGATCCTGCGTGATATCTGTGTCGCGGATCCGGAATGGTCGGTGACACTTTTACGGTATTTCAATCCGGTAGGTGCACACCCCTGCGGCAAGATCGGCGAAGATCCCAGCGGTATTCCGAATAATCTGATGCCTTATATTTCACAGGTCGCCGTCGGACGCCGGGACAAGTTGACCATTTTCGGGAAGGATTATCCCACACCGGACGGGACGGGAGTACGGGATTTTATCCACGTATGCGACCTTGCCGAAGGACATGTCAGGGCATTGGAAAAGATCCGTGCCTCGGCCGGAATATCCGTATTTAATCTTGGTACTGGCCGGGGTTACAGTGTACTTGATGTTGTAAAAAGCTTTGAAGCGACCAATAAAATAAAGATCCCTTATATTTTTGCACCGCGCCGCCCGGGAGATATTGCAGTATCCTATGCCGATCCGCAGAAAGCAAAAGAAATACTTGGATGGGAAGTGAAACGAAATCTGGAGGACATGGTTCGGGATGCCTGGAACTGGCAAAAGAAGAACCCTGAAGGATATGCATAAAACACCCGTGATCGCACATCGGGGAGCCTCCGGCTATGAACCGGAAAACACATTAATAGCCTTCCGCGCCGCAGTGGCATTAAAAGCCGATGCGATCGAATGTGATGTGCAGTTATGCGGGTCCGGTGAGCTGGTCGTCTTTCATGACCGTAAACTCAAACGCATAACCGGTGCGCGCGGGAAAATAAAGCGAAAAAAACTCGCTGAGCTCCGGAGCCTGGATGCGGGGAAAGGGGAACATATCCCCACCCTGAAAGAAGTCCTTGATGAACTTGATGGTCACATTTGTATAAATGTGGAATTAAAAAGCCGGCGAACGGCCGTTGCTGCCGCGCAGGATATCAGAAACAGTATCCGCACCGGGCACTGGAAGACAGATGACTTTTTTATTTCTTCTTTTTATTTTCGTGAACTGCGGCGCTTCCACGAGATCTTTCCGGAGATCCCAGTCGCCCTCTTATTCAAACGGAAACCCCGTCGTCTGAAAAAAAGAATAAAGATACTCACACCATTTGCTGCCAGTCTTGACGCAGAATGTGTTAAACCCGCATGGGTGCGGCATGTACATGACCATGGATTAAAAGTATATATCTGGACAGTTGATGATCCCGAACGGGCGGCAGAATTGCGGACGATGGGTGTGGACGGTTTTTTCAGTAATTATCCCGATCGTCTGATAAAAAAACGCTGATCGATGATCAGCCGGTAAGATATCGGTTGATATATTCCTGCACTTCGTTTTTCAACCCCGAATAATCGAGCTTTAATTCAAGGATCACCGAAACCAGTATCCGAATCTGTTCTTCATGCGGCATGCGCTTGTTAACGACGATGACCCTATTCTGATTTATGACGCAATGCCCGCCGGAGAAGGCACCGGTGCCATAGACCACATCAAAATCCTCACTGCCGAGAAATTGATTCAAATGTTCGAGAAGACGTTTGGCTTTCATATATCAGAGTAATTCCTGTTCACCGATCAATGGCAGGGAATCAACGATCTCTTTAATGTTTTCGGCCTGTGCGCGGGGCAAGATCAGTAACGCACCGTCACTTTCAACAACAATAAGATTTTTTAGTCCGAGCCCAAAGACCTTAAGTTTTTTCGTATACACATAATTTCCACTGGAACGCAGCAACAGGCCCTTTGCACGCATCACATTCTTGTTCTTATCTTTTTGCTCTATTTTATAAATTGTGTCCCAGCTTCCCACGTCACTCCAGTCAAAGTCGGCACGCATCACATGGATGCGGCTGGATTGCTCCATAACACCGTAATCGATCGATATCGGCTGAATGGTCTTCCATTTACGCATGATCACACGTTTATACTGGTCCGTACCGATACTTTCTCCGATCTCTGCGAGGCAGGTACCCAGTTCCGGCAGGTAACGATTGATCTTGTCAATGATCACCTTTGCCTGCCAGACGAACATACCGCTGTTCCAGAGGAACTCGCCAGATTTCAGAAAAAGCCGGGCTGTTTCGATGTTCGGTTTTTCGGCAAAAGTAACAGATCTGTAAATATGCGGAGATCCCGGAATCTCCTCTTTCTGAACCTGTATATAGCCGTATCCGGTCGCAGGGAATGTGGGTTTGATGCCGAAGGTGAACAGAGCTTTTTCTTTTCCTGCCGCATCGATCGCTTCCCGGACGGTATGTGTGAATATTTCGGTATTTGTGATCAAATGATCGGCAGGAAATAAACCCATTACGGCATCGGGATCGCGCTTGAGAACATGCATGGCCGCCAGACCGATCGCAGGGGCCGTATTTTTACCGGAAGGCTCGATAATAAAATGATCGGGTGTAAGCGCCTTGTTCTGGCGCATGATCAGATCGGCCTGGTCCTGGTTGGTCATGATGTAAATATGATCAAGATCGCTTAAAGAAAGAAGCCGGTCTATGGTCAGATTGATCATACTTTTATTTCCCGCGATATCAAGCAATTGTTTGGGGTTGTTCTTACGGCTTAAAGGCCAAAAACGCTTGCCGACGCCGCCTGCCAGTATAATACTGTAATAGTGTTCCATCATTACCTCAATTTATATAATCAGCGGTCAAATATAGGATGTTCATTCTTCGTTTTCAACCGGTATTTTATAGGGTTCTGTCAGATCCACATCCCAGCGGGATCTGACCTGAATGCCTTTTTCGAGCAGATAAGTGATCTCCGGTCTTTCGTAAGGGAAGGGGCGACCGGGGTCCGGCCGTTTATTGCGATTCCGGTCCCGGTACCACAATAAGGTATAGGTTCCTGCTGTGACTTCAGGGAACGTGAAGGTATGAGCATCGCAGGCCGTTTCGTAGCGCTTGCCGGGGCTTTCCAGTATAATGCGGGAATCGGGAGGAACCGGCGTTTCCAAAAATCCGCTTACAGCACTGAATTCAGGTGGCGCCGAAAGTGACAGAGGCACAATGTAAACACTGTCGACAAATATCCCCGGAAAAGCTTCATTACGCGGCATTATAATGTGCCATTCGCCCCGCACAACGGAAGGAGCGAAAGGAAGCGCATATAAACCATGGGTCTTTTGTTCCAGCTCGATCTCGACGGTATCTGTTTTGCTCTTAAGTGTACCCTGCAGGCGGCTTGCAGCGGGCGGCGGTGTCACAAAAAGGGTCTGTTGGCGCTGGTCAAAGGTATAAAGCGTGTCGTTCAAAGCATTTAGGGGTATGCGAAAGCTTGTATCTTTCATGGCACAGGACAGATAATCTTTCAGCCCTTTTATTGTAATACGAAGCGAATCGCCGCTTACGATTGAATGATATAGTACACAGGTCTTTTGATCGTATATAATTGTATCAACGACAGCGCCTCCGACAGTAAATATCTCCCGTGCATTCCATGACGCGGGATCTTTGGTAAATTCCAGCTGTGTTTCTCCGGGATATATATTCTTTGCGCGAAGCAGGCGGGGCGTGGAGAAATTATCATAAACAGCCAGCATATCCAGCACGCCTGTCTTAAGGGTATCCGGAACGATTTCAGGTCTGTCGGGTACACACACACCGTCGGAAAGAGGATTATAGGTATTACTTTTATTCAGATCAAGATATCCGACGATACGGAATACATCCGCAGGAAGATATTCAAATAAAAAATTGCCCTCCGGGTCGCTTTGCGTAAGATATTCCGGTGCCGCAAGCACCGAATCCGGATGAGCAGTATTCCGGCTGATATGAATGGTGGCCGTAGTTCCCGGTTTGAGCCCGTGGACCTTCCCTTTGATGATGTTCCGGGGCATTTTATCACCTCGGGTAAAGCTGAATTGCAGCGCCGTCGTCATTTGATTGTTGCGAAGATCGGAAATATTCTTTCCGAGAATGACCGTATAGACAAGATCATCTTCCCAAGGCTTTAAGGGGGTGATAGTGATCCGTCGTCCGCGCACACGGATATTGGTATCGTGCCGCCCTAGCGGAAAGATCCGTATCGCGGACAAAACACTGGGAGCGCTTAAAGGTTCGGAAAATTCAAATTCCAGAGTAAGCAATGAGTCTATGTCTGTACTTCCGCTCTTAATGGATGAACCGACAAGCACCGGCGGATCGGTATCCGGAGGTCCGCCGCCCGGCGGTTTCTCTGCGGCGCAATTGATACACAGCACACAGCAGCAAAATGATAGAACAATAACGGTGATCAGATGTTTCATGTTGATAAAATACATTAAATTGTCAACAGGTAGTAGCAAAAAGTCCGGACAGTTGAAATTGCTGTCCGAAAATGACATAATCGAAAACGAAAGGGACAAAGAACGCGAGTTATAAAAATAACTTGTTTTAAAAAAAAATAAATGATAGAATATTTCATAACAGGATACGCTTATCGTTTAATCGTAACATAGGTGTCAGCCCTCACGCTTTAAAAACTAAAACAAAAGGAACATACAATGAAAACGAACATGCGTTTAGGCGTTTGCGTGCTGGTGGTTATATTATTCCTGACCGCCTGCGACCGGGGTGGGAGTATCGTACCCGGAAAGATACGTTTGGTTCCCCTGAATACGTATGACCTTGCTAAAGCCGTTACGGACGAAGAGGGAAGGATGTGGTTTCCGGCGTCAGAAATGCAAACCGTTCTTGCAAAGCCCGCTACTGCCGATATCAACTTCAACGAAGTGAAGGCAACAAAGACCCTGCAGTATGTTTTGATGAATGTTGGGAATACCGATGTCTATGACATCAGTTTCCACGCGGAGGAAGTGGTGGTTTATCCTCCGTCGATCGCGCTGATCCCCGCGGCCGGGGAAGGTGGTGATATCAGCATGCTGCCAATCGTGAGCTTTATTCGCGAACATGTGATCCCCATTGATGGTGTGGGTTCGCTGATGAATATGTCTGTCGGCACATTCACCGACATCCTGACCCTCTCGTATAATTATACCCTGCAGGACACCTCGGGAGATCAGGATTATGACGTGATAGACGAATATGATATTTCCGGCAACAACATGGGCGGGCTGATAGATATTTTCGTATCGGGGAGGAATGTGCTTGAGGCTGTTATCTATCCCATTGGGGAATCCCAGACATCCTGGTTTATAGAATCCGTATTGGATTTTGCGATCTATACGGGCGACCTGGACACAACGATCATTATGAATTCCGGGAATGCGCCGATACCCCTGCAGATCATCAATCCGTATATAAAATATTTTACGGGAAACGGGACCGTGTTGGATACGATCATTCCGGCCGGAGGGTCTGTGGATATCAGCGGCATTTTACGGGGAGATCGCTATTTTGAAAATGATGGCTGGGATACGACACGAGGAGATATTATCCTATTGGGTTCCGACAGGAATCAACCCTATATATTCCAAATATTCAATACACTTTGTATTGATGGTGACCGCTTGCTAAGGGTCAATGAAACCCATCAAAATTGATACCACACAAGTTCCGGACAGACCCTCTGCGGGTTTTATTTACATTTAACCGCCGAACATGGCCGGAGTCAGGATAAAACATGCTGTCAGCAAGGCAAGCGCGAATAATAAGGAAATGGTTGCACATTTAAGTGCACGACGGTGTTCGGGATGCTTGCCTTCTTTCGCTGCGGCTTTGCGTGCGACAAGATATGCGACCAGGGCATAGGGCGGAAAAACGAATCCCACCCATGCCAGTTTTTTAGCCAGCAGTGATTCTTCGCCGGCGGCATGGTCAATTTCTTTTTCTTCCCTGATGTTCAGATATTCTGCTCCGCGAAGGATGCCCTGAACATTCAGCAGTCCGGCACGATACCACCTTATTCCACGTTCTTTCAGATGTTTTCGACGTGCAGGATTCAGAAAGTAATTCAATTGTTTGATCATTGATTCCAGTGATCCTGCATAACGGATCTTTTCCCATAGCAGCATCATGGTAACCATCAGGGATAGCCCGACGATGATCGTTACAAAGGTCTCACCCCATAATCCCACATTGCGGCCATAGGTTCCGCCGAAGATCCAGTCCAGGGTAATGAACATGCCGATATAGTAAAGGAATTGCATACTGTAGTTGGTAAAGGCAACAAACCCGAAACGCCGTACAAATAATGTCCTTTTGCCGAATGCTTGTGCTTTTCCCCTTAGCTCAACGAGACGGATCACGCTCATGATAAGCAGGATACCGAAACCGTTCAGGAGCATGAACTGAAAATACCAACCGAGAAACGGGGTACCGCGTAGTTCGGAGGTCCATCCCCGGTGATCCCAGATATGCAGATAAACATCCAGGCCCGCATCAAAACCGGATGTACTGATCACGGCGACAATATTGCCGATAACACCGACAAGACCGATCAGATACATTATCACACCGATATTCAAAGCAAGTTTTGTAAAAGGCTTGGTCTTGCGCTGTTCTTTGTGCATCGTCAGAAAAATGCCGAAGATCGTACCCGCAAACGATGCGGCGAGGTAAGGGAACAACGGTTCGGGATATCCCGCTAGGGGCTGAAGGAAAAAGACCAGAATAAAACGCCCGAAAGGATCGGTCCCGATACGCGGATACGATTCATAATAGGTCCCAAGTTGTGCCGGAAAGCCCGGAATGATCAAATTTACAAGTCCCCAGACCAACGGTGTAACGATCAGTACGGCGACCGCAAGGTAAATATACGTACGTATCAGTTTGTTCTTGTCCCGATACTTTTCCCTCGTACTCAATGCGGCATGAATAACCCCGTTAATAATGATACACCAGGCAATGGTATGAATGGTCTCGAAATGATTAAAGCGCCACAGCGCATGGTTCCATGTCCAGTGAAAGGGTGAGATCGAAGGATCGGACGCGGCCTGCAGCGATTCATGGACAAAAACACCGAGATCGCCATGGTAGCCGATCAATCCTTCAACCAGCATGGCAAAAAAGAGCAGGATAAATCCACCGATCATCTGGCGGCGGCCAATCTCGGCAGCCGGTATGTTGCGCTGCAAGGCCTGCTCCATACTGATCGTATTGCCCATTGCGGATACCATCAGAAAAAACCCTGCCATTCCCCCGCCAAAGGGCAGAATGATCATCAGAATGAACTGGATAAATGACAGCTGCGACATATCCGCCGTTAGCGTGTCAACATCCAGGGTATGTGATACCATATGCAGTACCAGCATCAGTAAGATCGCCAGACCACGCATAAAATCAACGCTCGCAAATCGTTTCATCAGGCATTCCCTCCTTATAAGGACATGCGTAAAGCCAAAATAGTTTTTAACAGGATGAACATAATGGAATTGATACAGAAAAACAAGTTTTTGAATGCCGGTTCGGACCTGCTGTCACCCGGGACCGAAAATGTTCGAAAGACATTTTTCTTTTCATGCAAGAAGTTGTACATTAGGGAGGTTCATAAAGACAATACGAAAACAAAAAAACGAGACCCATGGCAGATTTTGTCCACTTACATACGCACAGCGATTATAGTACGCTTGACGGAGCGCTGAAGATCGAAACGATCATAGCAATGGCACTTGAAATGCAAATGCCCGCCGTTGCTTTGACTGACCACGGAAACATGTTCGGTGCGGTCGAGCTGTTCAATCTGGCCAAAAGGGCGGGTATAAAACCGATCATCGGATGTGAAATGTATGTTGCCACAGGATCACGTCATGAACGCGCACATGTAAAAACGGAATTGGGCAATTATTTTCATCTGGTCCTTCTGGCAAAAGACAAACAAGGCTATAAGAATCTCACAAAACTTACATCCCTGGGGTATCTGGAAGGATTTTATTACAAACCCCGTGTCGACAAAGAATTGTTGCGCCAATATAGCGACGGTTTGATCGCAACATCGGCCTGCATCAAGGGGGAGGTCGCTGTTGCGGCGCGTGTGGGTGGTTATGAAAGAGCAAAAACCTGCGCGCTCGAATACGCGGAAATATTTCCGGGTCGTTTTTACTTGGAGATCCAGCGACACGGGTTACCCGAAGAGGATATCGTTAATGAGGTTTTGATCAGGGTATCCAAGGATACCGGCATTCCTCTGGTATGCGCCAATGACGCACATTATGCGAAACGCGAGCACGCAGAAGCGCATGATGCGCTGCTGTGCATCGGTACGGCAAGCAACATCAGCGACACCAACCGTCTTAAATACGCCAACGATGAGTTCTACTTCAAGTCACCTCAGGAAATGCGGGATCTCTTCAGGGATATACCCGAAGCTGTCGAAAACACGGTTGTTATTGCCGAACAATGTAATTTTGAATTGGAGACGGGTGTATATCATCTTCCGAAATTTCCAATACCCGCGGAAGCCGGGACGGAAGATCCGAACGTCTATCTGGATATGCTGGTACATCAGGGACTGAAAAAACGTTTTAACAATGAGGTAACGGCCGGGCATATCGAACGTGCCGAATATGAGCTTTCAGTGATCAGGAAAATGGGTTTTTCCGGATATTTTCTCATTACCCAGGATTTTGTACAATGGGCAAAGGACAACGATATTCCCGTCGGACCCGGCCGCGGTTCGGCCGCAGGAAGTCTGGTCGCATACGCGCTTGGCATTACCAATATCAACCCCCTGACCTATGATCTGCTTTTTGAACGTTTTCTGAATCCCGACCGCATCAGCATGCCGGATATTGATATCGATTTTTGCTATGAGCGCAGAAGTGAAGTGATCGACTATATCAAGGAGCGATACGGGAAAGACAGTGTGACCCAGATCATTACCTTCGGACGTATGAAGGCGCGGGCCGTGGTACGGGACGTTGCCAGGGTTATGGGAATGGATTATGCCACCGGCGACCGTTTTGCGAAAGCCATTCCGGAAAACATCAAGATCGACAAAGAAGAAAAAGACAAAGGTATCACAGAACTTATCAAAGCGGAAACGATAAACAAAGATCTCCGGGACCTGATCCGCGAAGATCCCGCACACGAGAAACTCTGGGAAATATCACTGGTACTGGAAGGTATGAACCGGCAGGTCGGTATCCATGCTGCAGGTGTGGTCATTGCACCGGGCGATCTGCTGGACTATGTTCCGCTTTATAAGTCCGCAAAAGATGATGTGACCAGTCAGTATGATATGGGATGCCTGGAGCAGGTCGGTATGCTCAAGGTTGACTTCCTGGGATTACGGACACTGACCGTGATCAAGCATACCCTGGACCTGCTGCGGCAGCGCGGGATCGATCTGGATATTGACAATATACCCTTTGACGATCCGGAGGTTTACCGGCTTTTCAGCGAAGGCAGAACATTCGGTCTGTTCCAGTTTGAGTCTGCAGGCATGCGCGAATACCTTAAAAAACTTCAGCCTACATGTATTGAGGACCTTGTGGCTATGAACGCCCTGTACCGCCCGGGGCCCATGAACAATATTCCATCTTTCATTCAGCGGAAACACGGACGTGAAAAGATAGAATATCCCGATCGCAGAATGGAATCCATCCTGAAAACAACGTATGGCGTGATCGTTTATCAGGAGCAGGTCATGAAGATCGCATCCAGTATCGCGGGTCTTTCTCTGGCAAAGGCGGACAGTCTTCGCAGGGCAATGGGGAAAAAGAAGCGTGACGTAATGGAGAAAATGCGGGGCGAGTTCCTTGAAGGTGCAAAAGAGAACGGCATCAACGAAAAAACCGCCAACGAGATCTATGACCTTCTGATCCGTTTTGCAGAATACGGTTTCAATAAAAGCCATTCGGTGGCTTATGCCTATATTGCTTACCAGACAGGATTTCTCAAAGCACATTATCCCGCCGAATTCATGGCCGCGAACCTTACCAGCGAGCGCGGTGAGATCAAACGCGTAGTGGAACTGGTATCAGAAACAAAGAAACTGGACATAGAGGTTCTGCCCCCGGATGTAAATACCCCGACCGTTTATTTCTCGGTCCTGGACGGCAAGATCACTTACGGACTTTCCGCATTGAAAAGCATCGGAGAGAAAGCTGCTGCGGAGATCGTTCGCGCCCGCGAAGAAGGGGGACCATTTAAAAGTCTCTTTGATCTGACAAGCCGGGTGGATCTGCGCACGGTCAACCGTAAAACGATCGAGGCACTGATCAACGCCGGTGCTACCGATACGCTTGAAGGTAACCGCAGTCAAAAATTCTATGCCATCGATATGGCCCTGAAATACGGCCAGCGTGTTCAGGATGAACGGGAAGCCGCTCAGGTCAGTCTCTTTGGCGAAAGCCTCAGTCAGATCGTTATGGCCGAACCGCAGCTGGAAGTTTTGCCGGAGTGGAACGATCAGATGAAACTTGAAAAGGAAAAGGAATATATCGGATTCTATCTCACGGGCCATCCGCTGGAGCCTTTTCGAGATGAACTTGAGGCGGTCTCAAATGAGTATTTTCTTGATGATAACGAACTGCCTTCACCGGATATTCTGCGGGTCGGAGGAATGGTCACCAATTTTGTTCAGCGTTATGACCAAAAGAACAATCCTTACGCCAAATTCCGTTTTGAAACCCTGACGCACGAATTCGATGTGCTGGCTTTCAAATCCTATCCCCAATATAAAGAACTGCTGCGAGAAGATTCCAGGATCTATATTGAAGGCAATCTGAAAGTAGATAAAGACCGCGACCAGCTTCCGGTTCTGTTCCTGAATTATGCCATGCCGCTGTCGGACCTGCGGGAACAGAAGATCCGTGCTTTGCATCTGCGAATACGCAACGATACGTCCTTTGAAGAAAACCTGAACAAACTTAAAGTGCTTGTTCCCCGTTATCCGGGGAACAAGATACTCTATATCCATATCAGTTATCCTCAAACCAATGAACCCGAAAAGATCATCAAGGTGGGGACCGGGATCAATGCAGCCAGAGAAATGGTGCAGCAAATGCGAAAAATTGTCGGGCAGCTCAATGTCTGGCTGGGCTGATCATGATCATCCATATTACATCGGGATGTGAGAATACGGTCATTGCCCGGCGTTTCATGACCGCTTTCCCCCGGGCCGGGATACGCCTTGTGCAGGACAATGAGAATGCGCGACAGGCGTTGTTTGCGTCCGTGTCGCATACGGGGAAACATCACATATTCATAACAAATGCAAAAGGCGAACATTTTAAAGTATGTCCCGGTACGCCCGCGCCATATTTATGTTGTTATTACTGGACTCTTCATGCGGCAACCAATTGTCCCTACGACTGCACGTACTGCATTCTGCAGTATTATCTGAACAATCCGCTTCTGACCGTTTTTGCGAACCAGGACGAACTAATGGATCAAATCCGGCAACGGATCGCGGAAGAGCCGCAGCGCCTGTTCCGGGTTGGGACCGGCGAACTGGCGGACAGTCTGGCCCTGGATGATATTGTGCAGATCGGTCCGGAACTGATCCGCTTTGCTGCGAGGCAAGCGAACATGATCCTTGAGTTAAAAACAAAATCCGATAAGGTCGACCATCTGTTGAATGTCCCACATTACGGTAAAACGGTCATCTCATGGTCGCTGAACCCTCCGGAACGTATGGCGCGGCACGAGTTCTGCGCCGCGGACTTTTCCGGGCGTATGCGAGCTCTGCGCAAGGTTCAGGATGCCGGATATATGACGGCTTTCCATTTTGACCCCATGTTAATTTATGAAGGATGGGAAGACGGATATACGCTGACGGTAAAAAACCTTTTTGAACATGCCGATGCAAAACGCATTGCCTGGATCTCCATCGGGAGCTTGCGTTTTCCTCCCGAAATGGCCGAAAAGGTGCGTCATAAATTCCCCGAAACGGATCTGCTGGACAGTGAAATGATCCGTGGAAGGGATAATAAAATGCGATATTTCAAACCCCTGCGCGTGAAGATGTATCAACATCTCTATGCGTCTCTCCGAAAATACGGGGGGGAAGACCTTTTTATCTATTTCTGCATGGAAGATGCCGATGTGTGGAAGCGCGTTATGGGCTTTGCCCCGGACAGCAATGAACATCTGGATTATCTTTTCGCGGAACACCTGTCACAAAAATTTCCCGAGCTTTGCCTGCCCACACCGGAACCCGATCTGTATCGGCAGTTCAGAACACGGCGAAGCTGGGAATGACCAATATCTGCATCAATTTCTTGATAGCGCCTCTCTTCCTGTCTTAATCAGTCTTGATGTCCGGGCTCCATATGAATTGTGGCTTCGATCTGTTTGTCTTTTTTTAGGTATTTTTCTATCTTTGTAACATATCCATGTGCTTCCCGGAGAGTCATTTCGGGCGGAAGTTCCAGGTGAAAAGTTACCTCAAGATGCCTGCCGTAGCGATGCAGATGTACATGATGAACATGTGTCGGCCCTCCCATCAACTTATCGCAGGTTTGCGATAAATATGCGGTCAATGCTTTATCCGGAGATTCACCGAGCAAGGGTTTGATCCCACCGGAAATAACCTTTACCGCCGTAAAGGCGATCATGACCGACACGATCAGGGTAAGCACACCATCCGCCCACCACATAAAGCGGCCGATAAAAATACCAAACAAAATAACAACGGATGATAAAGCATCACTGCGATGATGCCAGGCATCCGCTTTCAGGGAGAGAAAACCGGTGCGCCGATAACCCCAGAGAGCATATTGGGCCATAGCCTCTTTGGATATAAGTGAGAATGCGGTCACCAGTATAGCCAGCATTCCGTACCTGGCCGGCGTTTCTTCGATCAGACGCCGGATGCCCTCCATGAAGAAGTCAATAGAAATGAATGCAAGCAAAAAACCGACCAGCAGAGAGGCGATCAATTCCGCGCGGCCATGACCGAAGGGATGCTCTTTATCGGGTGCTTTTTGTGACACGCGCGCACCTACGATGATGATCAGCGAACTGACCGAATCGGACAAAGTGTGCCAGGCATCTGCGATCATAGCGGCAGAAGCGGAAAGCATACCCGCCCAGAGTTTCAAACCGAATAAAAGAATATTTGCAAACAGAGAGACCCGACCTTCTTGTAAAGCATAGGTTTCGGGATGAGTCGAGTGTATCTTTCCGGTATGATTTTTAGCTTTCATGATCTTGGGCGCTGCCGAGGATTTTTGTCAGTTTATCGATCAGATCCGATTGACGGTAAGGCTTTTTAAGGTATCCGTTCACACCCATCTCTTTGAGGGTCGTTGTTTGCTCGCTGTTGGCAAATCCGGAGGAAATGATCACTGCAACATCCGGATCGCACTTCTTGAGTTCTTTATAGATCTGTACCCCATCCATCCCGGGCATGACCACATCAAGAATAACGACATGAATATTTTTGGGATTATTCAAGTAGACGGCAAGTGCTTCTTCACCGCTGCCGGCCTCTTTAACATGATAGCCCATATACTCCAGGGATTTTCTCAACATTTTACGGATCGGTTCCTCATCGTCAACGATCAGGATCGTGCTGTCGGAAAGCGGTTTGTGGGTGCTCCGTTTTTTTACGGTTTTAGTCTCTTTGGGCTTAAGCGCGGAAACAGGGAAATAAATGTGAAAAACGGTCCCTTCTCCAAGTGTGCTTTCGGCATAGATACTGCCGTTATGTGCCGTGACGGTTCCGTACACGGTAGATAGTCCAAGACCGGTACCTTTCCCCGCGGACTTGGTCGTAAAGAAGGGTTCGAACATTTTTGATAACACCTCTTTATCCATTCCGACACCGGTATCCCGAATGTGCAGTACCAGGTAATTCCCCGGTTCGATAAAAGCCGGGAAGCCCGGAACATCCTCTTCATAGACAGCGACATTCTCGGTCCATAATTCAAACTCACCACCGTCCGGCATCGCATCCCGGGCGTTGAATCCAATATTGAGCAGCATGTTCTGTAATTGGGAGAATTCGCCCATGATAAAATGTTCTTTTGCTTTCAACATGTGCTTGATATGTATGTTCTTCTGAAGGGAGTGACGCAGAAGGTCCATGGAGTTCAGGATGAGATCGTGCATATCGATCGCGGTGCTTTGTTTGCTTTGTTTGCGCGAGAAGGTTAAGAGCTGACTTGTCAGTGTTGCCGCGCGTTCACAGGTATCTGTAATGTTTTTACAATAATAACTCAGCTCTTCATCATCTTTCAGTTCTTCTTCCAGCAGTTCGGCAAAGCCGAGGATCGTTGCGAGCATGTTATTAAAATCATGTGCGATACCGCCCGTCAGTTGCCCCAGTGCCCGCAGTTTGCGTGTCTGTGCGAGCGTTTCATCCTGCTGCTTGATCGTGTCAAGCATACCGCGCTCTTTGCTAAAGTCAATACTGACACCAATGATCAGTTTGGGTTTGTCTTCTTTATCGCGCTCTATCACCTGCATTGAACAGCGGAACCATTTGATCTGATCGTCTGCCTGCCTTATACGGAATTCGAGGCGGCAGGAATCCTGATCACCCCCAAAGAAGGAAGTTATCTTTTTGATCACATCCGAAACGTCATCCGGATGCATCAGTTCATACCAGCGGTCAATATTAAAAATGCTTTCCATGCCTTCCATGCCGTAGAGATGCATCAGTTGGACATCCGGGATCCATTTCTTTTCCGGAAGCTGTATGGTGAATGTTCCGATAAGCGCCGCGTTGAATGCCGTATTCAGACGTTCTCGACTGAGAATAAGTTCGCGCTGTTGCTGATGCAGCTCCGTCGTGTCAACCAATACCTCAATAATATTAACGAGTTCGCGCTCCTCGTTATAAACGGGTGTTGTTGAAACACTCCATATCTTATCTTTCATATAGGTCTTTTCAACCTGGACACGCCCCCCGGCGGCGATCGCATTTTGTGCCGTGCAATTACTGCAGATCGTATCATTATTGTGAAAGACCTCATAACATTTTTTACCGAGGATATCATTTGCGGATGTAATACCGACCATCTGCGCTGCAGCATCGTTTGCCTGAACGATATTGTAATCCAGGTCGAACATGATAATGCCTTCTCCGATCGCTTCAAAGATCGTTGCTTTTTCTCGCTGTAGCTGTTCGGATTTTTCCTTATATCCCACCAATTCGGAGATATCCTGAAATATTCCCCGATAAGCAATGAGCTTGCCTTCCTTATCACGCTCATAAAAAGCACTGATGCGAATATGATGAGTCACCTTGTTGAGAAGAATACGGAAGATCGCAGTAACGGGTTTGTTTCCCTTGAGGTATTCTTCCTGTTTTGCCTTCAGTGAAGGGATATCATCCGGATAGGCGTAGTCATAGAGCGTTTTCAACTGGAAGGTATTGACAATACCGCCAATGATAGTGGATACATCACCCTCGAAATTTACGATCTTCGTTTCGGGGTCCATTTCCCAGATCATCATTTTCCCTACGAATTGGGCGTGTTCCAGGAGGGTGTTCCGTGCGTTCAGTTGACGGATCATCATTTCCTGTTCGGTAACATCTTTTCCGAAACACTGATAAGCACTTGCCTTTCCGCGCCGGTCAAAGATGCCGCGATAACTCCATTGAATAAAATATTGCTTGCCCTCGGAATCGGAATGGGTAAATGTCTTTGTATCGCTTTGATTGTGAATGCTGATGTTATCAAGATGACGGATAAAATCCAGTTCCTCGCGATCGGGGAAACGCTTTATGAGATTTTGTCCCCTCAGTTCTGGATAATTGCCACGGAACCAGAACGTAAAGGCCTGGTTGACATATTCCAACTCTTTCTCCTCATTGAATCGGCAGAACATGATCGGAGAATCCTCAAGAACGGAATTCATAAGAGCGTGTTCATGAACGATCTCCCGCTGTAAGCGGTACCGTTCAATGTGTGTTTTCAAGCGAGCCAGAAGAACACGGTCGTTAAACGGCTTGGAAACATAATCGTCCCCACCGACATCGAACCCTTTTTCAACCGCCTCTACGTCCGTGCGTGCCGTCACAAAGATAACCGGTATGGGTTTGGTCTCGGGGTTTGCCTTCAGCTGCCGGCATACCTCGAAGCCATCCATCTTGGACATCATGATATCCAGCAACACAATGTCGGGATGATAGGCTTTGGCTATCCGCAGAGCTTCTTCGCCGGACTGTGCAAGCAAAATATTATATCCCTGTAAGGTAACGATCGTCGTCAGCACCTGCAGGTTTGCGACGGTATCATCAACGATCAGAATCGTGATATTGCTATTGTCCATATTTTCTTATTCCCCGGGACCTTTTATTCCTGTTAGGGTAATATACGAATGTAAATATTAAAATGAAACGCGCTTATTTACAAGCCTTACCTCGAAGTTTACATATTATTTATTTTATATGTGAATTTTAAACGCTTTTCGAAAAAAGCATGGAGAAGCGATCAATATAGTTTAATTTTAAGAATGGGAACGAACTTCCAAATACGACATATCGGGCCGATGGAGTACAAAGCGGCTTTCAGTCTGCAACTCAAGCTGCATGAACACAGATTAAAAGATGAAATTCCCGATACCCTGATCCTGCTGGAACACCCCCACGTATATACTCTTGGCCGTCACGCGGATGATCATAATCTTGTCTGGAACGAAACACAACGTAAGATCAACGGCGTGGATCTGATCAGGGTTGACCGTGGCGGCGATGTGACCTATCACGGTCCGGGTCAACTGGTGGGATATGTTCTGATCAAACTCAGAGAGCGGAACCTAACTCCGCGTCTGTTGGTGGAAGGGGTAGAGAACCTCGTTATCCGCACGCTCGCGCAATGTGATATTAAAGCTCACATCCATCCCGCTTATCCCGGTGTCTGGGTTGGGGATGCCAAGATCTGCGCCATCGGCATGCGTATCAAAGAGGGGGTTTCCTATCACGGATTTGCCTTGAACGTATCCACGGACCTTTCTTACTTTGACGGTATCATCCCCTGCGGTATCCGTGATAAAAAGGTTTGTTCTATGAATTCCGTGTTGGGTCGTGAAATTGATATGGAAGAGGTGCGGCAGATCCTCACATGTTCAGCCGGACAAATCTTCCCTAAACTCTAAACTCTAAACTCTAAACAAAATATCTTCCCATTTCCTTAAAACTTTCGTAATCTATACAGTCAGACTTTTATGAATTCATTAATAAGGAGCGAAGGGGTGAAAAGCGTATTTTCCGGACAAAACGAAAAGGGTGAACGTTCCGACTGCAAGGTAACATTCGGCTTGAAAAAAAGCGGCGGGATCAATATTGAGATCAACAGCAAAGTTTTGTTGCTTTACGGTGAGTCGATCCGCGCTACCTGCCTTGCGGTGAGTGAATATTTTTCCGTTGCGAATGCGGATATTGCGGTAGATGACAGCGGGGCACCGGACTATGTTATCATGGCACGCCTGGAGGCCTGTATCAAAAAGGTTTTAAGTACGGACAAAGAGTATTTACCCGATCAACTCGCGGTCAATACGGCGGGAACCGCAAAAGACCGCCTGCGTCGCTCACGGCTCTACCTGCCGGGCAATACGCCCAAATTGGCCATCAATGCCGGACTGCACAGCGGGGACGGTATCATTTTGGACCTGGAGGATTCGGTAGCACCGGAACGCAAGGATGAGGCCCGAATATTGGTTCGTAACACACTGCGGGCGGTAGACTTCTATGGTGCCGAGCGAATGGTGCGTATCAATCAAGGAGAGCGGGGACTGCTGGATCTTGACGCTGTTGTTCCGCAGCATGTGAATGTGATCCTGCTGCCGAAATGCGAGGGTCCGGAACAAGTACAGGCCATCGATGCGCGTATTCAATCGCTCCGGAAGGAACATAATATTGAACATGGTATCTGGATCATGCCCATTATTGAGAGCGCTATGGGTGTGATGCGGGCCTTCGATATTGCCGGAGCAAGTCCGAACGTGATCGCACTGGCCATCGGACTCGAAGACTACACTGCCGATATCGGCGTAGCGCGCACAGCCGAAGGGAAGGAAAGTTATTTTGCCCGTGCAATGGTGGTCAATGCCGCAAAGGCACGCGGCATTCAGGCCATCGATTCTGTGTTCTCTGATATATCGGACATGGAGGCGCTACGTAATAACGTACTGGCATCCAAGGCCCTGGGGTTCGACGGTATGGGCTGTATCCATCCGCGGCAGATCAGGGTGATCCATGAAGCTTTTGCACCCTCCGCAGAAGAGATCGAAAAAGCACGTAAGATCGTAGCTGCTTTCGAGGAAGCGGAGAAAAAAGGACTGGGCGTTGTCGCGGTCGGGTCCAAGATGATCGATCCGCCGGTGGTCAAACGCGCGCTACGCATCATGGAACTTGCGGGAAAATAATCATATTTACAGGAGACCGTATAGATGAAGATGGTCAAAAATGCAGTCGGACGCAGGGTGCCGACCGAGATCAACGGAGAAAAAGTCATCCCTTTCAAAGGCATTGGTAAACACCGTCCAGACGGTAAAAAACATGCACCCTCGATCGTGACTTCGGTGGATTATCCACCGGACGGCGATAAACGCGTACCTTCACTTAAGGAAGCCCTGATCAAAGCGGGTCTGAAGGACAGTATGGTGATCTCTACACACCATCATTTGCGCAATGGCGATCTCGTGGCCAATCAGATCTTTGATATTGCCGCGGAACTGGGTGTTAAGGACCTTGTCTGGTTGCCTTCGGCGTCCTTTCCCTGTCACGCGGAGATCATTAAACATCTCGAAAGCGGCGTGGTACATCATATTGAAGGCAGCATGAACGGTCCCCTGGGTAAGTTCACCTCCGAAGGAAAAATGAAAGGAATGGCTGTCCTGCGTTCACACGGCGGCCGCTATCAGGCCATTCAGGACGGGGAGGTCGAGATCGATATTGCCGTACTGGCGGCGCCGACGGCAGATGCCTTCGGGAATGCGCACGGACTGGAAGGGCCGTCGGCCTGCGGCGGACTCGGGTATGCGCTGGCGGATTATCAGTTCGCGGAAAAAGTGATCGTCGTCACGGATAATCTCGTTCCTTTTCCTGCCATTCCCATGCAGATCATCGGGAACTATGTGGATTATGTGGTCGAGATGGACAAGATCGGCATTCCCGAACTTATCGTTTCCGGAACCACGCAGATCACAAAAAGTCCCGACCGCCTGCTGATCGCCGAGCTCACCGCCAGATTCTGCGATGCGGCCGGACTGGTCAAAGACGGTTTTTCCTTCCAGATGGGCGCCGGCGGCACATCATTATCCATTGGGCTTTATTTCCATCAGATGCTGAAAGAACGCGGTATCAAAGCGCGTTTCGCGGTCGGGGGCAGTACGCAGTACTCCGCAAAAATGCTCGAGGATGGTTGTCTGGATTATATGCTGGATGCCCAGACCTTCGATCTGGAAGCCGTACGCTCAATGCGGGAGAACCGGGCAAAGCACCCCGATATATCCATTTTTCACTGTTACGACTATCACGCCAAAGGCAATTTCACTACGATGATGGACGTTATGATCCTCGGTGCAACGGAGGTCGATGTGAATTACAACGGCAATGTGGTCACACATTCTGACGGCTATATGCTGCACGGTATCGGCGGCTGGCAGAATTGTCTTTTCGCGAAATGCACCATTCTGCCTGTTCCGCTCTTTCGTAACCGCATTCCCATTATCGTGGATGAGGTTACTACCCTCGTGGGACCGGGCGAACTCATCGACGTGATCGTCACCGAGCGCGGTATTGCCATCAATCCCAAACGGCAGGATCTGATCGATAAGGTCAGGAATGCCGGACTGCCGCTCAGAACTATCGAAGAGCTCAAGGAAGAAGCCGAACGCATCTGCGGCAAACCGCAGAAACCTCACCTCGGCGACAAGATCGTCGCGGCCATCAAATGGGTGGACGGAACGGTGATCGATGTGGTAAGGGAAGTGAAAGCATAATATATGGACGGAAAGCGGTACGCAAAGCAAAAGTTAAATGGTTATTATACTTCCCGCTTTGCCACCACCAGCATTTCAAAATCTTTGGTGCTCAGTGTATCACTTCTTGAGAAGGCGCCTAGCTTAGCTCCGAATATTTCAATGCTCGTAAAACCAAGCGACTTAAGCAGCCAGCTGATCTCGCTTGGCACGTAATAACGTTCGTTACATTCCAGTTCCTTCGTTACGCCTTTATCATCCGTGAACGTCATGATATTGTGATCGCGGAAGGTCATCAGGTCAAAGTGGGTGCTGTTGCATGCCGCACCGCCTTCGGGTGCACCCTCTTTATAGAAATCGTTGATCGAATGGAAGAGCGGAAAGAGCCCGTTCAGGGTTGTGAAAATGAAAATGGCGTTGTCCTTCAGTGCCCGTGACACGCTTTCCAGAATGGCGTAATTCATTTCATCTGTCTCCATCAGGGAAAAGCCGCCCTCACAAAGCATGATGGCAGCATCGAAAACCTTATCGAAGGGCAGTTTGCGGGCATCCTGAAGCTGAAAGTCGATATGAAGCCCTTGATCATTCGCTTTTTCCCGGGCTCTTGTCAGCTGACTTTCAGACAGATCGATCCCGGTGACCATGTAGCCCCGCTTGCTCAGTTCAATGGCATGCCGTCCGGTACCGCAGCCCACATCAAGGATATTGAGTCCTTTATTCTTCTTTAATTCGACCTCAATAAAATCACATTCACCGGAAGTCCCCTGTGTATAAGGTTCCTTATCATATTGTTCGCTGTAATTTTCGAACAGCGCTTCGTACCATTGTTTTTTTTTCATTCAAGTACCTTTTTTATATTATCTTGTTCGGATATCCGAATGCATTACGGCTTTATTTTATGATAAAAGCCGAACGAATTAAAAGAAATAATTAAAAAAATCACACGTTATTCATCAACGTTATTATTTGTACAGATAATCTTTCCGGGTGGATCATGATACGTTGTCGGCAACCACCCGGTATACATAAACTATTTGGTAATTGCCCCAAGGATAATTATTTTATGAACAAATGCATAAATAGTAATAATGTAGTGGGAGCTCACAACTTATTCAAATGAACACATGCAGCAGAAAATCATTCTCAGGCATGCAGACGTTTTTCGATCTTGACCGGGAGTAAAAACATGAACAAAAAAGAACAAAGCAAAGCTGAAGAACAACATGTCCTGGAACAGTTGCGAGAGGAAAATGCATTGCTGAAAAAGGCAGTGAAAGCGGAAAAAGACCGCATTAAAAGCATTAGAGAAAAAACCCGGGAGAATGAGGAACGTTTTGAGGCCTTGTATGCGGCACCTTTCGGCGGGATCGCCATCCACGATAAGGGCGTGATCCTGGAATGCAGTGGTGGACTGGCAGATATCACGGGGTATACTGTTGAAGAACTCATCGGTATGAACGGCTTGCTGCTTTGCGCGGAGCGATCCCGCAAGATGATCATGGAACATATACGTGCGGGCTATGAAAAACCCTACGAAGCGATCGGATTGCGCAAAAACGGCGAGGAATACCCAATAAGAATTGAAAGCAGAAATATTTCATATAAGGGGAAAATCGTACGCGTGACCGAGTTCCGTGATTTGAGCGAGATAAAAAAAGCCGAAGCGGATGCCCTCAGACATCATGAGCAGCTTCTGGCATTGTTCAATTCCATTGACGAACCCATTTATATCTCCGATCCGGAGACGTATGACATGCTGTATGCCAACAAGGCGCTTTATTCACATTTTGGGAACTATGAAGGTCACAAATGTTATGCGTATTTGCAAAAACGAAAAAGCCCCTGTTCTTTTTGTACAAACGATAAAATACTGGGAGAGTATAAAGACCGCTCTTACGTCTGGGAATTTCGGAACGAACTGAACAAAAAATGGTATCATTGCATCGATAAAGCGATCCCCTGGCCGGATGGGCGGACGGTCCGCTATGAAATGGCCATAGATATCAGCGAACGAAAGGAAATGGAAGCATCCCTGCGGGAAAGCGAAAAGAATTTCGCGGACATTTTCCACACCGTCTCGGAAGGTATCGCGTATACCACGTTGAACGGCAAGGTACTGTCCGTTAACCGCGCTTTAACGGAAATGCTGGAAATACCGGCAGAAAAGCTCGTCGGTAAAAGCATACTTGTACTGGTAAATAAATTATTGTCTCCCGCTGATGTTAAAAAGGCAGTTCCTTTTTTAAAGGATCTGATCCGGGGCAAAGCGTTCAGATCTTTAGAAATAGAATATAAAGATAAGTTACTGGACATCACAGCCGACATCAATACACACAGCCGGCGCTTAACGGCTGTTGTTCGGGACATTACAGAACAAAAAAAGATGGAAGTGTCCCGGAAGAAGGACGAAATATTTATAAAAACCGTTCTTGATAATCTTCCCGTGGGAGTTGCCGTGAATTCGGTGGATCCCGCTGTGAATTTTTCTTATATGAATAAAGAATTCCCAAGGATCTACGGGACAGAAGAGGAAGAACTCAATAAACCGGACAGTTTCTGGGAAACGGTGTACAAAGATCCGGAATTCCGGGAGAAGATAAGCAAGCGGGTCCTGGAAGATTGTGCAACGGGTGACCCGGAACGTATGTACTGGACCGATATCCCCGTAACGCGTCCGGATGAAAAAACAACCTATATCAGCGCTCGCAATGTTCCCATTCCCGAAAGCGATCTGATGATCTCCATGGTGGAAGATGTAACCCGCTATATCGAAGCGGAAAAAAGAATCAACGACCTCAATTCCCTGCTGATGTCCATCCGTAATGTGAATCAGCTGATCGTACAGGAAAAAGGCCTCAATTCCCTTATGCAGAAAGCTTGTGAATCCCTACTCGAAACCCGGCAATACCTGAACGTTGAGATCGCGCTTCTGGATGAAAATAGTGTTGAACTAAAACCGGTGGCAAATGCCGGCGAACATGGTTTGCGGGATTGGACTGCTTCTTCGGAAAATAAAAATCATGTCCCCTCATGTGTCCAAAAGCTTCTCAAATCGCAGAACATACTGATCGTTCAGGATGGCTCCGGCTTTTGCGACGGATGTCCCCGCCGCGAGGAGGAGCTTAAACATCAAACCGTTCTGCTACCCATAAAAAAGGATGATATTTTAGTCGGGATCTTAACGGTATGTATGTTGCCGGGTCATCTTATCAATCAGGAAGAGCGGGAGCTTTTGCTGGAAGTTGCGGGAGATCTCGGCTTTGCCCGCGAAAAGCATTTGGCGGAAATAGAGCATAAACAGTTGATAGACAGTATGAATGACTGTGCTTATGTGATCGATCCGGGCGGGCATTTTGTTGAGGTCAATGATACGGCCATTCAAACGCTGGGCTATTCCCGGGAGGAATTGCTTCGCCTGGGGCCGGCTGATATCGACATGAGTCTGGATCCCAAAGATATTAGCAAAATGCTACACCGTATGCGTTCAGACAAGAAACAGATCTTTGAAACTTCGCATAAAACAGCGGATGGAAGGGCCTTCCCGGTAGAGATCAGTTCAAGCCTGATCAGTTATCGCGGGAAGCCGGCTATTCTGAGCATTGCACGCGATATCAGCAAACGTAAACAAGCGGTAGAGGCATTACAGCGTGAAAAGGATTTCAATCAAACCCTGATCCAGGCTTCGCCTGCGTATTTTGTTGCCATCGGAGCGGACGGTAAAACGATCATGATGAATCCATCCCTGCTGAACGCACTCGGATACGATGCCGAAGAGGTAGTCGCTAAGGATTATATTGACACATTTATTCCGCCTGCAGAACGGAATGAACTCCGTGTTGTATTTAAGGATCTGATCGAACAGGGAAAGGAAACGGTCAACGAGAATTCGGTGATGACCCGGGACGGACAATCACTGATGGTTGAATGGCATGGCAAGCCCATTTATGACGGTAATGAACCGGATTATTTTATCGGGGTCGGCATCGACATAACAGCCCGTAAAAAAGCCGAGGACGAATTACGCAGAAGCGAAGCAAAGTACCGCAGGATCACCGATAATATTACGGATATCGTATGGACAACCGATATGAATTTCAAGACGAACTATATCAGTCCTTCGATAAAAAAACTTGTCGGTGTCGGACCGGAAGAGTATTTGCGCATGAGCATTTTTAAAAAGCACCCCCCGGAGACATTATTGCGATTCCGGAAAATTTTAAAAGAAGAAATAAAAAAAGAGAAAGACCCCTCTGCCGACAAAGACCGCACAATGATCATTGAAGGAGATATTTACAAAGCGGACGGAAGCAGAGTCGTAGTTTCCATGCATGTTTCATTTTTGCGTGATGAAAACGGCAAGGCGATAGGTTTGCAGGGCGTGACCCGGGATATCAGTGAGCTTAAAAAGGCGGAAGCAGCCTTACGGAAAAGCGAAGAGAAGCACCGGCGTTTGTTCGAGACCATGTCCCAGGGAGTGATCTATCAGGATGCGGACGGCTCCATTACTTCCGCCAATCCCGCAGCGGAAAAAATATTGGGTCTGACCCTTGACCAAATGACAGGTAAGACCTCCATGGATCCCCGCTGGAAAATGATCACGGAGGACGGAAAACAGGTAAGCGGACCGGATCATCCCGCTATGATCGCGCTAAGGACCGGAAAAACAACGGGTCCAATTATTCGGGGCGTATTTATTCCGGAAGAAAACAAATATGTCTGGCTTTCAATTACAGCTGTTCCTGATTTCCGGAAAGGAGAGAAGAAGCCTTATCAGGTTTATGCAACTTTTGAAGATATCACCGACCGCATACTCGCCGAAAGGGACCTGCAGGAAAGCGAGGAAAAATATCGTCTTATCGTAGAAAATGCCAATGACGGGATTGAGATCACACAAAATGACCGGATCATTTTCAGTAATACACGTTTCGCCGAAATGCTGGGTTATACGGTCGAGGAACTTAAAGAAATACCTTTCAGACGCATCTTCACCGAAGAAGCCATTGAGCAACTCAATGAACGCAGCTTAATGCGCAAAAAAAACATTGATGTACCGAAGCGCTATGAAACCAGTTTCCGGAAAAAGGACGGAACGAATATCGCAGCATCCGTAAACTACGAGATCATCAATTATCATGGGGAACCCGCGACATTTGCGATCATCCGGGACATCAGCGACCGTAAAAAAGCGGAAGAGAAGCTCAGGCATTCGCATTATCTGATGAAATATATCATTGAACATAACCGCAGTGCCGTTGCCGTACACGACAAGGAGATGAATTATATTTACGTAAGTCAGAGGTATCTTGAGGATTATAATGTGAAAGAAGATATTATCGGGAAACACCATTATGACGTATTTCCGGATCTTCCGCAAAAATGGAGAGATGTACATAAAAGAGCGCTTTCCGGAGAAGTATGCGCTGCTGACAATGATCCCTATTATCGCAGCGACGGAACGATCGAATGGACACGCTGGGAATGCCGCCCCTGGTACGAGTTCGACGGCTCGATAGGTGGTGTCATTGTCTATACCGAAATCATTACGGAACGAAAAAAGGCCGAGGAAGAACTGATCAAGGCGAAAGAAAAAGCAGAAGAAAGCGACCGTCTGAAATCCGCTTTTCTGGCGAACATGAGCCACGAGATACGTACTCCCATGAACGGGATCATCGGGTTTTCCCATTTACTGAAAAATCCCGAATTGAGCGGAGAAAAACAAAAACAGTATATTGAGATCATCGAAAAGAGCGGACAGCGCATGCTTAATATCATTAACGATATTGTGGATCTTTCAAAGATCGAAGCGGGTCTCATAGAGATTGACATAAAACAATTCGATCTCAATGAAAAATGCAAGGAGATCTACAATTTCTTCCTCCCGGAAGCGGAAAGCAAAGGACTGAAGCTGCACATGGCAAAAACACTGCCTTCTCAGGAAGCGCAGATCTCAACGGATCCGGAAAAGCTGTATGCCGTGCTTTCGAATCTCATTAAGAACGCGATCAAATTCACGGACGAGGGATCGGTCGAGTTCGGATACGGTAAAAAAGATAAATTCATCGAATTTTATGTAAAAGATACCGGTATCGGTATTCCGGAGAACAGGCAGAAGGTCGTTTTCGAGCGTTTCATTCAGGCTGATATTACCGATAAAATGGCACGTCAGGGCGCTGGGCTCGGTCTGTCGATCAGCAAAGCATTCGTTGAAATGCTGGGTGGTGAGATCCGGATGCAAAGCAAACCCGGAGAAGGTTCCGTGTTTATCTTTACACTGCCTCACCATAGGAAGAATGCGGGAAACGAACCTGCCGCGGCAGAGGGGATCCCGGTGCGGACCAATATGGATGCATGTGGAATTAAGATATTGCTTGCCGAGGACGATGAAGCGTCGGAGATGCTCTTTTCCATTATTTTGAAACATGTTTCACGTGAATTGATCAAGGTAAAAAGCGGAGCGGATGCCGTAAGGGCCTGCAAGGAACATCCCGATATTGATTTGATCCTGATGGATATTCAGATGCCGGATATGAACGGGTATGAAGCTACACGGAAGATAAGACAATTCAATAAGGATGTGGTGATCATTGCGCAGACGGCCTACGGCCTCTCGAGTGACCGCGACAAAGCGCTTGCCGCGGGATGTAACGACTATCTCTCAAAACCCATTGAAAAAGATAAACTGCTGAGGATGATAGAAAAATATTTCAATTGAAAAAACGGATCTACGCCCCGGCTATAATATTCTCTCCATATCTGTGCTGTGCGCTTTCATTCGCTTCCGAAGGGACCTGTGGTTTTTTCTCCATAACAAAAAAATACCGGTAATTATTAAAAAGGGGCTTGACCTCTCTGTGAATGGTAAAATACTTACCCAGGGCAGCCCGGATCTTTTTCTTTGAAAAATTCCGTCTTCCCATTTCCCAGTAATGCTGTCCGTCAAATTTTGCCGGCATGAAGAAATAAGGGATGATCAGATACAGACGAATGAAGGGTGTCTTGAAGATCTTATTGATCAACGGGAGTTTTATGATCAGCTCAAATCCGGCGGAATAATAGGGGATGGACATCAGAACATATTTCCTTGAGACCCTGTGAATTTCGCTTAATGCAAGATCAACGTCATCCCATGGGATATGCTCAATGACCTCGCAGGCACTTACCACATCATAGGATGCGTTCGAGAATGGCAGTGCCCGGATATCTCCCACATGGTCGGGCCCCAGCGCTTCGTCAAAATCACAGGACGTGACCTGCACACCCGCCTGTCTGAGATAATTGACCACCGTTTTATTCCCAATGCCGATCTCAAGCACGTTGTCCGGCTTGAATTTTCGTATCAGTTCGATCTGACAGAAGTAGGAAACGAAACGGGGGACATTATCGTATTTTCCCGCATAATGTTCTTTACCGACCTGCGTGCAGAAATTTTCCGGCATTGATGGTATCCTTTTTTTTAACGGTTAAACAATGGCTTCAAAGGACTATTGCGGTCATGACCCAAAACAGTCACCATCCTCCGTAAATCAGGTTGTTGTTCCCCTTGCGGCATGTTCCCCGCAAGGCGCAGAATGAAATTTCACGGATCCGATATGGTCTATACAGACGGCAAAAAACGATACATTTCAGTGCTCCGGGTATGTTGTTCCTTTATTGCCGGTACAAACATGCCTTGTTCGTAAAAATGTATAAGATCCGTAAAACTGTAAATAATCTAATGCAGAAAAAGTCAGCATGCAAAACTTTTTTAGGCGGGGAAATTCCGGCCGGATCACCGTGATTGCTTTTTCCATTATTTGGGATTATATTTCTTTTATGGTACTTAAGCGCCGGAAAAAACATCACATCCAAAGACAGTCGTCCTTTTTTATAAGTACAATGTCTGCGGCAATTATCTTTTTTCTGTTCCTGTTTTCCGGATGCCGGAACATTTTTGCGCCGGCCATCGGTGAACTTGACGGCGGAAAATCCATCTACCGCCTTGACCTTGCGTCACCCGCGGACGTGCTGCATAATTTCCGCTACGCTTATATTTACCGGGACAGTCTGATGTACGCGAACCTGCTGGACGGTGAATTCGTGTTCGTGTATTTTCAGCCCAGCACGGAGAGCGGTACGGGACATTACGATTCCTGGATGCGCGATACCGAACTGCGGGCCACCGGCCGCCTGCTGGGAGCATTCAATTATATCGATCTTCTGTGGCAGACCACCCTGGACAGCGCATACTATACGATCGAAGATGAGGTGATCGTTCGGGAAGAGAGCGGGTGGTTCGAGGAAGCGAATTATGCCGATATCTCAAAGTCCTACCAACTGACCCTGGGTGATTATTATACCCTGATCGGGGATGCATCTTTTCGTTTCCGGAAAGATGCGGACGGGAAATGGCGCATCCTGCGCTGGGAAGATAAATTCAACAGTTATTAGTAGAATAATACATTATCGGATACCTCACCATCCTCAAGACGCAGTGGACGTGTTTGCCTTTTATGCCGGCGGACCGACAGAACGATGATGTTGTTTTTTGGGGGGATGTTCCGGGTGGCTTGATCAGGCGATCATCGTGATAATTTCTCCCGCAATTCCAGAGCCACATCCGGATAATCGGTGATGATACCGTCGGCCCCCACCTCCAGCAGGTACTGCATGTCCGTGGGATCGTTGATGGTCCACTGCCAGAGCTCCATGCCTTTGGCGTGCACGGTCTGCAGTAATTCCGCTGTGACCTTTGTGGGGCGTCCGGCACCGATGGCGCTGGCCCGGATGGCCGCTGCATCCGCGATGACCGTACTATCCACCACACTGCGCAGATAGAGCAGTGGTATGTCCGCATCCAACTCGCGGAATTTTTCCAGTACGGAATAATGAAAAGAAAAAATTATGACCTCATCCTCCATTCTCAGTCTGCGGATGATTTGCATGGTCGCTTCCTCGATGCCTTCCACTTTGATCTCAACGCAGACCTTGATCTTTCCTTTGGCGGTCCGCAAGGCCCGGCGCAGGGTCGGGATGCGTTCCTGCGGGAAATTATCTTCAAAACGCCGCGGATATCCCGCGCGGATTTTTCGTAATTCACGCAGGGTCATATCGGCTACCTTCCCTTGTTCCCCTCCGGAAGCAACGCGGTTAACGGTCGCGTCATGGATGACCATCAGATGTCCGTCCCTGCTTTGGTGGACATCCAGTTCAAAGTAATCCGCGCCGACCGCAATGGCCTCGCGGAAGGCCGCCAGCGTGTTCTCCGGTGCGGCGGACGAGAATCCCCGATGCGCGATGATCTTGGTTTCGGCAAAAGTGAGTGCCGGCAGAAGGGTGCCCAGAAGAAAAATCATATACAGACGTTTCATTTATTTACCTCGCTGTTTCGTTCGGTACGGCGGAAAAGACTACGCAAATGCGGACAAATAATCAAGCCTAAAATCCAGGGGATGTCTCTTCTTTTTTTCTGTACGCAAACAGACTGTGGGCCCCGTGAAGCACAACAAAGATAATGGAAGGGATCAGGTAGTGTTCCGGCCGGAGGGTCAGATTGAAATAATAGCTTTCCGCCATAAGTCCGATGCCGGTGAGCCAGAGCAGCGGGGTCGTGGCAGGCGCGCTGAAGAGCAGGAAATTCTTTCGCCAGACCCGCCGGGGGAGGAGGATCAGTACAAGCCATGAAGCAAAATACAGAAAAAGTCCCGCGATGTAGACGATCACCCCGAAGGTTCCGGTTCGTGAAGTAATATCAACGCGGAATAAAAGCGGCAGAAGAAATACGATCGTCCGGAACAGGTGTTCCAACACCAAAAGTACTTTCGGAACCTTCTCGTCAAAGCGGACAGGATCATATTCCACTGGCAGTTTTGGAGTCAGGAACAGGTTCCAGATCAGAATAGGGATCAGAAAAATAAAACCGTTATGTGCAATGATATCGATCATATTCATGGCGACACGGCTATTCCCGGGGTTCGCCGTAAATGCAACGTACCGAAAAGAGCAAATGTTTTGGACTCGAACCGTCCAGATAGGCACCCTCGGTATCGCTGCGAAGGGTGGATCCGATCTCCATATTCCAGGCAGCGCTTGTTCCGTTTTCGGTGGATGTCCAGAAAGCGGCATTCTGGCCGATTTCCGCAAATACCCCTATCCCGAAGCGCGGATCCGCCTCCCGGCAGCCCCAACCGCCGAAACGCGCATTGAATCCGCTGTCGCCGCCGGGACCCAGGGCGCGTGCGGCGCCTTCGGAATCATAGGGATCGCTCCCGCCGGCAAGGAACAGCAGTTCCAGAAAATCCTCCAGCTCCGGAATGCGGTAACCTTCCGGCGCCAGTCCCCTCGGGTCGCTGACGGCATACCAGTTGTACAACAGTCCGTACTTTTTCCGGTTCGCCCGGTCGAAATCATAGGCGGCACAGGCCGGCATACCCGCTTCGCTAAGGCGCTCCCATTCCGAAAAGTTCTTACATACCGGAATGGGGTCCCCGTTACGGAAACGAGTAGTGTTCAGATTTTCCGTCATCCAGGCTTGCGTGCCGATCGTGACGCTTGCAGGCTTATCGCAGGCGAGAAAAAAGCAAAGGAGCGCAAAGACGGAAAAGCGCAAGAGACCTGTTATGTTCTTCATGAGAACCCCCGTTGTTATGATTCAATTGTACAAAATCCCGCCGAAAGATACAAATGCAATTCTAAGATATGAGCAAAGCAGGGAACAGGCTTATTTTTTGAAAAGGATCAAGCGATCCCGGATCAATACTTCCCGGAAATAAAAGCGGTTGGCAAGATAGTCGATGGTCTTTGCCGTGTAGATAAAAACATGGGTGGAGTCGTTGCGGTAATACCAGTTTTTAAAAGGAATGCTTTCATCGTACAGATGTGTCATGCACAGCAGGGTGCCGCCCGGCTTCAGCAATCGGTGCAGCAGCGCAAATTCCTTGTCCGGATCATGAAAATGTTCCATAACCTCGCAGCAGGCGATATAATCATAGGTTTCACGCAGACATTCCGGGTTGTTCGCGAAAAAGGGATCATAGGAGCGGATGAAATAATCCTGCTCCCGCAGAACCTGCGATATGACCGGCGCGGTCCCGGAACCAAAATCGAGTCCCCGATGTTCTGTTGAAAAATGTTCAAGGATATGATCCGTGACGGGAGAAACGAATTTCCGGTAGCGGGGATCATATACATCGTTCCGATGCTCGCGGTAGCGATCCGCTTCCCGTTCCGGAGAAAGATAATCCCGTTCATTTTTAAAAATGCCCGAGCAGCCGGGGCAGACAAAATAGGCATCGCCACAGAAAGTGTTGCCGGGGTGTTGACATAAGGGACAATTCATGCCGTCTGTCACCGTGAGCAGCGAACACAATATTCGCTTTCGGGAATGATCAGGATAAGTTCGGCCGGGATGGCTTGGCCACAGGTTCTGCAACAACCGAAATTTGCAGTGCCGGCTTTCGCCAGTACGCGTTTCAGTCCGTCACGTTTTTTGCGCGCTTCATACAGGGAGGATTCCATCATACTTTTGTTGATGATCGCATCCATTCGGGAAACCCGTCCGATGGCATTATCCGGCGCGATGGGCCGGGTCTGTTCTTCATAACTCGTGATCAGCGCGTCCGTTTTTGCAAGCTCTGCCAACAAGAGTTCTTGTAATTCATTTTGATCCATAAAAACTTTCTTTATCACCGGCTGTTAATCTATGATAAAGTCACGGGTGATGCAAAGCAAAACAAAGGAAGGACAAAGGCTGATGTTAATAGTATTAAGTTTCCCGGAATTCAGGCAATACCGAAAATTGTGCGTTTCAGGACTGTTTTAATTCCAGATCGATGCGACAGTCTGTTGCAATATCACGGAGTTTTTCTTTTATTATTTTATTCTGTTCTTTCCGGCTCATGTTTTTGGTGCTTATTCGAACACTGCGCAGGGTTTCATTTAATGCTTCTGCCGGCAGCAAGGTGCAGGCCAGACAGAAAAAACTTTTCGATCGCACGTCGTCGAAATGATCGAGCAATTCACGAAGGACTTGCATGCGCTGCTCCTGCAGTCCGAGAAAATGTTCAAGCCCCTTTTCCCGGATGCGATCATGGTTCGCGAAGATCTTTTGATGCGTCACAAAGGAATCGCGGTTTATTTTTTGCGGTTCGAAGCGGGCGCAGGGATATTCCGCACATAGCGCGCAGATCTCCAATCCGTGTTTTCGCACACAACAGGTCAGGATCCCGCAGGAGGGATGTTTCTCCCGGAAATCCGGACCGCCGCAGCCCGGACAAGCGGAGGGTCCCGCAGTGTAATAGCGGGGACACAAGCCGCAGTCGATACCGCAGCAGCCGATAGTGGGATAAGGTTTCATGAATATAAATGTAAGGTTAAAAATCGTAAAAACAAAGAAAGGGGTTTATCGTGGACGGACTTCAGTCTTCAGCCGTCAGGGTCATCAGCAAAAAACCAACACAACCTCATCATTCGTGATCCCTTACAGGACGCTCAATCTATAAGTTACCATGTCTTTGATCAGGGACAGGGGCAATTCTTTATCGTGCGGAAATCGCACCGTACCCTCGGCGCAGGAGTAGTCCTTTAATCTGTCTTTGAAGGCATCAATGGTTTCCGGCATGGGATAGAATCCGATATGTTCCTTATGTGCGGCGTACATCACCACGACCTTTTTCAGTTTAAATGCGGGCACGCCATAGGACATGACTTCCTCAGCTTCCGGAACGATCTCCCGGATGCATTCGCGCACCTGTTCCAGACGTTCCCGGACATCCGCCGGAAATGTAGACAGATATTCCTGTATTTTATTCATATTCCCCTTTTGGGTTTCCCCTGTTCGGAAGATCACGACCCGGCGTAAAACGGTCTTTCCCATCCGCAATGCATACAGACTTTTCTGTGAACGGAAAGCGTCGCACCGCACTCCCGACAGGCCCAGCGCGCTTCTTCATGTTTCAGAAAAGCGTCCATTCCGTGTTCCCTGATGAATGCCAGGTTTTCAAACATGCTCATTCCGTAGCGCGTCCGGTAGCGCTTGTCCAGATTCTTCATGCGGGTACAAGGGAAGGAGGAACAATCGTAACAAAAGCCACTTTCGGTTCCCTTGCGTTTCTCGCAGAGCACGATCGTACAGGTTTGGCAATACTGCGGTTTTGATTGTTCGTTGCCGTTACAGCCTTCGCAGCGATTTTTTTCCCGGATATGCCCGATGCAGAGGGCACAGTTCATTCCACAGGGGGCGATAAGTAAAGCATTCATATATTATCCACCTTTCAAAAAAACGATCAATTAGTAGCTGTCTTTTAATTGTCCATTGTCCTTTTTCAATTGTCAATTGAGGAAGCAGGGGGCGATCATGGATGCTTGCATCATAACCCTTTTTGATAATCCTGCCGGTTTGCAGGGTTTTGTATTATGTATTCGCGTATCCGGTTTAAATATAATGCATTTTTTATGATACGTTCATCATAATTTTTCTGCCATACGGGCGCGCCGGGTGTATTGCGGATTTTGTTTACGCGTTTGGTGACGGCGGATTTAAATGAACGGATGATGGTAGGGACACGGCGCGCCGTGTCCCTACCATATGTTATATCCCCATCACAATGCGCCTTGCCCCCACCACATATTATATTACCATCCCCATCGGCCGTGTCCCCGCATACGGTTTTATCACCCCCGGGCGCCCTGTCCCCGTCATTCGTAATAACAATGATCCCGTGAAAATGATCGGGCATAACGACCCATGCATCCAATTTGACATAAGGTCGGATGACAGCAGTTTTTTCCCATTCGTCCGAAACGATGTGTCCGTAATCATTGAGGATCATTTTTTCGTCCGTGATATTTCCAAACAAGCAGCGAAGCCCCGGGCATAAAAAGCAGAAACAAATATTTTATTTGTTTTATCAACCCATATTGTTAAAATAACATCAAAGATAAAGAGTATTCGGACATGAACAAAAACCCCTTGATGAGGTGTAGAATGAAAAAACATCGATTTTTTCCCTTGATGATCATCGTATTTCTTTTACCGGCGTTCGCAGCCGAAGGACCGGACAGTTCGGCTCCCGCGGGATCCTTTGAAGCGGCACTGCAAAGCCATCTGACATATGTGAAAAACGAAGTTGCCAAGCTGTGCGATCCGGAAACGGGCATGCCCGTTGAGATCCCGCATTTCGATCTGATCTATGAAACGGCGGGAAATATTACCGCATCGGATCATCCCGAGACCGATCTGGCGATCGCCTATTCCCTGCTGGGGCGTGCGAGCGATGTGGGTACGAAGGTGCCGAATATGCGTTTGCCATTACGCTTTCCGCGTGCCCATCATATCGATCCCGAAACGGGTTTTGAATGGTATTATTTCGGCACCACCCTGGACGTTAGGGATCCTGAAGGGAACGAAGGCCGGGTCGCTATTCTTCTGTCTATGCAGAAACAACGCATCATCGGCTTAACCACACAGAAAGCATACGGCTTGTCCGACAATGAATGCATGATGTTCGTGAATCTGGTAACGGCAACGATCGATCTCCCGGGAACCCGGAAGACCATTCGACGGACCGAGAATTTCCAATTGCCCGCGCTGGGCGGAAGCGGCGGCTTCAGCTCCAAAGGAGAAGCCTTTTATATGATCTGCGGAACGGATAGCCTGACCGGTACCCGACATGTTCTGCCGCTGACCGCTGTTGTGCGTGACGGTGATAACCTGAACCTGGAACTGACCTTTATCCCTCCGGAAGGCATGAAACCGAGACATGCCTTTTTCAAGCAGGGTATGCCGAACCTTGCGCTGAAAGGCAGAGGTTATACCTATGATCCTTCTCCGGGGATCTATTACAGCTGGCCGCAATTAAGGATCGATCTGGAAAAAGACAAGCACCTTGTCATTGACGGCACCGCATACCATATTCACGGCGGTGGCGCCTGGATGGATCATCAGCTGATGATGCAGAGTCTGAAAAATCCAAAAAACGAACAGCACCCCATCCCGTTCATCGAGGATCCTCTGCCCTTCAATGGCTGGAGCTGGCAGTTCTTCAATCTTGACAACGGACATGCTTTTACGGGGGCATCATTCCAGAAAGGCGAATTTGACCCGAGCCCGACGATCGTTTACGGCTATTATATTAAACCGACTAAGAATGGAAAACGATGGGAAGCCGTTTATCTGTGGGGCGATATGCACATGAAGGACTTCAAAGCTTTCCCGGTGATCACCGATGATCCCGCTTCTCCCACTGTTATGCTGCCCAATCGCTGGGATTATGATAATATACAAACGGTCAAAGGGCTCCTGTTCGCCGGTACCGCCACGCCCTGGTTTTTCGACGGCTCCTTCAACGGACAGAACCGTCAGATCATCGGCGAAAATCCCGTCGATTACCGCGACAGCCTGCATGCGGATATCCGGGGCACCGGGTTTTGCGAATCGGTCGGCTTTGAACCAGTTGAAAGCTACACCGAACGGGCTGTGACCTATTTGAAGCGGAACCGCTGACACTGCTTTGTCAATTGTCAATTTTATTAATATGAGCAATTGATTATTTCGAACGGGATCATAGATGTTTTCATCATCAACATTTTTGATCTTCTTGCCGATTTACGGGGTTTTGTCTTATGTATTGACGTATCCTCAAAATGTATACAATACCCGATCACCAATCGTGACGATGCGCACATATTGTACAACAGGTTATTCTGTAGTATTCACATGGACGGGAACAAAGGGGGGGTGCTCCGGCAGCATCATCGACAGTATGTCGCGCTGGAGGATCGATAGTGATTCCTGGTTGGCAGAGGGAAGTTTAGAAAGTCATTATGTTTATAGAATTTCTTCTATTTTTCCATTTACACCAAAAATAAATGATTTTTGAGAATTGGGTTTTACATTTTTTTTAATTTCAGGCCAATATTTTACAATTCTCCATGCTAAATCCCAAAATTGATAATCCAACCAATTCTTTTTTAGAAAAACTATTGGTAGTTTTGATTCTTTCCATGCCAACAATTCTTGTGGAGATTTTTTTATTTTGCGGTCTTTTGAAATAACAAACCAGTCTTTTTCTTTCCCAAGTGTTGTCATCCACTCAACATCTTCTGTGTTGGGAGAGAATTTTTCAGATAAATGAATTACCTCGATGCCCGATTTACCTTCAAGAAAGTTTAGAGTATTGGAAATTTTTAGCGGTAAACAATTATCAAAGAGACATTTCAATTTCGTAATCCATTTTCAAATAAAATTGCTGCTTCTATAGAAGAAAGATCAATACCATACCAATAAGCGATATCATTATTTGAATGATTTGTATCGTGTAAATCATATATTAATTCTGTTCGAATATTGTATTTATTAATTATAGGTTGCCCTAGACTTCGCGTTGGGTCTACAACTATGCCAGTTTCTTTTCCTTGTGGCCACCATCTTTCTGCTTTATCGAACTTATTAAAGTCAATTCTACTATGTAAATACGGTGTAATTATTTTATCAAATTTATATTGAGTTTTCACTAAATCAATCAAAACAGGATCATTTTCCTTTTCAATTATTTTTGCAAGAATAGTTCTGCCATCTGTAAAAAACTGTTTTTTAGCAAATGGATGAGAAGTATTTAATAAATCAGATGCAATTAATGTTGCTTTTCTAATTGTTCTTAAGGACACGCCATGTTGAATAAAGTTGTTAATAAATAATAACTCAATTAAGTCCAAAAAACTAATAGCAATTATTGAAGAATCGTTATAATCAGTTTCAATTATAGAATTGGCAGTTTGGCAGGTATTGTTCTTAGAGTATTTATAACCTTTTATCCATCTATAAACCTTAGAATAAGGCATCCCAAGTAATTTGGCAGCACTTGAAACAGAATATATTCCTTTACCGATTATTTCCAATTTAGTCTCTTTTTTGCTTCATCTTTGTCTTATAAATACAATATAAATGACAATTATCAAATTTGCAAGAATTTGAGTCATACTTAATCATATGGGTTATCATTAATAAATTTTTCCATCATATCAATTTGTTCTTTTATTGGAATTTTGTACATTTCTGAGTTTGAATATCCTTTATTTCTCGTATAAATAACATATTCAGCCCAATAATCTGTATATTTATACCAAATTTCTCTAGGACTAGCGGTCCCTTTATATAAATTATTGTTAACAAACCAGTGTCGGACTGAATTGATCATGTAATATTGATTATTATTATGATATTCAATATCAATTCCTTTTATATCTGATATAGCTTTAATGTATTCATATTCCTTGTCACCCAAGATCAGAAACATTTTTTTATGGTGTTTTTCATCCCCGGAATATTTTAAACAGCCAAAATCAAGCCCTAATTCAAAAGGCATATTCATTCTGGCAAACTCTTTTTTCTTCATAGCTTTAACTCTAGATAAATCATGAATACAAATTTTGCATTTTGATATTAAATCAATAATCTTATCAATTCTGGAAATGCCTGCATCTGAATTGTCAAGCGATAACCGAGGATAAAATCCCAATGATAAAAGTGTAAATAACATTGTGTTTAATAATGGTTCATATTTTGGATCATAGGGACAATTAATAAACACAGATTTGTAATAAGTTTTTCCAATCATTTCTTTTTATCGATAGGAGGGTGGGGGTCTCTACCATAACTATTTGGATTCTGGATTTTCCCATCTTTTTTATGCACTACTAATTCTGCTTTTTGATTTTTTGCAACCTGTTTTCCATAACTTACTGCTTGATCTTTTTTATCAAACGTTCTGGTTGCTTTGGCTGCACCACCCTTTTTTACACTCCATCCACCAGAGGGATTCGGTACTACATGTTGCGTTTTTCTAGCCATGTTTTTCACCTTTGTTTTTAGTGTTATTGAATTTATCAATATGATCTTTAATATCTGTGACAGTAAATTCAAGCGTTTCATAATTTTTAAGTTTTGTTTTCTTGGAGTATAGGTCTTTTCGAATATTTAATAGAAAATCAGAAAACAATAACAAAATGTTGGTATTGTTATTTTCTGGTCCGGTATTTATGTATGCATGCTGCATTAATTTATTAAAACTTCTCACTGTTTCATCTGAACCAAATGTAATCAAATCAAAAGCTGTTTTCTTGTATTGGGAGGATAGTATTTTCAATAATGCCTTATCTTTTTCTTCTTTTTTAGCTAATGGCGTTAAAACAGTTAAATAAGGATCCAATATTTCTTTATATGTTTCCAGTCTTTTTTCTCTTGAAAGTTGTTCGGCTAATTGAAGTGATTCTGTTTTTGATTTAATGAGCCAAGAAATTACACCCCCAACAGTTATTAAAACTGGTGAAAGCAAAGCAATTAATATTGAATTTTCCATATTATGCACCAACAAAATTAAGGGTTGATTTATTAAAACCACATTGTTTTAAATATAGAGGGAATTCGTTTTTAAGTTCATCATAACAAAAATTAACCAAAAGAGTTATATCCTCAATTACTTTTTCCAAATAAGTTTTTGAAATTCTGTTTAAAGTATATTTAGGCCTATCACAATTATGAATACAATCATGTCTTCTTTGAAATATTTTTGAAAATCTCTCTTCAAGGTGTTTCAATGCTTCTTGTTTAATGACATTTTTGGTTTTTCCAACTGAATCTTTATATAATTTCTTATCAATACGAAATATTCTTTGACGATAGTTATTACTGTTTATCCATCTGTCAATTGACGTTCCAGTATCAACGAAAAGTTTATGGTCTTTTCTAAAATAATGATTAAACAGAGTTTTAATTTTATTTATTGAAAGAACATTGTCTTTTTCTACTAAATCATTTGCAACATTCCGCCACAACCATCCACTATTGGGATTTTTTTCTAAAAAGATAATTGCGGGCAATTTCAAATTCTTCATTTTTGAGGTTAGTTCGATTTCCGGTTGGTGTATTTTAGCTCTATAGGTTCTTGAGAGTAAGTCAGCATAAGCATCACAAAAAAAAGCGTCTAATGACCCAACGGCCAACATACACGCCGCTCTAAGGACATCATCTTTTAAAACATCATTAGATATTTGTTGAGCATGAATTAACAAATTTTGTGCCCTATTTATATCTTCATGAAAATGACAAATTGGAGTATCAAGTAACATACTCTATATCTCCTCTATTTTATTAAGCTCTTTTTCAAACAAAATCAAATATGACATACAAAAAACTGTGGACAATAATAAATTTGCGCACTCTTTTTTTTCAACATTTGTGGTTGATCCTTTATGAGCTAATTCATTCCTAAGTCGTCTCAAGCGATTTAAATTGCCCGTGATAAATTCCGGAAGTCTTGGGAAATTAGATTTATCAGATAATAAAGGTAATAATATATTTAATTGATGACTGTATGTGGCTGCATTCGAAAGAAAATCATTTGATTTTTCTTTGCCACATAAATTTTCAAAATAATTTAATAAAATAGAATAAAGTTTTGATTCAATGGCAACATTTGCCGGAATAATGGTAGATTTAAATTGACCACATGCAAATGATTCAAATGCCTCTATAAGGTTATACCATAATTCATTATTTTCATCCATAGGGATCCAATCTACACTTACAATAATTGGAGTTTCCACAACTTCTTCAATTTCATTGAATGGCTTCCCAAATAAATGGATTGTTTTAGGTATTATATGTCTTATGGGTGTATTACCATGTAATTCAATTGGGAAAACACCCTGAGCATTAGGAGTATATCCTAAATTGAGTATTTTTGCGTCAAAAGGCATACCCAGTTTAATAAAATCCAAAGTCAATGTTTTATTTGGTTTAAGAAATATTTTAATCCAAGAATTAATTCCGCCTATAAGTGCATAAAAATAAGAAGGATGTCCCCATTCGAAATGGCGATATAACATTTGCCACAAATCTAATTCTGTATCACAATGAGGACATTGTATTTTATCTTTTCTAAAAAATTTTTCCATTAATTCTAGATTTATTGGAAAAGTTGATTTTTTACAGTGAGGACAAGGTGTATCTTTTATATCAGAAGATAAAACAGATATTTTTTCTTTTTTATCTTTCATTTTCCCCCTCAACAATCCTTATCTCGCCCTCCGTCAAGCCATACAATTCATAGACCGTTTGGTCTATCTCCTCCCGATGCGGCTTGAGCTTCAGGAAGGCGGCCCCGCTTCGCCCCTTCTTCTCTGAAGCTACGAAGAACTTCGCAGGGTGAAGGTTAATGGATTTGCGGGATGTGATTTGATTCATGGTTGTATTCCTGAGTATACTGATGGGATGGTCCGGCCCATCCCGTACAGGATGTAGTTAATTCGCCGTATAATGGGTTCCCGGCCCGGTACCATGGCGCTCGATCATGTTCTTTTTATAAAGTTCGGCAAGCAATCTTTTGACACTGGGCAAGGGGATGTGAAGTTTGTCCGATATGTCTCCTGATTTGCATCCGGGATGTCCGGCAATGTATGAAACAACAGATCTTTCCCGGATGGACAGTTCGGATCCGGCGCCTTCCTGCTGCAGTTTTGTCATCAATTGTTCCTGAATGCTTGATAAGGCGGAGAAAAAGAACTCGATCCAGGGCGTGACATTTTCATTCGGACGATCCGCCTGGCAGGTCCTTAACATACGGTAATATTCGTTTTTCCTGCTTTCTATCTCATGCTCAAAACTGACATATTGTATCCATGTGTATCCGGATCTTAACAGCAACAGGGTTGTCAAAAGGCGGCTCAAGCGTCCGTTCCCGTCCTGGAAGGGATGAATGCTGACGAAATCATAGACAAAAATGGCGCATTTAACAAGAGGGTGGGTTTCCTGATCTTTTGCATACCATTCCACAAGGTCCCGCATGGCGCTTTCTGTCGGGATACCCGCTTCGGTCGTCCGGAACAGGACTTTTGTTGATCCGTCTGGCAAGGTGGCTTCCACGGCATTATTTTGCTGTTTATAATCCCCTCTGTGCCATTGATCTTTTTCGCTGTATTTGCAAAGGATCTTGTGAAGATTTTTAATGGCGCTTTCCGTAAGTTCGATATCGTTATACGAATTGCAGATAATATCCAGCGTTTCAAAGTATCCCAAAACTTCCTGAGCGTCACGGTCATCAAGCTTTGTGATATCGATATCTTTTTCAAGAAAGATCCTGACCTCTTCATCCGACATTATCGAACCTTCGATACGCGTTGACGCACCCACGCTTCTCACCGTTTCAATATGTTTGAGTTGACGTAAACTGGCGCCTTCTTTTTTCTCTATGGATGCCCAGGATGCATCGAAACGATCGATCGCAGAGATCGTATTGATCAGTTTCCAATTAAGATCAAGAAAAAATGTATGAAGCTTACTTACCATAAAATTGAAACCCTGTGTTATAATGATACGATAATATACGATATGATACGATACGACACAAAGATAAAAACAACCCAAATACATTATTTTAATTATAATGATACGATATGATACGGTATGATACGATAACAATACGGTGTTTCATGGTACATATTTCTAAAACGTGTACCAAAAACCGGAATATTGGTACATGTTAATTCCGTCACCACGCTGACGCAATGCATGTAAATACCGTCAACATGCTGACGGAATTTGCAAAACGATACGTTATGATACGATATTGACAGGGTTTTGGCAGGGGCACGGGGTGTGGCGAGGACATGGGTTATGGTGGGGACATGATATGCAGGGAAACGGCGCGCCGTGCCCCTACCACCACATATGGGATTTGTATCCCCCGCGCCGTGTCCCTACATGCGGCAATCCCATCCCCATCCCATTATCCCGTCAAAAACATCCTGTCCATCCTGTTATCCTGTCAGGTATTATCCCGTTATCCCGTCAAAAACCATCTTACCCATCCTGTCAGGTATTATTCTGTTATCCCGTCTGCGAAACAGACACGGCACGTCGTGTCCCTGCGGGCGGGCTTCTTTGCTCCAACGATAAATTCTTGTATTTTCTCCGTTCTCTCGCTATTTTACACGGCTATTGACACAAAACGCATTTTCGGAGATATAAAGGTATGTACAAACCGGTTTCAAGCAAGGTGGATTTCGTCGAACTCGAACACGAACAACTCAAGTTCTGGGAAAAAGCCGATATTTTCAATAAACTCCGTAAAAAGAACGACAAAGGTCCGCACTGGTCCTTTCTGGACGGTCCCATCACCGCCAACAATCCCATGGGCGTGCATCATGCCTGGGGACGGACGCTGAAGGATGTATTCAACCGCTATCACGGGATGCTGGGCGAAAAAATGCGCTATCAGAACGGGTTCGACTGCCAGGGACTCTGGGTCGAGGTGGAAGTGGAGAAGGAACTCGGCTTCAAATCCAAGACCGATATCGAAGCCTATGGGGTTGACAAATTCGTACAGGCCTGCAAAGACCGCGTCCTGAAATATTCCGCTGTACAGACAGAGCAGTCCAAGCGCCTGGGTTACTGGATGGACTGGGACAACTCCTACTTTACCATGAGCGACGAGAACAATTACACGATCTGGCATTTCCTGAAAAAATGTCACGAACGCGGGATGATCTACAAAGGTCACGATGTGATGCCCTGGTGTCCGCGCTGCGGATCGGCCATGAGCGAACACGAGATCGCCACCGAAGGCTATAAGGAACTGACCCATAAAACGGTCTTCGTCAAATTCTATCTCAAGGACAAGCCCAACGAAGCCCTGCTGGTCTGGACCACCACGCCCTGGACCCTGGCCGCGAATACGGCCGCGGCGGTGAATGTGGATATGGATTATATTAAGGTTAAAGTTGAGAATAAGCTTGAGAAGAAGGTTGAGTACTATTATCTGGCCAAGGCGCTGGAGAATATTCTTGAAGGACCGTATGAGATCGTTGAGGAATTAAAGGGCAGCGATCTGCTCGGCCTGAAATACCACGGTCCTTTTGACGAACTGCCGGCTCAGAAAGATGTGGAACACGTCGTGATCGCCTGGAACGAGGTCAGCGACAGCGACGGTACCGGCATTGTGCACATCGCGCCGGGTTGCGGTAAAGAGGACTTTGCTTTGTCCAAAGAAAACGACATTTCCATTATCGCCCCGATCGATGAGTTCGGTAATTATTCGAAGGATTACGGTTTCCTGAGCGGCAAGAACTGCCAGGAGGTCAACACGGAGATCTTCAATGATCTGAAAGAAAAAGGCATCTGCTACAAGATCGATCAGATCAAACACCGTTATCCCTGTTGCTGGCGGCACGGGACCGAACTGGTTTTCCGCCTGGTGGATGAATGGTTCATTTCCATGGAACCCATCCGCGAGGACATGATGAAGGTAGTCGGTCAGATCACCTGGATCCCGGCCTGGGGTTACGAACGCGAGATGGACTGGCTGCGCAATATGGGCGACTGGATGATCTCCAAGAAACGTTACTGGGGACTGAGTCTGCCGATCTGGGAATGCCCGGAATGCGGGAATATCGATGTTGTCGGCGGAAAAGACGAACTGAAAACACGCGCGGCCGCGGGTTGGGAAGATTTCGAGGGTCACTCCCCGCACAAACCGCACATTGACAATATTGAGATCGCATGCAGCAAATGCGGCGCATCGGCCAGACGCATCCCGGATGTGGGCAATCCCTGGCTGGATGCCGGTATCGTACCCTTCAGCACCATGCATTATATTTCGGATCCGGACTACTGGAAACAGTGGTTCCCTGCAGCATTCATTACCGAATCTCTGCCCGGACAGTTCCGCAACTGGTTCTACTCCCTGCTGGCGATGTCCACCGTGCTGGAGAACACCGCGCCTTTCAAGACCGTGCTGGGGCATGCGCTGGTCAAGGACGAGCACGGCAAAGATATGCATAAGAGCGCCGGCAATTCCATTTGGTTCGAAGACGCTGCCGACCACATGGGGGTGGATGTGATGCGCTGGATGTACACCGCACACAATCCGGAGCACAACCTAAATTTTGGCTACGGTCCTGCGGACGAACTGCGTAAAAAACTGCTGACGCTCTGGAATATGTATTCCTTTTACATCACCTATGCCGAGATCGACAACTACGATCCCACCCGGCAGCAGGTCGCCTACGGGGATCTCAATGAACTGGATAAATGGGCGCTGGCCAAGATCAACGCATTTGTTAAAGAAGCCCGTGAAGACTATGATAACTTCCGGGTCGACCGTCTGATGCGGAAGTTCGAAGCCCTGCTGGACGAAATGTCCAACTGGTATGTCCGCCGCAGCCGCCGCCGTTTCTGGAAGAGCGAGAACGACAGTGACAAAATGGGTGCCTATTATACATTGTATACCGTTCTGCGCACCATCATCACTGCGGTGGCGCCGATCCTGCCGTTTGTTACGGAAGATATTTACCAGAATCTGGTGCTGTCCGTCGATAAAAATGCGCCGGAAAGCGTCCACCTGCAGGCATTTCCCGCAGCGGATGAAGCGATGATCGACCGGGAACTGTCGGACAAGATCGACACGATCATCAAGGCTGTTGAAATGGGCCGTTCCGCAAGGAACAAGGCCAATATCCGTACACGTCAGCCTTTGGCGAATATCCTGATAAAGACGCGCACGGATAAAGAAAAGGCATATCTTCTGGAACTGGCCGAGCAGGTCAAGGAAGAACTGAATATCAAGACCGTGACCCTGATCGATGAGATCACGGATTATGTCACCTACGAAGCGAAGCCCAATTTCAATACACTCGGGAAAAAGATCGGAAAAGACATGCCGCGGGTCATTCAGGGGCTGAAAGCCATGGATGTTGCGGCTGTGGTGCAGAAGGTGCAGAACGGAGAAACCCTTCTCGTCGACGGTATTTCCGTTGATCCCGAAGACATACAGATCGTCATCAGTGAAAAAGAGAACGTTGTTGCCGTTGAAGACCGCGGATACGTGGTCATTTTGGATATTGCTCTCAGCGAAGAACTGGAACAGGAAGGGTTGGTACGCGACCTGGTACGGCACATTCAGACCCTGCGCAAGGATGCCGGATTCAATGTGGACGACCGCATTGAACTTGCTTTGCAAGCATCTCCGGAAGTTTTGGCTGCCACAGATACCTTCCGGGATTATCTGGAGTCGGAAACACTTGCTTCTATCAGCAATAAACCCGGAAATCCGGATGCCGAGAAAGAAATAAAAGTTGGAAATGAACGAATAATTATTAATATTAAACGTGTTTAAAAAAATCAACAGGGGAAATAGCATATGCCCGAAACAAAAAGAAAAGGACCCAAACTGACCAAAGCCCAGCGCAAATATTTCCGGGATATTATCCTCGGGAAGCGCAAGGAAGCGGTGGAACAGATCGAGACCAAACGGGAATCCTTTATTGACAGCTCACCCGGAAGCAGCCAGCTCGACTCCAATTACGCCTATCACATGGCCGATGTCGGGACCGATGCCCAGGAGCGAGAGAAAGCGTTTATGCAGTATGCCCGAGAAAATAAGTTCCTGACCTTTCTTGATAAAGCGCTGGAGCGTATTGAGAACGATCCCGACTACGGTTACTGCAAAGAATGCGGCGAACGTATTCCGGATGAACGACTGGAAGAAGTACCGCACACCACCCATTGCGTAAAATGTAAATCCAAGATCATCTGATCATGAAATAAAATAGCATACCGCCGCACCCTGAAAGGGCGGCGTTCTGTTATCTGCCGGAATATTCAGCGTGATCCCGGATGTATTATACCCGGGGATCTTCGCGGGGCCTCAATGGTCGGAATTAACAAAAATTTAATTGTGATACCAGAGTGAAAAAAATTACATTTGAAGGAATATCGAAAGAGGTGCCGGGAGAGCGATATTGATAAAACGTACACGCATAATAATTATATCCTTGTTCCTGTTCGTCGCACTGCTCTTTGCGGAAGCTCCGGATACGAGCGGGCATTTTCTGAATATTTCCCAAAGCATCCCTTCTGAGCGGCAAAATGCCCAACAGGATACGCTGTTGATACCCGATCTGTTTGTTCCGCCTCCCGTTCCGCCAAGCAAGATCGGCGATCCGCCCCGGGCCGTTATCCCCGAGGATACGCACCTCGTTCTTTATCCTGAAGCGCTGCTTACCCGGATCAATAATCCCGAAGACAAATATGTACTGGACCTTCAACTTCTGTTCCCCCGCCAAGAAGTCCGGATGGAAGACAGTCTGATCATCTATGAACCTGCGGAGAACTGGTACGGCAAAGACAGTCTGTTCTTCCTGGTCAGCGCCGAAGACTACACCGATACACTTGTCCAGTATATTACCGTAGAACCGGTGAACGACCCGCCGGTCTGGCTGCCCATTCCGGTGACGGAAAGTCTCGAGGATGAATTGCTGATCCGTCCCTATGATTTCCTTTATACATACGTTGAAGATGTCGATACGCCCGACAGTCTGCTGCGTTTCCACATGTTCTCAGGGACCTATATCCACGTTTCCGGAGAGGGCGGCAGGATCACGGTGGTTCCGGATCAGGACTGGTTCGGAGATGACAGCATTAAACTGACCGTTTTTGATGGTGAGTTTGCGGATACGACTTACTGGCATATTACCATTCTTCCCGTGAACGATCCGCCGGTGTTATATGAACTGCCGGATATTGTCTTTTTGGAGGATCATGTCCATTACATTGAAAAAGAAGAACTGCATCAATACGCCTATGATGTTGAAACACCCGTCGAGGACCTGAGATGGCAGGTCCGCAGCTACGGCCGGGTACGTGCATTCTATGACGGCCGGCGAATCCGACTGACGACCCCCCAGGACTGGTACGGTACGGATTCCCTGGAACTGACCGTCAGCGACGAGGAACTCACGGCCAGCAGGAACTGGATCGTGCATGTATTGCCCGTGAACGATCCGCCGGTATGGAGCGAGATCCCCCGCAGATCCTTTTTGGAAGACGATACCCTGTTCCTGAGTAGAAAAGAATTATACTCCTGGGCGCATGATGTCGAAACACCCGATGAGGAGTTGGAATGGACCCTGATCCCCGGCCGCAATCTTCACATCGCGGAGGAACCGGAAGGATATTATATCTATGCCGATCCGGACTGGTACGGCAGAACGCAGGTGCGGATGATCGTCAGCGACGGCGAGCTTTCCGACAGTACGCGTTTCTTGCTCCGCGTGATCCCCGTGAACGATCCGCCCGAATTGAGTCAAATCCCCCCGAAGACATGGAAGGAAGATGACACATTGACGCTTACACGGGCTTATCTTGAACAATATGCCTTTGATGTCGAAACGAAAGCTTCAGACCTGATATGGTCTTTTATCAAACCGCCGCCCATTCATGTGCTGGAAAGCAAACAAGAGATCAAGATCTATGCCGATCCGGACTGGAACGGAAAAGAAAGACTCGGAGTCGTGGTTTTTGACGGCGGACTATTCGATACCTGTTTTGTGGATCTTACGGTCATTCCGGTCAACGATCCGCCGCGCTGGCTTGCCCTGCCGGATACGCACATCATGGAAGATGAATCCTTAATTATTCCACTCTCGTTCATACGGGATCATGTATACGATCCCGATGAAGGCGATACACTGATCCTCACTTACAGCAGCGGAGAGAATATGTATATCGAAGAGAGGGGCGACACCATTATTCTCTGGCCCGATCCGGACTGGTACGGAATGGAAAAACTTGTTCTTACTGCCAGCGACGGGATGGCATCCAGCACCAAGGTCTGGAACATCCCGGTGCTGCCGGTCAATGATCCCCCGTATTTTACGCATTTAATGCCCGACTCACTGGTCTTTAATGCCAATGAGACCGATACGCTGATCTTCAAGGATATTGTTTATGATATCGACAATGAACTTCATGAACTGGTCTGGGAGATCACCCCGGGCCGTATTGTCCGTTATACTTTTAACGAAACGATCGGAGGGGTTATTTTCTATACGGAAGGATTCCGGCATGGCAAGGACGCGGTCACCATCCGCGTAACGGACGGTCACGACATGATCGTCTATTATATGCCGGTCCATGTCAAAGAAGTTGACCGCTTCCTTATTGCGAATCCGGACCAGCTGGCGCTGCATCCCAACTCACCCAATCCTTTCAAGGAATTTACCGAGATCCGTTATAGTATACCCGTTGGGGGACAGGTCAGTATCCGTGTATATAACCTGCTCGGGAAGGAAATAAAAGAACTGGTGAACGGCTATCACGAGGCAAGAAATTACAGTGTGCGCTGGTTCGGTGAAGACGAATCGAACATGCATGTTCCCAGCGGCGTTTATTTATGCCGCATGGTTGCAGTCATAGAGGGCGAGCCGATCGTAATGATGCGTAAAATGATGCTGGTCAGATAAAGATACTTGAATTTCGTCCCCGTTTCAGTTCTTTTGTTTCCTTCCGTTCTCCGGCTGAAGGATCCGTGGTCCGGAACCTTAATTTAAGCGCAGCCTTAATGCTATAATTCTTTTTCCATTTCCCAATGCGGGATATCGATCTCCAGAAAACGTTCGCCAACACATTGGTAATCCAGTTTTTCATAGAAGGAAACCGCCGATTCACGTGCATGAAGTGTCATACGCAGAAAGCCTTTTTCACGCGCCGTTTTTTCAGCGATCGCCACCAGCGCCATAGCGATATGACGGCCGCGGTAAATAGGATCCACCACCAGCTGGCGCATTTTGACCGTATTTTTGTCAAGGGGTGTCAAGATCACGGTTCCGACCAGTTTCTCGCCGTGAAAAGCACCGAAATAAACATCTTTTTCCGGAAAGTCGTAATCCGAAGCCGCATCCTCGCGTCCCAGGGGTTCAAGCAGGATACGGGTTCGGAGATCGTCACTCTCCTTATAGATGTCATACCCGTGTTCAAAAATTCGGATCTCAATATTTTCAGGTAAAAGGTCCATACATCCTCTCTTTAAATTTACAGGGCGGGTCAAAGCCCGCCCCGTGTTAATGCTTATGAAACGACAGGTTCGTAATTTGAACAGGATTCGCTGAGTTTTTGTTCCATTCTTTTATGTTGCAGGGTGTCGAAGATGACAGGTACAAAGAACAGCGTCAGGAAGGTTGAAGCGAAAAGCCCCCCGATGATCGCTCTGGCCATGGGTCCCCAGAGTTCCGCACCGGAACCGATCTCCAGCGCCAGTGGGGTCATGGAAAGAATGGTCGTCAACGCGGTCATCAATACCGGCCGTAAACGGGTCTGACAGCCCTGAAGGATCGCATCGGTCACATGCTGTCTTTCTTCCCGGATCAGACGGTTGATATAATCGATAAGAACGATTCCGTTATTGACCACAATACCCACCAATACCATGGCACCGATCAGGGATGTCATATTGAGCGTTGTTTTCGTAATGAACAGACTGATGGCGACACCGATCATGGCAAGAGGAATGGTAAAGAGTATGATAAAGGGATCCAGAGTCGATTCAAACTGGGATGCCATGACCATATAGACCAGCAGAATGGCGACAAGAATGGCAAGCAGGAAACTGTTTGTCGTTTCGCGCATATCTTCCGCGGAACCGGTAATCAGTACACGGAAATCCGCCGGCATGGCAATGGTCTTGATCTCCTGTTCCACCATATCGGTCACGGAACCCAGGTCCCTGCCCGCAACATTCGCATTGATGGTTACGAGGCGGTTCTGGTCTTTTCGCAGAATAGATACCGGAGCATCCGTTTCAACGATCTCGGCGATGGCGCTCAGGGGTATCTGAGATCCGGTGGGTGTCTTTATGAAAATATTTTTCAGATCGTCTTCCGATTCCCGGTAAGATCTGTCAAGTTGAACATATACATTATATTCATCTCCGCCTTCGCGGTAGATCGATGCAATGGTACCTTTTACCGATGTTTCGATGACGCGTGCCAGCTGGGCAATGTTCAGTCCCATTTTTCCGGCTTTCTCGCGATCGATCATGACCGTGTATTCGGGCTGTGGATCGGAAAAGGAAAGATCGGCATCAACGATTCCCTGTATATTCTCGATTTTGTTCTTGATCTCCAGCGCGATCGCTTCGGCTTCCTTCAGGTCGTGACCGTACACCTCAATGGTCATGTCGCTGCCTGCACCCATAAACCCGCCACTGGCAAAGGTTGCCTGGACGCCGGGGATCGCGTTGATCTTCTGTCGGAGTTCATTCTGTATCTCAAATTTACTACGGCTGCGTTCGCTTTTATCTACGAGCTTTACGGAAACACTTCCGCTGTTCGATGTGCCTCCGAAGATCGAGGCGAATCCCGTGCGGGTCCCGAAATTCACATTGACATTTTCCAACTCCGGTACGGATGCGACCACAAGCTCTTCGATCTGCCGGAAATAATAGTCCGTCGTGGGCAGTGCGGTACCCACGGGTAGTTCAACACTAAAACGGAACTGACTGTCATCGGTCTTGGGCATGAATTCGAATCCCACGCGGCCCAACAGGTAGATCGCCATAACAAATAATGCCAGTACCGCAATGACCAGGGTTTTTTTATGACCAAGCGACCATCCCAATGCTCGCCGATAAATCACCCCCAGCCAGTCAAAAAAGCGCTGCATGCTCTTATCGAATTTTCGCATGAGGGTTGTTTTGTGTTCCTGCTGTTTTTTGGATAAGAACTTGGATGCCAGCAATGGAACAAGTGTAAGGGATACTAAAAGTGAAACGGTAAGCGAAACAATAATGGTCAGAGCAAGATCCTTGATCATCATGCCTGCGACGCCGCCCACAAAAAGCATGGGAATAAAAATGGACAGGGTTGTCAGTGTCGATGCCATTACAGCGGTCCCTACTTCGGAAGCCCCTTTATCTGCTGCTTCGCAGATAGGTTCACCAACCTCATTGTTCCTGCGGAAAATATTTTCCAGTACGACAATAGAGTTGTCCACCAGCATACCGATCGCAATGGCGAGTCCGGCCATGGAAATAATGTTCAGAGTGACACCGAGCTGGCTCATCACAAAGAAGGTCACAACAATGGAAACCGGTACCGACACGGCAGCGATCAGAGAACTTGTGAAATGACGCAGGAAGAAAAAGAGCACCAATCCCGTCAGCAGGAAAGCAAGAATACCTGTTGAAGCAAGATTGTTCGCGGATTCCATTATGAATTCCGACTGATCAAAATGCACATGCAGATTGATCCCGCTGCCGACATTTCTTTCGATATCGGCGATCGCTTCCCGGGCAGCATTACAAACCTGCACGGTGTTCGCATCGGACTGCTTCTGAATATTAATGTTGATCGAACTTTGCCGGTCATCCCGGACAATGGCCGTTACTTCCTTATATCCATCTACGACAGTGGCGATATTTTTAAGATAAATGGGATCTCCGTAAGAGGAATATCCCACTACCGTATTCTCAATATCCTCCAGGCTCTTGAACTCGGAGTTGGTAGTGACGGAAAATTCCATTCTGCCCTCTTCGATCAATCCGCCGGGGATCGGAAGGTTGGATGTTGCCAGCAGATTCACCACTTCAAGAATGGAGACATTATTGGCTGCCAGTTCATAGGGGTTGATATTGACCTGGATCTCGCGCTCGAGACCTCCGAACACATTGGCCGATGCAACACCTTCGATCCGCTCAAAACGCGGCTGTACCTGTTCTTCGACCAGTTTACGCAGTTCCGCCGTACCGAGCTGGCTGGATGTGGCCTTCAGGCGCATGACCGCCTGCATGGAAGGATCGAAGACCACCGTAAGCGGGTCGGAGGCATCAGTGGGCAGATAGCTGCGCACCATATCGATACGTCTTCGGATATTTGTTTCCGCCTGATCCATATCCGTTCCCCAGTTGAATTCGATCTGAAGAATGGAAACCCCCTTGCTTGAAACGGAACTGATATGCTTGATCCCTTCAACGGTGGTGATGGTCCTCTCCAGGGTACGGGTCAGGGTGTTTTCAATATCTTCCGGTCCCACGCCTTCGTAATTGGTGATCACAATGGCCATCGGGAATTCTATGTCGGGATAAAGGTCAAGCTTGAGACGTGAAAAACCGAAAATGCCAAATCCGATCGCGATCAGAAAGATCATGAAGAAGGTGACGGGTCTTTTTATGCTTAAAGTCGATAATTTCATAAAGTATTTCCTTGTGTTGGCCTATTCGACAATTTGGACAAGGGTGGAGTCACTGAGGTTGTTCTGTCCCATGATGACGACAAGATCACCGGCGCTCAGACCGCTGAGAACCTCGTATTCCGTTTTGGACTGGATGCCGATCTCAATGGGCGTATACACGGCAATACCGTCACGTACCACATAGCAACTGTAGGTCTCGATCACACGATCGTCACGCAGGCCGGTTCCGAAGCGTTTCAGGACGGTCTGTTTGTTGATGGCCGATTTATCGATGATCAGCGCATGGTCGCGATGTTCCGTGATTATCGCCGTGCGGGCGAACATACCCGGCTTTAGGCGAAGATCGGCATTATCGGCAAGAATACGGACCTCTGCGGTTCGGGTCATGGGATCGATCACCGGGGAAATAGTGTTGACCCGGCCTTCGAAGGTGATGTCGGGGTAGGCGCTGACGGTGATCTCCGCCGTTTGTCCGATATGAACACTGCCAAGATCTGTCTCAGTCACATGTACGGGGATCTTAACGGTATTGATCTGATGAATCGATGCAAACGGCTTCTGCGGTGTGGCCATATCGCCGGGTTCGTATATTTTATTGGAGACAAACCCGCTGATGGGTGCACGAAGTTCCGCGTAATCCAGCTGCGTGCCGGCCAACTCAAGTCCGGCTTCCGCTTGTTTCAGTCCGGCCTCTGCTACTTCCCGCTGGGTAATGATCTGGTCCCATTGACTTTGACTGAGGGCGTTGGCATCATAAAGTTTTTTCATGCGTTCAAATTCCACCCGAACATTCGCCACCTGACTGCGAGCGCTGTAATAAGCCGCTTCCGCCTGTCGGTGGGATGTACGCACGGTGGCATCATTAATGCGTGCAAGCAGGTCGCCCTGCCGGACATAGTCACCGTTCTCAACATAGATCTCTGTAATGATATCGGTCAATTTGGGGTAAACAACAACGCTCGGATCTCCCTGGACATCTCCGAGATATTGGATTTTTTTGGAGATGCTGCCGGGTTCCATCTTTTTTACGCTCACCGGAATAATGGACAATCCGTTTACGGAACGTTCTTCCGTACGTAAAGGGGTAAGTGTTTTTTGAACATTGGCAAGGAAACGACGCGCCTGGATGTTTGTCAATGAATCCGGAAGGGATCGTGTCAGGGAACGGATCGATTCCGCCGTTTCGGTATAGTTCTCGCGTTCTGCCGGAGCGCCGCAGGACATAAGGAATCCGGCAAGAACAAAGGTAATGAAAAAGGGTTTTAATGAGCGGGTATTCATATTATTCTCCATGATATGTAAGCAAATTATTCAAAGCTCTTTTCAATCCTTCAACAGCGATATTGTATTGAAAGATCGAACTGATGAGATTTGATCTTGCACCGATGTAACCGCTTTCCGCGGTCATCAGGTCCAGCTGCGTAGCTGCTCCCGTTTCGTACAGCAATTTCGAAAGACGCAGCGCTTCTTCCGCCTGTTTCACAACATCTTCCACAGCATTGATATTCGCCTGCATTTCTTCGACCTTGCGGTAGGCCGCGTCAACTTCATTCAGGACAAGATCCTCGATCTGATCCTTCTGATATCCGGCTTCTTTAACACCGATCGCGGCTTTCTGGATACCTGCCGCGCTTTTCCCTCCGGTGAAAAGCGGTAATGAAAGACTAAGGGAAACATTGGAACTGCGGCGATGATCAAGGTCGCTTAATGCGTCCACGTTGCTTTGCCATTGCAAGCTGGAAGCGATCTGCAGCTTGGGCATGATATTGCTCCATGCGATATTACGCTGATATGCGGCTATCTTTTTTTGTTCGTCTGCCATCTGCAGTTCTAAACGTTCGTTCAGGGTGATGTTTTGAAGGTCCTTTACCGTGAAGCCCGCATACGGATTTTGTACCTGCTCTAGGGTACCGCTCACGCGGATTTCGCTAAGGTCCGGATCGTTGATGTAGGTCATTAAGTTCGACTTTGCCGAGATCAGCTCGTTATTCAGCGACGCCAGCTGGGGTTTATAGGATTCAAAGCGCACTTTTGCCTGAAGGACGTCAAGTTGCGTACCCTGTCCAACCGATTGCCGTTTAAGGGCGAGTTCGTAATTTTCTTTTGCCGACAGTAATCCCTGCTCCGTTGCCGTGATCATCGATTCCAGCATCTGGATCTGATAATACAGGAGCCGTATGGTATAGACGACCGTATTGACCTGATCCTGCAGGCTGAGTTCGGAAAGATTGACCATTGATGATGCGATCATTTGACCGTTGATGATCGCACCGCCTGTAAAGACCGGATAGGAAAGCTGGATACCGGCAGTTGAACTGTACTGGGATCCCATTCTCAGTTCGGTAGGGGGCATGGGACCGTCTCCGTCCATATCGATCACGATCACCGGCCGTTCCAGATTATTGGTCAACTGGTAAAACGAATTCACGGTGGGAAAGAAATTCGAACGGGTTTCCCGTCTGGATGCCTGTGATCGCTCAAGGGATGCTTCCGATATCTTGATCTGCAGGTTGTTCTTTAAGGCAAGCTGTTCCGCTTCGGTGAGGCTTATTTCCCGGCCAAAGAGGAAGCTGCCGCTTAAAAGGATAATAAACAGGAAGTGTTTTTTCATTTTTTTTCAAAACCTCCTTTGAACAGTTGAATGAGGTATCGGACATGCATGCCTTGTTCAAGCTGTACGTTTGTCAATGATTTTATTTTCGGTCCGGTCGTATGATGGATCATACCGCTGACCGATGCCGCAAGGAGTCCAACCGGGATATCCGCGCGAAGCTCGCCATTTTGAACACCCTTATCGGTCATTTTATATACGGCATTCTGCAAACGGTTAAGATAATCATGAAGCATTTTTATGTCAAGTCCCCGTTCGAAACTTTGCGACATGATCAGCTTTAAAAGCCGGAAAGTATGCGGATGCCGGGAGGAAAAATTATACATGGCAATGATAATGCGTTCCAGTTTGTCCCAAAAGGATACGTCTTCGCTTGCCAGTGCCTCTATGCGTTTTACGATCGGGTCCAGTGCGTAGATCAGACAGGCATTGAAAACATCTTCTTTTCCGGGAAAATGGTAATACAGGGCGGCTTTCGTAATATCCAGCGTTTCCGCGATCTCACGCATGGATGTACCTGAGTATCCTTTTTCCGAAAAGGTCCTTGCCGCTACTTCCAGAATTTTGTCATGTGTCGTTTCGTTCATATATTCCGTATCTCCGGGCTTACCGAACGGAAAGTAAGCGAAAATGTTCCCGCTGTCAAGCAAAATACTGACCGAGCGGTAAGTTTAATTTTCAGTGTGGTCAGAAGGGGGATGAAATCCGGAATATCGGTTTATTAGATCCGGGTAATGTCCATAATATTGATAGAAAAATCAATATACCCGATCCAGGCTTTTTTGGAATATTCTGATAAAATCAGCCATATGCTGTCCATCCATCAGGGCATGATGTGCGTGGATGGCCAGGGGCATTTTACATCGCTGTCCTTCATCATGTACCTGACCGAAGGTAAGGATGGGTACGCCCTCGGTATTTGGCAGATCAAAAGGATGGCTGACCGATGTAAAGCGTATCCAGGGCAGTATAGAATAATAGAGGGTGTCGGGCCTGTCTTGCGAAGCGTCAAGATCTGCGCTTGCTTTGACGCGTGCGATCTCGGGTTCGGCCGTCTGCATGAAATCTTCAAAATGATCCGCATACGGCAGCATGGCAAAACCCATACCTCCGTCGTTGCGCCGGATGGTAGGTGAACCGTGCACACGATCATAGATCACGGGTTGTGCCTTTTCCAGGCGGGTACGAAAAGCGGGGATCGCATTTGCCGTTTGCAGGGAAAGATAAAAATAATACAGGAAAAAGGAGATACCGTTTGTTTTTGCATAACGGTATGCTGTCGTACAGTCCACGTCCGTACAGACGCCGAAATACGGGTTGCTGTACCGGATAAAGTGACGAAAGACACTTCCGCGATCCCATGTATCTATGTCGATAACTTGTTTCATGAGCGTATCATGATCAACATCATTTTGAATTTTTTGACCGCTTTCAATGCATGCGGTTCATTGGCCGGCATGATCAGGAGATCGCCTTCTTTAACATAATGGGACTCCCCGGAGATGATGATCTCGGCTTCACCGTCAAGGATATTGACGATGGCGTCGAAAGGCGCGGTATGTTCACTCAGTCCCTGTCCCTTATCGAAGGCAAAAAAGGTCACCGTACCGGTCTTTTTGTCCAGAATGGTCCGGCTCACGATCGCATCGTTTTGGTAATCCGCCAGATCACGCAGTTTTTTTGCGGCGGTTTCTTTCATTTCATTGTTTGTGTTCATGTTTTCTCCCTGATATGAATGATACGATAATGGATCCCGTGTTGAAATGTTCCCGTCAGAAAAGACCGAACGCCATGACCGGTGATCCCGGGAAGGCCAGAGCACTGTCCGTATGTCCGATAATAATACCGTCCGCCTGTGCCGAGATGGTCTCGATCTGCTTTCCGAAAGCGTTATAAACCTTTGCGATCTTTTGTCCCTTTCTAACCAGATCGCCGGGTTTTCTCAGGAAACGTACGATCCCGCTGGTCGAACTCAGGGGCAGGGGCGAATATTTCAGTATTTTGTTGCGAACCTGTTCCGGCAGCGGGAAATGATAAGTGAAGCCGTCATCGGCAACCATACCCATATCCGTCAGAATATTCCAGATCGCCTTCATGCCGATCTCAATGTTCTTTTCATTGATGATATATGATTCACCCAGTTCGAGCACCAGGGCGGGGATATCCCGGTGGATCAGATTATAGGTCAGGGAAGACTCGATCTTATCCGTATCCTCGATCTGCAGCAAGCCGGTGCTTGCCGCATAAGTGCGGATCTCACGGTCTATATGTTCCTCTCTGAAAGGATCCAGCAGCACATAGGGAATGGATTTATTCCAGTCGTTATGCAGGTCGATGACCAATGCGGGTCTCTCTTTCAGGATATTCGAAAAAATGATCGCGGCGATCCGTTCGGCCAGGGTTCCCTTCTCATCGCCGGGAAAAGAGCGGTTGAGATCCTCTTTGGACATTGCGATATTTCGTGAAATGGTTTCAAAGCCAAAAGGATTAACCAGCGGAAAAGCGACCACACTGCCTTTCAGCAATTGTTTTCTGAGGCGCTTGAACAATTCATGAATGATCACGGTTCCCCCGATCTCATCACCGTGCATGCAGGCGGTAAAGAGCACAAGCGGCCCCGCATTCTCATGCCGGGCAGCCATATACGGAACACGACGCATGGACAGGTCCGAACCCGTCAGAATGCGGATGAAGGAATAGTTTTGTTTTATCCGGGACATATATGTTGTTCCCATAAGTAAGGTTTTTGACGGGATTTTTTAATATACGAACGAACTGCCGCCCAGGAATTCCTGAAGAATGGATGTGGAAGGAATCTTGTCGTAGCGGAAAGGCACGAACAGTTCCATCAGCCGGCAAAGACGCTCCGCTTCGGCTTTGATCGATGAGTCGAGTGGAATGGCAGACAGCGGATCGTGCATAATACCGCTGAATACCGACCATTCGTATTCGAGGGCGCTATTCATGTACACATCCGCGTTTTCCTGATAGGGGAAGATCCAGCGGTCCTCGCCACGGCGTACGGACGGCCAGCGCATGAGGGTTTGTTCCAATGAATGCCCCCGGAATTGCGAGTCACGATACATGCGTCGCAAAAGGCGTGTATCGGAGGTGGATACCCGGTTATAGAGATTGAAATTCAGCTGCGTCAGTGCACTGATATAGATCCTGAACTTTTTGTTTTCGGGGATAGGCAGGGCCAGTCCGGGATTCAGTCCGTGGATGCCCTCTAAAATAAGAATTTCATCGGGAAGCAGAAAAGTTTCTTCACTGTCGAACTCCTTTTTACCGATATCGAAACGAAACCGCGGGAAATGTACGCCCTTACCTTCCATCAGCTCGGTCAACTGGACATCCAGAAGTTTATGGTCGATCGCATCGAAATGTTCAAAATCGAAATCTCCATTCTCGTCTTTTGGAGTCTGTTCGCGATCGACAAAATAATCATCCAGCGACAGATGTTTGGGCTTCAGCCCGTTCAGGCGCAGCTGAAGTGAAAGGCGTTTCATGAAGGTCGTTTTTCCGGAAGAAGAGGGGCCTGCAATAAAAACAAAGCGGACCTCCGGGCGATTGGCGATGGTATCGGCGATCTCGGCGATCTTCTTTTCATGCAGCGCCTCATAAAGGTGTATCGCTTCCATATGGTTGCCGCTCAGCGCACGCTGGTTCAGGTCCGCAACATGCCGGATCCCGAGAAAATCCCCGCGTGCCTCACTTTCCCGTATGACCCGGAAAAGATTGGGAGAAGGCGTAAAAGGTCGGATCGTATCGGGTGACATGACACAGGGAAACTCCAGAACAAATCCTTTTTCGTAAGGTGTAATACGGAAAAGACGGATATAGGCGGCATTCGGGGTCAACGGGGAAATGAACCAGTGCGGAAATCCGCAGAGATCGTAGATACGCACCTTGCTGCGCGGAGTGTTCATCAGTACCTGAAAGCGTTTGTAATCAAAATGCTTGATCTGCTCTACGCTGACCTGCCGTTCTTCGAATTCATAGCCGGCGGCGATATATTCACGCATTTTGGATCCAAGGATGTCCAGATACTTTTCCGGTAGCTTTCCCGGCCGGGTGGCTTCGCAATAAAAACCTTTGCCGAAGGAATGTTCGACCGAGATCCGCGTTTCGGGAAATAGTCCCTCCGCGGCCATCAGCATCAGCGCAATTGTACTTACCGCCAGACACTGTGCACCCAAAGGATGATGAATGTCATAGAGGTCCAGATATTTTATGGAAGGATCGATCGTATTGTTCAGACTCTGGAGTTCGCCGTCGCAGGCCATGCAGAGGACCGCTGTGTGCTTGTCGGGAAAATGCTTGCGTGCCAGATCAAGTCCGCATTGCGGTGTTTTCAATTCGACCAGTATTTCTTCCGATTGGTAGCGGATAAGCATATTACCACCTTAAATTAAGTTCGCGGTTCGCTTTGACCTCGTCAAGGCGCCTGACGGGTGTCGATCGCGGAGCCGATGTCACACATTCGGGGTCCTTTTCACATTCCGAGGCAATCGTGCGCATAACATCGATAAAATGATCAAGAGATTTTTTATTTTCTGTTTCCGTAGGTTCGATCATTAGTGCCTCATGAACGATCAAGGGGAAATAGATCGTAGGTGCGTGTATCCCGTAATCAAGCAGACGCTTGGCGATATCCAGTGTACGCACCCCATGTTCTTTCTGACGGTCCCCTGAAAAGACGCATTCATGCATGGGTGTGGAAGGACAGGGAAGTTCGTAAATATCCTCAAGGGATGTCTTAATATAATTTGCATTAATGATAGCATGTCGGGAAACGTCTTTCAATCCCGCTTCGCCCAGCATGCGGATATAAACCCATGTCTTAACGATTACGCTGTAATTTCCCCAGAACCCCAGTACTTTGCCGATGGATTGAGGGCGATCCCAATCCAGGGAATACCGATCGCCTTTTTTTTCTATGACCGGAACCGGCAGGTAAGGTATCAGTTTTTCAACAACACCGATCGGACCGGCACCGGGTCCACCGCCGCCATGCGGAGTGGAAAAAGTTTTATGTAAATTAATATGCGTGATATCGAAATGCATATCGGCGGTCTTTACAATGCCCAGCAGGGCATTCATGTTCGCGCCGTCCATATACATCAGTCCGTCCACGCCGTGCACCCGTTCCGCGATCTCGCGTACATTTTTCTCGAAGATACCCAGCGTATTGGGGTTGGTGAGCATAAAGCCGGCGACCTCATCGTTGAGTTTCGCTTTCAGATCATCAATATCAACCAGTCCTTCCGGGGTTGATGCCACCGTGACGGCGTGATATCCGCCGAGATGCACGGACGCCGGATTGGTACCGTGGGCCGAATCCGGGATAAGGATAGTGGTTTTATGGTTCTTTTTCAGATCGTGATATTGGCGCATGATCATCACACCGCAAAGTTCCCCGTGCGAACCGGCGGCAGGTTGCAGGGTAAAACGCGACATGCCGGTGATGGCGCAGAGATACTGTTCCACATCGTGATAGATCTTCAGCAGCGGCTGGACGGTGCTTTCATCCTGCAGCGGATGCGCTTCGGATATTCCGGGAAGTGCTGCGATCGCCTCGTTGATCTTGGGGTTGTATTTCATGGTACAGGAACCGAGCGGATAAAAATCTTTATCAACATGATGGTTCAGCGTAGAGAGGTTAACATAATGCCGTACGACCTCCGGTTCGCTGACCTCCGGTAATCCGCCCGGTACGGTACGGAGATACGAAGAAGGAATAAGATGTTCCAGCGCTTTTTCCGGCACATCGCAGTGCGGAAGGGCGACACTTTGCTTTCCGGGGGCGGAGCGCTCAATAAGCAGTTTTCTTTCCATATAGGGTTCCTTTAATATCCGATCAGAACAAAAAGTTATTAAAATATTTTTTTGTATCAAAATGCTTTTGTATTATTAGCGCTAAAATCGGAGAAATAACGAATGAAATATCTCGCAACAATTATTACCCTTATCATATTTTGTACAGCGCTCTTTGCCGTGCCGGCTAGTCCGGAACCGCAGACCGTCCGTTATCCGGATGGACGCGAACTGACTGTGTATCTGCGCGGGGATGAGAACCGTTCATGGCATGAGACTCTTGACGGATTTCATGTAAGGCCGAATGCGGACGGTGTTTATGAATATACCGTCGTATCCGATCGGGGAGAACCGAAAGCATCCGGTGTGCCGGCGAACGATCCATTCCGGAGGGATACCGAAGAAAGGGATTTTACACTCACGCTGACAAAAGAGATCATTTATCCGGAGAGCAGGCCTTATTACAGCAGTCACCCCGCACGAACGATGTCCGCTGCTGTCCCTTCGGACTATACATTTCAAAAAACCACCTTCCCCACGTTGGGAGAGAATAAGTTTCTGGTCATACTTGTTGAATTCGACGATCTGTCATTTACGCATACGGCAGAGGATTTCGACAGTCTGATGAACGGAAAAAACTATACCTACAATAGTGCATTCGGTTCGGTAAATGCATATTACCAGGCTTCATCATTTGGACTTTTTGATCCGCAATTTGATGTTGTGGGTCCCGTCAAGCTTAACAGGGGCTATGCTTATTATGGAAAAGACGAGGGTGGATATAACGATGTGAACATCCTCGATTTTGTCCGAGATGCGGTCCTTGCTGCCGATTCGCTCGTGGATTTTTCCGAATACGATATCACCAATAACGGATTTGTGGATAATATTTATTTTATCTATGCGGGCTACGGTCAGGCATCGGGAGCGAGCCCGAACACGATCTGGCCGCATCGCTGGGCTTATCAGCGGACCCCGGGATTGTATGTTGACGGTAAAAGGATCTGGGATTATTCAACGTCCAATGAACTCCAGGGCACAACCGGTACCACGCGGACGGCGATAGGGGTGATCTGTCACGAGTTTGGGCACGTACTGGGATTACCGGATTATTATGATACGGATTACGAAGGCAGCGGCGGTAATTGCGGCGGATTGGGCAACTGGGATATCATGGCAGGAGGATCATGGAATCAGAGCGGGCGACGCCCGCCGCTGATGAATGCCTGGTCCCGTATGTTCCTGCGCTGGGCGGAACCGGTCGAACTCACGGATACCGAGCAGGTCACGATGCACCCGGCCCATACGCACAACGATATCCGCTATTTCCACGCGCAGACTTCCGGCGAGTTTTTCATGATGGAAAACCGGCAGCGCAGCGCATGGGATGCCGCGATCCCGGGACACGGACTGCTGATCTTTCATATTGATATGAACCATCCGGGATGGAACAATAATACACTGAACTGCAATCCCTATAAACAAGGTTTTGATCTTGAAGAGGCGGATGGACTCGGAAATTTAAGTTCAAGTTATATCGATGCCGGCGATCCTTTTCCCGGCACCAGCGGAAATACAAAATTCCTCGATACCGGCAGTCCCAACGCAATGGACTGGTCCGGTAAACCCAGCCACAGTCCCATACGCAATATTTCCGAATCCGGCGGTATAATAAGTTTCTTTTTCGGAAATGAACATGTCGATCCGCCCGCCGCATTCAGCGCCACGGCATTATCCGCAGATTCCATAAAACTGGAATGGAGTCCGAATGCAGGAAGAGATTCGGTGATCGTATTTGGCTCGAAAAATGAAACGCTTTCGTATCCGGAATATATGACCCCCTATGAGGTCGGCCATATGATCGGGAACGCAACAGTATTATATAAAGGGATCGATACGGTCTTTTATCACAGCGGACTGGAAGATGGAACCACCTATCATTATGCTGTCTGCTCTTTTTCGGACAGCACCTACGCCTACTCGGATATGCTTCGCAGCACAGCGACCACCCGTTCCCCGTTATATTATTCAAGCGATTTTTCCGGGGGGCTTCCCGAGGGATGGCTGATCTTTGATCGTTACGGCACGGGTACCTGGTCGACCGAAAATCACGAAAACAGAAGTTTTAATGCAAGCACCGCCGGGAACGGGTTCATGATCATGGACAGTGAGCACTTCGGGGATGTCAGCAACATTGATGCCGAACTGATCACACGTTCCTTCAATTTCGGACTGAGCCGTTCGGTGGTGGTACACTTCGAACACAAGCTGGTCGTCGGAGCATCTCTGACGCTGGCGCGTTTGCTTTATACCACGAACAACGGACAAACCTGGTACGAAGCTAAGCGATGGACCGCCAACACGGAAGATCCCGAGGTCTCTGAGATCGATCTGACCGCGCATTTGGCGGGATTCCGTGATGTGAAATTCAAGTTCAGCTATCGCGGGACGAACCAAAAATACTGGTGTATTGATGATTTCATCATCACCTCGGCTTTGGATGATGGATTAGTTGCGGCGTTTCATGTGACCGAGACCGACGGTTCCAAACCCTTTGCCGTGCAGTTCATGAATACGGGTATCGTTATCCCGGGGTCAATTGACAGCGTAGCATGGGATTTTGGTGACGGCAGCGAAATATCGAACGAGAATGATCCCTTGCATATCTATCAACATTCCGGCCGCTATACGGTTTCACTTTTGCTCCGCTCCGGAACGCTTCAGTCGAGTTTTAATAAAAATAATTTTATTCGGGTGATCAACGATGCGCCGGTCTATATCGGCGGAAGCGACACCCTGGATGTGCGCATGAATGCCGCCACCACGATCAATCTCATGGACCTTTTCATGGACCCCAACGGCGACCCCTTGCATTTTTCATGGGAGGGCAACAGTGCACAGCTGAATATTCAGGCACAAAATGATTCGGTGATCACTATCACACCGGGCAGTAATTATCTCGGTGTGGAAAGTGTACGTTTCATAGCAGAGGATAGCGAAGGTGATACCGTTTCCAGGGCGCTGGATGTTTGGGTGAGCGAAACCGCGCTTGCGGATATGCTGCCCTCGGAATTCAGTCTGGACCAGAATTATCCGAACCCATTTAATCCGATGACGGTTATATCTTATCAGCTGCCGGAAAGCCATTTCGTTGTTCTGGATATTTTTAACATGGCCGGAAAAAAGGTATCCAATCTTGTGGGGATACATCAGGACGCGGGTTACTACACCTTGAAATTCAATGCGTCCGAATTACCGGGTGGCATCTATTTCTACCGTTTGCGCGCGGGGAACTATGTTCAGACAAGAAAAATGCTTTTGATCAAATAAATACCTCTTTACCAGAATTAGCCAAGTTTCATGGCGTCCCGTACGCGTTTCATGGTTTCCTGCGCTTCTTGGCGGGCGCGGGTCTCGCCGTCCGCCAGAATATCCATGATCATCGCATCGTTGAGGGTCGCACGTTTTTCACGGTGTGGTGCAAAATATGCCGCGATCTTTGCCGCACAGTTCTTTTTGCAGTCAACGCAGCCCAGCGCGCCGGACTCGCAGTCGCGGCGGATCTCCGGGATCTCTTCGGTATTAAAGACATTATGATATGTAAAAATAGTGCATACATCCGGCCGTCCGGGATCGTTCTTGCGGATCTTTTGGGTATCGGTCACGGCTTTACGCACCGCTTCCCGGATGGCGTCCGGTCCGTCGGAAAGAAAAACCGTATTTCCAAGCGACTTGGACATCTTGGCTTTTCCGTCCAGGCCGGGCAGTCGCGAAAAGCGTGTGAGTTTTGTTTTGGGTTCGGGAAAAACCGCACCATAGGTGCTGTTGAATTTCCTTGCGATCTCGCGGGTGATCTCCACGTGCGAGGCTTGGTCCTCCCCGACGGGAACCGCGGTGGCGCGGTACAGTAAAATATCCGCAGCCTGTAGAACGGGATAACCGAGATGACCGTAAATGATGGTTGGAATATCCAGATCGCGCACCTGTTCTTTCAGCGAAGGATTGCGCTCCAGGCGTTCTTTCGTGATCAGCATGGAAAACAGGAGATACAATTCTGCATGTTCTTTGATCTGTGACTGACGGAACACGGGACTTTTTTGGGGATCGATACCCGCTGCGATCCAGTCTTTCAGCATCTCAACCGTATTTTTCAGCATGTCGGATGTATCAAGATGGGTTGTCAGGACATGATAATCTGCCACGAGATGAAAATTTTGATATGAACCCTGAAGAGCCACCCAATTTTCAAGAGCGCCCACGTAGTGCCCAATGTGGAGTTTGCCGGTGGGGCGCATACCGGATAAAATGCGTTTTTCAGTCATATTATCCTCGCAGTAAATGTTCGATCGAATAAACACCCTCAAGCATATCATCCAGTTTTTTCAGATAATGCGCCGCCTTCGGATCGAAACTGTTGATCTTGACCTCACCCGAAGAGTGGATGTATTCCGGCGTTTTCCGCATAATGGCAACATGCGTGATATTGCCTTTTTCATTTTGAAAGAACGCAAGATCGCCGGGCTTTGCTTTCCCCGTTTCGACCCGATGTTTTTTTAGGACTTTGATCTGCTGTCTGGCATCTCGGGGAAGCGGAAGACCCGCTATGCGGAAGCACATCTGCACCAGACCGGAACAATCAATGCCGTTCTCTGTCTTTCCGCCCCAGAAATAGGATGCGCCGAGCAAGCGTCCGGCGGCACACAGGATAATGTCGCGGGGATCGGTCACACTCATCATTGTTTGACGTATATGACCGTGACGCCCGTCCGGCAACAGGATCTCATAATCATTGTCCTGATGTTTAAGAAAAGGGAAAGTGGTTCCCATCGCCGTGACCGCCATGCGCGGATCCCGGAAGTCCGGACCGGGATACACGGATAAAAAAGGCGTATGTATCATGACATGCGGTAATTGCTGGAACAACGCTTCCGTTGCTTTATCGAGATCCACGGTGGAGAAATTCTGTGCCCAACCCTCGTAACCGTCCGGTAAACGTAATTTTACCCAATCTCCCTGACGGTCCAGTACTTCCGCGATCTCGCCCATAACACCCTGGGTAACGATCTCCGAAGAAAAACGGGCATCGTCATGTAAATTGGTAAATGGCGTTTTAATGATCTTTTTCATAACACCTCAACTTAATGGAACATGAAATACAACACGGCACCCAGCAGGCCACCTGCCAGGGTATTGCAAAAATTGACAACATCATTATTGACATATCGATATCCGCGGAACAGCGGTATGTCGGCACGTTCGCAATGATGGTCTTTTTCCGTTGCCTTTCCGCAAACCGGACAGAGATATTGCGCCTGGACGGTAGCGCCCAGAAGGGAATCCACCAACGCTCCGGCAAGTCCCGCCAGTGTGATCAACCCCACAAGATACATCGGCAGGTGCAGTCCCGAGAATATCTGCAGAGCAAATTTTCCGCTAAGTGCGATCAGAAAGGCGCCGAGAAGCGCGCCACTTGTGCCGATAAAGCTCAATCCGCCGGAGGTACCCATGGGTACTTTTTTCAATCCGAGGATGCTGCGAGGGTCTTTACGACTGAAGGCACCGATCTCCGTACCCCAGGTGTCGGCCGTTGCCGCAGCAATGGCTGAAAGGAAGATCGTATACCAAAAGATCTCACTGTTCGGCCAGACAGGTTCCAGGTAATGCCAGCACATCGTTGCTATCATGGCAACGCCGCCGTTCGCGAACACCTGATAAATATCCCGCCTTCCGGTTTTCTCAAAAATGGTTTCCAGTTTTTTCTTATGTTTTTTTCCGATCTTGGAAAGGATGGATGAAAAAACAAAGAAAATAACAATGGGGATCATCCATTCGGGTCCGCCAAGGCCAAAGACAACGGTTCCCAGCAACCAGGCACCCATCGCTCCCGACAAACTCAGCGTACGGGTCTTATATGCAAGATATGCTATCACGACGGTAATGCTCATCCATATCATCAGCTGCGTCTGAAGTTCCGGAGAACCGTTATAAAAGGCGTCCAGAATAACTCCCGCACCGATCGGGACCATAAGATTATCCGTCCCGCGATGCGAAATGGTTTCCGCTCCGGCAGAATACACGGCGGTGAAAAATCCGAATATCAGTGCGGTGGACCAGGAAATATCCGGTTGATCGAAAGCACCGCGGAAAAGCTTCATGCCGAGCACGGCAACAATAAAAGCAACTATGAACATCGCCGTGCTTCCCTGCAGGGATTTCTTTTCGCTTAGAATAGTAAATAGCAGGGGCTTCTTTCTGGATTCGCCCACCCAACTGGCAACCGGATCGGCAAAGGCCATGATCAGCATAGCGGTCAGAAGGATGGCGGGATCCTTATCCCAGAACCAGAAGACAAGAATGAAAAAAGATATGGGGAAATAGACCGTCCCGTAAGATATGCGATCGGTCTCGTGAATGCTTTTTATCAGATTAAAGCGAATGGCAAAAATATTTGCAATAATAAAGATGACCGTAACAACAAGGACCGGTACTCTGGATGTAAAAATAAAAGGAGCGGTGCAGACCAGGCAGCCAACGAGAATATGGACCAGACGCCGTGTATTATGAGAGTGGATCTTCAGAAGTCGCAGCAGTATATCCGCTAAAACAAGTATCAGCAGTATGGCAATGGTAAAGACCAGAAAAAGACCCCAATCCGAATGAAATAAAAAATCCATCACTTCCCCGAATTAATGCATGAATTTTACGAGAAAAAGCCCGGACTTGCAAGGCGAGATTATAAAATATATGTGCAGATGCCGAAGCGGAACGGAATACAAAATATTCAGGAGGCATTTTGTTCTTGTCTTTTTCATACGAAAGTAAGAAGTTTCATTATTGTAAAGATCAAAGCAGCGAGGATACTATCGAACACCCCAGACGGATCATATCACTTGATTTTATGCGCGGTCTTGCGATCATCGGTGTGCTGATATCCCACAATCTTATTTTAGATGTTTGGTACGGCAAGCAAGCCTTTCAGATCGTACCGATATGGGTGATCGGTCTTTTATTCCCGCTGTTGCTGGTTTTTACCTGGGCCGGAAGTTTTGTGCTGATCAGCGGTATTACCATGTCCTATTCAGCGTATAAGCGTTTTGAGAAAGGGGTTTCCGCACAAAAGATCGTATTTCCCATCGTCATCAACAGTATTGCGCTGCTGCTTCTGGATCCCATACGCACACTGATTTTCAGCCGGCCGCATCTTTTTCGTGGCGGAATGACATATTCCCTGCTTTCAACACCGATCATCACCGGCGAGTGGGCATCGCCCGGGATCGAACGCCTGTTCCTCATCGGAGCGCTGCCCATGATCGGTCTGAGCGGTCTGATGGCGGCGATCCTGATCTGTACAATGTTCGGAAAGAACAGGGAAGCGCAATTTAACGGGAACATGCGCTTTCTGATGGTCTCGGGTGTTGTTTTTTTACTCCTTTCCATTCCGCTTTCCTATGCGCTGGAACCCCTGATCGAGAGGATGCTGAACAGTGCGGAGCCGCGTTATATTGCCGCATATCTTCTGCGCATTTTTGGCAGTGCCCAACTTTCTTTCTTTCCGATGGGATGCTATGTGTTCTTTGGTGTGGCCTATGGATTACTGCTTGCATCGGGAAAAGATAAACAATTCATTGATACACGCCTCAAATTTTATGCAAACATTTTTTTTGTTGCAACCGCGATATCTATTCCCCTGACGTTCCTCTTGCTGAAAGAACCGCTCAACTTTATAGCCAATATTGATATTTACTCCCCGACCATCATTTTTTTCAGTATGGGATGTATCACGCACATATTTAAAGCGCTGGTGCGATATATAGAATACGGGGAACCCGGGAAACGCGCACGTTTTGCCCGTAGAACACTCTGGATACGGCGTTTTGGTATCGTAACACTTACCTTATACATTATTGAAGGGGTCCCCGGAATGTTTTTCAGTGAATTTTTCCATCATCATTTTGGCGGTAAAGCACTTTGGACCGTTGCCAATACGGAGCAAAATGCCTTTATGGGTAATTTCCCCGCGATCGTTCTTTTTGTCGGGTTCCTGTTCGCCTTTTGGATGCTGGTCACCTGGCTTTGGGAAAAGATAGGTTTTATAGGCAGTTTTGAGTGGCTGATGGTAAAGGTCCAGGGTCGGTTCCGAAAAGAACGATCTACCCGCCTGGATCTTCGTAAAAATTTATATGATGTCAGCCGAAAGAGCCCCAATCCATAAATATCAATGAAAGGACATATTTCGTCGGGTATAGTGATCTGCCGGGATTTATTCTTTGATTTATGGAGATTTTTGAATAAAATAAAATTGTATCCGAAAGGAGTATTGCGAAAATGTCAGGATCCATATTTATTGGTTTAATTCAGAACATTGCCGTGCTGCTTTCCTTTACCCTGATCTATGAATATTTTTGGAATAAAGATGAAGATATTAAAAACTATCCTGCAAAAATTCTGACGGGTATTATTATCGGTTTGATCGGGATATTTCTTATGTATATGCCCTGGGAATTAACGGAAGGCCTTGTATTTGATACGCGTTCGGTGCTTCTTTCCGTATCCGGACTCTTTTTTGGCGGTATCCCAACCCTGATTGCCATGGGTATTACCGCAGCATACCGCGTATATGTGGGAGGCAGCGGCATGTATATGGGTGTGGCGGTTGTTATAACCTCGGGGTGCATCGGACTTGTCTGGCGAAAATTCTTTTCTCCCAGAAAAATGCAAAAACCATCCCTGAACCTGCTTTTACTGGGGCTCGTTGTTCATCTGACCATGCTTGCATGCACGGGATTACTCCCCAAAGAAGAAATTATTTCAACAATACGTACCATTGCACTGCCGCTATTAACGATCTATACACCCGGAACTATGCTGCTGGGACTTCTGATGCTGAAACGCTTGTCCATCTGGCAGACTCGCCGGGAAAAAGAAGAAAGCGAAAAAAAATACCGTGATCTGGTGGAGAACGCCGCTGAAGCGATCATTGTTACACAGGATGCTTATATCCGCTATGCAAACGGACAGGCCATGGATGTATTGGGCTATCCCGAGGATAAGATCCTGTCCGAACCATTTCATCATTTTATCCATTCGGATGACCAGAAGCAGGTCATGAAGCGCTATACGGACAGGATCAGCGGGAAAAAAGTTCCCAAGCGATCCTCCTTTCGTATCGTTACGGCAAGCGGACAGGAAAAATGGGTAGAACTGAATGCCGTATTGATCAACTGGCAGGGGCGACCGGCGGTGCTCAACTTTTTCAGTGATGTGACCGCATATCGCGAAACCCGCCGACAATTACAGATCGCAAAGGAAAAAGCGGAAGAGAGCGATCGGCTCAAGTCGATCTTTCTTGCAAATATGAGCCACGAGATCCGCACACCCATGAACGCGATCATGGGTTTTTCCGACCTGCTGCTTGACGATAAGCTCTCAGAAGAAAAGCGCAAAGAATTTTTGTATCTCATACGGTCTTCCGGGGATCGCCTGATGCACATCATTGATGATATCCTTGATCTTTCCAAACTGGAAACCGGGACATTGTCCGTACACCCCGTTCCTTTTCGCCTGCATGATATCTTTTCGCGCAGTATTGACGTATTTCGCAACAGCCGGCTCTGTAAAAGCAAGCCGGATATACGGGTCGAATTGTCATTCCCGGAAGAATGCAGGGAAATGACGGTAGTTGCGGATCCTTATCGTTTACAGCAGGTGATCGACAATCTCCTGGATAATGCAATTAAATTCAGTGATAAAGGCATAATTGAACTTTCCTGCAGCATCGGTCGTAAAACGGATAGACCGGAATTAACGGTAAAGGTGAAAGATGATGGGAGCGGTATTCCGCCAGACAAACAAGCAATTATTTTTGAACGTTTCCGGCAGGTTGAAGAAGATAATTTTCACGAAGGCGCCGGACTGGGACTAAGCATCAGCAAGGGCATTGTCGAGTTGATGGGTGGACATATCTCGCTTACATCGGAACCCGGTCGCGGAAGTTGCTTTTCTTTTAACGTTCCGCTGGGAATAACAGATGGAGTTGAAAAAATGGATAAAAAACATGACGACAGTATTCCGGATCTTTCCGGGAAATATATTTTGATCAGCGAAGATGACAGCAGTTCCGTTTTTCTGTTAAACGAATATTTACGCGATACAAAAGCGGAAGTAGCGGTTGCGGTTGACGGCGAAATGCTGATGCGGATGCTGGATCTGCGTTTGCCGGATATTCTCCTGCTGGATATCAATATGCCAAAGAAAGACGGTTATGCCTGTCTTGAAGAGATCCATGAAAAGGGATATAAAATGAAGATCATCGCACAGACGGCATATGCCATGCAGAACGATAAAGAGCAGTGTATGCGGGCCGGATGTCACGGCTATGTTTCCAAACCGATCGATCCTTCGATATTATTCCGGGAGATCCAAAAGGTACTTGGTCAGGACCGTTAGTAAAATGGCAAATAAAAAGGATATTGTTTGGGGCGTTATCGGCGGGGGAAGGGTTTGCGAAAAGAAAAGCATGCCGGCAATGCAGATCATACCGCATTCGCGCGTAAAAACGGTCATGCGGCGGGACGAATCGGCCGGCAGGGATTTTATTTTACGACATGGGATACCGAATTATACAAATAGTGCTGCCAATATATTTGAAGATACTGAGATCAATGCGGTTTATATTGCCACTCCGCCCGACAGTCATGCTGCCTATACCATTGCGGCCGCAGCTGCCGGTAAGGCCATATACGTCGAAAAACCCATGGCGCGGAACCACAATGAATGCCGTGCTATGATCCGGGCGTGCAAACGATACAATGTACCTCTTTTTGTCGCCTACTACCGGCGGGCCTTGCCGCATTTTTTACGCGTCAGGGAACTTCTGGAGAATAAGGCGATCGGAAAAATCTGCAGTGTGCGGATCACCTTTTCGCGTCCCCCGTATCGGGAGGATATGGAAGCTCCGGAAAAGAACTGGCGTGTTCTGCCGCAGATCTCGGGCGGAGGACATTTTCACGACCTTGCCTCGCACCAGTTGGACCTGATGGATTTTTTGTTCGGACCGGTCGTTAAGGTCTACAGTGTGGCGGAAAACCGGGCGGGACTTTATGGTCCGGCAGATACGCTAGCTGTGGTGTTCTCTTTTGAAAATGGCGTATCCGGCTGCGGAAGCTGGTGTTTTGTCAGCCCGCCGGAAGAGGAAAAAGACGAGATATCAATTCTTGGGACAAACGGAAGTCTTCATTTTTCCACCTTTGCGCATGCCTGCGTGCATGGTATTTCGGATAATCTGGGTATAATCAGGGAAGAGCATGTACTGCCCGCACACATCCAGGAGCCGCTTATAAAGACGATCGTCTCCGAATTACGCGGAGAGGGATATTGCCCGAGCAGAGGGGAAACGGCTGCGCGAACGTCCCGCGTGTTGGATCGTATTTGTTATGGAAACGGGAAACAAGGTCCTTTAATAAAAGGGGAAACCGTATGATCGAAAAAATATTGGCCGTGAATCCTGTTTTGCTGGCGTTGCTGGCAACACTCTTTACCTGGTTGATGACATCTCTGGGGGCTGCGATGGTTTTCTTTTTTAAATCCATTAACCGCAAAGTCTTCAATGCTATGCTGGGTTTTGCTGCCGGGGTCATGATCGCGGCAAGTTTCTGGTCTTTGCTGGCGCCGGCGATCGAACTTTCCGAAGCCAGCGGTCAAATTCCCTGGTTGCCCGCAGTGATCGGTTTTCTGCTGGGTGGCGCGGCGCTGTTACTGGTCGACAATCTTTTACCCCACCTGCACCTGGGACTCCCGCGGGAAGAAGCTGACGGAATAAAAACAGGTTGGCGGCGAAGCGTATTACTGGTCTTATCCATTACCTTGCATAATATTCCTGAAGGTCTTGCCGTCGGTGTGGCTTTTGGTGCTCTTTTCCATAATCCGGAAGCCGGTGTGCTGGCCGGTGCTCTGGCATTGGCATTTGGTATCGGACTGCAGAATTTTCCGGAGGGCGCGGCGATCTCCATTCCCCTGCGGCGGGAAGGACTTTCCCGTCTGAAAGCATTCAATTACGGACAGCTTTCCGGAATCGTTGAACCGGTTGCTGGAGTCCTCGGTGCTCTGCTGGTTCTGAAAGTAACACCCATTCTGCCATACGCGCTGGCATTTGCCGCCGGTGCGATGATCTATGTGGTGGTGGAAGAGCTCATACCCGAAGCGCAGCGCGGTCATGAAACGGATTGGTCATCCATCGGGGCCATGCTGGGTTTTGCCGTGATGATGCTTTTGGATGTGGCGTTGGGATAAGCTGCTACGTTTGGTTTTTTCAGGTTTGGATCTTTTGTATTTCATTTAAAATGTGATAAATGATCAAAATGCTGTATTTTCTTCTCTAAAGATTGAAGTTGTGGGGAATTTAACATAGATTACGAGGTTTTCAAGGAAAGGATATGATCGCAGTCATTCAAAGAGTAACACATACGGAGGTCAGCATCGGTGGCCGGGTCAGCGGAACGATCGGCATCGGACTTTGTATACTGCTTGGCGTAGCGAAGAAGGACACGGAAAAGGATGCGGAATTTCTAGCAGATAAGATAGCGGGCTTACGGATCTTTGCAGATGAGGCGGGGAAAATGAACCGTTCTCTGATCGATATTGCGGGTGAGGCTCTGGTGGTATCACAGTTCACGCTTTGCGGGGACTGGCGAAAAGGACGCCGCCCGGGTTTCGGTAATGCGGCGCCGCCGGAAGAAGGCGAACGCCTTTACGCGTATTTTTGTGCTCAGCTCCGCAAACGTTCCATACCGGTGAAAACCGGCGAATTCGGTGCCATGATGCAGGTGTCACTAATAAATGACGGTCCTGTGACCTTTGTTCTTGACAGTTGTAAATAACGTGTGACATGAGGATAAATATGAAAGAAAAAATCAGAGTGGTATTGGCAAAACCCGGACTGGATGGTCATGACCGCGGTGCAAAGGTCATCGCAAATGCCATGCGGGATGCGGGAATGGAAGTAATTTATCTGGGATTGCGGCAGACACCGGAAATGATCGTTGCCGCCGCCCTTCAGGAGGATGCGGATGTGATATCTCTTTCCATTCTTTCCGGTGCCCATATGACCATTTTCCCGAAGGTTCTCGACCTGTTGAAAGAGAACGGAATGGACGATGTACTGCTGATCGGGGGCGGTGTGATCCCCGAAGAGGATATGAAAGAATTAAAAAAGATGGGTGTCGCGGAACTTATCGGACCCGGAACACCGACGACCCGGACCATTGATTATATTCAGCAATGGTATCAGGGCAGTCCGCGGAAAAAATAGACCATTAAGAAGGGGGACATATGAGGGCGACGAAAGCGACCATGAAGGAGTGGCCGGAAGATGACCGGCCGCGTGAAAAACTGATCCTGCAGGGTGCCGAGTTTTTAAGCCATGCCGAGCTGATTGCCATATTACTTCGCAGCGGTACGGCACGTTCATCCGCACTCGATATGGCCAAGCGGCTCTTATCGGAGTGCGACGGATTGCTTCAACTTGGTACGATGACAACAGGTGCTCTTTCAAAACATCACGGAATGGGACCGGCCAAAGCGGCAACATTATCAGCGGCCTTTCAACTGGGTGCACGATTTCATGAGGCACTGCAGTCTAACGGCACACCTGTCATCAGCGGACCGGAAAGTGTGGCAAGCGCTTACGGGGAACGACTTCGTCTGATGAACAAGGAGGTTTGCAAAGTGATACTGCTCAACCGGGCGCATCGGGCTTACCGGGATTTCAATATCTCTGTCGGCAGCATCAGTGCGTCCATTGTCCATCCGCGGGAGGTGTTCAAGCCAGCTATCGATCATCTGGCCTCGGCAATTATTCTGATGCACAACCATCCCAGCGGCGAGTTGAAGCCCAGCAAGCAGGATATTGAGATCACCCGCACTATCCGGCAGGCAGGAGAAATACTGGACATCCCCCTGCTTGACCATATTATCATCGGCCATTCCGGTTACCTCAGTCTGCGGGAACAGAAATATCTGGAGTAGAACAATGAAGAAAATATCTTTTTATGAAAAATGTAAGGTCATCCTGGCTCATCTTGAAAAAAATGAGATCGTATCCGCCTGTGAAAAAGCAGAAGTCTTGCTTGATGATTTCCCGGACAAGGCCTTGTCGCATTTTATGATGGGGCTGTGCTGCCGGCGCAAGCAAGATATTATCTGCGCGATCAGGCATTTCACTCTCACACTTCGTGCCGATCCTTCTTTTATTTCCGCCGCAGAGATCCTCATTGATCTGAATAAGGACAATTATTCGGTCGGAGAATTGAAATATCTTTACGGTATTGTTATGCAATACAAAAAAGCGGATGCCGGGATGCAGCAGTTTCTCCATCAATTCGCTGATGTTCCGCTTCGGTCGGACTTATCTGTCCCAGACAAGAGACAGGAAGAAAAACTTCCCGCCGAACTGCCGGGAGTGGATGACAACGCGTATATTCAGCATTTGATCACTGAAATGGAGAAAACACCGGATGTACCGGCCTCTCTTCCAGAAACACCCGCAGCCGATGTTCCCGAAACCGCTTATCGCCCACCGCGCCCCAAGGCTCCCGCACCGCCGGCAAGCGATAAAAGGAATGGTACGGGTCCGGGTTATGGGATCGAGACCATGACCATGGCGCAGTTGTATATCCGCCAGGGTTTGTATGAAAATGCACTGGATATCCTGGTCAAATTGCAAAAACGCGATCCGCTGTCAGAACGTATAAAGAACGAGATCGAACGCGTGCAAAAATGCATGCGGGAAGAAAAAAAGGAATGAGTATGAACGAAAACCGACTCAAACGTTTGCGCAATGCATTGACAGAACACAAGCTGGACGCGATGCTGGTCCGCTTTGCTTCGAATCTGCGCTATATCTCTGGCTACTCCGGTTCGAACGGCATGTGCTTTATAAGCCGGGATGATGCCTGGTTCTTTACCGATTTCCGCTATAAGAACCAAAGCAGACAAGAGGTCCGCAATATGCATATTATCGTGCCGGAAACCGGGGACCTTCTTTCTGCCATGAAGGAGTGCGGATGCCTCACATCCGGAATAAAGGTCGGTTTTGAGGGAAACCGCTTGTCATATGATGAATTCGCTAAACTGGGGGTCCTCTTTCCGGATGTTCTGTTCGCGAATGCATCCATGTTAATGGAAAATCTTGCTTCCATTAAGGAGCAGGTTGAACTGGACGCGCTGAAGGAAGCCGCAGGGATCAGCGATGCGGCATTTACCGCCCTTCTGGATAAGATACGTCCCGGAATAAGCGAACGCCGGCTTGATGCCGAACTGTCCTATATCATGAAATCACTTGGCAGTGAAAGGGATAGTTTCGATACCATCGTTGCTTCCGGTGTCAACGGCGCCAAGCCCCATCACAAACCGGGCGACAAGATCCTGCAGAAAGGCGAATTGGTCACTTTGGATTTCGGGGCAATGTATGGAGGCTATCATGCCGATATCACTCGTACGGTCTGCCTTGGGAAGGCAAGCGACAAACAACGTGAAATATATGAGATCGTTCTTAATGCCCAGCTTCTGGCATTGAAAAGTATCCGGGCGGGTAAGACCGGTAAAGCGATCGATGCGATTGCGCGGGATTTTATTAACAAGAAGGGATATGGTGAACATTTCGGTCACGGATTGGGACACGGGCTTGGACTGGAAGTTCATGCCGAACCGCGTCTTTCACCCAAATATGAAGAGACATTAAAGGCGAACCAGGTTGTTACGGTGGAACCCGGCATTTATATTCCCGACTGGGGTGGCGTACGTATTGAAGACAATGTTATCATTACGAAGGACGGTTGCATCAACCTTACGACAGCCCCGAAGGAATTGATCGAGCTTTAAACAAAAGGAACACATACGGCATGATAAGACCGGTGAAGAATATCGTTTTTGATCTTGGCAATATTATTGTGGATGTAAACTACCGGCGCTTTACCGATGCGATGGGGTGGAAGGAAGAAGATTATGTGCGTATTTTTGATACGCCCTTATATCGACAATTTGAAACGGGTAAAGGGGATGAGGCGTCCTTTTTGCGTTATATCGGAGACCGCCTGTCCTTCGGACCGGATGATGAACGGCGATTCCGCGCTAAACTCCACCTGGCCTTTCCTTTAAGACCAAAGATCTGGAAAATTGTAAAAGGACTTCGGGGACCTTATCGTATTTTTTTATTATCCAATACAAACAGTCTTGATTTTAACAGCATTCTGGAGAAGATCGATCTTCGTGCGGCCTTCGATGGTGTATATGCCTCGCATGAACAGGGATATGCCAAGCCGGATATCATGGCATATCAAACAGCGCAGCATCTTTTTGATATAGAAGCTTCCGAGACCATATTTTTTGACGACCGTCAGGAAAACATAGAAGGAGCACGTGCTGCCGGGTGGGAGGCTGTCCGTATTGACAGCGAAGCGCATCTTGTTCAAACACTGATGGAATATCACTTTATCACATCCGATGATATTGTCTGAACGGACTGATTCACTCAATCTTAAAAAAAGATTTTTAATATCTCACCGGATTTAATATCTTTTCTTTATGAAAAAAACGATCATTATATCCCTTCTTTTTTTATCCGTTGCCTTTGCGCAATTCAATAATGCAGATTATTTGCGCCACGCCTTACCCGAAGTGGGCAAAACATGGGAAGGCTACGTTGTGCTCGGCAGCGGTGCAGCACTGTCGGGAGCCGCAACGTTTGCCGACCGTTCCGTCCAGGCCTGGATGACGCAAAAACAACATCTTCCCCCCTGGCTGGACAAGGTCGGTGATCTGTATGTCGATCATTACTGGGCTTTCGGTGTTTCATTTTTGGGTGCCGTTGGTAAGGGGTATCAGACCGGCAACTATCTGGAACCCTTGCGATACTGGACTTTTTCCAATGTCGGCACGGTAGGCCTGACCTATCTGCTTAAATACAGTGTGGGACGCGAACGTCCGAACGCAAAGAACAATTATTCCTATCCCTCCGGTCATTCCAGCGTTGCTTTTGCCACCGCCACAATGTATCAGATGTGGTACGGATGGCAAGCGGGTGTTCCGGCATACGCGATGGCCCTGCTGACCGCTTTTCAGCGTATGGACGATAATCAGCACTGGTTCAGTGATGTGATCATGGGAGCCACAATCGGCATTGTTGTGCCCTATATGTTCTACAAGGGCGAGGAAAGAGCAAAATCCGATAATATAATTCCCCTGGCTCTGCCCATATCTGTCAGTATCCCCTTTAATTTTCCTGCCGGGAAATAATGACTGCCGCTATATCAAAAGAGAACATCAAGGACCTGATGGCATGGTTTGAATTGCATCGCAGGGAAATGCCGTGGCGCGGTTCCGGGGACCCCTATCATGTCTGGGTCAGCGAAATGATGCTGCAGCAGACCCAGGTTGCGACGGTTCAGCAGTATTTTCCAAGGTGGGTCGCACGTTTTCCCGACGTATTTTCACTGGCGCAGGCGCCATTGGAAGATGTACTGAAAACATGGGAAGGGCTCGGATATTATACCCGGGCGCGGAATTTTCATAAAGGTGCAGTATATATTGCGGAACACGCATCTTCGGAAAAGGATCCCTTTCCCAAAACCTATGAAGCATGGCTGAAAGTACCCGGCGTCGGACCCTATACGGCTGCCGCAGTCTCGAGTATTGCTTTTGCATACCCTGCCGGTGTTGTGGATGCCAATGTTCTGCGTGTTATGTCCCGTTTTTTCTGTATTGAAGAAAATATCCCTGCAGAGAAGAGTAAAAGGGAAATTTTTCGTATGATCTCGGAGAGTTTTTATGAATATCATCCCGGCTGGGTCAATCAGGCCTGGATGGAGCTTGGCTCGCTTTGTTGCAGGCCACAGCCGGATTGTTCCGTCTGCCCATTGGAATATGCCTGTTGTGCCAAGCGGCGAGGGAATACGAACCAATATCCCCGCAAAACACGTAAACAGCCCATACCGGTACGCTATGCCGCGGCTTTTATCATTTCAGATATGGGGCAATTTCTTCTGGTCCGGCGAAAAGCCGAGGGCTTTCTGGGCGGACTTTGGGAGTTTCCGGGTTATACTTTAAAGAGCCGGGAATCCGACCCGCAGTATTTTGAGCAATTTATAAACACTAACGCGATACGGATCTCGGGAAAAAACAAAAAGATCGTTCGCCAGACCTATTCCCATTTTCATCAGGATACGGAACTGTTTTTCGCAAAAATAAACGGGAAATGGGAATCGGATCACTGGTCGGAGGCCCGATGGGTTTCTCCCTGCGACATGGAAGAACTGGCTCGTTCAGGACAAACGATACGTATTATTAAAGAACTGCATTTAGCCGATGTCTGCCAAACGACACCGGAAAACAATAATTAACTTGCCTATCAAAACAAATAAGCTTAAAATCTTAACACGATGAAATACAGCAAACGCATACAATGCCTTCAGGATCTTATACGGTCCAGCGAACGTATTCTGAGCGACACCGTCCCCAAAGGATATATTGATCTGACATCTTCCGTGCCGCCCTTCCCGGTACCGGGTGCTTTATTGAATGCGGCCCAGGAGATCATTCGCTCGGAGAATCTGAATTATACCGAAACATACGGACTCCCGAAATTACGGGATGTTCTGGCTCAAAAGCATGATCTGCAATGGGGCATCCGGGGGGTAACGATCACCACCGGCACCTCCGAGGCGCTGTTCTGCACACTGGCTGCGATTATGGATCAGGGGGATGAATTATTGGTTCCCTCCATGACACTGCGCGCACATAAGGCTGTCAGTCTGTTCTTCGAGGGGCATGTTCGCGAATACCCCATATCCATGGAATCACCCGTTCAGATAAGCGCGAAAGACTTGATCGCAATGATCACACCCCGTACAAAGGCGGTATTGGTAAACAATCCCCTGATCGCAACCGGTCAATTGTTCACATCGTCCGAATTCGCCGAACTTGCGGCCTATTGCGAACAACATGATATTTATATTTTGGTGGATGAATCCTTTTATGAGGTCCATTATCCGGGTTATGGGGCTGCTTCCTTCGCTGGACACAATGCGCATGTTATCTGCTTTTCCAGTATGACTAAACTCTTTAGTATGAGCGGTCTGCGGATCGGCTGGTTATTCGCGGATCCCGAAGTGACAGAAGCGATCAATTCCGTACGCTATATCTCCTCCACCTGTGCAAATACCTTTTCCCAGCGTTTTGCTCTGCGAATGGTCAGTGGATTGGGTAAAGAGAACAAGGATAAATTGCTGTCCATTCTGCAAAACCGCAGAAAGCTTATGATCGAGACCTTGCAGCAAAACCGGCTGACACGCTATGTCAAGCCGAACGCGGGATACCATATCCTTCTGAATTTTCGTGATGAATTGAAGCAGGCATGTAGTGATATTGAATTTGTTCGCTTATTAAAAGAACATCATGAACTGATCGTAACACCCGGAAGTCACTTTGGTCCCGCAGCGGATGCTTATATACGCATTTCCTTTGCAACCGACGAAAAAAACATCCAGTCCGGTGTTGCGGCGATCCGCGCGTGCATTGACGAATTGAACCTTTAACCATTAAACGGAACAGATATGAAATACATCGTTCGCATATCGGGTATATGCTGTTTTTTATTCTGCCTGCTTTATGCCATACCCATCCAGCGCTTTGCGGAACTGGGAACATTTCATCTGCAAAACGGTCAAACGATCAAGGAATGCAGGATCGGATACCGTATTATCGGTGAGATAAACGCCGACAGTTCGAATATTATCCTTTATCCGACATGGTTTGGCGGCACATCCGAGCATATTTACCATCTGATCCGTATACACGCCTTTCTGGATACTATGCGCTATGCGGTGATCGCGGTGGATGCTCCGGGAAACGGGGTTTCTATTTCGCCCTCCAACAGCCAACATCAGCCGGGAGCCGCATTCCCCGAGATCCGCATCATGGATATGGCCAGGACCCACTACGCACTACTTCAAGAACTCGGAATCAACCGGCTTCATGCCGTGGTCGGCGGTTCGATGGGCGGGATGCAGTGCTTTGAATTTATCTGTGAATATCCCGAGATTGCAGAAAGGGCGGTGCTGTATGTTACAACGCCCCGTGAATCCGCCTATGATCTGCTGCGTCGGAATACCGAGCAGCACATTATTGAGCTCGGGAGAAAATTTAATATCCCCGAACAGGAATATATGAAACCCATACGGATCAATCAGCTGCTGAACGGAAAATCCCCGCAATATTTCGGTTTGGAAATACTAACGGAGGAGGCCGGTGCTATGTTGGAGGGTTTTGAAGATTATGAACCCGGTATCTTCCCGGCCGATAATTATTACTGCCAGTCACGGGCGATGTCATCTAATGATATCAGCTGGCGGGATGGTGGAAATATGGACCTGACGGCAGAACGGATCCGGACAAAAATGTTGATCATTGTGAACAGGCAGGATCATCTTGTCAGCCCCTATCCGGCGCTGGATCTTGCGAAACGAACCCGCTCACGGACACTGATCCTCAATAATGACCGGGGGCATCTTGGTATTACTTACGAGATAAATAAAGTTCGCCGCAGTATTGCGCGTTTTCTTAAAAACTAAAAAACGACCCGCATAAAGCGAGAAAGATCATGGACATACTAAAGATCAATGATCCCGCGCCCGGGTTTCGCCTGAAGGACGCGGAAGAGAGGGAATACTCTCTGGAGCAGTTCCGGGGACAGCGGATTGTTCTGTATTTTTATCCAAAGGACGATACCCCGGGTTGCACAAAAGAAGCATGCAGTTTCAGGGATGACTACGAAAGTTATATCAGGAACCGCATCGTCATTATCGGTATCAGTCCCGACAGCACACGCGCGCATAAAAAATTTGCGGAAAAGCACAAACTGCCATTCATTCTCTTATCCGATCCGGACAAAGAAACGATCAAAGCCTATGGCGCATGGGGTGAAAAAAAGATGTATGGCAAGACATATATGGGCTTGCTTCGCACAACATTTCTGATCGATGAAAAAGGCAGGATACTGAAAATATTTCCCAATGTCCGCGTGGAAGGCCATTCGCAATCTATACTAAATGAATTCGGGATATAAAAGGAACGAAGATACAGGGGAGGCCGATAACCGGCCCCATCATTCAATCTCCTTCAAACTCGATCTGCTGAGTCAGAAGCGAGACCTCTTTTTTGAATGCCTCCTCCTCGCGGATCCGCCGTCCGATCTCACGCACACCGTACATAACGGTAGTATGGTCTCTGCCCCCCAGGCGCAGACCGATGGTTTTCAGTGAAGCATTGCATAATTCGCGGCAGAGATACATCATTACCTGCCGGGCAAGTGCTACTTCTTTGCGCCGACCCTTGCCGATGATCTCATTTACGGATACCTTATAATACCGTGTAACCACCTTCTGGACAGTATCGATCGAAATGATACGATCGCGACGTACGCCTTTCATGTCCATCAGAACGGATTTTGCCAGACCGAGTGTAATATCGATATGATTCAGGGAACTGCGTGCCAGCATGGTGGTCAGACACCCCTCAAGTTCGCGAATGTTCGAATGCACGTTCTGCGCAATGAATTCGATCACCTCGTAGGGAATATCAAGATTTTCCACCAGGGTCTTATGCTGGAGAATAGCGATGCGCGATTCAAAATCCGGTGCCTGGATATCAACCATCAGACCCGATAAAAAACGGGACACAAGACGCTCTTCCAAACCCTCTAGCTCCTTCGGAGGTCTATCCGAAGTGATAACAATTTGTCTGTCTCGCTGGAGCAAATCGTTAAATATATGAAAGAACTGTTCCTGTGTCCCTTCTCTTGACTTTAAAAACTGCACGTCATCCACCAGCAGGATGTCCGCCTGCTTATACAGGGAAGCAAAGTCATTCTTTTTATTGTTTTGTATCGCGTCGATAAAATCGCGCATAAAGGTATCAATGGAAACATACATGGCGCGGGCATAGGGGTCCCGTGCACGGACACGATTACCGATAGCCTGCAGTAAATGGGTTTTTCCCAAGCCGGTCCCGCCGTAAATGAACAGGGGATTATAGGAGCGCCCCGGATTTTCGGATACTGACGAAGCGGCAACTTTGGCAAATTGATTATGCGGACCCTCGACGAACTCTTCAAATGTAAAACGGCTGTTGAATGTGGAATAAAAATCATTGGGGAGGGGCTTTTTCCGTATAGCTTCCGGACGCGATACACCCGGGGCGGGTTTGTCCGACGCGGGCGCAGGGCTCTCCGTGCGGCCAAGCAGATTGCTGTTAATGATAAACTGCACTTTTTTGTTCGATGGAAAATATTTATCGATAACGGGCGACAGAGTATTCCAATAATTGTATTCGATGAATTCAATATGGAATTTGTTTGGCGCCGCAAGCGTCAGCACATTGTTCTCGTTCGAACAAAACTGCAAGGGAGAGAACCAGGAAGAAAAACTTTGCGGATTCAAAGCCGCCTGCAAATCCCTCAAACAGGCTGTCCAACGCATCTCGCCACTTTCCACATTGTGATTAGGTGTAATATTATCCACATCCCGATCCGAAGTTATCCACATTTTATCAACCGATAGTTCACTTGTGCACATAGCCACATCTTATTTATTATCAAGAGAATAGATTGACTCCCTTGTGTACATTCTCTTATTGTGCCGCCTCCTCGCGGTATGGATTGTTTTATAATCCACATGTTATCCACATAATTGAACATTAAAAACTTAAACCTAAATTTCATTAATTCCAAGAAAAAAAATTAAAAAAAGACGGGTTGATCCGGAAAAGTGAGGGGATAAAAAAACTTGCGGTAATTTTATGAACCCGTTATTCACGGTGGGAACCTGCCGTCCGGTTCAATCTTCCTTGACCCGCTATAGCCTTGGCGAAGGCGGGAAGGCCTGATTTCCACGAAACATGAGCTGGGCTCCCTGTTTTATAATGTTGATTCACAAAAAGAGACCGCAAGTTTGTTTCAAATATCTGTTCAAACTTACTGCGTTTTTGCGGCAAAGACAATGTTTTTTCTTTTTATAAAGTGAAATATTATGTAGTATTCTCACAGAATGAAAGAATTTCAAAAGGTAAGAAGGGCAGACATAAAGACAGGTGAACGGCGTTTTGAATATCGTTTGGATCCGTCTTTCTCAGGGAAGAGGTCTCTGTATGCCTTCCCGATCTTCTGGCGCGACGGCGGCGACCTTATACCGGTCGTTTTACCTTCAAAGCTTTCGTCGCACGATACAGAAGAAATTGATGCGTTGGTCTATATCTCCGGTGTTTCATATGAAGATGTGCTGAAAGACATGATCGGCTGCGAAGAAGTATTGAATATTTTTGAGATCTCTGCGGTGATCTCGCTCCTGGACACATGGTCGCCAACATATAATAAAAAGACCTGGAGCCGTATCCTTGGTATTGGAGAGGGGCAATGGGATGATATCAGACCGCTGATCTCTTATGATGCCGACTGGAAGCGCTATTTGGTCCAAAAACATGTTCCTCTGAAACGTGTGCTGAGTTTTGCATCCGCTCAATTAAGGCAAACCCTGCAACCCCTTTTGGCCCTGAACCCGGGTATCAATGTGCTGGAATCGATCGCTGATTTGCTGAGCGGAATTGCGCAACGGGATAAATGTGCGATCCCGGAGATATTCACGCGATGCGATATTCCGGCTCTGCTTCAGCATCCGGAACTCAATCCCGCGGAATGTCTGCGCTCCGTACAGCAAAGATTATTCGCGGAACGTTTTCCGCTGATTGCGGATTTCAGACAGCGTATGGATGCACACCTCAAGAGTATTCATACCCCTCCGGGTATTCGTCTGGGGATGGACCCCTTTTTTGAGGCTCCGGGATTGGAGATACATGTGCGCGTGGAAAAGAAAGAAGATATCGGGATCCTGCTTCACTGGCTGCAGGATAAGGAAGAAGAACTTAACAAGGTAATGGATATTCAGACAGGAGATGATCCGGGTGAATAATACAAAACGGAATATATCCTTTATATTCGGTGCGCTTGCCGTTGGTCTGGCGGCTTTGCTCTGGAGCCTGGACGGTGTATTCATCCGCCCGCAGTTTTACCGCCTGCCTGCGGGATTGGTCGTGTTCCTTGAACATACTCTCGGCTTTCTGGTGCTCCTGCCTTTTTTGGTCAGAGGCAAACAGGATATCCTGCGCATGTCACCCGGCACCTGGGGGGCCTTGGGCTGGGTTTGCATCTGGGGCGGACTGCTGGGAACGCTCTTTATAACGAAAGCCTTCTTTGCGGCTTATGATCCGGATGTGAAAACAACCCTTGCGACGGTCGTTATCCTGCAAAAACTGCAGCCGGTCTTTGCCTTGATCATGGCACGTCTGATCCTTGGTGAACGTCTGCGAAAGGACTTTTACCTCTGGGCGATCCTCGCAATTGTCGCCGCTTATTTTCTGGCTTTTGCAAAGCCCGGTATTCGACTGGCCGATATCCGCCTGATCGACCCGGCTGCGGGCTACGCCTTACTGGCGGCATTTGCCTTCGGTTCTTCCACGGTATTCGGTAAGCGCTTTACCAATGCGGTCAGTTTCGAGACGGCTACCGCGCTGCGCTTCGGCGGCACAATGATACTGGCACTGATCTTTATTTTGCTGGCGGGACAATTTAAGGCATTCCCGTCCATTGAGGCCATCCACTGGAAATTGCTGGTCCTGATCGTATTTACCAGCGGCGCGATGTCAATGTTCATTTATTATTTCGGACTCAAACGCATTCCCGCATCCGTGGCGACGATCTTCGAACTGGTATTCCCGCTATCCGCGGTGATGCTTGATTATGTTATTCACAAGAGCATACTAAATGCCACACAATGGATCGCGGCCGCTATTCTGCTTGTGTGCTTTTTCATGATCATTCGCCGGAAGCCGGTCGCACGGACGGTCCGCGAAAAAGACAAAAGGAGTTGAATGTGAAACATCATTATATCGAAGAACGTCCCTGGGGGTGTTTTGAGGTCCTGCTGGACGACCCCGCTTTCAAAGTCAAGAAGATCACGGTCAAACCGGGCTGCCGCCTGTCCCTGCAGTCCCACAAAAAACGCAACGAACACTGGATTGTCACGGAAGGCTATATGCGGATCACCGTCGGGGAAACGGTCAGGGACTACAAGGCAAACGAACACGTTTACATTCCGCGTGAAGCAAAACATCGTATGGAAAACCCCGGAACGGTACCGGCTTCGGTGATCGAGATCCAGACCGGGGAATACTTCGGCGAGGATGATATTATCCGTTATGAAGATGATTACGATCGTATATAGGATGATCTGCCCGAAATGAAATTGAAACGCATAAAAAGTATGAAGACAATTGACTTTTATACCGCCGATACGCAGAGCCCTATGGATCTGCCGTTCGCAAAACATATTTCCGCCGGATTCCCTTCGCCGGCCGAAGATTATATGGACCTTAGTCTGGACCTGAACAGGGAACTCGTTAAAAATCCGAATGCAACTTTTTACGGGCGTGTAAGAGGGAACTCCATGCAGAACATCGGTATCACGGACGGGGATGTGCTGGTTGTTGACCGCTCGCTGGATCCGGTCAACGATGCCGTCGCGGTCTGCTTCATTGATGGTGAATTCACGGTAAAACGGGTCCATGTCGAAAAAGAAAAATGCTATCTCTTACCCGAGAACAGCGATTATGTCCCGATCCCGGTCGGGGAGGATAATGACTTCATTATCTGGGGAATTGTGACATACGTCATTAAAAAGATGAAACCATGATCGCGCTGGTTGACTGCAATAATTTCTACGCATCCTGTGAACGTGTATTCGATCCGTCCCTCAACGGAAAGCCCATTGTCGTACTCTCGAACAATGACGGCTGTGTGATCGCACGCAGCAATGAAGCTAAGGCACTGGGCATTCCGATGGGTGCGCCGGTCTTCCAATACTCCCGTCTTATCGAAGCGGAAGACGTGAAGGTTTTTTCGACCAATTTTGCTCTGTACGGAGATATGAGCCGGCGTGTTATGTCCATTCTCTCGGAGTACGCAAAGGATATTGAGATCTATTCCATCGATGAGGCCTTTCTTGAAATGGGCCGGGGAGATGATGCGTATCTGGATTCCCTGGCAAAAGAGATACGCCGGCAGATAGAAAAGCAGACCGGTATTCCGGTCAGCATCGGAATAGCATCCAGCAAAACGCTGGCGAAAGTAGCGACACACATTGCAAAAAAGGACCCGGACTGCAAAGGGACCTATGTACTGTCCGACCCTGCCGTACGTGATGAGATCCTGGGAAAATATCCCCTGCGTGAGGTCTGGGGTATCGGCAGGCGCTTGTCGGAAAGGCTGGAAGAGATGGGGCTTCGTACGGCATTGGACCTGGTGCGTCTGCCGGAAAATATTATCCTGAGAGAATTAACCGTCATCGGTCTGCGCCTGAAAAAAGAGCTTGGCGGTATCCCCTCCGTGCCCTTCGAATCGGCGAACAAAGCAAAGAAAGCGATCTGTACCGCCCGTTCCTTCGGAAGTATGATCAGCGACTACGAACTCATTGCACAGGCCGTTGCAAACCACACCGTCACCTGTGCGGCCAAGTTGCGCAGTCAGAACTCCTATGCCGGCAGCATGATGGTTTTCATCCATACGAACTATTTCCGGCAGGACCTTGCGCAGTATAAGAAAAATATTGTTGTTTCTTTTCCACCCACACAGGACAGCCTGGAGTTGGTCCGCATCGCGAAAGATGCTCTCGCCAGGATCTACCGGTCCGGATATGAATATAAAAAAGCCGGTGTGATCCTGATGGACTTTGAAAAGGAAGCCGGTATGCAGGAAGAGCTGTTCCATGAAAGTCCGGTGGAAAACCAAAATATGCAACTGGTCAATGCCATAGACGCACTGAACAAAAAATACGGCAAAAATACGGTCCGTATCGCCGATCAGGGGCTGGGAAACAAACATGCCCCGCATCAGGAGCACAGGAGCCGTTCCTATTCGACGAACTGGGATGATATGCTGGAGATCCACGCCAGAGCGCATGGCCGGTCTTCCGGAAAATAAAGATACCGATAGATGCCCCTTCAGTATTAAGCCAACACCAAAAAATTCCGGGCGGGTGGCTGTTCGTAAAAGATATTGTCCGGTGAACATCCGCTTTCCCGGTGGAAGAACCGGATCGGGTTTGTAATATGTTATGAAATCTTAGAAACGCAGAATATTACAGTGTTGTATCGTGAAGCAAAAGATTGCATCCGCAGTGATCCTGCGTTAAAAATAATATGCCAGTCCCAGACCGGCCCAGGGCAAGATCTTACCGGACCCCAGGCGCATAAAGGGGGAAAGATATGCATAAAGCGTATAATTCTGCTTGAGCAACAGAAATTCCCGGCCATATCCGATCCTGAAATTAGCCAGATGCGACCAAAATGGGACCTCAACTTCTTCGTCGAAACTTAGAAGCACTATGTTCGGCACAAAACGAACACCCACCAATAACTGATTCTTTTGCCCATAAGTGTAATTGAATCCAAGCGGAAATCCAATGTTGATGCCAACCGTATTGATGGCGATACACGCCGAGAAAGCGTGCATGTCGTTGACAAAAAAGCGGTATTGATATTCAAACTCAGACAATGCGGCAGCCCCGCCGATATGGGATGTCAGCCCATGCCGCGGAATGTCGTCGGCCCTAAGAACAAAGGCTAATATTAAGATCAAAGTTAAGGTTGAGATCAGATATTTTTTCATTGGATTCCCGGTGATGAACGATGTAATAACAATAGTCCCTTTTTTACGGTTGTTCCAATCATATTTCCTCCGAACATTGCGATCAGGTCATCCAGTTCGTTTACTTCACATATAAGAATATCCGCCTGTTTGCCTTTTTCCAGCGAGCCGATCAGATGGTTGCGTTTCAGGGCCTTGGCGGCGTTGAGCGTCGCGGCTTTCAGCGCCTCTTCGGGCGTAAAGCCCATGTGCATCACCGCCAGGGACATCATCATTGGAAGGGACAGCGAGGGGCAGGTGCCGGGATTGTAATCGGTTGCCAAGGCGACCGGCATGCCGGCATCCAGCCAGGGACGGGCGTCCGGATATTCCGTGTTAAGATAAAAAGAGCAACCGGGCAGAAAGACCGGCACGGTCCCGGCGCGCAGCATGGACTCGAATTCGGCATCGCCGACCTTATCCAGATGATCCGCCGAAACGGCACCCAGATCCGCCGCCAGTCCGGTGGCGCCCAGCGATGCAAATTGTCCCGCATGGATCTTGAGAGGAATACCTCTCGCTTTGGCGGCGTTTAAAAAACGTTCGGTGTCTTCAAATGTATATGCGCCGATATCACAGTAGATATCTACGAACTCCGCGTCTTTTCTCGCAAGCTCAAGACCGTCGTGCAGCAGCCAGTCCATGTAGGTATCGGGTTCACTGTCCGGCGGGTACACATGCGGACCCAAAAAGGTCGCGACCGTTTCGAGATCACTTTCATGATTTAGGCGATGAATGATATCCAGCATCTTTTTCTCGGTCTCGGGATCAAGTCCGTAACCGGTTTTGATCTCCGCGGTCGTCGTGCCGTGTTTCAGGCAAAGTTCGGCGCGCCGCAACGATTCCTGGAACAGCGCTTCCGGACTTGCCGCCCGTGTCGCCGTGACCGAAGCATAGATCCCGCCGCCTTTTTTCTGTATTTCCTGATAGCTCATGCCCTGCAGCCGGAGCTGAAGTTCGTTCGCTCGTGAACCGGCATGCACCAGATGCGTATGGCAGTCCACAAACCCGGGCAGGACCAGCTTAGCATTGGCGTCGATCGTTTTAGCGGCCTGATAGCGGTCGTTTTTACCCGAAAATACATCGATGATCGTTTCGCCCCTGACGGCAATGCAGCCGTTTTTGATCTCCCACTGCGGCGAGACCGTCAGCATGTGCGCATTTTTAATGATCAGATCAGCCGATCGCATGGGTCAGTGTCTCCTCAGCGAACAGCGTGAGTTTGGCGGCTTTGGTTTCCACAATGTCCAGGGTCTTCTTTGCCGCTTTTTTGATGTGTTCACATTTTTTCTGATCGTCCAGTGACGGCAGGTTGATCAGGATATTATAATAGGCGCCCCATGCGGCGGCTTGTGTTTGCTTGACCGCAACGGCCGCATCGGAGAGCGCGTTTTGATTGCCCTTCTTCAGCACATATTCGGCCAGTTTCAGAATATCGGGGCACAGCTTCAGGGTCTTGTGCGGAATATCGATCGCGTTGAGGACCGCATCCTGAATAGCGGCATCGCGTTTGGCTTTATCATCATCGGTTTTTTTCGGCAGTCGCATGGCGTCCATCCAGGTATTGAAGGCCGCGGTGTCCGCGTCGATGAGCGACAGGGCACGTGCCTTCAGGCATTGCGCTTCGCGACCGGCTTTTTCCATGGTTTCGCGGACGTCCTTATAATTCTTGTTTTCAAAGGTCAGGTTCGCTACCATGGCCGTGAGTCCCGCCGCCAGCGCCGCATTCAGTGCGGCGACCGATCCGCCGCCCGGTGCCGGGGCGTTCGAGGATAGAAGGTCGGTAAAATCATTGACGGTCAAATGTTTCAACTGGCCTTTTTCATTCTTTAAAGCGTATTCCACGATGCGTTTCTGCGGATCGAAGGGAGAGGTGTCTTCCAGTCCCAGCGAGCGGACCGCACAATGGATGATGTCTTTTTCCGGACAGGCCGTGGAGGCGCCCTGGAGTTTCAGGTAGTGTTCGCCGGCATCCAGCATGGCTCGCAGTGGCGCCAGTCCGATCAGTTCGGAACCCGTGACGCGCAGTCCCATTTTAGCGGCTTCTTTGACCACCGTGTCAAAGGCCGTATGCAGGCCCGTAATATTGAAGCGGTGCAGGTTCATGGTGATCTGCGCATAACCGTACTCTTCGATATACCAGCCGCCCGCCTGGCAGAATTTCAATTTGCCGGGGATTTTGACGATCTTGCCCTCGGCATCGCGAACGATATCACCGTTTGAGTCTCGCTCGGCCCGTCCCGAAGACCGGATGGTCATGGCGATGTCTTTGGCCGCTTTGAGATCTTTGGTGTTCAAATTAATATTGTAAGCTAGCATAAAAGCGCGGGCGCTGACATTCGTAGCGCCGGACTTGGGAAGAAAGACCGGCTTGCCGAAATCGGGAGCGAAATCCGGATCCCTGAGCTTTTCTTCCAGCGCTTCGTATTCCCCTTTACGGATGTCGGGGAGATTGTAGCGGTCCCTGCGCTGGGCGGCCTCTCCGTAAAGATAGACCGGAATGCCGGTCGCGTCATTGATGCGTTTGCCCAGCTCTTTGGCAAGCTCAACGCACTCTTCCATGGTGATGTTCGAGACCGGGACCAGCGGGCAGACATCCGTGGCGCCCATGCGCGGATGCGCGCCGCTGTGCTTGGTCATGTCGATGAGTTCTTTGGCTTTAGCAATACACGCGACCGCTGCTTCCATCACCGGTTCGGGTTCGCCGGCAAAGGTGACAACGGTTCTGTTCGTATCCTTGCCCGGATCCACGTCCAGCAGCATGACACCATCTACGCGCTCGATCACATCCGTGATCTGCTTGATGATGTTCATATCACGCCCTTCGGAGAAATTGGGGACGCATTCGATGATTTGTTTCATGCTCAATCCTTTTGGCTATCAGCTGACAGCAATCAGCATTTTATTCAACCCCTCCGGGGTTGTGTATTGTGGTGGTGCTTCTGGCCCCGGGTTTTACCCGGGGTTACTTTTATTTGATCCCTCCGGGATCATTTACTATATATTTAAAACAGAATCAAAATTTTCCAAGGATTGTTCTAATTTATAAATATTTATTAACTGTTCTGAAGTATCAATGTTGGATTCCCTATTGTGGTACTTTTCCATCATCTCCTTATTCTTAATAATCAAAGATATACTTCCATTTCTGATCTTACCGCAAACCCAAAAGTATTTATCAAGGTCGTCATAATTTACATTGAATTTTTCGCACAATTCAATTATACATTTAAAATATGCTATACTCGGATTATGATTGTTAATTTTAAAATTTTCAATTCTTAATTCTTTGCGAACCAGACTATCATAAATCGGAAAATTGTAATTTGATCTGAAATACAAGTATTTTGATATTAGAGAGAACGCATGACCTTTTGGATTACCACCCTTATCTACACCAATTGATTTTAATAAGATTTCTTTATTAAAGTTTTCTTGAATGAAAGGAATATCACTTTCTCGATTTATAAACCTTGGTTCAATTTCATTCTTAATTAATGTGCTTAAATCCTCAAAACCGAAAAGCCTCTTATTCATTTGAGTTGAATAACAGCTATCAATGACATATAATCTTAACATAATGTCATTATAATCATTGTTATCAGTTTTATCGAATAATTCATGTATTCGTTGCTTTTGAGTTGTATACGGCGAATCTTTAAGAATTTTTAAAACTAAATCTAATCGTCTCTTAAATTCCATACTTATTCCATTTTTTTCGACCAGCCAACAGATGCTTTCTAAGATCGGACACTGTGTGGGTTTTTTTACTCATCACTCATCACTTATAACTCATAACTTCGCAGCGCCCAGCATGTCCTCCGAAGCTCGTAGAGCGCAGGAGGATGCTCAGCGCTCAATATCTTTCTCGCTGGGAATATTCACTCCATGCTTTTTAGCGAACGTATTCGCCTCTTCATATCCCGCATCAACATGTCTGAAAATTCCCATCATGGGATCGGCGTCCAGGACGCGCTGCAGGCGGACGGCTTTTTCATTGGCGCCGGTGGCGACGATGACCTGTCCGGCATGGGTGGAATTCCCGATGCCCACGCCGCCACCGTTGTGCAGACTGACCCAGTCTGCCCCGCAGGCGGTATTGAGCAGGGCGTTCAGCAAGGGCCAGTCCGCAATGGCGTCCGAACCGTCCGGCATGTCCTCGGTCTCGCGGTTGGGCGACGCTACGGACCCGCAGTCCAGATGATCACGGCCGATCACGATCGGTGCCTTCAGTTCGCCGCTTGCGACCATCGCGTTCATGCGCAGGGCGAATTCGGCACGCTCGCCGAGTCCCAGCCAGCAGACACGGTTGGGCAGTCCCAGCTGCGGCACCTGTTCCCGTGCCAGGGCGATCCAGCGTGAAAGAATTTCATCCTGCGGGAACAGTTCGAGCACCAGGTCGTCCAGCTTGTGAATATCACTGACATCGCCCGAAAGTGCAACCCATCGATAAGGTCCGCGGCCTTCGCAGAAGAGCGGACGGATATAGGCGGGCACAAAACCCGGATACAGAAATTTTCCCTTATCATCGCGCACGGTCACTCCGCCAATCTCCGCTTGTCCGCGCAGATTATTTCCGTAATCGAAGGCGATCGCGCCTTTTTTCTGCATCATTAAAATGGCCTGTGTATGCCGCGTGAGGGAGGCAAGTGACAGTTCCCTGTAGTTATCCGGATCGCTTTCACGCAGCGCGCGCAGGGCATTCAGGTCACCCGAGGGAACATAATCCAGCAAATGATGCGCGGAGGTCTGATCGGTAACGATATCCGGGATAATATCACGGCTTACCAGTTCGGGAAGGATATCGGCACAATTACCGATCAGGGCTATGGAAAGGGCCTGTTTCTTGCGCAAAGCCGCGTCTTTCAGTGTAAGTGCTTTATCGAGAGAATCGGTCAGCAGCATGCAATATCCTTCTTCGACCCGCCGCCGGGCGCGGACGGGGTCCACTTCCACATTGATGATCACACCGTTGTTCATGGTGACCGCCAGAGGCTGGGCGCCGCTCATGCCGCCGAGTCCGCCGGTCAGCACCCATTTGCCGCGCAGATCGGATGAAAAATGTTTTTCGGCCAGTGCCGCGAAGGTCTGATATGTTCCCTGTAAAATACCCTGTGTTCCGATATAGATCCAGCTGCCCGCCGTCATCTGACCGTACATGGTCAAGCCCATTTGATCATAGCGGTCGAAATTCCCCTGCGTGGACCACGCGGGCACGATATTGCTGTTGGCGATGAGCACACGCGGCGAATAGGGATGCGTTCTTACGACGCCCACCGGTTTGCCGGACTGCATCAGTAGGGTCTCGTCCGTCTCCAGTTGCAGCAGAGCATCAACAGTCTGCCGGTAGCATTTCCAGTTACGGACAGCACGACCGGACCCCCCGTATACGATCAGTTCTTCCGGTATCAATGCGTTCTCGGGGTCCAGATTATTTTCCAGCATACGCAGTGCGGCCTCGCTTTCCCAGGTTTTGGCACGCAGTTTATTGCCGCGTTGCGCCCGGATCGGAGCGTTTGGCTTGTAATCGTAATACATCGGTCGCTGTGTCATAGTTCGATGCCTTCTTTTTTTACAATGGAAAGGATCCCGCCTGAACGGATCAGTTCTGTCATTTTTTCAATATCGGGATACATAATGCGGTCCTCCTGCCAGTGCGGGATCTCCGAACGGATACAGCGCCAGGCGGCTCCGGTTCCACGGCCGGGTTCCAGGGGCAGGCGGAAATCGATGCCCTGTGCCGCCGACAGCATTTCGATGGCCAGGACCTGGATCACGTTTTTCAGGATCATTTGGGCATGTTTTGCCGAGATGGAACCCATGCTCACATGGTCTTCCTGACCCGCGGAGGTGGGTATGGAATCCACACTGGCCGGGTGGGCCAGGACCTTGTTTTCCGAGACAAGCGCGGCGGCGGTATATTGCGCGATCATGAATCCGGAGTTCAGACCGTTGCCTTCCGCAAGGAATGGCGGTAATCCGGAAACATGCGGATTGACCAGGCGGTCCACGGTACGTTCGGAAATATTGGCGATCTCCGAAAGCGCGATCCCCAGATAATCCAGCACGAACGCCAGCGGTTCGCCATGGAAGTTCCCGCCGGAAATAACGTCCTTTTCTTCCGTAAAGATCAGCGGATTATCGGTGGCGGAATTGATCTCCGTTTCCAGCACGGAGCGCGCATATTCAATGGTGTCCCAAACCGCGCCGTAAACCTGGGGAATGCAGCGCAGGGTATAGGCATCCTGTACTTTATCGCAGTGGATATGGGACGCGATGATCGCGCTGTTCTCGACCAGCTTGAGCATATTGGCCGCGATCCTGATCTGACCTGCGTGCGGCCGTGCGGCATGAATACGCGCATCAAATGCGCGGGCGGTACCTTTCAGGGCTTCCAGACTCATCGCGCCCGCGATCTGTGCATGCCGGAGCAGGATCTCCGCATCGGCAACCACCAGACAGCCGATCGCCGCCATCATCTGGGTGCCGTTGATCATGGCAAGTCCTTCCTTGGGCTGGAGCTGAAGCGATGTTATTTTGTTTTTTTTCAGAATTTGTTGTGCCGGGATACGTTGACCGTTTTCCAGGCATTCGCCCTGCCCCGTAAGGATAAGCGCAAGATGCGCAAGCGGAGCAAGATCCCCGCTGGCACCCACCGATCCCTGGGAGGGAATGTAAGGATAAATATCCCGGTTCAGCAGACCCAGCAGGGTTTGGATCAGTTCGACCCGCACACCCGAGAACCCTTTGGCCAGCGCGTTTGCGCGCAGGAGGATCATGGCGCGAACCACCTCTTTTTCCAGCGGTTCGCCTACACCGGCCGCATGACTGCGGATCAGGTTTTCCTGCAGTTGTATGGTCTGCTCCGGCGGGATATAATGGGATGACAGCTCGCCCACACCGGTTGTAATACCGTAGACGACCTGTTTTTTTTCAAGCAGTTCCAAAACAAAGTTCCTGGAAGCAACAATACCCGGCAGCGCCCCGGGATCAAGTTTTGCAGTCTCTTTTCCGCGCGCAACACGGACCACGTCTTCAATCGTCAGGGTGTTCCCGTTGATCTGCAGCATGCGATCTCCTTGGCTATAGGTATCATTATGTTATTATAATGAATATAAGCTTATCCGGAAAAATTAACAACCATGTTATTACGGGTCATCGGATCGGTATAAGATAAAAAAGAGTATATGTTGATTCGGTGATATTCAATGCAGCGACTTCCGTTACATATTTATGTGATCTTATGAAAAAATTAAAAAAGTAGTTGGGAAAATAACACATAAAAGGTAATAATTATTGATAAACAGAAGCTTATTAAATACCTAAAGCCAAAAATAACAAACATTAACAATAGTTAAGAAATCTTAACATAATTATAACCAAATCTTAACAATTGTGTTGACTCAATATTATAATAACGCTATATTTTCATGAAAAAAAAGGAGAGTTAAAATGAAGACTCAAAACACAATCTCAAGAACGGCAACAAAGAGCAGACTCGGTGTCCTTTTTGTTCTGACCGTGGTCGCGCTATTTACCTTTACATCCTGTGACATGAACACACTTCAGCCGCTTGCTGAAGATCTTTCTCCGGCAGCGCTGGGGAAGGTTGTTGTGAACGGAGAAGTAAGCGATCTGAACGAAGTCGTTTTGTATGCCGGTCAAAACATACCGGTTGGAACCCTTCGTATCACCAATGATACCGAAGTTCTCACAGTCACATACGCAACGACCGGAGGCTGGTTGCTTGCAGAAACCCATCTGCATGTCGCAGCCGGTCTTGCCGGTATACCCAAGAACAAACCCGGCAATCCCATACCGGGCCAGTTTGCTTACAATGACAGCCATTACCCTTCTGTTACGGAGGTAAGCTATGAGCTTCCTCTGGAATGGGCAGTCGGCGACCTGCTGGTCGTGGCCGCCCATGCGGTTGTGGAACGGGTCGTTGACGGACAGGTGGTTCAGGATGAAACCGCATGGAGCGCAGGTTCACGCTTTGTTGCAAAAGGCAACTGGGCAACCTACACGGTCTATGAGGTGGAAGACGTCGTTACGGTCGAACCCCCCGTCGAAATATGGCAAAGTGAAACAGCTTACGCCGGTAATTACGAAGGTGGCGGCAGCGCGTGGTGGTTCTACTATGATGTGAATGGTCCCGTTGTTCAGGACATCTATGCAGGTCAAAAACCGGTAGAAGGCGCATTTGTGAGCCTGTCGGACGGTAACCTGGCAATCACCCTGGGTGAAAACCTTAAATTGCAGAATGTGAACGAAGCGGTTAAGGTCCAGGGATATAATGAGATTCCTGCTTCCCGTCTCCCGGCCGGACAGTTTGTTACGTATAAAGGCAACGATCTGTCCATTGCAGTTGCTTCCTATCCTTACTATGTGATCCATCTTGATGTACTTGTAAAGCAATAGACTGTCTAAAGCATTATAAAGACATGCTCAACTCCCCGGGAAACTCCCCGGGGAGTTTTCTTTTCCCTTGAAAATAACTGTTGGTATTAGATATTGTTATAATGTCCGTGTTTTCATATCTTTCTCATATATTACATTGATCACTAAAAAAAAGCATAAACACATTTCGGAAGGGATATCAAGATGAACAGAGAAAAACGCATATTCAACAAACGGATCCTCATCAAATATCTGATCGTGCTTGCTATTGTTCTGGGCTGCGCGGAAGCGGACGCCCAAAAGGTCCGCGTGCAGGATATCGGTATCCGCATCGGCATTCTGAAAAGCGGCAAGCACAATGCCGTCACGGATGTTCCGGGTGTGCGCGTCGGACATTTTACGCTAATTCAAGGCGACTCGGTGCGTACCGGCGCCACGGCCATCATTCCCCACGCGGATAATATTTATCAGAACAAAGTGCCGGCGGCCATTCATATCGGCAACGGATACGGAAAGCTGACCGGATATTCCCAGGTGGAAGAGCTGGGTAATATGGAGACACCCATTCTGCTGACCAACACGATGAGCGTGCCGCAGGCCTTTGAAGCACTGATCGACTATACGCTGCAATTTCCGGAAAATGACAAGGTCATGAGCGTGAACGCCGTGGTGGGCGAGACCAATGACGCCGGTCTGAACGATATCCGGGGCCGCCACCTGACCCGCGAACATATGCTGCAGGCGCTTGCCCTTGCCGATACGGGAGCGGTGGAAGAAGGGAATGTCGGTGCCGGGACCGGGACCATCTGCTTCGGTTTCAAGGGCGGTATCGGTACGGCTTCCAGGATTTTACCGCAAAGCCGCGGTGGATACACGGTGGGTGTGCTGGTGCAGAGCAATTACGGCGGTATCCTGCAGATCAACGGCGTTCCGGTGGGTATTGAGCTCGGACAATACAGTTTCAGTTCGGTTGAGGAGGAATACGCTTTGGACGGTTCCTGCATGATCGTGGTCATGACCGATGCCCCGCTGTGTGCAAGGAATCTGAAACGTCTGGCTTCCCGCGCGATGCTGGGACTGGGACGTACGGGCGGGATCGCCTCCAACGGCAGCGGGGATTATGTGATCGCGGTATCCACGGCGGAGGAACTGCGTATCCCCAACAGTTCGGGATCCATGTTCAATTCCTTCAGTGTTCTGCGGAACAGCGAGGTCAACCTGCTTTTCGAAGCCGTGATCGAAGCCACCGAAGAAGCGCTGATCAATTCACTCTTCGCCGCCGAAACGATGACAGGCAACAAGGGACGGAAAGTTGAAGCCCTGCCGGTGAACAAAACCCTGAGGATCATGAAAAAATACAATAAGATCAAGTAATAGAGTTCGCGGTTTATAGCGCTTTAAATTAGGGAGAAAAAATGGCGCATGGAACAATGACCCGCTCAAGACAAAGCACCGTATATCTGTACCTTCTTGCACTGCTGGTATTTTTCTCGTCCTGCGGTCAGCCGCCCATCAACCGGATGGATCCCCGCAGGTTCGACTATGTGCACGAAGCCATTCCGGACGCGCGATACGATATCCGTTATATCACGGAAAATAATTTTCTCGGTGTGCCCGTGGACGGTTATGCCGACACGGTCGCGATCCTGAGCAGGGAAGCCATGGCCGCGCTGGTCAAGGCGGCGAACGATCTGTGCGAACAGGGATACGGTATCATTGTTTTCGACGGCTATCGCCCGCAAAAAGCCGTGGACCATTTTGTGCGCTGGGCGGCGGACCTTGACGACACGCTGACCAAACACATTTACTATCCCGATCTTGAAAAGAACATACTCATGAAGGACGATAAATACATTTCCACGCGCTCCGGACATACCCGCGGCAGTACGGTGGACCTGACCCTGTACCGTCTGGATACGGGCGAGGAAGTGGATATGGGTTCATACTTCGACTTTTTTGGTCCCATCTCCAATCATGGTACCGACCTGATCAGCGCGGAGCAGACCGCCAACCGCAACATCCTCCGCGACGCCATGATCGCCCACGGCTTCCGCATCTACAGCGCCGAATGGTGGCACTATACTTTAAACGACGAACCCTATCCGGACAGGTATTTTAATTTTGATGTGAAGTGAACGAACGCGACCATCCGATATGATCAAGGAAAAACAATGAATGATCAGAAAGAAAAACCCATTCTAAAAGACCCTGATATTTATCCGTCTGCAGAAGTGCTCAAAGACACTATGGGTAAAAATTATCCTGCTTATGAAAAACTGATGGCCGTCATTACCCGCGATGACATCGGACTGATCCCCGAATGGCGCTACTACAACGACGGCAACAACTGGCTCTGCAAGATCACATACAAGAAAAAAACAATTATTTGGCTATCCGTTTGGGCGGACCATTTCAAGGTCGGGTTCTACTTTAATAAAAAAACCGCTCCGGGTGTTTTCGACCTGGATATCCCACAAGAAATCAAAGACCGCTTCACCGAAGCAAGCGAAGGTAAGGAGTTTAAACTGCTGGTTATTGATGTGAAGGAGGGGATTGAGTTGGAGGTGGTGAAAATTCTGATCGAGTATAAAAAGAAAGTAAAATAGTTATAAGTTATGAGTGATGAGAAAACTAAGTATTTTGTGGAGTGAAAAATGAATTTAGCAAAATTAAAACTTCAATTTGTGAATGATATTATTAGTCCATGGGCAAATTTAAATTTAGATTTAAGTAAATTAATTCTAATTGATTCAGGTATTTCAAGTTTTTCATCAAATGCCATAAACATAGCAACAGCGATTAATCATTTTCCTGAAAAATGTGGTTTTATGCCAGCTGATATTAAAGATGAATCCCAAGATTATAGAATTATTAGAGACGTGTGCGACGGAAGCAAACATGTGCATTTACGAGATAGTTCAAGAGATAATACAATTAACATTAGCGCAGTATTTGAGGGTAATAATGAAGGGAAGTATAAATTTAGAAGAAATAAGATTAATATTAATCATGTAACATTTGGTAAAATTGATTTTATGAAATCTGCCGCAAACGCAATTAATTTTTTAATTAATAAATTTGATTATAAAATTGACTGGGATTCCTCATTGAGAATATATGATGGAAAGTTTATTGATAAATGTGTCTTATGGGTTTCAAAACAACATCATGTGCAAATCGAAGCTAAAGGAAACCCATTGCCCAATTCCTGGTCAGTTGAATTTGTCAGAAAGAATGAAGAGGGAGAATTAGAACATTATGATCCCCCTGAACAGCCAATAATTAGCTGGAGAGAATTAATTTAATTTTCATTTCCCCATTTGCATAACCCGTGCCCTAAATCACACTTTCCACTTTTTATAAGGTTTGCCTTGAGTTTATCCGTCATATTTACTAATTTCCCCGGGGACGAAATATGGCAGAACAGACACTCATTCCACAGCACGGCGGTTACCGCAAACTCAAAAGCTTTCAAATTGCTCGATTGGTCTATGATCTGACCGTGCGCTTTTGTGATAAATATATCAGTAAATTTTCCCGAACACACGATCAAATGGTGCAGGCGGCACGTTCCGGAGTGCAGAATATTGCCGAGGGTTCGCAGTGCTCCGCAACTTCCAAGAAATTCGAGCTCAAGCTCACCCAGGTCGCCCGGGCCAGTCTGGAAGAACTGAAGCTGGATTATGAGGATTTTCTGCGGCAGAGGGGGATGGAGCAATGGGAAATAGACAACCCTTACAGACAAAAATTGGTTGATACTCGTTGTAAAACTGCTGATGAAGAGGTTCACTGGGTGGTTGAAAATAGTGGACATTATGGATGTCGCGGACAATCGGGCCGATCGCCCGAGCCATCCACCCTGTCCGCCACGGTCTACCCCGAAATGGCAGCAAATGCCGTTTTAGTTTTAATTGCTGTAGCCTGTTCGCTACTAAATCGCCAGGTTACCCGCCTGGCCCGGGATTTTGAGCAGGAAGGCGGCTTCAGCGAAAAATTGTATAAAGTTCGCAAGATGCGCCGCCGCTCCTGTAAATAAACCGGCATTTCACGCCGATAAGCTATCCTGTTCATCCTGATATCCCGTTTTCAATCCTTAAGCCATCCTGTTCATCCTGTTATCCCGTCTAGTCTTATCCTGTCTGAAAAAATTGTTGAGTTGTTGAGGTGTGGAAACGTTGAGTTGAAAAAAATTATCCTGTCAATCATGTAATCCTGTCTTGCCTGTCCCGTCAGAAAATACTTTCATTTCACGCGAAATCATCTTAATCTACCTAAAAGGAATAAAAATATGTGTTTCTATCTGTCCATCAGTAAAGACGCGCAAACCCTGAAAAACCGTTTTAACGCGGAATTTCCCGATGAAGAGCGGTTTTTTCCCTCGGAGGAGGTGAACGGGTTCGAACATCCGGAACTGCCGGTGATCACGCAGGATGACCCCGGGAAGCTGACGCTTTTACATTGGGGGATGGTACCGGCCTGGGTGAACGACCCCGACCGGGCAAAGAATTTCCGCAGCCGGACCCTGAACGCGCGGGCCGAGACGGCATTCAGTAAACCTTCTTTCCGTGTGCCGGTGCGGCAGCAGCGCTGTCTGGTGCCGGCGGATGCTTTTTACGAGTGGCAGCATGCCGGAAAAAAGAAGATCAAATACCGTATCCGCTGTAAGGAAGAGATCTTTTGTTTCGGGGGCGTGTGGGATATCTGGACCGATCCCATCAGGCACGAGATCTGGCGGGGATTCAGCATTCTGACCACGGAGGCCAATCCACTGCTGGCCGGGATCCACAATACCAAACAGCGTATGCCGGTCATCATATCCGTAAAACAAGAAAAGAACTGGCTGGATCCGGAGTTGAACAGTGCGGCGCAACTTTTACCCTTTTTTGAACCTTATCCGGAAAAGCATATGCATGCGGAGAAAGTGGTTTAAACCTACAGGCCTCATCGGTTTCCTCTGCCGCGGATAAGGGGTCTGCGTCCGCTTTTTTCACGGACCGGATTCTGGCGTTGCATATACTCCCGTTTCAGGTCATTACGGAACTGTTTTTCGAAGAAGGGAATGCGGCTGGTCTGGCCGGGTGAGAGCACATTGCCGGACTGATTCATAAATCGCTGTTTCAGTTCCGTGCGCTGGTGTTCGAACTGGCTGACCCGTTGCATGATCTGATCGAGTTCTTCCCGGCTCACATCGTTTTTCCCTTTACGTGCTTTCACTTCTTCGTAGAGTTTATTCTCCTGCTCGGTAAGTTCGGCCATTTGCCGTTCATACTGTCGCAGGAGCGGGAAAAAGGCTTCCGCCTGCTCCGGGGTCAGTTCAAGATATTCGGCCATTTTATGTAAGCGGTATTTTTCAATATTCGTCATATCCTGTGCGGCAAGGCCCGCGAAAAGAAAAACGGATAATATGATTGAAAGTAAAAAAGTTTTCATTTTGTTCACCTTATAATTCGAGTGATAATTCCTTTAAAACGTCTATTCCCTCATGTTCGATCAGATACATCAATATTTCCTCATCGCTGATCTGTATTCCGGCATGGGGATCCATGGTTTTTGTTTCATATTGAGCATGTATCTCCCGCGGATCCTGATAATCGGGGAAGATCGGTGCAAAGAGCAGGGTCAGTAAAAGAACCGCAGCCAGTGCCGTCGCATAGATCAGCGGCAGGCGCCGGCTTTCCCGACGGATACGGCGTAGCAGCCGGATGCGATCCAGCACCGAATCGGCGGCAGAAGGTTCCGGAAAAGCCTGTTCCATGCCGGCATGAAGATGCCGGAGCAGTAAGAGTTCCTCTTTACAATATTCACATTGCCGGATATGCGCTTCCGCTTCGGGATATCGTCCCGGCGCATGAAGGATATCGGGGATGATGGTTTTTACATCGTTACATTTCATGTCATGATCTTTCGTAGTTTTTTGATCGCGTTATGGTAACTGACCTTTGCGCTGTTCTCGGTCGTGTCCAGCGATTCCGCAAGCTCTTTGAAGCTTAGGTCATCGTAGATCCGGGCAAGCAGCACATGATGTTCAAGAGGTGTCAAATGTCTCAGCAGTGCGGGATCAAAGGAGCGGAACTGAGCAGCAGGCGTGGGTATTTCACCGTGCATTGTCTCATCCATTTCATTCCATTTTCTGGCCTTGTTCCGGTTGAGGTGGTTATAACAGCAGTTATAGGTTATTCGCTTCAGCCAGGCCATGGGGTGTGCATCACCCCGGAAGGTACCCAGTTTTTTCCATGCGCGGATAAAGACCTCCTGGGCGCAATCCGAAGCGTCTTCCCGGTTTCCGGTTAAACGCAGGGATATGGCCAGCACCCTGTCATAATATAGCATGACCCATTTATCAATGATCTGTCTGTGTGATCCTGATGTTCCCAATAGCATTGTCTCCGTTTATAAGACACGCTGTAAACGACATATGTTAATAACAGCATCCTGAAAATCTATTTTCCTTTAAAACCGAGCACATAGCCAGCCGAAACAGTAAATAAATATGTCGGATCGTATTCGCTTTCACCGTCCGTGGAGCGCGGGATATTATACTGAAATCCCAGGGAAATGTCCGCATCGCCCCAATAACATACCAGGGGGATATGGAATACCGTGTTCAGAAGTCCGAACGTCTTAACAATGACCGGTGGCCGATTGCCACCCGGAAGCGGGTAATAGATACTCTCCTCATCAGCGAACAACAGAGATAAGGTCGGTTCAATACGCAGTTTATTGCCGTTTTTCCAGCGAAACAGCATTTGTTTCGCGGAGAGGCTCCCGGATAGCTGTGATGATATATCGCTTCCAAACAACAATGAGTAATTCACATGAACACCCCATCGTTTTGCAGCATATCCTGCGCCAAGGTGTATATTATTGGGAAGCATGGCTGTCAGCGTATCCCTTTCCGCATGCAGAAAAGAACGGTCGTAGCCAACCTGCAGGTCAAGCGGGAATGGTATAAATACCGTGTTCCCATAGGACAGTGAGAGCACGCTTGCATACCAGCGGGGTTCGAACTCCGGATAGACCATTCCCCCGAAAAAAGCCGTAATGCCACGATAATGATAACTTGTACTTACCATCAGATTGAACTGCTCCACGCCAATATCCCTGCCGGCAAAATAGGTTTTATTCTCAAAGCCGGCTTGTGTGTAGATCATGTGGTATGTGTTGTTTCCCTGCAGCAGACCCATCCAATCTTCTTCTTTATGTGAACGAAGAACAGCCAGCAGGGAATCGATCTCATGATCGAAATCCTGTGCAGGCAAGGACAAACAAAGAAAAAGTAAAACAACAAAAACCGGTAAACGTTTCATTTCGGATCCTTCTCCAGCGTCCAGACGGCAAAACCGTTCGATATCAGGCGTTGTGCATCTGTGATCTTCAGCACATCCCCGGGGATGATCTTCGGAACGGCACCCCGTTGCCGGTAATCCTTGAAATTATTCCAATGTTCTCCGCCGGCGATACGCTCTACAAGCGTGATGATCCATTTACTCGGGAAAAAGGTCCGGCGATCGATGAAATAATCCGCAATGATCAAGCGTCCGTCCCCGCGCAGCAGACGTGCCGCCTCGCGCAGAACCCGGTCCCGTGTGACAGGGTCCTTTTCGTGCAGGGCCAGACTGATAATAATGACATCAAAGGATCCGTCCGGGAAAGGGGTGTCCGTTGCGTCGGAAAGATGAAATGAGATGGGGAACGTGGTTTTCCTTGCAACCTCAAGCATATCGGCAGAAAGATCCAATCCATGTAAACGGGTGAATCCCTTACGGGCCAGCAGCATAAGCTGATCACCCGTTCCGCAGCAAAGGTCCAGGATTTCGCTGTCTTTGGATAAGGGTATTCTGTTTATTATCGCTTGTCGGAGCGGACGCAGAACCGTTCCTAAAAGGGGATCATAAAGATGAGCGCTCAAGGCGCCGTTCCGTCCCATAAAGATCCTTTACGGGTATTTCCGTATGCGGGTGAAGTGAGATCCGAAACCACCCTGATGCATTTCCGGAAAGATCTATTTTTTGAATGATTCCAACTGGATGACACTTTCGGACTGACCGGCCAGAACATGATTGCCGCTTTCTTTGCGGATGGAACGGACCATGCCGACTCCCGGCGCATACCAGATCTCTTGTGAGACTGCGACCTTCAAAGCACCGAGCACACCACGGTCTTTTTCCACCAGTCCGCTGCCGCTGACCTTTATGCAATTCTCAAAGGTTCCCGCCGGAACGGTCAGGGTCTCTTTTTTCTTTTGGATGGTATAGGTCATGGTATAGGGAACGCTCTCCAGCAGAACACTCAGACTTGCATCTTCCTGCCAGCTTGTTCCTCCGCGAAGGGGATATTTTAAAATACAGCGGGGCGTTTCGGCGACACGGGGCGAAGTGCTGCCGGCGGGCTGAACGGCATATTCATAGACGCCGTTCTTTTCCTGCGCAATAAAGGAAAAAGATGTCCTTCCGCGTTCATCGATCTTTTGGGGCACAACCTTTTTCTTGTCCATTGTTCGCACGGCAAAATTTTCCACAGTTCGCAACCGGCCGGCATCGCCAAGACTATAGGTCCAGACATAACCTTCCTTCAGTGGAAAATATTCGGCGGGTTTTACACCACAGGCACTGATCAGAATGCCCAGAACACATATCATGGCGCTTACGATCGATCTCATAGTGACTCCTCCGTTCGCTTGATGGGGTTATATACCTTCCTCCGCGCTGCCCTGCGTATCCCGGTTGTCCCCGATTATGCTAAGATAGGTAAAAATTACACCCGATCGAGTGCACTTGTCAAGATGTATTATTAAAGCACAGACTCGCTCCCCGGAAACAAAGTCTTTTTGATATTCGCGGGCAAGCCGTATATTTTAATAAATAATTGAAAAGGGAAAATATTTTTCCGGATCTGTCTGAGAGGGAGTTTGTTTCAAAGAGGGTTCTACGTTCATGTTTAAACTGTTCATCCTGAAGCATCGTGCTTTAGCAAAAACCATTACCTGGCGCATTACGGCAGATCTGCTGACGCTGATCGTTATTTCCCTGCTGACCGGCAAGATCGTGAACGGCTTGTTTGTTGTTGGCATTCAGATATTCACCAAGACATTTTGGTTTTGGGCACATGAAAAGGTCTGGGGTTTGAGCGAGAAACCACCCAAGGGTTCGCAGCTGCGTTCTATGATCAAAACCGTGACCTGGCGCGTACTCGCTACAATAGACACCTTATTCATTGTACTTTTCATTACCAAAGAACCCATGTGGGCATCATCCGCCGCGCTGATCGATACCTTTCTAAAAACCCTGGCCTATTATATTCACGAACGGGTGTGGGAATATTTTTTTGGAGAAAAGATCATGCTGGACCTGCACACCCATACATGTCATTCCGATGGCGAATTGACCGTGGACGAGTTGCTGATCCTTGCCAATGAAAAAGGGTGCGAGTACATTTCCATTTGCGATCATGACAACGTCGACCATATCGATTCTTTGAAAAGCATACCCTCCAAACCGGTTTATATCAGCGGTGTGGAGATCAGCGCGGAATATTCCGGAACCCTGCACATTCTGGGTTACGGTTTTGATCCCGGAAACAAGGAATTGCGCACGGTGCTCAAAGGACTTCAGGATGCGCGGAGACAGCGGAACGCAGCCATGCTGAAAAATATGGCCGATCAGGGATTTTATATTACGATGGAAGAACTCGAAGAAGAAGCAAAGGGGGAGATCGTCGGCAGACCGCATTTCGCCAATCTGATGGTACAAAAGGGATATTCCGCAAGCTACCAGGAGGCTTTTGATAAATATCTTGCCAAAGGGCAGCCGTTCTATATGGACAAACAGCGGCTTGCGCCCAAAGAAGCCATCGGACTTATCCGCCGGGCGGGAGGGATCCCGGTCATGGCGCATCCGTATCAGACAAAGCTGGAAGGCGAAGCGCTCGATCATCTGCTTGCCGAGCTGAAAGCACTGGGATTAATGGGTATCGAGGCGTATTATTCCATGCACAGCAAAGAACAGACCCGCCATTATCTCGAACTGGCAAAAAAACACGACCTGCTGGTGACGGCCGGCAGCGATTTCCATGGCAAGAATAAAGCACATATCCCCCTGGGTATGCGCGTAAAACACATAGACCTTATTCCCTTTCTGGAGGCAGTGAAAAAATGAGATCTGCAAATGTAGTATGGCAGTCGGGCACTATCGGTCTGCACGACCGTGAAGCCCTTTTGAAACAAAAAGGGGTCTGTCTTTGGTTTACGGGATTATCGGGTTCCGGAAAAAGCACACTGGCAAGGGGTGTCGAACAGGCACTTTATAAGCGCGGCCGACTTGCTTATGTGCTGGATGGGGATAATATCCGGCACGGACTGAACGCCGATCTGAGTTTTACGGAGGAAGATCGCAAAGAAAACATCCGGCGCATCGGGGAGGTCAGCCAATTATTCGTGGATGCCGGAGTAATCACGCTCACGGCATTTATTTCGCCTTTCCGCGCGGATCGTGATGCCGTTCGCAGGATCATGGCACCGGGACGTTTTATTGAGATATATGTAAAATGCGCTTTGGATGTCTGCGAAAAACGCGATGTTAAAGGCTTGTATTCAAAAGCCCGAAAAAACGAGATCCCGGATTTTACAGGTATTTCATCTCCGTATGAGGAACCCCGCGATGCGGAGATCGTGCTGGATACCGCGCAAGTCCCGGAATCGCTCTGCGTGGAGCGCATCCTGGAATATCTGGAAGAAAAACAGATCATAGGAAAAGCATGAACACAGAACAGTATTCATTAAGCAATCTTCAGGAACTGGAAGCCGAATCCATTCACATTATTCGCGAAGTGGCCGCGGAGTTTGAGAACCCCGTGATGCTCTATTCGGTCGGTAAAGATTCCTCTGTAATAGTACGTCTCGCAGAAAAAGCCTTTTATCCGGGTAAGGTGCCTTTTCCCCTGATGCATATTGACTCAAAATGGAAATTCCGGGAAATGATCGCGTTCCGGGATCGTTACGCGAAAGAAAAGAACTGGGATCTGATCGTGCATTATAATAAAGAGGGATTTGAAAAGGGGATCGGTCCGTTCACTCACGGCAGTAAAGTACATACCGACGTGATGAAGACACAGGCACTTTTACAAGGACTGGAAAAGTATAAGTTCGATGCCGCTTTCGGCGGCGCCCGGCGCGATGAAGAAAAATCCAGGGCCAAAGAACGTATTTTCTCTTTCCGGGACAGTTTTCATCAGTGGGATCCAAAGAATCAGCGTCCCGAACTCTGGAATATCTACAATACACGCGTTATGAAAGGGGAGTCCATTCGGGTATTCCCGTTATCGAACTGGACCGAGCTGGATGTTTGGCAATATATTCGTTTGGAGAATATTCCCATCGTACCGCTGTATTTTGCAAAAGAACGCCCGGTGGTCGAATATAACAATGCGCTTATCCTCGTCGATGATGAGCGCATGCCGGAAGATCTGAGAAAGAAAGCGGTCATAAAAACGGTCCGTTTTCGCACACTCGGCTGCTATCCTCTGACCGGCGCCGTGGAGTCGGAAGCGGATACGATCGAAAAGATCGTTGAAGAAATGATGACCACCACCGCCTCGGAACGCACGACCCGGGTCATCGATTTTGATCAGGATGGCAGTATGGAACAGAAGAAGCGGGAAGGATATTTTTAGTAGGGGCGAACAGACCAAAAGGCCAACAGTCGTTCGCCCGAACAGCAATAAAAGGGCAAGACAGGAAAATATGGATACAAATACATCCGCAATGGACATACAGGAATTTCTGGCGCAGGACGAGAAGAAAGATCTTTTGCGTTTTCTGACCGCCGGATCGGTCGATGACGGCAAATCCACATTGATCGGCAGATTGCTGTTCGACAGTAAGCGCATTTATGAGGATCAGCTTGCCAGTCTGAAGCGCGACAGCAAGCGGGTCGGGCACGCGGGTGAAAATATTGATTATGCGCTTTTATTGGACGGACTGAAGGCCGAGCGGGAGCAGGGGATCACCATCGATGTGGCATATCGCTATTTTTCGACCAATAAACGGAAATTCATCATTGCCGACACACCGGGACATGAACAATATACAAGAAATATGGTGACCGGCGCCTCTACGGCCAGTCTGGCGCTGATATTGGTGGACGCGCAGAAAGGCGTTATTCCTCAGACCAAACGTCACACTTTTCTGGTATCATTGCTCGGTATCCGTCACGTAGTGCTGGCTGTAAACAAAATGGATCTGGTCGAATATGACGAAAAAGTGTTCGATAATATTTGTAAGGACTATAAGGATTTTATTACCCGTCTGAATATTCCGGACGTGCATTTTGTTCCCCTCAGCGCCCTGAAGGGCGATAATGTGGTCCATCGCAGCGAAAAGATGTCCTGGTACAAGGGTGAATCGGTGCTCGAACTGCTGGAGTCCGTGCATATATCTTCGGACCGTAATTTTGTGGACCTGCGTTTCCCGGTGCAGTATGTTCTGCGGCCCGAGCACGATTTTCGCGGCTACTGCGGCCGGGTCGCAGGCGGTATTGTCCGTAAAGGGGATGAGATCATGGCCCTGCCGTCGCGCAAGACTAGTCGTGTCAGCAGGGTCATTACCTGCGATGGCGACCGGAGCTACGCTTTCCCGCCTCAGAGCATAACGCTGACCCTGGACGACGAGATCGATATCAGCCGCGGCGATATGCTGGTCCGTAAAAACAATATTCCGCGCATTGAGCGGCATTTCGAAGCCATGCTGGTCTGGATGGACGAACAGGACATGGATCCCGACGCGCACTTTATCCTCAAGCATACGACCCAATCGACAAAAGCGCGCATAGATACTATTCGCTACAAGATCGATGTCAATACATTGCACCGCAGTGAAACGGACCATTTCACACTCAACGAGATCGGCCGGGTGGTCATAACCGCCAGCGCGCCGCTTTGTTTTGATGCCTATGAAAAAAACCATGAGACAGGATCCTTTATCCTTATTGATCCCGTAACGCATAATACCGCCGCGGTCGGGATGATCATTGAACGTGTAAGCAGCGAGGAACTTCCCACACGTATAACGGATGCTGAAAAAAAGAAGATAGAGAATGGAGAAAGTCTTGTAAGCCGCAAGGCTCGCGAGAAAAAATACGGACAAAAGGGGCAGACAATATGGATTACCGGTCTACACGGAAGCGGGAAGCGCGATATTGCATACCGGCTGGAGAAACAGCTTTTCCGTTCGGGACACATTACGGTGCTTCTGGACGGGCAGCAGGTCCGCTCCGGTCTTTCACGGGAACTGGATTTCTCGGCAGCGGACCGCGCAGAACATCTGCGGCGCGTCGCGGAGGTTTGCCGATTGCTCAACGATCAGGGGATTATTGTGATCTGCAGTTTTATATCTCCCTCCGAATCCATCCGTAAACAGATTGCCGAAATTATCGGGAAGGACCGCTTTACGCTCGTTTATATGTCAACCGATCTTAAGTTAAGCAAGAAGAACAAACCGGAGCTCTATAAAAAAGCGGAAGCGGGCAAGATCCGATATCTTCCGGGAGTGGATGCGCCGTATGAAGCGCCGCAGGATCCCGACGTCCTCCTTGATATTAAGAAGAAGGACATTCAAAGCATTATCGAATTGATACAAAAGAAGTGAGAGAAAATATGGATATCATCAAGAAAGATTTTAAGGAAAAGAAAAAGAATTACAAGATCAGTCAGCATCAGCTCTATCTTGCACGGCCGGATGTATGGCGCAAGCTGCGGAGGGCAAATCGTATTGATAAACCCTTTCGCTTTATGGCACGGCGCATCGCTTTTATGAGTTATCTGTCCCGGCCGCTGCAGTTGCTGCAGAATAACATTAATCGTAAAAAACTTAAGCGCATCACCTACGAGGAAAACCCTCCGCTGTTCATTATCGGACACTGGCGGACCGGAACCACTTTTTTACATAATCTTCTTCACAAGGATAGGCGTTTTGGATATCTCTGCAATTATCAGACCTATGTTTTTACGATAGCGCTGCTCAGTAAAAGACTGATACGGGCACTTTCCCGTCCTCTATTTCCGAAAGAGCGCCTCCAGGACAATATCAAGGTGTCTCCCTATTATCCCGCGGAAGAGGAACAGCCTTTTACCATGATCTCCACGCGCTCCGGTATGCACACCTTCTTTTTCCCGCGCAACCGGATGTATTTTGACAAATACAATGTCTTTAAGGGGATCTCCCCGCGAGAAAAGAAATTATGGCAAAGGGATTATTTGTATTTGCTCCGGAATATCAGTCTGTACAACGAGAATAAACCGCTTTTACTCAAGAACCCGCACAACACCGGTCGCGTGCGTGAACTCCTGGAACTGTTCCCGAACGCAAAATTCATTTTCCTTCATCGTGATCCTTATAAAGTATTTTTGTCCACCTTGCATATGTACGACAAGGTGGTCCGTTCGCAGTTCTTTCATGACGTCAGCGACAGGGAAATCCAGGATCTGGTCCTGTATATTTCACGCGAAACACTGAGAAAATATTTAGATGAACGCGAACTTATTCCCGAAGGGAATCTGATCGAAGTTGCCTACGGTGATCTGTCTGAAAAACCCCTTGAAACCGTAAGGCGAATTTACGGGCAGCTCGATCTTCCGGATTTTACGGAAGCCGAAGAGGAAATAAAACATCATATTGAGAGTGTCAAAGATTATAAAAAGAATGTATTTAAGGAACTGGATCCCGAATTGAAAAAACGCGTTCGCAAAGAGCTTGATTTTTATTTTAAAGCGTTTGGTTACGAATAAGAACGATAAACTATAAACTATGAACTATAAACGATGAACGATGAATGATGAATTGACTTGCATCAGTTAGTAGCATTTTTCAAATACGTTCATCGTTTGTCTTCCGGCAACTCTCAACCCTCAACTCGTAATCACCGTTCCCACCTTGCCCTCCATTGCCAGGTGCGCCCTGGCCAGAGAAGTGATCACCGTCTTGCGGTTTTTGCCGCTTTCCACAAAACGCAAGGCCGCTTCGATCTTGGGCAGCATACTGCCTTCTGAAAAATGGGCCTCCGCGATAAAACGTTTTGCCTCGGAGACGGACATTTGCCTGATCTCCTTTTGGTCCGGTTTCCCAAAACGAAGGGCAACCCGGTCCACGGGGGTCAGAATGAACAAATAATGTGCTTCAACCAGATCGGCCAGCATCGCCGCGGTATGATCTTTATCGATCACAGCTGAAATACCCCGGTAATTCCCGTCGCTGTCCCTTATAACCGGTATACCGCCGCCACCGCAGGTGATCACAATGAACTTATGGTCCAGAAGATTAAGAATGGAATCCGACTCTACGATCCGAAGCGGTTTGGGGGAGGCAACCACCCGCCGCCACCCGCGTCCGGAATCCTCTTTGAATAGCTGCTCCGGATGCGCTTTCATGATCGTATGTGCTTCTTTTTCGGTATAGAAATCGCCGATCGGTTTGGAGGGATGTGCAAAGCTGGGATCATTCTTATCCACCTCGACCTGGGAGATAACCGTAGAAACATGCCATGGCATCCCCAAACGCCGAAGTTCCTTTTTGATTCCCTTTTGTAAATGGTAACCGATATATCCCTGGCTCATTGCCGTACATTCCTGAAGATCGAAACGACAAATACGGTCCGTGCGTGCGGCCGCGAACTCGAAAGCATTGTAGATCATGCCCACCTGCGGACCGTTGCCGTGCGTTAAAATGATCTTATGTCCCTGTGTGATGAGATCCACCAGGGAAGGGACAGCACGGTCAATATTTGCCTGCTGTTCCTCCGGTGTGTTCCCAAGAGCATTCCCGCCCAGTGCGATGGTAATGACCTTCATGTGCCGTCTCCTTTTCTGTCGCGGACATAAAAAACAAAGCAAACCCGGTCGTTTTGGGTTTCACGTTCCTGAATAATATCTGATAAGCTTAAATGTAAAGGAATATTTCAATATTTCCTAATTCAAAACCTGACTGCCGACCGGGATGCAGATCCCCTTGTGAAGGATTGGCCGCCATGATCCTGATGAAAGCCGTATTCGGGAATAAAGAACATGGCGGTCCCTTAATAAAAAATCCTTTTATTCTCTTGGCATTGTTCCCGGAAATTTTTTATAATAGGACGTCTTCGGGGAAGGGAGCATGTCCCTACCGGCGGTGAGAGCCCGCGACTCCGCGCAGAATGAAAAATGAGATCATTCCGCGGACTGAGACTGTGAAATTCAGTCGCCGACGGTATAGTCCGGATGAGAGAAGGCGCATGTCGATCCGTCCCCGTTGCCATGGGGAATTTTTTATGGACAGTAAAAAGAACATTTTGATCCACAATCTGATGCGCGATGCGATCCGTCTTGCCGGCGACGGCTTACAGCGCGTATCTCCCAATCCGCGAACGGGAGCCATCATCCTGCGCGGTGATAAGGTCATTGGACGTGGCCGCCACGCCTGCTGCGGCGGTCTCCACGCGGAAGTGGAAGCTATCCGCGATGCCGGGGGCGATGTCCGCGGATGTGAGATGATCGTAACGCTTGAACCCTGCTGTCATACGGGCAGGACAGCCCCCTGCACCGACCTCATTATCCGGCACGGCATTTCAAAAGTGTATATCGGGATGGAAGACCCCAATCCGCTTGTTGCGGGGAAGGGGATCAAACAGTTGCGTCAGGTCGGTATAGAGGTTGTGACGGATATTCTCCGCGACGAGTGCGCGGAACTGAACCAGCCTTTTATAAAAATGATGACGCTCGGCTTCCCCTATATGATAGCAAAAACCGCTATTACCCTGGACGGTTATATTGCGGATATCAACAAGCGATCGAAATGGATATCTTCTGCGGAATCCCGCCGGGAGGCACATCGCATGCGCGCGCAATACGATGCGGTGATGGTCGGCATGGGCACGGTTATCGCGGACGATCCGCAGCTGAATGTGCGGGATGTGCCGGGTGATGATCCCGTGAGAGTGGTATTCGATCCGGCGGGAAGCTTGCCGGAGCAAAGCAAACTGGTCAAAAGCGCGGGCACAACACCCCTGTATGTTATCACGGGTGAAAAGATCTCCGCGAAATGGAAAAAAGCATTGGAAGCGAATGATGTGCAGATGATCTGTGAAAAAGGCGATCCGGAGACGGTTTTAGTCAGGGGATTACGCCGGCTTGGCCGCGAAGGCATCCAGTCCGTACTTATCGAAGGCGGCGGAAAACTGCAAAGCATGCTGGCAGCGGGGGATAATATCGATCGGGTGGAGCTCTTCATCGCGCCCAAACTGCTTGGCGACGGTATTCCCATGATGAAGATCCCGTTTCGCTTTATGCCCGACCCTGCGGAATTCGTTTCGCATGCCTGGATACCGCACGGACCCGATATGCGTTTCACCGGGATCATAAAAAAATATTAGGAAGAACGGATATGTTTACAGGAATTATCGAAGAACGCGGAACGATCGAACAGATCACACCGGATCGGGGCGGATACCGCATCCGCATCGCGGCATCCGGGATCACCGCGGAACTCCGGACGGACGATTCGGTCGCGGTTAACGGGATGTGTCTGACCGTTACGGAGATCACAGGAAACACCTTTTCCGTGGATGCGGTAAAAGAAAGCGCCGAACGCAGTACATTAAAAAACTGGCGATCCGGACTAAAGGTCAATCTGGAACGCGGCATGCCGGCAAACGGGCGATTTGACGGACATCTGGTTCAGGGACATGTGGATGGTACCGCCCGGCTTTTGAAAAGAGAACAGCAGGGAAAAAGTGTAGTTATGACCTTTGAAGCATCTGAAAAACTGACCGTTCTGATGGTTGAAAAAGGCAGTATCGCACTGGACGGCGTCAGTCTGACGCTGACCCATGTGGGCAGAACGGACTTTTCGGTCGCGCTGATCCCCTACAGTCTGGAACACACAACACTGGATGCGCTTTCCGTGGGGGACAGCGTGAATGTTGAGACGGATATCATTGGGAAATACATTATGAAATATACATCGGGCAAGAATGAACTAAATGAAGAAGCATTGAAAAAATGGGGTTACAAATGGTAAGCGGAACGGAGCAAAAACTGGAAAAGGAATTCGAACTCAATACGATCGAAGAGGCCATTGACGATATCAGGAACGGGAAAATGCTGATCGTGGTGGATGATCCGCACCGGGAGAACGAAGGCGATCTGATCCAGGCCGCGGAATATGTCACGCCGGCATCGGTCAATTTTGCCGCGAAAGAAGGCCGCGGACTGATCTGTGCCTCGCTCGATCAGGATATCGCGGAGCGGTTGGAACTGCAGGATATGGCCGAGAACAATTCATCCCTGCACTGCACCAAATTCACGGTCAGTGTGGACGCACTTGAAGGCACCACCACAGGCATATCGGCCGCCGATCGTGCGATCACTCTGAAGGTGCTGGCGGATCCGGATGCCCGTCCGGAGCAGCTGGGCCGCCCGGGACATATTTTTCCCATCGTGGCGAAAAAGGGCGGCGTGCTGCGGCGAACGGGACACACCGAAGCCTCCACGGATCTCTGCCGTCTGGCCGGATTGCGGCCGGTCGCGCTGATGTGCGAGATCATGGCGGAGGACGGGACCATGATGCGGCTGCCCGAACTCATTCCCTTTGCAAAGAAGCACGATCTCAAGATCATCGCCATTGCCGATCTGATCCGCTATCGCAGAAATAAAGAACGCTATATCGAAAAAGTGACCACGGTAAAATTCCCGAACGAATACGGGGAATTCAAACTGACTCTCTACAAAGACCTTCTGGACAACAAGGAACATCTTGCCATTACCATGGGTGAATTTGATGCGAACACACCCGTACTGGTGCGCATGCATTCGGAATGCATTACCGGCGATGTTTTCCACTCCGCACGCTGCGATTGCGGGGAACAGAAAGACGCCGCACTGCGCCAGATCGCCGAAGCCGGACGCGGGGCACTGATCTATCTGCGTCAGGAAGGCCGGGGGATCGGACTCAAACATAAGATCATGGCATACGAACTGCAGGATCGCGGGATGGATACCGTGGAAGCGAATATTCAGCTGGGTTTCCAGGCCGATTTGAGGGATTACGGCGCGGGCGCGCAGATCATCAAGGACCTGGGTATCCGTAAGATCCGGCTGATGACCAACAACCCGAAAAAGGTCATCGGTTTGTCCGGCTACGACCTGGAGATCACGGAACGGGTGCCGATCGAGATCGCTCCGACACTGAGCAACAAGTCCTATCTTGAGACCAAGCGGGACAAGATGGGACATTTGATACTGAACGGAAATAAAGACGGAAAGGAATAAACAATGAAACAATTCAACGGAAAATTGATGGCCGAGGGAATGAAACTGGGTGTTGTGGTATCCCGTTTCAACGACCTGCTGACCAAAGAACTGCTTGCCGGTGCGGAAGACTGCTTTCTGCGCCACGGAGGAAAGGAATCCGATATGCACGTGGCTTGGGTGCCGGGTGCGTTTGAGATACCTTACACCGCGCAAATGATGGCAAAGAAGGATTACGATGCCGTGGTCTGCCTGGGTGCGGTGATCCGCGGCGCTACGCCGCATTTTGACTATGTGGCCGCCGAGGTCAGCAAGGGCGTCGCACAAGTCTCGCTGCAGTCGGGTAAACCGGTCATCTTCGGCGTGATCACCACCGACAGCATCGAACAGGCGCTGGAACGTGCCGGTACCAAATCCGGCAACAAAGGCTGGAACGCCGTTCTGAGCGCGATTGAGATGGTGGATCTGGGTCGTGTGCTGAAATAACTTAACATAAGTTTTTAAAGAAATATTTTTTTGCTTGGGAAAAGGACTCTTTGCCCAAGCCTTTTCTATAAAAAAATACATTACTTTATCCGGAATGATCCGTATTGATCGCTAACTCTTAATATATTATAAGAAAACAACTTGATAATGATATTGCTTTATTTCAAATTATATTATGGATCGTAAAAAAACACTCCCGGCAGCAATGCCCGTAAATATCTACTGGTTCTCCGGCACCGGCAATTCGCTGATTATTGCACTTGAATGTAAACGTTCCTTTCAGGATCACGGACATCCCGTGAGATGTATTCCCATCGAGACATGCGATCCATCGGCAGTAAAGGGTCATGGACTTACCGGTTTTGTGGTTCCGGTTGCCGGACAAAGCACCTATCCTTTTATCTGGGAGTTTTTCAACCAGCTACCTGACGTGAACGCCGCACCCTGTTTTTTTGCGGATAGCATGGCGATGTATTCGGGCGGTATTCTGGGTCCGCTTAAAACATTACTCAAGCGAAAGGGATACCGGCCGATCGCCGCACGGGAATTTATCATGCCGAACAATCTGCTCAGAAAGGAAGCTAAGCCGGAAACGGAAGCGCGGATGATCCTGAAGGCAAAGAACGAAGTAAGAACATTTTGTGAACAAATATTACAGGGGAAAGGCCGCTGGTGGGATATACCCGTATATTCCCGGATCATGAACTGCGGTTTCCGCTACCGGTTTGTGGTCAATGCCTTTAAAAAGATATTTGGCTATCATATTGATCCCGGACGCTGTACGCGCTGCGGGATATGTGTAAAGTTATGTCCAGAAAACAGCTTGTCCATACAGGATGATCAGATCGTTCCCAGACACGATAATACATGTTCTCTTTGCCACCGTTGCTTTGCCTATTGTCCCGAAGGAGCCATCAGGATCGGCAGGAAAGAACATTACCGATATAAAGCGCTATCCCTGTCCGAATTAATGGTGCATCTGAACGAAGAATGAACGTTTGCCGTATCGAATATTTTTTCTTATTTGAACGTGGAAAAAATAAAAGAATCATTGTGAAGGACCGCTAAGATAATCTAAATTTCATTACTTATTAAACTCAAGCAAAGGGGAAACATGAAAAAGCCGAATGTATTGATATGCTTATTATTGTTTTTGCTCCTTCTGGCAAGTTGCGCGAGCGTACCGGAACCTCCTGCTTTCGATCAAAGGATCGAAAAGATCAAGATCGATGAAGTTTTTGTGGAAGGCGGCAGCTTCAAGATGGGTGATGCCTGGAAGGGCGAGAATCCGGACGGAAAGCCGGTGCATAAAGTCAGTCTGAAAAGTTTTTACATCGGAACATACGAACTTTCACAGGCTCTTTATGAGCAGATCACGGGAACCAACCCCTCATATGTAAAAAACAGGGATCTCCCTGTGGAATCCGTGACATGGTATGAAGCCGCTTCCTGTTGTAACCGTCTCAGCGAGATCAACGGACTGCAGAAGGTTTATATCATTGAAGGTCAAAAGGTCACTGCCGATCTGTCTAAGAACGGTTACCGTTTGCCGACCGAAGCCGAATGGGAATATGCCGCCCGCAGTCGTGGCCGCGATGATCGCAAATGGAGCGGAACAAATTCCGAAAAAGAATTGCATGATTATGCCTGGTTTTATAACGATGATCCGCATGCGCATCCGGTCGGTGCCAAAAAACCCAATGATCTTGGCATCTATGATATGACCGGCAATGTGGAGGAATGGTGCTGGGACTGGTACGGTCCGTATACCGCGTCTGTCAAGACCGATCCGGCCGGTCCGCCTTCCGGGAAATATCGTGTGGGACGCGGCGGGGCATGGAACTGGGATGCCGATTATTCACGCACGGTACGCAGGGACGGTTTCACACCTGATAAAAGATACAACATACTGGGTTTCCGCCTGGCGCGTAATGCCGAATAGAACGGACAGCTATTATAAGGTCATGATCCCTTGCCGTTAAGGGAGCACCATGCCGGACTTCCCGCCGCGTGTATTGAATGTGTATATGGCCGCGTTATTCCGTATTGATTTTTTAAAAAGACCAAGTAAATAGATGACGATTATATTTGCATTTAGCATTATAATTATTAAATTTTTATGTCAACAAAATAATCAGAGGTCATCATAATGGCTTGCTATCCCAATAAGAAACAAGAGTAATTATTTTTACACCCTGTGTTTATCTGGGGTTTGCATTTTAGGTTAAATAAAGAAATGACGGAGGATAAGATGAGGAAGAAAGTTTACCTTTTGTGTTGTCTGTTGCTTATTCCGGTTATCGGCTTGAGTAACAATGTTCAGATCGACGGTGTAATTCTGACCGGACAGAACACAAATGAAGGATATACCCTTGTTCAGTTCGATCTGAGCTGGGAAAACTCATGGCGGACAAGTTCGGCACCCAACAACTGGGATGCGGCCTGGGTTTTTGTTAAATACAAAGTTGGTGGTGGGGACTGGCAACCTGCAAAACTTCACAATAGCGGACACAGCACGGGAACCGGTACACCCGCCACGGTTGAAGTAGGTTTACCCGATGAAAACAGCGCATTCAACGCAAACAGCAATCCCGGAGTGGGGGCCTTCTTTTATCGCAGCGAAGACGGCAGCGGCACCTTTGATATTAGCAACGCGCAACTGCGTTGGAATTATGCCGAAAATAGTGTTACGGATGACGCGCTTGTCACCGTGCGTGTTTTTGCCATCGAAATGGTCTATGTGGCCCCGGGAGAATTCTATGTTGGCGATGGCGGAAGTTGTACGGGGCGTTTTAAAGCCGGAAATACGGAAAACGATCCTTTTTTAATCACTGGAGCCTGGGATAAAAGCATTGGAGATGAAAGCGGAAAACTATGGGGAGTTTCCACATCGGGAAGTTCTACGATCGGAGGTGCGGGTACGCTGCATGCCGATTATCCCACGGGACTTGACGGTTTTTATTGCATGAAATATGAAATCACCCAACAGCAATATGTGGATTATTTAAATACACTGACAGAGGCACAAGCCAACACGAGTAAATATACCAACAGCACTTATCGATATGCAATAACAGGAAACGAAGTTGGCGAATATGCTACAGCACTTCCCAATGTGCCATGTAATTGGTTTGACTGGGCAAGGGGTGCGTTTTATACCTCCTGGGCAGGCCTGCGCCCCATGACGGAACTTGAGTATGAAAAAGCCTGCCGCGGTCCGCTCTATCCGGTGGCCGATGAATATGCCTGGGGAGATACGACGATTACACAGACTACCGGTATGGCTAATGAGGGAGCAGATAATGAAATTCCCTCGAATACGGGAGCAAATGCTGTATACAACAGATATGGAGGTATTCAAGGTCCCATACGGGTTGGTGCGTTTGCAACATCTACAAGCGCCCGGGAGGAAGCAGGTGCTTCCTACTGGGGCATAATGGAACTAAGCGGTAACCTTTGGGAACGTCCAATAACCGTAGGCAATGCAAGCGGTCGTGCCTTTACCGGACTGCATGGTTCGGGATATTTTGGGATCACAACAGGATGGCCGGGGACAAATGCAGAGGGCACCTGTTTCCGGGGTGGTTCTTGGTATGGTACCACAAGTAGTTCATTATGCGTGTCTATGCGGGAATATGGTTCATTGACAAACAATCAATACAAAGAGCACCACGGCTTTCGTGCCGTGCGATCTTTGCCAACCACAAGTATGAAATAGTCATGAATAAAATTTTAAGAGGTACATTATGAAAAATATTTATAAAAATTTGATGCTTATTATCGGGATACTTCTTCTGGTTCCTTCATTGCTTTCTGCACAATATACCGGCGGGAGCGGCCGTGGTGATGCCATGTTTCAAACGCAATCCGACATACCACTACCCGTTTCCCTTGTAAATTTTGAGGGTATTTATCACAATGGTGTTATTGATCTCACATGGCACACCGCCTCCGAGACCGAGAACGCGGCCTTCCGTATCTACCGGGACGGGGAAATACTTGCAGAACTGGAGGGCGCGGGAACGACCACGGAACCACACAGCTACAAATGGACTGATCAGTACGTGATCCCAGGCAGGATTTACAGTTACGTCCTGGCGGACGTGGACCTGCAGGGAAAGGAAACGAAACATCCCGAGCTTAAGATTGAGACTAAGGTTGAGGGCGTGGATCTGGATTATACGATCGGCAATGCCTATCCGAATCCCTTTAATCCCGTGACCGTCGTGCCCCTGAACCTGGCGGTTGCTGCGAATGTAAAAGCGGTACTATACGATACCGCCGGACGCAGGATCCGTGACATCTATAGCGGTCAAATGACCGCCGGTTCCCACGATCTGAAGATTAACGGTGCGGATCTGAGTACGGGGATCTATTTGTTGCAGATCCGCATGAACGATGCAGTGCACGTGCAGAAAATTGCGTTGATGAAATAGGGAAATAAGCAAATAAGCTAAGAAGCAAACAAGCTAAGAAGCAAAATTAAAAGAGCTCTCGTCTTCGGATGGGAGCTCTTTTAATGTTGATTTGTTAATTTGTAATTGTCAAGCAAAAATGGACACAGCGTATAGTCGATTTTTCATAGTCCATTTGCTTGATAATTCTATTGCTGCTACGTATCGATTATTTCTGTTTTTGCCTTTTCCTCTGAAAAGACAAAACGGACATCACTGATATTAAAAGCTCTGGCCAGGGATTTCAGGGTCTGCATTGCGGACTGCCGGACTTCCGAACCGATATCCCGGATCATTTTCTTTGCCTGCGCTTCGGCCTCGTTCCTTGCCGCGCCGACAAAACGGTTCTTATCTTCTTCGTTGAACCCGGCATCGAAGATCTCATTGATAATATCGGGGAGAAGACCGGGAAGCAGTTTGCTGCGTTGTTCATCATAGAACATTACGTCACGGATGCTGATCTCGTTCAGACAAGGCGGCATGTAAAACACGTAATGTCCGTTTTCCTGAACGATGCGGAAATCCTCACTGCGAAGATTGTAGCGGAAATCGATCGTAAATTCAAATATCATGGCGATCTTACGGTTGGACAAGAGCCAGCGCATGTATTTCTTTCCAAAATTTCCCAGCAGATGATCGCTTTCGGTAACGATCTCCTTGGTAATGACCTTGAATACGGAAAGCTCGCCAATGGCTTTCATGTCCTGGATACTGGAGCGTATCTCCATGTCACGGGAGCTTTTCTTCGCCCGGCGATTTTTAAAATAAAAATTCAGCGCGAAAACGATGACAATGGCAAATAAGAAACCGACGAATACGGCAGTAATGGTATTCATGTTATTTTTCTCCCGCTTGGCCTTATACTGTTCATGATCAAATGTAAGAAATATTCGGGGATAAGTGCAAGAATTCAATGAGAAGGGCAAAGAAGCAGATAAGCAAAGAAGCAGATAAGCAAAGAAGCAAAGAGGCAAAGAGGTTAAGAGGGCAGGTGGGTTTAGTCCGCACGATTAAGGAATTGGTCCACGTTGTCCTGTGTGATCAGGTCAATACCTGTATCGACAGTCTGCGGTAAGCGCAGTCCCAGGGATGCCTGCCACAGCATCAGCACGGCCATCGCACCCTGCATTTCCGGAATGGTTGCGGAAGACGCGTCGATCACGCCTTCTTTGATAGCCTCAAGAATGGGCCGGATCCCATCCATGCCGACAACCTTTACGCGGCCGGTCTTTCCGGTCTGCTTAATGGCACGGGCTATGCCGACCGGACCGGAAGCATCGCAGCAAAGGTAACCCGTAAGATCCTGATGTGCTTCCAGTACCGTCAACGCCGCCCGGTGTGCGGTTTCAATATCGTCGTTGTCGGTGCCGCCGTCAACAACATGTATCTCCGGATACTTTTTCAATACGGCCACCTGAGCCTCGCATCGCGCTTTATGGTTGGGTGCCGTGGAATAGCCCTTCATAATGGCTACTTTTCCGGCGTAGCCGATCAGCCCGGCGAGACGTTCGGCTGCGATGCTTCCCTGTTGCGAAAAATCGTTGCCAATACCGGTGATACCGGGGTCCGGCGAGGGAGAATCGAAGAGGACCAGCGGAATACCAAGACTCCGGATACGCCGGATCGCTGTCATATGAGCTATTGTATCAACCGGATCAACGGCGATACCGTCCGGCCGAAGATCGACGAGCTTCTCCAGGATCGCGTTCTGGGCGGTGACGTCACAGCTTGCGGGTGGTTGGTAATCGATAATGATCTCCGTGCCGAGTTCACGACCGAGGACGGCGGCACGGATTTTTGCGCCCTTGTGGACCTCGTCAAACCAGGGATGTGCCACTTTGGGGACAATGATGAATCGAAGGGATGCTGACATTTTTAAAGTCCTTGTAAAGTAAAATGAGCGTTTTGATATGTGTGTTCATTCCCGGCATGAAATGCCTGCCGCAGCAGCTTATCGGCAATCCGGCTTTTGTGTTTTGCCGTGCTGTATTTAAAGTATTTTGCAATGTAGGTAATTGAATGGATTATTTCAAGGGGAAAGAAGCAAATAAGCTAATAAGCTAAGAAGCAAACAAGCTAAGAAGCAAAAACAAAAGAGATCTCTCTTCGGAGGAGAGCTTTTTTTAATGTTGATTTACGGTGCCCTCCGAAGCTTCAACGCAGGAGGAAAGCATTATTATTGTGAATAGATGCCTCTCATCCCGCTACCGGCGGGCTGTTCGACATGACAGTATTCTTTTGTTGTCGATGCGCAAGAGGGCGAAAATGGACGCCCACCGGGATGTAACCCTCGGTCAATGTTTTCAATATCAAGCGAGGATAGCTATATTATATGTGTCATAAATTGAGGTTTTAAGAATGTTTATATTTTCATAAAAAATAATTGTTATTTGAAAATATTTGTTATATAATTAAACGAAATAACAATTAATAAAAGGTCATATTACATGGCTTGCTATCCCAATAAGAAACAAGAGTAATCCGTTTTATTAAGATAAAAAATCATAATGGAGGATAAGATGAAAAAAATATACCTATCGTTGGTCCTGCTTATATGCGGAAGTGTACTTATTGCACAACCAGCTGAAGCACCTGCTTCGGGTGATGGATCCAGTGAAGGGACCGCTTACCAAATTGCAAGTTTAGCCAATCTTCGTTGGCTCAGTGAGAACCCCGATATGTGGGATTCAGGTATCTATTTTATTCAAACGGCCGATATTGATGCATCCGCAACTCAGTCTTGGAATGAGGCGACCGGTTTCTCGCCGATAGGGAATAACGATACCAGGTTTCTGGGAAATTATATGGGTAACGGACATACCGTCTCCGGGCTTTATATCAATCGTGCGTCGAGCAATTCTCAAGGATTGTTTGGATCTATAGGTTCCGGTGCGGAACTAAACGGTTTGGGCCTGATTGACGCAAATATTAGCGGACAGGAATGCATTGTCGGTGGTCTTACAGGAAGCAATTCCGGTACCGTTTCGAACTGTTATGCAAGCGGATCGGTTTCCGGAACAGGACATAATATCGGTGGCCTGATAGGATGGAATGACGGCGGCAGCGTATCGAATTGTTATGCCAACGTGGCGGTTACCGGGACGGGAACGGGGGATGATATCTGGGATATCGGTGGCCTGATAGGATGGAATGATCATGGCAGCGTATCAAACTGTTATGCAAGCGGCTCGGTTACCGGAACCGGAGACATTATCTGGGACATCGGTGGCCTGATAGGAAATAATTCCGGTACCGTTTCAAACTGTTATGTCAGCGGATCGGTTAGCGGAACGGCGTACGATATTGGGGGTCTGATAGGATTTAATGACTTCGGCAGCAACGTATCAACCTGTTATGTCAGCGGATCGGTTACCGGAACGGCGGACGATATTGGCGGCTTTGTGGGCTTTTATCATGGCGGTACGATAACTGCCTGTTTTTGGGATAGTACGGTCAATTCCGGATTAGATGGAGCGGGAGATGGATATAGCGGTGATCAAATTTTCGGCAAAACAACAACTCAAATGAAAACACTGGAAACCTTCACGGCTGTCAGTTGGGATTTCAAAGGTATCGGAGAAGAAGGGATCTGGAATATCGGCAACAGCCGGAATGAGGGCTATCCTTATTTAGACTGGCAATATCCGGAGGATACTCCACTTCCTATTACGCTTGCAAATTTTACAGCAAGATATGAAGCCGGCCGTATTATCCTTTGCTGGCAAACCGCCTCCGAGACCGAAAACCTCGCTTTCCGCATTTACCGGGACGGAGAGATGATCGCAGAATTGGAAGGAGCGGGTACCACCACCGAACCGCAGGATTATACTTATACCGATCAGTATGTCATTCCCGGCAGAACGTATACCTACGTGCTGGCTGATGTAGATCTGCAGGGAAAAGAAACGAAACATCCCGAGCTTAAGGTTGAGACTAAGGTTGAGGGTGTGGATCTGGATTATACGATCGGCAATGCCTATCCGAATCCCTTCAATCCACAGACCGTCGTGCCCCTGAATCTGGCGATTGCAGCTGAAGTAAAAGCCGTTCTATACGATACCGCAGGACGCAGAGTTCGCGATATCTATAGCGGTCAAATGCATGCCGGTTCCCACGATCTGAAAATAGATGGTGCTGATCTGAGTACGGGGATCTATCTGCTGCAGGTCCGCATGAACGATGCGCTGCATGTGCAGAAGATCGCGTTGATGAAATAGGGAAATATGCTAAGAAGCTAATAAGCAAACAAGCTGAGAAGCAAAATCAAAAGAGCCGCCTTTCACCGGGCGGCTTTTTTATTCGCTATATAAGACCGGTTCTCATGTGGCCGATTTGTGACCCCTAAGGTTCAAAAAGTGGTTTTTTCAACCGTTTCTCGCTATTTTTCCAACAAAACACAGCCAATAAAAATACCCCTGCAAAGCATGTGTTAACAGGGGTTTAAGTGGTACGCCGTCAGGGAATCGAACCCCGAACCAACGGATTAAGAGTCCGGTGCTCTACCAATTGAGCTAACGGCGCATAAGATAGCTACTAAGCAAATAAGCCAATAAGCTAATAAGCGTGGAAGCAAGAGGTGAGGGGTGTGCTTATTTGCGTATGAGCTTATTGGCTGACTTAGTACGCACGGAAGGATTCGAACCCTCGGCCTACGGAACCGGAATCCGTCGCTCTATCCAGCTGAGCTACGTGCGCATCTCTGATATCAAGAAGCGCGAAAATATACACGCTTTGTTCAGTGTTTCAAAATCTTTAATGCATTTTTTAGATCTGTGCTAACGGATCACCATACGGTATTTTGCGTTGCCGCGTACCAGTTGTTTGCTGACATAGTCCGGATGATATTCGCCGTTGATAAAAAGCTTTGTCTGGTCACAGTAATAGGGACTTTTCGGAATACCGGAGGTGCCGGTAGGTATGATGCTCAATGAACGGTCCCAGTCATCCGTGGTGTAAATATGCCGGTGTGAAGGCCCGTGCACGACCTTGAAAGGATTATGATAACGGTAAGCGAACTGACCCACGTTGAAGCAATCTCCGCCAACAGGATAGGGTCCGCGGTTCAGGTTGAAAAACCGTGCCAGGATCTTCACACCGCCCATCGGGTGTTCCAGGGTCAGAGCATGAATATTGCCCCATTGCCATTTTTCGGGTTTGTCTCCCATTATCGCGGCCAGTTCGCGAACGGTGGACCGGAAGCTGATGCGGATCATGTCCTGCAGGTTCTCGGTGATATCCGGCGTGCTCACATCATCCAGCCAGGGCGAGTCGGGATCGTTCCAGACATTGAGCATATAATTACGGACAAAGCTGGTGCTGCGCAGGAACATATCGTAATGCAGACTGTCCATTTCATCTCCGATGGTGTGTTCCAGGAATTTCATATAGAACATCTGTAAAATGGCCGGCGCGGCGGCGTCTTTGTCAAGCTGGCCGTCCCAGGTCTTCAGCAGGGTATAGGCCTCCTGCTCCATGGGTTCAAGAAAAGCGTTATTCAATGCCGCGGTCAGCTGCGGTTTCAAATCACGGTATAAGAGCGAATGCTGATCAAGGTGCATGGCTTTCATGTCCTCGACACCGAGATAATTTTTCTGTTCCAGCAATTCACGAATGCGGTCGATACGATAGGGTACATCCGGCCAGTGACTGATAAAGAAGGGATAATGTTCTCCGGCAATACGGTTGTTCGCAGAGGAAAGCATGCCGGATTCCGGGTTGTAACTGTAGGGCAGCTTGTCAAATGCCATCAGTCCTTTCCAGTCGTATTCGTCGGTTTCCCCCGGATAGACGGAATAATAATGATCGTTCTTCAAGGGGACGCCGGCCGCAGTCTGAAGTCCGATATTGCCTTCAATGTCCGCGTAGATGATATTCTGACTGACGGCCTTGAAGTGACTGCAGGCTTCGCGGAAGTCTTCCCAGTTGCGCGCATGGCTTAACCGGTATATCCCCAGGATCTCGTTACTGGGTTCGTTCCCGATCCAGCGCATGGAAATGGCGGCTTCGTCAATATTGCGAAAAGCGGAGATGATCGGACCGCGGTGGGTGAACAGCAGTTTTTTGACATGTACATCGCCCGATTTGGTTTTGATGTTCTCTTCCCGTACATCCAGACTGGCCCAGCGGTTGTTAAAGAAATACTTGGTGGAGTCGGGGCTCAGGCGTTCAATGTAAAAATCGGTGTCGTCCGAACCCACATTTGTCATACCCCAGGCAATGTGCTCGTTGTGCCCGCAGATCACGAAGGGTTGACCCGGTACGGCAACACCGGTCACATCCATCCGTCCGTTCACCACGCAATGCATTTGATACCAGATACCGGGAGCAAAATATCCCAGGTGCATATCGTTGCACATAATGGCCAGACCCGTGCGGGTCTTAAATTTGTTTACCGCCCAGTTGTTACTGCCGTGAAAAACACCGGTAAGTCCCATCTCATTCAATTTTTCAAAGGCGGAATAAAGGTCCGATTCGATGAGCGTATCCTGCAGCCCCGGAAAGACCAGGGTCTGATGGAAGGCCGTTTCCGGCAGAAAGGCTTTGACCTTTTCTTCACCGAGTTGCTGCAGCAGTTGGTGCAGGGTGATCTTGTTGCGGTAACCGCTTGTCAGGTCCCAGGACATATAACCGATCATATTGACGGAATGTTTGGGCTCCCAGGGTTCGGGTTTATATCCGAGGATAGAGAACTCCGGTGGCAGCGCTTTGGGATAGCGCTCAATATACTGGTTGATCCCATCGGAGAAAGCAAAGAGCGCGAGCCGGATCTCGGGTGGCAGATTTTTCAATATCTCCTCTGATTTATCGCCGATACGAAGCGAACGCATGAGCGCATCGGTACCCACGAGGTCCTCGCCGAAGATCTCGGCAAGGCGCCCTTCGGTCCCGCGCCGCATCAGGTCCATCTGCCAGAGGCGGTCCTGGGCCATTACATATCCCACTGCGCGGTACAGATCTTCTTCGGTTTCCGCGTAAATATGGGGGATACCGTGCGTATCACGAAAGATCTCGACCTCCGCGGTCATATTGCGCAGGTTGACATCTTTTTCATAATCCGGCAGACCGCGTGATGCGATCCGGTCAACGAAAAAAAGTGCCGATAAAAAGACGAGTACAATGACCAACAGTAATATCTGGACAATACGCAGAAAAAGCTTCATACTCCACCCCCGTGCAGTTTGGGTTATTTATTATTTATCAGGAATTCATCGTTCGTAAGAATTCTTTATTGCTCTTGCTGTGCGACATCCTGTCGATCATGAACTCCATGGCCTCCATCGGGCTCATTTCGTTGAGGAATTTCCGCAGGATCCATACGCGCGCAAGTTCTTTTGGCGGCATAAGGAGCTCTTCCTTGCGGGTACTGGAACGATTGATATCAATCGCCGGGAATATCCTGCGATCGCTCAGTCGGCGGTCAAGTACCAGTTCCATATTCCCCGTTCCCTTGAATTCCTCAAAGATCACGTCATCCATACGGCTGCCGGTATCGATCAGGGCTGTGGCGATAATGGTCAGACTGCCGCCGTTCTCAATGTTACGGGCCGAACCGAAGAAACGCTTGGGTTTATGCAGGGCATTGCTGTCAATACCTCCCGAGAGGATCTTGCCCGAATGCGGAACGACCGCATTATGCGCACGTCCCAGGCGGGTGATACTGTCGAGTAATATCACAACATCATGACCGTATTCCACCAGGCGTTTGGATTTTTCAAGGACCATCTCCGAAACCTGTACGTGACGTTCCGGCGGCTCGTCGAAGGTTGAGCTGACGACCTCGGCGTTGACATGACGCTCCATATCGGTCACTTCTTCCGGTCGCTCATCGATGAGCAGGACCATCAGGATCACTTCCGGGTGATTGGCAAGAATACAATTCGCGATCTTTTGCAGAAGAATGGTCTTCCCCGTCTTGGGCTGGGACGTGATCAGTCCGCGCTGACCCTTGCCGATGGGGGTCAGCAGGTCCATGATGCGGGTTGAAAAATCATTTTCATCGTAGCGCTCAAGATGCAGGCGTTGATCCGGATAGAGTGGCGTGAGATTCTCAAATGACACGATGCTTTTTGCCAGCGCGGGATCCTGACTGTTGATCGCTTCCACCTTGAGCAGGGCAAAGAATTTTTCCCCTTCTTTCGGCGGACGCAGCTGACCGGCGACCAGGTGGCCCGTTTTGAGTCCAAAACGACGGATCTGCGTCGGTGCGACATAAACATCCAGATCACTGCTCAGATAACTGAAGCGGATGCTGCGTAAAAAACCGTAACCGTCCGGAAGGACCTCCATGATCCCTTCCTCAAATACATGACCGAGACTTTCTGCCTGACAGGCCAGTATTTTAAAGACCAATTCCTGCTTCTTCAGATTCTGCACGCCGGGAACTTCCATTTCCAGTGCGATTTCCTGCAGGGCTTTCAAAGATAATTCATGAAGCTGTGAGATCGTAAAATGAACCGTTTTCTCATCTTCGTTTAAAGTAGTAACTGTTTCTACCACAGAGACCTCTATTTACATATGGTTGAGATATAAAAGTACGACGTTGTGCTGTAACATAATTAAGTTGATACTGCTTGTCAAGCTGAAAAGAAAAAAATTTAACAAATAATAAACCGGGATCTTTCTTGAGTAAACACCGCAAACCTTTCATGTCCCTGTCGGGGAGATCGTCTTTCAGGATCGGAATTAAGTCATTGAATGTCAGTTGGTAAAACGTAAATCCGAAATAGAAATAAAGCATGAGTAAAAAGAACGCCAAAAAATTAATTATTGCTCTAAAAATTTGATAATGTTGGGATTGCAACCCGCCCCGGAATTTCGCTTAAAAAATTAATTTGATTTTATTTACTACATGTTGTATAATCTCTTTCGTTGGTTGCACAATATATTGTATAGCTATTCATTTAATCAAGGCACATCGGGGTTTAAATGTCTTTTAAAAACATGTTCAAACATCGCGGCAAATTCACAAAAATGGTCGGAGAAGAACGGATACGGAACTATCAGCATTTGTATGAACATCTGATCGGCGAGATCGCATCCGGTAACCTTCCGAAGCATGAAAATTATCTGAACCATAATGAACTTGCCGAAAGCATTTACAAAAAGAAGTATTTTTTACGTGATCATGAGGGTAATCACATTGAGCATTGTCCGGAAGACGTCTTTGTCCGTATCGCGTCCTTTGTTGCCGCGCAGGAGACATCCAAGATCAAACAGACCCAATGGGCGGAACATTTTTACCGTGACCTTTATAACGGGCACTGGATCGCCGGCGGCAGGGTGCTGGCCGGGGCCGGTGATCTCTATCGTCTGAAGACCCTGGCGAACTGCTTTGTAGCGGGTATCGAGTCCGACAATATTGAAGCGATCTATAAGACCGCTGCCGAATGTGCGCGGACCTATTCCTTTGGTGGGGGTGTGGGAGTGGATATCACGCCGCTGCGTCCCCGGGATTCGATCGTACATAATGCGGCGGACAGCTCTACGGGTGCGGTTTCGTTCATGGAACTGTTTTCCATGACCACCGGACTGATCGGGCAGTCCGGCCGCCGCGGTGCCCTGATGCTGACGATCGACATCAAACATCCCGATATTTTCCATTTTATCAAGGTCAAGAAAACACCCAACTGGGTCACAAAACAGATCGTGGAACAGTGCCGCTGGAGCGGAAAATTTACGGAGGAGCAGCTTTCGGAACTCAAGCGTCAGGTCATGGACAACACACAGATCCGTTTTGCAAATATCTCCATTAAGGTATCCGATGAGTTCATGCAGGCGGTCAAAGAAGAAACCGAATATAAACGCGACAGCATCATCGTGTATCGAAAACGGCATAAACTGCGCATGACCGAGGCGCTGCAGGATGACGGGTATTATTATTCATTGGGTATCCCCAGCAAGGATATCAATGATTATGAGATCATGGAAACCTTCCGCGATGAAGAAAAATTAAATGCCTGGCTGGAAGAGCAGTTCGGCCGGACGATACGGAAAGAAGATCTTAACGATAAGCACCGCCGGGATGTTTACGGAGATTACCTGCTTGATGTCGGAAGGGACGACTGGGAACTGGCCATCAAATATGCGGGTGATTTTCTGCTGTATTTTGCATCCGGACCTTCCGGTGAGATACGGGAACTGGTCAAAGCGCGCGATATCTGGAACCATTTTGTGGAATCCAATTATCATTCCGCTGAACCCGGACTGATATTCTGGAGTCAGATGAGCAAGTATTCACCCTCCAATTATGTGGGCCGCCCCATTATTTCAACCAATCCCTGTGCGGAAGTACCGCTGGAAGCGGGGGGTGCCTGCAATCTGGGTTCCATCAATCTGAGCCGATTTGTGATCGACGGATTTACCCCCAAAGCAAAGATCGACTGGGAACAACTGAAAATATCTACCGGCAATTGTGTTCGCTTTCTCGATAATGTTGTCAGCTGGAATGAGTTGCTGAATCCTCTGGAAAAACAGCGGGATGCCGCCAGCGAGACCCGCCGGCTCGGACTGGGTATTATGGGTATTGCCGACATGTTCTTTCAGTTGGGTATCGATTACGATTCCGAGCAGGGTATCGATCTGATGGAAGAGGTCATGAGCTTTATAAACGATACTGCATATATGGCTTCTTCGGAACTGGCGAAGGAAAAGGGGCCGTCAGATATTTTCGATTATGATGCCTACGCCCGCTGCCCGTTCTTTGAAGACGCTCTGTCGGAAGAGACACGGGATCATATCAAGCAATACGGTTTGCGCAACATTGCGCTGACCTCCATTGCGCCCACCGGGACCATCAGCAATATCATCAAATCTTTTGAGATCGGAAAAGATAACTATATCGGGGTCAGCGGAGGAATAGAGCCGCTGTTCGCGCTGTTCTATACCCGCCGCGCGGAATCCTTCGATAATCAGTTCTTCCAGGTCTTCCACTCCACACTACAGGCCTATGTTGACTTGAACAATCTGAACGATAAGATCAAGGATGTTAAAAAAGAATTTGATCTGGAAGATATTCTGCCACCCACTTTCTTTAAGACCGCGCATACCATCTCACATGAAAAGCGTATTCGCATTCAATCGGTTTGTCAGCGTTATGTGGATCACTCCATTTCCTCTACCATAAACCTGCCGGAAGATATCGAACCGGAGGTTATATCCCGGATATATCTGGATGCATGGTCAAAGGGACTGAAAGGTATTACGATCTACCGGGACGGCAGCCGCTATCCCATCCTGAGCGTTGAAGGCAAGAAGACCGATTTTCAGGAATTCCGTGAAAAGCATTTCGAAATGGAGATATCCAAAGACAAGGTTATTGAATTTACCGGAGACGAGATCATGGTTCTCGAAGACGGTACATTATCCACACCGTTCCATTATTTCCGCAAGACCATGGGCGTGAAAGATGCTAAAGAGATCGAGGTGGTTTAATGTTAAATTACAGCAAAGAATTCCGTATCCGGGAAAAGAAGATAGAAAAAAAGGATCAGGACAAGCAGGGGCAGCAGCTGATGCTGAAACGCCCCGATGTTGTGGATGCAAGGGTCTATAAGATCAAGAGTCCCTTTGTTAAATTTAATGTTTATGTCACGCTGGGTTACATCATGGAATACGGACGGAAACGTCCCATAGAGATCTTTATCAACTCCAAAGACCTTACCCACTCCGCGCAATATGCCGTACTGACCCGCCTGATCTCGGCCATTTTCCGGCGCGCCGGCGACGCACAATTCATTTTGGAAGAATTGCGAAGTATTTATGATCCCAACGGTGGTTATTTCAAGGATGGAAAGTATATCCATTCCTTTTACTCCGAAGTGGCGGACGTGATAGAGCGTTTCTTCCGGGATGAGGGTATCCTCCAGGCTCCGGAACAGGGGGAGCAGATCAGTTTACCGATCCGGACCCAGCTGAATGCGGTTCATACGATCACGGATGACGAGAGCGATCCGACAACGAACAATACCTTCAAAATTTGTCCCGAATGCAATAATCGCGCACTGAAATATGAGAATGGTTGTGAGTTCTGCGTGCAGTGCGGATATACCAAGTGCGATAAATAAAAGATCAAAGATAAAAGTAAAAAGTAAGAAAAAGCAGAAAAGATAAAAAGTGCCGGAAGCTTCTTTCCAAGATTTATCTTTTATTATTTTTCCGTAAGGAGTATTTTCATTTATGGAACTGATTCTATTCTTAATTTCCGTTTTTGTGATCTCTTTTTCGGGTGCGATGATGCCCGGCCCGGTGACCGCGGTTGTGATCGCAAATGCTAAAAAAACTCCGTACGCGGGATTTGTCGTTGCTGCCGGCCACGCCATGCTCGAGATCCCGCTCATTCTGTTCCTGGCGGTCTATGCCGCAAACTTCATGGAAAATCCCCTTGTGTATGGGATCATATCTTTTGCCGGGGCCGCCATGCTCGTATTTCTGGGGGCGGACATGATCCGCTCTGCGGGTAAGGAGGTCAGAACGGAAGTGCGGAAACAGGGCATGTTCCTTGGAGGGATGATCAGCAGCATCAATCCCTATTTCATTTTGTGGTGGGCGACCACCGGACTTGCACTGATACTGAAAGCGCGAAGTTTCGGACATGCCGCGTTGATATTTTTCATTATAACACACCTTTCCGTCGATTTTCTGTGGGACGGGATCCTGGGTTGGCTGACCCATCGCTCCGGGGTTTTCAACCGACCCGTTCTCCGACGCGGCCTTTTTATTTTCCTTGGATGCTGCCTCCTTCTGGTTGCTGTGTATTTTGCGTATACCGGCTTCCGTGCCTTACGCTGACCAGTAAGCATAAAAAAACCCAATAATAGTTTGACATTTGTAATATTAACGACGATATTATTAAGCTTTTTGGTTTTTTCATAAAAAAGAGGTTTTTTACAATATTGGGATCCGTAAGAAACATAAGGGCCCTTGGGCTAAAGTCATCATAACGCACATCTTCAGGTGTGCGTTTTTTTATGAGATAAAAATTTTGACGGAGGTGTAGTAAGGATATGCAGAAGATACTTCAACAATTGATCAAACTTCAGGAACTCGATACCCGGCTTGACGTACTAACGGAAAGGCTTGGCGATCTGCCGGAAACAGTAAAAACCCTTGAAAAGCAAATTAACAATGAAATAGACCAGAACAAGATACGCGAAACAAGCATTGAAGAGAATGTAACGCTTATTGGCAGTCATACGACACGCATTGAAGAATTATCGGAAAAGATCAAAAAATACAAAGATCAGCTCTATCTGGTTACCACCAACCGAGAATACGACGCGCTGACCTCGGAGATCGAATATAACGAGGAAGCGATCAAAAGTGCCGAAGATCAGGTCCTCCAGTCCGAGGAAGAGAACGAGCGCCTAAAAGAAGCGCATGAGCGGACGGGAAAAAATGTGGAAGAGATGAAGGCCAAACTGGAACAGGCGAAAGGATCGCTTGCCGAAACCCAGCAGGAAACCGAAGAAGAGAAGACCGGTTTGGAAAAAGAACGCGAAGTATTGCTCGGACAGATCCCCCGGAATTACCTTCGCACCTACGAACGTGTTCGCTCCGCGCGCAACGGACTCGCTGTCGTACCGCTCATCCGGGATGCTTGCAGTGGTTGTCAGAACCGGGTGATCCCCCAGAAACGGGTTGACATTTATAAAAAAAATCAGGTTATTACGTGTGATTACTGTGGGCGTTTTTTATACGCTGAAAGTGACACGGAAGATAAATAGCTTAAAGCCGGCGGCTTGACCGCTCCATCCGCCAAACAGGCGGATGGTGAGGAAAGTCCGAACTCCGCAGAGCAGGATGCCTTGTAACGCAAGGAGTCCGTGAGGACTGGAAAGCGCAACAGAAAGCAAACGTTCCCGACGTGTCGGGATCACGGTGAAACGGTGAGGTAAGAGCTCACCAGTTCCGGCGGCAACGTCGGAAGCTAGGCAAGCCCCATCCGGAGCAACACAAATACGAAGGCAATACCTTGCTCGGGTTCATGCTTTCGTGGTAGTGGCTACACCGGGCCGGTGACGGACCGGGCAGATAAATGGTCAGCATCCTTCGCCAACCGGCGGAGGGTAACAGAATTCGGCTTATGTCCGGCTTTAAGCTTATAAATACATGTGAGGGGTTCGCAATATGAAATGGATTTATCCGGATATCCCGGGAGAAGATGTTCTTGAGTTCAGTAAACAATTCGCTTTACCCTATTTGTTCACGAGTATTTTGCTGAACCGGAATATCCGTTCGAAAGATGCACTGAATAAATATTTTGACGATACAAAGTATTCGCTGTATGATCCTTTCTCGATGCAGGATATGGAAAAGACGGTTACGGCGCTGATTCAGGCATGTCAGGACAAAAAGAACATTCTGATCTACGGGGATTACGATGTTGACGGTGTAACCTCCGCATCCATGCTTTATCTTTTCCTTAAAGATCTGACGGAAAGAATATTCTATTATATCCCGGAGCGGGAAAAAGAGGGATATGGCGTATCACGTGAAGGGATTGACTATGCCATTGAGAAAAACATAGATCTTATCATTACCTGTGACTGCGGTATCACGGCGCATGATGAGGTTGCCTATGCGAAAAGCAAGGGGATCGATGTGCTGATCACCGATCATCACGAACAGGCAGACAGTCTGCCGGAAGCCCTTGCCATTTTAAATCCGAAGCGTCAGGAAGAAAACTATCCTTTTCGCGAACTGTGCGGCGCCGGCGTGGTATTCAAACTTCTGGAAGCGATCTGCATCCGTCTGTACGGTAACCCGGAACGGGCAAACCGATATCTGGATCTGGTTGCGGTGGGAACAGCTGCCGATATCGTTCCGCTCGTGGATGAGAACCGGGCTATGGTTAGGGAAGGACTTGCGCGGATACGCCGGCATGAATGCCGCCTGGGTATTCTCGAACTGTTCAATGTATGTAAAATGGCCGCGGAAGATATTTCGGTGATCAACATTGTATTCGGGATCGCGCCGCGACTGAATGCGGTTGGACGTATGGGAAGTGCCGGCAGAGCCATCACCCTTCTGACCACAGATGACCATTATACTGCACGTCAATTCAGCAGTATTCTGCATAAGGAAAATGAAGAAAGACAAAAGGTGGAACGCAACGTTACCCTTGAGGCAGTACGTCAGGTGCATGAAAAATATGGTGAAAAATTACCGAAAGCATTGGTCCTTGCCGGGGACTGGCACCCCGGAGTGATCGGTATCGTTTCCTCCAAGATCAAAGATAAATTCAATCGCCCCGTGTTCCTTATCGCGCTGAAGGATGGTATGGGCAAGGGCAGTGGCCGCAGTATCGATAACTTTGATCTACATGCCGCCCTGTCGTCGTGTGCAGACCATCTGGAAGCATTCGGAGGACATCAGATGGCGGCAGGTCTGACGATCGCAGAAACGAACATCCCGGCGTTTGAACGCGCTTTCCGGGAGTATGCGGAACAACATATCACATCCGACATGCTTGAACCGGCCATATACCTTGACGCCGATGTCAGCCTGTGCGATATAAATGCCAAAATGATGGCCTTTCTGCATGATATGGAACCTTTCGGACCGGCAAACATGCGACCGAAATTCGGCCTTAGGAACGTCTTTCCGCGAAACCCGGTGATCCTGAAAGAAAAACATTTGAAATTTTCCATTAAGGAAGGGGATCATTCCTTCAATTGTATTGCATGGAATATGCTTGATCGTTTTGAACTGATGATGGATCCTTCGCAAAGAGTCGATATTGCTTTTGTTCCGACCATGAACGAGTGGAACGGAACAAAGCGGATTCAGTTGGTTATAAAAGATATTCGTCCGCATATCGCATAAGTTTTCATTGATTGACGCATAAAACTGTCTTATTTTTATATAAGGCGTCAAAAGGAACATATCATGATAAAAAAGAAGAACACTACGGATAAAAAGAGAATCCCCATATGGACGATCCTCATATTGGTGTTTGTTATACTTTTTTCTGCGTTGATGGCTCCCCGTCAGCAGACCTATAAATATAATTATCAGGTTGGAGATATCACCCGGTCGGATATTATTGCGCCGTATGATTTTGAAATCCTTAAACCGCAGGCACTTATCCAGCGCGAACAAGCCGAGGCTCTAAAAAAGGTCGCCTTTGTATTCACCCAGGATGACGGCGTGTACTCGGCACAGATCGAGCGGGCCGAACAGTTCTTTCAGATGGCACAGATCCTGGATCAGCGCTATCAAAAATATCAGCAATCACGGCAAATACGCAACCTGGAGCGTTACAGCACAAGTGATCTTGAGACGCTGAATCAAAGCGTCCGGACCGACAGCAATGCCTATGTTGCTGTTGTCAATGCTTTCCGCGAACAATATAATATTCATGTTGAGGATGCTCCCTTTTCCGAACTGTTCAAGCCGACAGAGGGAAAAAGGATCAATCTGCAAAGAACAAGGATCGGTTTTATAACACATCTTTCATCATTGTTCGAAAGCGGGATAACCGATATTCCGCTTGATTCGATCCTGTCCGCCCAAATCTCGGTCCGCTCTCAGGGCGTGGAGACCCCCGTGACCGTAAAGAACATTTATGATCTGGCATCTGCAACGGAGCAATTGACGGAAAACATCGCAAAGGATTTTGAGGTACATGCCCAGAAAGTTCTCATGGCGCGAATTTCTCAGTTGCTGGTCAAGCCGAACCTGATCTATGATAAAGAGCGCACCATCACCCGTCAAAAGGATGTGATCAGTCGGATCCCGCTTGTCGCGGGGAAGGTCTATAAAGATGAAAAGATCGTCGGTGCCAATACATTGATCACACAGGAGATCTATCAAAAGTTATATTCGCTGAATGTTTCGGAAGACCGCCGCAACGCCAATATTCAGGGCTTTAATGCCTTTCTGAAAGCGCTGGGTAATGTGTTCATTCTGACCCTGATGTATATGGTCTTTGTCATTTTCCTGCTGTTGTATGATAAAACGCTTTTCCATAATGTTAAAAAGTTTCTGCTCATGATCATTTGCATGATGTTCAGTCTGGGTCTCGGGGCGGTCGTAGCCGCTCTGGCACCCTCGCACATGGTGCTGGTGCCGATGACCATCACAGCCATGTTGCTCATGATCTTTTTTGATGAACGTATCGCCATGGTTGGCTCTGCGGTGATCTTGTTGTCGCTGACCTATGTTTTTGGCGGCTATTTCCCTTTTATCATTATGCATGTTTTCCCGGTCATGATGGCGATCATCTCCTTTAAGGCCAGCCGCACACGGGAAAATATCTTACGTCCGCTGGTCTTTATTCTGGCGGGATATCTGATCTCTATTCTGGCGATGAATATCTCTTCCCCCGAATCGTTTTCCAACATGCTCAACATGCTGCTCTTTGCCTCCGGGAACGCGATTATCTCCGTCCTGGTGACGAACGGACTGGTCATGATCATCGAACGTATTTTCGGAGAAACGACCACCCTGTCCCTGCTGGAATTGTCGGACGTCAACCGCCCGCTATTGAAACGCTTGTCCCTTGAGGCACCCGGTACGTTCAATCATTCGATCATGGTCGGCAACCTGCTTGAAACGGCGGCGGAAAAGATCGGTGCCGACAGTCTGCTGGCACGGGTCGGTGCTTATTATCATGATATCGGGAAACTCGGCAAAGTCGAATACTTTGTGGAAAATCAGGCCGGCGGCGAAAATAAACTGGATGAACTGAAGCCGCATATGGCAGCCAAGGTCATTATCAACCATGTTCGCAAGGGACTTGAATTGGCGGAAGAGGAAAAACTACCCGGTATCATTAAAGATTTCATCGCCACCCATCACGGAACGATGACCGTGGATTATTTTTATCAAAAGGCAAAGCAGGAATCCGACGAGAACACCCTGCATGAAAACGAATTTCGTTATCCGGGTCCTCTGCCAACCACCAAGGAAACCGGTTTACTGATGATCGTGGAGGCGGCAGAAGCCGCCGTGCGCTCTCTGAAAAAAGCATCCCCCCGGAGCATTGAAGAAAAGATCGACGATGTGATCTATAAGCGAATGAACACGGGGCAACTGGATGAATGTCCGCTGAACTTTGCCGATCTTACCAAGATCAAAAAAGCGATCTATCCGATGCTGGTCGGTCTTTATCATGAACGTATTCCTTATCCGGAAGACAAGAAAGAGGATGAGGCTAAAGAAGAGAATAGAAACATGGAAGACGGGAAAGCATGAGCCGTTCCATCCGGTTTTTTAACGAAGACGATCTGGACGTACCCATAAAATCGACAGCAGCCCGTAAACTGCTGACGTGTACCCTGCATGCCCTTCATCAGAAGAAATACGATATTCGCATCATTGCGAAAACCGATGATGCACTGCGGGAAATGAAAGAGCAATTCTTTCATGAGGATGTATACACCGACATTATCAGTTTTGTGATCGAGACGGACCCCGGACTTGAAGGAGAGCTCTATTACAGTCCCGAGCAGATCCGGCGGAATGCGGAGGAATTCTCAGAGCCCGTGGAACGCGAATATGCACGGGTCCTTATCCACGGAATATGTCACCTTTGCGGCTACAGGGACCGCAATGAGGCGGAAAAAAAAGAGATGACCGGTCTCGAGAATATGTTTTTAACTCAATTTTTTGATGGAATCTCATGTCAATAGCAGAAAGCATTGTTCTTTTTATCGTTTTTCTGATCCTTTCGGGTATCTTTTCCGGAAGCGAAACGGCACTGTTCGGGACGCGGAAAGAAGCTTTGCGTAATCTTAAAACGGTAGCATCCCGGAGGACATTGAAATTACTCGGCAAACCGCAAAAACTTCTTATCACGATCCTTATCGGTAATACACTAGTCAATATTGCACTTGCCTCCCTGTCCGCCATCACGGTTTATCGGCTTTCCCAGGATCTGGGCTGGCCGCATCTGCTGACCGCATTCCTCGAGGTCGTGGTGATCACGGTGATCCTGCTGATCTTTGGAGAGATCGTTCCCAAAACCCTGGCCCTGCGCAACGCCCGGAGGGTCAGCCAACGCTCCAGCTGGTTTATTGGGATCTGCTATACGCTTTTCTTTCCGCTGACCATCATTCTGTATTTTATCGGTAAACTGGCAGAGAAATCCCTGCGTGTGAAAAAAGATACATTGATCGATAATGAAGAAGATATCAAAACCCTGGTCCGTATCGGTGAAGAGGGGGGTGCCTTTGAAGAAAAGGAAAAGGAAATGATCACCTCGCTGCTGGAGTCCACCGACACCCGGGTGCGGGAGATCATGATCCCCCGTCCCGATATGGTCGCTGTAGATGCCGATCGTCCCATTGAAGAGATATTCAGTTTTGTATGTAACCAGCGTTTTGCCCGTTTCCCGGTTTACCGGAAAGACCTTGACCACATTATCGGCTTTATATTTGAAAAGGATATTCTTGCCTATCTGGACGGAAAGAAAAAAACCGATATCGATAATCTGATCCATCCGCCGCTTTTTTTACCCGAGAACGCGAGCGTATCTTATGCGATCACGCTGTTCCAGGAAAAGAAGACCAAGATCGCGATCGTGGTCGATGAATACGGCGGCACCAGCGGTATGATCACGCTGGAAGATGCCATCGAAGAGATCGTGGGAGATATCCAGGACGAAAATGAGGTGCAAAGTTCTCCGGTCAAATGGCTGACGCAGGATGAGTGTGCCGTGAATGCGACTATCAATCTGGATGATCTGGAAGATGTGCTTGGAGTGTATTTTCCCCAAGATCGCTCATATGATACGCTGGGAGGGTTTGTGATGGACCACCTCGGCCGCATCCCCGGCAAACATGATTCCTTCCGCTATCAGGACCATATCTTTATTGTGGATGAAATGGAGAATAAACGCATTCAGCGTATCCGTATTATACGCGCTAAGCGTAAAGGCAAACACACGCCATGAAATTATTTGACGAACTGATCGAACTTGTGCGTAAACTGCGTTCACCCGAAGGTTGTCCCTGGGACAGGGAACAGACGCCCGAATCGCTGATCCCTTACTTTATTGAAGAAGTCCACGAAGCGGTGGATACGATCGAGAGCGGGGATAAACAAAAGTTAAAAGAGGAACTGGGGGATGTGCTTCTGCATGTCGTATTCCAGACCCTGATCGCGGAGGAGAACAATGCTTTTACGTTTGAGGATGTGCTCCGCCATATCAGTGATAAAATGATCCGTCGGCATCCGCATGTATTCGGAGAAAGAACCTCCCGCGCACCCGAAGATGCGAATAAGATATGGGAGGCGGAAAAGAGCAGGGAAAAAGGAGACCGTCTTTTGGACGGGATCCCCAGGCGTCTCCCCGAACTGCATCGCGCATACCGCATGCAGCAGAAAGCCGCGTCGGTTGGTTTCGACTGGGATGACGTGGCCGATGTGTGGAAAAAACTGGATGAGGAGATCGGAGAATTCCGCCATGCCGCAAGTGAGGCCGATAAAGAAGCCATGGAAGATGAACTGGGTGATATCCTGTTCGCGTTGGTGAACCTCAGTCGCTTTTATGATCTTCATCCCGGTATGGCATTGAAGCGAAGCAACGACAAATTCTACCGCCGTTTTTCGGAAGTGGAAGATCATTATAAGGGGGATAATAACAAGATGCACGATGCCACGCTTGAAGAGCTTGATACCGTATGGGAAGCGGTAAAGGCTAAAGAAAAAATCTAACATTTTTTATTTTATTTAATACTGAATGATCTGCAGCAACTGCGGATCATTTTTGTTATGGCTCAGAAAATTCTTGTTTTGTTCAAAAGAGCGTCTTATTATTGGCATATGCCAATAAAGGAGGGGTTATGCCCAGGCCGTTTAAAGCGAGAATGATATACGGAGAGTTTGCCGCGGATTATTACAAGCCCTGCGGCCGCCGCTTGTCCGAATTGCAGGAGATCTATCTGGAGGCGGATGAGATCGAGGCTCTGCGTCTGGCCGATCTCGAAGGGAGCTACCAGAACGATGCGGCGGATAAAATGGGTGTTTCCCGTCAAACGTTCGGTAATATCATAAAAAATGCCAGACAAAAAGTTGCGGATGCGCTGATCAACGGGAAGGCTATTCGCCTGAATCCTCCGGCCGGTGGGCGCCACCGTTGCGGGCGCTGCGGTCGACCCTGGGCACAGACAGGTCCGGTTCCGGAAATGGATGAATGCCCCGAATGCGTTGAGGAAGAAAGGAACGATTCGCACCGCGGAGGAGGATGGAAAAAATATCAGCATGAGATTATTAAAAAATGAAAGGAGTTCGATATGCCACAAGGCAATGGAACAGGACCCGAAGGAAGAGGTCCGCTGACAGGGAGAGGCATGGGCTTTTGCAATGGTTATGAGAGTCCCGCTTATACCCAAGCCGCATTTGGCGGTCGCGGTATGGGTATGGGAAGAAGGTTTGGCCGCGGATTTGCTGCAGGTCGTGGCAACACCGGCCGCGCAGGACGGATTTACGCTCCCCCCGTGCAGCGTTACAGCAAAAGTGATCAACTGGAAATGCTCAAAGAAGAAGCCAGATGCCTGAATGAGGATCTTGTATCGGTCAGGGCAAGGATCGAAGAGCTGGAAAAACGTGAGGAAAAGGAATAATTCATAACACGGGATATGCCCAAGGCGCGACCTGGGCGGGAAATGATCGTCAATGAAGATCTCAATAGCAAGCGGAAAAGGCGGAACCGGTAAAACGACATTGGCCACCAATCTGGCTGTGTATTTGTCGGAATATCGTGATGTGATTCTGACGGATCTCGATGTGGAAGAACCCAATTCCGGGCTTTTTATCCGCGGAACGGCTGTTCACGAAGAGATCTTCAATACAATGATCCCGCAATGGCAGTCCAGTTCCTGTTTCCTTTGCGATGAATGCCGTCAGATCTGCAATTTCAATGCCATTTCCCGCATCGGGGATGAGATTCTTATCTTTCCGCAGCTTTGTCATTCCTGCTATGCATGTTCCGAACTGTGTCCGGCAAATGCACTGCCGATGATGCCTAAAAAAAGCGGTATAATACAGCATTCCCGCCGTGAAGGGCTTGATTTTGTTGAAGGCGTTCTTGATATCGGTGAAGAACAGGCCGTACCGCTGATCGCCGGGACAATGCAGTATGTGAATACACATTTTGCTGCGGAGAATATCCGTATTTATGACGCGCCGCCGGGCACATCCTGTCCGATGATAGAAGCCGTGAAACATAGCGATTATGTGATATTGGTCACAGAGCCGACCCCCGTGGGACTGTACGATCTTTCTCTGGCGGTCGAAACGGTGCGCGAACTGAAAAAAGATTTTGCCGTTGTTCTGAACCGTTACGGCATGGGTAATACCGATGTTGAAGATTACTGCAGAAAAGAACGGATCCCCTTGATCGCAAAGATCCCGCATCAGCGCAGGATCGCGGAGTATTGTTCGCGCGGAGAATTGTTGTACAGTCATGAAAAGGAATTTAAGAATGCCCTGGACAGTATCATATCCCATCTGGGGATATTAACCGGAAATACCGGAGGACGCTTATGAAAGAAATTGTCGTTATCTCCGGGAAAGGCGGAACCGGAAAAACATCCCTCTCGGCATCGCTCGCCGTATTGGGAAAAGAAGAGATGATCGTTGCCGATTGCGATGTGGACGCCGCGGATATGCATGTTTTTCTCGAACCCGATCATGCTAAAAAGGAAGACTTTTACAGCGGTCAGTTCGCCCGCATAGATTCCATGCGCTGCATTAACTGCGGAGCGTGCGCGGAAGTATGCCGTTTTAATGCAGTGAACAAGGAAGAGAGGACCTATACGATCAATCGCCTGGATTGTGAAGGCTGCGGATACTGCGCAAGGATCTGCCCGGCTGCGGCGATCGAAAATATCGACGATCATGTCGGATGGTGTTACACCTCCGCGATTCGAACCGGTACGCTCATGCTTCATGCCCGCATGAAAGTGGGAGCGGAAAATTCCGGGAAACTGGTGGCAAAGGTCAAAAGGGAAGCAAAACGCATCGCGGAAAAAGAACAAAAAAGATATGTTCTGATCGACGGTTCTCCCGGTATAGGATGTCCCGTGATCTCCTCGCTTTCGGGGGCGGACTACGTTATCCTGGTTACCGAGGCGGGGATCTCCGGATTGCACGATCTGAAGCGCGTATATGCACTGGTGGAAAAATTCAGGATCAAAGCGGGCTGTATCATCAATAAGTCCGATCTGAATACCGGCATAAGGGATCAGATCAAAGAATTTCTCAAAGAAAAAGGGATAGATCATCTTGCCGATCTGCCCTATGATACAATGTTCACAAAGGCGATGCTTGAAGGTAAAACCATTGTGGAATATCCGGAAAGCGATATTGCCATTACGATCGGTTCTATCTGGCAACAGTTAAAAAAACAATTTGGAAATGCTAAAATAAAGGAATAAAAACATGAAGATCGCATTCAGTTCAACGGGAACACAGTGGGAAGATCCGATCGATCCGCGCTTTGGCAGAGCGGAGTATTTTCTCATTTACGATGAAGATAAAGATATAACATCCTTTCTTGACAACACGGATGTTGTCAATGAAGCACACGGAGCCGGTCCGCGTACAGCGCAGCGGCTTACCGCGGAAAAAGCGGACGTGTTGATCACCGGTAACGGACCGGGAGGGAATGCAGCCATGGTTCTGCAGCACGCGGGAATAGACGTTTATATCGGTGCCGGCGGCATGAGCATTAAGGAAGCATATAGTGCCTATAAGGAAAAAATGCTGACAAAATTTTAATACACTTTGGAATATCAAATTCAAAAAACCATATCAAGGAGAAACATATGATCATTGCAGTACCGGTAACAGAGAACACACTGTCCCTGCATTTTGGACATTGCGAACACTTCCTCTTATTTCACGCGGATCAGGAAAAGAATATTATTAATACCGAAGAACGCCTTCCGCCGCCGCATGAACCCGGTGTGCTACCCAAGTGGCTGGCGGGCGAGGGTGTGCATGTCATTATTACCGGCGGAATGGGTATGCACGCACAGCGTTTGTTTGCATCCTACGGGATTGAAGTGGTACTGGGAGCGCCCGCCGGCGACCCGGAGATGGTCGTACGGAACTGGCTGGACGGGACGCTGACCACGGGAAATAATCCCTGTGATCATTAAAAAATAATCGCATAAAAAACAAACACCCCGCCATCGGCGGGGTGTTCTGGTATCCCCTAGGGGATTCGAACCCCTGTTGCAGGAATGAAAATCCTGAGTCCTAACCACTGAACGAAGGGGACCTATGTCAAGCCCGAAATAATAAAATCTTTTGTATACAGAGGCAAGGATTATTTTATATTTTTGCTATAGATCAAAAAGAAAGGGAAGAAATTGCTGAAACGTATGGTTGTTTTATTACTGATGAGCGTTTTGCTGTTTGCGGATGTCGCTGAACAGCTCAAAAAAGATATCACATATCTAAGTTCCGAAGCATGTTTTGGCCGCGGATATATGAACAAAGGGTTGAAACGGGCAGAACAATATATCATAAAAGAACTTCGGGAACTGGATCTGGAAGTAAAAACCCAGGCGGTACGCATGCAGATGAATGTGCCTGTTGCAAAATCCTATTGCGTTATCAACGGTGATACATTGCGGGCAGGGTATGACTTTATTCCCCATCCTCACAGCGGGTCGGTCAATACACGTTTTTATCCTGAAGACATTGATATCTATGATGCAGATCTCCTTGAACACTTAAAGGATTCGCTTGAACTGAGCAGTATAGCACAGGTTCGCCGGTTTCTGATAAAACAGGCTTCCGGGAAAAAAGACGGGCGACTCTATGTATTCGCGCAGGAGGAAGTTTTGCAGAGCCGGCAGGATAAACGTTTTTCACGTGCCGCTCTGCAGATCCGCAGCGAATGCGTTCCGGACAGTATAGGAACACTGGATTATTTTCACCGGACGCAATATAAGCGTTTCAAAAGCAATAATGTGATCGCCCGGATCGAAGGAAGCAGCGAAAAGGATTCCGTGATCATGCTGGCGGCACATTACGATCATATGGGTGCGCTGGGGGACATCTATTATCCGGGTGCCAACGATAATGCCAGCGGGGTAGCGGTACTGCTTGCCCTGGCGCGTCATTATGCCGAAAGCCCGCCGCCGCCCTATACCCTTGTATTTTGTTTTTTTACGGCCGAAGAACAGGGTCTGCTCGGATCATTCAAATACGCGTATAACCCGCGATATCCGCTGGAAAATGTCGCAACGCTGGTCAATCTGGATATGGTGGGTTCAGGAGGAAAGGGTTTTGGCATGGTCAACGGGACCGCCTGTCCCAAAGAAGCGGACCTATTACGGGAAATTGCTGAAGAACACGCACTGGGTGAATTGAGGATACGGGACAATAATCCGAACAGCGATCACTATCCTTTTACCCAATTGGATATGAAGGCTTTTTTTCTGTATTCCTCCGGTGGTGAACAGCCCTATCATCATCCGGATGATGTTGCCGAAACATTGGATTGGGAAGTGCTGGAGCAGGTCGTATTATGGGTGCGTGAGTTCATTGCGCGCCGGGCGCTGTCTGCAGAGCTGTTAGTCACAGAATAAGTATTTTGCACTGTCCGGTAATTTTTCATATTCCCTGTTTCTTTAAGCGGAACGGAGATTTAAAATAATACCGATATTCAGGTTTTGATGTGGGTTTTACGGTATTCGGACGGTGTCAGACCGACATGTTTTTTAAAGAGTGTATTGAAAGAAGATTTTGAATTGAACCCCGCATCAAACCCGATCGCCAGCACGGTCAGATTGTTGTTCGCCGGATCCAAAAGACCTTGTTTCGCTTCTTCAATGCGGTAATTATTGATAAAAGTAAAGAAATTTCTGCCCATTTTTTCGTTCAGGATCTGGGTGACATGGTGCCGGGGCACGTGCAGGCGGTTCGCAACATCAACAATATTGAGTTCCGGTTCGCGGTAAAGTTTTTCTTCCTCCATCAGCGCGATGAGTTTTTTGCTTAAACTGTCGATATTTTTCTTTTGAAGACCCGAACGCTCGTATTTCGGTTTTTCTTTTTCCGTCAATTCGGGATAGATCCGGTCCTGCTGATAACCGAAGATACTGAAAGCGAAAGAATAGAAAACCAGGATCACGTTCCCTGCCAGCAAGGGATCAAAATGAAAATTTTCTGCGAATACGCGCGTAAAGCCCATGGCGAACAGCCCGAAATAGAACACAAAGAAACTGATAGACACAAATTGTGCCCAGCCGAGGGTGATCTTCTGGGAGGTATACGAATACAGATCTTTAATTTTACGCCGGTGTTTGTCCAAACGCACGAAGGTTGCTATCGAATATCCGATAATGGATACCATTAAAAGGATGGCATAGACAAACCGCAGTCCGCGCAGAGGATCTGCCGCCAGAAAATCATCAAAGATCAGCACGGGTTGTTTGCGGTAGATGAGCGCAAGGATAAAAAAAGCGATCACCGGCAGGGTCCAGCTGATATAATAATGCCGCAGCCGGGGTCTGTCGGATATCAGCGTGTTTATATAGATGAAAAGCAGGGGACCGTAAACGAAAGGCGAAATGGGGAAACCCATAATGGAGTAACGTGTGTTAAAAAGAGAAATTAGCATTTGAAAAGCGATCGCAAAAAGCCATACCGCCAGGACACGATCCGGCAGCCGGGCATTTTTTTTCAGCATCATCATAATGCCGGCATAAAAAGCTTGTGCAAAACCAATCGCAAGGATCGCGATATTCAATTTATTGTAGGCATCCATAATGAGGAAAGATCAATCCCCCAGGATTACAGGCTTTTAAGGATCGAATCGCGTTTTGATATATTTACCGCATCCGGATTGACCGGTACGACCTGAAGACGAAGTACCTGACCGTCTTTCATGATCTGTTGCAAGGCATTGTCCCTTGGGCGTAAAAAGCCGTAACCGCGCGTCATGGTCTTATAGTTCTCATAGGGCATTTTGTCTTCATTGTTCTCGTTATATATCTTGATCGCTTCATTTCTGCCTTCGATCTCGGCATTTTCCATTTCGCGTTTAAGATTAGAAGCCTTGAGACGTTCAAGCAGTTCCGGGAAAGATTGTTCAATGACCTCCGGTGAAGTGGAATGAAGGAAGTTGACCTTACCATCCGGCTCAACCATCACAAAACCGTAATGTCCCACCCAACTGTGGTTTTTATAACCACGGACCACATTCACGATATCGCCGGTCTGCAGATACTGCAGCACTTCCGGCATGATCTCAATGGGGACATAATGCCACACAAGTGAATCTTCGGGAACCATATAAGGTACGCCCTTATTTTTAAAAAACCGGCTTTTGTTGATCTGGATCGTGTCAATGGCGGCACGCTCCCCCGCAAGTTGAAGACTGATGTTTTCAGCCAGCCAGGTATTGCTGCGCGGCCAGTCATACTCCCCGTAATGATTGCGGGTCGTGTAAGAGATAATGCCGTCTCTGTAGCGGATTCGTTGCAGAATGGCAAAGAATTCCTGCCAGTCGTGTGCGTATGCCATTGCAAGAATATGTTCACAGAACACAACGCAATCGCTTCTGTCCAGCGCGTACATCGGCAGCGGGTCATAAAGTTCAACGGGATACTCGCCCAGGAGATATATCTCATAGGGTTGTCCCAGATTTTTTCGAGCAAGATGTTTTATCCGGTCCCTGAGATCCGGGAGGATATAATGAACATAAGGAAGATAGAGATTGATCTCTTCGGGAGAAAAGGCATATAAGGGTTTAGCAAGGAGTTCTTTCAGAACCTCCCGGTCGATGCCGAGAGTATCGGCTGCCATGCACTGCGCTTCCGTCAGCGGTGGCAGTTGTTTTTGTCCGCATCCATGAAAAGCTGTGAGCATGAGACAGGCAAGGGCAATTAAAAGGATCTTTCGCAAAACGGCACCTCATTTTTTATACTAAAAGATACAACGTATTTTTATTTACGGGAAGAATTAATTAGCACATGTCGATTCCATGATTTTCTCCCATAAGACGAATAAAAGTATTATGTTTTTATGGTCTTTCGTACTATTATTAAATATATTACTTGGTTATAATGACACATAATGATGAAAAATATTGAAATAGAAAATAAAATATTCAGCATTCCCTTAGTTGCGGGACTTGCTGCCCTAATTTCCCTGATCGCCCAGTATGGATTTTATCTTAATCCTGCAACACTTCAGTTTTTTAGACAGGTTGATCGTATTATTGCTTTGATATTTGTATTGTATTATTTCCTTCGCCTGTTTTTATCCGAAGATAAATGGCGTTCAATTCGCTCGACTCCCTTTGAGAGTATTCTGCTTTTGATATTCGGTATATCGCTTATAACGGAAGGGGTTTTTAAATCACATTTACTGTCCAGCGAATTTTCAATTATTTATATTAAGATATATTTTGTTGTCATTCAATTGTTTATAATTTTCAATATACTTATGGCTTTAGTAAAAAACCGCCAGGATTGGCTTTTCATGTCTCTAAAACCCTCACGGGTTTTTATGCTCTCTTTTATTATTGTTATCATAGTAGGTGTTTTTCTGCTTAAACTCCCCCGAGCTTCATACAATGGAATATCATGGACCGATGCCCTTTTTATTTCCACCTCGGCAGTTTGTGTTACCGGTCTGACACCACTCAATGTTTTTGATACGTTTACACCCATAGGACAGGGAATTATTTTATTTTTATTTCAGATTGGGGGACTTGGTATTGTAACATTGACAAGTTTTATAGCTCTGATATTTCAGGAAAAAAGCGGATTCCGCTTAAGAAATCAGGTTGTGTTGATGGAGATTCTCGATGATAACAATTTAAGTAAGTTGGGAGAAATGATACGTGCTATTATTCGTCTTACACTTTCTTTTGAATTTGCAGGAGCGATCATTTTATGGTTTCGCTGGGGTGCATTTGATTTATCACCCGGTCGAAGAATATTTACAGCAGTATTTCACAGTGTATCAGCATATTGTAATGCCGGTTTTAGTAATCTGCAGAGCGGATTAGAATCGGTTGGATATAGTCGCGACCCTATAACGATGTTGGTGGTGATGATACTCATCGTTATGGGAGGGCTGGGCTTTTATACATTAAGAGATATTTTCTTTAACCGGCAATATCCTCATGATAATAGACATCATTTTACGCTTCAAACACGGATGATATTGGGAATATCGGCGGCTCTTATTGTAATTGGAGCCTTTGCAATAGTAATCATTCAATGGAAAGACTGGAACGATATGCCAATTTGGCTTCGTATCATGAATGGCTTCTTTACAAGCGTTACAAGTAGGACTGCCGGATTCTCAACTGTAAATATTGGTGCACTTTCTCTTCCGGCAATTATTTTTATAATGTTGCTTATGTATATAGGTGCGGCGCCAAATTCCACAGGTGGTGGTATTAAAGTTACTACATTTGGAGCTGTATTGGCAGCTTCTTGGGCATTTATTCGTGGGAAGGATAGAGTGGAGATTGGCTGGAGCACCATCCCAATGATCACTATACGACGATCATATATTGTTCTGCTTAGTTCTTTAATACTCATTTTTCTGGCAGTATTTTTAATAAGTTTTGTGGAAGAGGCAACTTTTATAGATTTACTTTTTGAAGTGGTTTCTGCATTCGGTACTGTGGGTTTATCGCGAGGTGTAACACCTTTTTTAAGTGAATTCAGCAAGGTTGTTATTACAATTGTTATGTTCATTGGCCGTGTAGGATTATATACACTGGCAATTGCCGTCGGACGGGAAAGCATGGTACAACATAACCATACATTTCCCAAAACGAATATTATGGTTGGATAATAAAACAAGGGACATTCTTATGCCAAAAAAACAAAATTATGTCATTATCGGTATGGGTGCTTTTGGGCGGGAGATTGCAACTGTACTGAAAGAACAAAAAGCCGATGTAATCGTTATTGATGAAAACAAGGATACGATCGCCGAATTAAACCAGGAAGGATTCTATCATGCTGTTAGCCTGGATGCTACTGAGCCTTCAGCATTAAAGCGTTTTGTTTCACCTGATGACACCGTTATTGTCGCGATGGGAGAATCTTTCGAATCAAACATTCTGATTGTTGCTCATCTTAAAAAGATCGGTGTGAAAAAAATATATTCGCGTGCCACAAAAAAAGTATATGCAGATATCCTAAAAAGCATGGATGTTGTTCAGACACTTTTTCCCGAACAGTATGCTGGCCGTAAGTTTGCACTGGAATTAATGTATGACAGTGTGAAATTTATCAGCGAATATATGCAGGGTCTTTATATCAGTGAGGTCACCGCACCAAAGCATTATTGGGGACGTACAATAGTCGACTTGAATGTACGAAAAAGTTTTAATCTGAATATTGTTGCACTTAAGGAAAAATTTGAAAACGGTGAAGAGGAAATATATCCTTTAGGTTTTGAAAACACCCCGCTAAAAAAGGAACATACACTGATACTGTTTGGCAAAGAAAATGACATAACCGCCTTTGCTAAGCAAGCGGAATAAATGATAAAGCAACCTGCCTGATTTTTATTCATAAGCTTAAACGGATTTGCAGAAAGACCAGAAGCCCCTGCAGACAGAAGAATTTTGGAACAAAATATTTTTAATTCCAGCAAGGAATAATTACCTTCCATGTTTATACAAGGGAAAATAATGCCGGAAGCATCAAGTCGCGTTGAACAGATCATAAGAAACCCCAAGAGGGCGGTATGGACCTTGTCGGTTCCTGTATTATTGGGGATGTTCTTTGAGTATTTTTATAATCTGACCGATACATTTTTTGTCAGCCGCATTGGAGATGACGCGATCGCCGCCATGCAGTTCAATCATCCGTTCGTTTTCTTTGCTATCAGTATTTGTTTCGGACTCGGTATCGGTGTGACCAGTCTCATTTCCCGCGCTCTTGGTGCTAAAGACCAGAAACGCGCCAATAATGCGGCCGAACATGCGGTCATCCTGGCGGTCATTATCGGCGTGATCATTTCGGCCGGCAGTATTATCTTCCGGTATCCGATCTTCAGATTACTGGGCGCGCCGGACAATATTATCGGTTTGTCGGTCCGGTATTTTGAGGTCATCATTTTTGGATTTGTATTCAATATCCTCAATGTATTCTTCCGCTCCATACTTTCCGGAGAAGGGGATGTGAAAACACCGGTACGTTTTATGATCATCGGGACCCTGATAAATATCGTGCTGGATCCCTTTTATATTTTTGTACTGAATCTCGGTATTGCCGGTGCTGCCTGGGCGACCATTACGGCACAAATGATCGTAACATTGCTGTATTTGATCTTTTTCTTTCACCGAAAGGCCAGCCTGGTCCAGTTTGCGTTCAAAGATTTTTCCTTCTCCTGGGAGATCATCGGCACCACGTTCCGTATCGGCGTGCCCGCATCGCTGGCTTTTGTGGTCATGTCCCTGGGGCAAATGCTGTTTAACAGGATCGTTGTCGTTTTTGGTTCGGACGCGATCGCCGGGGTGGGGATCGGTATGCGTATGGACCAGCTTTTCTTTATGCCCATTCTCGCCTGTGCGGCCACGATGGTAACCATTATCGGAATGCTGTACGGTGCAAAGCGGATCGACCTCATGCGGGCGACATATTTATATGTCATCCGAAGCTGTCAGATCATTGCGATCATTTTAGGTCTTTTATTCTACTTCATTTCTCCGTACTTTATGAAAATATTTACCGCGAATCCTCTGGTCATTGATATTGGTACGACCTATTTGCGCTACAATGTTTTTGCCTACCCCTTTATTGTTGTGGGCATGATCTCCGGCAGGGTCTTTCAGGGGTTTGGTAAGGGAGTACCCGGCTTGCTGATCACAACCATTCGTATTGCCGTGATCATTGTTCCTCTGGCCCTTGTGTTCACGCGTGTTCTTGGCTGGGGGATACAGGGAGTGTTCATTGCACAGATCATTTCTTCGTTCACTGCCGCTGTCATTGCGTATCTCTGGCTGAGCGCCAGTATGAAAAAACTAGAGGCAAAAGAAATAACACCCGGAGCATGATATGAACAAGAATCAAAGTTATCCTCTTGATATTTCAACCAAGGAGGCCATGAAAGAGATCACACGGGGTATTCCTTGTCTGTTGAAATTATTTTATCGCCTGCTGAGAGATGACCGTACGCCACGTGCCGTTAAATGGTGGATCGGCGGAACGGCCCTGTATCTGATCCTGCCGATCAATCTGAAGTTCAAAAACCTGAAACGTTTCCCGGTCCGCCTTTTAAACTATATTGACGATATCGTGGTGATCTTTACCATGATCCAGCGGATATTCAACAATACACCGGAAGAACTGCTGGAAGAATTATGGGATCATGATATTTCTCTCACAGAGTGGCAGAACCTTTTATTCAAGATCAAAACCGATATCCAGAATTTTGTTTAAGGGAGCTGCATGATCGAACGTCTTTCCGGTGTCCTGCTGCACATAAGCTCTCTCCCCTCTGCCTGGGGATATGGTGATTTCGGACCCGGGGCTTTCCGGTTTGCCGATTGGCTGGCGGAGAGCGAACAAGCTCTGTGGCAGACGCTTCCGCTGACCATCCCGGACAGTTTCAGATCACCTTACGCAAGTCCTTCCGCATTTGCCATGAACCCCGAACTGATCAGTCCGGAAATGCTTTTCCGCAATGGCTTGCTTTCCCGCAAAGAGCTTGATGCGGTGTTGCGCGATCGCCGGGAAGGCGACATGGACGCACGCCGGCTTGCGGTCACGAAAGCATATGAGCACTGGTCGGCACACCCCGAACCTCCCGCTTTCAGGTCCTTTTGTGATGAACGGCAGTACTGGCTGCATGATACGGCACTTTTTATGAGTATCCGCCGCCATTATCCCGGAAGCTGGTATGATTTCCCCGAAGGTCTCCGCGACCGTGTACCTGCAGCCCTGAAACAATGGGAAAGTGAACATGCCGACACGATCCGCCGTTTTAAATTCGAGCAGTTCATTCTCTCCGAACAGTGGAGTGCGATCAAGACCTATGCAAACAGGAAAGGCATCCGTATTATCGGGGACATCCCCATTTTTGTTTCCGGAGATTCGGCGGATGTGTGGGCACATCGCCGATTGTTCAAACTGGATGCTGATGGTGTTCCCCTCGTATGGACGGGTGTCCCGCCGGATCTGTTCACAAAGACCGGTCAACTCTGGGCACAGCCGCATTTTGATTGGACCGCAATGGAGGCGGATGCTTACACATGGTGGATCAACCGGGTACGGACCGTTAAAACGCATGCGGACATTATTCGCATGGATCATTTCCGGGGATTTTGCGCGGCATATGAAGTGCCGTATGGTTCGCCAACGGCGGAAACGGGCCAATGGGTCGAGGGTCCGCGGGAAACGATCTTTTGCGTTCTGCATAATAATATTCCCGATCTGCATATTATAGCAGAAGATCTGGGCGTGATCACACCGGATGTGGACATGCTTCGCCAACATTTGAATTATCCCGGTATGAAAATATTGCAATTTGCATTCAACGGTGATCCGGATAACCCCTATCTGCCGAAAAATTTTGATCCGAACGATCGCTTTGTGGTTTATACCGGAACACATGATAATAACACCACCCGGGGCTGGTATGAAGAAGCGAACGAGGAAGAGAAAGCCATTCTGGCGCATTACACGGATCGTGGTGTGGAAGGTGTTACCCGTGCGCTCATCAGGATGGCATATGACTCCAATGCCATGTGGGCGGTGATCCCGATGCAGGATATTCTCGATCTGGACGGTTCCGCACGCATGAATTATCCAGGCACACTGGCGGGTAACTGGAAATGGCAATTGCGATCTTTGGAGTTTCCCAAAACATTAAGCAGTGAGATTCGAACCATGACAAGACAAGGCGGACGAAGTCCGGGAAAAGGCCAATGAAGACAAAGCTTTCAACACCGATAAATATTAAAGACGAGAATATCCGTCCGCCGTTTTATTTCTTATCCGATATCCACTTGTCTACATGCACAAAAGAGGCGCCCAAACGCCGCATGAAAAAAGTGTTATCGCTGATGGGGGATATATATGAGAAAGGGGGAACCCTGTTCATCCTGGGTGATTTTTTTGATTTCTGGTTCGACCGCAGAGATTATGTTCCCGAAACGCTTCGACCGGTAGTCCGGGCGCTTGCCCGTTTGAGTGAGAAAAATATTGGTGTCCATTACATTGGAGGGAACCACGATTATTGGATAGAAGGTTATCTGACGCGTGAACTCGGTATCCACTTTTATCCGGACGATATCACCTTCCGCTATGAGAAAACACGGTTTTTCTGTCAGCATGGAGATCACATCGTTTACAATCATTTCAGCTATCCGCTGGTCCGACATATTCTGCGCGCACCCCTTGCGATCACTATGCTGAAATGGCTGCCGGTGAACTGGACCTATGCCCTGGGCAAGAAGGTCAGTCATTATAACCGTACAGCCACACGTATACCCCGCGTTCCCGAACACATCGTTAATAAAATGCAGCTTTTTCTCCTTGATAAACTCGAAGAAGGGTATGATATTGCGATCAGCGGACATGTGCACGAACCGCTATGCATTGAAAAAGACAATAAATATGCGGTCATATTGGGAGACTGGATCCATAACTGCAGCTACGGTATCTGGGATGGATCGGTTTTTCGTCTTGTCCGCGATACGTGGCAACATGAATGATAGACCCAACATTCTGTGTTATATCATTGCGGCGGTCATGACGATATCGATTTCTTTTGCCGCCGACACCACCATGGTGTATGCAAATCAATTGAACCAATATTATATGTTCGGTGGCTGGAATCATTTATCACTGAACACAGGTCGTTTATATATCCAAAACCGTATTAATAACAGCAGTTCCGTCTACAGCGAAACGGCTCGTCTTAAAACGCAGACAGACGTGAATACGGATATCCTTTACCGCATTTCCCCATCGGTTCGCAGCGGTATTACCGGTCGTTTTTTCCTTTTTAAGGACGGTCAGACACACCATGCCTATGATTATGATCAAATGCGGATAGGGCTGAAAGGAGATTACCACCGTCATAATTATATTGTTGTACTTGAAGGCGGATATGCCGGTGAGACCCGACTGGATATCAATGATATGGGATGGTACGGGGGTCTGGGACTTAAGCGCGACACAAAAGGCTTATTGTTCTATCCTGAACTGAATTGGGACTATTCCCGGATGGGACAGCGCCGGAATTATACATTTGAGAACCGCGTTTCATTTCACATCAAAACGCCGGATACCTTCAGAAATGTTTTTTCTGCCGGATTAACGGCCTATAACCGTGAATATTACGTTACACGCGAAGCCGACACGGAAGAGCGCATGAGTCTGACGACATATCTTGAAAATGAGCTTTATTATCCCGTCAGCAAGCATGTGGCACTTGAACATAAATTGTCCTTTTCATCCTCCTCCGAAGGTCTCGATTTTTCTTATTACGATGCGAAAGAGACCCGCAACAGACAATTTTTAACCTTGCAGAACGATATGCGTTTACGTGGACGTTTCGGACCGCTGAAGGGATATGTTGGGTTTTCGAACGATTATAAGCAGAGCAGAACGACGGCAACGCATTCGTCCATCAGTCTTCCGGCCGATTATATATTCGACAAGAAAAATTTTCTTACTCGTGTATCCGTTCGCCTTTCGGAGCGGGACAGCCTTTCGGTCAACTATCTGGGGTCCCTGCTTTACTACGATACTCCCGATACGAATAATTATGATGACCGCGATGAACTGACATATTCTCTATCTCCCGCATGGCATCGTCGCATGGGGGATTACACATCGCTTACGATCTCGGCGAACATGTTTCTGCATCATTATGTTTATTTGTATCATCAGCGTTCGGCACAGAACCATTGGAACCGTGTCTTTTCTATCCGTTCCGAAATAAGTACCCGTATTCCCGGGCGGATCTATTGGACCGCCCAGCAGGAGATCTACGCGAATTATTTTGTTTACGATTATGAGGAATTGCCTTTTGTTCATGTTCAAAGCATGGTGTTCAGAGGATTAAAACTGCAGCAAAATATTGACTACTTTTTCAGCGACACCTGGTTTCTTCGCGCGTACATGTTCGTTCGGTTCGAAGACAACGGACTTCTGGACTGGGACGCATTCATTCAGAAAATTACCGACAGTAAATATACCATCAAAGCGGAAATACGACCCGGTTTCAAGATGAAAAGGTTTCAGGTTTCGCTGGGTCCCTCATATTCGCATCGCCGGGATTTTCGTTATCCGGATATACAAACCAGGGAACCGTCCTATCTTTCACTGCGCTTCGGGGGTGTATTATCTCTGCAGATTGCAAACATGCTGACACTGGATTATCGCCTTGAAGAGATCTCCCAAACCGGGACATCACAACGCTATAACCAATCCGGTAGTCTGCGTTTTACCTGGATACTCTAATATTACGATCCGTTAGAAAGATCAATTGGGCATTTTTTTATTTTCGGATTCGAAATGAATTTGCGGCTGTTGGGCGTCATGGATATCTTTGATCTCGCCGAAATGCTGTTCATAGCGGGCGATATTGACCGCAAGGGTTTTCATAAGGGCTTTTGCATGCTGGGGCGACAGGATCAGTCGTGAGACCACATTCGCCTTGGGTAATCCGGGCAGCAACTGACAAAAATCAAGAACGAACTCGGTCGGACTGTGTGTCACGATCTGCAGGTTCGCATACGTGCCCTGGGCGGTCTTCTCGTTGATATTGATCTCTATGCGTTTCCCCGGATTGTTTTCAGTCTTCATCGTCATCGTCAATCTCCTCAACATCGAAAATGGTGAAGTCATCCTGCGAGCCCTGGGAAGAATCAATGTCCGTAATAAACTCATCTTCTATGGAGATCATATTATCATCCAGAAAATCATGTGGATTATCATTGTCGTTTTCCGCGATATCGTGATCATCATCCATTTCGTTGGTTTCATACTTTAAAAAATCATTGCCGAAGAGAGATGCATCGAAAAAATCGACATTGTCAACGATCCCCTGCTCGACAAGATACTCGAGAAAATCTATGTAAATTTCGTTCTTTAAGTTCGTTCTGCAATGCGGACAGTACAAACGGATCCGCAGTGATGCTTTGTCCAGCGCTTCCCCGCACTTGGGGCATAGTAATTCGTTAAATGAACTCAATTCGTTACCTCTTTTCAAATTTTGGAAAAGATAAGAGTTAGTTAAGGACAATGCAAGTTAAAAATAACCACGCGATAAAATGAGATTACATGTTCCCGCATCAGGGTGTAAGCGACAGCTTCAAATACTCGTTTTTACCAACATATACGTTCTTTACGGTCAGAATCTTATTCCTGCCCCGAAGGACAAGTTTTCCCGCTTCCGGCAAATGATATGTTCTGTTTTTACCATCGCTGAGAACAAAGGGGATTTCACTCAGGTTTACGATCTCTGTTCTTTGCATACCCTTTGGACGTATCTGCAAACAGGCATGAACAAAAGCCTCCGTTATTTCCGCAGGTCCGGCCAATATATCATCATGGGTCCATGCCAGCGTGCGTCCGGCAAAGAGAGCTTCCTTTATAGCCTTCTCGCTCCGTTCAGTTGCAAAGACCAGGGTCATTGTGCGGTGTGAAAAGTCATCAAGAAAATCATCCTTGATCGTATAGTGAACGTCAGAACACCCCAATACGGCAAGACCATATTTTTCGGTATATTCCAGAACACCCGGATAATGCTCGTGATCGTTGGCAAATTCGACACCATGCAGCCAATTGCGTTCTATCAATGTTGTATGTACATCATACCAGCGAACGACACCATCCGGCTGCTGTGCCCGCCATCCGGGATGGTTCCAGAAAACAAATGCACCCTGTGCGATCGCCTCTTCGACAACCTGAAGAAAGTCATCGATCAGAAGTGCATTGGCATCCCGGATAAAAATAGCATTTAAATGTCCCGGGGGCATCCGGCGGGTAATTTCTGCACCGGCAATACATATGACATCTTTATTCTTTTTTTCGGCATACTGCCGGGCGATTTCATAAGCGGCATTCAGGTCCGCGGATACGTGCTCCCGGTGCGGTCTGTATTCCAGGTGATCGCTGATAACGATCGCATCCAATCCTTCATTGACCGCCTCATCGATCCGCACGCTCGGCCAGACAAGTCCGTCCGAAAAGATCGTATGCGTATGCAGATCACATTTAAGTGTCAGATATTCGCCCAGCTTAGGCAGTCCCTGTGCGTTGAGTAAAGTGGCGAACAGTAAAATGGAGATAAGAAGCAAACATTTTCTTTGCATATCAGCCCCTTTGAAATGTTTAAAATGAACGGTTCCGGGATGAATATAATTTTTCCAAATGAAGAATCAAAGCTCTGTTCCGCTTAAAATGGCATACATTACCCGGGGAAGGTTTTTTATTTTGAATTTTACAGGCAATTATTATATTTAAAGGAACAGCTAAATAAGGGAGAAAGATGAAGAAAACACTTATTTTATTCTGCGCCATGATCATTCTGGTATCATGTGACAATATTCCGGTCCGTCCGGCTCAGGCTTTTGTCGATGAAGTACGCAAAGAGGTTTGTCCGGACCGCCGGGTCAGTATCTTTGATGTGGACTACGAACAGAAAGGCAAGGTTATAACACTGAAAGGCGAAACGAACAAGAAAGCCGGAGCGGATAGCCTGCGTGTACGCCTGGAGCGGGAAGGATACACTGTTGCAGACAAGATCCGTATTTTACCGGACCCTCAGGAACTGGGAGATAAGACCTATGCCGTTGTAAACCGTTCCATCGCGAACATTCGTGTTGAACCATCCGAACGCAGCGAGATGGCAACCCAGGCACTGCTGGGAACCTCCATGTATGTTTATAAAAAACAGCGTGGCCAATACTACGTTCAAACGCCGGACGGCTATCTCGGTTGGGTCGAGGGCGATGCCATTACACGCATGAATTATGAAGAATTCCGCAAATGGATGCATTCTGCAAGGGTCATATATCTTCTTCCTCACGGCTATGTCTACAATGAACCTTCAAGTAATTCCAAGATCATTTCAGACATCACGATGGGTTCTTTTTTAAGCGGCATTAAACCGGCTAAAAACAATTTTGTGGAAGTTGCTTTTCCCGATGGCCGCATTGGATATATAGAACGTTCCAAATGTGAACATGATGAATATTGGGCCGAAAGAGCAGAAGGAAATGTCAAGGACATTATTGAGTTGGCTAAGAGCTTTATGGGTGTCTCCTATCTTTGGGGCGGCACGTCTGCATTAATGATGGACTGTTCCGGACTGACGCGTCTTGCATACATGATGAATGGGATCTATTTGCCCCGTGACGCTTCGCAGCAGGCGCTGGTCGGCAAAACGGTTGCAGAAGGCAAAGAAGAGCTGGATCGTGTCAAGCCCGGCGATCTGTTGTTTTTCGGCAGAAAGCTTGAAGACGGCAGCGAACGTATCACGCATGTGGCTATCTATCTCGGTGACGGGAAGTTCATTCATCAAACCGGCACCGTAAGGATCGAAAGCCTTAATCCCGAAGATGATGATTACAGCGAATATCGCCACAATCAGTTTATTCGCGCGAAAGATGTTGTCAATTATATTGACCGATTGAACGTTTTGCACGTCATGTCAACCCGGTTGATCTTTTTACCGTTCATTTAACAAACAGAGATGCATAAAAAAAGGCGGTCAAACCGCCTTTTTCTTTTATGACATTATTTATTGCATGTCCATTCCTTCGAAACTGCCGGGGCTGTCAAACTCGTCGGACTCTCCGTTCTGTCGCTCCCTGTTACGATCCCTGTAGTTATTGATCTTCAATGAAAGGTTTAAAGATATCATAGGAGACTGACGATAGAATTCGGAGTAAGTATAATATGTCGGAGTAGTGATCTCGCTTTGACGGAAGCCGGTCCCGAAGATATCCCGTACCTGCAGGGTCGCGGTGAGCTGGTTCTTAAAGAGATCCTGTCGTACGGCCAGATCGGTCATAATACCTCCCGAGCTGCTTCCCTGGGCGGTGGCGGAACGGCTGCGATAGTTCAGTCCGACCTGGATCCGGGTGTCGTCGCCGATCATAAAGGTATTGCG